>Ga0302319_10000005_pt1 | contig 386537 bp, 351 predicted proteins | sample Bog_T0_2_FD_203319 | JGI IMG/M metagenome (GOLD analysis project Ga0302319, IMG submission 203319) | Peat permafrost microbial communities from Stordalen Mire near Abisko, Sweden - Bog_T0_2 | ecosystem: Environmental > Terrestrial > Soil > Wetlands > Peat | place: Sweden: Abisko, Stordalen... | reverse complement strand
TCGCGAGAATGATTCCGGGCACGGCGAAAATGATCTTGAAATTTTCCTCGTTCAACCAGTTCTGCAGCCAGGGAAACCACGGTTGGTCCGCGTCGCGATAATGGCCGAGCCAGCCTTGTGCGCCGAAAACGAGGACGTAAATCAAACCGGCGATCACGGGCGAAACCGAGAACGGCAGGTCAATCAGCGTGAGCAAAATATTTTTGCCGCGAAAATCGAATTTTGCGATGAGCCACGCTGCGGCCACGCCGAAAACGCAGTTCAGCGGCACGGCGATCATCGCCGCGATGAAGGTGAGCCGGATGGCGCTCCAGGCATTTGGATCGCGGAAGGTTTGGAAGTAAAGTCCGACGCCTTTGGAAAAGGCCGCGGTGAAAACAAAAATCAGCGGGATGAACAGAAACAAACTTAAAAAAATCAGCGCCACGCCGATGAGCAGGCGGCGCACCCAGGGCGGTTCGCCCGTCGTGCGGCGATGCACGATTTGATGCGGCGCATGAAATGTGGTCGCGGCGGGCGTCATGCGAGGTTGTGCGTGTTGTAGCGGTTCGACCACCATTGCAGCACGTTAATTGTGAGCAGCAGCACAAACGAGATGACCAGCATCACAACGGCGATGGCCGTGGCCTTCGCGTAATCAAACATGTCGAGTTCCTGCATGATGACGACGGGCGTGATCTGTGTTTTCATCGGGATGTTGCCGGCGATGAAAATAACCGAGCCGTATTCGCCGAGCGCGCGTGCGAACGCCAGCGCGAAACCCGTCAGCAGCGCGGGCGTGAGCATCGGCAAAATCACCCGCGAAAAAACCTGCCAGCGGTTCGCGCCGAGGCTGGACGCGGCTTCTTCCAGTTCCGAATCAAGGTCTTCGAGGATCGGCTGCACCGTCCGCACGATGAACGGCAGGCCGATGAACGTGAGCGCGATGAAAATGCCGAGCGATGTGTTGGCGACTTTGATGCCGAGCGGCGCGAGCAGTTGGCCGATCCAGCCATGCTCGGAATACAACGCCGCGAGCGTGATGCCCGCGACGGCGGTCGGCAGCGCGAACGGCAGATCCACCAGCGCGTCCACGATTTTTTTTCCAAAAAATTCGTAGCGCACCAGCACCCACGCGACGATGAGGCCGAAAACGACATTGACCAGCGCCGCGCAAAAAGACGCGCCGAAGGTGACGCGATACGACGCCAGCGCCGTCGGCATCGTCGCCGTGTGCCAGAATTGCGCCCAGGTCAGCTCGCTGGTTTTCCAAAAAACCGCCGCGAGCGGGATGAGCACGATCAGGCCGAGATAAAATAGCGTGAAGCCGAGCGTCAGTCGGAAGCCCGGCAGCACGCGGATTTTTTTTGGCCAGATTTTTTGGGTCGCCACGGTTTAAAGGTTCGGAGCGTAGGCGATGAATTTATTGTATTCGAGCAAAATTGTCTGCAGCGCGGCCACCAGCGCGCATTGTTTCAAGTATTCCGGCGGCGCGACCGGCGTTTCCAAAATGATTTCAAACGGCCGCGGCCGAACTTTCGGCGGGGCGGACAGAATCCCTTCATAGCCATCCGTGATGATGCCGTTGCGCGCAGCAAAACCGTCAATCTGCGCGCGGTCGTCGCGCGGCAAAAATTTTTCCGCCGCCGCCAGCGCGGGCTTGATCAAATGTTTCGTCAGCGTCGCCCCGCCGACAAATCCGTAAAAACCGTGGCTCGTGTCATCCGTGTGCAACGAAATCAGCCCTTGAAACGAACGTGATTGCAGCTCGGCCTGCAGCAATAAAACTTCCGGCTCGCGGGAATTTTTCCAAAATTCGCGGTTCAAATCCTTGCCGCTGCGCGTATGCCGCGTGCCGTCTTCAAAACCCGTCGGATTGCACACGGGATAAAATGAAAGATAATAGCCCGTCGCGAGTTCCGGCCGCGCTTCGAGCAACTGGATGAATTGCACCACCGCATGGACGCCTTCGGGTTCATCGCCGTGGACGCCCGCAAAAATACCGATGCGGATCGGCGTGTCGCCGCCGCGCGGGCCGACAAACAGATAGCGCGGCAAGCCGTAATTTTCGCCGCCCACCTCAAACCGCGCGTCGTGGTTCGCCACCAGATTCGGCGAGTTCGCGGCAATCCGTTCCAGCGGCGCGAGCAGTTCGGCGAGCGAGCGACGCTGCTGCCGCGTGGATTTGACAATTGTTTTAAGCGGGGCGGCGATGGTCATATTTTTATTGGCTGGCGTTGCTCATTGCGGCTGGAAAATCTGGTCAAAAACTCCGCCGTCGGCGAAATGCGTTTTCTGCGCGTTGGCCCAGCCGCCAAATTCCTGGTCCACCGTCACCAGTTTCAACTGGCTGAAATTATCCGCGTATTTTTTGGCGATGTCTTCATTGCGCGGACGATAAAAATTTTTCGCCGCGATCTCCTGGCCTTCGTCCGAATAAAGATATTTCAAATACTCCGTCGCCACTTCGGTGGTGTGATGCCGCTTGGCATTTTTGTCCACCACGGAAACCGGCGGTTCGGCGAGGATGCTCAACGGCGGCGTGACGATTTCAAATTTATCTGCGCCGAATTCCTTCAACGCCAGATGCGCCTCGTTTTCCCATGCCAGCAGCACGTCGCCGATGTCGCGTTGTGCAAATGTAACCGTCGCGCCACGCGCGCCGGAATCCAAAACCGGCACATTTTTGTAAAGCTTCGTGATGAAGTCTTTCGCCTTGGCGTCATCATGGCCGTAAGTTTCGAGCGCGTAAGCATAGGCGGCCAGATAAGCCCAGCGCGCGCCGCCGGACGTTTTTGGATTCGCCACCACGACCGTCACGCCTTTTTTCACGACATCGTCCCAGTCCTTGATTTTCTTGGGGTTTCCTTTGCGCACCAAGAAAACAATCGTCGAGGTGTAAGGCGTGCTGTTGTTGGGCAAACGCTTCTGCCAATCCGCCGGCAACAGTTTCGCCTGCTGCGAAATGGCGTCGATGTCATACGCCAGCGCCAGCGTGACCACGTCGGCTTCGAGACCGTTGATGACCGCCTGCGCCTGCTTGCCGGAGCCGCCGTGTGATTGTGATATTGTAACACTATCACCGGTCTTGGCCTGCCAGTATTTCGCGAACGCCGCATTGTATTCGGTATAAAGCTCCCGCGTCGGATCGTAGGAGACGTTGAGCAGTTTGATTTCCTTGGCGCCGGCCGCTGCTGCCAGCGAAGTCGCGAGGATAATTGAGAGTATGATTTTCATGCCATGAAGTTGCTGAATGATTTGTTTTAGAACGATAATTGCACCCGCGAGAACAAGGCGTTTTCCGCCTGCGCCGGCACGACGCCCGGAGCCGCCTTGCCGGTGAACCCGTCAAATTCGGTGTGCGAAAAACTCAGGTTGGCGCGGATATTTTTGTTCAGATACCAGTTCAGGCCGATGGACCACGCGCCCGCGCCGGAGGCGGATTTGGTGGGATCAGCAAATACACTGCCGGTGAAGGCCTTGTTGTCCACATCCAGCGCGGCATAGCGCGCGACCACTTGCCACGCGCCCCATTGGCCGTTGTGCGGGCTAAACGGATGCAGCGGCGTCACGCCATTGTAGGAAGCGTCTTCGCCCGTCAAAACCCAGGAACCAGAAACTTCCCAAGCTGTGTTTTGCAGATCCGTCGAGGCGGCGGCTTTTTTGACCTCCTGATCGGACACCACATATTCCGCGAGCAAGCCGAACGGGCCATAATAATAATAGGCCTGCGGGGAGACGCGCCACGCCGCGCCGCTGGCATTCACGCCGCTGCTGTAGGTAAAAAATTTCTGCTGGCCGTCCGACGTGTAGCCTGGCGTCAAGCCAGTGGCGGAATTGGTGTTCGGATGGCTCGCCTCGTAACTGCCGCCGATGCCAAAACCCAAGCCACGCAGGCCGCCGAGGTCGGAATTTTTCCACGGCTGGGCGAAAAGGCGCCCCGCAAACGCTTTGTCATCCTGGAACGACGAGTTTGTCGTCGTGCCATTGTAATCAGGCGCGCCGTTGAACAAGCCCAAGGTGTAGCTCACTGCGCCGTTGAAGACATCGCCTTTGAACGCGATGCCCAGATCACGATTCGGCACCAGGTCGTTCGCGAGCGAGCGTTCGTTGAACGAAGTGTATGGATCGGATTGCAATTGTTCCAAACCGACCGGCGATTTGAATTTGCCCGCTTGCAGCTGGATGGCCGGGTTGTAACGGTAATTCACGAAGGCATCCTGGATCTGCACCACGCTCCCGCCGAAATCGGGCGTGAAATTAAAATCAAAATCATGAAACACCGTGCCCGTGAAAATCGGGCGCGCGCGGCGCAACAAAAAGCCATCATTGCCATTGTTGCCGCCGTCCTCGAAAAATGTCCGGCTGTCGAGCTGCACCAAGCCATGCAGTTGCGCGACAAAATTGGAATCTGCCGACGCGAAACTGAATCCGCTCGAACCGATCGAAATTTTCGGCTGCGTCTTGGCAAACGCCGCGGCGGCTTCCTGATCGTTTTCGCGTTCGCGCGACAGGATGCGCACTTTTTGATCCAAGTCCTGAATGGTCGCCGATTGTTGGGCCGGCGCGCGCTCGGCTTCCAGCGCGTTGACTTTTTGCACCAACGCTTCGACTTCCTGTTTCAAGGCTTTGATCTCGGCAGCCTCGGCCGTATTGCCACCCGCACCGTCGGCGGCATAGGCGGGAATTTGGACTTGCGCGGCATTGGTTGACGTGCTGTCTTGCGCCAGCGATCCGCGCACGAATTGGCTGCCGATGACGGCTGCCACAATCAGTTTTTTCAGTTCAGTTTTCATTTTGTTGCTACGGTTTTCCGTTTGGCTTGGTTGGTTTTGGTTTGGCCGCCAGTTTTGTAGGGCGGTTAAATGTTTTACGAACGCGGCCGGTCTAGCCGCATCCGCTCGGTTTTTTCAATCTGCGTGACCTGCGAATCGTGAATGATGATTTGCACCACGCCGTAGCGCAGCGAACCGACCTGCTGTTGAACGACCGACAGCCATTCTAGTTTGCGATCAGCTTCTTTTCCGTTCTTGATTGTCGTGGCGCTCATATCTGTGATTGCAAATCTAATAGCGACTCATTGTGTCGTTTATGTATTTAAATAAAAACCCGCTTCAATGGGCAAATCCATTTTGCTTTGCAAACCGACTTATTAACCTGCTGCTTTCATTCATCCGAATCATATTGACGACTTATTGTGTCGTTATTATGTGCCATCGGTTAATTTTGTCAACGGATAAAGCAAAATTTTTTAAATGCCCTCGCCGCCAATAAAACCGGAGGAAATTTCCCGCTTGGCCAGCGGCAGTCCTTTGGCCACCTCGGCCAGCGTGGCGCGGTCCATCAGGGTTGCCACAAAATTTCGCGCATCAAAAAAAACCCGCCGGAACCGGCAGACGGATTCCTGCGAACAACGTTGATAGCCGGTGACCGAAACGCAATCAATTGGCGCAAGGATTCCATCAAAATGGCGCACCACTTCGCCCATCGTGATTTTGGCCGGATTTTTCGCCAGAAAATAGCCGCCGCGAATGCCCGCCGAGCTGTCCACCCAGCCTTGCGATTTGAGCGCGAGCATGATTTGTTCAAGAAACCGTTTGGGCGCATCGTTGCGCCGGGCGAGTTCGCGGATGGGAATGGGCTGGCCGCCGTAATGATCCACCAATGTGAACAAGGCCCGCAACGCGTAATCGGTCTTTTTTGAAATCCGCATTTTAAAAACGATAAGCCCGGTTGGGTTTTAGTCAACCGGGTAATTTCGTTCGGCCGGCAATTAATCTGATTAGCCGACAATACGACCGCCTTCGTTGAGGAAGATGCCTTTGAAATTCATCTCCAAGGCCTGCGGGTTGCTCGCCTTGGACAGCGCTTCCTTTTCCGAAACCTTGCCTTCTTTGACGAGGTTGAAGAGCGATTGATTGAAGGTGATCATGCCGTCGTCGCTGCCGGTCTCCACGGCCGCCGTCAATTTGTCCAAGCGGTTTTCCTCGATCATTTTTTTGACGACGGGCGAGTTCGTCATGATCTCCAGCGCCGGCGTCATTTTGCCGGCAATCGTCGGGATCATGCGCTGGCAAATCACGCCGCGCAACGTGCCGGCGAGCTGGCGGCGGACTTGTTCGCGTTCGTCTGCCTTGAAAAAATCCAGGATGCGCGTGATGGACTGCGCGGCGGTCGTCGTGTGTAGTGTGGAAAAAACCAGATGGCCGGTGTCGGCGGCGCTCATCGCGGCCGTGAACGTGACGGCGTCGCGCATTTCACCGAGCATGATGATGTCCGGGTCCTGTCGCAAAACGTGTTTGAGCGCGCCGTAAAAACTCGCCGTGTCCAAACCGATTTCGCGCTGCTCGATGACGGACTGATTGTCTTCAAACACAAATTCAATCGGGTCTTCGAGCGTGATGATGTGTTTTTTGAAATTGCTGTTGATGTGCTCGATCATCGCGGCAAGCGTCGTGGATTTGCCGGAGCCGGTGGAGCCGGCCACGAGCACGATGCCGCGCGGCGATTCGGCGATGGTCTTGATGCTTTCGAGCAGACCAAGTTGTTCGAAACTCGGCACGGAAGATTTCACGTGACGCATCGCCAATGCCCACGAACCGCGCTGTTGAAACACGTTCGTGCGGAAGCGACCAACGTCGGGAATGTAATACGAAAAATCCACCTCGCGGTCCTCCTCGAGTTTTTTCTTGAGATGAATCGGCGTGATGCCCTCGATGATTTTGTTCATCCACTGCTCGGTCGGCACCGGGCATTCGATGGAAATCAATTCACGGCTGATGCGGAAAATGACCGGTGTGCCGACTTTGACGTGAATGTCCGAGGCACCGCCGTCCACGGACGCCTTCAAAATTTTGTTAAACAGTTCCATGCGCGTAAAATAATTCATCCGCCGCCAAACGCCAGCCGAGAAAATTTTGCCGGCGGAAATTTTTTCGTGTGTTTCGCGGGCTGCGCGGTTAAAAATCCCGCCATGTCAAATTACAAGATCGGCATCATCGGCGGCAGCGGCCTGTATCACATCGAAGGTTTTACGAATCAAAAATGGGTGCCGGTCAAAACGCCGTTCGGCGCGCCCTCGGATGAATTTCTGACGGGCTCGCTCGCCGGCCGCGAAGTGGTTTTCCTGCCGCGCCACGGTCGCGGTCACCGGATTTTGCCGAGCGAGTTGAATCATCGCGCCAATATCTGGGCGATGAAAAAACTCGGCGTCGCGTGGATTCTCAGCGTCAGCGCGGTCGGTTCGCTGCAAAAAAAATATGCGCCGTGCGACATCGTTTTGCCCGACCAATTTTTGGACCGCACCAAGCGTGATTTTGAACACACGTTTTTCGGGCGCGGCATCGTCGGGCACATTGCGTTTGCCGATCCGATCTGCGAAGAGTTGCGGCAAATTATTTTAAAATCCGCGCGCGCCTTGAAAGCGAAAGTTCACGATGGCGGCACGTATGTGAACATGGAAGGCCCGCAATTCAGCACGCGCGCCGAATCGCTGACCAATCACAAGCTCGGTTACGATGTGATTGGCATGACCAATCTTGGTGAAGCCAAATGCGCCCGTGAAGCCGAGATCGCATATGCGACGATGGCCATGATCACGGATTACGATTGCTGGAAGGTGGATGAAGCGCATGTGACAGTGGAAATGGTCATCGCCAATTTGATGAAAAATGCGGCGACCGCGAAGGCGATTCTCGCAAAAGTGATTCCGCAAATTCCCGCCGAACCAAACTGGCCATGTCATGCCGCGTTGAAAAATGCAATCATGACCGACCGCAAAGCTTGGCCGAAGAAAACCATCGCCGAGTTGAAACCGATTATCGCAAAATATCTTTGAGTCAGTTTGCGGTGAACGATTGCAGTTTGGCGAGCTGCGCGAAATGACCGTTCTGCGCCATCAATTCCGGCTGCGAACCGATTTCAACAATTTTTCCACCCTGCAAAACCACGATGCGATGCGCGTGGCGGATCGTGGAAAAACGGTGCGCAACGATGAGTGTCGTGCGGTTTTTCGTCAAGCGTATCAAGGCTTCCTGCACGAGCCGCTCGGATTCGGTGTCAAGCGCGGACGTGGCTTCATCGAGCAAAATCACGCGCGGATTGCGGACGACCGCGCGGGCGATCGCGAGGCGCTGCCGCTGGCCGCCGGACAGCCGCGTGCCGCTTTCGCCGAGCAGCGTGTCAAGCTGCTGCGGCAAGCTGCGGACGAAGTCGGCGAGATTCGCTTCGGCCAAAACTTGCCACAACGTCGCGTCGCTCATTTGCTCCAAACCGTAAGTCACATTTTCGCGCAGGCTGCCGTTGAACAAAATCGTCGTCTGTGGCACGACGCCGATTTGGCGGCGGTAAGTCCGCAAATCCAGTTCGCGTAAATCCAAACCGTCCAGCAAAACGCGGCCGCTGCCCGGCGGACGAAAACCCATCGCGAGATTGACGAGCGTGGATTTGCCCGCGCCCGATTCGCCGACGAACGCGACCGTTTCGCCGGGCGCGATGCGCAACGAAACATTTTGCAGCGCGGTTTCACGACCGCCCGGATATTGGAAGCTGACATTTTCAAACGTGATTCCGCCCTGCAACGGCGCGGGTGCGGGCGGTTTGCCCTCGTGGTTTTCCAATTGCGGCGATTCCAAAATTTCGCCGATGGAGCGGATGGCCTCGCGGCCTTGCGCGAGCGCGGGAAAAACGCCGAGCGCCTGTTGCACTGCGCCAATGAGCATCCCGAAATAAGTGTGATACATCACCGCGTCGCCGACGGTGATTTTGTGGTGCGTCACGAGCCGAGCGGAAAAAACGAGGCACGCGAGCTGGAAAAGCATGAAGGTGAACCACGAGCTGGAGGCAAATAATTCGGTGAGCGTGTCCACTTGCAGGCCGCGTTCGCGCAGCCGCTGAAACGCGGAACGCACGCTGCGCGTCTCGGATTCTTCGAGGCCATGGGCGCGCGTGACCGGCAGCATGAGCAGCATTTCGCTGACGCGCGTGTTCATCTGTTCGGTCTCAACACGCAGGGCTTGATATTGTTCGCGAAAACGGCGGTCGAAAATTTTCAGCAGCGCGATGCCGGCGGGCACGGTGAGCAAAAAATACAGCGCCAGAATCGGCTGGCGCACGAGCGCGATCACGGTGACGTAAAGAATGACGAGCAGGCCGTTCAGGCCGTTGAGAAAAAGGTAGCGGCACAAACCGTCAATGGCGTCCACGTCGCGGAGAATTTTTGTCTGTAGCGCGCTTGATTGATTTTCCTCGTGGAACGTGAGCGCGAGTTGTTGCAGGCGTTCGACGATCGCGCTGCGGAGGTTGAATTGCATGTGGCGCAGCAGGCCGCTCATCATGCGGGCGAAGACCGTGTGCAACAGAGGATTTTGCGCGAGCAAAAATAAATAAGCGCCGGCAATCCACAAAACGCGCGAAAAGGAATTGTCGCGCAGCGGCGTGAGCGCGTCCACGATCAGGCCCACCGCCAGCGGCATCAGCGACGCAGGCGATTGTTTGACGACAAACAGCGCGGCCGCGCCGAATACTTTGCCGCGCTGATCGGCGAACAAGCGCCAGAGCGTGCGGCTGGGCTGGGCGGAATCGAAACGGCCATCCAGCAGCGCGTCCCACGGGTTCAACTTCATCGGCGAAAATCATGCCGCGCGGAAAGGCGCTTTGCAACGCACGGCTGGCAGGTTATAATTTTGGCAGTCAAACAAGGTTTATGAAATCCGACCAAATCGTTGCGCGCACCATTTTATTTTTTGGGGCCGCCTCACTTTTTATTTTTTGCGGCTGTGCACATGCGCCCGTCGCGGCCAAGCCGGCGACGGCGGTGGCCAGCGCCGCGCACTCCAATCCGCCGCGCGAAAAAAATCCCGGCCGGCGCCGTTCGACTTACACGCCGCGCGTTTATCCGGTGGATGAACGCGGTTTCTCGCCCGTGGACAAGGCGCTCGCCAAAGCCTACGCGCGCGAGGACATGGTCACAAATGACGCCGAAGGTTCGCTGAATCCGTTCGTGTTGAAAGTCATCACCGGCTATCCGCTCGACGGCTCGTATCAATATCATTGCAGCTGGAAACCGCGCGAATACGACATCTACAACGGCGTGACGCAGGACCAATGGTATCGCGGCATGATCGTGGCGAAAGCCTATCCCGATGGCTCGCGTTGCAGCTATTGTTGCGGCTTTACGTTTGAAGTTTTCGTGCGCGCGATGAAATTGCGCAACATTCAAACCGGCCTCGAACCGGATGATTTCAACGGCATGACCTTCAACGATCTCTTCAACGCGCTGCAACTTTGGTATGTCGAGGGTGCCGGCGATTCCGAGCAGCGCGCGATCACGAGCTACGGCCTCGGCCGCGCGATCACGAATTTTGCCGACGCGCGCGCGGGCGATTTTTTAAGTTACAGCACCACGCCCGCCGGCGGCCATTCCGTGATTTTTTTGGGCTGGCTGCGCGATGACACGAACCGGATTGTCGGCCTGAAATATTTTTCGTCCAACCTGTCCGGCAACGGCGTCGGCTTTGGTCAGGCGCATTTCAGCGATGCCACGCGCAACGGCCACGGCGTCTTGCGCGACTCGGTGCACATCGGCCATGTGGGGGCGATCAAAAATTATCAGCCGTTTGATCGCGCCAAAATTCCGCAGCGCAACGCCTACGCGGCGACGCAACCGACGCGCATCATTTATCTCGCCGCGCCGGAAAAATAATTTCGCCGCCGTTTCTTTTTTTGCGCGGCCAGCTGCGGTTCACGCTTTCATCCGGCGGCGGGCATCCGCTATGCTCGCCTCATGAATTGCATTGTCACGGCCGGGCCGACGTTTGAGCCGCTGGACGACGTGCGCCGGCTGACGAATTTTTCCACGGGCCGGCTCGGCACCGAGCTGGCGAATTATCTCACCACGCGCGGGCATCAAGTCACGCTGCTGATCGGCGTATCGGCGACTTACGCCGGCGCTCGCCAGGCGAAGATGGTGAAAGTTTTTTCCACCACGGCGGATTTGCGCGCAAAATTAAAAGCGTTTTCCGGGAAAAAAGTGGATGTTATTTTTCACGCGGCAGCGGTCAGCGATTTCGGCTTCGGAAAAGTTTTTGCCCAAAATGAAAAGGGCGAATTCATCGCGCTCACCGCGTCCAAAAAAATTTCCACGCGCGCCGGCGCGTTGCTGGCGGAGCTGGCGCCGACGCCGAAAATCATCGCGGAGTTGCGCGGCTGGTTTCCTCGAACGAAAATCGTGGGCTGGAAATTTGAAGCGAACGGCAAACGCACGAACGCGATCGGCGCGGCGCAGCGGCAGATCGTGGATTGCCGCACGGATGCGTGCGTGGCCAATGGCCCGGCTTACGGCGCCGGGTTTGCTTTGGTGGCCGACGGCGGGCAGAAACATTTTGCTTCGGCGGAAAAGTTGTTTGCGGGGCTGACGAAGTTTGCGCGGCGGGTGGGATGAATTTATTTGCGATTTACGAGCGGGCCGGTTGGGTGGCGCGTAAATCGTATATCGCCAATCGCAGGTTCAGTTCACGCTTCAAAAATTTTCAATTCGCGCATGGCCAGTTTCATCGGCAGCCAGCCGATGACAAAAGAGAGAAACACAAATCCGAGGATGCTGACGATCGTCCAAAGTTCGTGGCCGTGAAAGCCGCCATCGCCAATGATCAGCAGCGTCAGCGAGGCGATGATGTAGATGGAACTCAACACGAAACACAAGGTGCCGCCGAAGCCGCTGACGATTTTGTTCGGGTTGGTTTCCTTGATGTTGGGATACAAAACGCCGAGGCCGGTGGCCAGGCCGTTGAGCGCAAACGTCATCACGGTCACGACGGCGCCGAAAAACGCGACGTCGCTCCACGGCATTTTCAGCAGGTAACACGACAGCGTGACGAGGCCGAGCGTGACGAGCAATGAACTGATGCTGGCCAGCCAATATTTCACTTTGACCACGCGTTCCAGGCCCATGGGCGCGAGGCCGATGATCCAGAGCCGCCGGCCTTCGAGCGAAAATTGGGGGAAGACAAACCGCGTGGTGACGGAGGCGAGGTTGAAGGCACACGCGCCCAGATTTAAAAACGCGACGGCGTTGATCCAGAAGGGGCTGGTGAGCTGGTGCGTGAAGTTGCGGAGGTTGATGATGTAGGCGCCGAGCAGGCCGAAAAACATCACGGACTGGCCCCATTGCGTGGTGTCGCGCCAGAACATGCGGATGTCCTTCACGGCCAGGGCGCGGGTGTCCGGGGCGAGCCAGAAAATTTTTCCGGAGAGTTTTTCCAAAAAACCAGCGGTGCGGCGGGTTTTTTTTGGGGCGCGCTGAAAATTTAATTTCCAGCCGCTGCCGGCGCGGCTTTGGACCGCCGAGGCGGTGTCGTAAAAGATATTTCCGAAGCGCGTGAACGCGATGCTGCCGAAAAACAGCGTGTGGCTTAACAGCACCGCTGCAAAAAAAACGGCGCTGCGCGTGATGCCTTCGGCCCATTGCATCACGGCCGCCGAGAGCCAGTAGCTGGGCAAAAATGGAAACATCGTGAACCGCGTTTTGGCGAGCAGGCGGTCGAGCGCCTCCAGCGTCCGCTTGTCGAGCAGGTCGTCATCGACTGGATTGGATTTCCACCAGAACGCGACGAATGCCAGCAGCAGCAGCGCCACCACCATCAGCATCACTTGGAAATTGCGCCGGTCCAGATAGCGGCCGATGCCGATGGCCAGCGCGGAACCGAGCACGCCCGGCAGGATGATGAACAAGCCGATCAGCAAGACGGTCAGCGGATAAAAATGCCACGGCACGCCGCGCACCAGGCCGAACGCGATCAGCAGCGGCGCGATCAAATATAAAAACGCCCACGACGCGAGCACGATGGACTCGATGAATTTCCACCGGAAAATCGTCTGCGTGGACACCGGCAGCGTCAGCAGAAACGCCGTCTCGCGGTTGCGAAACAAATTCGTGTAGCTGATGATCAGATTGCTCAGCAGCAGCAGCGCGAACAAAAAGGCGAACAACGTGTAAAACAGCCGTTCCGTCAGCACCGCGCCGAGGCCGGGAAACTTGGCCATGAATTTCAGTCCGTTGAAAAAAAGTTCGAACGCCAGCACCAGATAGCCCGCCACAAACAGGCCGATGATGCTGGTGAGCAGCCGCGATTGCTGGCGCACCGCGAGCAGCCGCCGCCAGCTATGGACGGCGTTCACGCGCAGCAGCAAAAGCAACGGCGAGTTTTTCAGCGCGGAAGAATGGAACGGCACGCGCACAAACTAGCTTTCAAACCGGCGGCTGGCAACAAGGACGGTGTCGAAGCAATTGAATCGCTAATCAAGCTTGCCGTTCACGCCATTCCACCGAAAACTTCGGTTGGTTCAATTTGAATGATGCAAACGCTTGTGGAAGATTTTCTGCAATACCTGCGCCACGAGCGCGGGCAGTCGGACAACACGGCGAAAACTTACGCCGCGCTGCTCGGCAAATTCACGGCGTGGGCGGCAAAAGAAAAAATCACCGACTGGCAATCGGTCGAGCTGAAGCATCTCATGGCGTTTCTGCAATATGAACGGGCGCGACCGCTCGCCGACGAACCGAAAGCCTCCACCAAACGTTTGAGCGGCGAGAGTGTTTATCTGGAAATCGCGGCGCTGCGGGCATTTTATAAGTTTGCCGAAAATGAAAAACTGTTGCCCGCCAACCTCGCGGAAAATCTTTCGCTGCCGCGCCGCTGGCAGCGTTTGCCCAAGGCGCTGTCGAATGCTGAAATAAAAAAACTGCTCGCCCCGGAAAATCCCGAGACGCCGAAAAGTTTGTGCGACCAGGCAATTTTGGAACTGGCTTACGCTTCGGGCCTGCGTTTGTCCGAACTAAAAAATCTGCGGCTGGAGCAACTGCATCTCGACGCCGGATTCATCAATGTCGTCGGCAAAGGCAACAAGGAGCGCGTCGTGCCGGTGGGACGAACGGCCGTGACCGCGTTGAATCGTTACCTCGAAGCTGGGCGGCCAGAACTCGTCACGCCCAAATCGCCCGCGAATGTTTTTCTCACGCAGCGCGGCACACCGTTCGCGGCGGTGACATTGTGGCTGCACATCAAACATCGCGTGGCGCGCGCCGGCGTGGCGCGCCCGATGACACCGCACATGTTGCGGCACAGTTTTGCGACGCATCTGCTGGAACACGGCGCGGATTTGCGGGTGATCCAGGAATTGCTCGGCCACGTGAATATCAGCACGACGGAAATTTACACGCACGTGACGGGGAACCGGCTGCGCGAAATCCACCGGAAATTTCACCCGCGCGGGTGATCATTCAAAATCATAAACGGTGACTTTTTTCACGAACGGCTTCACACACTGCGCGACGAATTCCAAGTGTTGCGGGTGCACCTGATAATCGTCCTGCGCCCGCTTGCTCGTGAACACGGTGTTGAGCGCGACCTGATAGGTCTGGTCCACGACCGGTCGCGCGCTGCCCACCATTTTACCGATGTGAAATTGCGTGAGGCCGGGAATGGTCTTGAGAAACTTGTTCCCGCCCGCGATGACTTCATCGGCGGCGTTCGGTTGCGCGGGATCGGTCCAAAAAATGACAACGTGTGAAAACATGATTCGCAAATTGAACCACCAAGCCTTCCCGTCAAAAAGGAAAATTTCATTAGGAAAATTTCATTTTCAAAACTTGGTGTCGCGGCGGCTTTGTGGTTAAAATTTTTTCCATGAGCAAAACTGCATTGTTATTCGCCGGCCAAGGCGCGCAAGTCGTCGGCATGGGCAAAGACCTGGCGGAAAAATTTCCGAGCGCGAAAAATTGGTTCGCCCGCGCCAACGCCGCGCTCGGCTACGACCTCGCCAAAATTTGTTTTGAAGGCCCGGAAGCGGATTTGACCAAAACGGAAAACGCGCAGCCGGGAATTTTTCTCGTGAGCTGGGTCGCGTTTCAATTGCTGAAGGAAAAGTCGCCACATCTCAAGTTTGAAGCCACCGCCGGGTTGTCGCTGGGCGAGTTCACGGCGCTGACGGCGGCGGGCGCGATGAGTTTTGAGGATGGTTTGCGCGTGGTTCGTGCACGCGGAAAATTCATGCAGGATGCGTGCGACGTGACCCAAGGCGGCATGGCCGCGATCATCGGCTTGGACGAAAATTTGACGCGCGAAGTTTGCACGGAAGCGGGAGTTGTTCTCGCCAATTTAAACTGTCCCGGCCAGCTCGTGATTTCCGGCGAGGCGGAAAAAATTACGAAAGCGTGTGAACTCGCCAGGGCCAAGGGCGCGAAACGCGCGTTGGCGCTGGCCGTGGCGGGCGCGTATCACTCGCCGCTCATGGCCAGTGCACAGCCGAAGCTTGCGGCGGAACTCGCCAAAATAAATCTGGTTTCCCCCGGCGTGCCCGTGATTTCGAACGTCACCGCGCAAGCGCACGGCGACGCCACGGAAATTTCCGTGCGGCTCGTCGAGCAGGTCACCTCGTCGGTGTTGTGGGAAAATTCGATGCGCTATTTGCTGGCGCAAGGTTTCACGCGCTTCATCGAACTCGGGCCGGGCACGGCGCTGAGCGGCTTCATGAAGCGCATTGATAAAACGGCGACGATGCTGAACGTCGCGGACTCGGCGAGTTTGGAAGCGACGGCGAAAACTTTAGCCTAAAAATTTGCCACCGAGGCACAGAGCGCACAGCGGTTAATTTTAGCTCGGTATTCACTGTGCCTCGGTGCCTCGGCGGCTAAAATATTCTGTTCCTTTGGTCAATTCTGTTGGAAAATTATTAAACTTATGAGCCAACTCACTAATCAAATTGCCGTCGTCACGGGTGGCGGTCGTGGAATCGGCCGCGCCATTGCGTTGAAATTCGCCAATGAAGGCGCGGATGTCGTCGTGGTGTCGCGCACGCAGGAAAATTCCGAGAAGGTCGCGGCGGAAATCCGCGCGCTCGGCCGCAAGGCGTGGGCGTTCGCGGTGGACGTGGCGGATGCCACCGCGGTCAATGCTGCCGCTGAAAAAATTCTCGCCGAGGCGGGCAAGGTGGACATTCTCGTGAACAACGCCGGCGTGACGCGCGACGGTTTGCTGATGCGCATGAGCGATGCGGACTGGGACACGGTTTTGAACACAAATTTGCGCGGTGCGTTTCTCGTCACGAAAAGTTTCAGCCGCGCGATGATCAAGGCGCGCACGGGCCGCATCATCAACATTTCGTCGGTCATCGGCCTCATCGGCAACGCGGGGCAGAGCAATTACGCGGCGAGCAAGGCGGGGCTGATCGGCTTCACGCAGTCGTGCGCGCGCGAGTTCGCGGGCCGCGGCATCACGGTGAACGCGATCGCGCCGGGCTTCATCGAGACGGACATGACGGCGGAATTGAACGAGGCGTTGCGCGCGGAAATTTTGAAAAAAATTCCGCTCGGTTCGCTCGGCCAGTCGGACGACATCGCGGCGGCGGCGTTGTATCTCGCGGCGGCGTCCGGGCGCTATGTCACCGGACAAGTTTTGACGGTGGATGGCGGGATGGTGATGTAAGTTAAATGATTCGCGGCTTGACGCGCAGGGTGTTTATAGGTTAGAAAAACAGGCATAATTATGGCAGACAAACCAATCGAACAACGCGTAAAAGACATCATCGTCGAACAACTCGGCGTGAAACCCGACCAAGTGACGCCGGCGGCCAAATTCATTGAGGATTTGGGCGCGGATTCGCTCGACACCGTCGAGCTGGTCATGGCGCTGGAAGAAGAATTCGGCATCGAAGTGCCGGATGAACAGGCCGAAAAACTCCAGAGCGTCGGCGACGTGATCAAATACGTCGAGGAAAACGCGAAGTGATCTGAATTCCAACGACGGGGCAGTTTAAGCTGGACACAGCTCGAACTGCCCCGTTTGATTTTGTCATGGCAAACAACTTTTCCGATCGCCGGGTGGTCGTCACGGGCATGGGCGTGGTCACGCCGCTGGGCCACGAGCTTGATACATTTTGGCAAAACCTTGTCACCGGCCAGTGCGGCATTGATAAAATTTCCGCGTTCGACGCCTCGCCGTTTGACACGCGGATCGCGGGCGAGGTGAAAAGTTTTGACATGGCGGCGGCGTTTCCGTCGCCCAAGGAAATCCGCCGCACGGACCGCTATTCGCAGTTCGGCATTTACGCCGGCTGGTCGGCGCTGCAAGATTCCGGCCTTGATCTTGCGACGGAAAATCTGGATGAAATCGGCGTGTTTCTCGGCTCCGGCATCGGCGGGCTGGCAACCACGAGCGACCAGTTGAAAACGTTGAACGAGCGCGGGCCCAGCCGCGTGTCGCCGTTCACCATTCCGATGCTCATCGGCAACATGGCGTCCGGTTTGATCTCGATGTATTTCAATTTGCGCGGCCCGAATTTCGCCACGTGCTCGGCGTGTGCCACCGCGAACCACGCGATCGGCGAAGCCTGGCGCACCATCAAAATGGGCGACGCGCAAGTGATGCTCGCGGGCGGCTCCGAGGCGGCGGTCATCCCCATCGGCATCGCCGGTTTTTGCGCGATGCGCGCCATGAGCACGCGCAACGACGATCCGAAACACGCGTCGCGCCCGTTCGACAAAAATCGCGACGGTTTTGTCATGGGCGAAGGCGCGGGCGTGATTATTCTGGAAGAATTGGAGCACGCCAAAAAACGCGGCGCGAAAATTTATTGCGAGATCGCCGGCTACGGCAACACCGCCGACGCGCATCATCTCACCGCGCCGTCCCCCGGCGGCGAAGGCGCGGCACGCTGCATGAAAATGGCGCTGCGCACCGGCGGCTTGAACCTGACCGACGTGAATTACATCAATGCCCACGGCACTTCCACGCCGCAGGGCGACGTCTGCGAAACGCAGGCCATAAAAACTGTTTTTGGCGATCACGCGCGCAAGCTCGTCGTCAGTTCCACCAAGGGCGCGACCGGTCACATGCTCGGCGCGGCCGGCGCGGTGGAAATGGCCGCCTGCGTGCTGGCCATCCAAAACGGCCTCGTCCCGCCGACCATCAACTACGAAACGCCCGATCCCGAGTGCGATCTGGATTACGTGCCGAACACCGCGCGCGAAATGCCGGTGAACGTGATCGTGAACAATTCATTTGGATTTGGCGGCCACAACTCGACGATTGCGGCGAAGCAGTTTGTTGGCTGAATCAAACGTAAAAAATATGGCTGCTCCAGATTTAATTTATCTTGGGATTCGCGGCTCGGTTTTAGCTTTGGAAAAAGCAACGGGCGCCCGCGTCTGGGAGACAAAATTAAAGGGCAGCAGTTTCGTGACGTTGCTCGTCGAAGGCAGCCGGATTTTTGCGGGCGCGCAAGGTGAAATTTTCTGTCTGGACGCCGCCACCGGCAAGATGCTCTGGCATGACGGCTTGAGCGGATATGGTTTCGGCCTGTTGAGCCTCGCAACGCAAAGTAGTGGTGCGGATACCGCCGCGCTGGCGGCCGAGTTCGCCAGTCAACAGGCAGCCGCCGCGTCCACCGCGGCTACCTGACCCAGTGAACTTCCTGCCGCTCATCGAAGCCAAACGCGAAGGAAAAATTCTCGCGCCGGCACAGATCCGGAAATTCATCCGCGAATTCACCGCCGGAAAAATCCCCGACTACCAGATGGCCGCGCTGCTGATGGCCATTTATTTTCGCGGCCTCGACACCGCCGAGACCACCGCGCTCACGCTCGCCATGCGCGATTCCGGCGACCTCCTGAAATTTCCGAAAGACCCGCGCCCGCTCGTGGACAAACATTCCACCGGCGGCATCGGCGACAAAGTTTCGCTCCCGCTCGCGCCGCTGCTGGCCTGCCTCGGCTTCCGCGTGCCGATGATTTCCGGTCGCGGCCTCGGCATCACCGGCGGAACGCTGGACAAGCTGGATTCCATTCCCGGTTTTCAAACGCTTTTATCCGCCGACAAAATTGTCGCGCAAGTTCAAAAAGTCGGCTGCGTCATTTGCGGCCAGACCGACAAAATGGTTCCCGCCGACAAAAAAATTTACGCGTTGCGCGACGCCAGCGGCACCGTGCCGAGCATTCAACTGATTACCGCTTCGATCCTTTCCAAAAAATTGGCCGAAAGTTTGGACGCACTCATCCTCGACGTGAAATTCGGCTGCGCCGCATTCATGCAAACGAAAGTTGATGCAAAAAAATTGGCGCAGGCGATGGTCGCGCTCGGCAACGAATGCGGCACGCACACGCGCGCGATTCTGACCGACATGAACACGCCGCTCGGCCGCGCCGCCGGCAACTGGCTCGAAGTCAAAGAGAGCGTTGCTTGCCTTGAAAACAAAGGCCCGAATGATTTGCGCGAACTGGTCATTGATTCGGCCGCGCACTTGTTGGTTCAAACGCGCAAGGCCAAATCGCTCGCCGGCGCGCGCACGCTGGCGGAAAATTCTTTGAACTCCGGCGAGCCGCGTAAAAAATGGAACGAAATGATTTTGGCACAAGGCGCCGACTTGAAGGCGTTCAACAAAAAGCTCGCGCTAAATTCCACTGCGAAAGTTGTCGCCGAATTGAAATCGGTAAAAGCCGGCTACGTTTCCAAATGCGATGCGCGCATCATCGGCGAAGTCATTCGCGACCTCGGCGGCGGCCGGCTCACCAAGGAATCAAAAATCAATTTCGCTGTCGGCGTGGATAAAATGGCGAAGCCCGGTGAACGCATTGAAAAGTCAGGGACGCTTTGCCGCATTCACGCGGCGGATTTGGCGCAGGCAAAGTCGGCGGCGGCGCGGTTGCAAACTGCGTTTGAAATTTTGCCACGAAAAATTTCCGCGCCGAAACTCGTGCACGAAAGCATTGGCTAGGCGATCTTTTCCCAGATTTTGATTTCAGGAAGCGCCGTGCAAAGTTCGTCCACGCGCGGCAGCAGGGCGGCGAGGTGCGCTGATTTCAAATGCGCGTCGAGGTGCGCCTGGCTCGTCCAATTTTCGTGGAAGAGAAATTTCGCCGGGTCGTCCAGCGCCGCGTGCAGATCGTAGTTCAGACAGCCGGCTTCGTTGCGCGTCGGCGCGACGAGACCGGTCAAGGCTGCTTTCAAGGCCGTTTCTTTGCCCGGCCGGGCGTGGAAGGTGGCGACGACGGTGATGATTTTTTTGCTCATATTTTTATCCGTATTCATCTCAAAAATCCAAGACTAGAAAATGGATTCCAAAATTTTCTCGGCCGCCGCGCGCGGATTTTCCGCCGCGTAGATCGGCCGGCCGATGACCAACCAACTGGCGCCGGCTTGCATGGCTTCGCGCGGCGTGAGCGTGCGTTTCTGGTCATCGGCTTTCTCCGCGCCAGTGCGAATGCCCGGCGTGACCAACTGGATATGTGCCGGTAATATTTTCCGCAGCGCGGCGATTTCCAACGGCGAACAAACCAGGCCGCGCAAGCCGGATTTCACCGCGAGTTGCGCAAGGCGCAAAACTTGTTTTTCCGTGTCCGCTTGGCAGCCGATTTCCGCGAGCGTTTCATTGTTTGAACTGGTCAGGACCGTCACGCCCAAGACAAGTGGGCCCGGCCGCTTTAATTTCTGCGCCGTGTCCTGCGCGGATTTTTCCGCCGCGCGCATCATCTCGCCGCCACCGCTCGTGTGGATGGTCGTCATCTGCACGTCGAGATGGGTGGCTGCGGCAACCGCCTTGGCGACGGTGTTCGGGATGTCGTGAAATTTCAGATCCAGAAAAACCGCCGCGCCGGTGGCCCGGATTTTTTTCACGATGTCCGGCCCGGCGCGGACGAACAGTTCCTTGCCGATTTTGAACGCGCCGACGGCGGGCGCGATTTGTTCCGCAAGTTTCAATGCCTGTTCCGCCGAGGGCACGTCGAGCGCGGCGATGATGGGATTCCGCATGGCGACAGGATATTGCTGAACGGCAGTTGTGCCAAAGCCTAAATCGCATTGTGCTTGACCGTGTTTAAAGCGGACTTATTCTGTTTCCGCCGTGCAAACAGCTTGGGAAAAACCCGTCGTCCTTTTGGGAATTATCGTCGGCTTGGGCGTCGTTCCGGCTTCCGCCTCCACCATTCGCGATGATGTGTCCGACAGTGAATATCAGGCGTTGGGTGCGCTGTCTGATTTTGCGTCGGTGGGCACGCTCGTCGGCAGTCTCTACACAGGTTGCGGCATTCTCATCGCCCCGGATTGGGTGCTCACGGCCGCGCATCTTTTGACGTTTTCCACCTCGGAAACTTTTACGATCAACGGGGCTTCCTACACCAGTTCGAGTCTTTACCGCGATCCCGCGTGGAACGGCTACGGGACCAATGGCGGTGATTTCGCCTTGGTGCATTTGAATACGCCGGTCACGAGCGTAACTCCGGCAACACTCTTCACCGGCACTTCGGAATTGGGCATGGTCGGAACTTACGTCGGCTATGGATTCACCGGCACCGGGCTGACGGGCTACAAAACTTTGGATGGCAACAAGCGCGCATTCCAGGACATCATTGACACGGATTTCAATAATCCCACGAATGTCTATGGATCGCTGTTCATCAATCCCCACAATCCTTCCACGGGCACCGCACAGCCGTTGGAAGGTTGCGTGGCCTACGGTGACAGCGGCGGCGGCGTTTTTGTTCAAGTCGGCTCCCAATACGAACTGACGGGCGTCATCTCGTTCGTTGCCTCGACCAACGGCCCCGCCAATTCGTATTATGGCAATTATAGCGGCTTCAGCCGAATGTCCTCCGGCCTGCCATGGATCGAATCCATCGTGCCCAGTGTTGTGCCCGAGCCACCCGCGTCCGCCTTGGCGATTGGAACCAGCCTGCTCGTTCTTTGTTTTCGACGTTTCAAAAAATAGTGTCAGGCCGCGTTTTGACTTTCCGCGCCGATTTTCCTAGCCTGTATTATGAAAATCGTCCGCCACACCGACAAACATTTTTCTGCAAAGCTTCTTGAGGTCGCGGCTGACTCCAGTTTGTTCGATGCCGAGATTGAATCGCGCACCAAAGCTATTTTGCACGAGGTTTATTTGCGCGGCGACGATGCCGTGTTGGATTTTACGGAAAAATTTGACGGCGCAAAACTGTCGGCCGAGCAGCTGGCCGTGACTCAGGCGGAATTGTTCAACGCCGCGGTCGCGGCCGATGAACCGCTGCGCGCGGCGGTCGCGGAAGCGGAGGCGAACATCGCCAGCTTCGCCAAAAAATCGAAGCGCAAAGGTTGGGGCGCTAAAAATTCCCACGGCGCGAGCGTCGGCGAAAAATTTGATCCCTTCACGCGCGTCGGCGTTTACATTCCCGGCGGCACCGCCCCGCTCGTCTCGACGGCGCTGATGACGATCACGCTTGCAAAAGTTGCGGGTTGCAAAGAAATCGTCGTGGCCACGCCGTGCGGCAAAGATGGTTCCATCAATCCGGCCATTTTATTTGCGGCACGCGCAGCCGGCGCGACGGAAATTTATCGTATCGGCGGCGCGCACGCGATCGCCGCGCTGGCTTACGGCACGAACACGATTCGCCGCGTGCAGAAAATTTTCGGGCCGGGCAACGCCTACGTCAGCATGGCCAAGCGGCTGCTCGTTGGGCGCGTGGCGATTGATTTGCTGGCCGGGCCAAGCGATCTGCTGGTCATCGCCGACGACACGGCGAATCCAAAATTTGCCGCCGCCGACATGCTCGCGCAGGCGGAGCACGGTTCCGGCCACGAACGCGTCTGGCTCGTGACGACTTCGGGAAAAATTCTCAAAGCGGTGGAAAAGGAAATTTCCACGCAGTTAACCAAGCTGCCGCGCCGCGAATTTATCCAGCGCGTGCTGGACCGCAACACGTGGCTCATCCAAGTCGCGACGCTGCCGGACGCCGTGGCGCTGGCGAATCGGCTCGCGCCGGAGCATTGCGAAGTCATCACGCGCGACGCCCGCAAACTCAGCGACGGCATCGTGACGGCGGGCGCGATTTTTCTGGGCAATTGGTCGCCCACGGTGCTCGGCGATTATGTCGCCGGGCCGAGTCACGTGCTGCCGACCGACGGCGCTGGCGCATCGTTTGCCGGACTGACGGTGGATCAATTTCAGCGCCGCACGAGCGTCGTGGAATACAACCGCGCGTCGCTCAAAAAAGCGTTGAAGTCGGTGAAAAAATTCGCGGAACTGGAAGGACTCGGCGCGCACGGAAAAAGCGCGGAGATTCGGAAATAAATTTCACGCCAAGGCGCAAAGCCACCAAGGTTCAGAAAACTGCGGGCCGCCCGAAACTAATCCAGAAAAGTCAATTTGACGCCGCCTTCTTTTGGTTTGGAAAAGCTGTCGAGCAACGTCGGCGCATTCGCCGGCGCGGCGGAAATTTCTTTTTTCGCTTCCGCGTTTTGCGGTTCGAGCGCGGAACGCAGCGCGCCTTCGACGAGTTGAGCGCAATGGATTTTCATCGGCGGCAGCGGGCCGAGTTCGCCGGCGAGTTCATCCGTTTTCAGCGCGAGCGCTTCCTCGGCGGTTTTGCCGCGAATCAATTCCGTCGCGAGACTGGCGACGGCAATCGCTGTTTCGCAGCCGAACGATTGAAATGTCGCGCGGTCAATGACACGCTTGCCGTCCTGCTGCTTGAACTTCACCCACAGCCGCAGCATCTCGCCACAATCGGCGTTGCCGACGGTGCCGATGGAATCCGCGCCCGCCATCTCGCCCATGTTTTGCGGATTGGCCAGCGCGGCTTGAATGCGTTTTTGCAAGTCGTCGGTCATAGTTTCTTAGCCACAGATTTTCACAGATGGAACACAGATCAAAAAATTGTGAATTTGCATTTCAACATTGGCCAGAATTTGCGTGTTAATACCGCGGCACGTTGCGGTCAATTTCATCCGACCAGGCGGTGATGCCGCCTTTGACGCTCTTGACGTATTTGAAACCTTGCTGCCGCAAAAATCCCAGCGCCTTCATTGAACGCACGCCGGCCTTGCAATGCAAATAATATTGTGTGTTCGGATCCAGTTCGGTGAAGCGGCTTTGCAATTCACTTAACGGCAACAGCGGCACGCCGGCGACCTTGGCGATTTCATATTCATCCGGCTCACGCACGTCAACAACCTTGATGCCGAGCGAAGGATTATCCAAAGCTTTTTTCATGTCCTGCACGGTGACTTCGTCCGGATTGCCGATATTTTCCGGCTCCGGCACGATGCCGCAGAACGTTTCGTAATCAATCAATTCCTTGATCGTCGGATGATCGCCGCAAATCGGGCACTGCGGATCGCGGCGCAATTTCAGTTCGCGGAACTTCATGTCGAGCGCGTTGAATAAGAGCAATCGCCCAATGAGCGGCGTGCCTTTGCCGAGCGCGAGTTTCAAAATTTCATTCGCCTGAATGCAGCCGATGATGCCAGGCAGCACACCGAGCACGCCGCCTTCCGCGCAACTGGGAACCATTCCCGGCGGCGGCGGTTCGGGATATAGACAACGATAGCACGGTCCACCGAGGTGCGGCGCGAACACGCTGGCCTGGCCTTCGAAACGGAAAATAGAGCCGTAAACATTGGGTTTCTTGAGCAGCACGCAGGCATCGTTCGTCAGGTAGCGCGTGGGAAAATTATCCGTTCCGTCCACCACGATGTCATAAGGACGAATCAAATCGAGCGCGTTTTCGGAACTGATGCGCGTGTTGTGGATGACCACTTCGCAGTTCGGATTGATGCCGCGAATCGTTTCTTTTGCCGACTCGGCTTTCGAGCGGCCGACGTCCGCGTCCGTGTGCAAAATCTGTCGTTGCAGATTGGAATAATCCACGGTGTCGAAATCCACGATGCCGAGCTTGCCGATGCCGGCGGCGGCCAGATACATAGCGATGGGCGAGCCGAGGCCGCCCGCGCCGATGCAGAGCACGCTGGTGCCTTTGATTTTCTTTTGGCCTGCCAGACCGACTTCCGGCAGAATCAGGTGCCGCGAATACCGGCGGATTTCGTCATTGTTCAGTTCCATAAATTAAAGGGAAATTATAGTAATGCAGCAGCGAAAGAAATCAAGTCAACGCGCATGAAACCAATTGACACTGCCCAAGCCGCCGCCGCGCGGCTCAAGAAAATTTCGCCGCTGCGCCCGACGCTCGCCATCGTGCTCGGCAGCGGCTTTCATCATGCGCTGGCGGAATTGCGCGTGACCAAAAAAATTGCCTACGCCAAAATCCCCGGCTTTCCCAAACCGACGGTCAGCGGCCACGCGGGCGAATTGTATCTTGGTCATCTCGGAAAAACGCCGGTGCTGGTGTTGAGCGGCCGCGCCCATTTTTATGAAGGCCACGACATGGAGCGCGTCACTTTCGCCACGCGCACACTGGCGGCGTTTGGCATCACGGATTTGCTGCTGACGAACGCGGCCGGCGGCGTGAACAAAAAATTTCGCGCGGGTGATTTCATGATTTTGACCGACCACATTAATTTCATGGGCGCGAATCCGCTGCGCGGGCCGGCGATTCCGGGACTAATGCGTTTTGTTGATTTGACCGATACTTACGCTGCGGGACTGCGCCAGCTCTTGAGCCGGGCGGCGGCCGCGAGCCAGTTAAAAATCCGTTCGGGCGTGTATCTCGCGGTGTCCGGCCCGAGTTACGAAACGCCGGCGGAGGTGCGCGCGTTTGGGCGGCTGGGCGCGGACGCGGTGGGCATGAGCACGGTGCCGGAAGCCATCGCGGCGCGGCACTGCGGCCTCAACGTCGCGGCGATTTCCTGCATCACGAATCTCGCGGCGGGTATCAGCAAAGAAAAATTGTCGCACGCGGAAGTTTTGGAAACCGCCGAACGCGTGAAAAAATCCGGCGCGCAGTTGATCAGGAATTTTGCGGAACTTTACGGAAAATGAATTTGCCGCAGAGCGCACAGATAAAAATCAAATTTGAATTTTTTCTGTGCGCTCTGTGTCTCTGTGGCAAAATTTAGCTGTGAAAATTGACCAAAAAAAAATAGTGGCGGCGGCGGCGGCGGCGCGCGCAGGCTCGGTGTCGCCGTATTCCAAATTCAAGGTCGGCGCGGCGCTGCTCACCAAAACCGGCGAAATCATTGGCGGCGCGAACGTGGAGAGCGCGAGTTACGGTTTGACGTGCTGCGCGGAGCGCATCGCGCTGTTCAAGGCGCTGACGGACGGACAGAAAAATTTCATCGCGGTCGCGGTCGTTGCGCGCTGCGACGGCGGGCCGATGCCGTGCGGCGCGTGCCGCCAATTGCTCCGCGAATACGCGCCGGACGCGCAGGTGTTCATTGCGGACAGCAACGATTTAAAAACAGTGCGACGGTTCACGGTGAAAAAACTTTTGCCCGCCGCCTTCGTGGTCGTTCCTTGAATTTTGCGAAAAAACTGGTAGCCTGCTGCGCTCGTCCTATTTGATGAAACCTGAAGTTGTATTTGGTTTGGAGAATGCCGTCTGGCCGGCGTTGCTGGTGAATGCGAGCGGCGCAGTGCTGTTGGCCAACACGGCGGCAAAAAATGTTTTTGGCGCCGCTTTGAACGGAAATCCAGCACAACTGGCGGCGATCTGGGCGGTTGAAAACGGCGGCACGGCGGCGGATTTTCTGCTGCGCTGGGAAAACCGGCCGGCGCTGCAAACCATCTTGAAATTTCGCAAGCCAGGCGGCGGCACGGCGGAATTTTCCACGATGATCTGCCAGTTCACGGGCGACGGTAACAAATGGTTTGTGCTGCAATTATTTCCCGCCCCGCACGCGGCGGAACCGTTGCCCGACGCAAAAAACGCCCCGACGGGCGATGCGGCGCTGAAGCAAAAACTGGATTGCGTGCTGCAACTCGCGCGCACGGTCTCGCTGGATTTCAACAACGCGTTGACCGGAGTTTTGGCGCACACCTCGTTGCTGCTCAGCAAGGCGGAACCGGAGCATCCGTGGCGGCGGTCTTTGCTGGAGGTGGAAAAATCGGCGGCGCGCGCGGCGGAAATCGCCAGCGAACTGGCGCTGTTCAGCCGGCAGGAAAAAGAATCGCGCCGCGCGCCGGCGGGCAACCTCAATTCAGTCGCGGGCCGGTGCGTGGAATTTTTCCGCCATGCCCACGGGACGCGTTTCACGTGGAGCGAAGTGTTTGAGCGGCGCCTGTTCGAGGCGCGCTTTGACGAGGCGAAAGTGCAGCAGGCACTCACGAAGATTTTGGAAAACGCGGTGGAGGCGTTTGGCGCGAACGGCACGGGCCAGATCGCGGTGCACACGCGAAACGTGGAATTGACGGAGGCAACGCAGGATCGCAACGTGCGGCTGGCGGCGGGCGCTTATGTCTGCGTGGAAATTTCCGATCGCGGAACCGGCATCGAGGCGGAGGCGTTGCCGCGCATCTTCGAGCCATTTTTCACGACGAAACGGCCGCCGCATCGCGGTCTCGGCCTTGCGCTCGTTTATGGCATCATCACCAATCACGGCGGCGGCGTGGCGATTTCCAGCCAGCCGGGCATGGGCACTTCGGCCCGCGTTTATTTGCCGGCGGAAAAAAGCTTGATCCTCGATGCGGTTCCCTCGGACTCGGATTTGCACGGCACCGGCACCATTCTGGTGGTGGATGACGAAAGTCTGTTGCTGACCATGGCGGACACGATCTTGACGGAATTCGGCTACAAAGTTTTGACGGCGAACAGCGGCCAAAAGGCGCTGGACATTTTGGCGCATCCGCTGAACCGCATTGATCTCATCATCACCGACCTGGTGATGCCCGCGATGGGCGGCCGGGAGTTGATTGAAAAAATCCGGCAGCAGGGCTTCGCGCAGCCGATCGTGTGCACGAGCGGCTACGTGATGCCGGAAGACAAACAGGCGGCGGCCGGTTATCTGCAAAAGCCGTTCACGAGTTCGGACCTGCTGGTGAAAGTGAAGACGGCGCTCACCGGGGCAGCCGCCGGTTGACGGCGCCAGCGGATTGTGTTTAATTCAACTTATGCAAATTGAAAGCTTGAAGGTATTTTGCGATTTGGCGGAGACGGAAAGTTTCACCAAGGCCGCCCAGATCAACAGCGTGACGCAGTCCGCCGTCAGCCAGCAAATCAGTTCGCTGGAGCGCACGTTCAAATCATTGCTGATCGAACGCAGCAAGAAAAAGTTCCGGCTCACGCGCGAAGGCCAGGTGCTCTACGACTACAGCAAGCAAATCATCCAGACTTATGAGTCGTTGGACAGCAAGCTGCAGGAATTGAAGGACATCATTTCTGGCACGATCCGCGTGGCGACGATTTATTCCATCGGGTTGCACGATCTGCCGCCGTATATCAAGCGGTTTATGAAGAGCTATCCGACCGTGAACATCCACGTCGAGTATCGCCGCGCAAACCAAGTCTACGAAGACGTGTTCAGCAACGTCGTGGATCTCGGCCTCATCGCGTATCCGGTCAAGGACAGCAAGCTGGAAATCGTGCCGCTGCGCAAGGAGCCGCTCGTGCTCATCGCGCACCCGCAGCATCCGTTCGTCAAACAGAAAACCATCAAGCTCAAGGCGCTGGCCGGCCAGAAAATCATCGGCTTCGAACCGGACATTCCCACGCGCAAGGCGCTCGACAAAATTTTGCGGGAGCACGGCGTCGAGGTGAAGCACGTCATGGAATTCGACAACGTGGAAACGGTGAAACGCGCGGTGGAAATTGACGCCGGCATCTCCATCGTGCCGCTCGGCACCGTCACGCAGGAAATCGCCAAGCAGACGCTGTGTTCCGTGGAGATCGAGGACGGCCAGTTTTTCCGGCCGCTCGCCGCGATCTACAAAAAACACAAGGTGCTCTCGCCGGCGATGAAACAGTTCCTTTCCATTCTCAAAGAAGCGGCCTGATCAATTTGAAACAAAAAAACGGGCGACGCCAGAAAGCGTCGCCCGTTTTTCGTTTGCCAAAAATTATTTCAAGTTTTCTGGATTCAGCGGCTTCAACTCTTTCGTCAGAAAAATTCCGTCTTTGCGGATCAACTCGCCGTCGAACCACACTTCGCCGCCGCCCCATTCCTTGCGCTGGATCAAAACCATGTCCCAATGGATCGCGCTCTTGTTGCCGTTGCCGCAATCTTCATAGGCTTGTCCCGGCGTGAAGTGCAGCGAGCCGGCAATTTTTTCGTCGAACAAAATATCGCACATCGGGCTTAAAATATGCGGATTGAAGCCGAGCGAAAATTCGCCGATGTAACGCGCGCCGGGATCCGTGTCCAAAATCTCATTTAACCGCTTCGTGTTGTTCGCCGTGGCCTCGACAATTTTTCCGTCCTTCAAAACGAGCCGCACGTTTTCAAATTTCGTGCCCGAATAAAGCGTCGGCGTGTTGAACTGGATGAAGCCGTTGACGGAATTTTTCACCGGGCAGGAAAACACTTCGCCGTCGGGAATGTTGCGGTCGCCCTTGCACATCTTCGCGCCGATGCCTTTGAGGCTGAAACTCAAATCGGTGCCGGGCGCGACCAGCCGGACGTGATCCGTCTTGGCCATGCGTTTTTCCAGCGGTCCCATCGCGCGGCCCATCTTCGCGTAATCCATCGTGCACACGTCGAAATATAAATTTTCAAACGCCTCCGTGCTCATGCCGGCCGCCTGCGCCATGCTCGGCGTCGGCCAGCGCAGCACGCACCAGCGCGTTTTGTTGATGCGATAATCCTGCACGGGCCGGATGATTTTGGAATAAAGCTGCACGCGGTCGCTCGGCACGTCGGAATTTTCATTCATGTTGTCCGCGCCGCGGATGGCGATGTAGGCCTGCATTTTTTTCATGCGGAACATCTCGAGGTCGCGGATGTCCGCAGCCTGTTTTTCATTGATGCCCAACAGTTGTTCGCGGCCGACGCGTGTGTGGCGCGTCTCGACGAACGGCGTCGCGCCCGCCGCGCGCACGGCGCGGATCAGTTCGATGGTGAATTCATCCGGCACATCAATCATGTCGAGCAGGATGCGGTCCCCTTTTTTCAGCTCGGCGGAATAGTTCACGAGCAATTCAGCCAGTTTTTTGTAACGCGGGTCGGTCATAAATTGTTTCAAAAACTAACGCGATAATTTTCTTTGTCGAGTCCGTTTGCCTGTCGTCGCATAAATGCCGAACGAAAATCACGCCGGAAAAATTCTAAACCCATTCTATCCGGGCCACCATTATGGAAAAATTCACAAAAAACTCATCGCGTCCGTTTGAATTTCTCCGGCGGCAATTTGGCCAGCGCCTCGCTGGCCGCCTGGATGATCTCCGGTTTGCCCAGCATTTGCGCGGCGCGGGCCCGATGCAGCTGCGCCTCCACCATCTGCGGATCGAGCGCGAGCGCCCGCTCCGCGCACTCGAGCGCCTGCGCGTGACGACCCATTTGGCCGTGCATGCTCGCGAGGTTCGACCAACCCAGCGGGTTGCCCGGATCAAACTGCAAGGCTTGGACCAGACATTTCGTCGCTTCCACCGGCTGATTCAACGCATCGAACAGCAGGGCCGCGAGATTATTCCACGTCTTGAAATCCTTCGCGTCCAGCCTCAAGGCCCGGCGATAATTGGCCTCCGCCTCGCCAAAGTTTCCCAGCGACGCCAGCGCCAGGCCGGCGTAAAACAACGCCTTCGCGTCCGCCGGATTTTCCGCGTGCCATTTTTGGGCGAACGCCAGCACTTCCGGCCACAAACCTTGCTCGCACAGCGCGCGGGCGTGGCTGGTTTTATCCTGACCGTTGCTCGTTGACCGATTCATGGGCGCAGGGATTTAACGAATTTTTTCGCGGAGGACAATCACGATTCATCGGCAAAAATGCTGCGGCCAGCGCCCGCTTAAATCGCCAGAAACGATTCGTTTTCACATCATCGCCCGTGTTTTCAGGGTGACGTTTAACCCATAACGCCGGTTGGTTCGTTGCAATTTCATGCGCGCGGAAAACACCGCTGCCAGATTTTTTGAATGCAGCACGGCCACTTTTTTTCCGGTCGCCAACACGCGGCCGTTTTTCAACATCAGCACATGCGAAAAGACCGGCATGATTTCCTCGACGTGATGCGTCACCAGCACCAGCGTCGGCGAATTTTTCTGCGTGCCGAGACGCTGGATGAATTGCAAAAAATGTTCGCGCGCGGCGGGATCGAGGCCGGCGCACGGTTCGTCCAGAATCAGCACGCGCGGTTTCGCCATCAAGGCGCGGCCGATCAATACGCGCTGGCGTTCGCCTTGCGAAAGCACGCGCCACGGCCGCGCGGCGAGATATTCGCACTCGACCTGCCGCAATAATTTTCGCGCCTGAATTTTTTCCGCGCGTGTCAGTTTTCCCCAAAAATCAATCATCGCATATTTGCCGCTCGCGACGGTTTCCAGCGCCGGCTCATCGTCCGCCATCAATTGCCGCACGGACGAGCTGACCAGCCCGATTTTTTTCCGCAGCTCGCGCCAGTCGGATTCGCCGTAAGTTTCACCGAGCAACGCGACTTCGCCGCTCGTCGGCATCAGATAACCCGTCAAGGCGCTCAACAAAGATGTTTTGCCCGAACCATTCGCACCCAGGATCACCCAATGTTCACCGCGTTGCACGCGCCAGTCCACATCGTGCAAAATCACCGTGCCGTCGCGCACGATGCGCAGGCGCTCCACCGATAAAATATTTTGCACGGCGCTCACAGTCCTTTGATTTCGGTCCAGAGCGGTTGCAGGTCTTCGTCGGCCAGCGCCATTTTTTTGAGGACCTCTTTATTTCCCGCAGCAACGGCGCGGACGAACCATTCGCGCGCGGCGTCCAGCTTATGCATCTGGCAGGCGTAACAAGAAAGGTTGTAGGCGATGATCGGTTCCGCCGGAAATTTTTTTGCAGCGGGCAGCAACGCATCCCACGCCTGCGCCAAACCGCCATCCGTCACGCGGCGCAATGCATACGCACGATGCAGCCAGCCGGCCGCGTCATTCGGCGCCGTCACGAGTTCGGCGCACGCGATCAGCAGCGCTTCCTGCCATTTGTGATCCTGCGCGGAAATCGTCCAGCGCGCCTCAAGCACGGCGGGATGATTTTGATTGGCTTCAGAAATATTCGCCAGCTCGGCGCGCGCATCGTCGGCACAGCCCAGCCCCAGCCAGCCAATGGCGGCGTCGACCAGATGCGCGTCGGGTGGTTCAAGTTTGTTCACGCACGCGAAGTGTAAGCGAGCAAGCCAAAAACTGCCGACAAAAAAATGGCGGTGCCAAGCCCGCGCCGGCGGCAAAGCGAAGAATATTTTCGCGCGCGATAAACCTGCTGGCCTTTTTCCCGTTTGCGGTTTATGAATGGAGTTGTTATGAAAAACATCCTGCTACTGTTTCTCGCCGCCGCCTGCGCGGTTTCCGTCCAAGCAAAAATTGTGACCCAAGACATCGAATACAAACAAGGTGAGGCGACGCTGGAAGGTTATCTGGCGTATGACGACGCGACCGCTGCTCCGCGCCCCGGCGTGCTCGTCGTGCATCAATGGCTCGGCCTGACCGATTACGAAAAAGGCCGCGCGCGCCAACTCGCTGGACTGGGCTACGTCGCCTTTTGCGCCGACATTTACGGCAAAGGCGTCCGCCCAAAAGACACCAAAGAAGCCGGTGTCGAAGCCGCGAAATATAAATCGGACCGCCAATTGTTGCGCGCCCGCGTCAATGCCGGACTGGATGAATTGAAGAAAAATCCGCTCGTGGACAAATCGCGCGTGGGCGCCATCGGTTATTGTTTCGGCGGCACGACGGTGATCGAACTCGCGCGCAGCGGCGCGGAATTAAACGGCATCGTCAGTTTTCACGGCGGCCTCGATTCGCCCACGCCCGCCGATGGTAAGAACATCAAATGCAAGGTGCTGATATGTCACGGCGCGGACGACCCGTTCACGACGCCGGCGAACCTGGCGGCCTTCGAGGATGAAATGCGCCAGGCCAATGTGGACTGGGTGCTCATCAAATATGGCGGCGCCGTGCACAGCTTCACGCAGCCGTTGGCCGGCAACGACAATTCCAAAGGCGCGGCCTACAACGAACGCGCCGACCGCCGTTCCTGGGCCGCGATGAAAATGTTTTTCGCGGGAATTTTTCACGACTGATTTTTCAATCTGCAAATTTTGCGAATCATTAATCCAGGAAAATCGGCGAAGTTTGCGGATCAATTTTATGCGCATCACTGGCGGCCAAGCGGCCCGGCGGATTCTGAAAGTCCCGAAAGGACTCGACGTCCGCCCGACGCCCGACCTCGTCAAGCAGGCGGTCTTCAATTCGCTCGGCGACCGCGTGGTGGACGCGAAAGTTTTGGAACTCTTCGCCGGCAGCGGCGCGTTGAGTTTGGAATGTTTGAGCCGTGGCGCCGAAGCCGTGATGTGCGTCGAGAAGTCTTATAAACATGCGGACTTCATCCGCCGCAACGCGGATGCGGCCGGCTTTGGCGAAATTTTGGAAGTGCGCACGCAGGATGTTTTCCCCGTCATCAACCAGCTCGCGGAAAACGGGCGGCAGTTTGATTTGATTCTCGCCGACCCGCCTTATGGTGAAAAAAATGTGAACCGCCGCTCGGAATCATTCGCGCAGCAGTTGCTCGACGATAAAAATCTTACGAAGCTGCTCGCCCCCGGCGGTCGTTTCATGCTCGGACACACTAAGCGCGACACGCTGGAAATCGTCGCGCCGTGGACGGAAGTGAAAATGCTCAAGCATGGCGACACCGTGATGCGCTTTTTTGAACTCGTTTAACTTTGGTAGGGCGGCGTTGCCGCGCCGCACACATTAAAAAGGCTGCCGCTCGGGTTGGCCTGCCAAATTAATCTTTGGCGGCCGCTTCAACCTCTTCGCGGATTGCCGCGCGAAATTTTTCCATGCCCTGATCGAACGCCGCGGAAATCGGCAGCACGGAAACTTTTTTGATCTTTTTTTTGAATTCCTTCAGATTTTTCTCAGCGACGGCTTCGTCCATTTTGTTCGCCACCACGAGCCGCGGTTTTTCCACGAGCGCGGGATCGTAAAGTTCTAGCTCGCGCAGCAATTGCTTGTAATCATCCCACGGTTTGCGGTTGTCCGTGCCGGCCATGTCGAGCAGCAGCACGAGAATTTTGCAGCGCTGGATGTGGCGCAAAAATTTGTGGCCCAGCCCGACATTGTTGTGCGCGCCTTCGATGAGTCCCGGCACGTCGCAAACCGTGAGCCGTTTGAAATCCACGGGATATTCCACAATGCCGATTTGCGGTGTCAGCGTGGTGAACGGATACGCGGCAATTTTTGGACGCGCCTTGGAAATCGCCGTAAGCAACGTGGATTTACCCGCGTTCGGATAACCGACCAAACCGACTTCCGCGACGATGCGCAGCTCAAAAATAAATTCGCCTTCGTCGCCGTCTTCGCCCGGCTGCGCAAACCGCGGCGTCTGGTTGCGCGAGGTGGCGAAATTGCGGTTGCCCAAACCGCCGCGCCCGGCCTTGCACAAAACAAACTGCTGGCCGTTTTCCGTAAGGTCGGCGACGAGTTCGCCGCGCGGCGCGGGCATTTTGCCGTCCGAACTTTCTTCCGGCTCCTGGCTCAAATCAATTTCCTGCGCGCGCGTGCCGGTCGCGCTGCGGATCAAACCGCGTTTGCTGATCGCGGTCGGGAAAAAAGTCGGCTTGCCCTCGGCTTCCACTTCGGAATCGTCGTCCTCATCTTCCGCGATCGGTTTCGGCGCGGACGGCAACCGCCACACGAGCGTGCCGCACGGAACTTTGATGATCAGATCTTTGCCCGCGTGACCGTCCATGCCCTTGCCCATGCCGCCTTCGCCGTCCGGCGCGATGAGGCGCGGCTGATAATATTGCTGGACGAGATTGTTGAGGTCGTGATCCGCCTGCAAGATCACGCTGCCGCCGCGCCCGCCATTGCCGCCGCTCGGCCCGCCCTTGGTGATGTAAGCCTCGCGATGAAACGCGACACAGCCGGGTCCGCCATGGCCGGCCTTCGCGTAAACTTTTATTTCGTCTATGAACATGATCTTTAAGACAGAATTAACAGAATTTTACAGAATTACTTGAAAAAATTAACAACAAAAAATTCTGCATAATCCTGTTAATTCTGTCTAAAAACCGAAAACAAAAAAGGCGAGGCCAATGACCTCGCCTTGAAATGGGGCTGGCGAAAATTAATTCTTCGCGGCGGCGGCTTCCACGACCACGTTCACCCGGCGGCTGTTCTTGTCGAACAAAACCTTGCCATCGGCGAGCGCATACAACGTCCAGTCGCGGCCGGTGCCGACATTCTTGCCGGCGATGAATTTGCTGCCGCGCTGGCGCACGATGATGCTGCCCGCGCTGACGACCGTGCCGCCAAATTCTTTTACGCCGAGCCGTTTGCTGACGCTGTCGCGGCCGTTCTTGACGCTACCTTGACCTTTTTTATGTGCCATAAAATCTTAAGTTTTAAGCGTTGATTGCAGTGATTTTGACAACCGTCAGCTCTTGCCGATGGCCGATGGTCTTGTGATAACCTTTGCGGCGCTTCATCTTGAACGTCAGCTTGTGTTCGCCGCGCTTGTGCGCCACGACATCCGCCGTCACGGTTGCGCCCGTCACGGTGGGCGAACCCACGGTGACCTTGCCGTCGTTGTTGACGAGCAGCACGCGGTCAAACGTGACCGGCTTGCCCGCCTCGGTCGCGAGACTTTCGATTTCCAACGTGTCGCCGGCAACGACACGATATTGTTTGCTTCCGGTTTCTAAAACGGCATACATAAAAAAATTTTCCCGCAAAGGGTCGGGAATTAAACCAGATTTCCGAAATCTGTCAATGCCCGTTTTTTGACAATTTGGTTTGCTCCAATCGGCGCAATGCACGCTCGTGTTTTTTGATTTCGCCGCACAGCAATTCTTCCGCGCCCCAGCCCTGGCTTTGCGCAAATTCCGCCAGCGCAAAAAGCTCCTGCGCCACCTGCGCCTTCGTCAATTTTTTGGCAACGGAACTTTTGGGCAAAAGTTTCGCCTTGCGCGCCTTCTTCGCCAATTTTTCGACGCGCAGCAAAGCCGGCAAATGTTTCGGAATGCCATCCAGCTCGGATTTTCTTTCCAAATGCGTGCCGTGTTTTTCCGCCTTTTTGATTTTTTCCCAGTTCGCCCAGACCTCGTCAATGTCTTTGACTTTCGTCGTCGCAAAAACGTGCGGATGGCGGCGGATTAATTTATCCACGAGATGCCGCGTGACTTTTTCAAAATCAAATGCGCCGCGCTCGCTCGCAAGTTGACAATGAAAAACCACCTGCAATAAAAGATCACCCAACTCCTCGGCCATCTCGATGTCGTCGCGCGCCTCGATGGCATCAATCAATTCATAAACTTCCTCGATCGCGTGGCGGCGCAGCGTCAGATGCGTCTGTTCGCGGTCCCACGGACAGCCCGTCGGCGACCGCAGCCGCGCCATGACCTTGAGCAAATCGTTGATCGCCGGTTGTTTTTTCATGGAAATATTTTTTGCCACAGAGGCACAGAGAACTCAGAGTTTTGAAAAACAATTTTCTCTGTGGCCTCAGTGTCTCTGTGGCAAATCATAAAATCACCAGATCATCGCGATGCACCAGTTCCACGCGCGCGAGTTTTTTGGCGCGGATTTCCTCGGCGGAAAATTTCGCGATGCCGCGCGCAAATTCCGTTCCGTTGAGGTCGCAAATGCGGACGACATCTTCCGCCACAAATTCGCCTTCGCAGCGCGCGACGCCCGGCGGCAGCAAACTTTTGCCCGCTTCGCGCAACGCTTTTTTCGCGCCGTCGTCCACAACCAACGTGCCTTTCGGATGATGAAAAAAAGCGATCCAGCGTTTGCGGCCCTGCAGCTTGTTCGGTTTCGCGACGAACAACGTGCCCTCGTCCGCGCCGTCCAGAATTTTTGCCAGCACATTTTTCTTTTTGCCCGACGCGATGACCAGCGGGATGCCGGAACGCACGACGATTTTTGCCGCGTCAATTTTCGACTTCATTCCGCCCACCGCCGTCACGCTTGTCGTGCCGCCCGCCATGTCCTCCACATCCGCGTTGATTTTTTCGACGAGCGAAAGCTGCTGCGCATTTTTTTTGCCAAAATTTTCGATGACGCCGTCCACCGTCGTCAAAATCACCAATAAATCCGCGGGCAACAACGAAGCGACGAGCGCGGACAATTTGTCGTTGTCGCCAAATTTTATTTCTGTGAACGACACCGCGTCGTTCTCGTTGATGATTGGGACGACGCCGCGCTGGAGCAGCGTGACGAGCGTGTTGCGCGCGTTGAGATGGCGCTCGTGATGTTCCAGATCTTCGTGCGTCAGCAAAACCTGCGCAACGACGAGGCCGTGCGCGGAAAAAAGTTTGTCGTAAGCCGCCATCAGCCGCGACTGCCCGACGGCGGCGCACGCCTGCTTTTCCGCGAGGTCGGTGGGCCGCGTTTCGTAACCGAGCGCGCCCATGCCGGCGCCGACCGCCCCGCTGGTGACGAGGATGATTTCGCGGCCGGCCTTGCGCTGCGCGGCCATCTGCGCGACGAGCTGTTCGAGCTGCGCCGGATCAATCAGCTTCCGGCTGTCGGTGAGGACGCCGGTGCCGAGTTTCACGACGATGCGGCTGGCAGTTTTAAGCGGGGCGCGATGCACGATAGAAAATTAGAAAAAATTAACGCAGCAAAAAAGTCTAAACTCCGATTACTTGAATGCGGCGTCGGGCGCGATAAGTGAGCCAAAAAAATCGCCGCTGCGCAAAGCGATTAGCACCGTCAGCCCGGCCAAGTCCGCCGGCGATTGCACGTTTTTGACGACCAGATTTTCGATCGCGATTTTTTGTTCGCGATCGTTCTGCGGATTTTTCAAATCAATATATTTTGCGGTGCCGACGGAGACGTTCAGCACGTCAATGGATTTGAAGGCGAAGCCGGTTTGCTTTTTGAATGCCGCAAGCGCTGCGCCGCTCGATTTTTTATCCGTGGCCGGCACGGCAACGCCGAGCGAAAAAATATTTGTCTGGCCGGCTTCGTTCTTAACTATGTCGAGTTCGCCGAGATTGAAGCGCAGCAGCGTCACGTGGATTTTGTGTTCCGCCAGCGCGAGGCGGTCGTATTCCACATGGATTTCCGGGATGTTGAGAAACGGCGTGCCGCCAAAATCCGGCGAATTGTAGAGCTTGAGATTTTCGATGCTGATCACCGGCTCGGCCAAGCCAAAATGCACTTTGCCGATCTCCGCGTCCATGCCGGTTTGCGCGCGGATGTTGTGTTCCATCAGCACGCGCAGCATCGTGTCGAGCGACAAAAAGAAAATCACCACGAGCACGACGGCCAGCAGCACGAGCCGAAACACCCATTTGAAAACAAACTTGATCACAGTGTTTTTAATTTACGGTTAGCGATTTACGCGCCGTGGGCAATTTCGAATGAACTCGTAAATCGTAAATCCAAAATCGCAAATCATGTCCGCACGTCTTCGGGCCGGACTTCAAGGCATTCATCCTGGTCTTCCCAAATCACGGCGGCGTAAGAATCCAGCAGTTTTGGCGCAAGCTGGCGGCCGCTGAACGCAAGCAATTGTTCGGCCTGTTCCGCCGCCCCTTCGTAGGCCGCGTCATAATTTACCGACCGTTTCCGCTGGCGATCGTCCCAATGCGCGACGGCGTGAACCGGCTCATACTGTTGCGCCCACGCTTCCAGATCGGCGCGGCGCTCGGCGGGAATTTCATCGAAAGGCACTAAAATTTCGTTGCAATGCTGGCAGACAAGACCTTCCGCGCGCACATCGCGCGTGAGCAACGGCAGAAACGGTGCGCGGCAGCAGGGCGATTCCGCGTAGGCCGCGGGCGGCGTGGCGAGGCGCTTAAACCAGATTTGCTTTTCGTGCGCAACCTGTGCGGCGAGGCGATACGCGCCGACGAGCGGATGCGAAAGGCGCCATGCGCGGCCTTCGAGCTGGCCGAGCGTTTGCGCCAGCCAGCGCGCGAGGGTGAGGTCGTCCCACTCGCGAAACGTCCGGCCGTATTCCTGCCAGAGCGAGTCGAGCGGCGAATCAGATTCCATTGCCATGGCCGCAGTCTGGCGCGGGAAGGAAATTTTGTCGAGCGGTGTTGAGGTCGTAAAAAATACTTTCGCCCGGGAAAAATTGAAATTAACTTTGAAAATCCTGAACAACGAATAATGGCTGCTCAGGCATAAATGGAACCATGTCCGCGGAACGACATGAAACGGGAATGCAAATTCAATCAATCTTCCGGCGCTGATGGGGCAGGTGATTTTTACCGGGCCTTCACCTTGATCGAATTGCTCGTGGTCATCGCCATCATCGCCATTCTGGCCGCGTGGCTGCTGCCCGCCTTGAGCCGCGCCAAAAGCACCGCGCAGGCGGTTGCCTGCCGGAACAATTTGAAACAATGGGGTCTGGCCACGCAGCTTTACGCGGCCGGCCACGAAGATTTGCTGCCGCCCGAAGGTGCGCCCAATCCCTCGGCGGCGGACACAAACACCGGCTGGTATGTGCAACTGCCGGCGGAATTAAATTTGCCCCGCTACGCGGACCTGCCTTGGCACACGAATGCGCTGCTCGACCCGGGCAACACCGTCTGGCTCTGCCCCGGCAATGCGCGCCGCAGCAATGGAAAAAATCTTTTCCACTATTGCTTGAACGAATCGGTCAACGGCACGGGCGCCAACAACGCCGTCATCAAACTTGGTGCGATCCGCCAACCGGCAGCCGTGGTGTGGCTGTTTGATTCCAAAAATCTGCCGGCGGTCGGAACGGTGAATTTTGTTCACACCAACCTGCATGGTGCGGGCGCGCAATTTGTTTTTCTGGACGGCCATGTGACGCGCTTTGCCACGGCAGCTTTTCGCGACGCCACCGGCAAGGTCATCACCAACAATTCCGAACTCGTCTGGAACCCCTGATTTTTTGCGTCACAGCGCCGCCGCGATCGCGTCGCCCATCTGCGTGGTGCCGACGCGCTTGGCCGTCGTTTCAATCGGATTGAAAATATCGCCAGTGCGGTTGCCCTGCTCGATGGCTTTTGCAACGGCTTTTTCAATCGCCGCCGCCGCTTCGTTCAAACCAAAACTATAGCGCAGCATCAGCGCGCTCGACAAAATTTGCGCGATCGGATTCGCCAGATTTTTTCCCGCGATGTCCGGTGCCGTGCCGCCGGCAGGTTCATAAAAACCGAAGGTCTGATTGCCATTCGTCGCGCCCAAGCTCGCGCTCGGCAACATGCCCAGCGAACCGCCCAGCGCCGCCGCTTCGTCGCTCAAGATATCGCCGAACATATTTTCGCAGAGCATCACGTCGAATTGCGTCGGGCGCAGCATGAGTTGCATCGCGCCGTTGTCCACGAACATGTGGTCGAGCGCCACGTCAGGATAATTTTTGCCGACGCGCGTGACGACTTCGCGCCACAAAATTCCGTTCTCCAGCACGTTCGCCTTGTCGATGCTCGTCAGTTTTTTGCGGCGCAATTGCGCGGCCTTGAACGCGACGTGAGCGATGCGCTCGATCTCCGGTGTCGTATAAACCATCGTGTCAATGGCGCGGAAATTGCCGCCGCCCAAATCTTCCGTTTTTTTCGGCTGGCCGAAATACATGCCGCCGGTCAGTTCGCGCACGACCAAAATATCAATGCCGTCGCCCTGCCGTTCCTTCGCGAGCGGACACGCGTGCGCCAAAACTTTCGGCAATGAAACCGGGCGCAAGTTGGCGAACAAACCGAATTCTTTGCGCAGGCGGAGCAATGCCGCGCGTTCGGGACGCTCTTCTTTCGGAATCGTCGGATCGCGATCGGGCAAGCCGACGGAGCCGAACAAAATGGAATCGGATTTTTTGCACAGCGCGAGCGTCGCATCCGGCAGCGCTTTGCCGGCGGCATCAATGCCCGCCCAACCGACGGGCGCTTCGGTAAGGTTGAGCTGGAAGCCAAATTTTTTCTCGGTGACGCGCAAAACCTTGCTGGCTTCGCGCATGACTTCGTTGCCGATGCCGTCGCCGGCGAGCGCTGCGATGTTGTAAATTTTCATAAAAAGTGAAGAGGCAGTTTAACTGCGAAATATGCGAAATACACGAAAAGAAATTAACTATCATCGCAAAAAATTTGTTCGCGTATTTCGCGTATTTCGCGGTTAATGATTTGCCAATGGCTTTGCCCTACAAAATCGCCACGCTGCTTTATGTTTTCAACGATCATGACCAAATTCTTTTGCTCGAACGCGCGCAGGAGCCGAATCGCGGTTTGTGGAGCCCATGCGGCGGGAAATTGAAAATGGATCTCGGCGAATCGCCTTACGCGTGCGCGTGCCGCGAGGCGCGCGAGGAAATCGGCGCGGACCTGCGCGCGTCGGATTTGCATCTGGCGGGCCTCGTCAGCGAGCACGGCTATCAGGGCCAGACGCACTGGCTGATATTTTTGTTCGAGGTGAAGGTGAAACTGAAATCGCTGCCGCCGGTCCACGCGGAAGGCCGGTTTGAATTTTTCCCCCGCGAAAAGATTTTTGCTCTGAAAATTCCGCAGACGGACCGTGAAAAAATCTGGCCGTGGTTCTGGGAATTTCGCGGCGGTTTTTTCGCGGCGCATTGTCATTGCCATGCCGACGGACGGAGCGAGTGGATGCTTGAAGAAAGTATGAAGGTTGAATTATGAATCATGAAGTCAGCTGCAAATGCTGCGCCGGTTTTTGTTTCATAATTCATCCTTCATAATTCATCCTTTTCCCATGAGCGATCCCATCATTGACCTGCATAGCGACGATTATTTCATGGGCGAAGCGCTGCGACAGGCGACGAAGGCTTACGAGCACGATGAAGTTCCCGTCGGCGCGGTCGTTGTGCGCGAAGGCCGCATCATCGCCCGCGCTTACAATCAGGTCGAAACTTTGAAAGACGCCACGGCGCACGCGGAAATGCTCGCGCTCACGCAGGCGGAAAATGCCGTGGGCGACTGGCGGCTGACCGATTGCACGCTTTACGTCACCAAGGAGCCGTGCCCGATGTGCGCCGGGGCCGTCGTGCACACGCGACTGGCGCGCGTCGTTTTTGGCGCGGGCGATCCCAAAGGCGGCGCGGCGGGCGGCGCGCTGAATCTTTTGCAGTTTCCCACTTTGAATCATCGCTGCGAAATCACCTCCGGCGTGCGGCTGGAAGAATGCCGCGCCTTGCTGCGAAGTTTTTTTTCCGAACAACGGCACGCAAAAAAGAATGGACAAAAGCCGCCGGCCGAGCTGTAGCCGCGGGCGGGAGTCCGCTCTAATTTTTTGCCAACCAGGAATGAGCCGATTCCCGTCGGCTGCTACTTGAAATAAAAAACGCGGCAACCTTGCGGCTGCCGCGTTTTGCGAAACTGAAAATTTTAGTTCGGGAAGTTATACAACGGGGATAGAGTGGGCGCGCCGTTGGTAGCGCTCACGAGAGCCTGGTTCAAGCCACTGATTGTTGCCTGTTGCACACTACCGTCCGCAAGACCGAGGTTGCCTGCTTTCTGGTGCAAGTCATTCAGAGTCCAAGCCTGGGCATTGGCAACGAGACAAGCGCTGCTAAGAGAAGGGCTGCTGTAGGTTCCAACCGCGCCGGAATAATTTGTTAAAGTCGCCGCACTATTCGCGCCGGATGGGCAGGTGCCGATGTTACGGTCACCCGTGAGAATCATTTGCGGATAAGCATCCGAGGCATCACCACATACAAAATAGCTGACCTGCAATTGACCGCCGGCGTAACTGCCAATTTGAGCAAAGTTCGTGGCTGCCTGACCGGTATGCGGTGCCAAGCTGTCAGATGTGCAATAAAGCACTTTAGCCGAACCGACTTCGTTCGACATCACGCAAAAGATATTCGTGACACCCAAGTTTTTGCTACTGCCCAAAGTAGGTGCTGTGGCACCTTGATAAACGTATTGCTGTGACCCGCCCTGAGCCGTGGAGACAGCCTGCGGATATTTGTCACCGTTGTCGCCGCCCCAGATGCGGAACGAGAGGCCGATCTGCTTGAGATTGTTGACGCAGTTAATGCGCTGGGCTTTGCGCTTGGCGGCGGCGAGCGCCGGGAGGAGCATGGCCGCGAGAATCGCGATGATCGCGATGACGACGAGGAGTTCGATAAGCGTGAACGCTTTTTTCGGTTGTTGTTTCATAATTGTTTTTGTTTTTTGTCCGGGGCAGGCGCGGAATCTACGGGACTGGCCGCAACTGTCAATCGGATTTCTGAATTATTAAGCAATGCCGGTGCCAACCCGCCACGCATCAAAACCCCAATGATTTTGAGGCGACCAAATGGCAGGCACTGCGTCACGCGTGAAATTTTCACGCATGACGCGTGAAAACCACGCAGAGAGGGGAAAGTTGTTCACAAGATTGTTTTGACAGAATTGACAAAATTTTCAGGATTTAAAAAACGACAGCGGCCCGCTTTTTTGAATTCTGGATAATCTGTTAATCCTGTCCAATGTTAATCCTGTCCAAAGATTGCTGCGCCTTCAGGATTGATTTCTGGGCGCGGTTGCCGAACACTGAACAACCCTATGGCCGAGCCCAAAGAAAATTTGCAGATGGAAAAAATCGTGTCGCTGTGCAAGCGGCGCGGGTTTGTGTTTCAGTCCTCCGAGATTTACGGCGGCCTCAACGGTTTTTGGGATTACGGCCCGCTCGGCGCGGAACTCAAGCGCAACGTCAAGGAACTCTGGTGGCACGCCATGACCCGCCAGCGCGACGACGTCGCCGGCCTCGAAGCGACCATCATCATGTCGCCAAAGATTTGGGAAGCGAGCGGACACGTCTCGACATTTTCTGACCCAATGAGCACTTGCAAACATTGCAAAAAGCTGGTGCGTTCAGATCAGGTTTTTGAAATGTCTTTAGATAAAAGATGGTGGTTTCTTTTGCACACTTATTGGAGCGAGGTTGGACAATGGCAGTCGAGAGATTTCAAACCGGAGCAACTGCGAATGCTCGTCCGTGAACTAAAGAAAGACGGTCCCAATCTTGCATTAGTGCGTAATCCAGACGCAGTTCTGAATCGGATAGAAAGAATGACATCTGATTCTGCGATTTTGCAAATCCCGCCGCCGCCAGGAGATTTAAATCCAACGAAGTATAATCCGTTATTGAGCGAGCATCTATTCTTTCGGCACATTGCTACTGAAAACATTGATGCGACTGGTCTTGTATTTTTGCCATGTCCGCATTGTGGTGGCGAATTAACTGACCCGAAGCCGTTTAACTTGATGTTCAAGTCGAATGCTGGCCCGATTGAAAGCGAGGAAAATAAAGTTTATCTTCGCCCCGAAACCGCGCAGGCGATTTTCGCGCAGTTCAAAAATGTTTTGGAAACGTCGCGGCAACGCGTCCCGTTCGGCATCGCGCAGGTCGGCAAGGCGTTCCGCAACGAAGTCACGCCGCGCAATTTCACCTTCCGCTCGCGCGAGTTCGAGCAGATGGAACTGGAATTTTTCATCAAGCCGGATGAAGTCATCGAGGCCATCCACGGCAACGTTTTCATCCCAACTCCCAACTCCCAACTCCAATCTCCCGAACCGAACTGGGGCTGGCAGGCGTGGCATCAATACTGGGTCGAGGAACGCGTGCGCTTTTACGAAGGCATCGGGCTGTCGCGCGCGACGCTTGGTTTTCATATTCAGACCAAAGAAGAATTGGCGCATTACGCGCGCGCGTGCACGGACATTTTGTTCAAGTTTCCATTCAGCAAAAAGGATGAGAATGGAAATGTCAAAGGCGACGAACTCGAAGGCATCGCCGCGCGCAGCGATTTTGATTTGAGCCAGCACCAGAGATTTTCCGGGAAGCCAATGGGCGTATTCGACGAGGAATTGCGCGCCGCGTGGGCAAAGTTGCCGAAGGAAAAGCAGGATGATTTGTGGAAGCGTTACTACGAGCACCGCAAAAATTATCTGACGAAATCCGCCAAGCCGGACGAAACGGCGGAGCAAATTTCCAAACAAGCGACAGACGACGCGAACGGTCTCGCGAAGGGCCAATACATTCCGCACGTCATCGAGCCGAGCGCGGGCGTGGACCGTTTGATTTTGGCGCTCATCGCCAATGCCTATTCAGAAACCACCACCACCGACGACAAGGGCAAGAGCGAGACGGTTTACACGATGAAGTTTCATCCGCGCGTCGCGCCGATCAAGGCGGGCATTTTTCCATTGCTGAAAAACAAACCGGAGCTGGTCAAGAAAGCGCAGGAAGTCCGGGATTTGCTGCGTCCGTGGATGAATGTGTTTTATGACGAGGCCGGTTCCATCGGCAAACGCTACGCGCGCCAGGACGAGGCGGGCACGCCGTTCTGCGTGACGATTGATTTCGACACGCTCGGCGAAAAACCGGAGTTGCTGGACACGGTGACAGTCCGTTATCGCGACGACGGCAAACAGGAGCGGTTGAAAATTTCTGAACTTTTGGAATTTCTGCTGTCTAAGATACGCTGATGTCGGACGTGCCCAAAATCATCGTGACGCCGGACGTGCCCAAACACGCGCCGACGCTGTATTTCATCGCCGGCTTCAAGATCTTCAAAGGTCTGTTGCTGCTGGCGGTGGCGGTGTGGTTTTTCGTGGTGGCCGGCAAGGATTTGCCGGACATGTTCGACCGCTTTCTGCGTTTCGTGGATGTGGACCCGGAAAAAAGATTTTTCGCGAACATCGGCGACTGGCTGGACACGGTCACGCCGGGCAACGTGCAGGCGGTGGCCACGGTGACGATGCTTTACGGGCTGTTTTTGCTCGTCGGCGGTTCCGGCCTCGCGCTGCGCGCGAAGTGGGCCATCTGGCTGGCGATCGGCGAATCGGCGTTTTTCATCCCCGTGGAAATTTTCGAATTGGTGCGCCGCCGCCCGCTCAATCCGGCGAATCATCCGCACTTGTTCAGCCATCCTAAAATCGGTCTGGCCATTGTGCTGGCATTGAACATTCTGATTGTGTGGTATTTGTTTGAGAACCGCGGCCGGCTGTTCCGGCATCACGGGCAGTCCGGGCAGCCATGATATTTTACTTGCGCTTGCAGCGGCAGCGGCTTAAATAACGGCAGTATTTGAAATAGCTTGATGCGCCACCACATCGTTCAGCCCCAACCGGAGAGGCTCGCTTGAGTCGCCCCTTCACACCCCGCAACTCCTCGCCCGCGTCGTTCATTCGCGTCAACGGAAAAATCCGTGCCCGCGAAGTCCGGGTCATCATGGGGGAAAAACAGCTCGGCATCATGCCGCTGACCGACGCCATCAATCTCGCGCGCCAGCACGCCGTGGATCTCGTGGAAATTTCGGCCAACGCCGTGCCGCCGGTCTGCCGCCTCGTGGATTTCGGCAAATACCGCTACGAACTCGCCAAGAAGGAAAAAGATTCGCGCAAACATCAGCACGCCTCGACCGTCAAGGAAGTGCAGTTAAGCCCGCGCATCGATCCGCACGATCTCGGCATCAAGGTGCAGCACGCCATTAATTTTCTCTGCGAAGACATGAAGGTCAAGGTCGCGCTCAAATTTCGCGGCCGCGAAATGGCGCACACCGAAGTCGGTTTCCAGGTCATCCAGAAATTCATCGAACTGATCACGCCCTTTGGCCATCCCGATTTCCAGCCCAAGCTCGTCGGGCGCGCGATCAATCTGATGATCAGTCCGCTCCCGCGCAACAAGCGCGCCAAAAATCCACGTCAAGCCGAGGCGGAATTGCACGTGCCGGATGAAGTGGAGGAAGACGATGAACCGGCGGAAAAAAGTCACGCCAAAAACGCCGCGCCAGCGCCGGTGAAAAAAACAAAAACGCCGGAACTCGTCGCGACCAAACCCGCGCCCGCCGCGTTCGGCAACGATGCGCTCGCCAAATTAGATCTCAATGTGCGGACAGATTCCGCGCCGCCGACGGCGGGTTGAAGTTCGCCTGGACCAATTCCGGGAAACGGCACTCGGCACAAATCGCGTTGGAGTGTTCGCAAAAATCGCGGACGATTTGCATCAAGCCTTGCTGCGCCGCCGCACCTTTCAAAATGCGCGCGTCAGAAGCGCCCAGCAAACGCTGGCGCGCCAGCTTCAAAACCGAATTATCCTCCGCGACCGGCCACGCAAAAAAACGCCGTTCCACTTCGCGCCGGAATTTTTCGTTTTTGCCTTCGACCGCGCGAATCCACAGCCACGGTAAAATCACGTTCACCGCCAGATCGGTGACGCGCGCCTCGCCCAGTAACAATTGTGGTTTCGCGAGCCGCGCGGATTTAAAGGTCCAGTGCCACGACCAAAACTCATCCCGCGCGCCTTGAAAAATTTCGCGCAACGAATCCAGCAACCGGTGGTCCGGCGCGGCCAGCGCGCACCACGCTTCAATCTTGGCGATAAATTTTTCATCCGCCAGCCAGTGCGCGGCGAGCGCCAGCCGGCGCTGCGGATGATTTGCCGGGCGCAGCCCGTGAAATCGCCAGCTCGCGCGCGGCAAAATGCAGGTTTCAAATTCATCGCGGTCGCGCCACCAAAAATCCCACGCGCGCCGCAAATACGTGTCGGAACTTTTTTGCGCGCGGGTCAATTCCTCCGGCAGCAAACCGCTGACGCCGAGCAGCCGCGACTGGATTTCAAACACCGAATTAGCGCCGCGCGACCAACGGGATTTGCTTTCGGCCAGGTTTTGCAACGGCCAGACGTTGTTTTTGTAGCCGAGCGCGCGAAAAAGATTTTCCCACAAAACCTGTTCCCAGCCGACGTGCCGGGCGCGGGCGCGCATTTGCGCCGCCTTGTTTTCAAAGCGGACGCGCGCGGCCGCGTGCAATAATTCCCCGAGTTTGTTTTCGTCCAGTTCGCGCAACGGCGCGCAACATTTGCCGCGCAAGTTTTCCGGCAGCGAACGCAAGGATTCATTTTCCAGCGCCAAACTCAATTCCGCCAACGGTGCGTCCAAAATATTTTTGAGCGCGACGACGATGGGCGCGTCCGTATTGGTTTTGCCCTCGTCCCACACGACGTGCAAGCGGACGCTTTTGAAATTGGGATTTTGATCGTGGCCGTGCGCGCGCCAGCCGTTTGCATGCAGATCAATCTCCACGTCGCCGATCCACGCGGGCGCGTCGCCAATCTGCAAAACCGCGCCGCGAAAATCCGGCCCGCCTTCGACGCTGACGAAGCCGGGGTGAAAAACCCGCACGGATTTTCCGTCGGTGGTTTTGAGCTGGTCGCGCCGCAGCCGTTGATGTTGCCAGATGGCTTGCAGCAGACGTTCGGTCGGCCACCCGTTTTCCTCGCGCAGCGCGCCCACTCCCAGGCAGCGTTCGCGCCAGCCGGCGTAGAAATTTTCCCCGTTCGCTTTCACGCGCCCAGTTTTTTGTCCGCCGAAACAAAAAGTCAAGCGCGTTGAACAATAAACGGCTGCGGAATGAAATCAAACGGCGTTCCGTTGTTTTCCTGGTTTATTATTTTGAACGCAACCAATCGGATGCTTGCCTGTTTAATGTGGGCGGGCCGAAATTTTTGTTCGCCGCCGCCGGGTTTTTTCGGCTACACTGGCGGGAGATTTTTCGCGGTCCACAGCGTGATGATTGAAGTTTCCAATTTGACGAAGCGTTACGCCGGTCGCACGGCGGTGGATGATTTGTCGTTCACGGTCGCGCGCGGCGAGATCGTCGGCCTGCTCGGCCCGAACGGCGCGGGCAAAAGCACGACGATGCGGATCCTCTCCAGCTTCATGCCGGCGACGAGCGGCACGGTGCGCGTGGCGGGCTTCGATGTGTTTCACGATGCCGATGAAGTGCGGCGGCGCATCGGCTACATGCCGGAAAACAATCCGCTCCATCCCGAAATGCGCGTGCGCGAATATCTGAAATTTCGCGCGCGGCTCAAAGGCCTCGGCTGGAAAAAATCGCGCGCGCGCGTGACGACGGTGATGGAGCAATGCGGTTTGACGGACGTCGGCCGGCGCGTGATCGGCCAGCTTTCCAAAGGTTACAAACAGCGCGTCGGTCTCGCCGATGCATTGGTGCACGAACCGGAACTGATCATTTTGGACGAGCCGACCATCGGCTTGGACCCGCAGCAGATCCGTTCCGTGCGGCAGTTGATCAAAAGTCTCGCGGGCAAGCACACCGTTTTGATTTCCACGCACATCTTGCCGGAAGTGGAAATGATGTGCAGCCGCGTATGCATCATGCTCGGCGGAAAAATCCTCGCGGCGGACACGCCGGAAAATCTGCAGCAACGCATGGCCGGAGGCAGCCAGGTCATCGCGGAAATCGCCGCGCCCGCCGCCGAACTCAACGCGGTTTGGGATTTGATGCCCGAAGTGGAACAGTTCGATGTCTCGCCGAGCGCCGGGGATTTTTTCCGCTGCGCGCTGACGCCGCGCAACGGCCAGGATTTGCGCCCGCTGATTTTCAATCTCGTGCGCGAGCGCGGCTGGGCGCTGCGTGAACTGACGCGAAGCCGGCATTCGCTCGAAGACATTTACGTGCAGGTGACCAAGCCGAATCCGGAGGAAACCGAATGAGCATTTTCTGGGTGCTGTTCCGCCGCGAACTCGCGTCGTTTTTTTATTCGTTGACCGGTTACGTCATCATCGCCGCGGTGACGCTGCTGACCGGTTTGAGTTTTGTCGTGTTGCTGCTCACCGTCGGCACCGACCCGGTGACCGTGCCGATGACAGAAATGTTTTACAGCACTTATTTTTTCTGGCTGATCCTGCTGCTGCTGTCGCCGGTGATCACCATGCGGCTGTTCGCGCTGGAAAAAGCGACGGGCACCTTTGAAACGCTGATGACGACGCCCGTGGGCGAACTGCAAGTCGTGGCGGCGAAATTTTCCGCCGCGCTGTTTTTTTATCTCATCGCGTGGCTCCCGCTGCTCGGCTGCCTTTTTATCGTGCGCCATTTCACGCAGCAAAACGCGGCGCTGGACGTGCCCACGCTGGGTGGAATGTATCTCGGCATCGTGCTCATCGGCGGCCTGTTCCTGTCGCTCGGCTGTTTTGCCTCGGCGCTCACGCGCAGTCAAATGGCGGCGGCGATGATCAGTTTTGTCCTCGGCATGAGTTTGTTCGCCATGGGTTTTCTGGCCAAAATCCCCGGCACGTCCGCGTGGACATCGCAGGTCATCGCCTGCTTCAACCTGTTCGACCAGATGCATGATTTCGCGCGCGGCGTGGTGGACACGCGGGCGGTGATTTTTTACATGACCACGACGCTGTTCTTTTTGTTCCTGACCCTGCGCGTGGTGGAAAGCCGCCGGTGGAAATGAGATGAGCGACAAAATAAAAACCAGCTACTCGCCCGCGCGCCGGTGGCAGATCGGCTTCGACGTGGCGCTGCGCACCGCCTTGGTGCTGGCCGTGGCGGTGATGCTGAATTTTCTCGGCGGCAAATTTTACCACCGGTTTTATTTGAGCGCGCAGACGCGCGTGGCGCTGTCGTCGCGCACGCTGGCCGTGCTGCAAACGCTGACGAACCAGATGTCCGTGACGTTGTATTACGACACGCACGACCCGGATAATTTTTATCCGACCATCAAGGCGCTGCTCGACGAATATCACGATGCCAATAAAAAAATTTCCGTGCGCACGGTGGATTACGTGCGGGACGCCGGCGAGGCCGAAAAAGTGAAGGAGCAATACGATCTGCCCGGGGCCGCCGACAGCCCCAACGCGCCGCCGAGCAAGGACCTCATCATCTTCGCGTGCGGCGACCGGCATGACGTGGTGCCGGGCGAGGCCATCGTGCAATATAAATTGGAGCAAACCGCGCCGGACGATCCAAAGCAAAAAGAATTGCAGTTCCGCAAAAAACCCATCGCGTTCAACGGCGAGGTGATGTTCACCTCCAAGCTGCTCACGCTCGCGCACGCGCAGCCGCTCAAGGCGTATTTTTTGCAGGGCCACGGCGAATCCTCGCTCGCAGACAACACCGACAACGGCTTCACCAAATTCGGCCTCGCCCTCGCGCAAAATGATCTGACCGTGAACAACCTGGAATTGCTCGGCGACGCGGAGGTGCCGCTGGATTGCAGCCTGCTCATCATCGCCGCGCCGATCAAAACACTCGGCGAACCTGAATTGCAAAAGATTGACAAATATCTTCAGCAAGGTGGCCGGCTGTTCGCACTGTTCAATTTCGATGAGTTGCGCCGCCCACCGACCGGTTTGGAATCCGTGTTGCAACGCTGGGGCATCAACGTCACCGCCGGCTACGTCAAAGACCCGCAAAACGCCGTCGGCGATTGGGGCGTGCAAGTCCGCAAGTTCAATCCCAAAACTTTTGTCAATCCGCTCACGCAGCTCGCGGTGGAAATGGTTTTGCCGCGGCCGGTGGAAAAATTAAGCGGGGACAATCCGCCGGCCAGCGCGCCGCAAGTGGAAGAATTGGCGGCTTCCAGCGAAACCTCTTTGCTGGCGAGCGATCCCGCCGCCCCGCCGCGCAGTTATCCGCTGATCGCCTCCGTCGAACAAAAACCCGTGGCGGGCGTGACCAATCCGCGCGGCAACATGCGCATGGTCGTCGCCGGTGATTCGCTGTTTCTTGACAACCAGCTCGTCGATGCCGCCGCCAACCGCGACTTTCTGAATTACTCGCTCAACTGGTTGATGGACCGGCAGGAACTGTTGGCGGGCATCGGTCCGCGCCCCGTCACGGAATTCCGCCTGCAAGTCACCCGCCAGGAGCAGCAACAATTGAACTGGCTGCTGCTCGGCGCGCTGCCCGGCGGCGTGCTGATTTTTGGCTGGCTGGTCTGGCTCGTGCGCCGCAAATGAAATCGCAATCCACCGTCATCTGGTTCGTGCTCGCCGCATTGTTGTTCGCGCTCATCTGGGGCGTTGAAAAATATTTCCAGCCGGCGAACCCGTCGCAAAATGTTTTGTTTTCCGGCCTGCGCGTGGCCGAAGTCACCAGCGTGCAGATCAGTCCGAATGGCGCGCGCGAAATCAGCGTCGAACGCACCAATGGCGGCTGGCAGCTGGACAAACCGTTTGCTTATCCCGCGCTGACGACGGGCGTGGAAAACCTGCTCAATGCCATGGCCCAACTGGTGCCCGCGTTGCGGCTCACGGCGGCCGACGTGCGCGGAAAAAATTCCGACACGGAATTTGGTTTTGAAAATCCGCAATACAACCTGGATCTCACCGCGGGCGACCAGGCCTGGCATTTGCGCATCGGCAACAAAACCGCGCCGGGCGACCAGGTTTACATCCGCATCGTGGGCCTCGATGGCGCGTTCGTGACCGATGCCAGCTGGTTGCAATTGTTGCCGCGCGCAGCCGACCAATGGCGCGACACCGCGCTGGTGGACGCCACTGCATCACTGGATTGGATTGTCGTCACGAACGGCGCTAAAATCATCGAACTCCGCCGCGACGCCACCAACCATCTCTGGCGCATGCTCCGGCCGTTGGCGGCCCGTGCCGACGACCTGCACATCCTCGAAGCGTTGCAGGCGCTGCGCACCACGCGCGTCGCCGCGTTCGTCAACGACGATCCAAAAGCCGATTTGTCCGCGTATAATTTGCAGCCCGCCGAACTGGATTTGTGGCTGGGCCGCGGCACCAATTTTTTCACCGCCATCCATGCCGGCAAAGCGTTGCCGGAAAATCCGGCCTTGATTTACGCGCGGCGCGAAAACTGGAACGGCGTGCTGGCTGTCACCAATGACGCGCTCGCCGCGTGGCGCGGCGCGATCAATGATTTTCGCGACCCGCATCTGCTGGAACTCACCGCGCCCGTCGCCGAAATCGAAGTGCGCGGGGAAACCAACGCGGATACTTACACGCTGCAATCGCACGGGGCCGCCGGCTGGGCGCTGCTCGGCGAAAAATTTCCGGCGGACGAGGAAAACGTCCTGGCGCTGGTCAAATTACTGGTCGGTTTCCGCGTCCAAGAATTCGTGAAGGATGTCGTCACCCCGGCCGACCTGCAAAGTTTCGGCCTCGCCACGCCGGCGCGGCAGGTCACGTTGCGCAGCGTGGCGGGCGACACCAACAGCGTGATCGCGCAGCTCCTGTTCAGCGCGGCGCAGACGAACAAAGTTTTCGTGAAACGCGCCGACGAGGATTTTGTTTATTCGCTGGCGGCGGATGAATTCAACCGCCTGCCGGAAAGCGGCTGGGAATTTCGCGAACGCCGGCTCTGGCATTTTTCCGAAACCAACGTCACGCAAGTCACGCTGCGGCAAAACGGCAAGACCGAACAGCTCCTGCGCACCGGCGAAAACAAATGGTCGCTCGCGCCCGGTTCGCAGGGGATGATCAATCCGCCCGCCATCGAGGAAACCGTGCATCGCCTCGGCGAACTCGCCGCGGCCGGCTGGGTCGGGCGCAACATCACCGCGCCGGAAAAATTTGGGCTGAGCACCAACAATCTTTCCATTTCGATCGAGTTGAAAAACGGCGAAAAATATTCCGTGGATTTTGGCGTCGAAATTCCGCGCTTGCAGACGGCGCTGGCGGCGGTGACGCTGGACGGCGAGCGCTGGGCGTTCGTGTTTCCGGCCGCGCTTTATCAGTTGGTGGCGGCCTGGCTGACGATTCCGGCGAACTCCCCGTGATATGCCCGGCTTCTGGCGCAAATGTCGCATTGGATTTCGCTGCCTGCGCTTCACCGTCTGGGCCGGCGTGCTGGCGGCGTTGCTCGCGTTCGCGTGGTTCAACCTGATCGGCCTGCCGAATTTCTTGAAAACGCGGCTCGTGGCCGCGCTGCAAGAACACGACGTGCAACTGGAATTTTCGCGGATGCGTCTGCGCCTGCTTCACGGCATCGTGGCGGACAATGTTCGTCTCGGCACCGGCACCGGTGCCACGCAGCCGATTTTCACCGCCGGCGAAATGCAGTTGCGATTGGATTATCCCGCGCTGCTGCACCGGCAATTGCAGCTCGACGGCTTGGTCGTGCGCGACGGAAAACTGACGCTGCCGCTTTCCGCCACCAATGCGCTGACGTTGTGCAACGTGCAGACGGAACTGCGCTTTGAAACCAACGACACTTGGTCGCTGGATAATTTTCGCGCCGATTTTGCGGGGGTGAAAATTTCCCTCGGCGGTGAGCTGGGGCACGCGCCGGAAATCGTGGACTGGCAGATGTTCGCGGGTGCGAAAACCACGGCGGCCAGCGGCGGCCGCAGCGCGGTCCAACCGTTGCTCCAATCCGTGGCCGACACGCTCGCGCAAATTTCTTTTGCGCCGATGCCGCAATTGAATGTGACGGTGAATGGCGACGCGCGGGACATCCATTCCATCGTCGTGCGACTCAACGCAACCGCACCGGCCGTGCGCACGCCGTGGTTTGCCGCCGAAAATTTGCAGGTCGCCGCGAATCTCACCGCGCCGGCGGACGCGCCCACCAATACCGATCCCGCGCTGGTCTGGTGGACGAACCTGCAGCCGTTTAAACTCGCCGGGATGACGCGCGCGCGGGAAGTCCACACGGAAATCCTCAATGCCAGTGCGGTCGAAATCACGGCGCTCTGGCAGGCGCCCCAGCTTGCGCTGACCCGTTTTTCCGCCCGCCTTGGCGATGGGACGCTGGATTTGGGCGGCACGCTCGACGTGGCGACGCGTGATTTGATTTTTACCAACGACGCACATTTTGATCCGCGCCTCGCTGCGAATTTGCTGCCAGAAAACGTGCGCACGCAATTGACAGTAATTGCGTGGCCGCAGCCGCCGCGCGTGCGGGCGAGCGGCTCTTTTCAATTGCCCGCGTGGACGAACGGACTGGCGGACTGGCGCGCTGAATTTAAAAGCACGGCGCATCTGCACGGCGAACTGGCGGTCACGAACATGGTCGTGGCCGGCACGGCGGTGGATTTTTTGCAGACGCATTTTGCGTTTGCCAATCTGATTTGCGGTCTTTCCGATTTTTCGCTGGCGCAAGGCCGCACGCGATTGGAGGTGGACGGCGAAGACAGTCTCGCGACGGATAATTTTATTTTTCATACGCGCGGCACTCTCGCTGCCGCGAGCGTGGAACCGCTTTTGCCCAACGATCTCGCGCGGCATGGCTTCGGGCTGGTGCATTTCACCGAGCCGCTGGCGCTGGACTTGGCCGGCAATGGAAACTGGCGCGACTTGAGCCGGTTCACTGCGACCGGTCACATCGCGCTGACGAATTTTGCGGTGCGCGCGGTGACGCTGGACAGCGTGGCCACCGCGCTGGCCTACACCAATTTAACGGTGAATTTTTCGCATCCGCAAATCCTGCGCGCGGGCGGCAAACAAACGGCGACGGCGGATAATTTGGCGTTGGATTTGGCGGGCTTGCATCTGTTCGTCACGAACGGTTTGAGCACGCTCGCGCTGTCGGCGCTCGGCCATGCGATCGGGCCGAAAACCGGACAGGACATGGATCCGTATGAATTTTTATCGCTGCCGCTGGCGCGCGTGAACGGCTGCATTCCGCTGCGCAGCGTGAATGACGATCTGATTTTGGACGACGCGGATTTGCAGGTGGACATCATTGGCGACGTGCCCTTTCGCTGGCATCGTTTTGAAACGCCGCGCATCACGGGCAAGATCCACTGGCTCGGAAAATTTTTGCTGGTCTCGAATGTCGTGGGCGAGGTTTATGGCGGCACGGCGCATGGTTGGGGAAAATTTAACTTGCTCACGCCCGGCCCCGGCACCGACCTGAGTTTTTATGTGGCGGGCGCAAACATCAATCTGCACGCGATGGGCCAAGCACTGTGGTCGCCGACCAATTCGCTCGAAGGCGCGCTCTCTGGCTGGGTCGAAGTGACGAGCGCCAACTCGGAGGACTGGCGGACGTGGAACGGCTTTGGCAGCGTGCAATTAAATGACGGGTTGCTGTGGGATATTCCGCTGTTTGGGTTGGCCTCGCCGGTGTTGAACGCGTTTTTGCCGGGCTTGGGCAGCAGCCGCGCGACGCAGGCCACCGCGCAGCTCGCGATGACCAATGGCGTCATCCACAGCGATTCGCTGATGGTCCGCTCGCTGATGATGCGGCTTGAATACGTGGGCACCGTGGACTTGCAACAAAATGTGAACGCCAAGGTGACGGCGCAGTTGCTGCGAAATACTTGGGGCGTGGGGCCGTTGATCAGCGCGGTGCTATGGCCGGTGGGAAAATTATTTGAATGCCAGGTGACCGGCACGCTCGGCGGACCGAAGGCGAAACCGGTGTTGTTGCTGCCGCGACTGCTCATGGCGCCGTTGCATCCCATCCGCAGCGTCGAGCAAATTTTTACGCCGGCATCCACAAACAGTGCGGCCGCGAAACCGTGACGACGCGGAAAATCGGCTACGGAAAAACCGCGCGATAATAGCGCAGCGGAAAATTGGTGGCCAGCAAATCGGTGAATCGAAACGTGCCGTTGGCGCCGGTGTTATTGGTGAACACGGGCAGCCACGTCAGCAAGTTGGTGGAAGCATCAATGCGCCACGTGGAGTTGCTCAACGTTTGGAAACTGAATTGGAAACCGTTGGTCAGGGCGCGCCCATTGGCGGTTAATGCTAAGTCGGGAGCGACGGGTAAAACAGTCACGACAAAAGTGTTGGTCGCGCTCAGGCCATCGGTGTCGGACACTTTTATGATGTTGGTATAAAATCCCGGTGGTTGCGCGGCGGAAGTCGCCCACGTGAGCACGCCATTGGTCGCATTGAGCGCGGCGTTGTTCGTCGGCCCGGAAAGCAATTGGAACGTGGCCGTGAGATCCGTCGGGTTCAACGTGACAAGATTTGTCACCTTCAAAAATGTTCCCGCCGTCACCGTCACGGCATTCGTCGGCACGGTTAAAATCGGGAACGCCGCGAGGCCGATGTCATCAAGATACCAGCCGGGCGCGTGGCCCCAGCCGCTGCCGCCGGAAAAAAAGCGGAATGCCACCTGCACTGTCTGGCCGGCATACGCGCTCAAATTCAAATTAGCCGGGGTCCAACCACCGCTGCTGACCGCCGCGCTGCCCACACTGATATTCGTGGGTGAAATGGACAGCCAATTATTCTGGGTGAACAAGACGGTGGTGTTGGTGGTGTAAGTGAAAGTGTAGTTTGTGCCAAAATATCCGACGGGATTGTCATTCCCATTGGCGGGCGAGTTCCAAGTCTGGCCCTGCCATGCGAGATAATTGGTCGCGGCCGCAGTGCGCGGAACAGGGTAAACGTTATTTAAACTGTAATCATCATTTTGGTTGCCGACGGATAGCAAGGGCGCGCTGCCCGCTTCAAAAAAATATCCGGCTTTAAAAACAATGTCGTTCACGTTCCCCATCGCCTTGGTCGCGTTCGTCCAGCCGCCGATCGTTTGATTCCAATACAGCGGATTGGCGTAGTCCGCAATGGCTGCGCCGACCAACTGATAGACATTGGTGTTCAGGCCGGCATATACGGCGTTGGTGGTGATGATACTGTTGGTCACGGCCGTCGTGTTTGTGATGCCCGTGTTGATTTCCACAAAACCGCCGGCGTTGATAAAACTATACCACTGCCAGTAATGCAGCACCGGACTGCCCGATGTGGGAACCGTAAACTGCGCGCTGACCAGCCGCGTATCCATATTCCAGCCATAATTACCGGCCAGCACGGTGCCCGCGCAATTGGTGCCGGAATGAGCGCGAAAACCAGCGGCATTAGTTGCCGGGCCGGTAGTTGGTTTGCCTACTTCCCAGGTTCCCGCCGTCGCCGACCAATCGCCGAGGCCACCCTCGAAACTTTCTGGATTATTAAACACGGGCGCGCCGATCACCACCGCCACATCATCAACATACCAGCCGGGATCACTGCCCCAGCCGTTGCCGCCGGAAAAAAACCGAAAGGCGATCTGCACATTCTGGCCGGCAAACGCGCTCAAATCAATGGCCGGGCGCGACCAGACGCCACTGCCATAATTGGCGGTGGCGCCAACGCTGATATTGGTCGCCGAGATGGCCTGCCAGTTGGTGCTGCCGGCCTGAAGAATTTCTACCATTCCGCCCGCGTTCACAAAATCATACCATTGCCAGAAACGCAGCCGGGGAAACTGATTTGCAGCCGGAACGAGCAGCCAGTTGGTGCCATTATAATTAGTGCAGATCAGCCGGGCATCGACGTTGGCCGGCGCAATGGTTTTCAAACCGGTCGTCGCGCATTGGTTGCCGGAGTAGGCACTGCCCGGTCCAAAACTGGGCGCACCGATTTGCCAGACACTGTTGGTCGTCCATCGGCTGCCCGCATTCGTCTCAAAATTATCCGCCCAGAAAATCGTTTCGGCATTGCACTCGGCAACGGCCAAAAATAATCCAAGGCAGGCACAAATGTTTTTGAAACGGTTCATTTTTTCTTGGCTGGACGAATCGATGGCCCAGTTTCAGCAGCGGCGGCGGCGCTTCACTGCGGCGGGGTCGCGGCATCCAGTTCGCGCAGCTTCGCTTCGACCGCCGCCCGTGCTTTGGCTTGCGCGTCCGATTCTGACGACGGCGGGTTGAGCACGGGCGTGGCGTAAGTGCTCGGCGCCGGCGCCGGCACGGAATAGGGAGCGGCGGGGGGCGCGACGGGTGTGAACGCCGGTCCGGGGGCCACATGATTGGTGGCCGTAGAATCCGGTTCAGGATTGAAGAAGCCGTCGTATTGTTTCGTCTCGTTGAATTTTTTCTGTTCGCGTTTGCGCTGCGCATCAATCAGCTTGCGCTCGGCCGCGGCGTCTTCGGCGGCAGCTTGCGAAGCGCCTGGCAGACGCTGTTCCTCCTTGATGGTATTTTTGGCGGCCAATTCTGGAGTCTGCAAAACCGTCGGCCGCATCAGCACGATCAATTCTTCACGCGCCTTGCTGTCGGAACGCGAGGTGAACAAATTTCCGAGGAAGGGAATGTCCATCAACACGGGCACGCCCGAGCGGCTGGTGGATTTGTTGGACTTGATAAAGCCGCCGAGCATGACGGTGTCGCGGTCGCGGACGGCGATTTCGGAGTTCAACGTGCGCTTGATCGTGTTGGGCACATTGCCTACGCCTTCGATGGTGGTGTAGCCGTTGAGATCGTCAATTTCCTGGCTGATGTCCATCACGACCAAACCATCGGGATTGATGAATGGCGTCACGTCGAGCTCCACCCCGACGGATAACTGCGAATATGAGGAACTGTTGCCGTAAGCGCCGCCGTAGGTATTGCCGGTGACGTAAGGCACCGTGTCACCGACGAAAAATTGCGCGGCCTTGGCCTGCGAGGTCTGGATGCGCGGGCGCTGAATGACGCTGGCATGACTGTCGGCTTGCACCGCCGACAACGCGAGTTCCCAAGTCGAACCGATGCTCCCAAAATAACTCAACCCGCCCGGCAACGAATTGGCGAACGCGCCGCCATTGGTCCCGACGGAGGAGCTGATCGTGGTGATCGGGCTGGAGATCACGCCCAAGCCGTTGGTCGTGCTGGTGACCGATTGCATAAAATTCGCGAATGAATTGCCGTTGTTCACGCCGCCGCCGCCGATGAAATTGCCGTTTTGCGCCGGATTTTGCGCCGCCGAAAGACTGAAATTAAATGTGTTCGGTCCCAGCGAGTAATCGATGATCACCGCTTCAATCAACACCTGCGCCAGCGGCACATCCAGCTTGGCGATGATGCCTTTGATCACTTCCAAATCCTGCCGTGTCGCGTAAATCAGCAGCGAGCTGCTGCTCTCGTTCGGAATAATTTTCGTCTGCCCGAACAATTGAATTTGATCCTGACCGCTGCCGCCCGTCGGGCTGGAGGCGCGATTGATGATGTTGTTCAGACGTTGGGCGAACGAAGAACCGCCGGTCGTCCCGCCGCCCGGAGTCGTCCCGCCGCCGCCGGAAATGCCGGTGCGCGAACCAAAGGCACCCGTCGTCGAACCATTCGCCTGATAGCCGCCCCCACCGCTGCCGCCGCCGCCGATCCCCCCGCCAATCCCGCCGCTGCCGCCGAGGCCGCTGCTGCGGTTCCCGCCGAAACCGCTGATCTGCGTGGTGCCGCTGCTGCCGCCGATGCTCACCGTCGTGCCGCCGCCGCCGCCGCCGAGACTGTTCAAAGCCGCGGCGATTTCATCCACCTTCGCATACCGGATCGGGATCACTTCCGAAACATATTCCGCCGGCACGCTCACATCCACCTGCTCGATCATCTCCAACATGCGTTTCACGTTTTCCGCGTAGTCGCGGATGACGAGGATGCCGTTGTCATCGATCGCAAAAATGGAATTCTGCAATTTGGAAAATGGCGCGATGAGCGGCATCATCAAACTTGGCTTCACATATTTCAACTGCGTGATGTGCGTGACGTAGGAACCCATGTTCGGCAGGTTCGTCGCGCCGGAACGGTCGATCTCGGCGCCGGCGGAATTCGCCTGGTCGGAGGGCAGCACCTTCACAAATTTGTCGCCGATGTTCACGACGGAAATGCCGTTGAGCGCCAGCACCGCCTGCAAGGCCTGGATGACTTCGCTTTTGGTCAGCGGTGTTTCCGTTTTCAAAATAATTTTGGCATCCGGCAACTGGCCGCGGATCAACGTGCGGCCGACATATTTTGCATAAATTTCCAGCACCGCATTCAGGTCCACGCCTTGAAAATTAATCGTCCCCGGCGGCACGGTTTCTTCCGGCTGCGTGCTGGCGGCGACCGGATCGGCCGGCACGGAACCGAGCGGCGCATTCCCCGACGCCGTCCCCGGCAATCCCGACGGCGAAAATCCCGGGCTGCCGGGAACCGTCTGGGCCGCCTGCGGGTAACGCGGCTGCGTCAGCGGATCGTTGGTGCCGTGCTGGCGCAAATAGCGCGCCCGCGCCATCGCCGCCGCACTCGTGGGCGGCGGCATTTGCGCGTGCAGTCCGAGGACGGCAAAAAAAGTGAGGAAGACAAGCGTGATCTTTTTCATGGGGCCTTTGCGGTTGACGGGGCTTTGGCGGACGGAGAATTTTTTTGGTAGCTTGCCACGAGCTTGATGCTGGCGGAAAGTCGCTGGCGCGACACATCCGGTTGCAATTCCAGGTCGCGCACGCGGATCATCGAGGCACCGGAGCCGAGATTATAGAGAAAATTCACCAGTTGCTCCTCCGTCGCCAGCACGCTGATGTTCTGCACCTGCTCGACAAAAAACGCGTCGTTCGTGCGCGTGATCTGCCGCGACGTGTTCTGCAGCTGCACGCCGCTGGCGATGGACTGCGACTGGATGCTGCGCGTGAAATTGATCGCCTGGTCATCGGGCGCCACGGATTCGCCCTGGCTCGCAAATTTTTTCACCTGCGCCTCGTAAGTAGCCGTCTGGTCCACCGCCGTCTGATACAGTTTCAGCTTGCGCTTCGCTTCTTCCAGCCGCCCGCTCAAATTGCCCCAGTCGGAATAATGCGGCCAGATGAACACCGCGTTGAGCACCAAAAAAACCACCACCGCCGCCGCCACCACCAGGCGGCGTTCCAGCGGACGGAGTTGGGAGAAATATTTGTTCATTGCGGCTCCGCCTCCGCGTGCTGGAGTTCCACGGCAAAATTCCACGTCGCCTGGCTGGTGCCCTGCTGGCGATAAACCAGCTGGTCGTCGGGATTCTGATCGAACATCGGCTGGCCGTTTTTCTTGGCCTTGCGCACGTTGTCGTAAAATTTGTTCGGGTCCGAAATCAGGCTGATCTGTTCCGGCGTGCAGACGCCGCTCAACGTGACTTTTTTTCCGTCGGAAAAACTGAACCGCTGCAATGAAATTTGCGCGGGCAATTGCTCCGCCACCAGTTGCCAGCAATCCAGCGCGGCATATTTCAACTGCGACCGCTCGTTCAACACCTCGTAACGCGCCTTGAGCTGCAGCACATTCGTGTAGCTGCCGGCGAGCGATGCGACCTGGGATTCCACGGCGTGCGTGCGGTAACCCAGCACCGCCACCGCGCAAAAATAAATCACCACCACCACCGCGTAAAAAACGCCTGCCGCCGCCAGCCCGCGCAGCCACAGGCGGTCAACAAACTGCTGGTGGTAGCGCGTCGTGAATTCCGCCGGCAGCAGATTCGCCGGTGCCGTCGTTGTCGCCGCACGTTGCGCCGTGCGCGCGGCCAGTTCCACCGCGGTCAAGGGCGCGCTGATTTGCACGGGTTCACCCAGTCCCGTCCGCAACGCCGTTTCCCATTCCATCGCCGTCACCGGATCGGCGACCAGATGCCATTTCGGCTGCGACGTCAACCAGCCTTCGAGTTCGCCCGCCCACGCGAGCAATGACAATTGCGTTTTTAAATCGGCCGCAAGTTCGCCCGCCTTGGGCAGCGTCACCAAGCTCAAGCTGCGCAGCGCGCCGCCAAACCACCAGCCGACCAGCGCCGTGTTCTGGCCGCTCGCGTGCAGCGGAAAAACCCACGCGCCATCTTCGGTCGCAGCCACCGCGCTCAATTGATCCAGCAACGGAACTTCCAGCCGGTCCGCGCGAAAATTTTGCGCCTCAAGCTGGCCAAGAAATGCTTCCACGGCGGCGCGCTCGACGAGCACCATCACGACCGTCTGCATCGGGACCGTCCCTTCCGCCGGTGGCGCTTCCGTTTTGGGCGCGGGCAAAACATGCATCGTCCAGACGATTTGCGCGACCGGCAGCGGCGAGATTTTTTCCAACTGCAACTCCGCCATCGCGAACATTTCTTCCGCGCTGCTCGCCGGCAGTTCGACGACGCGCAGGAAAACATTTTCCGGCGGCAGCCACGCGATGTTCAGCTTCGGCTGCCAGAGCGAGGTCCACGATTTCGCGACCGCGTTTCCCGGCAACGGTTGCGCGTGCGGCACCCGTTGTTCACGGCCCAGCACGAAGCCGCCGCCTTTCGCGTCAAACTGCCAGAGGCGTTTGGCGTCGGGCGCGACGTGCAAAATGTTGCAGGAATTCCAGCGGGCCATGATTCAATTGCGGATTGCGGATTGCGGAGCGTGGATTTTTTTTGGCGCGGCGGGAAGTTGTGGCAGCGGCCCGGCTTGAAATTTCGTCATGACACAATTTTCTTTTTCTCGCCCAGCACTTCGAGCATTTCTTCCGCCTGCGTGACGCGCAGCACTTCTTCGATGGTCGTGACGCCGGCTTTCACTTTGTTCCAGCCGTCCGTGCGCAGCGTGCGCATGCCGCCCTCGATGGCGCGCTGCGCAATGGTCGTGGCCGACGCCCGGTTCATGATGAGCGGGCGCAACACTTCCGAAACGAGCAGCAATTCGTAAATGCCCTTGCGGCCCTGATAGCCGAATTGGCGACATTCCTCGCAACCGCGGCCATGCCAAAATTTCGCGGTCTCGATGTCGGCCTCGGGAAAACTGATTTTGCGCAGATAATCGCGATCCACTTTCTGCTCCGTTTTGCAATGCGGACAAATCGTGCGGACGAGGCGTTGCGCCTGCACGGCTTCGACGGACGACGCCACTAGAAACGGCTCGATGCCCATGTCAATCAAACGCGTGAACGCGCTCGGCGCGTCGTTCGTGTGCAGCGTGGAAAAAACCAGGTGACCGGTCAGCGACGCGCGGATGGCGATTTCCGCCGTCTCCAGATCGCGGATTTCCCCGACCATGATGACGTTCGGGTCCTGCCGCAAAATATGGCGCAAACCCATCGCGAACGTCAGCCCGATTTCCGGCCGCACCGCGATCTGGTTGATGCCTTTGAGCTCGTATTCGACCGGCTCCTCGACCGTGATGATGCGTTTCTGCACCGAGTTGATGGAACTTAAAAACGCGTAGAGCGAGGTGGATTTGCCCGAGCCGGTCGGGCCGGTGACTAGAAAAATGCCGTGCGGCTTGACGATGATTTCGCGGATTGCATTTTCTTCGGCGGGTAAAAACCCGAGTTTGTCGAGCGATAGAAAAATTTTTCCGCGTGTCAACAGACGCAGCGAAACGCTTTCGCCGTAAACCGTCGGCACGGTCGAAACGCGGATGTCAATTTCCTCGCCTTTGATGCGGACGTTGATGCGCCCGTCCTGCGGCAAACGCTTTTCGGAGATGTTCATCCCGCTCATCACCTTGATGCGCGAAATGAGCGCGGCTTGAAAACGCTTCAACTGCGGCGGCAGCGGAATCTGATGCAAAATGCCGTCAATGCGGTTGCGAATGCGCAACTCGTCTTCCTGCGGCTCGAAATGGATGTCCGTCGCGCGATCCTTGAACGCTTCCCAAATAATTTGGTTCACGAACTTGATGACGCTCGCTTCCTGGTCGCCCTCGGTGATTTCCTTGTCGTAGGCGAGTTCCAGTTCCATCGGCTCGCCCGCGCCCATTTCGTCCAAAGTTTCCGCGCCGACGCCGTAATATTTCTTCAGCGCCTTCTCGATTTCCGTTTTCGCCGCGAGCGCAAACGTCACCGGCATCCGCGCATTGAACTGCACCGCGTTCATCATCGCCGCATCAAACGGATCACTCGCGGCGACCAGCAAAACGCCGTCGTTGACCGCGACGGGCAAAACAAAATATTGAAACGCGATCTTGGTGGAGATTTTGTTGCGCGCTTCGTTGTCCACCGTGAGTTTGGCGAGCTCCAGATACGGCCAGCCCAGCGAAGCCGCGAGCCGTTGGAGAAAAACGTCCTCGGCCACGCCGCGTTCGCGCGCAACGAACGTGAGCAGCGGCTCGGTGGAACCGCTGTCCGCCGCCGTGCGCCACGTCTTGCGCCAGTCCTCGAACTGCGCCGGCGACGCTTCCGCGACGGACGCCACGAGATTTTTGACAGAGCTAAAGGCCATTCTGGTCTAGTTTGAACAAACCGAGCCGCGAAAAGTTGCAGAAAATTCGCAGTTTTACAAACTCTGATTACTATCGGCGGCCAGATTTGTTTCTAAACGCCAATTTGCCAAAAGCCCCGATTTCAGTCATGCTAAGGCGTGAATTTTTTCATCCAACGCAGCGAACTGCGCGACATTTATGAAAAAGTCGTCGCCGGCGAACGCATTTCCGACGCCGACGCGTTGCGGCTCTTTGAATCGAAAGATTTGAACGCGCTCGGGGCCATCGCCGATTTCGTGCGGCAACGCAAGGTCGGCAACCGCGCCAGCTTCATCATCAACCGCTACATCAATTATTCGAACTACTGCATTTTGTCGTGCGAATTTTGTTCGTTCTCGCGCAAAAAACGCGACGCGGACGGCTTCCAGTTTTCCATCGAAGAAATCGTGCAGAAAGCGCGTGAAGCTTTGAAGCTCGGCATCACGGAATTACACATCGTTGGCGGATTGCATCCGTCGCTGCCGTTCAGTTATTACACGGACATGCTCAAGGCGTTGAAAAATCTCGACGCGCGGCTGCAATTGAAATGTTTCACGGCGATTGAAATTCTGCATCTCGCGTGGCTCGGCAAAAAAACGGTTTTGGAAACGCTCACGGAATTGAAAGCCGCCGGTCTCGACTCGCTCACCGGCGGCGGCGCGGAAATTTTCCGCAAGGAAGTCCGCAGCGCCATTGCGAAAGGAAAAGAATCCGCCGAGGAATATCTCGATGTGCATCGCACCTGGCACAAGCTCGGCCAGCGCAGCACGTGCACGATGCTTTACGGCCACGTCGAGAGCCTGGCCGACCGCGTGGATCATTTGCGGCAGCTGCGTGCATTGCAAGATGAGACCGGCGGTTTTGTCGCGCTCATCCCGCTCGCATATCAGCCGGAGGACAACGACATTCCCGTCGAACATCCGCCGACCGGTTTTGATTCGCTGCGCACCATCGCGGTCAGCCGGATTTACCTGGATAATTTCCCGCACATCACCGCGTATTGGGTTGGTCTCGGCCTGAAGCTCGCGCAGGTGGCGTTGAGCTACGGCGCGGACGACATCCACGGCACGATCATCGAGGAACATATTTTCCACATGGCCGGCGCGACTTCGCCGCAGTTGCAGACCGAAACGGACATGATCAAAGCCATCCGCGAAACCGGCTTGACGCCGGTGCAGCGAAATACGTTTTACGAACCAATCAAAATTTTGGAAAATGCGTCGCCGGCAGAAGCAAAAGAAAATTCGGCGCATTCGAAAGTTTTGGAGGACAATCTGGCAACCGCGTGACGCAGTCTTGAAGTTCTATTGTGCCAACCAAGATTATGCGCCCAGACGAGCATCCGCGTGATCCCTTGCATGGCATCACGCTGGAAACCATCTTGAACCAGCTCGTCCAGCGCCACGGCTGGGGCGAGATGGGGCGGCGGTTGCCCATCCGGTGTTTCCAATTTAATCCCACCGTGAAATCCAGTCTGACGTTTCTACGCAAAACCCCGTGGGCGCGGCAAAAGGTCGAAGCCTGGTTTATTTCTGAAAAGTAATCATCGCGCCGGAACTCTTGCCCGGCGATGCCGTTTGATCCAGTCATGAAATGATTCCATGTAGAGATAAACCACGGGCGTGATGTAGAGCGTCAGGCATTGCGAGACCACCAAGCCGCCGACGACGGCGAGGCCGAGCGTGCGACGGGATTCGCCGCCGGCTCCGAGACCGAGTGCGATGGGCAGCGACGCCATGAGCGCGCACATCGTGGTCATCATGATCGGCCGGAACCGCAGCAGACAGCCTTCGTAAATCGCGTCGTGCGCATTCTTGCCGCGCTGCTGCGCCTCAATGGCGAAATCAATCATCATGATCGCATTTTTTTTCACGATGCCGACGAGCATGATGAGTCCGACAAAACCGTAAATATTTAAGTCGAGGTGAAAAATCATCAGCGTCAGCAGCGCGCCGAATCCCGCCGACGGCAGGCCGGACAAAATCGTCAGCGGATGGATGAAGCTTTCATACAAAATTCCCAGGATGATGTAGATCACAAGAATCGCCATGACCAGCAACAGGCCAAGCCCTTTGACCGAGGATTGGAACACCGCCGCCGAGCCTTGGAAACTGGGCGTGATGGTCGCGGGCATGTGGAGATCGGCCTGCAATTTTTGGATCTGCGCCACGGCGGTGCCGAGCGCGATGCCGGGCGCGAGGTTGAAGGAAATCGTCACCGACGGCAACTGGCCGACGTGCGAGATCGTCGTCGGCCCCAGATCGCGCGTGAGTTTGGCGACGGCACTCAGCGGAACAATTTTCGGCTGGCCGTTGGTCTCGGTGAACGAGCTCGTGATGTAAAGTTGCGACAACGCATCGGGGTCGCGCTGAAACTGCGGCTGCACTTCGAAGACCACCCAGTATTCGGCGATGTCGCCGTAAATCGTCGAGGACTGGCGTTCGCCGTAAGCGTCGTAAAGCGCATTTTCCACCTGCTGCGCGGTCACGCCGAGCGCGGCGGCCTTGTCGCGATCAATCTCCACGGTGACCTGCGGATTGGCGATATACAAATCGCTCGTCACGTCTTGAAATCCCGGTTGCTTCGACATTTTATCCATCAAAATCGGTGCCCAACGAAATAATTCCTTGGTGTCGGTGTCCTGCAAACTGAATTGATAAAGCGCCTTCGTCAACATGCCGCCGACGCGGATCAGCGGCGGATTTTGCATGAAGACATTGATGCCGGGAATCTGCGCGAGCTTCGGCCGCAATTCTTGGATGATCTGGTTCGCGCTCAATTTACGGTCGGCGCGGGCTTTCAAACGCATGAACATCCGGCCGTTGTTGGCGCTGACGGTGGAACCGCCCGCGCCGATGGAGGACATGAACGCGGCGATGTTCGGATCGGCCCCGACGATTTTTGCGGCCGCCATCTGGTGCGCGCGGAAAGCTTCAAACGAAGTGTCCTGCGCGACCTCGGTGATGCAAAAAATCTGGCCGGTGTCTTCGTCCGGGAAAAAACCTTTCGGAATGACGACGAACAAAAAAATCGTCACCACAAAAACTGCGAGCGAAATTAAAAGCGTCGTGCGGCGGTGATCAATGGACAGGCGCAATGTGCGGTCGTAAGCGCCACGCAGCCCGTCAAAAAAACGATCGAACGCCTGGTAAAGCCGCCCGTGCTTTTCGTCGCGCACGGCATGCACAAAGCGGCTGCACAGCATCGGCGTCAGCGTCAGCGAAACAAACCCGGACACCAGCACCGCGAAAATGATCGTCACGGCAAATTCATGCAGGATGCGCCCGAGCAATCCGCTCATGAACAGCACCGGAATAAAAACGGCCGAGAGCGACAACGTCATCGAGATGATCGTGAAGCCGATTTCTTTCGAGCCGTTCAGCGCGGCCTGCATCGGCGGTTCGCCGTTTTCCATGTGCCGCACGATATTTTCCAGCATCACAATCGCGTCGTCCACCACGAAGCCGACGCACAAGGTCAACGCCATCAGCGACAGATTGTCGAGGCTGTAACCGAGCACCGCCATCGCCGCGAATGTGCCGATGATGGACATCGGCAGCGCGAGGCTTGGAATAATGGTCGCGGACAAATTGCGCAGGAAAATAAAAATGACCATCACGACGAGCGCGACGGTGAGCAGCAAAGTGTTTTCCACATCGGAAACCGATTTGCGGATGGTCTGCGAGCGGTCGAAGAGCGTGCCGATCTGCACCGCCGCCGGAACCTGATGGCGAAACAGCGGCAGCAATTTATTGATGTTGTCCACGACCTGCACCGTGTTCGCGCCGGGCTGGCGTTGCACGGCGAGCACGATGGCGCGTGTGTTGTTGAACCAGCTCGCGACCTTGTCGTTTTGCACGCTGTCGAGGACCTGCCCGAGTTGTTGCAGGCGCACGGGATTGCCGTTGCGATAGGCGACAATCATCGGCCGGAAATCCGCCGCCGTTTTCAACTGGCCGTTCGCCTGCACGGTGAAAGATTGGTGCGGGCCGTAAAGCGTGCCGAGCGGCTGGTTCACATTGCCCGCTTCGACCGCTTGTTCGACCGTGTCAATGCCGAGGCCGTAAGCCGCGAGTTTGTTCGGATCCACTTGAATCCGCACGGCGTATTGTTGCGAGCCAAAAACATTTACTTGCGCGACGCCGTTGACCATGGAAATGCGCTGCGCGAGCATGTTTTCCGCGTAGTCGTCCACCGTCGAAAGCGGCAGCGTGGGCGAGGACATGGCGAGATACAAAACCGGCTGGTCGGCGGGATTGACTTTTTGGTAAGTCGGCGGGCTGGGCAGATTCGGCGGCAATTGTTTGGCCGCGCGCGCGATGGCCGATTGCACATCGGCTGCCGCGGCGTCGATGTTGCGTTCCAGCGTGAATTGAATGGTGATCTGCGCCAAACCTTGCGCGCTGACGGAGGACATCGAATCCACGCCCGCGATGATGGAAAATTGTTTTTCCAGCGGCGTCGCCACGGCGGAGGCCATCGTCTCAGGGCTCGCGCCGGGCAGGCTCGCGGACACTTGGATGGTCGGATAATCCACGCTCGGCAGATCGCTCACCGGCAGCAGATGAAAGCCGATGACGCCGAAAAGCAAAATGCCCGACATGACCAGCGTGGTCATCACCGGGCGGCGGATGAACAGTTCGGGCACGCTCATGGCGCGTTCGTGGTGGCCATCGCCGCATCCGCCGAGAGGGACGCTTTGACATCCACTTTCAAGCCGGGCGCGAGCCGCAACTGTCCGTCCGTCACGACCGTTTCTCCGCTCGCCAAACCCTGGGTCACGACTGTTTCACCGTGATAAACAATGCCGGTCGTGATCGCGCGTTCTTCGACGGTTTGATCTGACTTCACAACATAAACGAACTGGCCGTTCTGGCCGGTTTGAACCGCCTGCGACGGCACGACTACGACATTTGTCAATTCTGCCAACGTGAGCAGCACCTGCACAAATTGTCCGGGCCAGAGCGAATTGTCCGCGTTCGGAAAAGTCGCTTTGAGCAAAATCGTGCCGGTCGTCATGTCGACGGAATTATCCACGAACGTCAGTTCGCCCTGCGGCGGGGCCACGTCCATGTTTTGAAACGTCACGGAAACCTTCAATGTTTTCGTGCGCATTTCCTGGCTGATTTCCGGCAGATATTGTTCCGGCACGGCGAACGCCACGTAGATCGGATGAATCTGGTTGATCGTCAGCAAAATGTCGTCCGGCGCCTTGACGACGTTGCCCGCAAAGGCCAGCAGGCTGCCGGTGCGGCCATCCACGGGCGAACGGATCTGGCAATAATCCAGGTTCAAAAGCGCGTTCGTGATGGCCGCGCGGTCCGCCGCCACGGTGCCCGTCAAGGCGTCTTGGTTCGCCCGATTGGTGTCCAACTCGTCCTGCGAAATCAGCTTTTGGTCGAACAATTTTTGCTCGCGCGCAAAATTAATTTTCGCGTATTCCAACTGCGCCGTGTCGCGCGCCAACGCCGCGCGCGCCTGGTCCAGCGCGGCCTGCGAAGGCCGCGGATCAATCGTGAACAGCAAATCGCCCGGCTTCACTTCCTGGCCCTCCTTGAAATGCACTTCGCTGATCATGCCCTGAATTTGCGAATGCATCGTCACCATGGAAATCGGCAGCACGTGCCCGACCGGTTCCGGCTGGATTTCCACCGGCACATTGGTCGTGACCGCCGTGGCCACCAGCACCGGCGCCGCAGCGACCGGCGGTTTGTCCGTGCGCGAACAGCCTCCCGCCAGCATGCCCAACCCGCACGCGGCCCAAATAAAAAAAATTTTCTTCATCCGTTCGATTTGATTTGAACCGCCCGCCCGCCCGCCGGCTTGAACGCCGCCGCGAATTTTTTCAAAAATTCCGCGCGCTCTTTTTGGAATTTGGGATCGAAGACCGAGCAGCCCATGATCAGCCGCGTGAGTTGTGGAAAGGCCACCGGAAACATCGTCAGCGAACGCATGGCCAGGATAAGATGGCGTGGATCGAAGTCCGCCGAAATCTGGCCGCCGGCCTGCTGACGGCGAATGCGCGCCAGCCCCCGCTTCACCGCCTTGCGCCGCTGGGCTTCATCAATCACCGTTTCACCGCTTTGCATCGCTTCCCATTCCAACAGGCGCACCCAGTCAATGTCCTTGCACGTCGCCTCGAACCAGAACGGCAAGCTTTCCGTCGGGTCGCCGGACAAAGATTCCGCCCACGCCTGGCGCTCGGTGATTTTGCGGCGCAACACGGCGCGGAACAATTCCTCCTTGCCGCCAAAGTAATGGTAGAGCATCCGCTTGTTGATGCCCGCGTGCCGCGCGATCGCGTCCACGCGCGCGCCCGCAAAACCATGGGCGGCGAATTCCGTGAGCGCGGCGGAAAGGATCAGGCCGCGCGTGCGCGCGGGATTGCGCGTCGCGCCGCGGCGGGCGGTTCTGGCCGGTTTCACCAAAACAAGTAACCAGCCGGTTACTTGAATGGCAAGCGCGATTTATTTTGAAACCGCCGCCGACATTGGGCCGCCGCATTCAGCCCTTCAGGCCTTTTTCCGTCTCGTGCAGGCAGTGCGTGAGGTAGGGCAAGAGTTGCTTTTTGCGCGAGACCACGTCGCGCAGTTCGTAGATGCCTGCTTCCAAGCGTGGATAGTCGATGCGTTTGATAAATTTTTCGTCGCCCACCACCAGCAGCAGTGAGCTTTGCGTGGTGACATCGGTGACGAGCAGCGCTGAAAAATGATACGCGCGCTTATCCCGGTAAATTTCCAGCGCGGCGAGCAGCTCGTCCTTGCGCTTCCAAAATTGTTCGAAACCGATCTCCTCGATCTGCGCGACGCTGAACTTGATGGCGTGCTCGGCGTATTCCTTGCAATCGGTCGTGATGGCCTGCGGCGCGGGCTTGAGCGTAAGCAGCGAACCGGAGGCGAACAATTTTTCCGTGAAGTCGCGCGCGTTGACCTGCGCGAGCTCCTCCAATTTTTTCAAAATCTCCGCGTCGCGCGCCGTCGTCGTCGGCGACGTCAGGTTCAACGTGTCGGACACCACGCCGGCCAGCAGCAGCCCGGCGATGTCGCGCGGCATCTCGACCCCTTGCCGGAAAAAACAGTCCGCGACGATCGTGCTCGTCGAGCCGACCGGCTCGTTGCGGAACAAAATCGGCTGCTGCGTGGCGAGCGCGCCGATGCGATGGTGATCAATGATTTCAATGATTTCCACCTCGTCCGCGCCCTGCACCGCCTGCGACAATTCGTTGTGATCGACCAGAATTAATTTATGCGTAACGGTTTTCAGGAAATCCGTTTTGGACAAAATACCGACGGTCTGGCCCTCGCTGTTCAGCACGGGGAAAACCAGATAGCCCGACGCCGTGGCCTCGTCGCGCACGGCGGCGAGCGGCGCATTTTCGCGGAAGCAGAGGAATTCCTCGTTGACCACGTGGCGCACGCCGACGGCGGCGCGGCAGAGCGAGGCGGTCGTGGCCGTGTCGTGCGGCGAGGTGATGACGCTGACATTTTTTTTGCGCGCGGCTTCGATCGTTTTCGGCTCCACGTTGATGCCGCCGGTCACGATGAGCACGCGCACGCCTTCGCGGATGGCGATGTTCTGGATGTCCCAGCGGTCGCCGACGATGACGCAGGATTTTTCCGGCGGAAATTTTTCCAGCCGCGTCGCGAAGGATTCCAGCCCCATCGCGCCGATCATCAAAATCAATTCCTCCTCGCGTTCCTCGTCGAAGCCGAGGTCGAGCTTGCCATCAAGCGTCTGCGCCAGATTGGTGAGCGAGGACAAAACCTCGCGCGAGTTTTGGGCGCGGTTGACGGCGGGAAACAGAAACTTGCTCAGTTTGAAAAGCGAGAGCAGGCCGCGGCATTTTTGCTCGTCATCCATCACCGGCAGGATGCGGAGATTTTTTTCGTCCATCAACCGCAGCGCTTCCGCCGCCGTCGCGTCGGGGCGCACGCTCAAAATTTTCCGCTGCATCACGTCGGAAACTTTCGGCGAGACGTCGGCGATGAATTTGGGCGCGAGCACGCCGAAAGTTTTCAGCACGAAATCAATCCGGTCGTTGGTGTCGCCGCAGCGCGCGGCCACGGCCTCGGGCATGCCGGTGCGGCGCTTGAACTCCGCGTAGCCGATCGCCGAACAGATGGCGTCGGTGTCCGGGTTCCGATGGCCGATGACTAGGATTTCGCTCATGTAAATGCGCGTGCAGACTAACCAGAACTGGGGATGGCGGCAAGCCAAGCCGGATTTGACTCCGCCGCCGGCGGGCCGCAAACTGACTCATCGCATGAAAAAAACCTTCGTTTGCCTTCTCGCCGTGATTTTTTGCGCCGCAGTTTTTGCGGCGGAAAAAGTGCCGCTGAACATCCGTGATTTCGGGGCCAAAGGCGACGGGCTGGTCAAAGACACGGCGGCGATCCAAAAAGCGCTGGACACCTGCGCGGCGGCGGGCGGCGGCACCGTGCTCGTGCCCGACGGCATTTATCTCACCGGCAGCGTGGTGCTCGGCGCCAACACCACGTTGCAGCTCACGTCGCACGCCAGCCTCGTCGGCAGCGGCGACATCGAGGATTATCCGCTGGTGACCATCCGTTGGGAGGGTGAATTTCGCGAAGGCCATCGCGCGCTGATTTCCGCGACGAACGCGGAAAATCTTGCCATCATCGGTGGCGGCGCGATTTTCGGTCCGCCCATTTCGCTGAGCCATCTGCGCAATCCGCGCGGCCCGGCATTGATTGAACTGACCGGCTGCACCAATGCGCTGCTCGAAAATTTCACCACACAATACGAGCAGCTCTGGTCCATCCACCTGCTCTACTGCAATCATTTCACCGCGCGCAACCTCACCATCCGCACCGTGAACGCCAATGGCGACGGCCTCGATGTGGATTCCTGCGACGGCGTGCTCATCGAGCATTGCGACATCAACACCGGCGACGACGCCATCTCGCTCAAATCCGGCCGCGGCCTCGCCGCGCAACAACTTGGCCGGCCCACGCAGAACGTCATCATCCGCGATTGCCGCCTGCAAAGCTCCATTTACGCCGCGCTCGGCATCGGCACCGAAATGTCCGGCGGCATCCGCAACGTGAAGATTCAAAACTGTGTCATCTCCGGCCGGCAGAACGCGATCTTCATCAAGAGCCGCGACGGTCGCGGCGGCTTCATGGAAAACATTTCCGGCGAGAACATCACCGTGCTGAAATCGCCGACCTTCATCGGCATTGATCTTTTGAAAAAAGGCATTCAAGCGACCGATCCGGTGCCCGGCGAAATTGAAAAATGGCCGTTCGTCCACAACCTAAGTTTCAAAAATATCCATGTGCAAGACGTCGCCACGCTGGTCGAGGGCACGAACATTCCGCTGGCCCGGCCGGTGGATGGTTTGACGCTCGCGGATATTTCCGGCACTTGTGCCCGCGCGATTTCACTCGCCAACATGACGAACGTAAATCTCTCGGCCATTCAAGTCACCGGCTTCAGCGGCGCGCTGGTCAGCACGGAAAATGTCCACGGCACCGGCCTGGACGAGTCGGCGGCGAAATAAATTGGTTGCAAATGCGCTGATTTGGCGGGGCTTTGTGCTGGACAAAACATTTGGCCCCGTGCAGCTTCATTCTCTGGATTCAGTTGGACTGGAAAATTGGCGGCCGATTAATTTTTAAGGGCTGCCGCCCGCGCGATGACAAAATCGAGACTTATGAATTGGCTGCGAAATTTGCGCGACCCGAAAAAATTGACACTCCCGCCACCCGGGCTAACCGCTGAGCCTGCTGACAGTTTCGATGAAGCCGTTGATCCTGGATCCGTTTCCCCTATTCGCCCAAACATAAAACTCAACGTCGGCTGCGGCACCGATTATCGCGAAGGCTTCATCAACATTGATGGCAGCAATACGTTGCCCAGAGTTGATAAAATCATCGACATTTCCTCCGCGTCGCTGCTGCCACATTTTACCAACGGCGAAATGGATTACATCCTGGCCAACGATATCATTGAGCACCACTACCATTGGGAAGCCGTCCGAATTTTGAAAGAATTTCATGCGCTCTTGCGAAAAGACGGTCAGCTGGAAATTCGCGTGCCGGACGCGGAGTTTATCATCGCGACCGACGCTTTTTCCATCAGCAACAAATTGAATCTTCTTTTTGGCGGACAGGATGTTCCCCAAGGCCGCGATCCCAAAATGGATGAATCCAGAAAACACTTCCCCCAATTTTTTTGTCACAAATACGGCTGGACCATGGACGCCATGAAAAAGGAGCTTTGCGACATCGGTTTTTCCTCTGTGCGGTGCCAACGCGCCGACACAAACTTCATTGCCTATGCAAAAAAATAATCGGACCCCACGCTCTTGCCGGTGACACCGGCGAAATTTCACGGCACCACGACACGCAATTTTTGCCGCTCGACAGAAAAAGTCGCCGGCAGGTTGCCCACCCACTCGCCATCCAGTTCAAACGCGGCGGGCGTTTCGCTCGTCAATTCAATTTTCGCTGCGCGCAGCCGCTGGATTTTTTCCTCCGCCAGTTTCCGGCGCAGCAGAAAACCGGGGGCGTGGCCGAGCAATGCGGGCAGATTCACGCGCGGAAAAACGCAGGCGTGCAGCGCGCCGTCGCCCAACGCCGCGCCGGGAAAAATTTCAAACGGGCCGCCGTAAAATTTTCCGTTGCCCAGCAGCGCCAGTTCGCCCGCCAGTTTTTTTCCGTCGGCGTGGACGGTGATGCGCGGCTGTTTTTCCGCGAGGGCCTGCAAACCGGCGACGACGTAGGCCAGCGGCCCGGCATTTTTTTTCAGCTTCCAGCTCACCAGTTCCACCGCGCGGGCATCCAGCCCCGCGCCGGCCAGTTGCATGAAATAGCGCGCGGCCGATTTACCCTCGTCCAAAAAATCCGCGCGGGCCAAATCAATTTGTGTTGCGCGGGCGCGTTTCAAAACTTTCCACGCGTGTTCGAGCCGCAGCGGAATTTTCAACTCGCGCGCAAAGACGTTCACCGTGCCGAGCGGCAGCACGCCAAGCCGCGTTTTCGCAAAGCCATCCGGTTCGTCGCCAATGCCGTTCAACACCTCGTTCACCGTGCCGTCGCCGCCCGCGGCGGCGATGATGTCGTAGCCGATCGACGCGGCCGCGTGCGCGAACCGCCGCGCGTCGCCCGGCCCGGTGGTGGCCTTGAGCGAACACTGCTGCGACAGCTCGTTCAGGAAATGGCGGAAACGCCGCGCCTTGTTGCCGCGCGCGGCGGGATTGAAAATGACGCAGATGCGCACGCGCAAATGATTTCCGGCACGGCGCATTAGTCGAGGATAAACGCGCCGCCGGCTTGCGTATCGCACACATTTTTCGGACACTGGCAGCATGAAAGAAATTTCGGAATGGAAAGTGGCCAAGTGGCCGTTTCTCCTCGCCAATGCCGTGCTGCTCGCCGTCGCCGCCGCCGTGATTTACTCGGCCGCGCATCCGATTTCACTTTGGGAAATGGCCGCCGCCATCGCCTGCGTCGCGTTCGGCGCGTGGCTCGGCTGCCTGCCGTTTATTTTGGAATATCGCGCCACCGTGAAATTGCTCGAGGCCAACGCGCTCACGACCGTGACCGAGCAATTGCAGAATTTAAAAACGTATTCCGCCCAGATCGCCACCGCCACCGACCAATGGGCGCGCGTCCAGGAAGTCACCAAGGGCGGCACGGAAAAAACCCTCGCCGCGGCGAATGAAATCTCCGAGCGCATGGCCAGCGAAGTCCGCGACTTCAACGAATTCCAGAAAAAAATGAACGACGCGGAAAAAGGCGCGCTCCGGCTCGAAGTGGAAAAACTCCGCCGCGCCGAGGGCGAATGGCTGCAAGTGGTCGCGCGCATTTTGGATCACATTTTTGCGCTCTACCTCGCCGCCGCCCGCGCGGGCCAACCGGAACTCACGGAACAGATCAGCCATTTCCAAAATGCCTGCCGCGATGCCGCGCGCCGCGTCGGTGTCACGCCCTTTGCCATCGAACCTGGCGAGCCGTTTGACGCGGAACGCCAGCGCGTCCACGGCGTGGAAAAACCGGCCGCCGCTGCCGTCGTCGCCGAAACTCTCGCGCCCGGCTTGACGTTTCAGGGTCGCCTCATCCGCCCCGCGCTCGTGCGCTTGCGCGAACCGGCCGCACCGGTCATCGCGCCCGCGCCGCCCGCCGAGGAAGATGAATTGACACTCGGCGCGGATTAAATTTCCACCGTCCGCCGCACCGCCAGAAAATGCAGCGCGCGCAGCGTGACCGGCCGCGCAAAAATCTTTTCCAGCGCCGCCGCGTAAAGCTGCACCTGGGGCGTGTAAGTTTTAATTTTGCCCGCCAGCGCGTTCGCGTCCACCGCGTCCGTCTTGAAATCCACGAGCCAGATTTCCGTGCGCAGCAGCACCACCAAATCCGCCGCGCCTTGCACGACGATAAATTCATTTTCCAACCCGGCTTCCGCTGGCTGGCCCGTGATTGCCGCGATTTCCGCCGGCCGGAAGCGCGCCGTGAACGGCAGTTCGCGGCGCACCGCCTCGGCATTGGCGCAAATTTTTCTGCCAAGTTTGGAATCCCAAAAATCCACGAGCGCGGCCTGATCCAAAACCGCGCCCTCCGCCGCCGACAAATAATTTTCCCGCACCAACCGCGCGATTTCCGTCACCAGTTGCCCGGAGTTTTCCAGCGTGAAATGTTGGAGAAATTTGTGATGCGCCGTCCCGGTTTCGGTCGCGCTTAATTCGCGCGATCCGCGTTCGGCGCGCCAACTTTCCACGTCAAATTTAGGCCGCGCCCAAAATGGCTCCGCCTCATCGTCCGATGCTTCGGCCGCGCGGCGTAATTCCGTCACCGACGCTTTGGCTTTTTTCCGCGTGGCCGCGCCGTGCGGATATTCCCAGCGCAAAACTTCTTTTAATTTTTCCACCGTCGCGTCATCCAGCGCGGGCAGACCCGAGTCCACTGTCGGTTTAATGTTTTCGGCGTTTTCTGCGCCGCCGGCCTCAGCCTCGACCAGTCGCCAGCGCAAATGGGGCAATTCTCCGCGCGCGCCGGATTGAAAACTTTGGCCGCCAAAACAAATCGCCAGCCAATCGGCAAAACTGTTCGCGGCGACGATTTTTTGCGGAGTCACCGGCCCCGAGTCCGATCCCAGCCTTTCCCATTTTTTTTCCGTGAGCGTCGCCGACAAGATCAGCGTGTCGCGGGCGCGGGTGAGCGCGACGTAAAGCAGCCGCAATTCTTCGCCGCGCACTTCGCGCCGTTGCCGCCGTTGCGCGAGCCAGTGCGGCAAGCTGGGATACCGCCGGCCGGTGTGCGGCGGCTTTACTTTTGGACACAACCCGAATTGTGCATCAAAAATAATTTCACCGTGCAAATCCTGCTCGTTGAATTTTTTGGCCAGATCGGCCAGCACGACCACGGGAAATTCCAGGCCTTTGCTTTGATGGATGCTCATCAGGCGCACGGCATTTCCGGATGCACTCCCGGAGACTTCCGGTTCAACCTCCGCCTCCCGTTGCGCCGCGATGAATTGCAGAAAACGGAACAGGCCCTGCCGCTGAAACTGGTCAAACGCCTGCGCGACATTTAAAAAACCTTCGAGGTTCGCCGCCCGCTGCGCGCCGCGCGGCTGCGCCCGCAACCAGTCCGCATACAGCGTTTCCGCCAGCATGGCTTCGAGACATTCGGAAAGTGAATTTTGTTTCGCCAGCTTCCGCCAACGGGCAAAGCGTTCGAGAAATTTAGCCGTTTTCGCGACAATTGGACTTTGCACTTTGGACTTTGCACTTTGGAAATGATTAAGCGCCGTCCAAAAATGTTTGTCCCGCGCGGCAAGCCGGATTTCCGTCAGCTCGTCCAGCGACAGGCCGACGAGCGGCGAGCGCAGCACCGCGATGCACGGCACGTCCTGAAGCGGATTGTCCAACAGTTGCAGCAGGCCCAACAAATCCAGAATTTCCGCGCTCTCAAAAAATCCGCCGCGCGCCACGGTCAACGGCACGCCGGCCAACTCGAATTGTTTGGCAAAAATTTCCGCCCTGCCCGCCGGCGAACGCAGCAGCACCGCCATGTCCCGCCATTCGACCGCGCGAAAAACTTTTTTTTCGTCGTCCCAGATTTCATGTTTTTCCGCGACCAGAGTTTTCAAATGCAACGCGATCAGCCGGGCTTCCTTGTCCGCGTCGGCCACATCCGCCAACTCAGCATCGGTGGTTTCGTTGCGGCCATGTTTGATGCGCAAAAGCCATTCGGCGCGCGGCGCGGGATTTTTTGCCGTGCCAAAATCCGCCCGCATTTCCGGCGAACCGAATTTCAATTGCGCTGCGTCATCATAGATCACGCCGCCGATTTCTTCGCGCATCACGACGCTGAAAACGGAGTTGGCCAGAGCCAGCAGCGATTCGCGACTGCGAAAATTTTCCGCCAGCGAAATGACCTCGCCATCTTCATTGCGCCAGGCGCGCGCGTAGCTGCGGAAAATTTTCGGATCGGCGAGCCGGAAACGATAGATGCTCTGCTTCACGTCGCCGACCAGAAACCGGTTCGCCGCCTTTGTGTCACGGGCAAGCGCGGCGATGATTTTATCCTGCGTCGCGTTGATGTCCTGATATTCGTCCACGAAAATAAATTTTAATTTTGCCCGCCAACTTTCCGCGATGGCGGTCGGCTGGGCGGCGGAAAAGTCCCAGAGCAGCTGCAACGCAAATTGTTCGAGGTCGTGAAAATCCAAACCGCCGGCGGCGCGTTTTTGTTCCGCAAATTTTGCGGCGAATTCCTGCGCGAGCCGCAGCAGCGTGGCCATGTGGCCGCGCACCCACGCCCAATCTTCCGCGAGCGGATCGCGGCCGTTTTTGACCGGCGCGAGCGCGGCCAGAAATGCGGCTTCGGCGAACCAGTCGGCCAGCGGCTGGCGCAAAATGGTCTTGCGTTTCGCCGGCCAGCTGCCATCGGCAGAAATGATTTGTTCCAAAACTTCCGCCGCAAATTCGCGCGAGAACCCGTTGGTCAAACGCGATAAAACGCCCGTCAATTCAGCGGCTTTTTCATTTCCGTTTTTCAAGTTTTCCAGGACCGGCAGCCATTCATCACGCCAATCGGCCAGCGCCGCCATGAGCCATTGCCGCCATTCGATCGGTTCGGCGGTGGCAAATGTTTGGATTTGTCCCGCCAGCCAGCCGGCGGCATCCGGGCGCGTTTGTGAATAATGGTGCAGGCGCAAAATCAGCGCGCGGATTTTTTCGTCGCGGCCGCCGCCATGGATTTGAATCAGGTTTTGGACGGCGCGGGAAAATTCATCTGCGCCGGCGTAGTGCGCTTGGAATTGTTCGGCCAGCGTTTCGGCAGCGAGCTGGCGGGCTTCGCCCTCGTCCAGAATCGCGAGCTGCGGATCGAGGCCGAGTTCGTAAAAATGTTCGCGCACCAGCCGCAGGCAAAAACTGTGCAGCGTGCCGATGTGGGCGAGCTCGAACCGCGCGATTTGTTCCGGCCAAAAAGGTTCGGCCGGCGCGGCCGCGCTTTTCTCTTCCAGACTTTTGCGCAAGCGCTGGCGCATTTCGGCGGCGGCGGCCTCGGTGAAAGTGACGATGAGCAATTCATCGAGCGACGCCCGGTCGCGTTCCAGGCAATCGAGACAGCGCGCGATGAGCGTCTTGGTTTTGCCGGTGCCGGCGCCGGCCATGACGAGGACGTTGCCGCGCGCGGCGACGGCGTGCTGTTGCGCTTCCGTCAGAGAATTTTTTTCAACACGCGGCGAATCCATTTCCGCGCCAGTCTAAAGTCCAACGCCCAAAGTCCAAAGTCTAAAACCGGTGCGCGCGGCCATTTTGGACTTTGGACGGGAGAGCCTTTCAATTAATTTTTGCCCATGGCAGAAAGTTTTCGTCTCAAGGACCAGCCGATGAGCGAGCGGCCGCGCGAACGTTTGGTGGCGCGCGGGCCGGATGCGCTGACGCACGCGGAGTTGATCGCGATTCTTCTGCGCACCGGGCTGCAAGGCGCAAACGTCGTGCAGGTGGCGCAAAATATTTTGCAAAAATTCGGTTCGCTGAATGCGCTGGCACTGGCGGCGGTGGATGAATTAAAGCAGATCGCCGGCGTCGGGCCGGACAAGGCGGCGACGCTGGTGGCGGCGTTCGCGCTGGCGCGGCGGATGGAACAGGAACGCCGCGAGGAATCGCCGGTGCTGGACAATCCGGCGACGGTCGTAAATTTCATGCGCGAGACAAACCGGCTGCTGAACGTGGAGTCGTTCCAAGTGCTGCTGCTCAATGTGCGGAAAAAATTGATCCGCGCGGAGGAGATTTCGCATGGTTTGCTGGACACGATTTTGGTGCATCCGCGCGAGGTTTTCCGCGCGGCGATCGCGGCAAATGCGGCGGGAATTATTTTGGTTCATAATCATCCGAGCGGCGACCCGACGCCGAGCGAGGCGGACATCAAGGTGACGCGCGATTTGATCCGCGCCGGGCAGCTATTGAAGATCGAAGTGGTGGACCACGTGATCATCGGCCGCGCGACGGCGAGCCGGGCGAAGGATTATGCGTCGTTGCGAGAGCTCGGTTATTTTTACGGGTGAATAAAAATTTCCGGAAGCCGGCTGCCAGTTTATTTTGCCATGCGGGATTTTGCCCGGAAAACTGTCGGCGCAAGATGCACAAAGCCGCTTGCATTCGCGCCGCGTTCCGCAATGATTAGAAAATGTTTTCGAGCAGCTATAAACCCAAAGGCCCGGTGACGTTGACCGAGGAACAGATCGTGGTGTTGCACGGCGAGCTGCGCAAGATGCGGCATGACGTGAATGGCCGGCTGGCGAACATTGTGGCCGCGGCGGAATTGATCCGCTTGCGCCCGGACACGGCGGCGGAACGGTTGAAACTGCTGTTGGACCAGCCGATGAAGGCCTCGGAAAGTCTCGCGGAATTTTCCCACATGTTCGAGTCGCAGCTGGGTTTGCTGAAGTCGTGAGCCGCGCGGAGAGGTGCACGCATGGAACGGACTGAAGCGGAACTCATCGCGGCCGTGCTGGCGGGCGACAGCGCGAGCTTCGAACCGCTGATCGTGAAATATAATCCCCGCGTGTTTGCGACGGCGCGGCGGTATGCGCGGCGCGAAAGCGAGATCGAGGACATCGTGCAGGAGGTCTGGCTCAAGGCGTTTCACAAGCTCAAAAGTTTTCGCGGCGAAGCTCCCTTTGAACACTGGCTGATGCGGATGGCGGTGCGGACGTGCTACGATTTTTTGCGCGGCCACCAGCGCAACCGCGAGTCGTCGTTCAGCGAAATTTCCGAACCGGAAGAAGATTGGCTCGACCGGTTCGTGGCGGATCCGGGCAGCGCGCCGGAAAATGCGGACGCGGCGAAATTGTTGATCGACCGGGTGTTGGAAAAATTATCGCCGGAAGCGCGGCTGATCATCCAATTGCTGGAAATCGAGGATCGCTCCGTCAAGGAAATTGCCGAACTCACCGGCTGGTCGGTGCCGCTGGTGAAAGTGCGGGCGTTCCGCGCGCGCGGCGAGATGAAAAAAATCCTTTCGCGCATGACCAAGGACAAGTATTTGTAACCCCGAAAAAATCGGCCCGTCTGATGAATTGCAGTGTTTATGAATCCCGCTGAATTGCACAACAAACTGATTGCCGCCGCGCGTTTGCGCGCTGCGGACGACCGGGTGCCTTACGCGTTCGAGCAACGCATCATGGCGCACCTCGCGGCCCGTCCAGTCGGGGATCAATGGCTGGGCTGGACCCGTGGCCTCTGGCGCGCCGCCGGCGCGTGTGTGGCGGTGGCGGTGGTGTTCGGCGCGATCTCATTATTTTCGCCGGCCAGGACCGACACCGGGAACGACCTGTCGCAGGATTTTGAGAACACGCTGCTGGCCTCGGTGGACCAAGGCGATGCCACTGCGCCGTGAATAATTGGAAGGTCATTTTTGCCACGATCGTCATTTTTGGCGCGGGCGTCATCACCGGCGGTTTGCTGGTGAACTATGTGAATTATTCACATGCCCGGCCGGCGCATCATCCGGCAATGACGGCCGATGCCCATGCTCCGGCCACCAGTCCGCCGCCGCACCAAATCGAGTTGCCCCGTCAATTGCACCCGCTGGAAATTTTGGACAAGGATTTTCTCGCCAAGATCGACGCGGTCTTGCATCTCTCGCCCGAACAATCCATCGCCATCAAAAAAATCCTCGCCGACGGCCAGGAACAAAATCACGCCATCTGGACGAACAGCACGGCGCAGATGCGCAAAGTCATGCAGGATTCACGCCGGCAGATCCGCGATCAGTTGACCAAGGAGCAGCAAAAAGATTTTGAAAATATGCTGAAGCAGTTCCGCGCGCCGCGCAAAACGGGCGGCACCAATGGTTCGCCGGTCGGGGCAACCGATGAGTTAAAAGTGCGGCTGGACAAAATGATTGAATTGCAACGGACCGGTTCGAATTTGTCGCCGGAAGACCAAGTTAAGACGGTCGCGGCTGAACGCGCGGCGGGGCAAACTAATTTGCCGCCCGTGCCGTTGACGCCCAATCCTTAATCACTCTGCGTCCAGCACCGCGCTGATTTTTTTGCGCAATTCTTTGTTCACCGCGCTCACCGAGCGGTTCGCGTCCACGATGTCAAAGCCATATGTTTTTTGCATCGTCTTGAAGGCGCTCTGCATGGCGGATTGATAGGTCAAAAAACTGTCGAACACGTCGCGGGAAAGGCCAAGGTCCATGCCGCTTTCCCAATAATCCAGCGTCGCGCTTTTCGCGAGGTTGCGCTGCACGAGCTCTTCCGGTTCCACCGAAAGATAAAAAACCGCGTCCGGTTCCAGCGCGATGCCGTAAAGATTTTTCAACCATTTCTCATCCATGCCGCGCACGAGGTCGCGCGCCATCAACGTATAAATATAGCGGTCGGCCAGCACGATGAATCCCGCCTTGAGCGCCGGCAGCATGATGTTTTCCAATTGGTCGGCGAAATCCGTCGCGTAAAAAAGCCCGAGCGTCGTGCGGCTCAACACATTTCCCTCCTGCGCTTTTTCCAGTTCCGCGCTGACGAGCGTGGAGCGTTTCAGCCCGACCTGCACGGTCGGCCGGCCGCTCGTTTCGAGCCACTGGACGAGTTCGGCGATTTGCGTGGAACGGCCCGAACCGTCCGCGCCCTCGACGACGATCAGTTTGCCGCCGAGTTCTTCGGGTTTGACGCGCGGGATGCCATGGCCGTAAAAACGGCGGGGTTTTTTGGTGCTCATGCGGCTTTGTCTTCTTCAATTTCCAACGTTTCGATTTCCACCTGCAGCGCCGGCGGCAGCGGCAGCGGACTGCGCCGCTTGAATTTTTTCAAGTCAATCCGCTCGCTCACCAGTTTGCGGACGATCACCTGCTGCTTCTCCACGTTCACGTTGGCGTTCATGGTCACGAAGTCGAATTCCTTGCTCAAAGCCAGATATTGTTCCAAGATGCGGCCCTGGAAAATCTTGAAACTTTCGTAGGGATCCTTCGACAAATTCAGATCCATGCCCGCCTCGAAAAATTTCAGTTTCGGCCGCCCTTCCAAAATGCGGTTCAACGACACTTCCAAATCCGCCTTGAAAAACATCGTCAAGTCCGGCCGCGCGGCGAAACTGTAATTGCCGCGCACCCAGTCCGGCGGACAACCGCGCGTCACATCGCGCGCGAACGCGGTGAAAATATAGCGGTCGCACAAAACGATGTAGCCGGCGCGCAACAACGGCAGCAGATGCCGTTCGTAACGATCCGCAAAATCCGTCGCGTGAATCAAACTGAATGTCGTCGGCGTGAGCAACTCGCGCTTTTTACCTTTGCTCGTGGCGGCTTTGACGATTTCAGAAGAATTCCATTCGCTGAAATAAACCTTGATGCCCTCGGCTTCCAGCCAGCGTTTGAGCAGATAAATCTGCGTGGACTTGCCCGAGCCGTCGAGGCCCTCGACGGCGATCAGCCGGCCCGGAAAATTTAATTCAGCAAATGATTTCATGCGTGGCGCTAGGCGCGTTTTTCTAAAATAGCGAAACTGGTGGCGGTCACAAGCCCAAGTTGATAACACAATTTTGCCGGCGCATTGTTAAAATTGGGTGACAAAACGCGGCGTTCGCATTTGCTTGTGAAAAAAATCACAAATTGGACTTGCCCGTTTTTGCGCCGGGAGCTAGGCTTCGCTTGCGCTTTTTTCGAGCGCATAATTTTTAACGCGATGCAGTCTAAAACCGAAATCGGCTACAATTCAAAAGTGGAAGGCGATGTCGTGCTCACGACGGTGGACGCCGCACTCGCGTGGTTCCGCAAAAATTCCGTCTGGCCGATGCCGATGGGCCTTGCCTGTTGCGCGATTGAGTTGATGGCCGTCGGCGCGAGCCGTTTCGACATTTCCCGTTTTGGTTCCGAAGTGATGCGTTTTTCGCCGCGCCAGGCCGACTGCATGATTGTCGCCGGCACGGTCACTTACAAATCCGCCGGCTTTCTCAAGCGCATTTACGACCAGATGCCCGAGCCGAAATGGGTCATCGCGATGGGCGCGTGCGCCTCGACCGGCGGCATGTATCGGAGCTACGCCGTGTTGCAGGGCGTGGATAAAGTCGTTCCGGTGGATGTTTACATCGCCGGCTGCCCGCCTCGCCCCGAAGCCGTGCTGGACGCGCTGATAAAAATTCAAAATAAGATCGGTAAACAGCCCATTTTGCAGGGAACCGTCGCTGCAAAATTATTGCACCTCGAAGAAAAATAATTCCGTGTCCGCCCTCGAATCCGCCAATAAAATCAAGGCCAAGTTCGGCGCGCTCATCGCCGAGCCGACGGAATTTCGTGGCGAAATTTCGCTGAAAATTTCCGACGCCGAACAAATTTTTGAAGTCTGCAATTTCGCCAAACGACAGCTTGGCTTCGATTATCTCGTGGATATTTCCAGCGTGGATAATTATGGCGAAGACCCGCGTTGGACGGTGGTTTATCATTTGCGCGGCGTCGCGAGCGGCGAGGAATTGCGCCTGAAAACCGACGTAAGCGAGGAAAAATCCGAGCTGCCGAGCGTGCTGCCCGTCTGGCGCACGGCCAACTGGCACGAGCGTGAAATTTACGACATGATGGGCATCCGTTTCAGCGGCCATCCGGATTTGCGCCGCATTCTGATGTGGGAAGGCTATCCGTTTCATCCGCTTCGAAAAGATTTCCCGCTCGCCGGCAAGCCGTCGGATTTGCCGGGCGTGGCGTTCACGCAAGTCACGCCGATGGAAGGCGGACCGTTCGTGACATTACCGACGAGCAGTGATTCGATTGCGCGCGAGCCACGCGTTCGCGTGCCCGAAGGTGCCGAGCCGGCCATCAGCGACAAGAGGCTCATTGGTGGAAAGCTAATATAATTTTTCATGGCCACTGTTCAAGACATTGAAATTCCGGATTCCGCCGCGCGCGCTGCCGCGGCCGTGGAAGAGGCGCAGGATATTCAGGGTGAGAAGATGGTGCTGAACATGGGACCGTCGCATCCGGCCACGCACGGCGTCTTGCGTATCGTGCTGGAACTGGACGGCGAAGTCATCACCAAGGCGGATCCCGATGTCGGGTATCTGCATCGCGGCGACGAAAAAATCGCCGAGAACATGACCTACACCCAGTTCATCCCTTACACGGATCGGCTGGATTATCTCGCGCCGCTCGCGAACAACGTCGCCTACGCGCTCGCGGTGGAAAAACTGCTCGGCATCCACGACAAACTGCCGCCGCGCTGCCAATACATCCGCGTGATGGTCGCGGAACTCGCGCGCATTTCCTCGCATTTGCTCGGTCTTGGCGCGTTTGCGATGGACACCGGCGCAGTCACGGTTTTCCTGCTGACGTTCACCGAGCGCGAAAAAATTTACAACCTCGCCGAAGCCGCGAGCGGCGCGCGTCTCACGACGAGCTACACGCGCATCGGCGGCTTGATGCGCGACGTGCCGCCGACGTGGTGCGATCAAGTGCGTCAATTTCTCAAAGAGTTTGCCGTCGCGCTCGACGAAGCGCACACGCTGCTCACGCGCAATCGCATCTGGGTTGACCGTCTGCGCGACCTCGGCGTGATCTCGAAAGAAATGGCGATTGACTACGGTTTGAGCGGCCCGAACCTGCGCGGCAGCGGCGTGGAATGGGACTTGCGCAAAAACCAGCCGTATCTTTGCTACAAGGATTTGGATTTTGACATCGCCGTCGGTTCAGCCGGCGATTGTTACGACCGCTATCTCGTGCGCATGGAAGAAATGAAGCAGAGCATGAGAATTTTGGAGCAGTGCTGTAACAAAATTCCCGGCGGCGCGGAAAATAAATCGCACGAGCCGGTCAACGTGGCCGATGGAAAAATCACGTTGCCCACGAAGGAAAAGGTTTTGACGAGCATGGAAGAATTGATCCATCAGTTCATGCTTGTGACCGAAGGCGTGAATTGTCCGCCCGGCGAAACGTATTTCGGCCATGAAAATCCGAAGGGCGAACTTGGTTTTTATATCAATAGCAAAGGCGGCGGCACGCCGTATCGCCTGAAAATCCGCGCGCCCTCGTTCATCAATTTGAGCATCCTGGGCGAACTGATGCCGGGCGCGATGATCAGCGACGTGCCCGTGATTTTGGGCTCGCTCGATTTCGTGATGGGAGAAAGCGACCGATGAAATTTATTGGCCACAGAGACACAGAGCGCACGGAGTTTTATTTTCTCTGTGTTCTCTGTGACTCTGTGGCAAAAAGAAAATGAGTTTTCAAGCGACAACTGAACTGGAAGCCGAAGTGGACGAGCTGATCACGCATTATCCCGTGAAGCGCGCCGCGTCGCTGATGGTGCTGCACGCGATCCAGGAAAAGTTCGGCTGGATTTCGCGCGACGCAGTTTTGTGGACGGCCAAAAAACTGGAGTTGCAGCCGATCAACATCCAGGAAATTCTGACGTTTTATCCGATGCTCCGGCAGGAACCGCTGGGCAAATATCAGATCAAGGTCTGCCGCACATTGAGCTGCGCGCTCGGCGGCGCGTATGAATTGCGCGAGCATCTGTGCAAAAAATTCGGCCTGGATGCGCACGTGCACGGTGCGCAAACGACATCGGACGGAAAATTTACCGTTGAATTTGTCGAGTGCCTCGCCAGTTGCGGCACCGCGCCGGTGATGATGTGCAACGATGATTTTTACGAAGCGGTTTCACACGCGAAAGCGGACGAGATTGTTGGGAAATGCAAATGAAGACAGAATTAACAAAATCAACTGAATTAGGAATTGCCGGATTTAATTCTGTAAATTGTGTTAATTCTGTCTTTCGGAAAATTAAAAATGGTTGCCCGACGTGGATTTGAACCACGACAAACAGATTCAGAGTCTGCTGTGCTACCGTTACACCATCGGGCAATGACAGGACGGGTAAGCTAAAGATAATTTATTAAGAGTCAAGTTGCTGATATGGCGCAAGAATACAAATTGATTTTGAAATACGCCGATGAACCCGGTTACAGCCGGGACATCGAGTGCTATTTGCGTCATGGCGGCTACAACGATCTGAAGAAGGCGCTCGCCATCTCGCCGAAAGATTTGCCCGACGGCAAAAAACTTTCACCGCAGGAACAAATCCGCGAGGACGTGAAAGTCTCCGGCCTGCGCGGTCGCGGTGGTGCGGGTTTCTCCTGTGGTTTGAAATGGAGCTTCGTTGACCGCAAGAGCGGCAAGCCGATTTATCTCATCTGCAACGCCGACGAATCCGAACCCGGCACGTTCAAGGATCGGCAGATCATGTATAAGGATCCGCACCAGTTGATCGAAGGCATGGCCATCTCGTGCTTCGCGAACGACGTTCATCTCGCCTACATTTATATTCGCGGTGAAATGGTGGACGGCGCGAAAATTTTGAACGAAGCGCTGAAAGAAGCGCGCGCGAAAAATTTTCTCGGCAAAAATATCTGCGGCAGCGGTTATGATTTGGAGATTCATGTCCATCGCGGCGCGGGCGCTTACATTTGCGGCGAAGAAACTGGTTTGATTGAATCGCTCGAAGGCAAACGTCCGTATCCGCGCATCAAGCCGCCGTATTTTCCGGCCATCCTCGGCCTGTGGATGTGTCCGACCATCGTGAACAACGTCGAGACGCTTTGCAACGTGAAGCACATCGTCGCGATGGGCGGCGCGGCGTTCGCGAAACTCGGCACGCCGAACAACACCGGCACGCGCATCGTCAGCTTGAGCGGCCACGTCAAGAAACCTGGCTACTACGAAATCGAAACCGGCAAGGCGACGATTGGCGAACTCATCAACGATCCAAAATTCGGCGGCGGTCTGCGCGATGGCAGAAAGTTGAAAGCCGTGATTCCCGGAGGTTCCTCCGCGAAAGTTTTCAAGGCGGGTGAGAAATTCAAGCTCAAGAAAAAAGACGCCGAGGGCAAGGAAGTTCTGGTCGAGACCGACATGCTTGATCTGCCTTACGATTTCGATTCGCTCGCCGCCGCCGGTTCGATGAGCGGATCGAGCGCGATCATCGTGATGGACGATTCGACGGACATCGTCGAGGCGCTCGCGAACCTTTCCGAGTTTTACGCGCACGAAAGTTGCGGCCAATGCACGCCCTGCCGCGAAGGTTCGCTCTGGATGAGCAAGGCGCTGCATCGTCTCACGCACGGCGAAGGCCGCGCGAGCGACGCGGATTATCTTGTGAAGATCGCCGACAACATTCCCGGCGGCCGCACGATTTGCGCGTTCGGCGAAGCGTGTTCGTGGCCCGTGCAAAGTTTTGTCGCGAAGTTCAAAGATGAATTTGTCGCGAAAGGCGCGGCGGATGAAGCGCGTCACGCGAAGCAAGTTGCCGCGCCTGCCGAACAAAAACATTTGGAAGCCGCGCATCACTAAAAATGAAATTTTTTGCCACAGAGCCACAGAGCCACAGAGAAATTTTTTTCTCTCTGTGTCTCTGTGCCTCGGTGGCCAATTAAAAAAATGTCAACCGCCGCCACAACTGAAATCAAGTCCGCGCCGCCGATTGAAAAAATCAAGGTGAAGGTGGACGGGCGCGAAATCGAAGTGCCGAAGACTATGGCCGATCCGATTTCCGGCAAGCAAATCCCGACCACGATGATCCAGGCGTGCGAACTGGCGAAACAGGAAGTGCCGCATTATTGCTATCATCCGAAATTGCCGGTCGTCGGCAATTGCCGCATGTGTCTCGTCGAATACGGCATGCCCGCGATGGGGCCGGATCGCAAACCGATTTTGAACGCGGACGGTTCGCCGAAAATTTCCAAGATGCCGCGTCCCGCTATTTCATGCGCCACGCCGATTTCGCCGGGCATGGAAATTTACACGAACACGCCCGGCGTGAAGCAGATGCGCGAAGGCGTGCTCGAATCGCTGCTCATCAATCATCCGCTCGATTGTCCGATCTGCGATCAGGCCGGCGAATGCAAGTTGCAGGAATACTCGGTGGATTATGGACAAAGCGCGAGCCGCTTTGTCGAAGCGAAAGTTCACAAACCCAAGGCCGTTGACCTCGGGCCGCGCATCATGCTCGACGCGGAACGCTGCATTCTCTGCACGCGCTGCATCCGTTTCACGCGCGACATCGCGGGCGACGACGCGCTCGGCATCGTCAATCGCGGCAGTTACAACACGATTGCGACATTCCCCGGCTTGCCGTTCGACAACAATTACACGCTGAACACGGTGGACATCTGCCCGGTTGGTGCGCTGACGTCGAAAGATTTTCGTTTCAAGATGCGCGTGTGGTTTTTGAAGGAAACCAAGAGCATTTGCACGAGTTGCGCGACGGGCTGCAACATCATCATCGGTTCGCGCGAGGAGAAAATCCAGCGCTACACGCCGCGCGAAAACGACGCCGTCAACGGCCCGTGGATGTGCGACGCCGGCCGTTTGAATTACAAATGGATCGGCCGCGAAGATCGTTTGAAAGATGTTCTGGTGCGCGGACACAAATCCACCTGGACGGCGGCGCTCAACGAAATTTCGGACAAGCTCAAAAAAGCTCCGGCGGGTTCCGTGGCCATCATCGCCTCGGCGCGACAGACGAACGAAGAGCTTTGGTTGATTTCAAAACTGAAAGCCAAACTCGGCGCGATCAGTGATTCGATTCCGCGCGACGGCCAAGCCGACAAGCTGCTCGTCAGCGCGGACAAAAATCCGAACACGAACGGCGCGCGGCTCACTGGAATTTGTTTCACCGAAATGGGTATTAATTTGGTGAAAATTTCCGACGGCATTGCCAGCGGAAAAATCAAGACGCTCATCGTTTTTGGCGAGAACATCGTCAAGCGCGCGGTGGCGAACGAAAAATTGCGCGAGCGCGAAACCATCAGCGAAGTCGTGGACGAACACGGCATCACGGCGGAATTGCTCGCGAAGCTGGACACCCTCATCGTCAGCGACATTTTGCCGAACGAGACGACGAAGCTGGCGCATTACGTTTTGCCCGGCGCGGCGCACGCGGAAAAACGCGGCTCGTTCACCAACGGCAAAGGCCGCGTCCAGAAATTCATGAAAGCCGTCGAAGCGCCCGGCGACGCGCGCGCCGAATGGGAATTTTTGCACGATCTCGTCCACAATGTCACCGGCCAGAATGGCTTCGTGACCATCGAGGGTTTGTTCAACCAAATGGCGAAAGAAGTGCCGGCGTTCAATGGCGTGACGTGGCAATCCCTTGGTGACACTGGAGTGACGGTGCAGATTTAATTTTGATTGGCCACAGAGGCACAGAGACACAGAGATGAAACAAAAATTGAAAATGGAATTTGCCGGTGCTTTTGAAAAAGCATTGTCGGAAAAATTTTCTCTGTGCCTCTGTGCCTCTGTGGCAAAAGAATAAACATGGACTGGAATTTCATCATCTTCAGCATCGTCAAGATCGCGATTGTCGTCGGCGTCGTGCAGGGACTCGTCGCGTATTCCGTGCTGGCCGAGCGCAAAATTTCCGCGTGGATTCAGGATCGCGTCGGCCCGAACCGCACCGCGCCGCCGTTCATGAAATTTGTTCCCGGCGGACAATTTTTGACGCGGCTCGGACTTTTTCAGCCGCTCGCCGACGGCTTGAAGTTCATGTTCAAGGAAGATTTCACTCCGGCGGGCGTGAAGAAAATCTATTTCTTCCTCGCACCGGCAGTGTCGGTGATTCCGGCGATGCTGACGGTCGCGGTGATTCCGTTCGGCTCGAACATCGGCGCGCAGAAAATGGTCATCGCGGATTTGAACGTCGGCATCCTCTACACGTTCGGTATCGTCTCGATGGGCGTTTACGGCATCGTGCTCGCGGGCTACGCGGCGAACTCAAAATATCCGATGTTCGGCGGCATCCGGTCGAGCGCGCAGATGATTTCGTATGAAATTTCGATGGGCATGTCGGTCATTCCCGTTTTGCTGATTGTCGGTAATTTGAATCTCGGCCAAATTATTTCGTGGCAGTCCACGCACGGCTGGATGGTCGCGTATGCGCCGATTTCATTCATCATTTTCATGGTCGCGTCGTTCGCGGAAACCAACCGCACGCCGTTCGATTTGCCCGAAGCGGAAACCGAACTCGTCGGCGGCTATCACACGGAATACGGCTCGATGAAGTTCGCGCTGTTTTTCCTCGCGGAATATTCCAACATGGTTTCTTCGTCCGCGATGATGGTGACGCTGTTTTTCGGCGGCTGGACGTTGCCGTTCTGGGGACTCGATCACGCGGCGACGTCGCTCGGCATGGGCATCGCGCAAATTTTTGTCTTCCTCGCGAAGATGCTGTTTTTCATGGTTGTCTTCATCTGGGTGCGCTGGATGTTCCCGCGTTTTCGTTATGACCAGTTGATGGACTTGGGCTGGCGGCGTTTTCTGCCGCTCGCATTGGTGAACATTTTAATCACGGCCGTCTGGCTGTGGATCAGGAGTTGATATGGCTGTCGTCGTAAATCGCAAATCGCTCACGTTTTGGGAAAAGCTTTATCTGCCGGCGATCGTCGGCGGATTGAAGGTCACGCTCAAGCACGCCTACAACACGTTGTTCAAGGGCAAGGTCGTGACGATGGAATATCCCGAACAGAAATGGACGCTGCCGGAAAATTATCGCGGCGCGCCGTATCTCGTTAAGGATCAAGAAGGCAACACGAAATGCGTTTCGTGCCAGCTCTGCGAATTTGTCTGTCCGCCGAAAGCCATCCGCATCACGCCGCCCGGCGATTCGGGCTTGAAGGCCGATCGCACGAACGCCGAAAAAATGCCTGCGGAATTCGAAATCAACATGCTGCGCTGCATCTTCTGCGGCTTCTGCCAGGAAGTCTGTCCCGAAGAGGCGATTTTCTTGCAGCAAGATTATTCGCTGACCGCACTGAGCCGCAGCGAATTGATTTACAACAAAGAAAAACTCCTGGCGCTCGGCGGCGAAGTCGGCGGCATCCAGAAATGGAAACATAAACTGGAAGAAGCGAAGGCGCAGGAAAATTTCCCGGTAAAAATTTAATCAGTAATGGAAGCCATCAACAATCTGATCGCAGGCGGCGCGGTCGAAGACGTTTTGTTTTACGTCTTCGCAGCGCTGACTTTGCTGTGCGCCGTGCTTGTCGTTGCAAATCCGTTCAGCCGCAATCCGGTGACGAGCGCGATGTTTCTTGTGCTGACGATCATCTCGATGTCCGGCCTGTTCCTGCTGCTGCACGCGTTCTTTCTTGCGGCGGTGCAGATTCTGGTTTACGCCGGCGCGGTCATCGTGCTGTTCATTTTCGTCATCATGTTGCTCGACTTAAAAGAAGAGCAGCGCCGCAAAATAAAATTCTTCGGCCTCGCCGCCGGCTTGGTTTCGGTCGGCATCGTCGTCAGCATTTTTGTGAAGTCGCTTGCGTCCATCAAGCCCGCCGCCGCCGAGCCGACGCTCGAAGGCGAAACCTACGCGCTCGGCAAACTTTTGTTCACGCAATACACGCTCCCGTTTGAAATCGTCTCCGTGCTGCTGCTCGTGGCGATGATCGGCGTGATTCTGCTCAGCAAAAAGAAACTCGAATAACATGCACGTTGGCCTTCATCATTATTTGTTCGTGAGCTTCATGCTGTTCAGCCTGGGGTTGCTGGGCGTCATCATGCGCCGCAACCTGCTGGTGATTTACATGTCGCTCGAGCTTATGCTCAACGCCGCCAACCTGGCGCTCGTCTCCTTTTCGCGGTTCAACAACAAGCTCGATGGCCAGGTGCTGGTGTTTTTCATCATCACCGTGGCGGCGGCGGAAGTGGCGGTCGGCCTCGCGCTGATCGTGGCGCTCTACCGCAAACGCCAGTCCGCGCACGTCGAAGATTTGACCTCGATGAAACTCTGAAGATTTTCCGAAATGAGATTGGAACATATAAACTTTGCTTGGTGGATTTTGTTTCTGCCGCTTTTTTCAGCGGTGTTCATCACGTTGTTCACGTTGAAGAGCAAAACTCTTAGCAGCCTGATTTCCATCGGAGCTGTCGCAACAGGCTTTGTTTTGACCGCTCTATTTGTGCAAGCAAATGGGATTCACACCAACGTCGAAACTTCCGTCAACTGGCTCACCATCGGTGGTTTGAATGTGGACTTCGGTCTCAAGCTCGATGCGCTGAGCATGATGATGTTGTTCGTCGTCACCGGCGTCGGTGGCTTGATCCATATTTATTCCTACAGCTACATGGATGAAGATGCGGGCAAGTCGCGCTTCTTCGCGTTCTTGAGTTTGTTCACGTTCTCGATGCTCGGTATCGTGCTCGCGAATAATTTTCTGATGACCTTTATTTTCTGGGAACTCGTCGGAGTGTCCAGCTACTTGCTCATCGGCTTCTGGTTTGAAAAACCCAGCGCCGGCGACGCCGCAAAAAAAGCTTTCATCACGAATCGCCTCGGCGACTTCGGTTTTCTCGCGGGCATTTTGATGGTTTGGGGTTTGCTTGGCTCGCTGAATTTTTCTGCGCTACAAAGTGCAATGGTATCAAATCCCGCCGCGCTCGGAGCCAGTGCCACCATCGCGGGTCTTTTAGTTTTCTGCGGTGCTGCCGGCAAATCCGCGCAATTCCCGCTGCACGTCTGGTTACCCGACGCGATGGAAGGCCCGACACCCGTGTCCGCCTTGATCCACGCCGCGACCATGGTGGCCGCCGGTGTTTACATGCTTTGCCGCACGCTCTTTTTATACAACGCCGACGCGCTCTACGTCATCGCCTACATCGGCGGTTTCACCGCGCTGCTCGCGGCGCTGATGGCGGTTCAGCAAAACGACATCAAGCGCATCATTGCCTACTCGACGCTGTCGCAACTCGGCTACATGGTCATGGCCGTCGGCTTGAGCGGTCCGACGCCCGCGATGTTTCATTTGACCACGCACGCGTTTTTCAAGGCGCTGTTGTTCTTGAGCGCCGGCTCCGTCATCATCGGCATGCACCACGAGCAGGACATCTGGCACATGGGCGGATTGAAAAAGAAAATGCCCGTCACGTTTTGGACCTTCACCATCGGTGCCTTGGCCTTGAGCGGCATTCCGCCGTTTGCCGGTTTCTATTCGAAAGATTCAATTCTTGCGCAATGCCTCGAACAGAAAAATTATTTGCTGTTTGCCGTTGCAGTGTTCGTCGCGGGGTTGACCGCGTTTTACACCTTCCGTTTGTTCTTCGTCGTTTTCTTCGGCAAGGAAAAAACCGACCACGCCAAGCACGCGCACGAATCGCCGCTGATCATCACCGCGCCGCTGGTGATTCTGGCCATCTTCGCGACCATCGGCGGTTTCATCGGCATCACCAACAACTACGGTTCGCAATTTGCCGCCGACCACGAAACGCTTTCGCTCACGCAGCAATTGCTCGAACCGCTGAAAACGCCCGTCCCGATGTTGATCGGCATCGGCGTTGCGCTCGCCGGAATTTTCCTCGCGTTCACGCTCTACAAAAATGCCGCGACCGATCCGTTGCCGGCGAAGCTCGGCGGCCTGGCTACGGCGATGAAGAACCGCTTTTACTTCGACGAATTTTACGAAAAGACTTTCATTGCTGCTCATGATTTTCTCGCAGCGGTAGCCGACTGGATTGACGGCTGGATTTTGGAAGGCGCGATCATCGGTACGATTCGCGGCGGCACGGATCTGAGCGGACGCGCGTTGCGTCTCGCGCAAACCGGCAACCTCCAGACCTACGCCTTCCTGTTCGTGCTCGGCGTGGCGCTGCTGCTCTATTTCGTTTTGGGAAAATAAAATGTCCATACTGACTTACATCGCAGGTTGGCCGCTGCTGGCGGCGTTGGCGCTCGTCGTCGTGCCGCGCAATTACCGCGTCATCATCCGTGCCATCGCGGTGCTGGCCACGCTGATTTCCGCGGTGCTCGCGGTGAAAATGTTCGCGCAATTCGTGCCCGGCGCGAACGGCTTCCAGTTCGAGCAGCAAATTCCGTGGGTCGAATCGCTCGGCATCAGCTATCACGTCGGTGTCGACGGCTTGAACGTCGGCCTGATTTTGATGGGCGCCATCGTTGCCTTCGCCGCCGCGCTCTGCTCGTGGGAAATCCAGACGCGCGAAAAGGAATTTTATATCCTGCTGCTGGTGATGACCGGCGGCATCCTCGGTGCCTTCGCGTCGCTGGATTTGTTTTTCTTTTATTTCCTGCATGAACTCGCGCTGGTGCCGACGTTCATCATGATCGGCGTTTGGGGTCGCGGCGAAAAAAAGAACTACGCGACGTTTCAGATCACGCTCTATTTGAGCATCGGCGCGCTCATCGCGCTCATTGGCCTGATAGCGCTTTATCTGCAATCCGGCGCGAACACGTTCGACATCCCGAAGATCATCGAGCACGCCAAGACGAATCCGCTCGCGGTTAACGCGCAGAATTTCATCTTCCCGCTGCTGCTGTTCGGCTTTGGCATTCTAGTTTCGCTCTGGCCGTTTCACTCCTGGGCACCGCTCGGTTACGGCGTCGCTCCGTCACCGACCGCCATGCTTCACGCCGGCGTGTTGAAAAAATTCGGTCTCTACGGTTTGATCCGCATCGCGCTGCCGCTCCTGCCGCAAGCCGCGCAAAGCTGGGCGCACGTCATCGCGTGGCTTTGCGTCGGAAATATTTTGTATGTCGGCTGGGTGGCAATGCGCCAGAAAGATTTGAACCTGCTCATTGGTAATTCCAGCGTGGCGCACATGGGCTTTATTTTTCTGGGCATCGCCAGCCTTAACCTCATCGGCGTGACCGGCGCGGTGCTGATCATGGTCGCGCACGGTTTCCTCGCGGCGCTGACCTTCGCGCTGAGCGGCTACATTTACAAGCAGACCGGCACGCTGCAAATCAGCGAACTCGGCGGACTCTGCCGCAAGCTGCCGTTCATCGGCACAGCTTTGTTGATGGCGGCGATGGCCGGCTGCGGTTTGCCCGGTTTCGCGAATTTCGTCGGCGAAGCCACGGTATTCTTCGGCGCTTGGAAAATGTTTCCGAGCATCACGGTCATTGCACTTTGGGGCGCGCTGGTCATCGGCGGCATTTACATGACGCGCGCCATCCGCAACGTTTTGCACGGCCCGTTGCCGGAAAAATGGAATTCCTTGTCCGACGCAAATCTTTGGCGCAAGCTGCCCTACGCGCTGCTGCTGGTGAGCCTGCTGGCATTCGGTTTCTGGCCTAAGTTGCTCACAGAAAAAATCAATCCTGACGCGCAGAAAATTGTAGCCATGGCAACTGGCAATGCGATCGCGGCCAGCGAGCCGAGTGCGCCCGCCGTCAATTTTGCTGCGCAAAACAAATGAATTCCTCCCTGATCATGCTGGAAATTTCGGTGATCGGCCTCGGCCTCGTGCTGATGTTGGCCGATCTGTTCGTGCCCGCCGAGCGCCGTCGTTTCATCGGTTATGCCGCCATCGCGGCGCTGGGCGTGCTGCTGGTCACGAGCTTGAGTGGCAATGGTAGTTGCGGACAATTTGGAACTGCGTTTGGCGGAATGTTCATCAACGATGCGCTGTCCCTGTTCTTCAAACAATTGTTTATCGTCGCGGCAATTCTGGTGTTGTTCATGGCGGCGGAATTTTCCGACAAACTCGCCGAAGGCAGCGTGGCGGAATATTATTCGCTGATTCTTTTCGCGCTCGCCGGCATGTTGTTCGCCGCGTCGTCCAACGACTTCACGATGCTGTTCGTGTCCATCGAACTCATCACTATCACGTTTTACGTTCTCGTCAGTTTTCAGCGCAGCAAACTCCAGTCGCTCGAAGCCGGCGTGAAATATCTGATTCTTGGCGCGCTGTCGTCATCGTTCATGGTTTTCGGCATCGCGTTGATCTGGGGAACGACTGGCGAATTGAATTTCACCAAGCTCGCTAATTTTCTCGCCCAAAACCCGGACGTTGCGACGAGCCAAATTTTTCTGCTCGGTGTGTTACTGGTTTTGGTCGGCCTCGGTTTCAAAATCGCCGCGTTTCCGTTTCAAATCTGGGCGCCGGACGTTTATCAAGGCGCGCCGACGCCGACGACCGCGTTTCTCGCCATCGGTTCCAAAGCCGCCGGATTTGTTTTGCTGCTGCGCGTGCTGTTCACCGCCGTTCCGAGCGTGACGGCACATTGGGCGAACCTGCTCATCGTCATTTCTGCGATCACGATTCTTTACGGCAATCTCTGCGCCATTCCGCAGCGCAATTTGAAACGTCTGCTGGGTTATTCCAGCATCGCGCACGCCGGTTATTTGCTGCTCGGCGTCGCGGCGTTGAGCGCGAGCGGACAGTCGGCGCTGCTGTATTATCTCGCCGGCTATGTATTTACAGTGATGGCCGCGCTGTTTGTCATCACGCTTGTGATGCGGCAACTGCCGACGGAAGACATCGGCGGCCTTGCCGGTTTGAACCAACGTTCGCCACTGCTCGCCGCCACGCTGACCATCGCAATGGTTTCACTGGCCGGTATTCCGCCGCTCGCCGGATTTTTCGGAAAATTTTTGCTGCTCAAAGCGGTGATTCAAACGGCGCAAGTCACGGGCAATAACGGTTATTACGCCCTCGCGTTCATCGCGCTCGCCGGCGTGATCATCTCGCTCTACTATTATTTTGGCGTTATCCGTGCGATTTATTGGAGCAAAGACCCGGCGGATTTGTCGCCGATTGAATTGTCGTCGCCGGCGAAATTTTCCCTCTGCGTTTGCCTCGCCGGCATCTTCTGGCTTGGTTTGTTCCCCAACACAGTTTTGAACATGACCAACCTCGCGGCCGCGGTTTTCACGAAATAATTCGTCCTGGCCGACGGCCTCACGGAGCCAGTTGCAACCGGTAATAATTCTGGTCGTTCGTGCCGCTGGCATTGGTGAAATGGAAATTACCGCCGCTGTCAAATTGTCCGGTGTAGAGCCGCGTCCAGTTGCTCAACGGCGTCGCGATGCTGCTTGAGCCGAGCAGATAAAAACTCGCGTTGCCGACCCCGCCTGTTCCACTTAATACCAGACCGCTTCCCAAAATGGAAAAGTTGCCAATCAACGGCGTTGTATTTGGCACGACCGAAATGGTTCCCGCCGTGTTGAGCGAATTCGTGTTCCACTTCAATCCAAAAGGCAACGTGGGCAGCTGCACGCTCGCGAAGGAGCCGTTGTAGTTCGTCGCGCTGAACAGTTTGAAAGTGTCGCCGACCGCGAATTGTCCGCTGCCAATGGCTGAGACAATCAACGCGCCGCCATTCGTCAGCGTGCCGACGACGACCGCATCGTTCGTCAGCGGCGAGCGGCTGATCTCAAACAAATTCGTGCTGCCGGCCGCAAGGTTTAAATTATTGCTGAAGGTCAGCGTGCCGATGCTGTTGCTGCCGGGTGCCAGCGTTGCGCCGCTGGCGAGGGTGAAATTTCCTTTCAACGTGCCGTTGCCCCAAAGCAGTTTGCCGCTGCCCAAACTCAGCGAACCGTTTCCGCCTTGCGAGCAATCGAGCAGCGCCCCGGCCGCAACATAGATGCTGGCGGAATTTAAAATGGCGCCGGGGGGCGGGGCATCGACCGCCAGCGTGCCACTGGCCACAATCGTGGGTCCGGTGTAAGTATCCGCCGCTGCCAAGGTCAAAGTGCCGCTGCCGAGTTTTGTCAGGCCGCCGTCCGGCGTGGTGCCCAATGCGGGGTCGTGGATCCATTGCGCGGCGATGCCAATAAAAAAACCACCGTCATCAATGATCGCGCCACCGGCTTGCACGGCGTTGGTGGTAAAATTAAATGCCGGCAGAAACGCGGCGTTGTTCGCGCCGGCCTTCAAGATGCCGCCGTTGAAATCAATGATGTTGGTGTAAGTCGTCTGCGTTTTGGTGAAACCGCCGGCCGTCACGGTGCCACCGTTGAGCCGCAGCGTGGAAACGGCCGCACTGTTGGCGATGTTATGCAGATCCACTGTATTCGCGCCGAATGAAAGCGATCCGTTATTCTGCACCGCGATGGTCACCGATCCGCCAACCTTGCCGCCGCCAATGGAGCAGCCGGCCATCGCCACCGCAGCATTGTCACGGATCGTGATGTTCGAACTGCGTTTGTTGCCGCTGCCATCGCGACCGAGATAACCGCTGACAGTGGAACTCGCCACGGCATTCGATGCAAAAATTATCGCGCCGCGTGGCACGATGAAAATGTGATTTCCCTGCACCGCATTCCCGACAAATTCCAACGTGCCGCCGTCGCTGCCCGGCCGCCACTGCGCGCTGCCGCCCATGATCACATTGCCCGCCCAAATGGCCGTGCCGCTGTTGGTCGCCATCATGTTCAGATCAAAAGCGGCGGAGGCGGGAACAGTAAAATTGTTTGTGATGACCACGCCATTGGCCGGCGCCACATAGCCGCCGATGTAAACGAGATTGCCCGCGCCAGCCGCTTGGCTGTTGGATAAAATTAAAAAACCGCTGTTGTTCGTCAGGTTGCCGGTGAAGGGGTTGGTGCCGGTCAACGCCAGCACGCCGGACGCGTTGATCGAAACAGTTCCCGGCCCGCTCAACGTGTTGCTGTAAATTTGCGAAGCCGCCGGCGCGAACGTCAGCGAACCGTTATTGGTGATGTCGCTCGGCGGAATCGTGCCGTTGAACGTGAGCGCGCCGGCGCTGACGGCCGTGAGTCCGTTGTAAGTTTGCGCGCCGCTCAAAGTCAAAGCGCCCGGACCGGTTTCCGTCACCGTGCCGGAACCATTGATGTTCACGGCGCTCGTGAGCGTGCCCGGCGTGGCGTAAATCAGCGTGTCATTATTCGTCACATTGCCGGCGAGTCCACCGTTGAACGCAACGCCGTCGCCGATCTGCATGGTGCCATCGTTGATGGTGACGCCGCCGCCAAACGTGTTGGTCGTGTCCAGCGTGAGTTGGCCGTTGCCGGTTTTGAACAACGCGGTGCCGCCGGCTAAAAATCCGCTGCCGCCAAAAGTGTAATCCTGATTATCCGCGAGCACATAAACTGTTCCCGCCACCACCGAGCCGATCAAGTTGATGGCCGGCGTATTTGCGCCGGTGTCATCAAATGTCACATTGTCACCGGAGGCAAACGCGACGAGGTTCGTTCCGTTCAGCCAGTTGGTTCCGTTGCCATTCGCCCAAAGATTGTTGATGTCATCGCCCTGCCACACGAGATTTGACGGCGGCGCGAGCGGAGTTACTAAAACATTTACAATGTTGGAGTAACTGGTGCCATCGTTGGCCGCGACCGTGAATTGGAAGCTGCCAAGTCCGAAGAAATTTGCCAAGGGCATGAAGTGCGCGATATGGCCGCTGCTCAATGTGACAACGCCGTTGCTCACACCGCTGACGGAGTAAAGCGGACTGGCATTGGTGAAGCCGCCGGTGTATTGCCACAGATCAACATCCACGGGCGTGTTGGTGATGGCGAGCGCGTGAGGTGCAGCGAGCCAATTCAAATAATGCTCAATGTTGGCATAACCGTCGGCGGCGATGGTCATCGCGTCGTTCGCGTTGTTCGGATTCAAGCCGACAGCGTTCTCCCAATAGTCCGGCATGCCATCGCCGTCAGTGTCAATTGCCATGATGCCGCCGTTGATGGTGCCGTAGCCATTATTGCCCAAGCCGGTTTGCGTTTGGGAAGTATAAAGGCCACCGTCGGGGCCGGCCGTATTGGCCCCCGTGCCGACGGCGCCAAAACCAAGCGATTCCACTTGGCCCAGAACCAGCGCATCGATTTGATCATGCGGTAAAGTGCCGACCAACGAGGTGTCGTAGCGAAATGCGGTGGTGGCAGAATAAATAATCGCGTTGGTCGTCAGCGGCGACCACGGCGAAGTTAAAATCGTGCCGGTGCCGCCTTGATACCAGTAAGGCGTCGTCGGGCTGCCGGTCAAACTTCCATTTTGATCGCCATCAAAAAGATTGCCTGAATAATAAATGCTTTGATTGTCATCCACCTGAAACCAGGGGAAATCCGTGTTCGCCCCGGTGGCCGGCCCGGAGATAAAACAATTGTTCACGATGTCATGGCTGAACGACGTGCTGGTGTGCGTGGTGTAACCGGCCGAACAGTTGTAGAGGACATTGTTGACGAAAATGGTGTTCTCTTTCGCAAGCGGATTTCGGTTATGCGAATTCGCAAAAACGTTGTAGAACCAGGACCAAGTGCTGCTGACCGATTCCGTGTGCGCGCCGAATTGCTGGCCGGTGGGATCGGCAATCAAACAGTTTTGAAACGTGATGTCCGTGACGGGAACGGTCTGCCAATTATCGCTGACACCGTCGATGTTATTCCACGGCGCAAACTCCAGCGAAACGTGGTCGCAGATAATGTCCCGCGCGTCCGCCAACGCCAGCGCATCATCGCCGGTGCTGGCCGTGTCGCTGCCCGGACGGATGCGGATGCAGCGGCACACGATGTTGCTGCGATTGGAAAAAGAAATTTCGCCACCTTTGAAACCGATGCCACCGCCCGGAGCCGTCTGCCCCGCAATCGTAAGGCTGCCGCTGCACGACACCGCAGTTTTCAAAGCAACGTAGCCGCCGACATCAAAAACGATGATGCGGCCGCTGTGGCTGACCGCATCCCGAAACGAGCCGGTCCCGCTGTCCGCCAACGTTGTGACATGATACACCGTGCCACCGCGGCCGCCCGAAGCATTGGCGCCAAAGCCGAGCGCACCGGGAAAGGCGAGGGTTTGCGCCGGGGAATTCTGCGCCAGCAATGTGAAGGCGACCGCGAAAAATAAATTCCGGCGCGGCAAACCAAGTCGTTGCCAGCCAGACGCAAAAACGGGATTCATGCCCGCAATCTAACCCAAATGCCGGGCCCGTCACCATCGACCGTATTGGTTATGCTGCATTCCAGTTTGAAATAAGCGTCCGCGTTTTGATGATGCTAAATCGTCCGCATCTGCACGGCGTCCACGATTTCGGTGCCGACGGAAATCGCGCCGATGATCACCACGATGTCGCCTTTTTTCAACCGGCCTTGTTCGGTCAAAGTTTTCATGCCGTTTTCAATCGTGTTCTGCGGATCAATGAAATCAAATTCCATCACGAAGCCGGTCACGCCCCAGCACAACGCCATTTCATTCGCCGTTTTTTCCGTTTCGCACAAGGCGTAGATCGGCGAATAATGCGGACGCATCCAGCTCGCGTATTGCGCCATGCTCCCGTGGCGCGTGAAGACGAGCAGCGCGGCGGCTTTCAATTCATTCGCCATCACGACGGCGCTTTTTACCAGTTTCTGCCGCGCGGTGGTGAGTTCCGCCGCCTGATGAAATTCCGCGCTGCCGCTGCGTTCGATGCGCGTCGCAATTTTGTCGAACACCTCGATGCACTTGAGCGGATATTTTCCCACCGTGGTTTCGCCGCTCAACATGATGGCATCCGTTTCTTCGAAAATCGCATTCGCCACGTCGGTCACTTCGGCGCGCGTTGGCATCGGCGATTCGATCATGCTTTCGAGCATGTGTGTGGCGACAATGACGGGCCGGCCGATGCGCAGACAGGTCTTGACGATGCGGCGTTGCACGATCGGCAATTCTTCGTAGGGAATTTCAATGCCCAGATCGCCGCGCGCCACCATGATGCCGTCGGATTCGTGGATGATGGATTCCAAATTTTTGATCGCCTCCTGATCTTCAATTTTGGCGATGACCAGCGGATGCGGCTTGCCTTCTTCAAACATTTCCTTGAGCTGAAGGAGATCGCGAGATTCGCGCACGAACGAGAGCGCGATGAAATCCACCTCCAGTTCGAGGCCGAGTTTCACATCCTTGATATCTTTGGCCGTGAGCGCGGGCAAACTGACTTTGACGCCGGGCAAATTGATGTGCCGGCGGCTGCCGAGCTTGCCTTTGGTGAGAACTTCACATTCCACCTTGTTGCCATTTTTCGCGAGCACTTTCATTTGGATCGTGCCGTTGTCAATCAGCACCACGTCGCCGACACTGATGTCGTTGATGAAATTTTCGTAGTTCACGTCCACCGAATGCTGTTCCAGATCGCGTTCGCCGCGCACGGTGAGCGTGAATTTCTGGCCGGGCTGCAAATCCAGCGGCACGCTCAAATCGCCGGTGCGGATGGCCGGTCCTTGCGTGTCCATGAGAATACCAATGTATTGGTGGCGCTTTTTGGATTCCGCGCGGATATCGGCGAAGACGCGGCGCACCCAGTCATGCGGCGCGTGCGACATGTTGAGGCGGAAAATGTTCACGCCCGCGTCCATCAGCTTGCCGATCATCTCGGCGGAATCGGTGGCGGGGCCCAGCGTGGAAATGATTTTGGTGCGGCGAACGGTTCCTCGTTGCATGACGGTAAAATAATCGGAATGCCGGCGGTGAAAAAGCTTTTACTGTCCATGCCGATTTTAAATCGCGCTTGCCACCCCTCCGCAGGCGCGCCATAATCCGCCTTTAACTTTTAACCAATTAAATTTATGGCAGACGCAGCAAATCGCTATCCCGAAAACATCGCCGGCAAATACTACGTGGACAACCAGTGCATTGACTGCGACCTGTGCCGCGAAACGGCCCCGGACAATTTCAAACGCAACGACGATGGCGGCTACTCCTTCGTTTACAAACAGCCGACGACGCCCGATGAAGAAGCGCGTTGCAAGGAAGCCAAAGAAGGCTGCCCGGTCGAAGCCATCGGCGACAACGGCGCGTAGTTTTCACGCCAATTTTTTCAAGGCAAAACCCGCCGGAAAAATCCGGCGGGTTTTTTATTGCGCGCAAAAAATTAATTCACGCCGGGCAGCATCGTTTCCATCGGCAACGAAACCCGCACCAGGCCCGAGGGCGACGGCACGATTTCCAAGGTGCCGTGGTGCGTCTCGATGATTTTCCGGCAGACCGCCAGACCGAGTCCCAAGCCGACATTCCGCGTCGTGTAAAACGGCGCGGGCACGCGCTTGGCCGCTTCGGGACTGAAACCTTCGCCGGTGTCCTGCACTTCGATGCTCAACGCGCGGTCGCCATTGCTGCCGTTGGCCTGAAGCCGGACACCGATGTGCGGTGTTTTTAAATTGGCCTGCAGCGCGTTGAGGATGATTTCCGCGAGCGCATGTTTCAGCGCGGCGCGGTCGCCGGTGAAGTTGTAAATTTTGCCGCCGTTTTCCAATTTCATTTTCGCGCCTTCCACCGGCTGTTGCCGCCGCGCTTCCTGATACGCCTCCTCGACCAGTTTTTCCACCGCAAATGATTCCGGCTGCACCTGCCCGTCGCGCGCCAGAAAACGCATCTGGTTGATCAAACGCGTGACGCGCTTCACGCCGTCGGCCATCGCGAGGTCGAGCGATTCGCGGAATTCCGCGTCGCTGAATTTTTCCGCGAGCAACTGCTGGTGCGTCGAAAGCGGCACCATCGCGTTGCCGATTTCGTGCGCGAGCCGGTCGGCCATCGTGCGGATGAGCCGCAGATTCGCCGTCTCCAGTTTCAACGTGTGCAACTGCTCGCTCTGCGTGAGGTCGTCGGCCGTGAGCAGCGCCGAGCCGGGCACGGCGGAATTGCCGCGTTGAAACGGCACCACGCTGATGCTGTAAATCGTGCCCGGGGAATTTTCCGGTTCGAAGCGGAACGCCTCCAGCGCCGCGCCGGTTTTCAAAACCTGGTAAATCTTCGCGCCGAGCAGTTGCGGCAAATCGCTGAACTCCAGACCGCCGCTGCGCTCGTTTTTTTTGCCGAAATGCCGCCGCGCGGATTTGTTGGCATGCAGCACTTTCAAGTCGCGGCCGACGACGATGCACGCGCTGCTCAATTCGCGCAGCACATCGGTCATCATCTCGTGGTTGCCGGAAATCTGGTCGTGCAGCCAGATGTTGCGCAGCGCCAGGCCGACCTGTTCGAGCAGATGAAAAATCAATTCCAGCTCGCTGTTCACGAGCGGTTCGCCCGTGATGCGCCGGTCAAATAAAGCTACGCCGATCAGATTGTCGCGACTGAGGATCGGCACGGCGACCTGCGCGCCGAGCAGTTCAAATTCCTTCTGCACTTCGCCGTCGCCGCGGGCTTCGTCGCTGTCGCGGCGCAAAATCCGGCCGAGCTGCGAGAGTTGCGCGCCGATGCCCGAGTCCAAAGAAAGTTCGAAATGCTCCAGCAGGCCGGTGGAAAGACCGATGGCGGCGACCGAGCGCAACCGGCGCGCATCTTCCGCCGTGGGAATTTCCGTCAGCGGCGCGCACGGCCGGTTCAAAAAAATGGCCGCGCGGTTGATGCTCAAAATTTCGCGGAGGAATTGGATGAACTGTTTGAGCATCGCCTCGGCATCGAGCGAGTGCGTGAGGATGGAGGAAAAATCGCGGAGCACGTCCAGCGTCTGGCCCGTTTTGAACGACGCCACGGAAATGGAATCCTGACTGCGATTGGCCGGCACGGGCGCGGAAATCGTCGGCAACGCCGCCCGCGCGGCCAGCGGCGCGGCTTGCACCCGTTCGAGCACGGAATTTAAAAGTCGTTGGCGGACAGGCTTGGTCAACACCTGCGTGGCCCCGCGCAAAAACGCTTCTTCTTCCCAGTCGGCCTGCACAAATTCAGCGTAGGCGATGATAGGAATTTTGGCGTTGCGGCGGCGGAGCCGTTCGATGACCCAGACACTTTCGACGCCCAGCAGATCGGCGTCGAGGATGCACACACTGGCCAAGCCTTGAATCAAAAGTGGTTCGCCTTCTTCGGCGTTGAGCCGGTGGACCACGCGGAATTGTTCCGGATTAATATTGGTGCGGATGGCTTCGGCAAAATCCGGGTGCGAGGACAAAACCAAAATTGTTTTCATGGTGCGACCGAAAAAAAATTGTTTTGTTGCGTGGCGCTCACTTCTGTCAGTGCAGGCATTTTCTACTGAACGCGCCAGCAGGTCAATTTAATCCGGCCAATCAGCAAAAAAATATCAACCGTTGCTTAGGAGCTTGTCCCAAATATTCTCATTAAGCAGCGCTTTTTTCAAAAAATCCGCTTCTTCCGGCGCGACCGGCGCGGGCGCGGGCTTGAGCGGCAGGCGCAGAATAAATTGATTGCCGTTCGGCCGGCTCTGCGCCTCGATCTTGCCGCCGTGATGGTGGGCGATAAAAAAACAGGCCATCAGATTGATGCCGTATTCGGACGGCCCGCCGCCGGCCGTGGTGAACGGGTCAAAAATCACGCGCAACGTTTCCGGCGGCAGCGCCGGCCCGTTGTCCGTGAGTTGCATGACCATGTCCGCGCCGTCCACTTGCGCAGTCACGGACAAATGACAGCCGGCGGGCAGCATCGCCAATTCGTCTTTGAATAATAAATCCAGTAGCCGGTCAAACTTCGGCTTGTCCACGCGCATCGGCGGCAGCCCGGCGGGAATCAGATTTTCCACCGTGAGCCGGCGCGCGGCGAACAGATCCTTCATCGTCGCCAATTGGGCGGCGATGACCAACTGCAAATTGATCTCATCCGCGAACGGTTCGCTGGAATTATTTTCCGACGCCGTGCGCAGATCGGCCAGCAGACCGTTGATTTTTTCGATCTGGCCCTGGACGTTTTGATGGTAGTCGCGCCAGAAATCCGGATCGCGCAGGCTGTCGCCGGTGTTTTTTTCCTCGGCCATTTTTATTGGCGCGAGTTCGAGAAACGTTTTCACGGCGACCATCGAATTGCGGATGTGATGGCTCAAGCCGGCCGCGAGCAAACCGAGGCTGACGATGCGGTCGGCGATCATCATGTTGCGGAGCACGGACATTTTTTCGTGCAGCAACTGGTCGCGCTCGGCCTGCACCATGAAAAATTCCAAGGCCTTTTGCAGCGTCAATTCCAGTTCCTGCGGGTCCCACGGCTTGGTGACGTATTTGTAAATCGCGCCGGTGTTGACGGCGGCGATGGCGGCGTCCATGTCCGCGAACGCCGTCACGAGGATGCGCAAGGTCTGCGGCCGGAACTGGCGCGCGCGCTCCAACAGCCACGTGCCTTTTTCGCCGGGCATCTGCTGGTCGGTCATCAGCACGCCGATTTCATTCGCGTGCGCCTCCAGCAATTTCAAACCGTCCTTGGCGTTGTTCGCGGTGAACACGCGAAAATCATCGCCGAACGCCTGCGCAAAATATTTCAGCGATTTTTCCTCGTCGTCCACATAGAGCACGGCGAATTTTTTATAGTCGTATGGGTTCGGCATGGGCAATTTTGTATTGGGCGGCGGCCTCGGCATTGGCCGGCAGATCCAAGGTGAACTCGGAAAATTTTCCCTGCTCGCTGGCGACGCTGATGGTGCCACCATAACCGCGAATCATGCCGAAGCAAATGCTCAAACCCAGGCCGGTGCCTTTGCCGACGTCTTTGGTGGTGAAAAACGGATCGAAAATTTTGGCGATGATTTTCGGGTCAATGCCCGAACCATTATCGCGGATGGCGACCAGGGTGCGGTCGCCGCTCGAACGGCTGGAGACCGTGATGGCGGGCCGATCCCCGTCGGCAAACGTTTTGTTTTCGAAGGCATCGATCGAATTTTCCAGCAAGTTGATCAGCATCACCGAAAAATCGTTGCGGCCGATCCACACCATTTGTTGCGGCAAAAGATTTATTTCCAGCGAAATATTTTTATCTTTCAAACCGCCGGCCACAAAACGGCGGACATCGGCCAGAATTCCCGCCAGGTCGATCAATTCGGCCGACTGTTCGCCGGGATGGGTGAAATTGCGCAGGCCTTGAACGATGTCTTGGACGCGGTCCAGCCCGTCCTTGACGTCGGCGAGGATCTGGGTGAACTCCGCGCTCTTGTCCGGTGCGAGCAGGCGGCTTTTTTTCTGCAACGTGAACAGGCCGGTCTTGACGTAGTTCAACGGGTTCAACACATCGTGCATCAAGCCCGCGCTGAACCGGCCGAGCGACGCCATTTTTTCCGCCTGCACGAGCTGGGCTTCGGCCTCCTTGATTTCGCGGTTGGCGCGGTTGAGCGCGATGTTTTGATCGGCCAAGCGGTTATTGAAAACTTCCAAATTACGATTGCTGTCTTCCAAGTCTTGCTTGCTTTTATTCAACTTATATCGGAACTCAAATTCGCGGAACCGCAGCCGCTCCTGCACATACGTGCCGACGACCACGATGATATCCATCAAAATCAGGAAATAAAAATTATTAAAGACCACGCCCAAGGAGGGTGGCCGGTCATAAAGGTTGTGCAGCAGGCCGGCGGCAATGTAAATGACCAAGACAATGCTGACGGCGAAAAGACTTTCCAAAAAAGTCCAGTTCAGCACTGCACCGACCGCCAGCAAAACCAAATTCAACCCGGCATAGTATGGAGACGCAAAACCGTCTTTCATGGCGATCATGCCGGCGATGGATACGGCGGGCAGCAAAGGCACCACCACCCCAAGCGGCTTGCTCCAGCTTCGCCCGAGCTGCGAAAAGAGAAAGACCAGAATAATTCCCGCGGCGGCGGCGCAGAGCAGCCGGATGTAAAAAAATGCGAGCAAAGAATCACGATAGACGAAATAGTCCAGCATGCTGCCGGCCGGCATCAGCAGGACCACGAGCAACGAACCAATGCGCGTGTTGGTGATCCGCTGTTCGTTTTCATACGCGCGAAAGGCGTTGGCGATGGCGGCCTCAAGGTTTATTGACGGCTTAGGCATGGTCGGGCTTTCTGACCTCCAGAAAAATATTGACCCCGGTAGCGTCCGCCTTGATCGAACAATCTTCAGGTGCGGCCAAGCTCGGCCGCAGGGTGGCAAAATCCCGCGCGTTCCGGTAAATCAAATGCCAGGCCATGATGTGATTCATGGTCGGCTGGCGTGGGTTGAATGAATCCACGTTGGTGGCCACGAGCAAACCTCCCGGCGCCACGAAATTGTAAAAGGCATTCATGAGCTCCAAGCAGGTGCGGTCCGACAGATAATCAAAAAGTCCGGCACAATAGACAAAATCAAAACGCGGCTTGGCACCACCTTTGCGCGCAGCCAACGACTCGCTTTCCTTGAGGAGTTGCAGGACGGATTTATTTTGGAATTCGAAGGGCGTCTGCGCCCCCACTGCGGCCTTTATCCCCTCCATGGAACGTTGCGTGTAACGCAGGGTTTCGCTGTTGAAATCCGCGAGCGTAAAACTGACGTGCTCGCGCAGGGTGGACTCCTTGAGAAAATTCTGGATTTCAATTGCCGGCCCGCAGGCAAAATTAAAAACCTGCGCCGGGCGCCCGCTGCGCGCCTGCCGCAGCGCTTCGTTTTCAATTTGTTTGGCTAAATATTTCAAGCGGTTGCGGTGGGCCTCGGCCGGCGGTTGTTCCCAAAACCAAAGATTGATTATTTTGGCATAGAGCGAACCGCCTTCGAACGGATCCCGACTCAGCATGTTCACCATTTCGTAATCGCCGGCATACCCCAGCGGCTTGAAGAAGGTGCGATGCAGAAAGGGCGAGCAAAGCAAATACGGATGCAGCAAACGCTGCGCAAAAAAACCGTAGGCGTTGGCCAACTGGGGTTCGACTTGTTGCAGGCAGGCCTCAAATTTTTCAAACATGGCGGTCAACTTTGGCGAAGTCCGTTGCCCGATCTGCTGCGCGAGGTTTTTCTCAAGCCGGCTCCGCTCGGCCGGCGGCGCCGAATTAATATTTGACTCGACGCGATCTACCCACAGGCGCAGATCATGTAAAAAGGCCTGCATGTCCGCCACGATGATTTTAAAATTGGGAGAGACGCGGTGAATTTTCCCCCATTCGTTCATGAACTGTTCGAATTCGGTGGCGACGCTGCCGCCCTGTTGCAAGGCGGATAAAAAATCCGCATCAATCCAGTGGCTCGCCTCGAGCGCCGCATCGCAGATGGTTTTACCGCCTTCATCGATCAAGTTTGAAACAGTCGCCGGGCCAGAATAAATAACTTTGCCTTGGATGCAGAGGCGGAATTCCGCCAAGATTTCCGAAGTCCGCAGACAAGCGTCCCCGCCATGAAGCTCAAAGGTCGCGGCTTCCCGCGTGAAACGCCCGGGTTGACCGCGCAGTCTCATGCCGGTGGAAGTCTGAAAACTGACCTCGGAATTTTTAGCCGGGGCAGTTTTGTGCGTTATCGCCGGCTTGCGGGCGGGCGGGCTCGGCGAGGCCGAATGGCCGTTTCCATTTCCATTGCCATGCACTGTTTGGCTCATGCGGGATGGATAAAGCATTTTGCCTTCCAGCACAAAGAGTTTATTGGCCAAAGGGCAAAAGATATCGCTCAACTTGTCAAAAAATCTGCCGATAGACCACATCAGTGATCCGATCCAATGAAAGGTCCGCGAAAGCAACCTTTGCTCGGTGGAAAGTTCCGTTTAAAATTCCGGGGGAGGGATTACAAGGTTTGTCTTGCAATCGGACGGATTGTGTCACAAAAAACCAAATTGGTTAAACATGTTTATGCGTATGATGATGAGCTTCACCCGTCAGCCAATGAGCAATCCGCGATTTGGATTCGGCTTGATCTTACTTTTGTTGCTCGCAACCGTGACCGCGCGTGCCGAAGGTTTCCGCGATGCGACGATTGGCACCTTTGATTTGGGCCGCTCTGGCGGTCGCATCGCGCAAGTGGACGACGCCACCGCCGTGCAAAACAATCCCGGCAACCTGACCGAAGTGACCAACACCCAAGCGGTCTTTGCCCCGTCCGTGATTTACATCAACGTGGATTATCAATCGCCGAACGGCGCGGCTGCCTCGACGATTCATCCGCTGAAGGTGCTGCCCAATATTTTTGTTTCCACGCCTCTCTTGGGCGACCGGCTGGTCGCGGGCTTGGGCGTGACCGTGCCTTATGGGCTGGGCAATCAGTGGGACAAAAGTTCCGCCGCTTACCGGCCGGGCGGTCCGCTTTACAATGCCGCAAATTTCGGCAAGCTCACCACTTTCAATTTCAATCCCACGCTCGCCGCCAAATTGGGCGATCATCTCCAGCTGGGCGTCGGTTTGGATGTGATGTGGTCAGATTTGGAGATTCGTCAATTGGCCTTCCCCGTTTCGCCCACGGCAAGCGCGGAAGTTCATGGCGATGGGACTGGCCTTGGCGTTGGCGGCAACCTCGGCCTCACTTGGAAAATCACCGATCGCCAGCGGCTCGCGCTGACGTATCGCTCCGCGATGACCGTGGATTACAGCGGCGCCGCGCGGCTCGAAAATTTTCCCGGCACACCCAGCACTTACTTCGGGAGCCAGATCAAATATCCGAACATCCTGCAACTCGGTTACGGCATCGACCTCACGGATAAAATCCGGTTGGAATCCGACGTCGAGTGGGTGCAGTTTTCCCAGTTCAAAAATCTCGGCATCACCGCCGGCAACTTGCCCGCCGTCGGCAACATCACCCAAAACATCGCGGAAAACTGGCACGACACTTTCACCGCCGGTTTCGGTGGCGACTGGCAGTTTGCCGACCATTGGGTGGTGCGCGCCGGCTATCAGTTTTTTGAAAGCCCGGTGCCCGACTCGACGTTCTCGCCGACGATTCCCGACGCCAACCAAAATGTTTTCACCATCGGCCTCGGTTGGAAAGGTAAACGGAATTCACTCGAGTTCGCCTATGGCCTGGATTTTTACGACGACCGCAATATCACCACGCCCGAGAATCCCATCCACGGCAAATACACCTTCAACGTGCATCTCTTCTCGCTCGCCTACACTTACTCATTTTAATTAAAAAAACGCCCTGGATTCGCGCAAACGAATGCGGGGCGTTTTGTTTTTAATTTTCATCAGGCCGTCACGGCCACTTTTGCCGAATTTGTTGCGGCCAGTTTTTCATGGGCCCAGCGCAGCATCCGCTCCGTCGCTTCCCAGCCGATGCATGAATCGGTGATGCTCACGCCGTAGCGCAGGTCGGAAAGATTTTTCGGGATCGGCTGGTTGCCTTCGTGCAGATGGCTTTCGACCATCATGCCGATGATTGATTTTGTGCCGCCGACGCGTTGTTCGATGGCGCTGTGCCAGACGTCTTCCTGCTTGGCGAATTTTTTTTCCGAATTCGCATGGCTGCAATCCACCATCAACACGGGCGGCAGTTTTTCAGAAATCAATTTCGCTTCCGCCGCCGCAATGCTCGCCGCATCGTAATTGGTCATCGCACGGCCGCCGCGCAACACGACGTGCGCGTTGGGATTGCCATTCGTGCGCACAATCGCCGTCACGCCGTCTTCATTCATGCCGAGAAAACTGTGCGGATGCCGCGTCGCACCCATCGCATCAATCGCGACCTGCAAACTGCCGTCGGTGGAATTTTTCAAACCCACCGGCATTGAGAGGCCGCTGGCCATTTCGCGATGCGTCTGCGATTCCGTGGTGCGCGCGCCAATCGCCGCCCACGTGATCAAATCCGCGATGTATTGCGGCACGATCGGATCCAGAAATTCCGTGGCGGCGGGCAGGCCGAGGCCGTTGATTTCCAACAGGAGTTGCCGCGCCTTTTTCAAACCGGTCTCGATGTCCTGTGAACCGTCCATGTGCGGATCGTTGATGAGCCCTTTCCAGCCGATGGTCGTGCGCGGTTTTTCAAAATAGACGCGCATGACAATTTCCATTTTGTCGGCGAATTCTTTTTGCAATTCGCTCAAGCGGTGCGCGTATTCGAGCGCGCTCTTGCGGTCGTGGATTGAGCACGGGCCGATGACCACGAGCAACCGCGGGTCGGCCTGCGCCAAAATTTTGACGATGCGTTCGCGCGCCTGCGCGACGGTGGCGTTCACCGTCTCGCTGACGGGCGTGATCGCCTTGAGCGCGCGCGGCGAAAGCAGCGGCACTATTTCCTTAACATGTAAATCCTGCGTCCGATACATTGAGACAGTGTAGCGAAAGCGGCGGTTGCGAAAAGCCGAAATCGCATCTTGTTGGACAAGGTCCGGTTTTCCGCTATTTTCCCCGCGCGAGGCAAACCATGAGCAAAGAAAAATTAAACACCGGCCAGAAAGCGTTGCAGATCAATCTGGACGCGAAGCGCTACGGCACCTTCGCCGAGATCGGTGCCGGCCAGGAAGTCGCGCGCTGGTTTTTTCACGTGGGCAAAGCATCCGGCACGGTGGCCAAAACGATTTCCGCCTACGACATGGCCATCAGCGATGCGATTTATGGCGCGGCCGAACGCTACGTCAGTCGCGCGCGGCTCCAATCCATGTTGGATCACGAATTTGACCTGATCCTCAAACGCCTCGACAAAACGCGCGGGGACAAATGCACGTTCTTCGCCTTCGCCAACACGGTTGCCACCAAGCAGGGACTGCGGCCCGGCATGGAAGAAGGCCAGGGCTGGCTCGGCATTAAATTTCAAGTCCATCCGCACGGCGATCCGTCCACGATCATCATCCACGTGCGGTTGCTCGATTGGGAAACGCCGCGCCAACAGGAAGCCGTCGGCATCACCGGCGTCAATCTCATCCACGGCGCATTTTATCAGAACGACGATCCGGCCGCATTGATCGGCACGTTGCTCGACGGCTTGTCCAGCCAGCGCGTCGAAGTGGACATGATCAAATTTTCCGGCCCCGCTTTCACCGGCGTGGACAACCGGCTCATGGCGATGCAGCTCGTCGAGCAAGGCATCGCTGAAGCCGCCATGTTCACCGCCAACGGCGAGACGGTCATTCCCGGAGAAATTCTCTACAAAAAACCCGTGCTGCTCGAACGCGGCAGTTTTCGTCCGCTCACCAATCCGATGCTCGACATGCTGGAGCGCGCGCAGGAAAAATTCGTTCAGGAGCCCGCGCTGCAAGGCGAAAAACCCGTGGTGATGTTCGAGATGACGCTGCGCCAGTTGCAGGTCGAAAACGCCATCGATCATCGCGATTTTCTGGACCGGGTGGACACGCTCGGCGCGCTCGGCAAGCCCGTGCTCATCTCCAATTTTCTCCGCTACCATCGGCTCGTCACCTATCTTTCGCGGCAGACGCAACGGCCCATCGGGCTGCCCATCGGCCTCGTGCGGTTGCGCGATGTGCTGGACGAAAAATTTTACACCGACCTGCCCGGCGGCTTGATGGAATCGCTCGGCCAGCTGTTCAAGAACGGCGCGAAACTTTACGTCTATCCTTCGCTCGACAAAAAAACCGGCAAGTTGACCACCGTGGAAAATCTCGATGTCGTGCCGCACCTGCGGCATCTCTACGCGCATCTGGTCGAAAATAAATTCATCGAAAGCATTTCAAGCTTCAACGACAATAGCCTGAAAATTTATTCCGGCGAAGTCCTCGCCAAAATTCATTCCGGCGACGAGGCGCTCGCGCAGCTCATCCCGCCGCAAATTTTCGAAGTGATCAAAGCCAAAAAACTTTTCGGCTGGGGCCAAAAAGCCACTCCCGCCGAACTCGCCAACGTCGCCGTGGCCCCGCAGTAAATTTTCGCAAACCAATCAATTAAAAAGCAGGAACCCGAGCTTTTCGAGTTCCTGCTTTTTTGATTTTTATGCGAGTTTATTCGCTGACGGTGATTTGTTTTGGCTTGGCTTCCTCAACTTTCGGCAGCGTCACGGTCAGGACGCCGTCTTTGTATTGCGCCTTCACCTTGTCGCCGGCCACCGGCGCGGGCAGCGTAAGCGCGCGCTGGAATTTTCCGAAGTAGCGTTCCTGCCGGTGAACTTCCACGCCTTCCTTCACTTCTTCGGATTTGCGTTCGCCGGAGATGATGACCGCGCCGTCATGCAGCGAGACGTCAATGTCCTCGCGTCGCAAACCGGGCAGTTCCGTCCGGATGACAAAACTATCCTTGTCTTCATGCACGTCAAGCGCCGGGGCCCAAGAACGCAGCGGCGTTTCAAACAACCGGCCGAGCTCTTCCTGCAAGTTCGCCAGGCGGCTGAACGTCGGCCAAGCGACTCCCGAATTATCATATTGCACTAGTTTCATGTGATGTCCTTTGGTTGATGTTGTTGTTTTGATTTTAATTTTAAATCAGCTTCCACCTGCCATTAAGCTTTATCAGTGCCAACCGAGGCCAACGTAAAAAACATTGAAAACAAGGGTGTTTTGCGAATCGCGATGGGAAAATCCTGCGCCAAAGGAAATTTTTTGGCACAAAGGCTGTGCCAGCCGGTGAGTCAATTGGCACGCCATAAAAAAAAGCCCCGCGCGAAAAATCGCACGGGGCTTTTCATTTCCAAATCGAGCTCAGTCAAACGCGTGACCGGCGCAGCACAGCACGTCTTTGACTTTGTGGCGCACGAGGTCTTTGACCATCTGGCGCGCCGGGCCCATGTATTTGCGCGGATCAAATTCACCCGGTTTTTCCGCGAACACTTTGCGGATGCCGGCGGTCATGGCCATGCGCAGGTCGGTGTCAATGTTCACTTTCGTGCAACCCACGCGACGGGCGACTTCGATGTCGGCTTCGGGCACGCCTTGCGAGTCGGGCATGTTGCCGCCGTATTTGTTGATCAGGTCGGCGAGATATTTCGGCACGCTGGACGCACCGTGCAACACGAGCGGATAATCGCCAAGGTTCGCTTCCATCAACGCTTTCTTGATCAATTTCAAGCGTTCCAGATCCAGATGCTGTTCGCCTTTGAACTTGTAGGCGCCGTGGGAGTTGCCAATCGCGATCGCCAATGAATCGCAACCGGATTGCTTGACGAATTCCACCGCTTCTTCCGGCACCGTGTAATGGCCGCTCATGGAATGCGCGCCGCCTTCTTCGCCTTCGTCAAACTGCGCGCCGACGAGATGGCCGAGCTCGGATTCAACCGAGCAATTATATTTGTGCGCGTATTCGACAACTTTTTTGGTGATCTCAACGTTTTTGTCGAACGGTTCATGGCTCGCATCAATCATCACGCTGGTAAAACCTTCGTCAATGCATTCTTTGCACAGCTCAAACGTGTCGCCGTGATCCAAGTGAACCGCGATCGGAATATTGCTCAAGCTGACCGCCGCCTCGATGAGTTTTTTAAGATAAACCGGGTTCGCATAAGAGCGCGCGCCCTTGGAAATCTGCAGCATCAACGGGGCTTTTTCCTCTTCGCAAGCTTCGACGATCGCCTGGATGAGCTCCATGTTGTTGACGTTGAAAGCGCCGAGGGCGTATTTGCCTTTGAGCGCTTTGGCGAACAGGTCTTTGGTATGTGTCAGTGGCATAAATTTTTATTCTTTCAGGGCGGACGCCCGGGTGGTTTTTCCGACAGCCCGAGATAATAGAAAATCGTCGCGGAAAGAAAATCAAAAAATATAACCCGTTTTTGCGCAACCCCGGTGCAAAGTTGCGGCGCGGTCAAAATGCCGCCGGCCAAGGGCACCGGAAATTCAAAGATTTTCAGCAGCAATTTTTTCTCGCAGTCACCGTTTCATCATTCCCGGCATCATGCCGCCCATTTTGCCCATCATCTTGGACATCTTGCCCATCTTTTTCATCATCGTCTGCATCTGAAAAAATTTGTTCAGCATCGTGTTCAGTTCCGTCACGGTCACACCACTGCCGGCGGCGATGCGACGTCGCCGGCTGGCATTCAGAATCACCGGATTGCGCCGTTCTTTGAGCGTCATCGCGCAGACCATGCCTTCCATGCGCTTGAATTCTTTTTCCTGCTTGCCGATGTCCATCTGCTTCAGCGCATCGCCGCCGCCGGGCAACATTTTCACGATGCTTTCGAGCGAGCCGAGTTTTTTCATCGCGCGCAACTGCTCGAGAAAATCTTCCAGTGAAAATTCGCCCTTGCGCATTTTTTCTTCCATGCGCTTGGCATCCGCCTCATTCACGGCATCGGCCGCGCGCTCGACCAAACTCACCACGTCGCCCATGCCCAAAATGCGCGACGCCATGCGCTCGGGATGAAACGGTTCGAACTCGTCCAATTTTTCGCCGACGCCCATGAACTTGATCGGCTTGCCAGTCACGGCCTTCATGCTTAAAGCCGCGCCGCCGCGCGCATCGCCATCGAGCTTCGTCAAAATGGAACCGGTGATGTTCAGCGCCGAATCAAAATGCGTGGCGACGTTTACCGCTTCCTGGCCGGTGGCCGCGTCGAGCACGAGCAGGATTTCCGTCGGCTTCACGAGATCGCGCAGGCGCACCAGCTCCTGCACGAGCGGTTCATCAATTTGCAACCGACCCGCCGTGTCGAAAATGATCGTGCTGCGATTGTTCGCCTTCGCAAATTCCAGCGCCGCGCGCGCGATGAGCAAAACATCTTTCTCGCCGCGCTTGAGAAAAACCGGAACGTCCACTTGTTTGCCGAGCGTTTCCAATTGATCCATCGCCGCCGGCCGATACACATCCGCCGCCACCAGCAACGGCGCGCGGCCCTGCTTCAAAAGTAATTTTGCCAGTTTGCCGCTCGAAGTCGTTTTGCCCGCGCCATGCAAACCGACCATCAGGATGCAACTCGGATTGCCGTCCAGTTTGAGCGCGGCGTTTTCCGAACCGAGCAAAGCCACGAGTTCGTCCGAAATAATTTTGATGATTTGCTGGCCGGGCTGGACGCTGGCGATGACTTCCGCGCCGAGCGCCTTCGTTTTGACGCGCTCGATGAAATCACGCGCCACCTTGAAATTCACATCCGCGTCGAGCAACGCCATGCGCACCTCGCGCAACGCGTCGCCCGCGTTGGCCTCGGAAATTTTACCGAGCCCGCGCAGATTTTTGAAGGCTTGCTGGAGCTTGCCGCTTAACGAATCGAACATCTTGCCAGCTTAAAACAAAATCCGCCGCCGCACAATTTCAAAGGACATCGCGGAGCGGGCCGAGATAATTTCAACTCGCAAATCGATAATCGTAGGGCTTGCGCATTTCGCGGGCGAGCTGCCGGTTGCCTTCGTGCGCATCCGGCCCGGTGAATTTTTCCGCGGTCGGATCCCAGCCAAATTTTTTGCCGGTGCGCAACGCGATGCCGATGAGATGGCCGATGACGGCCGAGCGATGGCCGTTCTCGACCGTGGCGATGGGATCTTGGCGCGATTTGACGCCATCGAAAAAATTGCGCATGTGATTGTGGCTGACTTCAAGATGGATTGCGTTGTCCGGCAGCGGCGCGGTGAGCAACTCTTTTTTGCTGGCGGTGATTTCATCGCGGTTGACCCAGATCCAGCCGTCGGTGCCGATGAATTTGATTCCGTTGCGCTGGCCGTCTGCATTTAAAATCTGGCCGAACGGGCTGTCGTCCAAAGTGGTCTTGACCGTTTGCTTGATATCATTGGCCCAAGTGAGCGTCGCGGAAAATTCGCTCGGCGTGGTGAAACCGCCGGGAATCGGTCCGGTGATCACGCTGGCTTCAACGGAAATCGGTCCGTCCTGGCCGATGCCCCAGCGGGCGATGTCGTTGTGATGCGCGCCCCAATCGGTGACCGGTCCGCCGGCGTAATCCCACCACCAGCGGAAAGTATTGTCGCAACGTTCGTGCATATAACCCACCTGCGGCGCCTGCCCGAGCCAGAAGTCAAAATTCAGTGTCGCCGGCGGCACTTGGCCGGTCGGAAACGGCCCCGCGCGCAGACCGCCCGGAACCCAGACGTTCACTTCCTGAAGTTTGCCGATGCGGCCGTTGCGGACAAGCTCGCACGCGAGGTGAAACCGCCGGTCGCTCCGCTGCTGCGTGCCGGTCTGGAAAATAATTTTATTTTTCCGCACGGCTTTGATGACGTGCCGCCCCTCATCAACGGTGAGCGTAAGCGGCTTCTCGCCGTAAATGTCCTTCTTCGCACTGGCGGCGGCGATGTTCACCAGCGTGTGCCAATGATCTGGCGTGGCTTGCACGATGATATGAATGTCGTCGCGCTCCATAACTTTTCTGAAGTCGGTGTATTTGGCCGGCGACTTGCCGTCCTTGGCGAATTTTTGCGCGGCCGCGTCGAGATGTTCTTGGTTCACATCGCAGACGGCCAGGATGTCGCCGTAGCCGCTGGCGTTCAAAGCATCGTAAGTTCCCTGACCGCCACAACCGATCAGCGCAACGCCGGGACGATCATTCGGTGCCGGCAAGCTGGGCGCATTGGTTGCCGCGTCCGCCGCCATGGCAGAATTTCTTTCGACAAACCACAGCGGCAGTCCCGTTGCCGCCGCCGCGAGCGTGCAGTGGGAAATAAAAGCGCGGCGGGAAATGTGGAATGATTTGTTGGGATCAGGCTGGTTCATGTTTCCAGCAAACTGGACATCGCCATCGCCGTCAAGCCGAACCAAGCCGCGAGCATGTCATCAAAGTTTCACCTTGAGCCGCGCCGCGCGTTGTGGCTTAATCTTCGTCCCTTCGCGTGGTAGGTTACCCAAGTGGCCAACGGGGGCAGACTGTAAATCTGCTGTCTATGACTTCGATGGTTCGAATCCATCACCTACCACCATTTCATTTGCGATAGTTTTCGTCAATGCTCGTGGCCTTGTCGAACGCGGAACACAGATTGACCGCGCCGTGATTTCCCCGCAGAATAATTCATCAAAGGCGCGCGGTCAGCCTAGCGCTCGCTTTAATCGCCATGACGTTATCCATTGACCAAGCCCAGCCCGCCGTTTCCCCGGGCACCACCAAGCGCAGTGATCTCGAAATCAAGGACGCCCAACTTATTTTTCAATCGATCTGGCGGGAACTCGAGTCGGAATTTGGCCATGAGCACATGCGCTTTCCCAAGGAATTTATTTTGCTCGGCGGCGCGCCCGGGGCCGGCAAGGGCACCAACACCGCCTTCATCGCCAAGGTGCGCGGCCTGACCTGCCAGCCGATCGTGATCAGTTCGCTGCTGAATTCGCCCGAGGCGCGCGCGCTGAAAAATGCCGGCAACATGGTTGGCGACCGCGATGTGATCGGACTGGTGCTGCGTGAATTGTTGCGCGCGGAATATCTGGACGGCGTCATTCTGGACGGTTTCCCGCGCACGAATGTGCAGGTGGAATGCCTGAAATTATTGGTGGATAAAATGCACGCGCTGCGCCGTGAATTTTACAACACGCCCTTGAGCATTCATTTTCGTCAGCCGACGATTCACATCATGGTGCTTTTCATTGATGAGAAGGAATCCGTGGCCCGCCAGCTCAAGCGCGGGCGCGAAACCAAGGCGCTCTTGGAATTGGCAACGCGCACGGCCAACAGTCCGCTGCCCGAAGATCGCCCGACCGATCATGATGAATCATTGGCGCGCCGGCGTTATCGCGTGTTCAAGGAGCAAACGTGGGAGGCGCTGCAATCGTTGAAGGAAATTTTTCATTACCACTTCATCAACGCGCAAGGCCCGGTCGCCGAAGTGGAGCAAAACATCCTGCACGAGTTGGAATACCAAAGCACGCTGGAATTGGACTCCCGCACGGTGGACCGGCTCCGTGGCGTGCCCGTGGCCAGCCAGATCATCATTCACGCCCGGCAGGAACTGGTGAAACGGCTCGACAGCTACGAATTGGAACACAGCGCGCTCTTCGCCGCCATCGTCGCGTTCATCGAGGAAAAAATTCTGCCGATCGTTTTGCGCCACGCCATTTCCGGCACCGCGCACATCAACACAGAAGACAAACTTTTGGACGATCCGCTGGCGCTCGCCATGTTGATCGATGTGTTTTCCGAGCGCGGATATCACGCCGGCGTGGACATCCACCGGATTGAAATTCCGGATCAGATCGAACTCGCCACCGGCAAAGTGTTTTGCCGGACCAAAAAAGTTTTTCGCATCGAAATCCGGTTTCAAGGTTCGGAAATCCGGCGCGGTTGAACCCGCGCGAATAATTTGCAGCGGATAGCATTGGTTAAAACGGGTGCCTGCCCAAAAACATGCAAAATCCTGATCGCAACGGTGGCGAACAGCCTTCGCATAACCCGCTTGAAAAATATGAACTTGTTTCAAATCCCGTCGCGTTTGCTGCACGGGTTTTTTCTCGCCGGCCTGCTTTGGTTTTCTTCGCCAACCACACTGGTGGGCGGCAATTTTCAATTTCAAGTTTTGATCGTTTCCAACGCCGCTTACACCATTGAAACCTCCACCAATCTCACGAGCTGGAACGCGGTTGGCTCCAATGTGGCCACGAACCATTTGATCACCTTGGTGGATCCGCGCGGGACCGCGGGTTTCGCACGGCAATTTTATCGGATCGTTCTCGGCGGCAGTGGCAGTCAGCCCAGCTATAATTTTGGATTTATCGAATTTGCCAACGCCGGCAGCTTTGGCGTGAGTTATGCCCCGAATACAATTTTCCCCGTGACGCTTAATAGTTACTCCGCCATTTTTGGCGTGGAGGGAGACACCAATTATCTCGCGGCGACGAATGTTTTTTTACCGGTCCCGCCGGTTCGGGACTGACCAACTCGCCGGCCAATCCCGCCAACTCCAACACCAATGGAAATTCCGGCAACTATCAATCTGCTTACGTCACCAATCCGGTGGTGGTGCCCGGTGGCAATTGGGTTGTTAATTACAAAGGGACCAATCAAACATTCAGCGTTCCGGCCACGCAAGCCGCGAGTCGCGTGGTGGTTCCTTATCCGACGGTCGTCATATCGGGCGGACTTTTGCAAAGCGTGAGCTGGGTTTATCGCGATGCGACCACCGGCGCGGCACTCGCCGGTCCGCCCGCTTTTCTGAACAACATTCAGCTTCAGGTTCACGGCGCGAGTGCAGCCGGCGAACTCTACGATTCAAATCAGCTAACTCCCGCAACAACAAATGCGGTGCTGACAACGGCGGTGAATTGGCCGGCGGTGTCCGGCATCAGCCTGGCCTATGAGGATTCGCTGGGAAATAACTACGCGATTTCGTTCGCGGGCCCGGCCAGCGGGCCGTGAGAAAATGGAGCCAATGAGTGGGATTGAACCACCGACCTACGGTTTACGAAACCGTTGCTCTACCACTGAGCTACATTGGCAATTGAAAGAAGGCTGCGCAGGAGACAAGTGTCATCATCAGCCGCCACCCAAGCGACAATTATTTTGGTCGCGTCCATGACGTTGGCAAGTTAATTCGTTGCTCACTTTGAACCCGCTCGGTTGAAAAAATGTGGCGCAGCGTCCGATGGTTAGTTGAATGCGTCCATTTTCGAACCGAGTCGAGAATTTTCCCGCACCGCGACGGCTTGTCAGCGACTTTGAAATTGCGCCGCGCTCAAAAACTTTTGCTCTGGCTTTTGCCAGCAGGAGCGATTTAATCTTCATCATGAAAACAATTTTACGGCCACCGGGCTTCGCCATGTTTGCGCTGATTTTCATCACGCTTAGTCTGGGTTTTGCGACCGGCAGCCGCGCCGACGGCGGCTACCAAGTTTTTGTTTCGAACGAAAAATCCGGCGACCTCACCGTCATCAGCGGCGATGATTTTAAAGTTGTTGCCACCATTCCCGCCGGCAAGCGGCCACGCGGCATACACGCTAGTCCAGATGGTAAAACGGTGTATGTCGCGCTGAGCGGCACGCCGGTTGAACCGCCGCCGCAACTCGACGCCAATGGGAATCCGATTTTGAAAAAAAATTCCGACGATGATGATGACAAAGTGCCGGCCGACAAATCTGCCGATGGCATCGGCCTCGTGGACGCGCCGGCGAAAAAATTTCTGCGCAAAATTCCCGCGGGCTCCGACCCGGAACAATTTTGCCTGAGTCCCGACGGTTCGAAAATTTACATCGCCAACGAGGACGTCAGCGCGGCGACCGTGCTCGATGCGGCGACCGGCAAGGCGCTAACTTTTATCCCGGTCACGCGTGAGCCGGAAGGCGTGGGCGCGAGTCCTGATGGAAAATTTTTCTACGTCACGTGCGAAACGGCGGGCGACGTTTTTGCGATTGATGCCAGCACTTACAAAATTATCGGCCATGTCGTCGTCCATCCGCGGCCGCGCAGCGTCGCGTTTTTGCCGGACGGCGCGCACGCGATCGTCCCGTCGGAATCGGTCGGCGAACTCAATGTGATTGACACCAAAAATCAGACGCTGGAAAAAGTCATCACGCTGCCGAAAGGGTCGCGCCCGCAATGCGTCCTGGTTTCGCCGGACGGGAAAAAAATCTACGCCAGCACCGGTCGCGGCGGCACGGTGGTCGTAGTGGACGCGAACACGTTTGAAGTGTTGAACACGATCAAAGTCGGCAAACGGCCGTGGGGCATCACGATTTCGCCGGATGGAAAATATCTTTTTTCCGCGAACGGCCCGTCGGACGATGTCTCGGTGGTGGACCTCGCGACGGAAAAGGAAATCGCGCGCGTCAAATCGCCCGGCGGCCCGTGGGGCGTCGTGGCCGTGCCGGACGCAAAATAATTTTCATTGGCCGACAAGAAAAATTTCCTGCGCGGTGATGCTTTTGGTGCAGCCGGGTTTGAACGCCGTTGCGCGCACAATCGTCGGCCCAGTCAGTTGAATGGGCTTTTCGTAAAGCAAATCGGAAGGCGTCGGCACCGTTCCGTCAATCGTGTAAAAAATTTTTGCGGCCGGCTCGCTTTTCAAAGTTACTTCCACGGGCTTCGGAAAATTTCCCCCGCGCGGCGAGATTTCCGGCGGCGGCAACACCGGCGGGCCGGGCAAACTTTCAATCCATTGCCGCAACAATTCCATGCCGCGCTCGTCAATGGTGTTGCGCGCGAGCGGCGGCATCTTGAAGGGCTCGATTGTGTTGGCGCGCATGAACAAAATGGAACGCCAGGGGTCGTTGGGCGCGATCACGCGCGAATGGTCGATGCGTTCGTCGATCAGCACCGGACCGCCGATCAGGTTTTGCTGCGCGAGCGGGGTGTCGTAGCGCGCGTCAAAATTCGCGACCGTGCCGTGCGGGCGATGGCAGTGGGCACAGTTCGCATCGAGATACGAACGCGCGCGGTCTTCCAAGCTACGGGTCCAATCATTGGCATCGGCCAGCGCCGGAAAATTTTTCAGGTTGGCTTCGTCGAGATTTGGTTCAAACCAACCGAGGTGGTTCCATACGCGCAATTCGTTGTCTGAAACGCCGGTTGGATAAACGAAATCGTGATTCAGTTGGCGCGTCTTCACGCCCAGCACGTAGCCGGCATTGGCGGTGTGGCAGGTGAGGCAATCGGCGCGGCTGGGATAATACCACGCCTGCGTCCGCACGCCGGTCGCGGTCTGGATGGAAATATTTTCGGTGAGATTCGTTGCGAGCAGGTCTGCGTCGCGATTGTCCGCGCGCCATTTGTAGGTGACGCCGTAAACGCCGCCAGCCGCGTCGCACACGAGCAGCCGTGTTTCCAGCCGGCGCTGCGAATTTGAATTCAGTTCATTCGTCGCAAGCGTGAACGTTTTGACGAAGACGGTGCCGCGCGGAAAAACCCAGTCGCCCGTCGGCGCGAATTTTATTTTTTGATTTTCGGGCACCGCGACCCAGCGCGATTTGGCCGCGCCATCCGACCAGAACGGCACAATCAAATCGTAAGGAATCAGTGCACTGGCCATCGCGAGCGACACCGGGTTTTTGAACGCGCCGGTTTGCGACAGCAATTTTGGAAAAGGGCCGGCGGCGCGGGCGGGCATTTTCAAATAAGCTGGCGCGGGCGGTTGCAATTCAAGTCCGTAAGACCCGGTAGATTCGGCAAATGTCCGTGGTGAAAATGGCCGGATAAAAAAAATAAATAATCCGAACGCAATGACCGCACCCGGCCGCCTTATTTTTACGAAATGAAATGGCGGCTTCATTTCACTTCGGCGGGGAATCAGCTTTTGCTGCGCTGGTAAAATTGAGACCGACAGCTTTGGAAAGGCTGGCGGAAAAGTGCCGCAAGGTTTTTTGCACGGTGCCGACGGACGTGTAAGTGGATTGGCCGGCGGGATAACCCAGGAGCACGACATAATCGTATAGCTTCGGCTTGGTTCCGCGAAGGCGCGGCAGGTCTGTGATAAAAACTTTGCCGACACAGGGCGAACCGGGCGTGGCGGATTCGATCAAATCGGCGGGGCGGTTGGCGACCACGCTGCCGGGCACGAGCCACGAACTGCTCAACGCCGGCCGCAACAGGTCGGTGTAGCCGCTGTCCACGACCAGGCCGTTGGGCAGCACTTTGAGAATTTTGCCGCAGATGATCCGGCGGTTGGCGATGCAGTCGGCGCGAATTTTTTCAGCGCGCATTACGGCGGACTGATAACTGGCGGCCGAGTTTGAAACCGTATCGGCCGGCGCAAAATTTGTCGGCGCGACGGCAGCAAGCGCGATGGAAAAGATGAACAGGGCGGTTTTCATCGGAGCTAAATTGATTTTATTTTGGCGCTTTGACAATGGATTTAATCATTTATTGCGGCGTGCGAAAATCGCGGAGAAATTGCACATGGCCGTCGAGAAATACACGGCAGCGTCCGCCGGCGTGAACCGTGCGGCCTTTCAATTCCGCCGGCACGGCGGGAACCGTATTGGGGAAATACGGGTCCACCGCCACTTCCACATCCGTCGGGCCACTGATGGGGCCGACGGTCGGATCGTTCGCGGCCTGCAAATCGATGACGGATTGCGATTCGCTCTTGCCCCAAAAATCTTCCAGTCCCACCGGATCATCCGGCCGGTCAAACCGCCAGAGCCAGTAGCGCACGACCGGCGTCGCGGCGTTGGTCGAACCAACTTGGACGGATTGCACCGCGTTGCCCGCCGGCGCGGTGACCGACGCGGGGCACGACCACATCGCATCGGCCAAGCCTTCTTCTTTCAAAACGATCGGCGCCCAGCCGCCGCGTGGATCGGAGGCCGGCCAGGTCGTCCACGGCAGATAACCCAGCGTATTTTTCAGATCGCGCCGGTCCGCGAAATGACTTTCGTGATCATTGAGATACATTTCAAATGCGAGTCCGATCTGCTTCAAGTTCGACAAACACACGGCCTGCTGGCCTTTTTGTTTTGCCCGCGCGAGCGCCGGCAACAGCAGTGCCGCCAAGATGGCGATGATGGCGATGACGACCAGCAGTTCGATCAATGTGAAACCACTTGTCCGGCAAAATTTATTTTCAGGCAGCTTCCTCATTGTTGTTTGATAAATGCCTTCAGATGCGGCGTGTTCACGATGAAATTTTACGGACCGCGCGGCAACGCATGTGGATTGAGAATAAAGCTGTTATTTTGCTGCTGGTGAAAAGAACAGTTTTCTTTAGCTCAAGAATTTCGGGTTGTCAAAATGTATGGTGCGTTTGAGGAAGGAACATTTCAAGCGGTTTTGCGCGGGCGTTACAAATCAAAGGGTGGCGAACCGCGCCGAGTTTCCAAACTTCGCGCTCGCATCAATTCAGCTAAGACACTGTGCGCCGAAATTTCAATCCTCTGTGACCCCGGCTGCCGCTACAATTTTTTTCCCGTCAGTTTTTCATACGCCTCCAAATACTTCGCGCTGGTTTTGGCGACGACGTCGTCCGGCAGTTGCGGGCCGGGCGGGGTTTTGTCCCACGTCAGCGTTTCGAGATAGTCGCGGACGAATTGCTTGTCGAAGCTCGGCTGGCCGCGGCCGGGCGCGTATTGGTCGGCGGGCCAGAAACGCGAGGAATCGGGCGTCAACACTTCATCAATCAAAATCAGTTTGCCCTCGAACAAACCAAACTCGAATTTCGTGTCGGCGATGATGATGCCGCGTTGCTTCGCGTAATCGCGTCCGGCCTTATAAATCTTCAGGCTCAAGTTGCGCGCCTGATTCGCGAGTTCCGCGCCGACGATTTTTTGCGCTGCTTCAAACGAAATGTTTTCGTCGTGACCGGCCTCGGCCTTGGTGGACGGCGTGAAAATCGGTTCGGGCAGTTCGGCGGATTCGGTCAGGCCGGCGGGCAGTTTGATGCCGCAGACGGTCTGCGATTTTTTATATTCCTTCCAGCCGCTGCCGGAAAGATAGCCGCGCACGATGCATTCGATGGCGAGCGGCTTGGCCTTCTTAACAATCATGGAACGCTGCGCCAGCTTATCCGCAAACGGTTGCAAATTTTTTGGCAACGGCTCGTCGGCTTTCGCGAGCAGATGATTCGGCACGAGCGACGAAAACTTCTCGAACCAGAAATGCGAGATCTGTGTGAGCACTTCGCCCTTGCGCGGAATGCCGTTGGGCATGATCACGTCGAAGGCGGAAATGCGGTCGCTGGCGACGAGCAGGAAACGGTCGCCGAGATCAAAAACTTCGCGGACTTTGCCGGAGCGGACTTTTTTGATGCCGGGAAAATCAAGCTGCAAAATGGTTTGGTTCATGCCCAAAACTTAAAAATTTTTGGACAGAATTAACAGGATTTTCAGAATTAAAAATTGGCGGCCCACGTTGCCGGCGAACTGCAAAATCATTGGTAAAAAATCGCTCGCAAAGACGATCGCCGTCATCAGATTTTTTAAATTTTGTGGCTTCAGTTAATTCTTTCTGTCTCCAAAAATCTCAGACCGGTTGCGCCGGCTGCTGCTTCACGAGCAGCGGAATGCTGGTCTGCGATTCGCTGTCGAGACGGATGTCCACGGAATAAAGCCCGGCCTCGGCGAAGGACAACTGCTGGAAGTTCACGATGAAATTGCGCGTGAGAAAATGCGCGTCGTCCGGCAGCGTCACCGGCACCGGCAAATTGATGCCCTGCATGATCGGCCGCCCGTCGGCGTTGATGAAATTGACGCCGAGTTGGCGCTGGCCTTCGTCGCCGGGCATGAAGGTCACGCGCAACGCCACGGCGCATTGCGGATGCACGGCCGGCAGTTGCGGCGCGTAAATTGTGTCAAACGCCCCGAGCAGATTTAACTTGCCGTTGTCATCCGTCGCTGCGTCGCACAGCACCGCCACTTGAATGTTCATGCGGAAATAAAGCCATGAAACCGTCGTTTTGGCACGCAATACTTTTGGGCCGAGGGCGCATCAAGCCGCCGCCAATCGCCGCCGCGACGGGAAGCGCGGCTCGACTTTTCCCGGATTTTCCTTTGAAATAAAGCGATGTCAAAATCGCCATTGATTCGCCATCTGGTCCGCGCGTTGCACGCGTATGTGCCGGGCGAACAGCCGAAGATCAAAGGATTGATCAAGCTCAACACAAATGAAAATCCGTATCCGCCGTCGCCGCAAGTTTTGCGGGCGGTGAAAAAGGCCGTGGACGGCCGGCTGCGGCTGTATCCGAATCCCACCGCCCAGGCATTGCGCGAAAAGCTCGCGCAGCTCCACGGCTGCGCGCCGGAAAATATCCTCGTGGGCAACGGCTCGGATGAAGTTATCGCGCTGGCGGTGCGCGGGTTCGTGGAACCAAAACCGAATTCAAAATTAAAAATTAAAAAATCAATACTCGCGAAAGCGACGGTGCAATTTTTCACGCCGAGCTATTCGCTTTATCCGGTGTTGGCGGATATTCACGGCGCGGCGAAAAACGCCGTGCCGCTCAAAGCGGATTTCAGTCTGCCGAGCGTGGCGGAATTAAAGCGCGGAAAAATTTGGAACTTCACCGCCGCCTTGACGTTGGTGACGACGCCGAATGCGCCAAGCGGGCGCGGCTACTCGACGGCGGAACTGGAGAAACTGTGCCGCGCGCAAACCGGCGTCGTGATTTTGGACGAGGCCTACGTGGATTTTGCCAAGGAAAATGCGTTGAAACTGGCGCTGCAATGGCCGCATGTGCTCGTGGCGCGGACCTTTTCCAAGGCCTATTCGCTGTGCTTCCAGCGCGTCGGCTACTTGGTCGGCCACGCGGAACTCATCGCGGCGCTGGACAAAATCCGCGACAGCTACAATGTGAACGGCCTCGGCCAGATCGCCGCCGCCGCGACGCTGGACGATTTAAAATATTACCGCACGAATTTCAAAAAAATCATTTCCACGCGCGAATGGCTGGCGCGCGAGTTGACGCAACTGGGTTTCCAGGTTTTGCCGAGCCAGACGAATTTTATTCTGACCCAGCCTCCCGTTTTTCCGGCGCAAGACTGGCTGCAACGATTGCGCGAGCAAAAAATTCTCGTCCGCTGGTTCAGTGCGCCGGCGGTGAAAGATTATTTGCGCATCACCATCGGCACGCCGGCCGAGGCGCAGGCGCTCGTCCGCGCGGCGCGGAAAATTATTCCAGCCTGACAGCAGGCGAGGAACACGCGCCATCCGCAAAAACCTTTTCTTTGCGCGCTCACCGTTTTTTGTTAAAAGCCCCGGGTGTATTTGCAGTTTTACGGATTGAGACAGGCCCCGTTCGACATCACGCCGAACCCGCGTTTCCTTTTCCACAGCACCAAGCATCGCGAGGCGTTCAATCATCTGCTCTACGGCATTCGCGAGCGCAAGGGCTTCGTGCAGCTCACCGGCGAGGTCGGCGCGGGCAAGACGACGTTGTGCCGCGCGCTGCTGGAACAGCTCGACGGGCAGCATTATTCCACCGCGCTGATCTTGAATCCGGTGTTGAGCGCGGATGAATTGATGAAAGCCATCGCCACGGAATTCGGCCTCGTGGTCACGGGCAAGGACCGGCTCGAAACGCTCGCGGCGATCAATGAATTTTTATTGAAGCAAACGACCGGCGGCAAGGAAACCGTGCTGATCGTGGACGAGGCGCAGAATCTCACGGAAGATTTGCTCGAACAGGTGCGGCTGATTTCCAATCTCGAAACTGACGACCGGAAATTGTTGCAGATTGTCTTGATGGGCCAGCCGGAATTGCGCGACCGCTTGAACAGCCCGCGCCTGAAACAGCTCCGCCAGCGCATCACCGTCCGCTATCATTTGAAAGCGTTGACGCGCGTCGAGGTCGGCCAATATATTCAGCATCGCTTGGCATTGGCCGGCTCGAACGGCGCGCCGGCCTTCACCGGCCCGGCCGTGTGGCGCGTTTTTAATTACGCCAAGGGCGTGCCGCGGCTGGTCAACGCGGTGTGCGACAAGGCACTCCTCGCCGGCTTTGTCGAACGCAGTTACCGGGTCAATTATCAGATGGTCGGACGCGCCATCCGCGAACTCGAAGGAGACATACACGCATGAGCTTGATCAACGACGCCCTGAAACGCGCCAAGCAGGCCCCGCCGCGCAACCCGCCCAATGCATTGCCGTCGCTCCAGCCGGCGACGGAAGAATCGTCGCCGATATTCATGTGGCTGCTGTTGGCGGTGATCATCCTCCTGATTTTCGCGGCGATTTTTTTCATCGGCTGGTCCGTCGCGCATCACAACGTTCGCCGCATCGTCGCCGACCAAAGCACCGCGACCAATCAAGAAGTGGCCGTGGTGCCCCCCGTTCCCGTGGTCGCGCCAAAACCAGAAACGCCCGCGCCGCTCAATCCGCCGGATGCCCCGGTTTTGCAGGGAATTTTTTATTCACCCACCGCGCCCAGCGCCATCGTGGACGGCAAAACCGTCCGCCCGGGCGACAAGTTCAAGCAATACACCGTCAAGGAAATCTCGAAATACACCGTGACGCTGATCGGTCCCGACGGCAAGCCTTTCCAACTCGGCATGGGCAACTGACGCGCTGGCGTGCGAAACATATTTTCCAGGTCGCCGGCGGCGGCGCGCGTTGCGCCGTTCGTCATTTTTCTTTTGCTCACCGCCGCGCAGGGAAAATTCGGCGCAGCCTCGGCCTACTGGTTTTACCTCGCCAAAACGCTCGTCGGCCTTTGGCTGATTTTTGTAATCCGCCCGCTCGTCGCTGAAATGCGCTGGGCGTTCAGTTGGGAAGCCGTCCTCGTCGGCGGCGGAATTTTTGCGGTGTGGGTCGGCATCAGCGGCGAGTGGACGACGCAAAATTCTTTGTGGCTGAAGCTGGGCCTTTCCCACGCGCCAAAAAATCCCGCAGCCGCATGGAATCCAAACACGCAGTTTGGTTCCGGCTCCGCGCTCGCGTGGTTTTTTGTGACCGTGCGAATCCTCGGTTCCACGTTCATCGTGCCGCCCATCGAGGAAATTTTTTACCGCTCCTTTTTGTATCGCTACATCGCCAAGCCCGATTTTCAATCCGTGCCGTTGAACCAATTTTTGCCCCTGCCATTTTTTGCGACCGCGGCGCTGTTCGGTTTTTCCCACAACGAATGGCTGGCGGGGATCCTCTGCGGCGCGTCCTACCAATGGCTGGTCCTCCGCAAAAACCGGCTCGGCGACGCGATGACCGCGCACGCGATCACGAATTTTCTGCTCGGAGTTTGGATCGTCTGGCGCGGCGATTGGAAATTCTGGTGAGGCGATTTTTTACTTCACCGTCAGATCCAAATTGCGGCGCTTGAGCGTGCTGCCTTCCTGCTGGGCGAGATTGGACAATGCTTCGTTGTAATTCGCCAGCGCGCGGATTTCCTGCGACCGCGCCGACGTGAGATTGTTCTGCAATTGCAAAACGGTGAACGTCGTGCTTTTGCCGACGGCATATTTTTTTTGCTCCGCGTCCAGCGCGGCCTCGGCATAAATGCGCGCCTGCTTTGTCGCATCCACGCTTTCCCAAGCCGACTGCGCCTGCTTCACCGCGTTGTCAATCTGCACCATGACATTTTGCTCGAGCTGCTTGAGCTTCAGCAAATCCTGCTGCTGCACAGCCTTGTCCGACTTGAAAGCATTGCGCGCCCCGACATTGCTCAGCGGCACGGACAATTGCGCGCCGTAGCTGTAAAACGGCCGGTTGGCCGTCCCGTATTGACTGTAAGCATCGTTGAAACTCTGGCCCGCACCGTTGAAACCATAACTGCCCTTGAGGTCCAGCTGCGGAAAAATCTGGTTGCGGTCATACTTCAACTGGATGCCCTGCTGTTCCAGCGTGATCTTCGCCTGCAACAAATCCGGCCGCTGCGTCAAACCCTGGCTCCAGCTGTCCTGCACATCGAACAACTGCCGCACCGCCTCGAGCGTTTCCGACGGCTGGATGTCCGTGTCGTGCCAGTCGCGATAATGGTCCGTGATCAGATTTTTCAACGCGTTCTGGTCGGACTCCAAAGTGAACTGCGCCGCGATCAAGTTCGCGCGGCTCTGCGCGACCTGCGCCTCATCCTGCTGCACGTCCAGCGGCGCAAGGCTGCCCACCTGCACGCGCTGCCGATCTTGATCCAATTGCGTCTGCGCCAGCGTCAACGCTTCCTGCTCGACCGTCACATTTTCCCGCGCGTAAACCAGTTCGTAAAAGGCATTCTCCACGGCCGCAACCGTCGTGATGAGCTGCAGGCGCAATCCCTGTTCCGAAAATTTCAGCTGGTTTTTGGCCGCGGTGATGTTCAGCCGCGTTTTATCAATCCAAAAATTTTGCAGCAACGGCTGCGTCAGCGTCAGGCCGACGTCACCCGCAGCATTGTCCCCGCCGACTTGATAATTCTTCGCCACGTTGCCGTCCAAACTATACGTCGCGCCCGACGGCAACGCGCCACCGAGGCTGGAATCAAACGTGTCGTAATCGTTGACCGCAATGCCGTTGCCGAAAAAATTGGTCGTCACCACGCTGTTGTTGGTGGTGATGGCAATGGTCCCGCCTGGCAGGATCAACCCCCCGGCATCATTGTGGTAATGCGTGCCGGAAAGGCTGAACGTCGGATCATAGCCGGCATACGCCGCGCGCAGGCCGAACAACGCTTCCTGCGGCTCATACCGCACCACCTGCACATCAAAGTTATGCTGGAGCGCTTCACGAATGCAGTCCGTCAATGACAATGCCCGTGGCGCGGTGTTGGTTTGCGCCATTCCCGCCACCAGCGAGGCGGAAAAAATCAGACTGATGCCAATGCGTTTCATAAAACGAGCCGGACGCCGCCCGACCGCGCAAGGTAACCAGTTGGTTACTACGCCGGGGCGGTTTCCGTGACGATAGCAGTCTGTTCCAGCAGCGCAAAAACTTTTTCGTGCAGCAACTGCTCGAAAATCTCGTTCACGCCGTTGCGCTTCTGCAAATCCTGCACGAATTTCTCCAGCGGAATCTGATACATCGCCGCCAGTTGCTGCGCGCGTTGCAGCGCCTCCTCCTGCGTCACCGAAATTTTTTCCTGCTCCGCGATGCGTTGCACCAGGAACGCCAGTTTCACGCGGCCTTTGGCGTTGTCCGCCGCGATGGAATAAATCTGGTCCTTCTGCGACTCGATCAGATCGCGCGCCACGCCGCGCTTGGTGTTTTCGCGCACCAAGTCGTAAACCACGTTGCGCGTCTCGTTCGCGACCGCCGATTCCGGCAATTCAAAATTCACGCGGTCCATCAAACCTTTCACGATCTGGCCGCGCACCGATTTCGCCTGCGAATGTTTCAGTTCATTTTCCAGATCCGCGCGCACGCCGGCTTTCAATTTTTCCAGATCGTCTGCGCCGAAGCTTTTCGCCAGCGCATCGTCCACCGCCGGCAGCACTTTTTCCTTCACCTCGACGACTTCGACTTCGTAAACACCCTTTTTGCCGACGAGTTCCTTCGTGACGAAATCCGCCGGAAAATCAACATTCACCGTGCGTTTGTCGCCGGCCTTCGCGCCGATGAGCTGCTCGCCAAAACCGGGAATGAAAGAGCCGGGTTTCAGTTCCACCCAGAAATTTTTCTGCTCGGTGAGACCTTTCGCCGTCGGCGCGAGCGTCGTGATCGGCTGGCCGTCCACCGTGCCCGTGTAATTCACCACGGCCACGTCGTCGGCCTTCGCCTCGCGCGCCACCGTGTCAAACTTCGCCTGCTGGCCGCGCAACAGATCAATCGCGCGCTCCACATCCGCGTCCGTCACGGATTTGATTTCGCGCGTCGCGGGAATTTTGGTGTAATCCGGCAGCGTGAATTCCGGCGCGGTTTCAATCGTCGCCGCAAACTGCAAATCCTGGCCGCGGCCAAACTGGATTTCTTCAATGTCCGGATGGCTGATGGCGTGAATTTTTTTCTCCTCCAGCGCCTTGCGATAATTATCGCCGATGAGCTTGCGCTTGGCTTCCTCGTTGATTTCCGCCTCGTATTTTTTCACGACCATCGCGCGCGGCGCCTTGCCCGGACGGAAACCGGGCAGCGACGCCTGTTTCTGGATGTCCTTGGTGATGGCGTCAAAGATTTCGTCCACGGACTTCGCGTCCACTTCCACCCGCACGAGTTTTTTGCACGGGGCCAGATTTTCAACGGTGATGTTCACAATAAAATTTTCGGTTAAATAGCCGCGCAGGATAGCTGACCCGCGCCGTTTGCGTCAACGGTTTTGATGGCGCGCGGCCGTTGTTTCCGCTTTGATGAGCGGAAATGGCGCGGACAATTTTCATCACCGGCACGGACACCGGCGTCGGCAAAACGGTTTTGACGGCGCTGCTGGTGCGGTTTTTGCGGGCGCGCGGCGTCCACGCGGCGGCGCTCAAACCCATTTGCTCCGGCGGCCGCGACGACGCACACAAAATTTTTGCGGCGATGAATGGCGCATTAACACTGGATGAAATCAATCCGTGGCATTTCCGCGCCGCCATTGCGCCGGCGCTCGCGGCGCGCCTTGAGAGAAAATCCGTGGCGCTTTTTGCAGGGCTTGCATATCTCCGCGCCGCGCAAAAAAAATTCGACGTGCTGCTCGTTGAAGGCGCGGGCGGCCTGCTGAGTCCGCTCGGCGAAAATTTTGATTCGCGCGATCTGATTGTCGCCTTGCGCGCGACCCCGATCATTGTCGCCCAAAATAAATTGGGCGCGTTGAACCACGTTTTGCTCACGCTCGCAGCGTTGCCAAAAAAACGCCGCGCCGCCGCCAAGGTGGTTTTGATGGCGCCGCCGAAAGCGGACGCGGCGACCGCGACCAACCAAAAATTACTGGCGCAGTTTTTCCCCGGCGAAAAAATTTTTTCGCTGCCGTGGCTCGGCGAAAATTTTGCGCCCGCAAAAGTTTTGCAAAATCGGCGCGTCGCCCCAACGCTCCGCGCGCTCGCCCGGATTTAATTTTTCACGGGCGCGTTCGGGACGCGGAACGATTCCCGCCACGGCTGGTTTTTTTTGTAGAGATCGAGGCGCTGCTGGATTGCTTCGGTGTTTCGCAGGTGCATGGCCCGGGCAAGCGTGAGCGCATTTTGCGCGCAGATTTCCGCGTTCGTAAAATCGCCGTTGGCGGCGCAGGCCATGCCGAGCACATCAAAATAAACCGGTTGGTTGGCGCCGGACAAAGCGGTCGCCTTGCTGGCGAGGGCCAGCGCGGTCGGCTCATCACGCGCGGCGGCGTTTTCATTCACGGCCAGGAAGCGCGCGGCGGCGGCGAGATTTTCCGCATCGTTCGGCGCACAGCGCAAAGCGGCGCGCAGTTCTTCCACGGCTTCGGCGTCGCGCCCTTGCATAAAAAAAACCCGGGCGCTGCCGATGTGCGGCGCGGCGGAATTGGTTTCCAGCCGGGCCGCGGCGGCAAATTCTTTTAGCGCGCCGGGATAATCTCCCATCATTGTCAATTCATCGCCGGCTCCAAGGTGCCCGCCAGCCTCACGGGGTTGCCGCTGGATCGCTGCGGAATACGCCGCAAGCGCTTCGGGGTGGCGACCGGAACGCGCCAGCAGGTTCCCCAAATTGATGTGCAAGGCGGCGCGCTCGGGTGCGAGCTTCACGGCGGCCTGGGCTTCCACGAGCGCCGCCGGCAGGTCGCCGGCGTGTTCGAGCGCGTTGGCGAGATTGTTGCGGGCAATATCATTGTCCGCCGTCACCGCCAGGTCGTGGCGAAAAAGCGTCTCGCTGTCGCGCCAATAGCCCAGTTGTTTTTCGGTGGCGCCGAGACAACTCGCCAGCACGATCAGAGCGGCGCCGGCCAAAAATTTTCCACCACCGGAAAATTTCTTCGCCATTTCGTTCGCGCCAAATGCGACGATGATGAAAATGCCAATGGACGAAAAATAACTGTAGCGGTCAGCCAGCGCCGCGCCGCCGACTTGCACGAGGCCGATCACCGGGACGAGCGTGCCGAGAAACCACAGCCAGCCGACCAGCAAATAGGGTTGCGCGCGATGCCCGCGCCAGACGCCGCCGGAGAGGGCCAGCAAAAGCCCTGCGGCACCGGCCACGCGGGCCAGCGGGATGCGGTCTGCCAATGGATAAAAAACCGCCAGCGGACTGGGCCAGATCAGTTTCAATAAATATTCCACGTAAGCCACGGGCATATTTTCCAGCCGGTAATGCAACGGCACCATGTTCAGCGTCGCCACCGCCGCGCCGCCATGCACGACTTGCGATTGCGCCACCAGCGTGAGGGCGCACGACAACGCGGTCAAAAAAAAGAACGGCCATTTTTCCCAAAGTTGCAGTTGGAAAGTTGCAAGTTGCAAGTTGCGTTGCTCCGAACCCGCAACTTTCAACCTGACACCGGCAACTCGAGCGAGCGGCCAAAAATCCAGCAGCAGCAAAACAAACGGCAGCGTGACCAGCATTGGTTTGGCAAGCAGGCCAAAGGCGAATGCGAGGAGGCTCAACGCAAAAAAAACTTTGGCCTTTGGACTTTGGGCTTTGGACTCCGCCACAAATTTCGCATAAGCCAGCAACGTGAGCAGCGCAAAAAAAGTGCTTAATACGTCTTTGCGTTCGGCGATCCACGCGACAGATTCCACGTGCAGCGGATGCCACGCGAACAGCGCCGCAACGAACGCCGCCGGCCACAGCGCGCCTGTCAAACGGAGCAGCAACCCAAAAAGCAGCACGGTGTTCGCCGTGTGAAACAGCACGTTCACCAGATGATGCCCGCCGGGATTTAATCCGAACAGCGTGCAATCGAGCATGTGTGAAATCCAAGTCAGCGGATGCCAGTTGCTCGCGTGATAGGTGGTAAACGCCCATTTGACGCCCGCCCACGTGAGGCCTTGCTGCACCGGTGGATTGGCCGTCACATAATCGTTGTCATCGTAATTGACGAAGGCAAAACGCGTCGCCGGCAGAAACGCGGCCAGCGTGATGAACGCGAGCAGCAGAGCGAGAAGGCGCGGGCGCGACATGCGTTTCTTTTAAGCGATTTTTCCGGCCGGGCAAAGCGGATTCATTTTTGTGAAAAATTTTTCGCGGCGTAATTTTTTGGAAAAATCTTGCGGGCGAAACGAAATTTATTTTTCCGCCGGCGCATTCATGGCGCGGAACGATTCGCGCCACGGTTGATTTTTTTTGTAAAGTTCCAGTCGTTGTTCAATTTGATTGGTGAGCGGCAAATGCGCCTTGGTGGCGAGGATGAGCGCGTTTTCCGCGCAGATTTGGGCGTTGGTGAAATCGCCGGTGGCGGCGCAGGCCATGCCCAGCGCGTCGAACACCATTGGCTGGTTGCCGCCGGTGAGGGCGCTGGCTTTGGCGGCGAGCACGAGCGCGGTCTGGGCATCGCGCGCGGCCGCATTTTCATTCGCGGCAAGATAATGCGCGGTGGTGGCGAGGATCTGGAAATTTTCCGGTTCAAGCCGCAACGCGGTGCGCAGTTCGTTCACGGCCTCGGTGTCGCGGCCTTGCAGGAAAAAAGCCTTCGCGCGCTCGGCGTGCGGCTGCGCGTAATGGGGATTGAGCCGTTCGGCTTCGGCAAACTCCTGGAAGGCGGCGTCATACTGGCCGAGGGCGACGAGTTCGCTGCCGGTGTCGTTGTGCAATTGCGCGTCGCCGGGCATCAATTGGACGGCCGCGCGATATTCGGCGAGCGATTCGGCGGGGCGGCCGAGTTTGTCGAGAATGTTGCCGAGATTGGCATGCAACTGGTAGCGCTGGGAATCCAGTTTTTCGGCCTGCCGATAAATTTCCAGCGCCTCGGCAAAACGAAATTGCACGTCCAGCGCGACGCCGAGATTGATGAGGGCGACGTCGTTGCTGCGGGTGACGGCGATGGCGCGGCGGAACAACGTTTCGCTGTCGCGCCAAAACGTCAGTTGATGTTCCGTCACCAACACGCAGGCGGTCAAAATGACGGCGGCGAAACCGGCGGCGATGATTTTCGGCGTTTGCAGGCGGGCGGCGAAATCGGCCAGCCAAAAAACGACGGCGATAAAAAAACCGATGGAGGGAATGTAAGTGTAGCGGTCGGCGATCGCGGCGCCGCCGACTTGCACGAGGCCGATGACCGGCACGAGCGTGCCGAGAAACCACAGCCAGCCGAAGAGCAAATAGGGTTTGGTATTGCGCGCGCGCCAAGCGGCGAGGGAAATCAGGATCAGCGCGCCGGTCGCGGCGATCGGCGCGAACGGCGAAATGTTTTGCCGGAGCGGATAAAAAACGCAGAGGCCGGCGGGCCAGAAAAATTTCCCGAGGTAGTCCATCACCGCGACGGGCGCGCTTTCCAGCCGGTAGAGCAGCGAAACTTTGGCGAGCGAGGCAACCGCGCCGCCTGCTTTTTGCGCGAAAAAAGTGACGACACAGGAAATGGCCGCGAGCAAAAAAAACGGGGCTTTTTCCCGCACGAGCGCGCGCGGAAACGTGGAATGCGAAAAACGTTGGAGCGGCCAAAAATCCAACAGCAACATCACGAACGGCAATGTGACGAGCATCGGCTTGGCCATCAGGCCCAGCGCGAAAGCCAGCAAGCTATAAGTAAAAAATAGTTTGGATTTGGGACCTTGGGCTTTGGACTCCGCCACATATTTCGCATAGTTCAACAGCGCGAGCAGCGCAAAAAAAGTGCTCAACACGTCTTTGCGTTCGGCGATCCACGCGACAGATTCCACGTGCAGCGGATGCCACGCAAACAATGCGGCGATGAAGGCGCATGGCCAAATTTTCCCGGTCAACCGCAGCAGCAGTGTGAAAAGCAAAGCCGTGTTCGCCGCATGGAAAAGCACATTGACGAAATGGTGCGCGCCGGCGTTGGCGCCGAAAAGCTGGCAGTCCAGCATATGTGAGATCCAGGTGAGCGGATGCCAGTTGCCGGCGTGAAATGTATTGAAGGCCCAGACGATGTCGGTAAAGGTCAGTCCGTTTTTGACGAAGGGATTTTCGGTGACATAATCGGTGTCATCGAAGCTCACAAACTCATGCGAGCCGACGGGCAGAAACACCACCAGCGTGGCGAACGCAAGCAAGAGTGTGATGAGGCGCGGACGTGACATCCGGCAAATTTGTAAGCGATTTTGCGATGGAGGCAAAGGGCGATTCATCTTTGGTGCAAAAAGTTTTTGCAATTTGCGCCCGCTCCAATGATAATCTGCGGGACGGTCGAATGCTCGGAAGCCGTTACTTGGCCTAAAATCGGTTCCTCACCACCAAGTTTTTATATTTATGAGCGGGTTACCTTTTGCACTTGTCGGAGCGGCCACCAATCAGGCTGAACTCCTTTACATCTGGGACAGAGCGACGGTGGAGGCGAAAGCCATCATCGCGCTGCTGTTCGTTTTTTCCATCGCCGCGTGGTTTGTGATGATGTCCAAGGCCATCCAGATGCGGCGCGCGCGGAAATTGAATTCCCTGTTCGGCCAGGAATTCACCTCGGAGAAGGCGGTGCTCGCGATTTTCGACCGCAAACTGGAAGTCAGCGGCTGTCCGCTTTACGTAGTTTATCAGGCGGGCTGCGTGCAACTTGACGCGCGGCTGCGCGGGCCCACGGGTGAACGTGTGAAGCAACATATCAGTCTCAAAAACATGGAGCACATCAAACGCGCCATCGAAAACGTCGTCGCCAAAGAATCGCTCAAGCTGGAATCCGGCCTGATCCTGCTGGCCATCGCGGTCAGCGGCGCGCCGTTTCTCGGTCTGCTCGGCACGGTCTGGGGCGTGATGAGCACGTTCGCCGGCATTGCGCAGCAAGGTTCGGCCACGATGGCGGCGATGGCGCCGGGCGTTTCCGCCGCGCTCATCACGACGGTCGCCGGCCTGCTCGTGGCGATCCCCTCGATGTTCGGTTACAACTGGCTGGTGCATAATCTGCGCGCGTTCACCGTCGAGCTGGACAACTTCGCGCAGGAGCTGGTGTCGAAAATGGAAACGGAATTTTTGGCCGAGGAATAATTTTTCATGCGCCGTTTTTCCCAACGCAATTCGCTGGTGACGTTGAGCGACATCAACATCACGCCGCTGCTCGACCTCGCGTTCGTGCTGCTCATCATTTTCGTCATCACCACGCCGCTGCTGGAAAAAAGCATTGATCTGAAACTGCCGCGCGGCGGGCAGACGGAAAAAAAATTGGACAAGTCCGACATCCGCACGGTGGAGATTTCCAACACCGGCGTGTTCGCGCTCGACAAGCAGCGGACGAGCCTGCCGAAATTGATCGCGCAGCTCGGCGAAGATTTTCGCGCGAATCCAAACCTCGTGGTTTATATCCGCGCGGACAAGGATTGCCGTTACGACCTGGTGGCGCAGGTCATTGACGGCTGCCAGAAAAACAACATCACGCGCTACTCGCTGCGCACCGACCCGACGCCCCGATGACCCGGCTGCAAAAAAAATGTCTCATCGTCACGGCGGGTTTGCATCTGCTGCTGCTGCTGGTTTTGGTCTTTGGCACCGCCTTTTTCGCGCCGTCGCCCAAGCCGGATGACACGCAGGTGCTCGACGTGATCCCGGCGAACTTGATTGATGCCGCTTTCACCAGCGGTGTGAAAAGCGCCCAAACGCCGCCGCCCGCGCCGCCGGAAATCAAACCGGTCGTCACGCCGCCGCCGCCCGCGCCGGAGCCGCCCAAACCGGTGGTGACGCCGCCGACGTTTGCGGACGAAGTTAAAAAACTTTTCACGCCCGCGCCGGAAAAATTGCCGCCGGATGATTTGACGCCGGTGGAAAAACCGCCGAAGAAAACCACCGAACATGTCGTCAAGCCGGATTTGACCAAGGTGAAACGCGTGGTTCCAAAAGTTACGGACACGAGCGACGCCGACGCCGATGCGAAGGAACAAAAGCGGTTGAATGATTTGCGGCGGAAAGCATTTTTGAACGCCGCGCGTTCGATCCAGAAAAATTCCTCGTCGGCGACGACGGTGGAGATGCCCGGCACCAGCAGCGTGTCGTATGCGAATTACGCGTCGGTGGTCAAAAGCATTTACACGCAGGCGTGGACGCCGCCGGACGACACGGCGAGCGACGACGCGAACGTGCGCGTCAGCGTGGTCATCGGCAGCGACGGCACCGTGATCTCCGCGTCGGTGCTCACGCCGTCGGGCGACGGCAGCGTGGACCACAGCGTGCAGCGGACTTTGGACCGCGTGACTTTTATCGCGCCGTTTCCGGACGGTTCGAAAGAAAAAGAAAAAACATTCATAATCAACTTCAACCTCAAAGCGAAACGGATGCTCGGATGAAAAAAATAATTCTCAACTTTTTGACACTTGGCCTCGTCGCCGGCGCGCTGGCGGGCGCGCGCGCGGAGGACATTAACATTGAAAAACCGATCGACATTCTTGGGCAGACAAAGCCAATTCCGGTCTCACTTGACGGTTTTTCGGGCGAGGCGGCGGAGGTTCTGAAATTTGATCTTTACGTTCAAGGCTTCAGTTTTGTTGCGCCGGACGCGGCGCAGTATCAGATCAGCGGCAGCAGCGCGGGCGATGTGACGGGCCGCGTGACGGATAAATTTGCCAAGCGCGTGATTTTGTCGCGCAGTTACAACGGCGCGAGCGTGCGGCGGCAGGCGCACGCGTTCGCGGACGACATCGTGCAGACGATCTTGAACAAACCCGGCATCGGGCAGACGAAGATCGCGTTCAAGGCGCAGGCTCCGACTGGCAACGGCGAGATTTACGTGGCCGATTTTGACGGGCACAATGCGGTGGCCGTCACCTCGGACAATGCCATCGTGGCCAAGCCCGCGTGGGTGCCCGGCAAGCTGGCGTTGTATTACACGAGCTACGCGCGTGGCAATCCGGATATTTTTTACCACAGTTTGTCGAGCGGGCAGCGGCGCGTGATCGCGGGTTATTCGGGTTTGAACACGAGCGCGGCGGTGTCGCCGGACGGCTCGAAGGTGGCGATGATTTTGAGCAAGAGCGGCAGCCCGAACGTCTGGGTCTGCAACGCGGACGGTTCCAATTTGAAACGCCTGACGACCGGGCTGGAAGATTCGTCGCCGTGCTGGTCGCCGGACGGACAGTGGATTTGTTTTGCGACCAAAATCGCCGAGCGCCGGCGCCTCGCCAAAGTTTCCGCCAGCGGCGGTCCGATCAAAACCTTCAACACCTCGGGCGCGCCGAATCCGACGGAGCCGGACTGGTCGCCGGACGGCAAGTGGATCGCGTTCACGCGGCAGGCGGGCGACTTTGAAATCTGCGTCATGCCGGCGGACGGCAGTTTGGCGCCGAGCGTGTTGGTCGCCGGACAAAATCCGTCATGGGCGCCGAACTCACGCACGCTGGTGTTCAACCACCGCACACCCGGCTATCGGCAGGTGCTGTCTGTGCTTGACGTCTTCACCAAACAATACAAGGATTGTCAGCGAGCGAACGGAAGTGATTCCCAGCCTGCTTGGGCGAAATAATTTTCCCGATCGTCACAAAAATTTTAACACAATTGAATCTATGAAAATGAACAAGTTAGTTTTTCCGCTGGTGCTCGCGCTGGCCGCGCTGATGGCCACGACCGGCTGCAAAAAAGGTTTTACCAAAGTCACGCCGCTGCCGGGACCGCGGGCGATGGTTGGCGGTGAAACGGGCGGAGAGACCTTGCCGTCGGCGGGAACCATTGGCGGTGAAACGCCGAGCACGGGCACTGGCGTGGCAACGCCAACGGGTGGCGGGGCCACGGCTAATTTGGACGAATTTGAAGGCATGGTCAAAGACCCGGCGGCGCTTGCGGCCTACACGGTGCATTTCAAATTCGACAGCGCCGTGGTGCAAGACAACGAACAGGCCAACATCGCCAGCGTCGCGCAGGCGCTGACATCCGACACGAACGCCAAACTGCTCATCGAAGGCAACTGCGACGAACGCGGCACGGAAGAATACAACCGCTCGCTCGGCGAACGTCGGGCACTCGCGTTGCGGGAAGCCCTGGCCAAACTGAACATCAGCCCGGACCGCATCCGCACCATCAGCTACGGCAAGGACAAGCCGGCCGATCCCGGCCACGATGAAGCGGCCTGGGCCAAAAACCGCCGCGGCGATTTCGTCCTGCTCCATCCCAAAGCGGGCGTCTAAGCCACGAATCCCATTGAGTTTTCAAGGCCGCGTGCGAACGCGGCCTTTTTTGTCGCTTTACTAAAACCGCAAACGGGCGTAGGCTGTAACCAGTCAAAATAAATTTTATGAATGCCATGTTTGCAGCGTTTGGACTCGGTGGAATGGAAGTGGTGCTTATTCTCGCCGTGGTGCTGATTTTGTTCGGTGCCAAAAAAATCCCGGAACTCGCCAAGGGCCTCGGCAGCGGCATCAAAGAATTCAAGAAAGCCACGAAGGAAGTGACGGATGAAATCCAGAACGCGGACACGACCAGCGCTTCAACCACGATCACGCCGGTGCAAAAACTGCCGCCCGCCAACACCACGCCGCAGTCGCACACGCCCGAGACCAAGGTGATCTGACGGCCTGATTTCCGCCGCCGTTTTTCATGGCCGATTTTTCTTCAGAACCGTCCTCTGCGGATGAGGATGGCGGTCCCGTAAAATCTTTTTTAGAACATCTCGAAGATTTTCGCTGGGTCTTGGTGAAACTCAGCGTATCGCTGGCGCTCGCGATGCTCGTCTGCCTGATCGGCGCGAACTACGTCATGGCCATCATCAAATGGCCGTTGAGCCAGGCCACGGTCAGTTATCCCGGCACCAATCACATCGTCACCGTCAATTTCGGCACCAATCAGCTCGGACATTTTCAACTTTCTGCCGCGCAGGAAAAATCCCTGAACCTCGGCACAAATCGGTTCGTTGCCGTCACGGTCGAACCGCTCACGCTCGGCACGAATCAAGTGCTCGGCTGGCACGTTGATCCGGCGGGCGCGGGCGCGGACGAGGCGCAGCGGATGCAGATTGATCTGGTGAACCTGAGTCCGGCGGGCGGATTTTTCGTGGCCATCCAACTGGCGTTTTACGGCGGGCTGGTGCTGGCCGCGCCGTTCCTGTTTTACTTCATCATCTCGTTTGTTTTTCCGGCGCTGAAAATGCACGAGCAAAAATATGTTTTCCGCGCGCTGTTCATCGGCGGCGGCCTTTTTTTGATCGGCGTGAGCTTTTGTTATTTTGCGCTGATGCCCGTGGCGCTGGCGGCGTCGCAAAAATATTCCAACTGGCTCGGCCTCGGTGCGTCGCAATGGCGCGCGGAGGAATACATCAGCTTCGTCTGCCGGTTTCTGCTCGGCATGGGCCTCGGTTTTGAGCTGCCGGTCGTCATTCTGACGCTGGTGAAAATCGGGGTCCTGAGCTACCAAACGCTCGCGAAGGCGCGGCGCTACATGATCGTCATCAACTTGATCCTCGGCGCGGTGCTGACCACGCCCGAAGTTGTGACGCAAATCTTGATGTTCATCCCGCTGCAATTTCTTTACGAGCTGACCGTCTGGATCGCGTGGTATTGGGACCAGCCCGACCGCAGCCGTGCGCGGCGCAAACTCTGGCTGGTGCTCGCCCTGCTGTTATGCGTCGCCGCGGTGCTTTGGATGGCTTGGAAATACGCCGCGCCGCTGGTGCGCCCGCATTTCCCCGGTTGACTTTAGAAAACGCGCTTTACAAGCCGATGAAACGGCGTAAATTCCAATATCAATCTGAACATCGTATGCGCAAAATCATATTCCCTCTCGCCGCCGTCCTGACCGCGCTGGTTGCCGCCGGTTGCGCCGGTCCCGAACAGAAACTCGGCCGCGGTTTGAGCAACACTTACGAACTCGTGCGCTGGGGTGAACTCCGCCAAAGCGTCGAGGAAAACACCGTTCTGTCCCGCCCGGGCTACGGTTACTACGGTTTCATCCACGGCTTCGACCGCTCCGTGGCCCGCGCCGGCATCGGCATTTACGAAACGGTCACCTTCCCGATTCCCAGTTACGCCCCGATCCTCACCAAAACCTTTTCACCTGATCCCGTCGGCCCGGAAAGCTACAAGCCCGGACTATATTCTGACGCGCTGTTTGACACCGACACCTACACCGGCTTCAGCGGCGGCGACGTCGCCCCCTACATTCCCGGCAGCCGCTTCAAAGTGTTCGACAACTGAACGTGAAAAAAATTTAGCCCACGCGCCAACAATTTTTGTTGGCGCGTTTTTATTTCCCGAACCATGCGCTTGGAAAAATCATCGCCCTGCAAGGTCAACCTCATCCTGAACATCCTCGGCAAGCGCGCCGATGGTTTTCACGAACTGGAGACCGTCATGCAGCCGGTGAATTTTTGCGACGAACTTTTTTACGACCGCGCGGGAAATTCGATTCAACTTTCATGCAGCGAAAAAAATCTGCCGGTGGATGCCAAAAATCTGGTCTTCCGCGCGGCGCAAAATTTTTTGGCGGCCGCCAAAATTGCGGACGGCGTAAAAATCCATTTGGAGAAAAAAATTCCGCTCGCGGCCGGTTTGGGCGGCGGCAGCGGCAACGCGGCCACCACTTTGCTCGCGCTCAACGAACTGTTCGGCCAGCCATTGAGTCTGGCGAAGCTCGATGAACTTGCGGCGGCACTCGGCTCGGACATTCCATTTTTTCTCTACGGCAAACCGGCGCTGGCAATTGGGCGCGGGGAAAAGGTGGAATCGCTCGAAAATTTTCCGGCGCTGCGCGGCAAGGCGTTTTTTCTGATCCATCCCGGCTTCGGCATCGCCACGCCGTGGGCGTATCAAAACCTCGCGCGGTTTCCCAAAGCATTAAATGGCGAAAAAGGTCGCGCGCCAAAACTCATCGCAAAACTTCAAAGCGATGATTTGGCTGCCGCCGCGCGCGACTTTTACAATTCGCTGGAAGCGCCCGCGCTGGACAAATTTCCCGTGCTCGCACTCTACCAGGAATTTTTGCGCGAACACGGCGCGCTGGCCGCGCTGATGTCCGGCAGCGGCTCGACAACGTTCGCCATCGCGGAAAATCTGGCGGCGGCGGAAGCGCTCGCGGAAAAATTTAAATCGCAATTTGGCGAAACATGTTGGACCGCCGCAGTTCCGATTTGAACAAAGCCAAACAAGGAGATTGAAGGGTTTTCGTTTCAGATTTTACCTTCGTTGCCTTCTGTTCAAATTTTCCGTTTGAACTTCGCCAGCGCAAAACTGGTCATTTCCTTTGCCGCCGGAATTTTGCAAGCCAGCGCGGTCAGCCAATAAATTCCGCCCGCGACACCCGCCGGCACAAACACCTCGCCGAGCTTCAACGCGAGCGTCGCGTGGCCGAAAGTGCGTTCCCAATAATGCCAGCCGCACCACGCGATGACGCCCGCCAGAATTGTTGCCAGCACGAGCGGCCGCAGCGTGTCGCGCAACGGTTCCATCTCCAGTTTTTTTAATTTTTTCCCCAGCGCAAAAATCAGCAGGCCGACGTTGATGAGCGACGTGAACGTGTTCGCGATGCCCGGTCCGCCTTCGTGCAGCGGCTTGATGAGCAGGCACGCGGCGGTAAAATTGATGGCGAGACAGACGAGGCTGATTTTCATCGGCGTCTGCGTGTCGCCAAGCGCGTAAAAGGCCCGCGCCAAAATATTGACGGTGGAGAACGCGACGAGGCCTGGCGCAAGGCACATGAGCGCGAAGGACACGCGTTGCGTCGAGACGGCGGTGAATTTGTCGCCGTGCTCGAACAGCAGGCGCACAATCGGCTCGGCCAGCACGACAAGCAAAACGGACGCGATGAGATTGAGAAAAATCAGCGAGGCCAAACCGTGCCGCAGCGTGGTGCGAAATTCGGGATAATTTTTGTCCGCCGCGAGGCCGGAAAGCGTTGGCAGCAGATACGTCGCGAGCGAGATGCCGAAAATGCCCTGCGGCAGTTCCATCAGCCGCACCGCGCCGTTGTAGGATGACACGATGCCTGCGCCGACAAACAGCGCCACGCCTTGCACGAGCGCGACGTTGATTTGAAACGCGGCCACGCCGATGGTTCCGGGAATCATCTGCCGCACGACGCGCTGCACCGTTTCGTTTTGCCACGGCGAAACCCAGCGGTAACGAAAGCCGTCGTGCCAGAGCGTGGGCAGTTGGAATGCCGCCTGCGCCACACCCGCCGCGAGCACGCCGATGGCCAGCGCAAAAACCTGTTCATGCAGATGGCTGCCCATGTGCGGCGCGAGAAAATAAACGGACGAAATCATCACCACGTTGAGCATCGTCGCGCCCATTGCGGGGATGAAAAAATGGCCGCGCGCATTGAGCATGCCCATCATGGCGGCGGTAAGACACACTAGCAGCATATAGGGGAACATCACGCGCAGCAGCCGCAGCGTGAGTTCACGGCTCTCGCTGAATTGATGCACGTCCAGCGCGATGGAAATGCCGAGCATCACGACCGCGATGATGACCGTGGCCGCGATGATCAGGCCGGAAATCACCGCGTTCGCCGCGCGCCACATCTCCACTTCGCCGTGCGTTTTTTCCTTCTCTTTGAAAATCGGGATGAACGCCGCCGTCAACGCGCCTTCGCCGAGCAGCCGCCGGAACAGATTGGGAATCGTGAACGCATATTGAAACGCATCGTTGACCCAGCCGATGCCCATGAAATGGTAATAGACCATTTCGCGCACCATGCCGAGCACGCGGCTGGTGAGCGTGGCGGCGGCCATCGCGCCGGAGGCTTTCAACATTTTTGACACGCGCGCAGATTAAAGTCCAAAGCCCCAAGTCCAAAGTCCAAAGTTCATTTTGCCTTCGCCGCGAACCTGCGCTAAAGTCATCCCATGGACAGCGCAATCCTTTCCAAAGCCGCCCTGCAACTCACGCCCTTTGAAAAGGCGCAGATGATTGACGCGCTCTGGCAAAGCCTCGATTCGGCGGAGCAAAAATCCGTTGATCACGCCTGGCTCGCTGAATCACAAGACCGGTTGAAAGCCTTTCGCGCGGGGGAACTCAAGGCGCTGGACGGCGAAGAAACCATCCGTTCGATTGCCGCAGAGTTGGGCCAATGAAATATCGGCTGCTGCAGCCCGCCGCCGGCGAATTGCGTTCCGCCGCGCGTTACTACGAAGGACAAGTTCCAGGCCTCGGCCATGATTTTCTGCTAGAAGTCCGCGCCACCATTATCCGCATCTTCCAATGGCCAGAAGCGTGGCAGCCGCTGGATGCGGAAATCCGCCGTTGCCGCACGCATCGTTTTCCTTATGGCATAATTTACGCGGTGGAAAACGGTGAGATCTTAATTGTCTCCGTGATGCACCTGCATCGCCACCCGGATTCGTGGCGGAAAAATCTTCCGTAGCAATTGGCCATTGGCATTCGGCATTCGGCAATTTATTCTGCCCGCGTGAGCATTCTTGAAGAATTACAGTGGCGCGGCCTCGTCGCCGATTGCACCGACACGGCGGAACTGACCAAAAAAATCGCCGCGCCGATCACGCTGTATTGCGGCTTCGATCCGACCGCCGACAGTTTGCACGTCGGCAATCTCGTGCCGCTGCTCGCGCTGCGCCGGTTTCAATTGCTCGGCCATCATCCCATCGCCGTCGCCGGCGGCGCGACCGGTTCCATTGGCGATCCGAGCGGCAAGACCAACGAACGTCAGTTGCTCACCAAAGAAATTCTCGAGCACAACATCGCCAGCGTGAAAGTTCAGCTCGCGAAGCTGCTTGAATTTGACGCGGCAAAAACTCCGAACAATAATCCCGCGCGCCTCGTGGACAATGCGGCGTGGACGAAAGACATTTCGTTCCTCGATTTTCTGCGCGACATCGGAAAACATTTTTCCGTCAACCAGATGGTCGCCAAGGAATCCGTCCGCGCGCGCATGGAAGACCGCGAGGTCGGCATCAGCTACACGGAATTCAGCTATATGCTGCTGCAGGCGTTTGATTTCATGGTGCTGGCCCGCGACCAGAATTGCGAATTGCAGATCGGCGGCAGCGACCAGTGGGGCAACATCACGGCGGGCATCGAGTTGACGCGCAAAAAACTGGGCAAACAAGTTTTTGGTCTCACGCTGCCGCTGATCATGAACAGCGACGGCTCGAAATTTGGCAAGACCGCCGCCGGTGCCATCTGGCTCGATCCGAAGCGCACGAGCGTTTACAAGTTTTACCAGTTTTGGATCAACACGGCGGACGCGGACGTCATCCGGTATTTGAAATATTTCACGTTCCTCGCGCCAGAGGAAATTGCCGCGCTGGAAAAAGCGCACGGCGAAAATCCCGGCGCCCGCGTGGCGCACAAGGCGTTGGCCAAAGCCGCGACTGATTTGATCCACGGCGCAAACGCCACGACTGAAGCCATCCGCGCGAGCGAAATTTTGTTCGGCGGCGAATTGAAAGACATCACCGAAAGCACGTTTGGCGAAATCATCGGCGAAGTGCCGACGAAGGAAATTGAAAAGAACAAACTGGATGGTGCAGGCATTCCACTGGTGGAACTTTTGGTTCACGCCGGTTTGTGTCCGTCCAAAGGCCAGGCACGAAAAGACATTGAAGGCGGCGGCGTGAACCTCAATAACATTCGCGAAGCCAGCGTCACGCGGTCCGTATCGGCCGGCGATTTGCTTTTCGGCAAACACGTCCTGCTCCGCAAAGGCAAAAAAAATTACGTCGTCGTGACAGCAAAGTGAATGCAATTTTCCTCGACAGCACTAAACATGGATTAAAACTTCGCGCGTGCAATAAAGTCACACAGATTTATGAAAGTCCATTATTTGCCGGGGCAAGCTCATTATTTTAGCGAGCGCAATGACAGAGAAAATTCTCGCGTCGCCCTGCTTGGCAACGAACTTTTTTTAAGAAATCTCTCCACACCGCCGGATGTTGGGCATTTTATACGGGCATTGAACCGATTACTTGGCGAGCGGCACAAAAAAGAAATCAATATTTATCTTGAAGGAGATTTTTCAATTTATGCGAACATTATCGTGCCGGTGGCAAGCATCCTCAGCAAACTGAAACGGCAAGGCTATGTAATTAACATCATTGATAAAACCAGCAATATCGCCGAAATCCAATTTACCAATCCGGTCAACGTATCGGATGTGAACATTGAGAACTTTCCAAATCTCTTCCAGCGAATTTGGCGGTTCTCGAACGGAAAGGAAATACAGCGGTTTATTGATTCCACCATCCATGCCATCGGCCAGAGTTGTGCGAACAAGGGTTTCTAGCAGCGTTAGCTTTGTCCATGTGTGAAATCATGGACAATGTGCTTCAACATTCAGAGGAATCAGAAGGTTTCGTCATGATTCAACTTCATCGTGAGGCTCGGAAGATTGCTTTTGCCGTCGCCGACAGCGGCATTGGGATTTATAAGTCGCTGGCTTCGTCAAGCCATCGGCCAAAAACTCATGCGGACGCCTTAAGGCTGGCAATAAAGCAAGGTGTTACTCGTGATGAGCGAGTTGGCCGGGGAAACGGGCTGTGGATTTTGAGCGAAACTGTTAAACACAACGGTGGTCAATATACTCTGCAAAGCGGAGAGGCTGGGCTTCACTTGTCATCAAATAATCTCACAAGCGAACGCGTTCTCGAAGTGCCGAGTTTTGAAAAGAAAGGCGGTTGCACCTTTATTGATTTTCAATTATCCGCAGCCCAGCGCATTTTATTGAAGGATGTTTTGAAGGATCAAATACGTGTGGATGTAGATTTGCGTTTGGAATCATTCGAGGATGAATTTGGCAATCACGTCATAAAAATTCGAGAGCTTGAACTTGGAACAGCGACACGCGAATCAGGCGAGGCGGCGCGAATACTCGCGCGGAACTTGCTCAACGAAGGAGTTCCCCATGTCACTTTCGATTTTGGGGGAATTCGAATGATTTCGGCCAGCTTTGCCGACGAATTATTTGGGGTGTTGTATCGAGCAATGGGTTTGGTCGAAATAAAAACCAAAGTTCGCGTTTTGCACGTAAACACCGATGTGAGCTACATGATTGAACGAGCAATGTTGCCCAAAATATCAACAAACTGAAGAATCGTATTTGAAGCCTAGACCAAATAAATTTTAGCTCCATCGCGGCGGCATAGTCCTCGCCGCCGGCTGCAAAAAATTCGTCTGTTTGTTTTCCGTGACTACGGAGATTTGCTTCCATAAACCAGCCGGACTTTTTCCGCATCGAGCGCGCTGATGCCGTTGTCGGTCCACTGGCCGATCACGCCGTCGTATTTTTTATCCACGGGTTCGATCACGGCACACGGGCTGTTGCCCACGCCGTCCGTGCATTCGTCCTCGCATTTGGACGCCCAGCAGATGCGGTAGTGCATGATGGATTTGTAATCGTAAGGCAGGCTGGTGACGAGCCAGTTGGTCCGGGCGATCCAGTCGTAGTCGTGCGCACGGCCGGGCTTGATGTTTTCGTAGTGGATGGTCACGAACTGGTCGCGATCCCAGCGTTCGTGCTCGTGAAAAAATCCGAGGACGTGGCCGAGCTCGTGCGCGGGCATCCATTCGAGGTCGCGCCACCAGAACGCGGTGATGTTGATGTCGGTGCGTTCGCCTTTCTGGTAGCCGACGTGGCTGGTGTTGTTGCCGGCGTTCGTGTTGCCGGTGAAATTGACGTATTCAATTTCGTTCGTGCGCGGGATGAATTTAATTTTCGCGCCGGTGTCCAGCCAGCGCTGCATCGCGCGCAAGGCGATGGTTTGCTGCGACGGCGTGAGTTTGGAAATGTCATACGGAATGATGCCGCCCGGCCACGGCTGCGGTTTTTCGGAATGGGCTTCCCTGTGCGCGGGATCGGAATCAGCCAAACCAAACGATGCGCTGGAAGAAATTAAGATCATGGCCAGCCAAAGCCCGCAGCGGAGAAAAATCGGTGAGCGACATTTCGCATCGCCAAAATAAAAAATCCGCATGACCAGATTTAAGCAGACGTGATTGCGCGGGCAAAACAAATTAGGCAGGTTTGGTCAATGCTTCCATGCGGAGCGCGTCCACAAACGGCGGCATGGGACAATCCAGCGCGGCGGCAATGGCGCGGAGCAGCTCGGCTTCGCGCTCGGTCACCTGACCATCGGCGCTCACGGTCTTGCCGCCGGCCAAAATAATATTCCGTTGCACGCTCGGCGGACAATGTGCGAGCCGGGTCAGCGCGGCGTCCACCTTGTTCAAATCCCATCCGCCGCGCGGAACAAATTCGATGGACGCATGCGGCGCGTCCAAAAATTGCCGGCCAGCAGCGAAGGAACGTCGCGCCGCCGGTTCGTTTTCTTCACCGACATGGGCGAGCGCGGACAGCAGCAGTGCGCATTCCGGCAGCACATCCTGCACGCGGCCGTAATGGGCCGGATTCGGCTCCACGCTGCCGCGCAGCTGCCGCGCGATCATTTTCATCAGCGCAAATTCAAACAGGTCAATCGCCCCGTCGCTCTCGATGAGTTGTTGCAACAGGCGCCGGAAAGTGGATTCATCCGGGCTGGATGGATTCAATGCCGGCACGGCAAATTCGGCGAGCACGAGTTTGTATTTGCCGCCCAGCGCCTGGATTTGCGGGGCGAGCGCCGCCGTTTGCGCGAACAGATCCGGCGCGAGGCGGGACCGCACCAGTTCCATTTGTCGCGCCCGCATTTCCTCATCATCACTCAACAGCAGCGCATAAATCACGCTCGCGGCGCCGGCGGAATCCCGCAGGGCGGTTTTCACTTCCGGCGGCAAACCAAAACGCATCAGGGCGGTTTGTCTGATGTGCGCGGCGGTGGCGTTGCTGGCTTGCGAGACGACGGCGTCCGGCAAAAAAGTTTGTTCGACGGAAATGACGCGGGCCAAATTTTCTTCGTAAGCCTGATCGCGTTCGTATTGATTCGGCGCGAGCGCTTTCACTTTGGGAAACTGGCCGTCGAACGCGGGATCAACCGCAAGAATTCTTTTGGGCAGCGGCGGATGCGTGGAAAAAATGCGGAACCAGGATTCGGCGGCGGAATTAGCAAAATAAAGATGGCTGGCCATTTCCGCATTCGCCGTGTCGAGCCGTCCATGTTTTGACGCGCCGCCGATTTTTTTCAGCGCGCCGCCGATGCCGTCGGGATTGCGCGTGAACTGCACGGCGGCGGCATCGGCGAGCCATTCGCGCTGGCGGCAGATGGCGCTTTTGAGCAGGCGCACAAACGGCAGGCTGATCGAACCAATGATGACAAATAAAAAACCGAGCGGCGCGGTGGGCAGCAACTTGGTTTGGTCCTCTTCGAGCAAAAAAGATTCGCCCTCGGCCGGCACCTCGCTCGCGCCGTAGATCAACATGCGGCCGAGAATGGTGGGCCAAAAAAGGCCGTGCGCGAGCGCGATCAATTTCATGTTGAGCCGCGTGTCGCCGTTCACAATGTGGCTGAACTCGTGGGCGATGACGCCTTGCAGCTCATCGCGCGTGAGCAGCAGCAAACAGCCGCGGGTGACGCCGATGGCCACGTCGTCGCGCGTGTGGCCGCCGGCGAAAGAATTGATGCCGCGCTCATTTTCGAGCAGATAAATTTCGGGGACGGGCGCGCTGGCAGCCACGGCCATTTCCTCAACGACGTGGCGCAGGCGCTGTTCGTTCAGGTCGGCGGTGTTGGTTTCAATGCGTCGGCCGCCGAGCAATTCCGCGACGACGGATCCACCGGCCGAGAGCACGCGGAATTTGTAAAGACAGCCGAGGGCGATCCAGGTCAATGTGCCCAGCGTGATCCAAGCGGCGTGCGTCGGGTTCCAAATTATTTTCAAAAAATGCAGCGGGCGCACGAGCGCTTCGCCGATCAGAAACACCAACGAAATCAAAAACGCCATCGGATTCCATCGCGCTTCATGAAATAACGGATTTTGAAATGCCCAAACGACGGAAGCCGAAACGAGGTCAACGGCGATCACCACCAGCAACACCGTCAATCCGAACAGCCAGATCAGCCGGCGCGCTCGTTTCTGCGCGCGCGCTTCGCGGTCAAAAAAATCCATAAAAGCGATTGGGCTCGGGCCGCTCGATAAAACAGCGAGAAAAAATTCGCGCGCGGACGCGGCGGTCACAGCTTGCTTTCAAACAAGCTCGGCGCGATTTGGTGGGCGACTTCCACGCAACGCGCATAAATTTCCGATGGCGATTCGCATTGCAGCGCGAATTCCGCGAGGGCTTGCGCCTCGGACATTTTCACGCGGCGGATCATGTATTTCACCTCGGGGATCACCGGCGGCGCGGCGCTCAATTCATCCACGCCCAGGCCAATCAGCAGCGGCACGAGCACCGGATCGCCGCCGATCTCGCCACAAACACCGGTCCAGATGCCGTGCGCGTGCGCGGCGTCCACGGTCATCTTGATGAGGCGGATGATGGCCGGATGCGTCGGCTCGTAAAGGTGCGAAACTTTTTCGTTGGTGCGGTCGGCGGCGAGCGTGTATTGGATCAAATCGTTGCTGCCGATGCTGAAAAATTTCGCAATTTTTGCGAGCGCGGGCGCGATCAGCGCCGCGGAGGGAATCTCGATCATCACGCCGATTTCCAGATTTTCATCGAAGGGAATTTTTTCCGCGCGCAATTCCGCTTTGCATTTTTCGACGAGCGCGTTGGCCTGGTTCAATTCGTCCAAACCGGAAATCATCGGATACATCATCTTGATGTTGCCCGCCGAACTGGCGCGCAAAATCGCGCGGAGCTGCGTGCGAAAAAGCTGCGGCTGCGCAAGGCAAAAACGGATCGCGCGCCAGCCGAGAAACGGATTCATCTCCTGCGCCAGTTGCAGATTGGAAGCGAATTTATCGCCGCCCAAATCCAGCGTGCGGATGATGACGGGATGGTTTTTCATCGCCACGGCCACATCGCGATACGCTTCGTATTGCGCCTGTTCGTCGGGCGGGCTTTCGCGGTTGATGAATAAAAATTCCGTGCGGAACAACCCGACGCCTTCCGCGCCGTGCGCGATCACCGATTCGACATCGTGCTGGTCTTCAATATTGGCCGAGAGATGAATCGGTTTGCCGTCGAGCGTGACGGCCGGCTGCCAGAGAATTTCCTGCAGCTTGGCATCAAGCGAGGCCTTGTTTTTTTCGAGCTGGCCGTATTCGAACAGCGTCTGGTCGGTGGGGTTGACGATGACCGTGCCGTTATAACCATCGAGCAACGCGTAATCGCCGTTCTCCAATTCCTCGGCGATATGTTGCAGGCCGACCACCGCCGGAATGTCCAGCGACCGCGCCATGATCGCCGTGTGCGAAGTGCGACCGCCGATGTCCGTCGCGAAACCGAGGACAAATTTTTTATCAAGCTGCGCCGTGGTGGACGGGCTTAAATCGTGGCTGACGAGAATGCACGGCTCAGTGAGATGGTTCAGATTAAACGCGTCTTTGACCTCAAATAAATTATCAAGGACGCGCCCGGTGAAATCGCGGATATCGCTGACGCGCTGGCTCAGGTATTCATCATTGGTGGCGAGCCATGCTTGAGCGAAACGTTCTGTGGTGGCGTGAAAGGCGTATTCGGCGTTGGACTTCTTATCCTTTATCAAATGAAACACCTGATTTAACAAATCAGGATCCCCGAGCATGAGCAGATGCGCTTCAAAAATGTCCGCCTCCTTTGACCCAAGATTATTAATGACCTTGTTCTGAATGCTTAATATCTGCTGGCGTGTCTGCAAGAGGGCTTTTTGAAACCGATTCACCTCGTCATCTACTTCAGCGTCGGAGATTTCTCGTCTGGCGATGATGTGGCGGGCGCGATGCAGCACGAGAATTTTCCCGCGACAAACGCCGGACGAAACGGCGATGCCGCGAAACACCTTTTCACCCTTGGTTTGCGCTGACATACGAGTCACCCACAGAAATAGACGAATGCCTTGTCGTTGCAAAGCATTTCCCACCCAAAATCGAAAATAAAAAAGCCCGCGCGCGGCGGGCTTGGATTTGTCATGCGAAATTTTTTAATTCAAAAATTCCTCACGCGCGTTCCATGTATTTGCCGTCGCGCGTGTCCACCTTGATTTTTTCGCCGGTCTTGATGAACAGCGGCGCCTGCATCTGGATGCCGGTCTCGACCGTGATCGTCTTCTGCACATTGTTGGAAGAATCGCCGCGAATGCCTTCCGGCGCATCCGTCACGGTCAAGATCACGCTCGACGGCAGCTCGATCGAAACCGCCTTGTCTTCCACGAACGTCACCGTCACCAGACCGTTTTCCACGAGATAATCCTTCGTGTCGCCGACGAGTTCCGGCGCGAGCGTCACCGTTTCATAATTTTCCGGGTCGGTGAAAACGTAGTCCTGGCCATCCTTATAACTGTATTCCATTTTCTTGGCCATCATCGGCACCGGCTCGATTTTCTCGGTCGAGCTGAAGCGCACATCGGACGTTTTACCGGTGCGGATGCTCCGGAGCGAGGCCTGCACGAACGCGCGCAGGTTGCCCGGCGTGCGATGTTGAAAGCTGAGCACGACGGAAATGTCGCCGTTGTAATTGATCGCCATGCCGCGGCGGAGGTCGCTTGCTGTTGCCATAATTTAAAAATCAAATTTCGTTTTATTTTCCAAAATGAGTCCATGATTTTAGCCGAAGAAAAGGCGAACGCAAGAACGGTTTCGCCCCTGCGAACTCGCGCAGCGGTTTGAAAAATATTGCCGGCAGACAAACACAAACTTTTCCAAAATAAATTTGATTTAAACCTGCGAAATCTGCGGGCAAAAAACCGGCGCGTGCCTTGACACCACAAAACTTTGTATGTTACATAAGGCCAGCCACCATTAGCAGTGGCCTTATGCGTTGCCCCAAGTGCGGTTGTCAGGATGACAAAGTCATAGATTCACGAGCCTCGCGTGAGGGTGCGACCATCCGCCGCCGCCGCGAATGCGCGGGTTGCGGCCATCGCTTCACCACTTACGAAGAGCTCGAACACGATGGGCTAATGGTGTTGAAGCGCGATGGCCGGCACGAAGAATTTTCCCGCGACAAATTGATTTCCGGCATCCGCAAAGCCTGTCAAAAGCGCCCCGTCTCGCCCAAGGCCATGGAAGATTTGGTGGATCACATCGTCGCCGCGGTGACTGCCAAATTTGAAAATGAAGTGCCCGGCGACTTCATCGGCAAAATGGTGATGGACGGTTTGCGCGGCATTGATGAGGTCGCCTACGTCCGCTTTGCGAGCGTGTATCGCCGGTTTCAGGAAGCCACGGATTTTGTTCAGGAAGTAAAAAAACTGGAGGCCATGCAATGATCGCCCTGCACACCAACTGCCTGCTGTTCCAACTTGCCACCGGCGAGAGCGTGCCCTGCTCCGCCGAAATGATCTCCGTCGAAGTGCTCGGCGACAGCCACTGGCTGGAACCCGACGTGCTCCGCCACGCCGCCGCGAGCGTGTTTCATTATTTCAAAATCGAGCTCGCGCGCGAGACGGTCACCGTCGGCGAATTTTCCGTCGCCCTAGAAAAAGTGCTGCGCCATCTCGGTCTCACGATTGCCACCGGCGACGCCCAGTCGCTCGCGGCCGGCATCGTCGAAACCGACCTCGGCTTGTTCGCGCACGAAGCGGCCGGCAGCTTCGAACTTTTTTTCTACCCGCGCCTGCGAAAAGAATTGCGCACGCAGCTTCGCCTCTCCCCGCGCGTCCTGCGCTTTCGCGGCCTGCGCGCCTGTGTCAAAAAACTGGCCGGCGCGAGCCGCTGGAGTGATCGCTGCGACCAGTTGCAACAGCAAATCGTGGCCTATCTTCGAGAATGCCTGACCGCCGAAACCGAGCCGGGCGACTGCGCGCTGGTCGTGGAATGATCTTTGTCCGCGAATTCCGCTAATTTTCACAAATGGAAAATCCTGGTGCAGACTTCGGCGAGCCAGGAAAATAATTCGTGAAGATCGCGCCATTCGCGGATAATAATTCTTGGTCATGAGCAAAACCCTATTTGAAAAAATTGCCGCGCGCGAGATTCCGGCGGCGATCCTTTACGAAGACGACCTCGTGTTCGCGTTCCGCGACATCCATCCGCAGGCCCCGACGCACATTTTGATCGTGCCCAAGAAACCGATTCCGCGCATTGCCGAGGCGGCGGCGGACGATCAGCCCTTGCTCGGACACCTGTTGCTCAAGGCGGCCGAGGTCGCGGCCCAAGTCGGTTTGCTATCAAGCGGCTACCGGCTCGTCATCAACAATGGCACGGACGGCGGCGAAACCGTGCCGCACCTGCACTGCCACCTTCTTGGCGGGCGGCACCTCGCGTGGCCGCCGGGTTGAATCGCCCGGTTTAAATTTTTCAAACGAACTAAAACCGCAAAACTGCGCTGGACGGAAACGGCGCGACAAAATACAGTCGCCGCCGGAAATAAAATAATTTCGCCGCTGAAAAAATTTCGCCCCGTGAACAAACGCGCCGTCATCCAGAAGATCACCGCGAAGCTCGTCGCGGAGCTGGAAGTTTATTTCCGCGCGGCCCACGCCTCGCGCACCGAGGCCACGCACGAATCCAGCAAGGCGGAAAACAAATACGACACGCGCGGCCTCGAAGCCTCCTATCTCGCGCGCGGCCAATCCAAGCAGGCGGCGGAACTCGAGGCCGCCCTCGCCGAATTTGAAAAGCTCGGCACGAAAAAATTTGCGGCCGGCGACGCCATCACCGTGGGCGCGTTGGTGGAATTGGCCCACGGCGGCGAAAACGCCATTTATTTTCTCGGCCCGCGCGCCGGCGGCACCGAAGTGTTGCACGACCGCAAGGAAATCCTCGTCATCACCCCGCAATCGCCGCTGGGCGAACAGCTCCTGGGTAAAAAATCTGGTGAGTCGCTGCAATTAAAGCTCGGCAATGAAATCCGTGCGGCGAAAATTCTGCGCGTGGAATGATCCGGCCAACGCCGGCGGAAAATCCTTCACAATATTTTTGCAAAAATCTGGCTTGCAATTAAGTAACTGGACGGTTACTTGCTGTCTTTCCCGCTGCGCAATCTTTGCGCAACCCTTGATTTCATTGCCGAGGCTGTAACTTTCCCCAAAAGCCTCCGTCTGGTTTGGTGAATGGCAATCACGCCATAAAAAAACGAAACTTATAAAAATTATGAAAACTAAACTGCTCCTTACGGCCGCGCTGATCGGTGCGGCGAGTCTCTCGGCCCAAGCCGGCGTCCGCTTCGGTTTCGGGTTTGGTCTGCCATTGCCCGTGCCCGTCGTGGTCGCGGCGCCGGTCGCCCCGGTGGTGGTGGCCGCGCCGGTGGTTTGCGCCCCGGCGGTCACCGTGGTCAGCCCAGCCTGTCCGGGACCGGACTTTGTGTGGGCGCCGGGCTATTGGTCGGTGACTGGCTATAGCCGCGTGTGGGTGCCCGGTTTCTGGCAACACCGGCCCGCGCATCTCGTCTATGGCCATGCGTATGGCTATGACCACGGCTGGCATCATTATTAAAAATCGGCGCGCCTGATTTTGTCGCGCTCACAAATTGGATGGAATCACAGGTCGCCGTTCATTGCGGCGACCTTTTTTTTCCGGGGATGGCAAATCAGATCTTGGCGAGCCGCTGCGTGATTCAGGCGATTATGAAAAAAATTAACGCTCGGCGGCAAGAACCTGTCGATAAATTTCCAAATGCTGCCGGGCGATGACCTGCGGATAAAACCGGCGCACGGCCTCGGCCTTGGCGGCCACCGCGAGTTGGTGGGCGAAGTCGCGGTTGGCCAGCAATCTTTCCACCCCTTCGCGAAAACTTTCCGGCCGCTGCGGATCGCAAAACAGGCCCGTTTTTTCCGACTCAATCAATTCCGGCACGCCGCCGACGTTGGCGGCCAGCACCGGCACGCCTGCCGCCATCGCCTCGAGCACGACCATCGGGCAATTATCTTCCAGCGTCGGCAGCACCAGCATCGACGCGGTTTTGAAATGCTCCTTCACGCGGTCGCGCCCGGCGAAATTGATGTGCTCGCACCACGGCCGCGCCTGCACGAGTTGAAAATATTCCGCGCTGTAGGCGCTGGCATCCGTGTGGCCGAGAAAGACGACCTGGATTTTTTTTTGCGCCGCCAGCGGGTCGAGCGCGCGGATGAATTCATTTTGATTTTTGCGCGGGCAAATGGTGCCCACGCAAAGGATGACGGGCGGACGATCCGGCGGGGGCGCGGCGTGCAGTTCAAAAAATCCGGCGTCCACCGCGTTCGGCAAGAGCCAGGTTCTGCGCGCGAGCGAGGCCACCGCCGACTGCGTGTAACGCGAGATGCACACCACGCCGTTGGTGCGGGGCAACGTGAACCGTTCCAGCCGCGCGGCCAGCCATAAAAAAGTGAACGGCCGCGCGCGGTCAAGTTGCGCGATCATCCGCATGTTGCCGTGGACGGTGATCACATTCGGAAAACCTGAAAGGGCCGCGCTGATGGCGCAGTCGCGTTCCGTGCCCTGGCCGTGAACAATATCTGGTTGAATTTCCCGCAGTTTTTTTCGCACGCCGCGAATGCAACCTTGATAGCCGGTGCGCAGCCAGCCGAGGCGCGGCACCGCCACACCGTGGTAAAAAATATTCGGCGCGATTTTTTCCACCGAAGGCAGCGGCTTTTTCAGGCACGAAACCACATGGATTTCCGCCTCCGGCACCATCGCAAAACCTTGGAGCAAATCGCCGGGCGCGATGCCGAGGCGCGGCTGCGGATCGGCGCAGCCGGGCATGGCCTCGCGCGTGTCGGTGGTGAGAATGGCGATGCGCATGGTCAGCGGGCGTAGCGCAAGCTGCGTTGGTCCACGAGCCGGTTGAGCCGGCGCAGACCTTGTTTGACCGCCCATTGAAATTTTCCGCGCGGATAGGCCGCGCCCGTCGTGCCCGCCACGGCGTGAAGATGCGGCTGGGTTTTAAACAGCCGCACGTCGCCGGCCGGAATTTTTTCCAAGGCGCGAAATAGCACGCGCTCGATGAAGTGATTTTCGCCCGCGCGATCATCACACTGGCGATACAAGCCTTGCATGTGCCTCCGATAAAAATCCGTTTGGGCGCAGAACAAATAAGTCCGCGCCCAACGCCGCCGATGCAATTGATCAATGAGCAATGACGCGTCCGCGCTGCGGCGGCACTCGCCGAGCATCGTCGCTAGGTTGAGCAGCTGGTAACGACCGGTGATTTTCAACCAGCGCGCTGGCGGCGAAGGTTCGCTGGCCAGCCACGCATCCAGCATTTCAAATTCCTGAAAACCTTTGCCACGTTCAGGGCTGGCCGACGGCGCAAAACGCCGGACGTGCAGCCGGGAGGATTCGGCGAATTGGGGATGGCGTTCCAATGGATAGCCGGAATTTTCCAGAAAAAAAACCGGGGCGAATTGCTGGCAGAATTCCACCACCGCCAGATATTCCGCCAGCCGCGTCGCGGGATTTGCCGCCGCCGCGCCGGTCACGTTGGGCTGGATGGTGGCCGTGAGCACGATGGGAATTTCCGTTTGAAATTCAGCCGGCGAGATCATGAAGCAAGAAGGTTGGACATGCGATGTCCCGCCGGGCGGAAATCCAGAGTGGCAGAGCGGCTCATCCGACGGAGATTAAGCGGAACCCACCGCCGAGTGAAGTTTGAAGTTTTCCCGCCACGCGCCCGTTTTGCTTTGCGCTTGACGAAAGGGATGAATTGCGTTTTTTGTGCCGCACAAATTGTGATCGCCGCCTGCCGCCCCCGCCTGCTGATCTTGAGCGCCTTTGGCGTGCTTGTGGTGTCCGCCCTGTTTTACATGCTGGTCGGGCACGAAGAGACTTCTTCCTGGCCGGGCAATGCGGTTCACAACTGGAACGAATATGGTTTCCGCGCACTGCACGGCAAACTCGTCACGAACCCCGGCGGATTTGAGGCGTTGACCAAACCGGTCATTTATCTGGGCCATCGCGCGGCCAGTTATTACGAGGTTTTCGCCGTGGGCAAATTACTCGGCTGGGCGGGCGACGGTCTGCTGATGTTTCATCTGGTCTTTTCGCTGGCGCTTTTTTTCTCCGTGTGGTTTTTGCTGGGCCGCAGCCAACTGGCGGCGGCCGGCGCGGCGGCGACGGCTTTGTGCCCGGGTTATACGATTTATCCGACGGTGTTGGATCCGAACGCGGTCGCGCTTTACATGGCGTTGCCGTATGCAGCGATCATGATTTATGTGCTGTCCGGCAAAATAATTTCGCCTTTGCAACTCGTCTTTTTGGCGCTGCTCACCTTCGGCTACACCTCGTTGAACTGGAGCACGGCCTTCGGCCACGGAATTTTATTCTGCACGTTGCTGGTCATCCCGGCGTTGCCGTGGACGCGGCTGGCCATCTACGTTGGACTGGCCGCGTTGAGCGTCGGGGTCGTTGCCTGCCAATCGGTGCTCGACAAAATAAACGTCGGGCCGGGGGCCGCGGGCGGATCGAATTTTAAAGAATTTTTGTCCGGCTACACTTGGGGTCATAATGGCTATGGCATCCATGTGACTACCGCCAAGGCCATCGTGAGATTGAGCGCCGCGAACGCCATGGGCCTTTTGCCGCTGCTCGGCTTCAGCGCCTGGCTGGCCGTGAAATTCCGTCCGGCAAACCGCTCCGTGGACCTGCTGGCCTTTCTGCCGCTGCTGGCCGCCGTGCTCGGCATCATGACCATGCGGAATTATTTTGGCCATCATCCGTGGATGGCGGCCCCCATGTTGATTCCCGGGTTGGTGCTGTCGCTGGCGGCGCTACTTAAACGCAATCCCGCTGAAAACGCGGGCGGCCAAAAAAAATTCTTCGCCGGATTGTTTCTGGCCGGCTCGTTGGTTTATGCGCTGCTGATCTTGGGCGCGCATCGGGTTTATCACGCCGAAAGCTTGGAACTCACGGCGCTGGTCTTGCAACACACGCAGCGCAACGACACCATCGTGCTGGTCCAAAATTTGGATCCTCAAATGGCCGAACAGACGGATGCGCTGGCCGAAAGTTGTGATCGGCGCATCGTCGTGCTGCCCGACTTGAACGCGCCGCGGCCCGCGGGCGAAAATCTGTTGCTGCTGTCCGCCGCACCGCTGGCCCAGTTACCGCTCGTGGCGCATTCGGAAAAATCCGCGCTGCGGGCCCTGCCGCTCGTGCAGCCACTTTCAACGTGGTATGCGCAAAAAATTTCCAAGCGCAACGCGCAGGACCAGCATTTTGAATACACCGTGGGCACCATCTTTGGCCTGTATCGCCTGCCAGCCGGCCGTTGACGCATGCAAACCATAAGCCGCCAAACTCGCGCCGCCGTCAACCTCAGCCTGGTCATCCCGTGTTACAACGAAAGCACGGTGCTGCCGTTTCTGAAGGAACGATTGCTGAACAGTCTGGCGGAATTAAAAATGTCCTGGGAAGTGATCCTCGTGGACGACGGCTCGCGCGACGATACCTTCAAACAACTGGCCGCGATGAATGCCGCCGACCCGCGCTTCAAGGTGATTTCCTTCTCGCGCAACTTCGGCCATCAAACCGCCGTGTTCGCCGGCCTCTCGCAAGCTTACGGCGATTTTGTGGCGGTGCTGGACGCCGATTTGCAGGACCCGCCGGAATTTTTGGCAGCCTGCCTGGCTAAACTTAATGAAGGTTACGATGTCGTCTATGCCGTGCGTCGGCAGCGCAAAGAAAATATTTTCAAGCGCACCTGCTATGCCACGTTTTACCGGCTGCTCAAGGCCATCGCCGAAGTGGAAATTCCGCTGGACTCCGGTGATTTTTGCGTGATGCGCCAATGCGTCGTATCCGTGATGCGTGGGATGCCCGAGCGCGATGTTTTTGTTCGCGGCCTGCGCGCCTGGAGCGGTTTTCGGCAGATCGGCATCGAATACAATCGCGCCGCGCGCGCCGCCGGCGAGACCAAATACCCTTTCCGCAAACTCGTGCGACTGGCGCTGGACGGCGTGTTTGCGTTCTCGCCGATTCCGCTGCGGCTGGCGGCGTATCTGGGTTTTGCGATCGTGGTGCTTTCTCTGATCGCCGCCGTGATCGTGATGCTCTGGAAAATTTTTAATTTCCAGCTGCTCGGCCATTATCCCTCCGAAGTGCCGGGCTGGACCTCGGTGGTCTGCCTGATTTTATTCATGAGCGGCATTCAGTTGCTGATCCTCGGCGTCATGGGCGAATTCATCGGCCGCATTTACAATGAAGTGAAACAGCGGCCGCGCTGGATCATCCGCGAAACCCGCGGCCTCGATGAAACCGAATTGAAATAAAATGATCGCCCGCTGGTCGCAAGGTCCCGCCGACGCCAACATGCCGGAAGCCATGCTGGTGGAGACGCTCGCCTGCGTCCGCCGGCATCCGTGGTGGGCAGCGCGCGCGCGGCTCGCGCGCGCCGTTTTGCACGCCAACGACGTGGCTCCGCCGGCGGCCGTGCTCGATGTCGGCTGCGGCTGGGGCGTGAATTTATCCGCGCTCGAAAACTCTGGTTATCGCGCCGTTGGCCTTGACATCTCGCGGCAAATTCTCGAACTCATTGACCAGCCCGGCCGCCAGCTCATCGAAGCAGATTTGAACCAGCCCGCGCCCGCCGGCCACGAACTTTTTGCCGGCGCATTACTGCTGGATGTCATCGAACATTTGGACGACGACCGCGGCACGCTCCAGCGAATCGCGCCACTAATGCAACCCCGTGGCACCCTCGTCGTGAGCGTGCCCGCCCTGCCCGAATTATTTTCCGATTTCGACCAGATCCAAGGCCATCGCCGGCGTTACCTCCCGGAAACGTTGCGTGCCGCATTTGTTGACACCGGCTTTTCCGTGCAAAAAATTTTCTGGTGGGGCGCGTGGATGGTGCCCGTTCTGCGCCGCATGCGCAGCCGGTCAACGGCGGTCGACGGCGTTAAAAAAACCTACGCGGATTATTTAAAATTGCCGCCATGGCCCGTGCCTGCCCTGATGTCCGTGGCTTACGCGTTTGAACATCAGCTTGCTGCCCGCGGCAGTTTGAAGACCGGCAGCTCCCTGTTTGCGGTCGCGATTCGCAATCCTTGACCAAATCCGCGCCGGATTATTTTGGAATTATTTCAAAACGCAACGCGGCGTTGCCGTTTCCGTATTTTCCTTGCCGCCCGCTTTGGCGCACAGGCATCATGCCGTGACAGAAGCTAGGTAAATTAATCCCAACATGAGCATTGCCCTTGTCACTGGTTCCGCTGGTTTGATCGGTTCGGAAACGTGCAAACGCTTTCACGCGGAAGGTTACGACATCGTCGGCGTGGACAACGACATGCGCGCGAAATTTTTCGGCGCGGAAGCCTCCACGGCGCTCACGCGCACGAAGCTGGAAAAATCCCTGAAAAATTACCGCCACGAAAGTTTGGACATCCGCGACAATGATGCGGTCAACAAACTTTTCGCCAAGCTCGGCACGTCCGTCAAAGTCGTCATTCACACCGCCGCGCAGCCGTCGCACGACTGGGCCGCGCGCGAACCGCACACGGATTTCGGCGTCAACGCCGTCGGCACTTTGAATTTGCTCGAAGCCGCGCGGCAGCATTGTGCCGAAGCGGTTTTTATTTTCACCAGCACGAACAAGGTCTATGGCGATACGCCGAATCTGCTGCCGTTGCGCGAACTGGCATTGCGCTGGGAAATTGATCCGGCGCACGCGTATCACGAAGGCATTGATGAAACGATGTCCATTGACCAGACCAAGCATTCGCTGTTCGGCGCGAGCAAGGTAGCGGCGGATGTTTTGGTGCAGGAATATGGCCGCTATTTCGGCATGAAGACCGCGATTTTTCGCGGCGGCTGTTTGACGGGCCCCGCGCATGCGGGCACCGAACTGCATGGCTTCCTCGCCTACCTGATGAAATGCACGGCGACCGGCCGGCCGTATCGCGTGTTCGGCTACAAGGGCAAGCAGGTGCGCGACAACATCCACAGCCACGATCTCGTCGAGGCGTTCTGGCAGTTCACCAAGGCACCGCGCGTGGCGGAAGTTTACAACATGGGCGGCAGCCGTCATTCGAACTGCTCCATGCTCGAAGCCATCGGCCTGTGCGAAAAAATCAGCGGCAAAAAACTCGACTACACTTATGTCGAGGACAACCGCATCGGCGACCATATCTGGTATGTCAGCGACGTGAGGAAATTTCAGAAGCATTATCCGCAGTGGAAATACCAGTTCGACTTGAAGGCGATTCTCGATCAGATTCACGCCGCCGTTGTCGCCAGTTGAACCGCGCATGAAAATTTTCATCACCGGCATCTGCGGATTCGTGGGCAGCACGCTCACGCGGACGCTGCTGGACGCGGTGGAAAATTTGCAGATTGTCGGCGTGGATAACTTTATCCGCCCGGGCAGCGAATTGAATCGCCGCGAACTCGCCAAGCTCGGCGTGAAAATCGTTCACGCCGATGTCCGCAGCGCCACGGATTTTGCAACGCTGCCTGCTGCTGATTTCGTGATTGATGCCGCCGCGAATCCCAGCGTGCTCGCCGGCGTGGACGGCAAGACCAGCTCGCGCCAGTTGCTGGAACATAATTTGTGGGGCACGTTCAACCTGCTCGAATACTGCAAGACACATCGCGCCGGCTTGATTTTGTTGAGCACCAGCCGCGTTTATTCCGTGCCGCCGCTCGCGGCGCTGCCGGTGGAAATTCACCAGAAAGCATTTCGGCCAAACCTAAACGCAAGTTTCCCGGAAGGAATTTCCGCCGCGGGCGTCAGCGAAAATTTTTCCACCGCGCCGCCCATTTCACTTTACGGTTCCAGCAAGCTCGCGAGCGAAGTCATCGCGCTCGAATACGCGGAGACGTTTCATTTTCCCGTCTGGATCAATCGCTGCGGCGTGCTCGCGGGCGCGGGCCAATTTGGCAAACCTGATCAGGGAATTTTTTCTTTTTGGATCAATTCCCATCTGCGCCGGCGGCCGCTGAAATACATCGGCTTCGCCGGCGGCGGCCACCAAGTGCGCGACTGCCTGCATCCGCGCGATCTCGTGCCGGTGCTGCTCGCGCAAATGAAAAGCGACGGCAAAGAAAAACCGCGCATCGCCAACTTCAGCGGCGGCGCAAAAAATTCCATGTCGCTCGCGCAACTCACGGACTGGTGCGACGCGCGTTTCGGCCCACACGCGGTTGCGAGCGAAGCCGCGCCGCGCCCGTTCGATATTCCCTGGCTGGTTTTGGATTCATCGCTCGCCGAAAAAACCTGGGACTGGTCGCCGAAAATTTTATGGCCGCAGGTGCTGGACGAAATCGCTCGCCACGCGGAACAAAATCCCGACTGGCTGGAGATTTCAAACTCATAAACAGGCATGTCCGAGAACGCCCAAGAACTGCAGCAGATTTACCGGCAACGTTTCAGCGCCACGTCCGCCTATCGCAACCGCGTGTGGCAGGTTTTGACGCGGTCGTTTTTCAACCGCTGGATTTCGTCCGAGGCCGCCGTGCTGGACCTCGGCTGCGGCTACGGCGAATTCATCAACCACATCGCGGCCGCCCAGAAATACGCGATGGACTTAAATCCGGATGCGCCGAAATTTCTCGCGCCCGCCGTCCGCTTTTTTGAACAGGATTGTTCGCTCGCGTGGCCGTTGCCGGAAAACTCGCTGGACGCCGTGTTCACCAGCAATTTTTTTGAGCATCTGCCGGACAAGCAATGTCTCAAGTGCACACTGCGGCAGGCGTTTCGTTGTTTGAAACCCGGCGGCCGTTTGATCGCGATGGGGCCGAACATCAAATATCTGCCCGGCTTGTATTGGGATTTTTTTGATCACCACACGATTCTCACCGAGGCATCGCTGGCCGAAGTTTTGGTGATGGAAGGTTTCACGCTGCAACAAGTGACGCCGCGCTTTCTGCCTTACACGCTGGTCAACGCGCCGGAATATCCGCTCGGCCTGTTGCGATTGTATCTGGCGCTGCCGTGGTTGTGGTGGGTGCAAGGCCGGCAATTTCTCGTCGTCGCCGCAAAACCGCATTGAGGCATGAATGCGACTTCGCCCAATCCCGCCGCGCCGCCGCTGAAATTATTTTCCGTGATCATGCCGGCGCGCAACGAGGAGGAATCGCTGCCGGCCACGATCGAACATCTGCATCTGGAATTTTCCCTGAACCATGTGCCGCACGAAATCGTCGTCGTGGATGACGGCAGCACGGACAAAACGTGGGAGGTGTTGCAATCGTTGAAAATAAAAATTCCCGCGCTGCGGCCCGTGCAAAATTCCGGCGAGCACGGTTTCGGCCGCGCGATTGTTTTCGGACTGCGCCATTGCACGGGCGACGCCGTGGTGATCATGATGGCGGACGAATCGGACGATGCGCGCGACGCGGTGCGCTATTGGAAATTATTGAATGACGGCTGGGACTGCGTGTTCGGCAGCCGTTTCGTCAAAGGCGGCGGCACGATTGATTATCCGAAAGTGAAATTGTTGGTGAACCGGATCGCCAACTTTCTCATCCGCCTCGTGTTTCGGATTCCGTTGAACGACACGACCAATGCGTTCAAAGCCTATCGGCGCAATGTGATTGCAGGCTGCGAGCCGCTGATCGCGCCGCATTTCAATTTGACGGTGGAGATTCCGCTCAAGGCCGTGGTGCGCGGTTATTCGTGGACGGTGGTGCCGATCACCTGGCGCAACCGACGGTTCGGCGAGGCCAAATTAAAAATCAAGGAGATGGGCAGCCGGTATTTTTTCATCTGCGCGTATGTGTGGCTGGAAAAATATTTCAGCCGCGGCGATTACCGGCAGCGCAAATAAAATTTTCGCAAACGACCATTGATCGGGGCAATCATAATCCAAACCCACGCTTCCGCGTCGGCGCGGAACGCCTCGGTTTACTTGTCGCGCGGTTCGACGCATAATTTCCGCGCCATTCTTATTGCCGATGAATTCCCATCCGAAAATCCTGTTCGTGCATGATTTCCCGCCCGAGGCGCGGGCCGTGGCCGATTTGATCCGGCAAATATTTTTAGGTTACCCCGTGGACCGCCTCCACTGGTGGCATTGCCGGCGCACCGCGCTCTATGAACAGCCGGATCTGCGCGCCACCAGCGTGGACGGTTTTTGTATTCCCGAAAAGCTTGTTCCGCATGCGCGTTTGACGGAAATAAAATCCCGCCTTCTGGAAAATTTCTGGGCACCGCTCGCCGCCCGGCATCTGGAACGCACCATCGCCGAAATTCAGCCCGATCTCGTGGTGGCGCTGCTGTTCGGCTGGTCCGTGCCCGTGCTGCAACGCGTCCGCTGGCCGGCCGGACAGCGGCGGCATTTTTCGCTCTGGGATTTTCCCGACACCAACGGCATGAAAAAAATTCTCGGCACGGCCCGCAGCCGGCGTTTCACCCAGGCCGTTTTTCAACTTGTGCAATCGGCTAGCTCTTTCGACGGCATTTGCCCCGCCGTCTTGGAAGAAATTAAAAATCAAACCGGCCGCGCCGACGGCTTGGTCATCCATTCCGGTTTCGAGCCACACCATTTGCAAGCGCTCGAAAATTCCAAGGAAGAGCGGACGCGCGATGAAATTATTCGCCTCGCTTACGTCGGCACCATTATTTCCGAAAATGGTTTTCTGAAAATGCTTTCGGCGTTGAAAAAAATCCGGCCCGCGCTGCCACAAAAACTGGTTCTGGAATTTTTCGGCGGCCGCAATTATTCCGCACGCCCGTGGTTTGACGCAGCCTGGATGGTGGAGCATCCCATGTTCACCGACGACGGGCTGATCACGGCATTGCGCCGCTGCGATTGGGGCTTGGTGGTCATGGACCCGGAAGGCACGGACCGGCAATACAGCCGGTTCAGTTTTCCGAACAAAGTCGGCACTTATCTTTCCGCCGGCGTGCCGGTGCTCGGCTACGGCCATCCTGGCAGCAGCCTCGGGCAACTGATGCAAGCCCAACCGGTCGGCCGTTTCACGAGTGCCACCGATGATTCCAGCTTGGAAAAATTTCTGCTGAGTTGCCTGTTGCCGCCTGCACCGCGCCAATTTTTTCGTGAGGCAATTCTGCATAGCGCCCAGACCGAGTTCAATGCGGCGGCGATGCGTTCGCGCCTCTGGCAACGGTGGGGCGCGACGGCTTAAATCCTTGCATTGGCAGTGACAGTCCGCGCGGGTTCACGGAGTTTGAAAATGACATCCGTCCACATCACTTCGTGATGCACGTTTCGGGCGGGTTCGCCAAACGAAACCGGCGCATAGCCCAAGTCGGACAGAAAATGCAGGATGTCGTAAAACCAACCCTGGCCTTCGTATTCGGGGACGAACAGGCTCTCACATTGAACGACCCGAATGCGCCGTTCGGACAACATTTTTGTGGCACCCTGGAAAACGCGCAGGTCAAACCCCTGGCAATCCGTCTTCAGCAAATCAATCGTCGCGATTTTTTGCTCCGCGCAGAATTGGTCGAGCGTGGTCAGGGTGATTCCCACCTCGCCGATTTTTTTATGCGCGGCGGATTGCAGTGCGGCTGCAGCCGGCAAAAGCGAATTGCTCATGGAAAACTGCGTTTTAATCAGTGTTGTTTCCTGCTGCCGGTCGCCCAAAGCCAACCGATGCAGCCGGGCTTGGGGAAAGTTTGCGACGGCGGTTTGCAAGGCGGTGAAATTTTCCGGATCCGGTTCAAACGCATGAATGATTGCATTCGGAAAATACGTCATCATGCTTTGGATCGTTTCGCCCCGATGCGCACCCACATCGAAACAAACGGGAGCTGGAACTGCCGCGAGCAAAATTTGAATGTCCCGCCACGGAGCGCGCCCGATTTTTTTCATGTCCTGCAATCGGCAGCCAAAATGACCGAGCAAGCTTTGAATTAAATGTTTCATTTTTTCTGTGAAAAACTGGTTTGCTTTTGAGGATAACAATTAAGAACGCGGCATTTGCAGGCTCGCCCGATAACCATCCAATGTCTGTTGGATGAAGCGGTGCCAGGAAAATAATTTCGCACGCTGCCGAGATTTTTCACTGAATGCTGCCCGGAGCGCGGGCTGACGCGCCAGTCGCAGCATGGCCTGACGCCAGCCGTCGGCGTCTGTGGGTGGCAGGAGAATTCCCGCATCGCCGATGACTTCCGGCATCGAGGTGGTATTGGAGGCGATGACCGGAATGCCACATTGCATCGCTTCCAAGGGCGGAATGCCAAAACCTTCGAACAGCGAGGGAAACAAAAACGCGCTGGCTCCGCTATAAATCGCCGCCAGATGTTCGTCGGGAACGCGGCCGGCGATGATGACGCGGGCGGCGGCTTTGGGATACTTCGCGAGGGTCTCCCGCACTTCGGGATTTCGGTTTGGGTTGGGCCCCACCAAGACCAAGTTGGTGTCGTTGAGCTCGCCCGTTTCGACCAGCGTGCTGAAACAGTGGATGAGATGCGGGAAATTTTTATGGGGCGCGTGGGCGGAAAGGGAAAGAAAATAATTTTCTTCCGGGATGTGATATTGCGAACGGATCGCGGCCAGGATTGGCGCGTTGGTTTCGGGATAAAAGATATTTTCGTCGGCGGCCAACGGCGTGAGGAAAATCCGTTCGGGAGGAATGGTGGAAAATTTGAGGATGTCGTCCCGCACCGTTTCCGAGATACAAAAGGCGAAATTGTCCGGCGTCAGACAGGCAATTAAATTGTCCATGTATTGCGAGTCACTGCCGCCGAAAAATTCGGGATATTTGAGCGGATTAAAATCATATACCGTCATGAACTTTCGCAAATGGTTTGCCTGCCGCACGGCCGGCGGAAACGGCTGATGCAAAGAATGGAAAATGTCGGCGTCAAGCATGTCCGATGTCAAAACCGATTCGCCCGCGATGCAGGCGCGGGCGGTTTCGGCCAGCAGCCACCGATAGGCGCGGGCGGGGAGGCTGCGGTTTTCAATCGAACGATGAACCCGGCTCCCCAGTTTGAAACCCATGCGGCTGGAACGCAATTGACCGGCGCGGAATTTTAATTTTTCTTCGGGTGATATGCCTTCGGCCACCAAAAAATCATAAGCCCCGACCAAGTGCGACGTAGCGGCGAAAGTGAGTTCGCACGCCTTTTCATTTCGCAAACCGTGAAAAAATTGACTGGCCACCCGTTCCATGCCCCGCCACACCGGTCTGGCGTGGCCCAAAAGCGATATGTCCAAAAGCACTTTTGGTTTCATGGCACCGGTTGATCACCGCAGACGCGAAATGACATTCAGAAGGCATTCTGCCGGAACCGGCGCGGACAACTCAAATCATTTGTGCATCTCGCGGGGATGCCGGGACGAAGAATAATCTGGAAGGCGGCGGGGCAACAATTTATTTAATTTGAAAAATATTTGCGCGCGTTCACCGGCGGCGAATTCGCTTGAGTCCACCCAAGGTTCCGATTAGACAAGGGCCGCACAATGAAAGCCCTCATCTCCGCCGTGGCCTGCAACCCGTATCTCGGCTCGGAGAATTTTTTCGGCTGGGCGGCGGTGAAATGTCTGGCGCAGGATCATCCGCTCTGGGTCATCACCGGCAGCCGCAATCGCGAGGATCTCGGCCGCGCGGAACGCGAGGGACTGGTGCCGGCTAATGTAAAATTTATTTACGCCGGCGCGCACAAGCCGTGGCACCCGCACCGGCAACTGGCCCGGATGCAGAGCTGGAAGGAGTATATTCATTTTGCCAAAGATTCGCTCGCGGTGGCGCGCGAACTGCACCGCGTGGAAAAGTTTGATGTCGTCCAGCATGTCACGTTTTCGACGTGGCGCGTGGCTTCGCCGATGTGGCGGCTGGGCATCCCGTTTGTGTTCGGCCCGATTTGTGGCGATGAAGAATTTCCGTTCGCGTTATTTCCCATTCTCAGTCCGGCGGGCGCGGCCTTCGAGTTGTTGCGCAAGATCGCCAATGTGTATTCCTGGTATTCGCCGGGCGTGCGCCGAAGCCTGCGCGAGGCGGCGCATATTTTTGCGATCACGCACGAAGCGGAACAGTTGACGAAAACTTTGCGCAGTTCGGCCGCCGGGATTTCCCAATTGTCGCCGGGATTTTATGCGGCAGACAAAGTGGCCGCATTCGCGCGCTTCCTGCCGGGCAAAAAGGTGGACGGCGTGTTGCGGCTGTATGCCGCAGGCAATCTGGGCGGACAAAAATGCATCGCCCTCGCGCTGCAAGCCTTGGCGCGCGTCAAACAACGCGGCGTGAATTTTCGTTATCTGCTCGGTGCCGGCGGACCGGAGATTCCTCATTTGAAAAAACTGACGGCGAAGTTCGGCCTGACCGAAGAAATTATTTTCGGCGGCACGGTGAGCCGCGAAGAATATCAGCAGGAACTCGGTCGCACCCATATTTATCTGTTGCCGAGCATGCGCGAGACGGTGGGGTTGACGATGCTGGAGGCGATGCTGGCCGGCTGCGTGCCGATCGTGGGCGACAATGGCGGGCCGAAACTGACGGTGACCGAAGCGTGCGGTTATAAGATATCCGTTTCCAATCCGAACCGCATGGCGGAGGAAATCGCCGACATCATTGTGGCGATTGATCGCGACCGGAAAATCATTTCTGAAAAAGGCGCGCAGGCCTCGGCCCGCGTCGCCACGCGTTTTGCGGAGGAACATTACCGCCAAACGGTCAACGCGGTTTACCGCGCCGTGACGCAGAGCGTTGCCAAAACGGGCAAATAGTTTTTTGCCAGTCAGGTCATGGAAAGTGCTTGCCAGTCTGGTTCGACTGCGTAATTTGACGCATCAACTAAACTAAACTGTCGCCGCGTGGCCGCGGAGCGACGGCGGCGGTTCCGGCAACCCAACATTTCCATGAAAAGAATACTCAATGTCGCGTGCGGGAAGGATACTTACGGAACCGATTTTGTGGACATGTATCCAAGCCGGAAAGAAGTCATCCAATGCGATATTGAAAAAGGTCTTCCGTTCGAAGACGGGGTTTTCGACGAGGTTTACAGCCATTGCCTGTTTGAGCACCTGCGAAATCCGTTCAACATGCTTTTGGAGATGAAGCGCGTCACCAAAGTCGGCGGCCGCGTGCGGGTCATCACCGACAACGGCAGCTACTGGGTGTTTGCGCTCAACCATTCCGCGCACACCGGCGGCTACGAAAAACCCGAATGCCCGGACGACCAGCATTATTGTTTTTTTACCAAGACGCATTTAATCCATCATTACAACAAAGCCGGGCTGGCAATTGAAGACGTCAAGTTCGTGGAATATTTTTCGTCTTCGCGCTTGAAAACCACCGTCTGCGTGATCGTGCAGAGTCTCTTGAAGCTGACTCCGTTTCGAAACATGGCTTATGGCCGGATTGACATCACCGGAATCAACCAGCCCAAAAATGCCGGAGCGGTTTTCCGCGACAGCGCGATTTTTCCGCCTGAATTTGCCGGTTAAAACTCCGGCTACATCCGGTTCCACCAGACGGCGGTCGGTTTGGGCACGGGAAATTCCACGCGACGGTCCGGACTTTCCTTCGTGTAGATCGCGTAGCTCGTCGGGCCGAGGTTGAAATGCCCCGCGCGAAAACGGCGCAGGCGATGGCGCAAAATCCAGAACGGTTTCAACGGCCGCAGCCACGCCGGAATCATTTTTTCCGTCTCGGCTTTTTCGCGCAGCGCGTTCGGCTTCATGTTCATGTTTTCGCCGGTGTCGGCAAAGGTGGAGGTGAACGCGTCGCACACCGCCATCGGCACCTTGTTTTTTAAGAGCGAAACCGTCCAATGAAAATCGCCGAGGTCGCGCCAGTGCGGGTCGAAAAATAATTTCCGTTCGGCGATGACTTTCCGGCGCAAAAAAACCGAGCTGGTCAGGATCGGAAAGCGATACCAGATCTGGCGGGCGTCCGGCACCAGCAACGGTCGGTGACAAATGTAACGACCCTCGCCGTCGGTGATGATGCTGCCGGCGAGCGCGACTTCAACGCCGGGATTTTCTTCGAAAAATTTCTGCACGGCCGCGAGCGCGCCGGGCAGATATTGTTCGTCGCAATTCAAATACGCGAGGATGTCGCCCGTCGCGCGGCGGTAGCCCCGGTTCACCGCGTCATACATGCCGGCGTCTTTTTCGATGAACGCCTTTACGCGCGCGTCGTGCGGCAGCCAGTCCTGCGTGCCGTCATCGGAGCAGGAATCCTGCACGATGTGCTCCAGCGCGACGCCCTGCTGATCGGCCACGGACGCGATGCACAGCTTGAGCCACGCGGAATTGCGGAAGCTCGGCGTGATGATCGAAAATTTCAAGGGTGCCACTTTAAACCGTTGCTTCCGGCGCTGGCAATAAAAGTTATCCCGCCAAAATAATGTGGCAAACAAACCGTTTGACTGTTCGCCGCGCGCCTTTTATTTATCTGGCTTGCAACGAATATCCTGCGCCGCCCAAGGCCAGTTCCCAAAAATACGCACCGCATGAGCCTGCGCTACGCGGACCGGTTCCAGCAAAAAGAATCCGTGGACTTTTACGAAGCCGAAGAATACGGCGCGGCCACTTATTCCAGCTGCATGTGGCGGTTGCAGCGGCCGATTTTGGAACAGCTCGTCACAGATTTTTGCGCCGCCCAAGCCGGGCCGGTGCGGCTCTTGGATTTCGCCTGCGGCACGGGCCGCGTGTTGTCCGCGCTCGAACCGTTCGTGACCGCCGCTGACGGCGTGGATATTTCCGAAAACATGGTCGCCGTGGCGCGCGGCAAATGCACGAAGGCGCGGCTGCACGTCGGCGATGTGTTGACCGAACCGGATTTATTGCAGCCCGGCTACGACCTGGTCAGTTGTTTCCGCTTCGTGCTGAACGCGGAACCGGAATTGCGCGGAAAAATTCTGCGCCGTTTGCGGCAAGTGCTCCGCGCGCCGGGCGGACGGCTCTTGGTGAATCTGCACGGCAACTCCCGCTCGCTGCGGCATCCGGCGATCGTGTGGCGCCGCGGGCGCGAGCGCGGCCGCCAACCCAGTGAAACGATGCTCAATGAAATGTCATTGAAGTCGCTGAAAACATTGCTGGCCGAAAGTGGTTTTGCAATTGTGCGCCAGTTCGGTTGCGGTATGCTGCCACCCACTTTGTATCGCACGCCGTTGCGGCGGGCCGCCTTTGCCGTGGATCGGGCGCTGGCCGGGGAACATTTCTGGAGCCATTCGTCAGTGGATATTTTGTTGTTGTGCCGGCCCGTTTGAGCAGCGAATTCGCCTGCCCGTTTTTTTGCCCGCTGGTTTTGTAACATTATTGAAACTTTAGTTGTCTTGACGTTAAAGACATGAACAAATCCGTCCGCCCCATTCTCGAAACCCTGTTCACCAGCAACGGGCGGTCACAGCCGGTGACTTTTGCATGGCGGCTGATCACCCGGCACGGCCGGCCGTTTCTGCTGCTCCCGTGCGGTCACGCCGCCGCGCGCACCGGGTTGAATATTTATTCCGCCCAGCGCAAACGCGCAAAAATCTGGCGCCAATTCCTGCCGTGGCTGTTTCAAACGCCGCTGGCCGGCGTGTTCGAACGCATCCATGTGCAGGCGGATGCCGCGTCGGAATTCATGCAGTTCCTCGCGCAGCAGACGGGCGTGCCGGCGGACCGGGTTGCTCCGTGCGCCATAAAATTGAGCGACGTCGGTTCCCGCTCACGTTTGGTGCTGTTACTTTGCGATGAAGGCGGGCGCCCGACGCGGGTGGTCAAAGTGGGCTTGAATGCCGCCGGCCGCGCAGCCACCGATCACGAGGCGGATTTTCTGGCGCAATTGCCGCCGGAAAAAATCGGCAGCAGCCGCTTGACCGGCCGGCTCGCCACGCCGCAACTGGCCGCCTTCGCGACAGATTATTTTCCCGGCACCAGTCCGCAAGATGATGCCGGGCTGGAGCATTTATTTCACGACTGGCTCAATCCGACGACCACCGCCGCACTCGAATCGTTGCCCGCCTGGAACGAACTCGCCGTGGCCGCCAAAAACAATCTCGAAGTGTGGCGGCACCTCCAATGCGCCTTGACAGGAAAAAACGTTCGCACCACGCTCTATCACGGCGACTTCGCCCCGTGGAATCTGCGCGTGGTCAACTCGCGCAATTTGCAGGCCTTCGATTGGGAACGCGGCGACCGCCATGGCGTGCCCGGCTGGGACTGGTTTCATTTCACGATCCAAACCGCCATCCTCGCCAAACGTTATTCGGCGGAACGCGCCGCCGCCGAAGTGGAGCAACTGATCCATTCCGCACGCTTCAAGAAATACGCCGCCGCCGCCGGCATCAGCGACATCATCGAGCCGTTGCTGCTCGCCTATCTGCTGCACCAACACTGGGTCATCAAGCCGTCCGAAGGCAGTGCGACCACCACCGAACTGTTCGACCTGCTCGCCGCGCATTGGCTGACCAAGCCTTCGCCCGCGAACACCGTCGCGCCCATCACCGCCGCGGAAATTCCGGCGAATGGCGTGTGGGCAACCGCGGCCGGCCAGTTGCGAAACGCCGGCCGCCAATGGAGCAATCTGTTTTGGGAACCCACTTTGAACTCACGGATGTCGTCTTCCTGGCGCAAAGAATTTCAAGCGCACTGGCTTGTCCTGCTGGCCACGGGCCTGCTGCTCGCCTTCATCGGTGCCGTCCAATTTCACACCGCCGCCCATCTGATGTTTCTGCCGTTTTACGTCGCGGCCTGCGCTTTGTTGACCTGGCAGGCCGGCCGGCGCTGGGGTGCCTTCGCCGCCGCCTTGGCCGCCGTGATCGCGCCGGTCGTGGCCGCCGCCCGCGACGCCGGTTTTCGCGATTCCGAAGTGATGTTGTGGAACACCGTCATGCGCTTCATCATTCTGGAAATGTGCGTGCTCTTTGTGGATCGCATCCACAAGCAACGCGCCATGGTCCACTACCGGCTCGCCGCCGATTCAGCGCCGGCGGAACTGGCGGAAAACTGGGCGGTGCTGCTCGCCTGCGTCGCGTCGCTGGCGGTCATCGCCTGGCTGGATTACATCACCAATCCCCACCTGATCTTTCTGCCGCTCTATTTGTTTCCCTGCATGATGCTGACGCTCGTGACCAATCTGCGCTGGGGCTTCGCCGCGGCCTTGCTGACCACCGGCATCGGCACCGTGATCGAAGTGGTCACCAATAAAATCAGCGACGACTGGGCGGAAATTTTTGTCTGGAATTTTCTGATGCGCCTGGCGGTTTCCCTGCTCGTGCTTCTCCTGCTCGATCGCATCCGCAAGGAAAACATCCTTTTTTTCAACGGCAAAACCAGCGGCCATTGACCCACGGCTCACGCCGCGCGGAATTTTTGCGCCACCGGAATCCGCCGGCCCATGCCGAACGCCCGCGATGAAATCTTCAATGCCGGCGCGGCCTGCCGCCGTTTGTATTCGCTGAAATTCACCTTGTTCACCACGTCGGCCACCGTCGCCGCCACGAATCCCTGCGCGACAATTTCCGGCTGGCTCAAATTTTTCACGACATACAAATCCAGAATCGCGTCGAGAATTTCATACGGCGGCAATGAATCTTGATCCGTCTGATCCGGCCGGAGCTCCGCGCTCGGCGGCTTGGCGATGGAATTGGGCGGGATGATTTCCCGCTCGCGATTGATCCATTTCGCCAGCGCGTAAATCTCCGTTTTGAAAACGTCCGCGATCGGCGCGAGCGCGCCGTTCATGTCACCGTAAAGCGTGCAATAGCCAACGGCCATTTCCGATTTGTTGCCCGTCGTCAACACGAGCGCACCAAATTTATTCGACAACGCCATCAACGTCACCCCGCGCAAACGCGATTGAATATTTTCCTCCGCCTCATTCCGCTTGGTGCCGGCAAAAACCTTTTCCAGCTGTTTTTCCACCGCGTTGAAAACCGGTTCGACCGGCAGGACTTCGTAGCGCAGGCCGAGATTTTTCGCGAGCCGTTCCGCGTCCGTCAAACTCCCGGGGCTGGAATAACGCGCCGGCAGCGCCACGCCAAAAACATTTTCCGGCCCGAGCGCGTCGGCGGCCAGCACCGCGACGAGCGCAGAATCAATGCCGCCGGACAAACCGAGGATGACCGATTGGAAACCGCATTTGCGGACGTAATCGCGGATGCCCAGCGACAACGCGGAAAAAACCTGCGACTCGCGCGCGGGAAAATCATTTCGACTTTCCGTTTTTGGCGTGGCGCTTTTGCCGAAATCCACCACCAAAATGTCCTCGGTAAAACCGCTGCCCAACGCCAGCAAGTTTCCGCCCGCATCCAGCGCCACGCTATGGCCGTCGAAGATCAATTCATCGTTCGCGCCGACCAGGTTCACCTGCGCGAGCGGAATTTTTTCATCGCGCGCCACGCGCTGCAACATTTCCAGCCGGGTTTTTTCCTTGCCGACCGTCCACGGCGACGCGGACAGGTTCAAAATAATTTCCGCGCCCTGCACCACGAGTTCCTCGACGGGATCGCGGCGATACAAGCGCTCCGGCCAAAAATCCTCGTCGTTCCAAATATCCTCGCAGATCGTGATGCCGAGCTTGCGGCCGTGGAAATCAAACGGCTCCACTTTTTTGGCCGGCTCGAAATAACGGTCCTCGTCGAACACGTCGTAGGTCGGCAGCAAACTTTTGTTCATGCGCCAGACGATTTTCCCGTGTTGCAGCACGGCGGCGGCGTTGCGCAGGGCGCGGCCCGGCCGGTGGGGATTGGCATCCACGAATCCGACGCACAACGGCACGGCGCCAATTTCTCTGGCGACAGCGGCAAGTGCGGCGAGGTTGGCCTCAATGAAATCCGGGCGTTGCAACAGGTCGCGCGGCGGATAACCGCAGAGGAACAATTCCGGCGCGAGCACAAATTCCGCGCCGCGCGCCACGGCGGCGGCATAGGCGGCGACGAGTTTGGCGCGATTCGCCGCGAAATCGCCGATGGTCGAGTTGAGTTGGAGCAGGCCTATTTTCATTTACGATTTTCCACGTGCGATTGACGCGCCGGCCGCGATACGCAGGCGCATGGTAGATCGTAAATCGCAAAGCGTAAATCTATTCCACGCTGCGCAATGCCGCGGCCAGATCCGCCACATGCCGCTCCAAGGTGAACCGCGCCAGAAAATTTTCCCGGCCTTGCTCGCCGCTTTTGGTGGCGAGCACTTGCAAAATCGCCGCCGCAATTTTTTGCGGGTCCTGATCCTCCACCAGCCCGGGATAATGGGCCGGCAGCATTTCTGGCAGCGAGCGCCAGCGGGTCGTGACGAGCGGCAGCCCAAAGGCCATCGCCTCGATGAGATTCACCGGCTGATTTTCGCCGAGATAGCGCGTCGGAAACAAAAACAGATCGGACGTGCGCAGCAGCTGTTCTTTTTGCGCGCCGGACACAAAGCCGAGATGCGAAATGACGCCGGCGCACTCGGGGCTTTTCCGGAGCTGATCGAATTCCGCCTGTTCCTCTTCCGTCACAAAATTGCCCGCGGTCGTGAGTTTCAATTGCAGCGGCAGGCCGCGCGCGGTGAACTGACGGTTGACTTCCAGCACGGCGGCGGCCGCGGCGAACAAACCCTTTTCCCGGGTGCAATGCGCCAGAAATAAAACCTGCAAGACGACCGGACCGCCCGCGTATCTGCCCGCGAAAATTTCCTGCCGGGCGAGAAATTTTTCCCGGCGTTGCGGCAGCACGGTCTGTTCAAAATCCGGGCACGGGTCGGCGATGCCGTTGTTCACGACGCACACGCGGTGCGAGAATAATTTTTCCGCGTCCGCCACATTGTAGCGCGAGAGCACGATGCTCAATTCCACCGGGCGAAACACGCGATAGGTGATGGTGCGCGCGGCAATGGTGGTGGCGGTCTCGAGCCATTTGGCCAGCCCGGCGGCGTGCCAGTGCAAAATAATATTTTTGAAAAACGGCCGGCACAGCAGCATCACCAGCCAGTCGCGATACAGCGCGACGGCTTTGCCGGGCGCGGGCACATAATAAAGATTCGTCACGCCGTAGCGAAACCGGAGCCAGACGGCCTGCAGGCAGAACCAGAAGATCAGCAGCATTTTCGTGCCCTGCAATTCGCCGATGTCGCCGAGGCCGCGCGAAAAACGCGCGTTGACGTGGTAACATTCGATGCCGAGCGGCGAGGCGGCGCCGTTTTTTTTCCGGCGCCAGTCGCCGCCCAAACCGGCGAGCATGAGCTGCACCATGTAGCTTTGGCCGTGGTGCGGCGGCGGCGTGTGCGCGAAGACGAGCAATTTCATTTCTGATTTGCGATTTCTGATTTACGATTTACGCGCCGCATGAATTTTGAAATCGTAAATCGCCAATCGGCAATCGTAAATGACTAACCGCGTCAACGTTCTCGGCGTCGGCATCAGCGTCCTCAATCTGCCGGCGGCGCTCGCCGCCATCGCGGACGCCGTGCGCGCCCGGCGCAAGGGTTACATTTGCGTGACCGGCGTTCATGGCGTGATGGAGGCGCAGACGGACGCCGCCTTCAAAAATATTTTGAACCAGGCGTTTCTCTGCACGCCGGATGGGATGCCGATGGTCTGGGCCGGCAAATTAAATGGCCAGCGCGCCATGCGCCGCGTTTACGGGCCGGATCTGCTGCTGGAAGTCTGCGCGTGGGGCGAAAATAATTCCTGCCGCCATTTTTTTTACGGCGGTGCGGACGGCGTGGCCGGACTGCTGGCGCAAAAATTAAAAGCAAAATTTCCGAAGCTGGAAGTCGTCGGCACCTTCACGCCGCCGTTTCGCGCTTTGAGTGCGGACGAGCAAAAAAAATTGGCGGAACAGATTCGCGCCGCGCGGCCGGATATTATTTGGGTCGGCTTGAGCACGCCGAAACAGGAAAAATTCATGGCCGAGTTTTTGCCAAAACTCGAGGCCACGCTGATGATCGGCGTCGGCGCCGCGTTTGATTTCCACAGCGGCCGCGTGAAACAGGCGCCGCGCTGGATGCAGCGCAGCGGCCTCGAATGGTTTTACCGGCTGTGCCGCGAACCGCGCCGGCTGGCCAGACGCTATTTCCGCAACAACCCGCTCTTTGTGCTGAATTTCCTCGGCCAGTTGACCGGGCTGAAAAAATTTCCCAACCCGTGAAACGGTCCGGCATCACACCGGTTCAAACCGCATGAAAAACCAGCGAATTTGTTTGAGCAATTCACGCCGTTTCGCTATCTACACAATGGCCATCTGCTAACCATGTCCGCCAATACGATCAAAAAAGAACCGCCGCTGCTCGGCTGCCTGTGGCCGCATGAAATCCCGATTCTGGCGTTCGTGGCGTGGGCGCTTTACATGGCCAGCCCGGATTTTCGCGGTTCGCCGTGGCCGATTTTTCTCTTTGGCGGCGCGGTCGCGGCCGGCGTGGTCATGCTGGCCATTCGCTGCGCCGACGAATGGCGCGTGCTGCCCAATAAATTTTTCTTTTTCGGCCTGGCCGTGGTGTGGACGGCGCTGTTCGCTTTTCTTGGCAACTCCACTTTTGGCTACCTCGACTCGAACTCGATTTTTTCGTGGGCCTTCGACATCTACACCTCGCCCAACTCCGACAACGAATACAGTTTGTTCATTCCGTTCGTGGTGCTGGCCTTGTTCTGGTGGAAGCGCGGGGAACTGCTCGCCCAGCCGCTCGGCCTCTGGCGACCGGGCATTTTAATGGTCGCGTTCGGCCTGCTCGCGCATCTCGTCGGCTATGTCGTGCAGCAACCGCGTTTGTCCTTCATCGGCTTTTTCATCGGCCTTTACGGGCTGACCGGCTTGGCGTGGGGCAAACACTGGCTAAGGGCGAGCATGTTTCCGTTCTTCCTGCTGATCTTTTGCATTCCCGCGTTCGGCACGGACTGGCTGACCTTGCGGTTGCGGCTGCTGGTGACGTGGATCGTGGCCATCGTCGCGCATCTCGGACTGTCGCCGGATTTGATCCGCGACGGCACGCAGTTGTTCGATGCGCAGCATACGTTCGGTTACGATGTGGTGGCCGCGTGCAGCGGCATCCGCAGCCTCGTGGCGTTGCTGGCGTTGACGACGATTTTTGGCTTTGTGAATTTCAAGGCACCCTGGAAACGCGCGGTGATGATCCTCGCCGCGTTTCCGCTCTCGGTGCTCGGCAACGTGATGCGCCTGTGTTTCACCATCGCGGTCGCGGAGACCTTCGGCCAGAGCGCCGGCAAAGCGGTGGAGACCGATGCCGGGTTCATCACGTTCGCCGTGGCCATCGGCTGCGTGTTCCTGCTCGCGCGCTGGCTGGAAAAAGGCGAGCTCAAAACGGATTCCTCCGTCATCAAACCGGCCACGCCATGAACCGCCAAAAAATTATTTCCGCCATCGTGGTGCTGCTCCTGATCGGCGCAACCGCCGGCGTGTTAGCCCGCGCCAAAACCAATCAGAAACTCGGCGCGCCCGGCATCAAATCACGGCCGCTAGCCGGCGGCAATAATCTGGAACTGCTGCTGCCGGAAACCGTGCCCGGTTACACCTCGGAAATCATGACCAACGCCGAGGACATCATGAAAATTTTGCCGGCGGATTCCAGTTACCGCGTGCGCTATTACAAGGCACCGGACGGTTTTGCCGCGCAGTTGAACGTCGTCTTGATGGGCAGCGACCGCACTAGTATCCATAAACCGCAGATCTGCCTGACGGGCCAGGGCTGGGCCATTGACAATAATCTGACGCGCGTCGAGTCGCTCCATCTCGAACGACCGGTCGCGTATGATTTGCCCGTGCGAAAACTTATCTCCACCAAACAGTTCACCGGCGCGGACGGCCAGCCGCAGACCGCCCGCGGCATTTATGTTTATTGGTTTGTGGACGGCGATAAAATGACCGCCAATCCGTTGCAGTGGATGCTTTGGTGGATGCCGCGCGACCTGTTGCTGCACGGACTCTTGGAACGCTGGGCTTACGTTTCCTATTTCTCCGCGTGCCGCCCGGGCCAGGAAGAAGCGACGTATGCGCGGATGAAGAAACTGATCGCCGAAACCGTTCCGGAATTTCAATTGGTGCCGCGTCCCGGCAAATGAATTGAATTTATTCTGCGAGCCACTAACCTGAGAAAAATTTAGGACGCAATGCTGCAACGCGACCGCCATATCCAGACTCAGGTGCGCCAACTGGGCGACGCCGCGCTGTTTGCCCTAAGTTTCTGGCTCGCTTTTTCCGTCCGCGGCAGCCAGTGGTTCACAAACGGCTTGGGATTGGATCCGATCGGCCCGGACGCGTTTGAACAGGTCATCTGGCTTTATTTCGCGCTGGTGCCGGCCGCGCCACTGGTGCTGGAATCGCAGGGATTTTACAACCGCCCGGTGGCCGGTTCGCGCCCGGCGATGTTGTGGCCGCTGTTCAAGGGTTGCGTCATCGTGACCATCGGCCTGGTGCTCCTGCTGTTTCTCTATCGCGAATCCGGCCATGCCCCGCGCGGCGTGATGGTGATTTTCGGCGTCATCAGTTTCAGCGTGGTCTGGCTCAAAGAAGAGGTTTTGCAAATCATTTTGCGCAGCCGGCTTGGCCGCGATCAATCCAAACGCCGCGTGCTCCTCGCCGGCACGCTCGGAGAAATCGCCCGGCTCCGCCAGATGCTCAAAACCCGTGCGGACGACACCATGATCGTAGTGGCCGAATACGACCTCGCGCATACGCCCGTGCCGCGGCTCGTCGAACTGCTGCACGAACATTCCGTCAGCGGCGTCTTTGTCAGCGCCAAACACACGCAACTCGAACGCGTGGAAAGTGTCATCCAGCTCTGCGAACTTGAAGGCGTCGAGGCCTGGCTGGTCGCGGATTTTTTTGCGACGCAGATCGCGCACGCCAGTTTTGACGAAATGTTCGGCCATCCGCTGCTCGTCTTCCGCAGCACCCCGGAAGCCTCGTGGCAAATGCTCGCCAAACTGCTGCTGGATTTTTTTGGCGCACTGCTGATGCTCGTCGTCGCCGGGATTCCCATGCTCATCATCGCGCTGTTGATCAAACTGACGTCGCCCGGCCCGGCCATTTTCCGGCAGCAGCGTTCCGGCGTGAACGGCGCGCCGTTTACCATCTTCAAATTCCGCACCATGGCCACGAACGCCGAGCAGTTCCAACATGAACTGGCCGCGATGAACGAAATGTCCGGCCCCGTTTTTAAAGTCACCAACGACCCCCGCGTCACGCCGATCGGAAAATTTCTCCGCAAATTCAGCCTCGACGAACTGCCGCAGCTCTTCAACGTCCTGCGCGGCGAGATGAGCCTCGTCGGCCCGCGCCCGCTGCCCGTGGATGAAGTGAAACGCTTTTCCGACCTCGCCCACCGCCGCCGCCTGAGCGTCAAACCCGGCTTGACTTGCCTGTGGCAGGTCAGCGGTCGCAATGAAATTTCCGACTTCAAAGAATGGGTGCGCTTGGATCTCGAATACATCGACAACTGGTCTATCTGGCTCGATCTGCTGATTTTGTTGCGCACCGTGCCCGCCGTGTTCATTGGCGCCGGCGCAAAATAATTTTTGCGTCCAACGGCCAAAAAAATTTCACCAAATGAAACTGGCCGACCGCATCTTGCAACGCTGGCGCATCCGCAAAATCCGGCCCTGCCTCAAGCCCGGCGCCCGGGTGCTGGACATCGGCAGCGCGGACGGCGTTTTATTTTCGCAAATCCCGCAGCTCGCAAAAAATTGTCTGGGCATTGATCCCACGCTCCCAAAAAAAATCGAAACGGAAAAATTTATTTTACTGCCGGGATTTTTTCCAAAGGACATGCCGGCGGTTGAGCCGTTCGACGCCATCACGCTGCTCGCCGTGCTCGAACATTTTCCGCCCGCCGAATTTTCCAATGTCGCCGCCGGCTGCGCAAAATTTCTCGCGCCCGGCGGCCTGCTGCTCATCACCGTCCCGTCGCCGGCCGTCGATAAAATTCTCGCGGCCCTGAAATTTCTTCGCCTCATCGAAGGCATGTCGCTCGAAGAACATCACGGCTACGAAGTCGCCCAAACGACACAGATTTTTTCCGATCCGCCGTTTGAACTGGTGCGCCGCGCCCCGTTCCAGCTGGGCTTAAATAACCTTTTTGTTTTCCGCCGCCGCGCCGATAAAGAGACTGGCTGAAATATAATCAGAAGCCTTAACTTGTGCCCGCGATGACCGCCGCGCTCGACCTGACCATCCTCATGCCCTGCTTGAACGAAGCGGAGACGCTCGCGGTGTGCATCGCCAAAGCGCGGCGGGGATTGGCCAGCGCCGGCGTTTCCGGCGAAGTGCTCATCGCCGACAACGGCAGCACGGACGGCTCAATTGCTATCGCCGAAAAATCCGGCGCGCGCGTCATTTCCGTTGCCGAAAAAGGCTACGGCTGCGCGCTGCGCGGCGGCATCGCGGTCGCGCAAGGCCGTTGGATCATCATGGGCGACGCCGACGACAGCTATGATTTTTCAAGGATCGAAGGTTTCGTCCAAAAATTTCGTGACGGCTACGATTTGGTCATGGGCTGCCGCTTGCCAGCCGGCGGCGGCACGATTGCGCCCGGCGCGATGCCGTGGAAAAATCGTTGGATTGGCAATCCAAGTCTGTCGTTCATCGGCCGGCTTTTTTTCAAATGTCCTGCGCGCGATTTCCACTGCGGCCTGCGCGGCTTCACCAAGACGGCTTACGAAAAAATGGATTTGCAAACCAGCGGGATGGAGTTCGCCTCGGAAATGGTGATGAAAGCGACTTTGAAATCGCTCAAGATCACCGAAGTTCCCATCACGCTGCATCCCGATGGCCGCTCGCGCCCACCGCATTTGAAACCGTGGCGCGACGGCTGGCGGCATTTGCGTTTCATGCTGCTTTACAGTCCGCGCTGGCTCTTTCTCGCGCCCGGTTTGCTGTTGATGGGCGCGGGTGGCGCGCTCACGTCCATCCTCACTTTTCATAATATCCATGCGGGCAACGTGCAGTTTGATGTTGGCACGCTCGCGGTGACCTGCATGGCCATCATCGTGGGCTTGCAACTCGTGGCATTCGCTTTTTTCACCAAAGTTTTTGCCATCGCCGAAGGCCTGTTGCCGCAAGATCCGCAATTCTCAAACGTCTTCAAATTTTTCACGCTGGAAAAAGGCATCGCCGCCGGCCTGCTCGTTTTAATCCTTGGTTTCGCGCTGCTTGGCTATTCGCTGCACCTCTGGCACACGGCGCATTATGGCCAGCTTGATGCGGCCTCGAACCTGCGCCATCTGCTGCCCGCCGTGACCTTGATCGTGCTGGGCATCCAAATGGTGTTCTCCAGTTTTTTTCTGAGCATGCTTGGTTTGAAAACCGCCACGCGCCAGCCGCCGACGTTGCCCGGCTGACATGTTTGCTCGGAACTTGCGATTGACTCTTAAAATCGAATGCCCAAAATACCTCAACTTTATTTGAATTATGGCTGTTAAAAACAAGGTAGGTTCCAAATCCAAAAAGCAACTCACCTCCGTCGTCACGGGCGCGGCCGGTTTTCTCGGCTCGCACTTGACTGATTTGCTGTTATCGCGCGGCCACAAAGTCATCGGCCTCGACAATTTTGTCACCGGCTCGGTGGACAACATCGCGCACCTCGGCGGCAATCCGAATTTCAAATTCATCCAGCAGGACGTCACCGAATTTATTTTTCTCGAAGGCCCGGTGGATTTCGTCTGGCACTTCGCCTCGCCCGCCAGTCCAATTGATTATCTGCAGATTCCGATCCAGACGATGAAAGTCGGCTCGCTCGGCACGCACAAGGCGCTCGGCCTCGCCAAAAACAAGGGCGCGCGTTTTCTCATCGCCTCGACTTCCGAAATTTATGGCGACCCGCTGCTGCATCCGCAGCCCGAAGAATATTGGGGCAACGTCAACACCATCGGCCCGCGCGGCTGTTACGATGAGGCCAAACGTTTCGCCGAGGCGATGACGATGGCGTATCATCGCGAACACAAAGTCGAGACACGCATCGTCCGCATTTTCAATACCTACGGCCCGCGCATGAGAATCAACGACGGTCGCGTCGTGCCGGCGTTCGTCAGCCAGGCGATCACGAACAAGCCGATCACCATTTTCGGCAAAGGCACGCAGACGCGCAGTTTTTGTTACGTCTCGGATTTGATCGAAGGCATTTATCGCCTGATGATGAGCGCTTACGACTTGCCGGTGAACATTGGTAATCCGACCGAAATGACGATGGTGCAATTCGCGGAACAAATCATCCAAGCCACCGGTTCCAAGAGCAAACTCGTTTACAAACCGCTGCCGCAGGACGATCCCAAACAGCGCAAGCCCGACATCACCAAAGCCAAAGCCATTTTGAAATGGGAGCCGAAAGTGAAGCTCGCCGAGGGTTTGACGGATACCATCGCGTATTTTCGCACGAAGGTCTGACGCCGTCGGAGACGAGGTTGAGGCGTCGCTAACTTTTTAAATTTGAGTCTCGTTACCTCGACGCCTACGAATTAAATTAATCGCGGATGATTTTCCGCGCCCGCCAATTTGAATTCCGGTTTCCGCGTCCGGCGCTCGTGATGGGCATCGTCAACGTCACGCCGGACTCGTTTTCAGATGGTGGAAAATTCCTGGATGCGGATGCCGCCGTCGCGCACGCGTTAAAACTCGTTGAAGAAGGCGCGGAAATCTTGGACATCGGCGGCGAATCCACGCGGCCCCACGCCGAACCGGTCAGCGAAGCCGAAGAATTGCGGCGCGTCATTCCGGTCATCGAACAACTCGCGTGCAAAACTCAGGCGCCGCTTTCGATCGACACGATGAAGCCCGCAGTAGCCCGCGCGGCGCTTGGCGCCGGTGCGAGCATCGTCAATGATGTCGCGGCAAATCGAGACGACGGAAAAATGTGGCAGGTGGTCGCCGAATTTCAGGCGGGTTACATTTGCATGCACGCGCAAGGTTCGCCGGCGACGATGCAAAAAAATCCGGTTTACCAACACGTCGTGCGCGAAGTCGGCGAGTTTTTTGCGGAGCGCTTAGAAAAATTAATCGCCGCCGGTGTGAGCGCGGAACAGATTGTTTTGGATCCCGGCATCGGCTTCGGCAAGACGCGGGAACACAATTTGTCGTTGCTCGCGGGCCTGCGCCGCTTTACAAATCTGTCGCGTCCGTTGCTCCTGGGCGTCTCCCGGAAGTCGTTCATCGGAAAATTAACCGGCGCGGCGGTGGAAAATCGGTTGCCCGCGTCGCTGGCTTGCGCGACTCTGGCGGTGGCCGCCGGCACCAGCATCGTTCGCACCCACGACGTGGCGGCGACCGTTCAAGCGGTGCGGATGACGGAAGCCATTTTACAACATGCAAATGTGGACTGACCTCGAAAAAGGCTGGCACCCCGTGGTGGAGATTTTGATCCTCGCGGTGCTGATCTATTTCGTTTTCAAGTTCGTGCGCGGCACACGCGGCTGGCCGGTGGTGATCGGTTTCGTGGTGGTGCTGCTGGCGCTGGCACTCGTGACGACCCTTCTGGATTTGAAGGTGCTGCGGTGGATGCTTGGTAGCGCGTCCGTGTTCATCGCGGTCGGCGCGCTGGTAATTTTTCAACCGGAATTGCGGCGGATGCTCGCGGAGCTGGGCAATCTTCCGCTCTTCGCCAGCGCGAGCGAACAGCGCGAAAGCATCGAAATCATTATTCAAACGTGCGAGCGCCTCGCGGACGTGAAAATCGGCGCGCTCATCGCCATCGAGCAATCCATCCAGTTGCAGGAAGCGGTCGAGGCCGGAATAAAAGTGGATTGCGATGTCACGGCGGAAATGCTCGAGGCGATTTTTTTTCCGAACAACGCGATTCATGACGGCGGCGTCATCATCAAGGGTGATCGCATCGCGTATGCCGCGTGTATTTTTCCGCTGACGCAGCGGACGGATTTGAACAAATCGCTCGGCACGCGGCATCGCGCGGCGATTGGTTTGAGCGAGGAAACGGACGCGGTCGTCGTGGTCGTGTCCGAGGAAAACGGCATGATCTCGCACGCCTACAAAGGCCAGCTCACGCGCGGCGTGACGCTGGAGGAATTGCGCGCATTTTTGTCGCTGGTGATTTTGCGGCCCGCACAATCGAATAACTTTTTCCACTGGCTTCGGTCAAAAGTGGGCGGTCGCAACCGGTCCACCGGGCCGGCCGTAATTACAAAGCGCGAACCGCGCCCGGCGGCGAAACCGGCCAATAAATAATTTGCCATGCTGCGCGCTATTTTCATCAAAGACCTGGGCTGGAAATTATTTTCGTTGCTGCTGGCGGTGTTCATCTGGCTCACCGTCCATAAAATCATCGAGGAGCCGAAAAATGCCATCGCCTCCGCCGACAGCAGTTCGGTGACTTACAATTCGCAACCCGTGTTGATCGTCGCGGCGGCGGCGGATGTGCATCTTTATCGCGTCGTGCCCAGCACGGTATCCGTCACGGTGAGCGGGCCGGCCGAGGTCATGGCAGTGCTCCAGCAAAACCAGATCCGGGCCACCGTGGACCTGAGCGACATTGATTCGGCAAAAGATTTAAAACGGCACGTGGACATCTCCGGGCCAGCCGGCATCACGATCGTGAATGTGGACCCGCCGCAGGTCGGCATCATAATCCCGCCCAAGCATTGAATTTGTAAAATGACCTCACTCAAAAAAATCTTTGGCACCGACGGCGTGCGCGGCACCGCGAACCTTGAACCGGTCACTGCGGAAACGGCCCTGAAACTCGGGCGCGCGGCGGCGCATGTTTTTAAAAATCTGGAACGCCAGTCGCGCGGCCGCGGCAAACATAAAATTGTCATCGGCAAGGACACCCGGCTCTCCGGCTACATGCTCGAAAACGCGATTTCTTCCGGCATTCTATCGATGGGCGTGGATGTTTTATTCATCGGTCCGTTACCGACCCCGGGCGTCGCTTATGCGACACGTAGTTTGCGCGCGGACGCCGGCATCGTCATCACCGCCTCGCACAATCCTTACACCGACAACGGCATCAAATTTTTTCGCGCAGACGGCTACAAGCTCGACGACAAGATTGAAGGCGAAATCGAAAACCTCGTTTTCACCGGCGAGATCGAAAACGTCCGGCCCTCCGCCGGCGAGATCGGCAAGGCCGTGCGCATTGATGACGCGCTCGGCCGCTACATCGAGTTTGCGAAATCCTCGTTTCCCAAAGGCCTCACGCTCGAAGGCATGAAGATCGTTTTGGACTGCGGCCACGGCGCGGCCTACAAATCGTCACCCTGCGTCTTGCGCGAGCTCGGCGCGGAAGTTTTTGTCTTCAACAACCAGCCGGACGGCAAAAACATCAATGAAAACTGCGGTTCCATGCATCCCGAGGCGATGTGCAAAAAAGTCGTCGAGTGCGGCGCGCACATCGGCATCGCACACGACGGCGACGCCGACCGCGTTTTGCTGTGCGACGAAACCGGCAACTTGATTGACGGCGACGACATCATGGCCATCGCGACGCTGGAAATGCTCGCAGAAAAAACGCTCGTCAAAAAAACGCTCGTCAGCACCGTGATGAGCAACGCCGGCCTCGAGGCGGCCATCAAAAAGGCCGGCGGCAAAATGTTGCGCACGCCCGTCGGCGACAAAAATGTGATCGATGAAATGTTGCGCCACGGTTTCAACTTTGGCGGCGAACAAAGCGGCCACCTGATTTTCCGCGATTATGCCAGCACGGGCGATGGCCTTGTGGCCGCGCTGCAAATTCTGCGGATCATGACGGCGAAAGAAACGCCGCTCTCGCAACTCGCCAAATGCTGGACGCGTTTTCCGCAATTGGTGACCAACGTGAAAGTGCGCGAGAAAAAACCGTTCGACCAGCTTGACGGCTTGAACCAATTGGTGGCCGACGCGGAAAAAGTTTTGCGGACGCAAGGCGGCCGGCTGCTGTTGCGTTATTCCGGCACGGAACCAAAAGTGCGCTTGCTCGTGGAGGGTCGCGACGAAAAAACTTTGGCCGCGTGGTCCAAAAAAATCTGCGGCGCGATCCAGAAACAGATCGGCGTTTAAGCCGGATCAGCTCACGAATTGCGGCGGAAACACCGGGCCGAGGTTGTGCTTTTGCAAGAGCTCACAAAATTTCGTGATGGCTTTTTTCTCGTCTTCGGCGAGGTGATAGTGGATGTGCCATTCAAAATAATCGCGCCGAAAATCCTCGTCGAACTCCTCGCGCGTCTCGATGATCTGGTCCAGCGTCTCCATGCCGAACCGTTTTGAACTGCGTAATTCAGCGCGCAGCGCGCGATTCTCCACGCCGCGCCGCAGCGCCCAGACCGCGTAAACAAAAGGCAGTTTCGTCAATTCCAGCCATGCGGTTCCCAGGTCGAAAATTTCATGCGTGTGCGGCGCGCGTTGAAATTCAATCGCGCGGTCGCCGATGAGCAGGACGAAATCTTTTTCCGCCGCCGCTCCGTAATTTTCCAGCGGCACGAATTGCGGGAACAGATTTTTTTCCGCGAGCAAAACTTTCAACAGGTTCACGCTGGTGAGCGAGGCGGGGTCGCAAAAAATTTCCACCGCGGCGGCGAGCGGTTTTTGGTGCGCAAGAAAAACGCTGAAGACTTCGCCGAGCGAGGCGATGGCGACGCCGTCCAGAATATCGTAGCGGTCGGTGAGCAGAACCTCGGTGATGCTGACAAGCGCGGCGTCGAGTTCATCGCGCCGGAGCATTTCGGCCAATTTTGCGGGCGTGGCGAAAATCAATTCGCTTTCGAGGCCGCGCGTGAGCGGCGCGGCGTTCAGATACGGCACCGAGCCGATGCGAAATTTTTGTTCAATTTCCGGGTTCATGGCACGGCGAAGGGTTCCACTCATTCATGGGCGGAAAATTAAATCACAAATCGCCTGGGTGAACACGCGGAAATTTTGCGCGGCAAGATTGGCGTGACGCGAACAGCTGATGTCTTATGGGCGAGCAAGCGCAGCCGGCAGCGGAGCGGCCGGTCGGTTGCGGCGCAACCGGTCAAGGCCGCAAATGGCCAGCGCACCCAGACCCATCACCAGGCCCGTCTGGGGAATTTCGGGAACCGCATCCAGTTCCATTTTAAAAGTATCGGAGGGATCGCTATTGGAGGCGCTATTATAAAAAAGGGTGTCAAACGCGCCGGTGCTTCCCGATGCAGTGGAGTTTCCGCTGGTGTAATTCCAAGTGATATCCGAAGTCGTTGAGACCAATTGAACAATATATTCATTGCCGCTGACCAGCACCGCGCTTAACCCGCCAATCGTATCATTAGCCGTTCCGCTGCTGGACGAGGAAACCGTTCCAAGCCCTCCGACCAATGTCAGGCCACCGGTAAGTTCATACAAGTTGACGGTGCCCGAAGCCGCCGCACTATAATTTAAATTCAAGGTCACGCTGCCTAATGTCGTGTTCTGACTCGGCGTGAAAGTTTCTTCGATATATCCATTTGCATTATAGGACCCGACGGTGGTTTGACCTAGATTTCCGACAATAATGCCGGCGCTGGCAGTCATTCCAAAACCAAATGCCGCCAGAAAAATGGCGCCGACGTTGACGCTCGTGAGCCAGCCATCCGATACATATTTTTTCATGGATTCACGTTGATATTGTAACTCCCAAGCGCGATGCGACACCGCCGCTTAAGACAGAAACAACATAAACCCAAAAATGGGTTTGTCGACTTTAATATACATTTATTAATTAGTTTTACATATTTTATATGTTTATTTGTAAGGCTTTATAATCTTAACGCCGGCAGAAAACGCCCCGAAGGAAATCAACGAGCTTACTGCGTCCGGCCGAATTTTTTTTCGAGCTCCCGGTAGTTCATCTCTATCAGCGTCGGACGACCGTGTGGACAGGTGTAGGGCATCGCGCAGCGACGCAAATCCGCGACGAGATTTTCCAGTTCTGCGCCGCCGAGGGGGTCGTTCGCCTTTACGGCGTGGCGACAGACGGTTTTGGCGACGGTATGTTCGCCGAGCCGTGCGAGATTCACCTCGCGGCCGGCGGCGCGTAGCTCATCCACCAGGTCAAATACAAACCGGCGCGTGTCCGGCACCTTCACGAACGGCGGCAGTGCATCCAGCAGAAATGTGCGCTCGCCGAATTCGTTCAGCCCGACGCCGAGGCGGATGAGCGCGGGCAACTGCTCGCGCAAAAAAATCGCGTCGCGCGGCGGCAGCTCGATCGTCTCCGGCAACAGTAATTTTTGGGACGGCGTGGAGCCGCTTTGTTCCAGGCGCGTCAACATTTGCTCGTAAAGAATGCGCTCGTGCGCCGCATGCTGATCGAGCAGCACGAGGCCGCGATCCGATTCGAGCAGCACATACAACCTGCCGACCACGCCGATGAGCCGCAGCGGGACGTTGAGCAAGGGCGTCGCGCCGGCCGGCAAAATTCTCGTTTCCGTTGAAACCGGCGCCGCGGCAATTTTGAATTTTGAATTTTGAATTTTCAGTTCAGCTTCAAACGTGACGGCGTTGGGAACCGCCGACACAGCGGTTTTCAAGGGCGCTTGTGCGGGTGCGGAAATGGGCGTCGGATTTGCGGGCACGGGCTTTAACTTTTCCGGGAAGTTCGGCAGCGCTGGCGCGGAGATTTCCTTGGCCGGCTGCAGCTCCGCTTGTTCGATGACTTGGGTCTTCGGACTTGGGACTTGGGACGCGCCATGATAAGCCAGCAACGCCTCCTGCACCGCCTGCGCAACAAATTTCCGCACTTCAAATTCGCGGTGAAATTTCACCTCGCGCTTGGCGGGATGGATGTTCACGTCCACCGCCGCCGGATCAATTTCAATGAACAGACAGCAGACCGGAAAGCGGCCTTTCATCAGCGCATTGTGATAACCTTCAATGAGGGCATAGTTGACGCCGCGATTTTCCACGGGCCGGCGGTTCACAAAAATGAACTGGCCGTCGCGCGTCGCGCGCGAGACGCCGGGCGAACCGATCAAACCCCAGACATGAATTTTTGATTTTCGATTTTCGGTCGCGGATTTTTCCGGCAGCGCGGTTTCAAAGGAAATTTCCGTTTCTTCCGGCGAGAAATCTTCCTCGAGCGACGCGGTAAAATTTACGGCCAAAAGTTTTTCATCGCCGAGCAACGCGCGCAGGCGTTCGCGCAACGCGTCAATGCGGCTGGAGGTGGCCGCGCCGGATTTCACCGCCGGCAATTGCCACACGTTGCGGCCGTCTTTGACGAATGTGAACGCGACTTCGGGAAACGCCAGCGCGGCAAGCGTGAGATAATGCTGGATGTGCGCCGCCTCGGTTTCTTCCGTGCGCAAAAATTTTCGCCGCGCGGGCAAATTGAAAAACAGTTGCCGCACTTCGATGCTCGTGCCAGGCGCGCTGCCGGCGGCCTTCACTTCGGCGATGGTGCCGCCATTGATGAAGATTTGCGTGCCTTCAGGCGAATCGGTTCCGCGTTCGCGCGTGGTGAGCGTGAAGCGGCTGACACTGGCGATGCTCGGCACGGCCTCGCCGCGAAAACCCATCGTGGCGATGGAACTCAAATCTTCCGCGCGGACAATTTTGCTCGTCGCGTGCCGCTCCAAACACAGCAGCGCGTCGTCGCGGCTCATGCCCAAACCGTCGTCGGTCACGCGGATCAAGCTGCGGCCGCCGGCGCCGATTTCCACGGAAATTTTTTTGGCTTCGGCGTCGAGGGAATTTTCCACCAGCTCTTTCACGACGCTTGCGGGCCGCTCGACCACTTCGCCGGCGGCGATCTGGTTGGCAACCTGTTCGGAAAGAAGTTTGATGCGGTTCACGTCGAAACGATTTTACGGTGCAACGGTCATTTTGCCAGCGGCAACGTGAAGGAAAAAATCGCGCCGCGCCCGGGTTCGCTGCGGGCGGCGATGGCGCCGCCGTGGTCCTCGACAATTTTTTTGCAGATGGAAAGGCCCAGGCCGGTGCCTTCGGTTTTGCCGTGCGTGGCAAACGGCTGAAACAGTTTGCCGGCGAGTTCCGGCGGCAGCCCGTGACCGGTGTCTTCCAATTCGGTGACGACAAAATTTTCCGCCAACTCAAAGCGCAGGAAAAATGTCCCACCGCCGGCCATCGCGTCGGAGGCGTTGTGCAGAAGGTTGAAAAAAACGCGGCTCAAGCGGGCGGGGTCAAACCGCACCGGCGCGACGGGGGGCAGATTTTGCATTTCAATCTGCACTTCCTTGAGTTCCGCCTCGGCGCGCAGGTCGCCGGCAAGTTCAATAATAAAAGCGCGATAATCTCCCGCTTTCAGTTTGGCTTCCTGTTTCGAACTTTGAGTGAAGAGCAGAATGTCGCCGACCATGTCCCGGATGCGCTCGACTTGTTTGCGGATGCGCAGTTGGGATTTGGCGCGGATGTCCGGGCTCAGGCTGGGCATGGCAAACATCTCGGCGGAAAGACTGATGATGCTCAGCGGATTTTTGAGGTCGTGGACAATGCCCTGCGCAAACCGGCCGATGACGGCGAGACTTTCCGCCTGCACCAATTCACGGACGTGTAACTGGTTCAATTCGCGGAGGCGATGGCTGATCTGCTGCAACAAGGCGAATGCCAAGGCGGGCGAACTTTGGAGGAACGAAAGCATTTCACCGCGCGGCAAAAAATAAATTTCGGTTTCCGCGGCCGCCGCCGCGGCCGTGGCCGAACGCGGACGCTGTTCGATGACGGACATTTCCCCGAAAATTTCGCCCGGCCCGAGCGTGGAAAAAATCCGGCGACCGGCCCCGCTGCCGGTGAAGATTTCCACGCGACCGTTTTTGACAAAATAGACGCCATCGCCCGGCGCGCCTTCGCGGAAGATTTCCTGCCCCGCGGTAACGCGGCGTTCCTGCGCGATGAGCCGCAGCGCGTGCAGTTCGGCGCGGTTCAAATGGCGGAACAACGGAATGGATTCCAACGCGACCATGGCGCAGCTTCACGCAAAAACCCACAAGCGTAAAGCGGCGAAATGATCCGGCGAAAAGGTGAGCGGATTTCAACGATAAGATGGTTGACAAAGCGTTGCCAAATTGTAACATTATTGTATTCGGGTAGCAGCACGTTTCTTCAGCGGGGTTCCCCACCCCCACCTCCTTGGCGTCTGCTGCCCGGATTTTTCAATCATAAATCCCCAACCAAACCTTGACGCTGCGGGTTTATTTTTTTATTGTCTGTCTCCCCATCGCGGGGGCGTAGCTCAATTGGTTAGAGCGCTGCCCTGTCACGGCAGAGGTTACGGGTTCGAGCCCCGCCGCTCCCGCCATTTAATTTGTCCGCATCGTCGCAATTTTCTTCGTGTTCCAACGCTGGTTTCATGGTTAAATTCTTTCGCCAATGAACGAATGGAACATCCAGTCCCGTGCGCATGCCTGCGAGGCGTGTGCCCAGCCATTTGCTGACAAACAGCCGTATCGCACTATTTTATTTGAGGAAGGGAAGGAATTGCGCCGCTCCGACATCTGTGAACCGTGCGCGGCAAAGGCCGGCGACGCGCGCCAGCGTGAAGGTTTCATTTCGCATTGGCAGGGCATTTATGCGGCGCCGCCGGCGCAACCAGTCGAGGCCATTCAAAAAGAAACCGCCGAGACCGTGCTGCGCAAACTCATTGAGCAAAACGATCCCAGCCACGCGCCGGCGGCCTACATTCTCGCGGTGATGCTCGAACGCAAGCGCATTCTCAAAGTGAAGGAGCAGGTGGTTCGCGACGGCCAGCGCGTCTTCATTTATGAACAGCCAAAGACCGGCGACATCTTCACGATTGCCGATCCGAACCTCCATCTTGACCAGCTCGAACAAGTGCAACGCGACGTGGCGCAATTGCTCGAACAGGGTTGGAATCCGCCCGCGAGCGAAACGCCGGTGGCTATGTCGGAAGAAAATTTCACCGGCGCAACCGAGCCCGCGCAACGGGTTGAACCGGCGACCGCGAATTAAAAATCCAGTGGACCGCCTCGCCGAACTCCAAAACCGTCTCGGCTATCAGTTCCGCGACGAAAAATTATTGCGCTTGGCGCTCACCCATCCCTCCGTCGCGCACGAACAAAATGCGCCCGCGCCGCATAATCAGCGGCTGGAATTTCTGGGCGACGCCGTGCTGGGCGTGGTCCTGACACAGCAACTCTACGAAAAATTTCCGGACGCTGACGAAGGCGCATTGACCAAGTCCCGCGCGAAACTCGTGAACGCCAGTTCACTGTCCGAGCACGGCCGCGCGCTGAACCTGGGCGCGCATTTGAACTTGAGTCGCGGCGAAGAAAACACCGGCGGGCGCGAACGCGCGTCCACCTTGTCCGACGCGTTCGAGGCGGTGTTGGGCGCGATTTTTCTGGATGGCGGTTTTGCGGTGGCGCGCGATTTTATTTTGCGCGAATTCAGTGCCAAGTTTGACGAAGTGGGCCTGCTGCCGGGCATTGAGAATCCGAAAGGCGAATTGCAGGAATTTCTGCAGGCGCGCTCGGCCACCGCACCGGAATATCAGCTCATCGCCGCGAACGGCGCCGATCATGACCGCGATTTTGAATGCGCCGTGCTGCACGAAGGCGCGGAATTGGCGCGCGGGCGCGGCAAAAGCAAAAAAGCCGCCGAAATGGCAGCCGCCGTGACCGCTTTGAAAAAATTGCACGACAACGCGGCGGCCTGAACACGGTGCGGCGGTGAATTCTTCATGTTCTTTCCCGGTCATCCGTGGTTCAATCTCCACCGCACATGAGCAAAATTGTCGGCATAGATTTGGGCACCACGAACTCCCTCGTCGCCACGGTGGACGCGGGCATTCCGCTCGTCATCGCCGAGGCGCACGGCCAGCGGCTCACGCCATCGGTCGTGCATTTTCCCGCCGCCAATGCCGCGGCCATTGTCGGTCACGAGGCCAATCGCGTGCGGCTATTGAAACCGGCGGAAACGGTTTATTCCGTGAAGCGGTTCATGGGCCGGCGCGGCGCGGAAATTTCCGCGGAGGAGAAATCCGTGACGTTTCCCGTCCACGCGGAAAATTCCGGCGCGGTGACGATTCCGCTGCACGGAAAAAATTATTCGCCCGAGGAAATTTCCGCCGAGGTTCTGAAAAAATTGAAGCGCGATGCGGAAAATTATTTTGGCGAACCCGTTACGCGCGCCGTGATCACTGTGCCGGCGTATTTCAATGACGCGCAGCGCAACGCCACCAAACGCGCGGGTGAACTCGCCGGCTTCACGGTCGAACGCATTGTCAACGAGCCGACCGCCGCCGCGCTCGCTTACGGTTTGGACAAGTTGAAAGAGAAATCGAAAATCGCGGTTTATGATTTGGGCGGCGGCACGTTTGATCTTTCCATTTTGGAATTGAATGAAGGGGTTTTTCAAGTGCTCGCGACGAACGGCAACACGCGACTCGGCGGCGATGATTTGGACCGGAAACTTGTTGAATGGTTGAATCGTTCAATCGTTGAATCGGCCAGCGGCTCAACGGTTCGGGCATTGGGCGATTTGACCATCCAATCGCGGATTCGTGAAGCCGCCGAGATTGCAAAAATAAAATTATCAACCGAAACCGAGGTGGAAATCGCGCTGCCTTTTTTGACGCCGGATTTTTCGTTCAGCTACCAACTCACGCGCGCCGAGTTGGAAAGTCTGACGCGCGACATCATCGCGCGCACGCGGCCGCATTGCCTGCGCGCGCTGGCGGACGCGAAGCTGGCGGCGAAGGATTTGGATCAAATCATTTTGGTCGGCGGCCAAACCAGAATGCCGCTCGTCCGAAAATTTGTCGGCGAACTTTTTGGCTGCGGGGACTTTGAAGAGACGCGCGGCAGTTTGCGCATCGGTGCGGATTTTCACAAGGCCGCCGGGCCGCAATTGAACACGTCGCAAAATCCTGACGAAGCCGTGGCGCTCGGCGCGGCGATCCAGGCGGAAATTTTAAGCGGCGGTTTCAAAAATGTTTTGCTGCTGGACGTGACGCCGCTGTCGCTCGGCCTGGAAACGTTTGGCGGATTGATGAATGTGTTGATCCCGCGCAACTCGACGATTCCCGTGAAGGCCGGCGAGTTATTTACGACGGCGATGGATTTTCAAAAAAACATGCTGATCCATGTTTTGCAAGGCGAGCGCGAACGGGCGAAGGACAATTGGAGCCTCGGCAAATTCACGCTGGATTTTGCGGCCGCGCCGCGCGGCGTGCCGCGCGTGGGCGTGCAGTTTGAAATCGATGCGAACGGAATTTTGCACGTGCTGGCGCGCGACACGAAAACCGGCCAGGAAAAAATTGTGGAGATGAAATCCGCCGTGGATGTGGATGACGCGGCGGTGCAAAAAATGGTCGAGGAATCGGTCGAGCACGCGTTCGACGATCTGGCGGCGCGGCGCTGGATCGAGGGGAAATTGAAGGCGGACGAAACGCTGACAGCCACGCGCAAGGCGCTCGCAGATTTTGGCGCGGAGATCGAAGGCGATTATCGGGAAAAGATCTTGTCGGCCGCACGCGCAGTGGAATCCGCCTTGGCCACGGAAAATGCCGGCGGCGCCGGCGATTTAAAAACACTGCAAACTGCGGTGGCCGCGCTGGACGAGGCCACGAAACCGCTGGCGGATTTTCTGATGGACCAGGCGATGGCGGCGCTGCTGCGGAAACGCGGGCTGATTCAGTGAGCCGGCATGTGGAGGGTGTTTAAAAACCAGATGATGAGCGCCACGGCCAGCACCATCAGCGTTCCGAAAAAAATTGTAAAAAACCGGATCTGCTTTTGGTGACCCGAAGGTTTGCGCTTTTGTCCCACGGGTTAAAATTATTGCCTGTCGAGCGAATCAGCAACTGATTTTTTGCCATCAACGGATGAGCATCGCCAATAATGGCGCGAGCGCGAGGCCGGGCAGATAATTCGCCAGCTCCACCCGGCGCACTTCAAAAATCACCAGCGCCATGGTGCAGACCAAAAGGCCGGCGGTGATATTGACGACCGCGGTCAGCGCGTGCGCGGCGAGCCACGGCAGCGCGGCGTAGTGCACGGCCAGGGTCAGCAGACTCAAAAAAAGATAGACGGAAAAAGCCGCGAGCGCCGCCGGCCAGCGGAAGACATGCACGAAACTTACCATGGCCAGCGCGTCCATCACGGCTTTCACGGCGAGCAGATAATAATAATCGCCCAAGCCATCGGTCACCGCGCCGACCAATCCCAAGGGCGCGGCGCAAAATAAAATCGTGCCGGTCAGAAAACCGTCGGTCGGCTGGCCGGGCGGATTTTTTTGCGCGAGGGCGAGCAGGTTCGCGGCGTGGCGGCCGAGGCGGTTGGAAATTTTTTGCAGCGCGAGCAGCTTGCCGAGCCAGTTGCCCAGAACCAAAGCGAGCGCAGCGATCAACATTTGTTTGGCGCAGGAAAAAAAAGTTCCGTTGAGATTTTCCCAAACGAGCCGCAGGCCGAAAAAAACCGTGACCGCCCCGAGGCCGGAGCGGAAAAAAACCTGCACCGTCAGCGGCAATGGTTTCGGCCATGCGAGCCCGAACAGGGCGCCGAGCAGAATGCCGGTTGCGTTGAGGAAGGCGCCGATCACAGACAGACTGAACCACCGCGCGCCGCCGATGCCAAGCCGGAAATTTTTTGCGCCGCCGCGCAAAGCCTGTTACTCAAAGGCGGTGGCCGACACAAAAACATTTTCCCGCAATCCGTGGTCGTGGATTCCCTCGCTCTATTTCGCGGAAGGATTGCCTTATGCCCTGGTGATGTCGGTGTCGCTCGTGGCTTATAAAAATCTTGGTGTGCCGAATGCCAAGAACACTTTTGTGGTGAGCCTGCTTTATCTGCCGTGGGTCATCAAGCCGCTGTGGAGTCCGACGGTGGATATTTTAAAAACACGGCGCTGGTGGATCTGGACGATGCAACTGCTTGTCGGCCTCGCGCTGGGCGGCGTGGCGCTGGCGCTACGAACGGCGTATTTTTTGCCGGCCACGCTCGCATTATTTTGGCTGCTGGCATTCGCATCGGCCACGCACGATGTGGCGGCGGACGGATTTTATCTGCTCGCGCTGCCGGAGCGGGAACAGGCGTGGTTCAACGGCATTCGGACGACGTGCTACCGGCTCGCGGCCATTTTGGCCAAAGGCCAGCTGGTCATCCTCGCGGGAATTTTGGCGACGACGCAAAATAATTTTTCCCGCGCGTGGGCGGAAGTGTTCGGCCTCGTCGCCGCCCTCGTGCTGCTCCTGGGAATTTATCACCGCTACATTTTGCCCCGCCCGGCGGCCGATGTGCCCGGCGCGGCGGGACAAAATTTCACCGGCGAATTTTTCAAAACGTTCGCCGCCTTCTTCAAAAAACCGGGCCTTGGCTTCGCCCTGCTGTTTTTGTTGACCTACCGGTTCGGCGAGGCGCAATTGATGCCGATGACGCAATTATTTTTTCTCGACGCGCGCAACCAGGGCGGGCTCGGACTCTCCAACGCGCAGGTCGGTTTCATTTACAACACCGTCGGCGTGATCGCGCTGATCGCCGGCGGTTTGCTCGGCGGATTTGTCATTTCGCGGCACGGCTTGAAATGCTGGCTGTGGCCGATGCTGCTGGCAATCCATCTGCCGGATGCGGTGTTCATCTGGTTCGCGGCGGCGCAACCGGAAAATCTTTACGCCATCGGCGCGGGCATCGCGGTGGAACAATTCGGCTACGGCTTCGGGTTCGCGTCCTACATGCTCTACATGATTTACCTCGCGCGCGGCACCCACGCCACGGCGCACTACGCGCTCTGCACCGGCTTCATGGCGCTGGGCATGATGATTCCGGGATTATGGAGCGGCTGGCTGCAAGCGCATCTGGGCTACAAAATATTTTTCGTCTGGGTGATCCTGGCGACGATCCCCAGTTTTTTGGTGATGACAAAAATTTCCGTGGAGGCCGGCTTTGGCAAAAGAAGCGGCCCGAATTGAATTGCTTTGAACGCATTCCTCTTTCCAGAATCCAAGTTCCAATGAAATCAATCCGTTCGTTATTTGCGCTCGCCGCATTTTTGTCACTCGCCCTCGCCGCGCGCGCCGATCTGGCATCCATCATCGCCGAAGTTCAATCCAATGCGCCCGGCCAGTTCGTGATGCCGCGCCGCGCCAGCATCATTTTCATCCAGTGTCACGGGTTGGCCTGCGGTGATTTGAGCTGCTACGGCCAGACCAATTACCAGACGCCGAACCTCGACCGGCTCGCCGCCGAAGGCATGCGCTTCACGAATTACCGCGCGGGCAGCACCAATTTTTCCGTCGCGCAGGCGACGTTGATGACGGGTAAAAAATCCGCCGCCGAAACGCTCGCACCCGGCGAGATCACCGTTGCCCAACGCCTGCAACAAGCCGGCTATCGCACGCTTCTGCTCGGCGAATGGCCGCTGGGCGAAGCACCATGGAAACAGGGTTTTGACGAGTTCGTCGGATTTGTGAAACCCGAGGAAGGTCGCAATTATTTTGCCGAATATCTCTGGCGTTACGCGCCGGACAGCCTCTTCAACCCGACCAACAATCAGATGGAAACCTTCGCCGGCAGGGAAATGATCTATGCGAACACCGGCGCCAAAAAGGGCGAGTATCTGCCCGAACTGTTCGGCGAAATGACGGTGAATTTCGTGAACACGCATGTGCCCGACCGGTTCAACCATTACCGCCCGTTTTTCCTGCTCGTGAATTTGCCAATGCCGCGCTCGGCCAAGGCCGGTGCGGATGACTTCACCGTGCCGACGGATGCGCCATTCACCGAGATGCCCTGGCCGCAGGCCGCGAAAAATCGCGCCGCGCTCATCACGCGCCTCGACACCGGCGTCGGCCGGTTGCTCGAGGCCTTGCAAAAATTGCGGATGACCAACAACGTCGCCGTCTTTTTCACCAGCGCCAGCGGCTCGGAAAAATTTGCGGACGCGAAACTGAATTTCCTGCGGCCCGACGATGACGTCGCCAACGGCCAGCCGCATGCGCCAATGCTGGTTCGCTGGCCGGGAAATATTCCCGCCGGCCGCGTGAGCAATCTGCCCTGGAGCGCGCAGGATTTTGCGCCGACCGCGCTGCAAATTGCCTACGCCAGACCGGCCAAAGACGTCACCGGTATTTCGATTTTGCCGGTGCTGTTCGGCGAACCGGGAACCAATACGCCCGCGTTGCCGGACCGGGAACAGCCCTGAAAAATCCGCCAAGCGTAGCGGCGAGAAATCATCGCGTCGGCGCGCTGCTCGGCAGCGGCGCATTCAAATCGCTTTCCCGCTCCACTTTTTTGACCGCGAACGTCATCCAGACAATCGCGAGCACGATGCCTAGCACCACCGCCGCCGCCGCAAACCACGGCCACTTTAAATTTTGCCGGGCGGAATTTTCTTCGGGTTCGTTCATCGCTCAATGATTCTCGCACAAAATCCGCCGGGCGGAAAATTTATTAGGCGCTGCCGCCGCAGCGAAAACTAGACCGCGCGGGGAATTCGTTTAAGTTGTCCCGCGAACTTTGATGCACGATCAAGAATCACCCGAAAATTTGCCGGACGAGCCGACAAAAAGATCTGCCGCCGCAGCGGTGGCGAAAAAGTCCGACGCGGGCGGCGAAAGCACCTACGCGGTTTTGCGCAACGCGGATTTCACGCGCTACCTCATCGGCCGCTTCGTCGCGTCACTTGGCCAGCAGATGCTCGTCGTGGCGATTGACTGGGAGCTTTACCGGCGCACCCACTCGGCGTTGTCGCTCGCCTTCGTCGGCCTGTCCCTGATGGTGCCGATGATTTTGTTCACCGTGCCCGCCGGGCATTTTGCGGACACGTTCAACCGGAAAAAAATTATTTTAATCGCCACCCTCGTGCTCGCCATGGTGAGCGTGGGTCTCACGGTCTCTTCGGCCTATTTGTTTAACGTCGGGTGGACATATTTTTTCCTGTTCATTCTGGGCGCGGCGCGCACATTTTTATGGCCGGCCAGCGCGGCGTTTGTGACCAGCCTGGTGCCGCGCGGACAATTCGCCCGCGCCGTCACGTTCAACAGCGGCGCATTTCAATTTTCCTCCGTCGTCGGGCCGGCCGCGTTCGGCGCGGTCGTTGCGCTCACCCCGCACGCGGTGGAACACAGCACCGCGTGGTCGGTTTATGCGTTGAATGCCGTGGCCTCGCTCGCCTGTTTCGCGCTCGTCGTGCCGATCAAACACGAGCATAAAGCGAAACCCGCCGAACCGGTTTCCGTCAAAAGTTTGGTCGAAGGCTTCCGCTTTGTTTATCAGAATAAAATCATCCTCGGCGTCATCACGCTGGATTTGTTCGCGGTGCTGCTCGGCGGCGCGGTGACAATCCTGCCGATGTTCGCGGACGATATTTTTCACACCGGCCCCGGCGGCCTCGGCTGGCTGCGCAACGCGATGGCGGTCGGCGCGGTTCTCTGTGCCGCCATCATAGCGCATCGCGCCCCGCTGCAAAAAGCTGGAAAAACGATGCTGTGGTCGGTCGCCATTTTTGGCGTGGCCACCATTTTATTCGGCCTCGCGAATGCAAATTGTTTCGGCCGCTGGCTGAATTTTCCCAACTCTTTTTGGTTCTGGTTTTCATTCGCCATGCTGGCGCTCGCCGGTTTCGTGGACAACATCAGCGTCGTGGTGCGCCAGACGCTCGTGCAAATTTTGACGCCGGACGAAAAACGCGGGCGCGTCTCGGCGGTCAACAGCCTGTTCATCGGCACCTCAAACGAGCTTGGTGGATTCCGTTCCGGCATCGTGGCATTTTTGTTCACGACGCCGACGTTTTTGGGCAGCGCGCACGCGACCGGCGCGATCGTCTCCACCGTCACCGGCGGCATCGGGACGATTTTGGTCGTGCTGGCCGTGGCGTGGATTTGGCCGGACATTCGGAAATACGGAAAGCTGGCGTGATCGCTTCAACTTGACGCTGCCGCGCAGAAGTTTATTTTCGGGGTATGAAAAAAATTTCGCTTTGGGTTTTGATCGGCACCTTTGCCGTGTTCACCGCGCGCGCACAGGACACGGCGACGCAGCAGCAGTTGGACAAGTTAAGTGGGCAGATTCAGGACCTGCTCGACGCGCAGGCGCAAAACGGCAAACGGATTGACGCCGTGGAACACGAAATCAGCGAGCTGCGCGACAAAGTCAATACGCCGCAGGTCAACGACAGCGCGAGCCGCGACGACTTGCGAGCGCTCGCGACACAGGTGCAGGAGATCGACAGGAAACGCCAGGATGATCGAGATCTGATTTTGAAGCAGCTTGAAAAATTGGGCAAAGTGGCCGCCGCGCCGCTGCCGTCACACAAACCTGCCAGTATCGCGAAACCGCCGGTGGATGACACGAGCACGCCGGCCGTGGCGCAGACGGGTTATGATTATGTGGTCAAGGAAGGCGACACGCTCAGCCTCATCGCCAAGGCGTATCGCGATCAAGGCGTGAAAGTAACGCGCGCACAAATCAAAGCCGCGAATCCCAAAGTGAATTTTGACGTGCTGATTCCGGGTAAAAAAATCTTCATCCCCGATCCGAACGCGAAGTGATTTTCACCACGGGTCATTGCAGCTTGAAATGAATCAGCAGCACAGCGGCGGCGGCAACGAGGCAGTAGATGCCGAAAAATTTCCAGCGGCCGCCTTCGAGCCAGCGCGAGAGCAGTTTCAACGCGAGGAGGCCGGCGAAGAAACTCAGCACCATCCCGACGAGGTCTTGCGCGAAAAAATGCAGCACGGAATCCGGGCCGCTCAAGGCGTGGACTTTCATGAGGCGATGCGCTTCCTGCGCGATGATCGGCGGCGTCAAGACGACGGCGAGCGCGAAGCTGAATTCTTCCAATTTTTGTTTCGGCAGGCCGAGAATCAAGCCGGTGGAAATCGTCGCGCCGGAACGTGAGAAGCCGCGGAACGGCAGGCACAAGCCTTGCACGAGGCCAATCCAGATGGACTGGCGCGGTTGGATTTCCGGCTGGCGCGGCACCTTGTCTTCGCGCAAACCCGCAAAAATAATCAGCAGGCCCACAGCCGTCAGCGCGCCGGCCATCAGCGGCAGATTGGAAAACAGATTTTCGATCTCCGCGTGCTCGACACCGCGCATGAAAACTTTTTCGATGACGAATTTCACCCCGAGACCGACGATGCCGGTGCAGATGGTCGCCAGCACCACTTGGATGGCGAACCACTGGAATTGCGCGGACGAGGCGAAGTAATCGCGTTTCCAGCGCTTCCAAAAATAAACGATGACGGCGAACATCGTGCCGGTGTGCAGCATGATGAGCAGCATCACCATTTCGGGACTCGACGGGTCTTTCACGCCCATGAGTTTTTCCGCGACGATGACGTGCGCGGAGCTGGAAACGGGCAGCAGTTCGCATGCGCCCTGGATGAGCGCGAGCAGCAGGATTTGTAAATAGCTTAACATGACGGCGCAGTCTGCCGGAAAGTTTTCCAAATCACAATGCCGGGCGCACAGCGATCATTTTTTCGCGCCCCAAAAAGTTTTGGTTTCCTCGCTGCGCTGTTTGACCTTGAGCTGGCCGAGGATGGCGTGCCAGGCGATGTAAATCTTGTGCCACTGCGATTCCAGGCCGCGCAGCGCGCCTTCGCTCATCTCGGCGAGATAGCGCAGCGACGGCGCGTTGCCGATGAGCGTGTGGATCTCGTCGCGCGTGGGCGAACCGACTTCGATGGAGGCAAAAATCAATTCCAGTTCCTGCACGATGATGCTTTTGATCTCCAGAAAATGATTCTCGTCCGCCGCGCCGAATTTTTTCGCGTGCGCGATGGTGATGAAATGGTTGAACTGCTTCCAGCATTCGATGTGCGTTTCGATCTGGGTGACGAGCTGGTTGATTTCCTTGGGCGTCATAAGCGGGACAGGGTTGGCGTGGGCATCAAAGCGGTTTGCGGAAACAGAAAAATGATCGCGCCGCCGCGCAGTTCGCGGGCGGTGATGTGGAGGCTGCCGAAATGCAGGCTGACCTCGGCCAGCGGCATCTGCGCGACGCGCGCTTCGCGGAACAATTCCAGCACGTCGCGCCCGATGTCATGCAATAATTTTTTGGGAAACACCGAGGACACGGTCGAGGTCACGATATGGCCGTCGCGATCCACCGTGATGGTGCCGGTGGGCAACTGCTGGACGGCGGCGGCGCGGCCGCCGAATAATTTTTTTATGAATCCCATGACGCGACAAGTTTGCGGCTTTTTTCGGGAACATTTTCCGTGACGTCCGTTGGCCAGCCGACCAGAAACGCGCGATCGCCGCGCGGCAACATCAGCACCTGACGTTCCAGATTTTGGCCGGCCACGTGCGAGAGCGGCCCGGCCTCGAGCCGGTCGCCCAACCGACGCGCGATGTCCGCGGCGCGCGATGTCCATTTGGCGAGCGCGGAAAAATTTTGCGTCCCGAGCGCTTCGGGTTGGCCCTGGCCGGCCGTCGGCACGACGATGACAAATTCAGCGCCTTCGCGCGTGAGCTGCGACAATTTCCACATCGTTTTGCGATGCTCGTTGCTGGCGGCGATTTCCGGCGCGACGTTGGGATCGGCGGCTTCGTCCATCGTGTGCGCGGATTCGAGCAACAGCGCGTTGACCGGTTTGTGAATGGCGCGCGGATGATCCGGTTCGGCGGGCAGATTTTCAAACGTGCCGGTTTTCCAGGCGAGCAGCCGTTGAAACGCCGTTTCGCCGCGCGCGCCCTCGGCTTCGGCGTCAATCAATTCGCCTTCTTGAATCCACAGCTTCGCGACGAGCGGCCCGCGCGTGATGCGCAGAACGCTGGAACTGCGCGAGAGGCATTCCATCTGGATGATGTCCATCAGGCTTTTGCTTTGGATGCCGCGAAAGCCGGTGTCGTGCTCGCGGTCGGTCTGGCCCAAGAGCGATTCGACGCATTCGTTGAACAGCCGGGCGTTTTGCTGCATCTCCATTTTCAGCCAAAATAAATCCACGCCCAGCGCGTAGGCGCGCGAGCGATATTCCTCATCCTCCAGCCCGCTCAAAACGATCGTGCGCACGTCGGGGAACTGGCGGCGGACAATCGCGAGCATCTGCAGGCCGTCAATGCGCGGCATTTTCAAATCGGAGATCAGCAGGCGGACGGACTCGGTTTCGAGCAGCGCCAGTGCGCGCTTGGCCGAATTGGCCGTGAGGATCTCGGGCTTGCTCGGCAGTTCCGCGAACCAGTCGCGGCACAATGCCAGCCAGTCCGTGTCATCATCCAGAATTAAAATTTTATTCCGTTTTTCCATTCCAGTAAATGTCGCCGACCGCGCGGGACAGTTTGTCTTCCCCTGTCAGGAGAAGCAAGCCGCGTTCCTGCGAAAAAAAGGCTTTTGCGCCGCAAACAGGACAATCCCGCCGCCGCCGAGTCCCGCCGTGAGACACGCCCCCGCCATTCCCAACGCAAAACTTTAAACATCCTGACATGGCGCGGTTGTTGCTAATCCGTCTTGCCGGTCGGATCGACCGCACACAACCAATCAAAACCATGGCACTCTCGGTCAAATCAAAATTCGCTGGTCTGTTGCGCGGCCTGCTGCGGCAGTTTGATGACCGCGCGCCGGCAGCTTCCGCGCCCATCACGTCGCCGCCCGCCACTGCGAGCCACAGCCAAAAAAATTCTCCGCCGGCCCGACCAACGTCGCCGGATGGCATCGAATTGCCCGTCGCGCCCATCATCGCCGCATTGCCATTGGAATTGCGCGCCAAATTGATCAGCGTGCCTCCCGCCGGGCTGACGATTTGCCTGCCCGCCGAAACCGTCATGACGCAACTCGCGTTTGGTGCCGTCAAGATTTCCTTCGGCGAACTGCGCCAGCTGGCGCCCGGCATTTTTGCGAATGCCGCCGGTGATCATGATAATCGGACAATTAACCTGCCGCTGAATGAAATTCTTTCGCGGCTCAATCCCGCCCTGCTCGCCCGGCGCACCATCCAAAAAACGGAAGTGTCCGATGACATTGCCGGACCCTTTGGCGGACGCGGCCAAGGCATCACTTTTACCACGCAATCACTAAAACCGGCTCCCGCCGCTCCCAAGAATTTGCCACCGGAACCTGAACACGTGCCGCCACGCACGCCGGTGAATCTGCCGTCGCCCACGTTCACGCCACCGCCCCGTGCGGTGACGCCGCCGACGTTGCCGATGACGTTTCCCCCCCGGCAGACGGCACCGACGGCGCTCACGCCGCCGCCTGCACCAAAACCGGCGAGCAATGGCAACGGCCATGCCAACGGGAACAGCAACGGCAATGGCCACGCGCCTCCTCCGCTGGAAATGAAATTTTCTGCTGTGCCGGTTCCGTCGCCGGTCACTCCTCCGGCGGCACGACCGGAGCCGGCGCAGCCCACGACTTCCGGGCCGGTGATTTTTGTCTCCCTGATTTCACTCGCGGAAAGCTGGCCGGAAGAATTGCGGAACGAAATCGTCCGCTTGAACTTGGCGGGCGCAAAAGTGCCGCTCGCGGTCGCCGTGGTGGAACCCGGGTTGAAACGCGGGCGCGTGACACTAAATTGGAAACAGCTCCGCACGCTCGTGCAACCGGCGTCCGCACCATCGCCCAACGACGCGCTTGAACTGGATTTGCCGTTGAAAGTGCTGGCCCCGGCATTTTTGCAGGCGCAAAAAAATCTGCAGACCGGGAGCCGTAAAGTTTCCGTTTCGGAGGAGATCCCGAATTTGTTTTTCGGTTTTCCGCAGCCGGCGGCGGAACCGGTCGCTCCGGCGCCGGTGCCAGCGATTCCACCAGCTCCGCAGCGAATGGAAACCAAAACGCCGGACACAAATTATTTTGGCCGCGCGGCGGAAAGCGAGACGGAATTGCGCCGCACGGAAAATCCGGCGACGGATTTTTTGACGCGCCAGGCGCATCCCAAAGAAGTGGTCAAGCGCGCCGCGATTTTGCCCGGCGTGGCCGGCGCGGTGGTCGCGCTGCCCGACGGTTTGCGCGTGGCCAGCGAGGTGCCGGCGGATTTGAATCCGGACACGCTGGCGGCGTTTTTGCCGCAGATTTTTGAGCGCCTCAACCAGAGCACGCGCGAGCTGCGGATGGGACCGCTGAACAATGTCTGTTTCACGGTGGGGAACGTGCCCTGGAAAATTTTCCGCGTCAGTTCGGTCTATTTCGCCGCGTTCGGTCGCGCGGGGGAAAATCTGCCGACGGCGCAACTGGCGGGCATGGCGATGGAACTCGACCGCAAAAAATCCAAATAAATATTATGGCTATCATCAATCAAGCGACGAAAGAACTGCAGGTCAAGATCGTTTACTACGGCCCGGCGATGGGCGGCAAGACCACGAACCTCGTGCAGGTCCACGATCACGTGCAGACGACGCAAGGCAACAAGGGAAAACTTGTATCACTGGCTACCAGCTCGGATCGCACGCTGTTTTTTGATTTTCTGCCGATCGAGGCGATGACGATCAAGGGTTTCAAAACCAAGTTTCAATTATACACGGTGCCCGGCCAGGTGATTTACAACACGACGCGGCAACTGGTGCTGCGCGGCGTGGATGGCATCGTGTTCGTGGCGGATTCGCAATACGAAAAAATGCCGGAGAACGTGGAGAGTTTCCAAAATCTGGTGGACAACCTGAACACGTTGAAGCTGAATCTCGGCGATATTCCGTATGTGCTGCAATACAACAAACGCGATCTGCCGAACGTGGCGCCGGTGGAATACATGGATTTTCTGCTGAACAACCGCGACGTGCAGGTGCCGGCGTTCCAGGCGACGGCGCACAAATGCGAGGGCGTGTTCGAGAGCTTGAACATGATCACGCGGATGCTGCTGCAAAAATACGTCGCGCAGGCCACGCCGCAATACGCATGACATGGCCACTCTGCCCCAATTGATCGAGGAGGACATGGTCCGGGTGGACACGGTGCTCCGCGAATTCATTCAGCAGGCGGATGCGATCGCCGCGCTGCTGATTGACAAGGGCGGTTTTTTGATTGCGCAGCAGGGCGAGCCGGGCGAAATGGATTTCACGACCATCGCGGCGCTGGCGTCCGGCGCGTTCATGGCCAACCAGACCATCGCGGCGCTGGTGAAGGAAAAAGATTTCAACAGCACTTATCAACAAGGCGAAACTTTCAGCCTGTTTGTCATTAACGTGGACCACAATTGCTTGCTCGTGGTAATTTTCAAATCCCAGAGCGGCATCGGCGTGGTGAAATATTTTGCGACGGCCGCCACGGCGGCGTTGGCGCAGCAGCTCGCGCTGGCGGCGGAGCGCGCGCCCGGCCGCGGCTTCGATCTTTCGGAATTAAATTTGGCGAACCCGCAGGAATTGTTCCGCAAAAAATAAACCGAAAATAAAAAATAAAAAAAGGAGGGATATGAATACGATACCAACCAGCGAACTGGACCGGCTGTTGACGACGATGATCGCCAGCGCGGAGGGCATTTCGGACCTGCTGTTTGTGGCCGGCAAGCCGCCGCAAGTCGAGGTGCACGGCTCGCTCGAATCCGTTGCCGTCGCCGGGCTGGAACCGGTGCTGACGGCCGCGCACACGGACAATCTCGCGCACGCCGTCATCAACAACAACGCCAAGCTGCTGCGCGATCTGGCGGAACACGGCTCGTGCGATTGCAGTTATTCGCTGCGCGACAGCTGCCGGTTTCGTGTGAACATTTACCGCCAGAACGGCAGTTTTGCAATGGTGCTGCGCCGGCTGGCGGCGACGGTGCCGACGCTGGATTCGCTCCAGCTGCCGCCGAGTTTCAAGGAAATCATCAAGGAAAAGAACGGGCTGATTTTTGTCACCGGCGGTTCCGGCAACGGCAAGACCACCACGCTGGCGGCGATGCTTAATGAAATTAACCTGACGAGCAAGGTGCATGTCGTGACGCTGGAAGATCCGATTGAATTTTTGCATCCGCCGCAGCAGTCCACGTTCAGCCAGCGCGAGCTGGGGCGTGATTTTTATAATTTCCCCGACGGCTTGCGCGCCGCGTTGCGCCAGGCGCCCAAGGTCATTCTCGTCGGCGAGATCCGCGACCGCGAAACTTTAGAGATCGCGCTGACCGCCGGCGAAACCGGCCATTTGGTTTTCAGCACGCTGCACACGATCAGCGCGGGCCAGACCATCAACCGCATCCTCGGCATGTTCAACAAGGATGAAGAACAACAGGTGCGCGAGCGGCTCGTGGGTTCGCTCCGCTACATCGTCGGCCAGCGGTTGGTGCCGAAAAAAGGCGGCGGGCGCATCCTTGTGACCGAATTGATGGGCAGCAGCCTGCGCACGCGCGAAGCCATCGAATTGGGCGAGGCGGAAAATCGCCGGCTCGCGGACATCATTGAAGCCGGCAACGCCGGCGGCTGGCATAGTTTCGAACAATCGCTGCTCAAGGCTTACGAAGACGATTTGGTCACGGAGGAAACCGCACTGCTCTATTCGGTCAACAAACCCGCCATGCGCCAGCGGCTGGATCTCGCGCACAGCCGTGGCCGCCGTTCAGTCAATGCCCATGCGGCGGTGCAAATGATCACCGTGCCCGCCGCCGTGGTTCCCCCGCCACCGCCGGTGCTGGTGCCGACTCCGCCGCCGACCGCTGCGCCCGTGAATCCGCCCAGCGCGCGCAATGGGGTTCTGAAAAACATGCTGAACAGTTTGATTTAAGCGGAAAATATTTGGGGGGGCAGTCCGCGCGAAAATTTTTTTCTGGCATGGCGGGCGGGGCGGACTTAGGCTGGCACGAACTTAAGCCCACCGATTATGGATATTGTTTTCAACTGCCCGAACTGCGATCAGGAACTGGCCGTGGACCAGAGCGGCGCGGGCACGCAGATTGACTGCCCGTCCTGCGGCGAAACCATCACCATCCCGGCCGCGGCCAAAGCCACCACCGGTTCATTGCCGCCGGCCGTGCCGCCCCCGCCCGCGCCGAGTTCCATCGCTTCTTCGGCCGCCGCCAAAGTGGAGCTGCATTTGAAAGTGCCGGTGCGCGACACGCCGGCGGAATCGTTGATCGGCAAACCCAAGCCGCCGTTGGAAGTGGTCCAAAAAGGGGCGGGCAAACGGCTGCGCGTCCATACCATCCGCCGCGCCAGCTGCGTGGAAAATGGCCATGATTTTTTTGACGACCGTGTTTCCGCCTTTCTTCAGGAAGTCATGGAGGTCAATCTCATCAGCATCCACACCATCAACTACGAGCAGTTCGACGTGGGCGTGCAAAAAATCATGACCGACTATGGCGTGCTGATCGTGTATCGGGGTTGAATCGTTTTGACTTGGCAGGAACCCGACGATAAAGTTTTCCCATGGCAAGCCGTCTGGCATTTTGGATTTGGATCATTGCGCTCTTGGCGCTGACCCCGCTGCGTTCGCCCGCGCCGTTTAATTATGTGCCCGGCGAGGGCTGGTATTATGAACCCTACGGCGAAAAAGCCAACTGGCAGCGCACCCGCGCCAAGGATCAGTTGCAAGTGGCCGAGGACGCCTTCGCCAAAAAAGATTACAAGACCACGCTGCACGCGGCGCACCGCGTTTTGCGCATCTGGCCGCTGTCGGATTACGCGCCGCATGCCGCCTATCTGGTCGGGCGCTGTTTGGAAACGCAGGGCAAGGACGAGGCCGCCTTCAACGCGTATCAGCAGATCATTGATAAATATCCCAAGAGCGGCGAATACAACGAAGTGCTCAAACGCCAATATGAAATCGCCAACCGTTTCCTCGGCGGCGAATGGTTCCGCGTTTTTTGGGGCTTGGTTCCGCTGTATCCCTCGATGGATGAAACCGCAAAACTTTACGGCAAAATTGTCGGCGACGGACCTTACAGCGAGGTCGCGCCCCACGCGCAATTGCGCATCGGCGCGGCCCGCGAAAAACAGCAGGATTACGCCAGCGCCGTCAAGGCTTACGAGACGGCGGCGGATCGTTACAACGACCAGCCGGTGATCGCCGCCGATGCGATGTATCGCGCGGGCGCGGCTTGGCAAAAACAGGCCGACACCGCCGAATACGATCAGAGCGCCGCCGCGCAAGCCATCGCCGCCTACACGGATTTTATTTCATACTTTCCTGACGACAAACGCGTCGCAGCCGCGCAAGCCGCCATTGTCAAACTCAAGGCCGAACAGGTGCGCGGCAGTTTTGAGATCGCGCAATTCTACGAAAAATCCCACAAGTGGGCCGGCGCGGTCGTGTATTACAACGATGTTTTGCAGTTGGATGCCAACTCGCCGCTCGCCGCCTCGGCCCGGCAGCGCATCGAGGTTTTGAAACCGAAGCTGGCGGCCCGCACGGAAAAATAATTTCCCATGCGCGCATTAAACTTTTTTCTGCTCGGCCTTGCGGCGGTGCTTTTCGCGGGTTGCGCGGGCTATCATCTTGGACCGGTCAACGGCGCAGTGGCCGGCGAAAAAACCATCGAAGTTTTGCCGTTCAATAATCAGACGCTCGAGCCGCGGCTGGGCGACGCGCTCACGCAGGCGATGCGCGAATGCGTGCAGATGGACGGCACCTATCGTCTGGCCACACATGGCCCGGGCGATGTCATCGTCACCGGCGTCATTCATCAATACCAACGCGAGAGCCTCGGTTTTGCCGCCACGGATGTGGCCACGCCGGAAGATTATCGCGTCGGCGCCACGGTCCACGTCACGGCCCGCGACCGCCTTTCCGGCAAGCTGCTTTTGGACAAAGAAGTGAAAGGCTACACACTTGTGAACATCGGCAGCGATCTCGCCAGCGCGGAGCGCCAGGCCATGCCGTTGCTGGCGGAGGATATTGCGCACAACATCGGGGAACTGCTCACGGAAGGCGCGTGGTAATTTTTTTGAAACCTTTTTTGCACCGGGTCGTCCGTAATCTCACAACGCAGATCAATAATATATTATGAAAAACAACCTCGTTAAAATCGCCCTGCTCGGTCTTATGGCTGCCGCTTTCGTGGCCGTTCCGAATATCAGCCGCGCGCAAGACTCAACCAATACGCCCGCCGCCACCGCGCCCAAAAAGAGCGGCCTGCCATTTCACGGCAAACTCGCCGCCGTGGACCCGACCGCCATGACGGTTACGGTCGGCTCGCTCACCATCAATGTCACTGCCGCAACCAAAGTCACGAAGGACGGCAAAAAGGCCACGCTGGCTGATTTTGTCGTGGGCGATACCGTCGGCGGTTCCTACCACAAGGATGCGGACGGCAAACTGATTGCCGCGACCATACATGATGGCATCAAGAAGAAGAAAAAAGCCGCCGATGCCTCGAATTAATTAACCGCGTTTTCATAACCGGCGACGGCAACGTTCGCCGGTTTTTTATTGCCGCCGCCACCAGCCGGTCGTGCGCTTGGGCTGCTTGGGCTGTTCGGCCAGCTGCGATTGTTGGCGGAGCAGCAGACTGCGCGCAGCCTCGAAGGCCATGATGAATTCATCGTAGCTCAAAAAACGGTCGCCCGGATTTTTTGCAAGCGCTCGCCCCAAGGCATCGCTCGTGGCCTGGGAAATTTCCGCCACCACTTCGTTCGCCGGAGTGAGCGGCGTATAAACATGCGCCTGCACGACTTCTTCCGGGGTGGGCGCATCGAACGGCACATGGCCGGTGATCGCATGATACAGCGTCGCGCCCAGACTATACATGTCGGACAAAAATGTTTCCGGCTCGCGCTTGATTTTTTCCGGCGCGACGTAAAACGGCGTGCCGCGGGTGAATTCGCCAGATTCCTGCTCCGCGTCCGTTTTACGCGCCAGTCCGAAATCCACCAGTTTCGGTTCGTGATCCGAATTGAATAAAATATTGCCCGGCTTGATGTCGCAATGCAGCAGATCATGCTTCAAGGCCATGTCCAGCGCCGAGGCGATCTTGATGGCGATGTCGAGCACCTGAAGTTCCGGGAGCAAATGGAGTTTTTCAATGCGCGCGTCCAAACTGCCTTGGTCCGCGATTTCCATCACGAGATACCGTTCGCCCTCCCATTCGTCGAAAGTATAAATGTGAATGATGTTCGTATGATTAAGCTTGGCACACGCCCGCGCCTCCAGATAAAAGCTTTCCAGCATCTGCGGCTCGGCGATGAGTTCTTTTTTCATCAACTTGACCGCCACCATGCGTTCGAGCGTCGTGTCCCAGGCGCGATAGACAATGCCCATGCCGCCGGAGGCGATTTTGCTGCGCAGTTCAAACTGCCGCAGCGTCATCGGCATCATGATCGCGTGCCCGCATTTTTTGCACAATTCCGTCGCCAGCGGCGGCAGGTCGCCGGGAATGAACGTCTTCGCGTCACAGCCCGGACACGTCACCATTTTCAGGGGTTTGCTGGCTTCGCTCATGTAAGTAATTCTACTCTACCACTCCGCGGCCATCCGACAAGCGGGGAAATTTTTCGACCGCCCGCTGAAGTAAGGCGCATTTGCCATTAAACTTTTTGACAAACCTGCCGATATGTTGTTTACTGGCGGGGTCGAAATGAAAACTGTGTTCACCAAACAAGTAACGATGCACTCGCCGAAGAATGGCTGGATGGCCATTTGTCAGCGCGCGTCCCGTCTTATCGGCATCGTGGGAATAAAAATCTAAAACAGAAATTTTTTATCCAACCCGCGATTGCCTCGGCAGTCGCGGGTTTTCTGTTTTAACAACCAAACCAAAGAAAGAAAGAAAAATGAACAAATACAAAAACCGGGTGGCGGCCCGCTTCGCGCCCGAAACGCGGTTCGAGCTGCGGCCCGCGCCGCCGGCGCCGTTCCGCGCCAACCTCGAAAATGATTTCGAGCAGCTCAAAAACCGGTTGCTCGATGCGCACCTCACGATCAACGCCGCACCCGAACTGAACGTCCCGCTCCGGCGCGCCGCCAACGAGGCCGCCGCGCTCGCGTGGGTCACGCGCTATCCGCTGCTCGTGTTTCCGGCGTTGTTCGAGGAAAAAACCGCCGCCGCCGTGCACCAAGCGCAACGGCAGGCGCGCATTTACGCCGCCAGCCGTGAACTGGTCGTCGCCGAATGAAAAAGCACGCCCAACCCAAAGCGTCCGGCCCGGCCCGCGCGAGCGGTCGTTGCCACGAGCGAAGCTGATTCGTCGCTCGTGCCAACGGCTGCCCGCCGTGCCACGGAAAGTTGGTGGGGAACCAAATTGGAGCGCGGACAGAACCGCCGCAGAAATTTATTTCCGCGTCGGCAACCTGGCCGCGCTCTGACTTTTTTATTACTCTTGCACGCGCTGAATCCGCGCGCCGAGCTGGTGCAACTTTTCATCCATTTTTTCGTAGCCGCGATCCAGATGATAAATGCGGTTCACTTGCGTCGAGCCTTTTGCGGCGAGTCCCGCGATCACCAGCGCCGCGCTCGCCCGCAAATCGCTCGCCATCACCGGCGCGCCGCTCAACGGCTTGCCGCCTTTCACGATCGCGCTCGGCCCTTCGATTTCAATGTCCGCGCCGAGCCGCGCGAGTTCGCTGACGTGCATGAACCGCGATTCAAAAATCCGTTCGGTAATGATGCTGATGCCCGGCGCGAACACGAGCAGCGCCATCATCTGCGCCTGCACGTCCGTCGGAAAACCGGAATACGGCAGCGTCGTGATGTCCACCGGTTTTAATTTTCCTTTGCGGCTGACAATTAAATTCGTGCCGTTGCGCACAATCGAAACGCCGACTTCGTTCAACTTGTCGAACACCGCGCGCAGATGTTCGGCACGCGCGCCTTTGATGGTCACTTCGCCTTTCGTCGCGGCGGCGGCGATGACAAAGGTTGCCGTTTCGATGCGGTCGGGAATCACTTCATGTTCCGCGCCGTGCAATTTTTCCACGCCGGTGATCGTGATTGTCGGGCTGCCCGCGCCGGCAATCTGCGCGCCCATCGCGTTCAGAAAATTGGCGAGGTCCACGACTTCCGGTTCGCATGCCGCGCTTTCGATGATCGTCACGCCGTCCGCCAGCGTCGCGGCCATCATCACGTTCGCCGTGCCTAAAACGGTCGGGCCGGCGCGACCGCCGAGAAACAGCGAGCCGCCGACCAGTTTTTTCGCCGACGCGTCAACATAACCGCCTTCGATCTTTATTTTCGCGCCGAGCGCTTCAAATCCTTTCAGGTGCAAGTTGATTGGCCGTGCGCCAATGATGCAACCGCCGGGCAGGGAAATTCGCGCCTTGCGCAAACGTGCGAGCAGCGGTCCAGCGATGCAAATCGAACCGCGCATTTTGCGCACGAGATCGTAGTCGGCATAGCCTTTGATTTTTTTAGCGTGAACGCTCACCGTGCCGTTTTCAAAGGTCGCGGTCGCGCCGAGCGATTCCAAAATTTTCACCATGAACCGCGTGTCGCTCAAGTCCGGCACGCGGCGGATGACGCACGGTTCATCGGTAAGCAGCGTCGCCGCGAGAATGGGGAGCGCGGCGTTTTTGCTGCCGCTGATGGTGACTTCGCCGTGCAGCGGCACGCCGCCTTTGATCAAAAAACTGTCCATAGGAAAAAAATTATTCAGCCGCAGCTTTTCACAGACGCACCCAGATGAAAAAATTCGCGCGACAACGTTTAGGAAACCCGGGTTCCGTCCGTGAAAATCTGTGGCAAAAAATTAGCGCCGCGCGACCAGAATTCTGGCGCGCTGACTGTAATCGGCCTGCACCGCTTCGACAATCCACTTTTCCGTTTCAAAGATTTTTTTTATCGCGTCCGCCTGGCCGTCGCCGAATTCCAGCATGATTTTGCCGTTCGGCTGGAGAAAATTTTTGCCTTCCGTTGCGAGCCGGCGATAAAAATCCAAACCATCCGCGCCGCCGTCCAGCGCGGCGCGCGGATCGAAATCGCGGACTTCGGGATCGAGCGTGGCGATTTCCGCCGACGCGATGTATGGCGGATTGCTGACGATCAAATCAAATTTCATTTCCGTTGTCAGCGCGGCAAAGCCATCGCTTGGCAAAAATTCAATGCGTTCCGCGACTTTATTGCGCGCGGCGTTTTCTTTGGCCAACGCCAGTGCGGCGGATGAAATATCCAGCGCGGTAATTTTTGCGTTCGGATTTTTTGCCGCGAGCGCGATGGCGATGCAGCCGGTGCCGGTGCCGAAATCCAAGGCGGTTGCCGGTGGCAGGTTGAGGGTTGCCAGAAATTTCCAGCCAAGTTCGGCGAGCATTTCGGTTTCGGGTCGCGGGATCAGGGCGTGGCGATTCACGGCGATTTCCAATCCGCAGAAGGAAGCGGTGCCGACGATGTGCTGGAGCGGTTCGCGCTGGCCGCGGCGTTTGACGAATTCACGCAGCGCATCGGTCTCGGCGGCGTTGAGGGCGCGATCGAAATTGAGATACAATTTCATGCGCGGCATCTGCAAAACATGCGCGAGCAGCAATTCCGTTTGCAGGCGCGGCGACTCGACATTTTTTTTGCCGAGAAATTCCGTGCTTTTTTGGATCGCTTCGAGGACGGTCACGCAGCGAGGCTAAACTTTTGGCGCGCGGTGCGCCAGCCTGTCTGTCAACGCAACTGGATCAACGTGTTCACAAACTCCCAGTTTTCCTGCATCTGTTCGTCGTAAAGTTCCAGGTGACGTTTGTTGATGCCGAGCAATTCCATCGCGGTTTGCAGTTCCAGATTGGCGCCGGCAAGTTTTTCCGAAGGATGTTCGAAAATATTTGCCAGTGAGTTGCCGACGCAGACACTGGCGGCCAATCTTTTATCCGGGCCGGCGGCGGCCGGTTGATGGTGAAAGCGCACGCTTTGCACCAGCGGCACGGGCAGGCGCCAGGTTTCCATGAGGCAGGCGCCGACGTCGGCGTGCGTGAAACCGTAGGTGGTTTTTTCCAATTCCGTCGGACTCACGCCGCTGGCTGCGGCTTGCGCGAGCAATTGTCCGTAAGCCGCGCCTTTAGCCTGCGCGAGCACGACGCGGCCGATGTCGTGCAGCAAGCCGGCGGTGAAGAGCAGGTTGCTGTCTTCATCAATGTCTTCGGCAATGAATTTGCAGCCGAACGCGGTGGTGAGACTGTGCTTCCACAATTGCGCCTCATCCACGCCGGTGGCGGCCGGGAGTTTGAACGCGTTGCTGCCGGTAACGGCGGAGACCAATGAGAAAATGGTCTGGAAACCCACGCGGCCGATGGCTTCCGGCACGCTGGCCACGGGTTCGCGGCCGGCAAAATAAACGCTGTTGCAATAGTGCAGCAACTTGGCCGTCAGCGCCGGATCGAGCGCGATGATCTCGCCCACTTCTTCCAGCGTCGTCTGCTCATGATGCAGCGCGTCCAGCACCTTGGGCAACACCTGCGGGGCCGGCGGCAGCACTTTGACTTCGCTCAATAATTTATAAATCGCTTCCATATTCGGCCACCTTAATACACCGCCGGAACGAGACTAATTTTTATTTTAATCGGCGAACCATTCGAACACTGAAGCCAAATTTGAATTTCAAACGGCAATGGATTTCTTGTCGCGGGTGTGGATGAAAAGGCCGATGTAATAAACCAGATAATAGCCGGCGGTCAGGCCAAAAATAAAAAAAGTCAGCGGACTTTGAAACGCCGCCGGACTGTGCGGTGCGGCCATCGCGTCATTGACCACCCAAAAGCGATAGAGCATCCGCCCGATGAATAGCACGGAGATGGCGACGCCGATCGGCGTGTTGGGCGTGTAAAAATGACCGATATCCGTGGTTTCAAATTTCGTCAACCGCAAGCCGACCAATCCCAGCAGCGCGCCCAAGAGCAAACCGCCGCCGAGGCCGAGCAGCAGGCGGGGCGTGCTAACCGAAAGGCTCAAAAAAATCAGGCTGACGATGGCGAAAATGACGATGGAAATCGTGATGCGCACGGGCCGCAACGGTTGCCGCCCGATGTTGCGGCGGACGCGGCGATAAATGCTCCACACAATCAAACCTCCAAAAACGATGGGAACGACAGGCGCTGCCATGCGCGGAGATTAAGTTGTCAGCGCGGCTTGTCGAGCGGAATAAAAATTAAAAAACGCGCGCAAATGTGTTTTGTCCGTTCGCACCCATTCCATTCCCGAGTTTATTTTCCCGCGACGCCTTTGAGATACGCAAAAATGAGTTCCGGCAAATCTTTGCTGTAGCCGCCTTCGAGCAGCGTGAACAGGGGCGTATTTAATTTTCGCAGCGTCTGACCGAGCCAGTGAAAATCTTCCGCGAGCAACGCGCCTGCGGCCAGCGGGTCGCGCGCGTAAGCATCGAAGCCGGCGGAGACCGCGATGAGATCGGGCCGATAGCTCTGCAGATCATCCAGCGCGCGCGCGAGCGTGGCGCGATACGTCTCGCGCGGCGCGTGCGGCGCGACGGGATAATTGAAACAATTGAACCCGGCGTTCGCCGCGCCGGTTTCGGGATAGGCGGGATGCTGGTGCACGGAAAAAAATTCGAGGCCCGGCCGGTTCAGCAAAATATTCTCCGTGCCGTTGCCGTGGTGCACGTCGAAATCAAACACGGCCACGCGGCGGGAACCGGTGGCGGCGGCTGCGAGCGCGGCGATGGCGATGTTGTTGAGATAACAAAAGCCCATGGATTTTTCGCGCGTCGCGTGATGGCCGGGCGGGCGCATGAGGCTGAAAACATTTTTGCCGGCACGGGCCAGTTTCAGCGCGTCGAGCGCGGCAGCAACGGAAGCGCGGGCGTAACCGGCGATGTTTTCAAAATACGGCGTGTCGGCGTCAAAATCTTCCGCCACCGCGAGACGCGCGAGGACGGCGGGCGCGTGGGCGCGGAGAATTTGTTCGTCGGTCGCGACGGTCGGCACCAACCAGTCGAGCGGGAGCTCGGTCTGGTTCTTGAGCCGTTCGACGGTGGTGGTGATGCGCTGCGGCCGTTCGGGATGACCGGCACGCGCATAGCCGGTGCAATGTTCTTCGGTGATGATGGTCACGCGAAAAATTTACACCAACGACTGGAAAAGAAAAAATATTTTGCCGCAGCCGATTCTGTTTTGCAATCGCGGCAAGCTGCTCTAAACTAAAAATGATTAAGGATCAAATTATGAATGCAAAGTTTTTCACCACGGCCGCCGCCTTTGGCGTTTTCGTTTTTAATATTCACGCCTGGGATTACGAAGGCCACCATGCCGTGAACGAACTGGCGCTGGCGGCGCTGCCCACCAATTTCCCGGCGTTCGTGCTCACACCGGAAACGCGCGACCGCATCGCGTTTCTCGCGGGCGAGCCAGATCGCTGGCGCAACGAAACGAGTTTGCGCGACGGCACGGGCCTCGCGCTCGGCCATGTCAACGGGCCGGATCATTATCTGGATCTCGAGGACATTTATCTTTACGACCTGACGCCGGCGACGCTGCCGCCGTTGCGCTATGATTTCGTGGCGGCCATCGTCAAGGCCCGCGCCGCGCATCCCGAAAGATTTCCCGCGATTGACCCAGCCAAAGATTCCGATCATACGCGCGAATTGAGCGGATTTTTGCCGTGGGCCATCGCGGAAAATTATGAGAAATTGCAATCCGGTTTCGCGACCCTCGCGGCGCTGGAAAAATTCGGCGGCACGCCCACCGAGATCGCCAACTGCCAGCAGGACATCGTTTATGTGATGGGCACGATGGGCCATTTCGTCGGCGACGCCAGCCAGCCGCTGCACACGACGATGCACCATCACGGCTGGGTTACCAACGCCGTCATTGGCAATCCGAATCATTATACGACCTCGCCGAAATTTCATTCGTGGATTGACGGCGGTTTTTTCAATAAAACCGGCGGCATTGACGTGAAAAAATTGTCCGCCCAAATTCATCCGGCGCAGAAAATCGCGGCGGCGGATGATCCGAACGGCATTTTTCACACCTCGGTGGATTTTGTTGTGGCGGCCAACAAACTCGTGGAGCCGCTTTACATTTTGGATCGCGACGGCAAGTTGTCCAACAAGGGCGACCAAGGCGCAGAAGGCCGCGCGTTCCTCGAAGCGCAACTGGTGAAAAGCGGCCAACTGCTCGGCGACATCTGGCTGACCGCGTGGCTGACCGCGCCCGAAGACACCTATCTCGAACGCGAATTGCAGCAGCGCGCCGGCGCGGAAAACAAATGAAGCCGGTCACGGCCACACGCAGCGCGGCGGCGATGGGATTGCTCGCCGTCGCGCTCGGCGCGTTCGGCGCGCACGCGCTGAAAGATCTGCTCGGCCACAACGGCACGGCGGCGATCTGGGACAAGGCCGTGTTTTACCATTTCATCCACGCCGTGATGCTGTTTGTGCTGGCGGAACGCAAACCGTTTCCGGCCTTCGCGTGGTGGAGTTTTCTCGCCGGAATTATTTTATTCTCCGGCTCGCTTTATTTATTTGCCGTCACCAACGCGCGCTGGCTCGTGTTCGTGACGCCCATCGGCGGCCTAAGTTTTCTCGCCGGCTGGGCCGGGTTGATTTTCCGGAAATCGCCGCGGAGCTGATTCCAGCGGGCGCGGGCGGGCGGCGCGGGACGGCGGGTCCGCCATTTTCAACGAATGGAAGCCCGGCGGCGTCTTGCCGCGTTTGTTCACCGCGTCCACCCGCTGGGTCATCAGCGATTTGTTGATGCTGAACAGCAGCGCGGTTTCCTCGGTGATCAAATCCTCCTCGTAAGCTTTCGTGAGCGATTGTTCAAACGTGTGCCAGCCGAGCGTGCTGCCGGCTTCGATGATGTCCGCGTAACGCCGATTTTCATTTTCGCCGAGCAACATCGTTTCGCGGCTGCGCAGATTGCTGCCCATTAATTCCGTGACCAACATGCGCCCGCCCTCGCGCTTCGGAATCAGCCGCTGGCTCACGATGTAGCGCAGGCTGCCCGCGAGCCGCTCGCGCACCTGCTGCTCCTCGTCCTGGCTGAACATGCCAAGAATGCGGTTGATGGTCTGCCCGGCGCTGATCGTGTGCAGCGTGCTGAAAACCACGTGCCCGGTTTCGCCGGCGGTCAAGGCGATTTCCATCGTCTCACGGTCGCGGATTTCACCGACGAGAATTATTTTCGGCGCCTGGCGCAGCGCGGCGCGCAGGCCGTCGGGAAAACTGTAAAAATCGCGGCCCATTTCGCGTTGGCTGAACGCGGCCTTGAGCTGCGGATGCAAAAATTCAATCGGATCTTCGAGCGTGACGACGTGGACTTCGCTCGTGAGATTGATCTCGTTCAACAGCGCCGCGAGCGTCGTCGTCTTGCCGCTGCCAGTGCCGCCGGTGACGAACACCAGGCCGGTTTTTTCCTTGATGATGTCGTAAAATACGGGCGCGAGGCCCAATTTTTCCATCGAAGGAATTTGCGATGACAGTCGGCGCAGCACCATGGCGTAATTGCCGTTCTGCCGGTAAATGTTGACGCGAAACCGGCAGACGCCGGTCAGCGAATAACTGCAATCGCACGAGCCGGTTTTGGCGAGGTCCTCGACCAAACGTTCGTTGCCTTTGATGATGGCGAAGGCGAGGCTCTCGATCCGCGTGCTGGTCAAAATCGGCTCCGCTGAATTCGGTGGCGGCAACAGCCGGCCATGAATTTCGGCCAGCGGCGGTTTGCCCGTGATGAACAGCAGGTCGGAAATTCCTTCCGCGCTTTGAATCAGCGCGGTCAGCAGTTGGTCCAGCTCGGCGGCAGAAGCGGTAGTCATGATGAAAATTTCCGCAGCAGCGTATATCCACGCGCGCCCTGCCAACAAGTCCAAATCCGCCGTCATCGGCGTTTGACTAATCATGATTCATTCACTAATGTCCGGTCACCGAAAACCAAAAACTTTTCTTTTTATTTATGGCCGCCAAATCTGCTGAAAAAACTGTCGAGAAACCTGTCGCCGTCGTCGAAAACAAAGCCGCCGCCGCGCGCGAACGCGAGCTGGATGCCGCGATTTCCTCGATCACCAAAGCCTACGGCGACGGGGCGATCATGCGGCTGGGCGACGCGCGGGCGCAGGTGAAAATTGAGGTCATCCCGACCGGCGGCCTGGCGATTGACCTCGCGCTCGGCGTCGGCGGCATTCCGCGCGGACGCGTGGTGGAAATTTACGGCCCGGAATCTTCGGGCAAAACGACCTTGATGCTGCACGTCATCGCCAACGCGCAAAAGGCCGGCGGGCTCGCGGCATTTATTGATGCGGAACACGCGCTGGATCCGGGCTACGCGAAAAAACTTGGCGTGAATTTGGACGACTTGCTCGTGTCGCAGCCGGACAGCGGCGAAGAGGCGCTGACGATTTGTGAAACGCTTGCGCGCTCGAACGCGCTGGACGTGATCGTGATTGATTCCGTCGCCGCGCTCGTGCCGAAGGCCGAACTCGACGGCGAAATGGGCATGGCCACGATGGGCATGCAGGCGCGGCTGATGTCACAGGCGTTGCGCAAACTCACGGCGATTCTCGCGAAGTCAAAAACGACGTGCATTTTCACCAATCAATTGCGCGAAAAAGTCGGCGTCATGTTCGGCAGCCCCGAAACCACGCCCGGCGGCAAGGCGCTGAAATTTTATGCGAGCGTGCGCATGGACATCCGCCGCAAAGATCAGTTGAAAGACGCGGCGGGAAATGTTTACGGCAATCACACGCGCGTCAAAATCGTGAAAAACAAGGTCGCGCCGCCGTTCGCCGAGGCGGAGTTCGACATCATTTACAACCACGGCATTGACAAGGAAGGCAGCATTCTGGACGTGGGCATTGACTGCGGCGCGGTCGAGAAAAAAGGCGCGTGGTTGCAATTCGAGGGCGCGCTCATCGGCCAGGGCAAGGAAGCGGCGAAAAAAGCGCTCGTGGAAAAACCCGAGCTGGCCAAAAAAATCATCGAAGCCATCCACGTCAAACGCGCGGCCGCCCCGGCACCGGCAAAATGACGGGTCAAAATTGGTGGCTGTTCCCATCCCGATTGCACCGCGGTTTTTTCTCGCAACCAAGAACCCAACTTGGCGACGATCCAGCCATGCCGCATCGCGGCTTGCTTTCTTTCCCGCAAAAATCCATTATACGCTTCCATTTCAACCCCGCGTGACGGGGCATTTTTTACATGAGCACTGTTTCTGACCTCGATCTCGAGAATTTGTTTCAACCCGCCTGGGCGCAGGGAAAATCCGAAGCCAACCGCTTCGAGAAATTCACCGGCAACGAAGGCGCCAAACCTGAACGCAGTTTCAGCGGCAAGCCCGGCGAGCGCCGCGCGCCGCGTCGCGATGCCGGCGGTGGCGGCGGATTTGGCGGCGGCGGTGAACGGCGCGGCGGGCCGTCGCGTTCCGGCGGGGGGTCCAAATTTGGCGGCGGCGACCGCAAACCGTCGCAAGGTTTTTCGCGCGGCGGCGACCGGCGGGATGATCGGCGCGAGCAGCGTCCGCCGGCTCCGGCGCCGTTGCCGGAAATTTCCATCGCGTTCATTCCCGATGAAAAAGGCGTGGAACAACTCGCGCGGCAGATCCGCGTGACGGGCCGCGCGTATCCGCTGTTTCAAATCGCGCAATTGATTTTGCAAAAGCCGGAGCGTTATTCCGTCACGTTGGGCGTGAAGAAAAAAGCCGACGGCTCGGTTGCGCAGCAATTGTTCATCTGCGCGCTGGATGATTCACCGTGGCTCGATGAGAATGACGCGGTGGCGCATGTGCTCAAAAATCATTTCGCCACATTTTACACGGCGGAACGCGTGCAGACCGAGCCGCCGAAAGGTGTTTATACGTTCGTCGCGCAATGCGGTTTGAGCGGCACGATCCTGGGTCCGCCGAATCATCACGATTACCAAAATCAGTTGCGCAAGTTGCACGCGGAAAAGTTTTCGCGGATGCCGTTCGATCAATTCAAGGAACGCGTGAAAATCGTGAAGGACGAAGCCGTCGTGAAAAAATGGGTGGAAGACCAGAGCTTTAAAACGGAATATGTTTGTCTGAATGTGCCGGAGCCGCTCAAGCTCGCGACGCTGGAAGAAGTGGAAAAACATTTTCGCGCGACGCACAAGGATTCGATCATCAAGGCGGTGGACGCGCACACGGTCGCGGGCGTGCCGAGCCGTGCGTTGAAGTGCGGCGATTTGCAGCGGCTCGTCCGCAGCGAATGGGAAGGGCAAAAATATTTTCCGCTCGTGCTGGCGACGAAATTGAGCCAGCAGTTCGCGGGTCACGGCCTGCAATTTTTCAAGGTCAACAAAACGATCACGCACGTGGCCGTCGCGCGGCCGCAATTTCTCGATCTCGAAAACACGCCGGTGTCGGCCAACATCAAGCGCATCGTGGAATTCATCAACACGAACGCAAAATGCACACGTCGCAAACTGGTCGAGGCGCTCGCGCCATCGCCGACCGTCATCGCCATCAAGCCACCGGCTGCCGAACCCACCGAGGCGGCGCCCGCCGACGCGCCGGTCGCGGAGGCCAAGCCAGCCGAAACCACGACGCCGGAACAGACGGCGATCATCGTGGATTTGCACTGGCTGATTCATCAGGGCCACGTTTTGGAATTCGCCGACGGCCGCATGGAAACCGCGAAGAAGCCCGCGCCGAAACCGGTCAAGCAGCCGAAGCCGGTCGTGGAAAAAACGCCGACCGCGGAAACGGAAAATACTTTGGCCGAAGTGACGATCGAAACGATTGCGCCGCCCGCCGCCGCTTCCGAAATGCCAGCACCGGTTTTGGAAACTCCTGCGGCGGAAGTTGCTCCGGTCGTTGAACCAGTCATGGTCGCCGCCGCCGAACCCGGCAGCACGCCGGCATAAATCAAAATTAATCTCGCAACGATTCGCAAAATGGCCGGCTATTTTTTAGCCGGCCATTTTCTTTGCGCGCGGTGGCAGAAAAATTCTTTGCGCGCCTTGCGCCTTTGCGTGAGAATTAGCGCATGAGTTTAGTTGTCGCCGAAAATTTACCCGACGCCACCGGCCATTTTGGACCGTTCGGCGGACGTTATGTGCCCGAGACCTTGATGCACCCGCTGCAGGAATTGGAGGAAGAATATTTCCGCGCGCAGCACGATCCGGAGTTTCAGAAAGAACTGAGTTATTACCTCACCGAATTTGTCGGTCGCCCGTCGCCGCTTTATTTTGCCGAACGCCTCACCAAGGAACTCGGCGGCGCGAAAATTTATCTCAAGCGCGAGGACCTCAACCACACCGGCGCGCACAAAATCAACAACGCCCTCGGCCAGATTCTTTTGGCGAAGCGCATGGGCAAGACCCGCATCATCGCCGAGACCGGCGCGGGGCAACATGGTGTTGCCTCCGCTACGGTCGCCGCGATGTTCGGGATGAAATGCGTCATCTACATGGGCGCAGTGGATTGCCAGCGGCAGGAGCTCAATGTTTACCGCATGAAAATGCTCGGCGCGGACGTCGTGCCGGTTCACGCGGGGCAAAAGACGTTGAAAGAAGCCGTCAACGAAGCCATGCGCGACTGGGTGACGAACCTCCGCCACACGCATTACATCCTCGGCACGGCTTACGGCGCGCATCCGTATCCCGTGATGGTGCGGAATTTCCAGCGCATCATCGGCGACGAGGCGCGCGCGCAGATTTTGGAAAAGGAAAAGCGGTTGCCCGACATGCTCATTGCTTGCGTCGGCGGCGGCTCGAACGCCATCGGACTTTTTTATCCGTTCCTCGACGACCAATCCGTGAAGCTCGTCGGCGTGGAAGCCGGTGGACTCGGCATCCAGCCCGAGCAGCACGCGGCGCGGTTTCAAGGTGGCTCGCTCGGCGTGTTGCAAGGCACGCGCAGCTACATTTTGCAGGACGACTTCGGCCAGATCCAATCCACGCACAGCGTCAGCGCCGGACTCGATTACGCCGCTGTCGGACCGGAACACGCGTGGTTGCGCGACGCCAGCCGTGCCGAATACACCTACGCCACCGACGACCAGGCGCTCGAAGCCTTCATGAAACTCGCGCGGCTGGAAGGCATCATCCCCGCGCTCGAAAGCGCCCACGCCGTGGCCGAGTGCATGGTGCGTGCGCCGAAGCTGGGCAAAGATAAAATCATCATCGTGAATCTTTCCGGTCGCGGCGACAAAGACGTGGCGCAAGTGGCGGCGAAGGTGAAGTTGGAAATGCCGAAGTGAATTGGCCGCAAGGGAAAACTGCTTTGTTGCGCGCAACCAAATTGCTATACTTAATCAAGTAGTGGCGGAGATGGGTAATGGGTCTAATCAAGCGTATGCTCATGCTGCATTCACGCTGTCCCCATCTCCGCCAAAATCTTTTAATCACGAAGGCACGGGATGATTTTTAATATCACGAATCGCTTTCAGCAATTTGATGGTTACATCGGCGTCAAGTTTATCCCCTTGGTATCGCACCTCGTATAATCCCTGAAGGTTTGAAGGCAAGCCTGCTCCGTCACGGACTAACAAAATAAAACGTCGGCCATAAAGCGCCATAGCTGCACCGATCTCAATGAGGACATTAGGATTCCACACAGTCTTCTGTTCGCCTTCTTGGGTAATCATTTTCTGCTCGGAATCCACATGAATAATGGCAGCACTACAACGGCGCATATCACTCATTACTTTGTCGGGCACGGGCTGCGAGACAGATTCAATTTCGGTGGCAACAACAGGCTCAAGTTCACCAAAGCTGAGAAGCTCCTTCAAAGAATCTACGAAGGCGCGATTTTTTCCGTGACTGATGAAAACTTTGCGATTTTCAGTCTTTGAAAGACCGACCTGTGCGGCGGCTGGTGTTACTTTCACTTCGGGCGCAGGCGGTGGCAATTGCAAATCTTCAGAAGCTTCTGTTTCGTTTTCTGGAGCACTACCATCAGCTTTGGGTGTGGCTTGAGGCCTAACTCCATGAAGATTTACATACAATTGGCCTTTTATGTCAGTGAACAAACCCAACGACTTTGCGCCTGCCATTATTAAATCAAGTGTGCGCTTGGCAGACTCGCTTGGAACACCAAGATGTTCCAAAACATTTAGGGCAATGTCTTCACGCGGGAGTCGGTTGCCATTGTATTTCGTCAAAAACTCTCTCGGCACTCGCGGCTTGAGAAACGCCTCTCTCTTGGCTGACAAATCATCGCCTTCGATTGTTGGTTTGAGAATTCGTTTAGCAAGTGCCGTAGGTGTTATATCCGTCGCGTTGTATCCGCCGTCAGTCAGGCCATAGGCAATTGATGTTCCACAAAGCATCCGAAAAGCGCTCGAAGTTGGTGAAATCGATAAGGCGTGGGCTAGGTGAAGAGGTTTGATTGGTCCGAAGGCGTAATTTTCTCCGATGGCTCGCGCCACGGCTAGCGCTTCGTCCAGCGTATATGCAGGCACATCACCTTGTGAGACACGGCTGCGCCGGTCTTTCCCATTCCCAGAATTTTCTTTTTTCATTTTGGTGCGGCTAAAATGCCAAACAACAAAACAAAAAGCAACCACTAATTTGTCAGAAGTTATCCACAAGTAGATAACAATTCAAAAAAACCCATATTTAACAGCATTTTTCTTTGGATTGTTTGTGTGTTTGTGTGAATTTATGCGGTTTTAATTCGTGTTTGCGATGCCTCTAAAAACGCGTTGCTGAAACGCAAAGAGAAGTTTCTGGAAATGGGAAAGACTGGCGAAGCTGTTCCTCATTTAGTGAAAGTAAAGCGATGTAAAAAATGGGAGTGCCTGAACTCGGACACCGGCGAAGATTTGGCGGAAGAAGTCCGCAAATATCACCTCCACGATTTCTCGAACTGGAAGAACCACGCCGCCCTTGCCCGCGTCTTCGCCCGGCTGGAAAAAGATTTACGCCCCAGCCTTCGGCAAATAACCATCATCCCAACGGGATGAAATCATTCAGCCCAGGGTTGGCGGTCCGAGCCGGGCTGGCGAGGAGCGCCTACCCTGGGACAGTCAATCAAAAATATTTTCAACCCCAACGGGGTTGCATCGCCGTTTCGCGCGTAAGGGTTCAACCCTTTCAGGGTTGATGTCATTTGTGATTCGTCACCCAGCGTAGCCCCGACTTAGTCGAGTCAACGCTGGGCTGAATGATGAAATCCCTTTGGGATTTTTCTCCGCGTCTCTGCAACTCTGCAGTTAAAATCCCGTTGAGGGATTCCGCGCCGTTGAAAAAACGGGAGTGCTTGGACTCGGCCACCGGCAAAGCTTTGGCGGTAGCCGTCCGTAAACATAATCTCCCTGCTTTCTCGACCTGGCAGCCTCCGCCGCCTTGGCCCATGCCTGACTGTCTGTTTTTGACCACCCACAAAGGGGTGGGAGCGTCCAAACTCGGTTTTTTGTGTGTTTTTTGACCGTCCGACGCTCTTCCCGCATCGTCCGCCATGGTTCCCGCCCTGTCCGTCACCGCTCCCGAGACGTTCGACGCCCTTCCCGGTCATTCCGACACGGTTCCCGCATGGTCCGTCGCTGTTCCCGGTTGGTCCGACACGGTTCCCGCCTCATCCGACGCTCTTCCCGGTTCAACCGGCAGGCATTCCCGTTACTCCATCGTGGCTCCCGCATGGTCCGACGGTGTTCCCGAATCGTCCGTCACGGTTCCCGAATCGCCCGACGGCGTTCCTATTGGGTGCGTGGCGGCAGCCGTCCGCAAACATCACCTCCCCGATTTCTCTAACTGGAAGAACCACGCCGCCTTTGCCCGCGCCTTCGCCGGCTGGAAAAAGATTTGCGCGCCGGCTGAATCATTTCACCGTTTTCGCGCGGCTAAAAATCGTTCCACATATTTGCCGAGCAGGTCGGCCTCCAGGTTCACCGCGTCGCCCACTTTTCGTTCGCGCAAAACCGTGACTGCAAACGTGTGCGGAATGATCCAGATGCGGAAACTTTTTTTCGACACGGCGGCCACCGTGAGGCTGATGCCGTCCACCGTGATGGAGCCTTTGAAAACGATGTAGCGCAGCACGTCCGCCGGCGCGGCGATGTCGAGCACATGATCCTTGCCGGCGCGCTCCCACTTGATGATTTTGCCGAGGCCGTCCACGTGGCCGCTCACGAAATGGCCGCCCAGCTCGCCATTCGCGCGCAGCGAGCGTTCGAGATTCACGAGCGAACCGACCTTGGCGAATTGAAAATTGGTGCGCCGCCAGCTTTCCTGCAGCAGATCGAACTGGATTGATTTTGCTTTTCCGCGCGCAGAAATTTTCACCGCCGTCAAACAGCAGCCGTTCACCGCCACGCTCGCGCCCAGCTTCAGCCCGCGACCGCAGCGGTTCGCGCGCACGGTCAGCGCGATGGATTGGCCGGTCGGCTGGATTTTTTCGATGACGCCCGTTTCTTCAACAATGCCGGTGAACATGGCGCAATGTTGCAGGTTAAAGGTTGAAGGTTGCAAGTTTTTCGCGCGCCAACCGGCAACTTTCAACTTTCAACGGGCAGCTAATTTTGCGGTCAGCAACAAATCTTCGCCCAGCCTGCGCCATTCAACGTCGCGGAGTTGGAGCACTTCCCGCAAATTTTTTGCGCCGGCGCCGGCCACGCCTTTGCGCGCGTCGCGGCCGCCCAGAATTTTTGGCGCATAGAAAAACGCGACGCGCTGCGCGAACCCGCCCAGCAAAAATGACGCGTTGACCTCGCCGCCGCCCTCGACCAGCAGGCTGGCCACATTTTCCGCGCCGAGTTTTTTCAGCAGCCAGCGCAGATCAATTTGCGACTTGCGATTTGCGACTTGCGATTTTTTTCCCGGCGCGACGATGACCTTCACCTTTTTCGCCAAAGCAGCAGCGCGATTCTTCGGCGCACGTTTGGACACGACAATTGTCGTCAACGTCGCGTGTTCATCGCTCACCACTTTCGCACTCAACGGCGTCCGCGCCAGCGAATCCAAAATGATTCGGCGAAGCCGCAAATTTTTGTTCTGACTTCTGACTGCTAACTTCTGACTTCTAGCCGTCAAACTCGGATCATCCGCCAGAATCGTGTTGATGCCAGCGAGGATCGCATCCGAGCCTTGGCGCAATTTCATGCCATGCGCGCGGGCTTTTTCGCCGGTGATCCATTTGGACTCGCCGCCGGCCGTGGCGATTTTTCCGTCCAACGTCATCGCCGCCTTGACCGTGACGAACGGCGTGCGGTGAACAATCCAGTGATTGAACGCCTCGTTCAGTTTTGCACATTCATCGCCCAAAATGCCGTGAACGACTTGGATTCCCGCGCGCCGCAAAATTTCAAAACCTTTGCCCGCGTGTTGCGGATTCGGATCGGTCGCCCCGACGACGACCTTTTTTAGGCCGGCAGCAATGATCGCTTCCGTGCAAGGCGGCGTGCGGCCGTGCGTGCAGCAAGGTTCCAGCGTGACGTAAAGCGTCGCGCCGCGCGGATCGAAGTTATTTTTTTGGGCATCGCGCAATGCCTCGATTTCCGCGTGCGGCCAACCCGCGCGCCGATGCCAGCCGCGGCCGATGATTTTGCCGTTTTTCACCAGCACCGCGCCGACCATCGGATTCGGGGAAGTCGCGCCGTAACCGCGCCTGGCCAGCCGAATGGCTTCACGCAAAAACGTAAGCTCGCGAAGTTCGGACAAAATATTTTTGCGTCTTTGCGTCTTTGCGTGAGTGTTCATTCCTCAAACAACGCCTGCGCGAACTGCTTCGCGTCGAACGGCTGCAAGTCGTCCGGCTGTTCGCCGAGGCCGATGAACTTGATCGGCAGGCCGAGTTCTTTTTGGATGGCGACGACCATGCCGCCTTTGCTCGTGCCGTCGAGCTTGGTCACGATGAGGCCGGTCAGCGGCACGGCCTTGTGAAATTCCCGCGCCTGGTTCAGCGCGTTCATGCCGGTCGTCGCGTCGAGCACCAGCAACACCTCGTGCGGCGCGCCGGCGAGCTGCTTGCCGATGACGCGATGCAATTTTTGCAATTCCTGCATCAGATTGGACTTCGTGTGCAAACGCCCCGCCGTATCAATGAAAAGGTAGTCCGCCTTGCGCGCCTGCGCAGCGGTGACGGCGTCGTGCGCCACGGATGCCGCGTCCGCGCCGTAGCCGCTGGCGATGACATCAATTTGCAAACGCGTGCCCCACAGTTTCAACTGCTCAATGGCCGCCGCGCGAAAGGTGTCGCACGCCGCGAGCAGCACGGTTTTTTTCTGCGCCTGAAAATAATTGGCCAGCTTCGCGCTCGTCGTCGTTTTGCCCGTGCCGTTCACGCCGACGATGGAAACGACGCAGGTGCTGCCGGGCATTTCGCGCAAACCGGATTTGTTCGCGGACAAACTTTTTTCAATCTCCGCGCTTGCGATGGCAAGATAATCAATGCCTGCGCCGCCCTGCGTTTCGTAGGCTTTTTTGACGGCGGAAATAATTTGCGCGGTCATCGCCATGCCCAGATCGGCGGCGACCAGCGCGGCTTCGAGCTCCTCGATGGAATCCGCCGTCAGCCGCGGCGAGCGCGTGACGATGCGCTTGATTTCATGGACAAGCTTGGCCTGGGTTTTTTGCAGACCGGCCTTGAATTTGGCGAAGAGACCCATTTTGGAAATGAAAAATTAAGAATGCAGAAACTATTTTACCACCGCACGTTTTTCGTCGGCCGATTTTTTGGCGGCGTAAAGGCGTTGCACATATGCGTAAGGCAGCTTGATCGTGCCGATGAGCGGCTTGATTTTGCTGAAACCGTGGCAATCCGAACCGCCGGTCACGAGCAGATGATATTTTTCGGCGAACTCCAGATAACGCTCGGCCATCGCGGTGGAATGTTTCGTGTGAAAACATTCGATGCCGTCCAGTCCGGCGTCCACCAGGTCGGGAATGATTTCATCCGTGCGGTTCAAACCCGGATGCGCCATCACCGCCAGCCCCCCGGCCTGATGAATCAGCTCGACGGCCTCGAGCGCGGACATTTTGGTTTTTGGGATCCAAGCGGGCCGGCCTTTTTTCAGATATTTTTCAAACGCCTCGTCGAGGTTGCCGATTAATTTTTCTTTCACGAGCGCGCGCGCGACATGCGGCCGGCCGGGTGATTTGCAATTGGCCAGCGCGAAAACCGCCTCCGCCTTGAGCGGAATGCCCTGCTGATTCAGCGCCGCGACCATTTCGCGGATGCGCTCCTGGCGGACGGCTTGAAACTCGGCGATGCGCGCGAGCAAAACCTTGTTTTGCGTATCCACGAGGTAGGCGAGAATGTGAACTTCAACGTCCGCATGTTCCGCCGTGAGTTCGGTGCCGGGAATAAATTCCATCTGCGCCGCCGCGCACGCCGCCGCCGCACGCGCGCAGCCTTCGAGCGTGTCATGATCGGTCAGCGCGATGGCGCGGAAACCGATCTGGCTCGCGCGCGCCACCAATTCTTCCGGCGTGAAGGTGCCGTCGGAAAAAAACGTGTGCAGATGGAGATCGGCGAACATGTGCATCAAAAATGAAAGATGAAAGATGAAAAATCGGGAACGCAGGAGGCGCGCCCGCCATTTTTAATTTTGAATTTTTTCATTTAACGGTTCGCGCCGGGCGAAGAATTTCGCCGCGAATCTTGTCGAGAATGCCGTTCACGAATTTGCCGCTGTCCTCGGTGGAAAATTTTTTCGCGATGTCCACCGCTTCGTTAATGCTGACGGCGGGCGGAATGTCCTCGCGATGCAGCATCTCGTAAATGGCGAGTCGCATGACATTGCGGTCCACGGCCGCGATGCGGTGAAAATCCCAGTTCCTGGCGTGGCTTTTGATCTTTTCGTCAATCGCGTCGCGGTGCTGGATGACACCCTTGATGAGCGGTTCCGCGAAGAGGCGCATCTCCGCTTCCTCGACGGTGGGCGGCGGCAGTTCGGTGACTTCGCCCCATTTGGCGTGGCCTTTTTCATCCTCAATCGCGGCGGCGCGCTGGGAATTCCAGAACGTCGCAAGCTCAAGCTCGAGATTTTCCGGTGGATTCAGATCGTGCTGAAACAGAAATTGCACTGCGCGTTCGCGCGCTTCGCGTCGTTTGCCCATAACTGCAATCTACCGGAGAAAACGGAGAAAACGGAGAAAAAATTTTCACTTTTGTTGCCTTAGTTTGCTTCTGTGAAAACTTTCCGATAAAATTTGCGCCATGAACGTTGGCAAATTATTGCACACGCGCTACCGCGTGAACGACCTCGAACGCACGGTGAAATTTTATCGCGACATCCTCGGCCTAGAGGAAACGCGGCGGCACATCTCGCCGCGCGGCGCGCAGCTCGTTTTTTTGAAATCGCCCGCGAGCGAGGAGGAGATCGAAATCTGTTTCAACCCCGCCAGCGAACCGGTGCAAGTGCAGCCGGACTTGACGCACCTCGCGTTTGAAGTCGCCAGCCTCGCCGAATTTGAAAAACACCTCGCCGCGCACGGCTTGAAATTTTCCGACGGTCCGACAACGACTTCCAGCGGTTCCATCATCGCGTTCGTGGATGCGCCGGAAGGCTACGAAATCGAACTGATCCAGAAAAAATAATCGGCTTCAATTTAAAATCAAAAACCCAAGACTAAGAATTATTTAACATGAGCGTTCTCATCGTCGGCACCACGGCATTGGATTCCATCAAAACTCCCACGGCGGAAAATCCGCGCCTGCTCGGCGGTTCGGCCAGCCACGCGGCGGTCGCGGCCAGTTTTTTTTCCCCCGTCCAGTTGGTCGGCGGCGTCGGCGAAGATTTTCCGAAAAAATATGTCGAGTTGTATCGCAAGCACGGCATTGACCTCGCCGGTTTGCAGATGTTGCCCGGCAAAACGTTTCATTGGTCGGGCGAATATGAGTTGAACATGAACAACCGCCGCACGCTGGCGACCGAGTTGGGCGTGATCGAAACGTTTTCGCCGACGCTGCCGAAAGCCTATCAAAACGCGGCGTTCGTGCTGCTCGGCAATATCGCGCCGGCATTGCAGCTTTGCGTCTTGGATCAGATGAAGAAGCCGAAATTTGTCGTGGCCGACTCAATGGATTTGTGGCTGAACATCGCGCTGCCTGATTTGCTGAAACTGCTCAAGCGCATTGACGGCTTTGTTTTGAACGACAGCGAAGCGCATCAATTGACGAAGGAGGATAATGTTTTCAATGCGCTGAAAAAAATCCACAAACTCGGACCGAAATACGTCATCATCAAAAAAGGTTCGCACGGTTCCATTCTCTCCGGCCCGAAAGGCATCTTCATCTGCCCCGCGTATCCGTTGCCCAAAGTCGTGGACCCGACGGGCGCGGGCGATTCGTTTGTCGGCGGCATGATGGGCTATCTCGCGACGGCGAAAGGCGCGATTGATGCGAACATCCGGCGCGCGATGGTCTATGGCAGCGTCACCGCAAGTTTTTGCTGCGAAGGTTTTGGCTTGAACACGACGACGAAGACCAAGCGCGCGGACATCGAGAAGCGCGTGAAGGAATTGGAAAAGCTGACGCAGTTTTAGTCCGCAAAAGAATCATTGCACCGTCAAAATTTCCGGGCGCAACTGGCCGATGCACTGCGCGGGCAGGCGCTGGTCAAGGGAACCCGCGACGGGTTTCTCCAAACCCACATGCCCGTCGGCAAACGTCACGTTCGCTTTTTGCGCGTGGCGAAAATGGCCGTTCGGCGTGTTGTTCGGATTCGCATAATTCGTCTCCAAATCCACATTGTAAAATTCCTCGAACATCGGATTGCCCGCCGACGCAGGCGCTTGAAACGTGTTGACCTGCGCGGCGTCGGCATAGAACGCGGTGTCGGCGGGATGCAAAATTTTGGCGGCGCTGATCGGCGGCTGGCTTTGGGCGGCGAACAGATAGGAGTTGCAGCCGTAGCTGAAAATGACGTTCGTGCCTTTCAATTTGAACTGCGGCGAGTTCCACGCGGGCGAGGGACAGAGCCGCACATTGCTGCCATGCAGATACGGAAACAGATTGCCGGTGGACAGATCAAACGCGCGCTGGCCTTCGGGAACCATCGTGCCTTGCAACCACCCGAACCACCATTGCTGGCCGGTGGCGGTCGGAACGGCGCACCGGTTGAAGAGCAGGTTCGCGTTGTCGCCCAGATAAATTTCCGTTGCAAGGCCAAGCTCGCGCAAGTTGCCGATGCAGTCGGCGCGTTGCGCGGTGGCCTTGGCGCGGCCCAGCGCGGGCAACAGCATCGCCGCGAGAATGGCGACAATGGCGATGACCACCAGCAGTTCGATCAGCGTGAATCCCGGCGCGCGGCGGGAAGGTTGCGGGGCGGGGTGGAGCGACAGCGCCTGTTGCAGCTGGAATTTTTCCACGCAGTTCTGGCAAATGCACGCGCGGTTGCGGGAAGGTTCCGGCACGCGGGCGAGCAGCGCTTCGGGCATCTCCACCTGCGCGCACCAGCACCGGCCCTTGTAGGCGGCGGGCGAACATAGCTGGCAGTGGTTCGCCTCGCGGCACAACGGGCAGCAAGCCGGATTGTCAAACAGCGGCAAGTTCATGACCGAGGGGGCTGAAAAATTTCCCCGCGCGCGGCCAGGGCGGCGTGAACGAAGATCTTTTCGGCGTCATTCATTTGGGACCAGCGCGCAATTTCGTCCCGCGACCGCGCGCAGCCGATGCAAAATTCGGCGGCATCGAGCAGGCAAACACCGGTGCACGGGGAGGTGAGGTTGAGCGCGGTTTTACCAATCGGTTTCATGGCAGGTCGGCGCGCACGCGATAAAATGATTGGCCGGCGGGCGCGTTGGTCGCCGACAAAATCAAATTTGTCCCGTTTCCGAAAACAGCCGGCGCGGCGGGTGTCCACGTCTGGAGATTGGTGGATTCCTGGAGCGTGTAAAGCCAGTTGGTGTCGCTGGCGAACTGAATTTGCCCGGCGACGCTCGTGTTGATTTGGTCCACCGGCAGCGGCGTGGCGAAGGCGAGATTGGCCACGGTGCCTTGCGCGAAAGCGGAATCACCGTAGCCGTCGTCGGTGTAGTTGTTGATGGAGAGCGTATCGAGCTGGAAATTGGTCGGGCCGTTGGCATAAATATTCGGCAGCAGGGTGAACACCTGGCCGTTCAAATAAACCGCGCCTTGGATGGCGGCGGTGCCGGCGCGATGGATGAGCACCACGCGGTAAGTCGTGCCGGGATTCAGCGTCTGATCGTCGTAAGCGAAATAAAATCCGGCGTAGCCAAGTTGTGAATCTTTTAACGTGGCGTCCAGCGAGGCCGCGTCGCCGAAAGCGTCGGCCGGAAAATAATCGAACTCGAACAGGTTCGGCGACGGGCTGTTCGCGCGGTTAAAATCCGCGTTCGTCGCGTCGGCCAAATGCAACAGCCCGATGGCCAGTTCAAAGCCGTAGCCGGACGCCGTGGCGTTGGTCACTTGCAGATCAAATTGCACGCAGAAACTGTCGTTCGTCGTGAGGGTCACGCCGAGCGGATGATAAAAATAACTGTTGGGCTGCGTGGAATCCCACGTTACATCGAGCACTTGATTGGTCGAATCCCATTGAAACCGGTTCGTGTCGCCGAAAACCTGCCAACCGGCGAGCGCGGGGTCGGTGGCAAATTTTTCGACGAGGGTCGTTGCCCGGCCGGTGGAAGCGGCGAGCAGAACCGGCAGCAGCAATAAATGAAGCCGCACCGTTTTTTTATTGCGATGGGAGAAACCTAACAGAACGATTCCCGCCAGAGCCAGCGTCCCGGTCGCCGGTTCTGGCACGGCGGCAATCGCGTCCAAGTCCAGCACGCCGCTTTGCACTTCGATGCGGACATAATCCGCGCTCGCCAAATTCACGCTGTTGCTGTTCGCGTCCTGTGCCCACGCAAGTTGATAGCCCGTGCCGCCTGCCGAACCGGCGTAAAGTGATTCGATGCCCGCGAGATTCAAGCCGGTGAAACTGGCCGCGGTGAGCGACGGATTGACGGCAATTTGCGGATTGCCGCTGCCATCGGTCGGAAACAACTGGCCAGCCGGCGGCGCGAGCACCGGATTCAACGTGAACCAGGTGGCAGCATCCGCACTCACCTGCACCAGAAGCGAGGCGCTGTGAAAATAAAGGCCGCTGACACCGGAGCTGCTGTTGACGAAAAACTCATTCGCAAAAAAAATGAAATTAATGCCGTAAGGATCGGACGGATCGTTCACAATCGGCGACGACATCTGCAAGGTGATTTGGCCGCCCGCACCGATGGAAACGAGCTGGCTTTTGGAATACGGCGGTGCGAACGGGGTGACAGAACCGCCCAAAGCGGGCGCGCCGAGCGCCGCCGCCGCGTTAGTATAACCGGCGGCAAAACCGGTGCCGGGATTGTAATCAATCACCGTGCTCGCAAATTGCGCACGGGTAAACGTGGGGATAAGGAACAGGCTGGCGAGCGCCAGCGAACGGATTTTTTGCATTCGGCTGATCTTTCAATTTTGTTTCGCAAAAAAAAATTCGCGAAACGGTTTTGGGTTGAGAGACCAGAGCGGAGCTTGAAGGCTAAAATAAAAAACCTCCAGACTCCGGCAAAACGGGGAATGAAGGCATTCAGCGAATCCTGACGACAACGGATCGTCGGGCTGGCCTCATCCTTCTCTTTGCGGAGAAGTTGCCAGAAAGTCCAATGCCCAAAGTCCAACGTCCAAAGTTAATTGACTTTGGACTTGCGACTTTGGACTTAGGACTCGCCAGCGCGACGAGCACAATCAAACCGGTATCCTGGCTTCGGCATCAAACCTCGCTCCCGCCTTCCCAAGTTTTCACTTGGTGGCATTGGGAGTTTGTAGCCGTTACAGTGGCGCAACCGTCCCGGATTTTCACCGGGTTCCCTGACATTTGACTGTGATGGGTCGGCGGAAAAATTTCCGCCGGTTTCAAAGAGCGCTTTCTTTTTACGCGGAATATTTTTTTTTCCAAGCTAAATTTTCCGTGTGCGGAAAACTTGCTTCAAAACGCCAGCATTCCCATAATGTCCCTCCAAAAATAATTTATGAACCAGACTCCCATTCGTGTGGCGATCACCGGCGCGGCCGGCCAAATCGGTTATTCACTCCTGTTCCGCATCGCGTCCGGCGCGGCGTTCGGGCCCGATCAACCCGTCATCCTGCACCTCATCGAAGTGCCGGATGAAAAGGCGATGGCCGCGCTGCACGGCGTCTGCATGGAACTCGACGACTGCGCGTTTCCGCTGCTCAAAGGACTCGTGCCGACCTCCAATCTCGACGAAGGTTTCAAAGGCGTGAACTGGGCGCTGCTCGTCGGCGCTGTGCCGCGCAAGCAAGGCATGGAACGCAAGGACCTCCTCGGCATCAATGGCAAGATTTTCACCGGCCAGGGCAATGCGATTGCGAAGAATGCCGCGAGCGATGTCCGCGTGCTCGTCGTCGGCAATCCGTGCAACACGAACGCGCTCATCGCCGCGAACAACGCACCGGGCGTGCCGAAGAATCGCTTCTTCGCCATGACCGCGCTCGACGAAAACCGCGCCAAATCGCAGCTCGCGAAAAAGGCGAGCGTGGATGTCACCGCCGTCACCAACCTCGCCATCTGGGGCAATCACAGCGCGACGATGTATCCCGATTTTTACAACACCAAAATTCAGGGCCGCCCCGTTCCCGATGTCATCAGCCACCGCGAATGGCTGGAAAAAGATTTCATCACCACCGTGCAACAGCGCGGCGCGGCCATCATCAAGGCGCGCGGTTTGAGCAGCGCCGCCAGCGCCGCGAACGCCGCCGTTAATACGGTCTACAAACTCACGCACCCGACGCCCGCCGGCGACTGGTTCAGCGTGGGCGTGCATTCCGACGGCAGCTACGGCATCGAAAAGGGTTTGATCTTCAGCTATCCCATCCGCAGCAACGGCACGGATTTTGAAATCGTCCAAGGCGTGCCGCTCAACGAATTTAGCAAGGCGAAAATTGCCGCGACGGAAAATGAATTGAAGGAAGAGAAGTCACTCGTCGCGGACTTGCTGCCGAAATAATGTTTATTTCAGTTTTAGCCACCGAGGCACAGAGCCACAGAGAAAATTCCCCTCTGTGTCTCTGTGACTCTGCGGCAATTCTGTTTTAGTTGAAATGAAATCGCGTCCCAGAATCGGTGAAGTTGGCGAGCTGTCCGTGCCCACCGACATTAAGCACGCCGTGGAATTTCACGGCGACGGCATGCCTGCCGTCGTGTCCACGCCGAACATCATCCAATTTCTCGAACGCACCGCGCGCCACACGCTCGCGCCGCATCTCGAAGCGGACGAACGTTCCGTCGGCCTCGAGATTGACATCCGCCACCTCGCGCCGACGCCCGTCGGCCAGACAATCCATTGCCGCGCGCAAGTCATCTCGGTGGATGGCAGCAAGATTCAATTCCAGATCGAAGCCCGCGATGCGCACGAAGTCATCGTGCGCGGCCTGCACAAACGCGCCGTCATCCGCACGGAAAGTTTCACGAAGCGCGTGAAGGCCAAGGGCGGCTGAATCTTTTGCCACCGAGGCCCAGAGGACGGAGAGTTTAAAATTCTCTCTGTGACCTCTGTGCCTCGGTGGCAAATTCTTTTTCTTCTGCAAATCGTGTGCTATTTTCAGCGCACTTATGGCTTTTGATTCCTTTCGCGATTTCGTCACCGCCCTCGACAAGGCGGGCGAACTCAAACGCATTTCCCAGCCCGTCGCCACCGAACTCGAAATCACCGAGATCGCCGATCGCGAAATGAAATTGCCCGGCGGCGGCAAGGCGCTGCTGTTCGAGAAACCCACCGTCAATGGCGTCGTCTCGCCGTTCCCGGTGGCCATCAACACGCTCGGCTCGCACAAGCGCATGGCCATGAGCATGGGCGCGGAATCCGTGGACGAAGTCGCCAACGAACTCGGCGCGCTGATGAAGGCCAAGCCGCCGACGAGTTTCAAGGAAGCCATCAAGCTGCTCTCGCTCGCGCTGGATTTGCGCCATGCGAAACCGAAGACGGTGAAGAGCGGTTCATGCAAAGATGTCATCCACAAATACGATGCACCCGGTGCATCGAAGAGTTGGCCGAAAGCGCCCGATGTCAATCAACCTTCAACTTTCAACACACAGCCGCCCACGCTCGCGAACATTCCCATCCTCCGCTGCTGGCCGCTCGACGGCGGACGTTTCATCACGCTGCCGTGTGTCGTCACGCGCGACCCGGACACGGGCGAGCGCAATCTCGGCATGTATCGTATCCAGATTTACGACGACAAAACCACCGGCATGCACTGGCAGTTGCAGAAAGTCGCCGCGCGTCATGGCCGTCGGTATTACGAAAAGGGCGAGCGCATGCCCGTCGCCATTTTCATCGGCGGCGACCCGATGTTTCCGTTTGCTGCCACCGCGCCGATGCCGGACGGTCTGGATGAATTTCTGCTGGCCGGTTATCTCCGCAAAAAATCCGTCGAACTCGTGAAATGCGAGACGAACGACCTCGAAGTTCCCGCCAACGCCGACTTCGTCATCGAAGGTTACATTGACCCCACCGAACCTTTGCGCGACGAAGGGCCGTTCGGCGATCACACCGGCTATTACACGTTGCCCGAGCCGTATCCGGTGTTTCACATCACGGCCATCACGCATCGCAAGGACGCGGTGTATCCGGCGACGATTGTCGGCATCCCGCCGATGGAGGATTTTTACATCGGCGGCGCGAGCGTGAAATTGTTCCTGCCGATCTTCAAGATGAATTTCCCCGAGATCGTGGACATTGCGCTGCCGGCGGAAGGCGTGTTCCACAACCTCGTGTTCGTCAGCATCAAGAAAACCTACCCGATGCAGGCCTACAAGATCATGCACGGCCTCTGGGGCATGGGACAGATGATGTTCACGAAATACATCGTGGTGGTGGACGCCGGCGTGAACGTGCACAACACGAGCGAAGTGCTGTTCCATCTCACGGCCAACACCGATCCGCAGCGCGACAGCATCTTCACCAAAGGCCCGTCCGACGTGCTCGACCACGCGACGAGCGAGATCGCCAGCGGCAGCAAAATGGGTTTTGACGCGACGAAGAAAATTCCCGGCGAAGGTTTTAAACGCGCCTGGCCGCCGCTCATCAAGATGGATGACGCGGTGAAAAATAAAATCAATTTCCTGCTTGGAAATGCCGGTGACAAGACTTGATGGAAAGCATAAGCTTTCACCGTCGAATGAAAAACCGCGTTCAACCAATTGATGCCGCCACGGCCCAGCGGTGGGCACGTCGGCTGACAATGCGCGTCGGCAAAGTTTTGGCAGCACATCCGCAGGCCAATCCTGACAACGTCCGTCATACCTTGATTCTGCTGGAGCAACCGCCGTTGGAACGCCTTCAAAGGAGCTTAATCCGTGGCCGCGCCACTGCCATTTTCAGAAAGTGAACTCCGCCTGCTACAGGTTTTGCTGAAGCGCAAGGTGCGATTCATGGTCGTCGGGCTTTCCGCCGCGACGCTGCAAGGCGCACCCGTCGTCACGCAGGATGTCGACCTCTGGTTTGAAAATTTGGGTGAACCGAAAATCTCCCAAGCCTTGCAGGAAGTCGGTGCGGCGTATGTGCCGCCCAGTAATTTTAATCCGCCGATGCTCGCCGGCGCGGGCGCGGAACTTTTCGACATTGTAATTCGCATGGATGGGTTGGGAACCTTTGCCGAAGAATTCAAAAACTGCGTGGATGTTCGATTGGGCCGACAAAAGCTTAAGGTGCTCTCGCTGGAACGGATTCTCGCCAGCAAAATCGCCGCGAACCGCGCCAAGGACAAGCTGACCATCCCTGTGCTGCGCGACGCGCTGGCCGCAACGCAATCAGTGAAACGCCGTCCGAAGAAAAAATGAAAATTGACGCGACGAAGAAAATTTCCGGCGAAGGTTTCAAACGCGCGTGGCCGCCGCTGATCAAGATGGATGACAGCGTGAAGGCGAAGGTGGAAAAATTATTTGGCGGGAACAAATAATATGATTTCAGATTCGACTCCAACTCCTGAATCGAAAATAGGAAGAACGCCACCGCCAAACGTCGTCGTTCCGCCGGGGAAAATTTACATGACCGTCGGAGATATGCCGGCGTCTTTTACGCATGGTGTCTTGATGAAGGCGTTTGCAGACTATTCGGTCGCCATAGGCCGGGTAAAGGACGACAAAGTATCTTGGCTCGGTAGCGGAGTATTAGTGAGCAAAGGAAAGCATTTCGGCATTCTGACCGCCTATCATTGCCTTCATCAATGTTCACCTCAGGTCCAACTTGGCTCACACAGCGGCGATAAAATGTGCTTTCTTGTGAATCCAGGCAGAAGCATTTTCGTTCAACCAGAGGAGTTGTTGGAACATGAGCTCGCGGTTCCAAGAGTTGATGAATTCGGGCCAGATTTAACTTTCATTGAAATTCTATCCCCCGAACGCTTGGGTAGTTTCAAAGCTCGCGGCACTTTCTGGTCACTCGATAAGCAATCCAAAGATGTCTTAAAAGAGTTTGGGCAACCGTTAACGCCGGCGGCAACGGTTGGTTTTCCAGAGGTAGATTACAACACGATTCGGGAAGGCAATAAAGTCCGTGTTCAACTGCGCCACATGATTTATGACAATGCAATCAAGGAAGGCGCTGTATTTGAAAAAGACGGATGGGATTATCTTGATTCAACAATTTGGTATCCAGGAGATGCTGGCTTGCCTGCTTCATTCGCAGGTGTGAGCGGTGGCCCTGTTTGGGGAATGGACCTACTGCATCATAAGAACGATGGCCACATCAGCATTGAAAAGCACGCACTCATCGGGATAACTTTTTACCAGGTTTTCAGAAAAGGAGATGAAGGTAAATTGCGGGCGCATTTCATCAAATCAATCTACGACACGGCTTGGCGCAATTTTGATTAACGAACTTGCCGTCTCAGAATCCCAACGGGATTCCGTCCCAAAGCCCAGGGTTGCGAGGCACGAGCTACCCTGGGTCACCGTCCGCAAAAAATTCCCAACCGCAACGCGGTTGCGGGTCTTTGCAGACGGCCACCAGCTCCGTCAGGAGCGAAATCTTTGTAGAACTTCCGCCCAAACAATTCTCCAGCCCCGTCGGGGCGAAATATGCCGCTCCTGACGGAGCTTGAACCCGTTTTCATTCCGCATCTACAAATATGCCGCGCCGACGGCGCTTGACATTGGCTCACCCGGCGGCGTCGAGGCGCAGGATGCAATGGCCGTAGTCCAGCAGCGGTTCGCCGGGGACGGGTTGATGCGCGGGCGGGATGGCGTAAAGCCGGTTGGGCCTTTGCACGACGAGTCCGGCGGCCTTGAGAATCTTCAGGTGTTTGCTGCTCATGTCCACGCTGCAGCCGGCCACCCCGGCGAGTTCGGTCACGGACATGATCTCCCCAGCGCTCAACGCGCGGAGCATCCGCCAGCGCGCAGAATGGCCGAGGGCGGTCAGCAGCAGTTCGTGGTCGGGCAACGGTCGGGCAGGGTCGGCTTTTTTAGGAATGGCAATGGTTTCCATGCGTTTTATGTGAAAATCAACGTGTTTTGCGCATCTTGCATTGATTTAATGCTAAATTACAATAATTTTACATAGAATTACAATCTAAATAAATAGATTTACACTAATACATTTTAGAGATTAAGTTCTATACAGTAGATTTACACGTTAAATTTATAGTATTTAGCTATTATGCTATAGATTTACAGTAATAATAATTAGAGTTGCATAATCAATAGTTAGGATTTCAATAATCAACTATAGATTTACACTATAAAACACTAGATTTTTTTGAAATTGCCTCAGCTCATGCACTGGGCGGCAGAATTTCCCGCCCGAATTTTTTCTCCGTCTCCATCTCGCCCGCGATGGTCTTTGCAGATGGCTACCGAAGCCCCAGATTATTTCGATGCTTTTTGCAAATCGCGATCCAGTGCCGCGCCGTCGAAGGGAATGACAATGATTTTGCTGCCGTGGCCGTCATTGCCGTGTTCCGCATCTTTTTCCACGTCGATCACGGCCAGCGTGACGGCGGCCACGTGGCCATCTTCGATGTAGACGCCGGGCCGCTCCAGCTTGGGCCAGCGATTGACGGTGCCATCGGTGTAGCGCACAAAATTCACGGTCGGGTCGTAGGCAAGACCGCGATAAGTCCAGCCGTCAATGCCGTTGGCGGAAGTCAGGTGGTAGGCTTTGCGGTCGCTCCAGTTGTTGACGGTGATGTGATACAAACCGCCACTGAACCAGAGCACGGGGTCTTCGAGGTGTCGCAATTCGTTTTGCGGCATGCCGGCGATGTGCGGATAAATGTCCGGCCCGTGCGCGAGGTAAGGGCCAAGCACGCCGTTGGTGCTGAGCAGAACCACACCGGCGCGGCCGAACATCTCGTAATTTCCATCGGGCCGCAGCAGGATGATTTCATTGGAGGCGCGCCATTTCGGATTGTTTGCGACGGAGATTTTTCCGAGCAATTCCCATGGGCCGTCGAGCGATGAGGAAACATAGACCGTGCCGGGCCGCGTTTCGCTGATGACGATGGCGTAACGACCATCGGCCAATTGCAGCGCGGTGACGTTGTGGCCTTTGCCATCTTCGCTGTCGGGCCAGCACAAACCTTTGTCCACATACGGCCCGATCAGGTTGGCGCTCACGGCGTGGATGGCTTTTGACTGGAACCAGCCGTTGTGCCCGCGCGATTGTTCCCAGCGGCTGCCGAACAAATGATATTTGCCGTCCGGGCCCTTGATAATTTTTCCGTCCCAATAATCCCATTGCTGCATCGTGACATCTTCGAGGCCGTTCTTCACGTCGCGCGGGCCGACGGTCGCCGCGCCCCAGACGTTGGTGGTCAATGGACTGGTGATGGGCATCGGCTGAAAATAATCAATGAAGGTTTTGTCGGCTTTGGTCTCTTGGCCGAAACTGAAATGGATGCTCGCCAAGGCAATCAAAATCACTGGCAAGCAACGAGACGAACGCGCGGCGTGAAAGCAAATCGGTGGTTTCATTTTATGTCATTAAGCTTATCGCTTCTTCAATTCCGCAACAAGACTGCGGTTCAATCACGTTTATTAAAGACGCGGTGCGCCACGCGGTCGCTTTTGCGGCGATGCTGCCAGCCGGCTTGTTTTTCGGATTCGCGGAGGCGAGTGATTTCCAGTTGGAGTTTGAGGAAACTCTCGTGCCGTTCGCGCGCGAGCGTGCCGGCGGCGACGGCGGCGAGCACGGCGCAATTTTTTTCCTGCGTGTGCGTGCAATCGCGGAAATGGCAGCCGGACGCGAGCGCTTCGATTTCGGGAAAGGTTTCCTTCGCGCCCTGGCTCGCATCCCAGATGTGAAATTCCCTCATGCCGGGCGTGTCGATGACCACGCCGCCCTTCGGCAAAAAAATCATCTCGCGCCACGAAGTCGTGTGCCGCCCCTTGGAATCCTGCGCGCGCACTTCAATCGTCGGCATCAAATCTTCGCCGTAAAGCTGGTTGATGAGACTGGATTTGCCGACGCCGGAAGTGCCGATGAACCCGATGGTTTCGCCCTTTTTGATTTGCGCGGAAAGTTTTTTGATGCCGCGGCCCGTAAGCGCGCAAACCGCGAGCACGAGCGCATCGCCCGCCGCTTGCGTGGCTTCGGCGAGCTTGACTTCGAGGTCATCGCACAAATCAATTTTGTTCAGCACGACCACCGGCCGGGCGCCGCTGTCGTGCGCCATGACCAACATGCGTTCCAAACGCGCGGCGTTGAAAGTGGAATCGGCGGCGGTCACGAGGAAAACGGTTTCGATGTTCGTCGCGAGAATTTGCGCGGCGGTGTCGCGACCGCTGGTTTTGCGGACAATTTTGGTCGTGCGCGGCAGAATTGCCTGGATCATCGCCTTCGCTTCATTCGGCATAAGCTTCACCGCGACCCAGTCACCGACCTTGGGCAATTGAGCATGATCGCCGCGCGCTTCGTGCATGAGCTTGCCGATGATCTGCGCGGTGAGTTCGGCGTCCGCGGTCCAGACGCGATAAAAATGTTTGTCCTCCACCGCGACGCGCGCCGGCAAAAAACCTTTGGCAAGGTGGGGCGCGAACTGTTCGTCGCGCGCCGCATTCCAGCCGAGCTGGGTCAGGCCCATATGCAAAAAATGGATGGCATCGTTCGGGTCATCAGCAAAAATGGTGCATTGAAAAATCCGGCAAGGCACCAGCTTAGCCATTTCGCCGGCCGGCATCAACTCACTTGAACTTCCCTCGGGCCGGTGTATTTTGCGCGCAGAATTTTTAAAACCATGTCGCAACATCATCACGGTTCAAGCAAACCTGAGCGGGGCGAGCGCGGGCCGACGTTCACCAAAATTTTCCGCTGGCAGCCGGAAACGCCGGACGGGCCGATGCCGGTGCGCGTGGAAGTGGCCGGCACATTCAATGGCTGGCAGCGCGTGGCATTGAAGCGCGACCGCGTGTCCGGCGTCTGGCAGCTCACGCTGGAAAATATTCCCGGCAACCGCACGCATAATTACATGCTGCTCGTGAACGGCCGGCCGGTGAACGACAAATTTGCCGACGGCCTCGCCGTGCCGCACACCGAGGAAGAGAAGCAGCATCAGTTGGAGACGCCGCGCGGGCCGCGCGTGTTCCTGCTCGCCAGCCAGACGAAATAATTTTTCAAAAAAAATCTTGCGTGCGGGAAAAATCGGGTTAATAGTTAACCATATGGTTAAATGTTCTTCCCGCTTGCTGAACCGCACGTTTGCCGCGCTGGCGGATCCGACGCGCCGGCGCATCCTCGAACATCTCGCGCACGGCGACCGCTGCGTCACCGATCTGGCGCGGCCGTATGCCATGTCGTTGCCGGCGGTTTCGAAGCATCTGCGCATTTTGGAAAACGCCGGGCTGGTCAGCCGCCGCCGCCGCGGCCGCGTGCATTCGCTGAAACTGGAAGCCCAGCCGATGCAGCAGGCGCAGGCGTGGATCGAGGAGTATCGCAAATTCTGGGAGGGAAGTTTGGATCGCCTCGACCGCTTTTTAAACGAACTACAAGCCAAGGAGATCAAGCATGAGCACCAAAAATAATTCCGCCGCCGATGCGGCTGCACTGCGCGTCGTCATCACCCGTGTTTTAAAAGCGCCGTGCGCGCTGGTCTTCAATGCCTGGACGGATCCCACACAGATGGTGCAATGGTGGAGCCCCGCCGACATCGAGTGTCGCAGCGTGACGGCGGATTTGAAAATTGGCGGCGCCTATCGCATCCACATGGTTTCGGAAAAAGGGGATCACATCGCGATCGGCAATTATAAAAAAATCGTGCCTAATAAATTTTTGGAATTCACCTGGCAGTGGGAGCATTACGCGATGCCGGACAGCGTGGTGACGGTGGAGTTTGAAGATTTGGGAGCGACGACGCGCCTGACGCTGACGCATGAAGGCGTCCCGGATCAGGAAGATGCGGCCGATCACAAGCGCGGCTGGACTTCGGCCATCGAAAAATTTGCGGGCCTGATTGAAGCGAACAAAATTAACGCGGATTGACGGAGTAAAAACTTAAACCAACCAAATCAAAAAACTGAACTCCATGAAAAACACCCTCGTCCAACCCTACCTGTTCTTCGGCGGCCGCTGCGATGAAGCGCTTGAATTCTACCGCACCGCGCTCGGGGCGCAGGTGGAATTTCTCATGCGCTACCAAGACAGTCCCGAACCGATGCCGCCCGGCGCGTTGGCGCCGGGCTTTGAAAACAAAGTCATGCACACGACCTTTCGGATCGGTGAGGCGACGCTGATGGCTTCGGACGGCTGTGCCGCAGGCGCCAAGTTTGACGGCTTCTCGCTGTCGCTGGCCGTGACCACGACCGCCGAGGCGAACCGCGCGTTCGCCGCGCTCGCCGCCGGTGGCCAAGTGAAGATGCCGCTGACCAAGACTTTTTGGTCACCCTGCTTTGGCATGGTCACGGACCGATTTGGCATCGCTTGGATGGTGAGCGTTCCGGCCTAAACCGATCGCAGAACAAAAATAGAATCATGCAAAAAATCACTCCGTTTCTCTGGTTCGATGGCCAAGCTGCCGAGGCGGCGAAATTTTACACGGGCATTTTCAAGCAATCCAAGATTGAAAACATTTCGCCGATGATGGCTTCGTTCGAACTCGACGGAATAAAGTTTATCGCCCTCAACGGCGGCCCGCAGTTCAAGTTCACGGAGGCGATTTCATTTTTTGTGAGCTGCCAGACGCAACGCGAGATCGATTATTTTTGGGAAAAACTTTCGGCGGGCGGAGAAAAATCCCGGTGCGGCTGGCTCAAGGACAAGTTCGGCGTCTCATGGCAAATCGTCCCGCCCATTCTCGGCGAATTGTTGAACGATGAGGACGAAATTAAATCGCAACGCGTCATGCGGGCGATGCTCCAGATGGACAAGCTTGACATCAAAACCCTCCAGCAGGCATACCATGCCGGAACCAAAACCAAACAACGCAAACCAAAATAGGCGCAGCCATGAGCAAAATCCGGGTTCTTGTCGGCACCAAAAAAGGCGCGTTCATCCTCACGGCGGATGGCCAGCGCAAGGACTGGAAGGTGAGCGGCCCGCATTTCGCGGGCTGGGAAATTTATCACCTTAAAGGTTCGGCGGCGGATCCAAACCGGATTTACGCCTCGCAATCGAGCGGCTGGTTTGGCCAGATCATCCAGCGTTCGGACGACGGCGGCAAAACTTGGAACACGCCCGGCAGCACTGCGGAAGAATTGAAGGGTGAAATGGGTTTTCCCAAAGGCGAGAGCAACAAGTTTGTTTATGACGGCGCGGTGGGCAAGCATCTGTGGTATGACGGCACGCCGCATCCGTGGGAGTTCAAACGCATCTGGCACATTGAACCTTCACTGACCGATCCCGACACCGCCTTTGCCGGCGCGGAAGATGCGGCGATTTTTAAAACCACCGACGGCGGCAAGTCGTGGAAGGAACTTGCCGGGTTGCGTCAGGCCAAAAGCCAGCTCTGGCAACCGGGTGCGGGCGGCATGGCGGTGCACACGATTTTGCTGGATCCGAAAAATGAAAAACGGATTTACGTGGCGATTTCGGCGGGCGGCTGTTTTCGCACGGATGACGGCGGGAAAAATTGGAAGCCGATCACCAAAGGATTGAAATCACCTTTTGAATTGCCCGATCCCGCCGCCGAAGTCGGGCACTGCGTTCATCGCATCGCGTTGCATCCGTCGAAGCCGGACGTGCTGTTCATGCAGAAACATTGGGACGTGTTGCGCAGCGACAACGCGGGCGAGCAGTGGAATGAAGTCAGCGGCAATCTGCCCAGCGATTTTGGTTTTCCGATTGATGTGAATTTCAACGCGCCGGAAACCATTTACGTCGTGCCCATCACGAGCGACTCGCTGCATTATCCGCCGGAAGGCAAATTGCGAGTTTATCGCAGCCAATCCGGCGGCGGCGATTGGGAACCGCTCACACGCGGGCTGCCGCAAAAAAATTGTTATGTGAACGTGCTGCGCGATGCGATGGCCGTGGATCAGCTCGACGAATGCGGCATTTATTTCGGCACGACGGGCGGACAAGTTTACGGCTCGGCGAATGGTGGTAATTCCTGGACTGCCATCGCGGAACATTTGCCGCCCGTTTATTCGGTCGAAGTGCAAACGCTGAAATGATCCGCGTCGTTTTGCCATTTCATTTGCGCAACCTCGCCCGCGTGGACGGCGAGGTGGAACTGGACGTCGCCGCGCCGGTAACAATTTGCGCCGTGCTGGACGGGCTCGAAAATAAATTTCCCGTGTTGTGCGGGACGATCCGCGACCACGGCACCTTGAAGCGCCGGCCGTTCGTCCGTTTTTTTGCGTGCAAGGAAGATTGGTCGCTTGAAGCGCCGGCCACGCCGTTGCCCGAGGCCGTGACGCGCGGCGAAGAACCGTTTCTCATCGTGGGCGCGATGGCGGGCGGTTGAATTTTAAGTCCATCCAATCATGAAAAATCGACCATGAAAAAATATCTGCCGACCGTCGCTGGAATTCTGCTGGGACTTTGTTTCCTGGCGGCGAGCATTCCCGTTTTGTTCAATCTCATCACCATGCCAAAATTGCCGGAAGGCACGCCGGCGGCGCATTTCATGGCGGCGTTCGTCCCGACGGGCTACGTGAAATTTGTGAAGTTTTTCGAATTCAGCGGCGGCTTGATCGTGATGATTCCGCGCCTGCGCAACGTTGGCTTGTTGCTGCTCGGGCCCGTGATCGTGAACATCATCGCGTTCCATGTTTTTGTGGACGCCCCCAAACATCTGCTCAACCCGATGCTGGGCATCATCATTGTTTGCGCGCTGTATTTATTGTGGGACGCGCGGAAAAAATTCGCCGGTCTGCTCAATTGAAATCAACCTGAAAGGAAAATTATGCTTCCCATCCTGCTGGCCATCGTTTTCATCGCCCTGATCTTTTTCCTCATCATCGCCGGGCAACCGGATCAATTTACGATTTCACGCGCGACCACCATTTCCGCGCCACCGGAAAAAATTTTCCCGCGCGTCAACGATCTGCATCAATGGGACCAGTGGTCGCCGTGGGCGAAGCTCGATCCCAACGCCAAAAATTCTTTCGCGGGTCCGGTGACCGGCATCGGCGCAACGATGACTTGGGCCGGCAATAAAAAAGTGGGCGAAGGCCGGATGACCATCACGGAAAGCCAGCCGAGCGATTTAATCCGGCTCCGATTGGAATTTTTGAAACCGTTCACGGCGACCAACGCGGCGGAATTCAATTTTGCGGCGCGGCGCCAGCAGACCATGGTGACTTGGAGCATGACCGGCAAAAACAATTTTAAGGGCAAGGTATTGGGATTGCTCATGAACTGTGATCAGATGATCGGCGGTGATTTTGAACGCGGACTCGCAAATTTAAAGGTCATCACCGAAACCGGCGGCGGGAAATAAATTATACTTCCGAGCGCGCTTGAGATTGAGGCGCGGCGTGCTAGTTTCTCAAACCGAAACGATTTCCGTTTTGGAAACAAAAACCATCATCATTATGAAACGCAAAGCATCGGCAGTCTGGTCCGGCGACTTGAAATCCGGCAAAGGCAAAATCTCCACCGAGAGCGGCACGCTCAAGGAGACGCAATACTCGTTCAGCACGCGCTTCGAAAACGGCGTCGGCACGAATCCCGAGGAACTCATCGCCGCCGCGCACGCGGGCTGCTTCTCGATGGCGTTCGCGGCGGAGCTCGGCAAGGCCGGCTTCACGCCCGAAAAAATTTCCACCACCGCCACCATCACGATGGAAAAAACCGAGGCGGGTTTCACGGTCACCGAATCACACCTCGATATGTCCGCGAAAATTCCGAATATTGATTCGGCCAAATTCACGGAAATCGCCAGCGGCGCGAAAGCCGGCTGCCCGATTTCACGTTTGCTCAATGCCAAAATTTCTTTGGACGCGAAGCTGGAAGCATAAATTTAAAAAAACCGACAGCGCGGACCTGCGACAAGGCCCGCCCACGGAGATGGGTTTTAAAGCGCCGGCTAATTTTGCATCGTCTCATCCGTCCGCCTCCGCTACGCTAAACCCATGTTGTCGCAAAAACCGTGGCGGGGCGAAGCCGTGATCCAAGTGATCGCGGCGCTCTTCGTTTCCACGTTTTTCAGCGCGATGCTGGCGGGCGTGCTGCGGCAAACCGGCGTGCCCGCGTTCAAAGCGCCGGACAGCTTGGCCAACCTGCTGGTCGGCACGCTCGGCTTCCAAGGCGTCGCCTGGATTTTCATTTTAATTTTCCTAAAACTGCATGGCATGAATTGGCGCGACGCGCTGGGTTTGCGCGCGCCGGATTTGTGGAAAACATTATTGTTCGCCATTGGCGTTTTGGTCGTGGTGTTGCCAGTGGTGTTGAGCCTGGAAAAATTATCCATCGTCGTGCTGGAAAAAATCGGCTGGCCGGTCGCGGATCAGCGCGCCGTGGAAGTTTTCGTGAACGCCAAATCCTTCTGGCTGCGCGCCTATCTCGGCCTGTTCGCCGTCGTGATCGCGCCGGTCGCCGAGGAATTTATTTTTCGCGGCATTTTGTATCCGTTCATCAAGCAGCTTGGCTGGCCAAAACTGGCGCTGTTCGGCGTCAGCTTTTTGTTTGCCTTGATCCACGTCAACGCGCCGACCTTCGTGCCGCTGTTCGTGTTCGCGCTGGCCCTGACCTGGCTTTACGAACGCACTGACAGACTTATCGCGCCCATTCTCGCGCACGGTTTGTTCAACGGGGCCAATCTCATCATTCTCTTCGCCCAAGCCCGATGAATGAATTTGAACTCATCGCGCGCCTGACCCAATCGCTGCCGACAAATCAATCCGTCGTGACCGGCGCGGGCGACGATTGCGCCGTGCTGGACCTCGGCGTGCCGGAAAAATTGATTTTGTTCAAGACGGACGCGATCGTTGAAGGCATTCATTTCACACGTGAAACGCCGCCGGAAAAAATCGGGCGCAAGGCGCTCGCGCGCTGCTTGAGCGACATCGCGGCAATGGCCGGCACGCCGACCGCCGCGCTCGCGACCCTCGCGCTGCCGAAAGATTTCGAGGCGGATTTTGTCGCAAAAATTTATGACGGTCTGAACGCGCTCGCGGAAAAATATGCCGTGGCCATCGTCGGCGGCGAGACGACCACAAATCCCGAGCGCATTTTGATTTCCATCGCCCTGATCGGGACAGTGCCGCGCGGCCGACAAATTTTGCGCGCCGGCGCAAAAGTCGGTGACGCGATTTTTGTGACCGGCGAACTCGGCGGTTCGCTCGCAGAAAAACATTTGGAATTTGAACCGCGCCTGGCCGAGGCGCGCTGGCTCGCGGAAAATTTTTCCATCCACGCGCTGATGGATTTGAGCGACGGACTCGCGGGCGATCTGCCGCATATTTTGAACGCGAGCAAAGTCGGCGCGCAGCTTTTGAAATCGGCCATTCCGGTTTCGCGGGCCGCGAAATTGCGCACCAAGGAAAATTCCTCCGCGAAACCAGCCGTGCTCGCGGCGCTGACCGACGGCGAGGATTTTGAACTGGTGTTCACGCTGGCCAGCCAGGACGCGGTGAAATTGCTCGACGCGTGGAAGAAAAAATTCCCCGGATTGAAATTGAGCTGCATCGGCAAAATCGTCGCAGGCGAAGGCATTTTGCTGCGCGACAAGATCGGCTCGCACAAACTCAACGCGCATGGCTACGTTCATTTCGCATAGTCCGGCGGAAACGGAAGCGCTCGGGGAAAAATTCGGCCACGCGGCGCGAGGCGGACTTGTCATCGCGCTGGCGGGCGATCTGGGCGCGGGCAAGACGCAATTCGTCAAAGGGCTGGCGCGCGGGCTGGAAATTTCCGCGCGCGTCCATTCGCCAACCTTCACTTTGGTCAATGAATACGGCGGCGGGCGGCTGAAATTATTTCACCTGGATCTGTATCGCCTGGAAACGGCGGAACAAATTTTTGCGGCCGGCGTGGAAGAATTCCTGTCGCCCGACGGCGTGGCGGTGGTCGAATGGGCGGAGCGAATTCGCGATTGCCAATTAGCGATTGCCGATTTGAAGCATGTGCAGTTCGAAATTTTAAGCGAATCGGAACGCAAAATTATTTATGACGATTTTGGCGCTTGAATTTTCCTCGGCGCAGCGGAGCGTGGCGCTGGCGCGCGGCGGCGTGTTGCTGGCCGAGGCGAGCGAGACTGGCGGTCGCGGCACGGAGGCGTTTGCGTTGATTGAAAAAATTTTGGCACCGGCAAAAATCGCGCGCGAAGAAATTCAGGCGATCGCGGTGGGCTTGGGCCCGGGAAGTTACACCGGCATTCGCGCGGCGATCGCGGTGGCGCAGGGCTGGCAACTGGCGCGGGGAATAAAACTGCTCGGCATCAGCAGCGTGGAAGCCTTGGCCGCCGAGGCGCAGGCGCGGAAAATTTTCGGACGGGTGAACGTGGTGGTGGACGCGCAGCGGGGCGAATTTTACCGGGCGCGCTGGGAAATTTCCGCCGCATCACGGATAGAAATTTCGCCGTTGAAAATCGTGGCGGCGGCGGAAATGGCGGCATTGGCCAACGCCGGGGAAATTTGCGTGGGACCGGATGCCGCCACCGTTTTATGGCCGCGAGCCGCGCGGCTGGCGGAATTGGCGGCGGGGCGGACAGATTTTGTGGCGGGCGAATCGCTGCAGCCCATTTACTTGCGGGAAACAAGTTTTGTGAAAGCCGCACCGGGCCGCGTGTTTTAAACAGACGAGACAAGGTTGTCGCATTGCTGGACAGTGGCTTTGCGCGGACGTTTCCAGAGTTGCCTTGGGGGCTAATTGCGCATGGCCGGCAAGGGTTTCAAGGTGGAAAAAACGATTTCCATTAACTGCACTCGATGGCACATGGCGTGCTGTCGGAGGGTTGGCAGAATTGAAATTATTTTTTCCATGCGACTCGACTTACAACAGCAGCGGCAACTTTCAGACCAGAAGCGGCTGCGTGTTTTGCCAGGCCGGGTGACTGATCGGCGCCGGGCCGGTTTTACCTTGGCGGAAGTATTGATCGCCGTGGTCATCGTGGCACTGGTGTTCGCGACCATTTTGAGCGGTTACATGTCCGGAGCCAAGCGCGCGGAATGGAGCGGTTTTGCGTTGGCCGCGCAATCGGCGAGCGTGTCCTCCGTGGAACAGGCGCGGTCGGCGGTCTGGGATATTGCGATGAACAAAAACCAGATCGCGAGCATGGCGCTGTCCGGTTACACTTCCAATTCCACGGCACTGGGCGGCTACGTGATCACCGGTTATGTCACCAACATTCTGGATATTCCGTGGAAAGGAACAAATTATCTCATCGCGACGAACTTCATCACCATCACTTTGTTTCCCGAAAATAATGCCGCCACGCCGCCGGTGCAATTGCAGATGATCCAAGTGGACACGGTCTGGCCGTTTACCGACTGGGGAAATTTTGCGACCCGGTATTACACCAATTCCACCTGCACTTACATGGCGCCGGACAATCGTGACCCGTCAACCTTGTAACCGACGACCGTTCGCCTTATGAAAATCCAGTTGCCAATCAGCCGCCCGCCCAGTCACCCACGACGCCGGCAGGCTTTCACTCTGATCGAAGCCATGTTTGCGTCCGGCACGCTGATCATTCTGATCATCGCTTTGTTGAGCGCGCACCTGATGGGTTTGCGCTTGGATCAAGTGGTGGAAAGCAAAGCGGGCGCGAGCGACTCATCGCGGCGGGCGCTCAATCAATTGCCGACAGATATCCGGTCGTCAAAAATGTGGACCATCGGGAATATTTCCGGGACCACCGTGACGGTGATTTCCGGGGGCACGGCGCAGCAGGGCACCGCGCTGGAACTTTTTCAATCCACCAATGGCAGTCAATACATTCTCTACTATTTCGACACGAGCGATTCCGCCAACAGCGACGGGAAATTGATGCGCACGACCAGCACCAACTGGAGTCCGGTCGTCATCGCCTCCAACTTGATCAACACGCTCTACTTCACGGCGGAAAACTACAACGGCGTCATCGCCACCAACCAAGGCAACAGCACGGCCTATAAAAACATAATCCATACGACCTTGCAGTTCTGCCAGTTTGAATATCCACTTACGCAGGTGGGCACCAACGGGCTGTATGACTATTATAAAATGGACTTCAAGGCCACGCCGCATTTGCCGGAATAATTTTTATGAAACTTCCTCTTCGTTCCCGCGCCGGCCAGACGGGCGTCGCCCTGATCATGGTCATGATTCTTGTCGGTGTCAGCATCATCATTTTGGCCGGCGTGATGTATCGCACCCAGACCGTGGCCATTCTTAACCAGCATAACGCCAATTACACCGTCGCGGGCAACGCCGCCGAGGCCGCCGTGGAAAAAGTATATGCGCGCATGGCTTACGATTTTCAAGGGCAGGGCCTCTTGACCGTGAGCAACAATGTTCTCAATGGCACTTATAAAACTAATGTGCCCAACGTCGGAGAAAATCCTTACTGGGCCAACTTTCAATTTTCCGATGGCCAGGGAAATGTGGGATGGACTTACGTGGCTTTTGATTATTCTTACGCGGGCCCGCTGCCCTCGGCCTATTCGGGATGGTCCACGGTGAGCGCACCGGTTTACCGCATCATCTCCAACGTGGTCAACACCAATGCCGGTTACAGCGTGATCGGCACGGCACAGGAAGATGTGCTGCTCGCGCTGGTGCCGCTGACCACTTGGGCGATTTTTTACAACGGCCTGCTGGAGTTCACCCAGTGCGCCACCATGTCGGTGAACGGCGCGGTGATGGCCAACGGCTCCATCTATGTCGGCACCACGGCGTCGCTTACCTTCAACAGCGCGGTCAACACCACGGGCACCTTGACGGCACCGAACAATGTGGACGGATTGTCGAGCGTCGTGAACTACGGCACCGCCAATTGGAACACCACGTTCAACAACACGCCGAGCTATACCACCAACACCGCGAGCGTGACGGTGTCGTTGAACATGACCAATTCGCATTTCCTGATTGATATTCCGCCCGCGGGTGAAGATCCCACCTCCGCCACCGGCCGGCAACGTCTCTATAACCAGGCGCAGTTGGTTCTCATGGTGACCAATTCTACCACCTCGCCCGGCAACCCGGCGGTGCAAATGACGATTCAAACCAGCATCAACGGCGCGGTGCCCGGCAACGATTCAGCCCCGACGGTCATCTCGGTGCCCAACGCCACGCCAGCGGCGCTGAGTTCCAATCTGCCGTTTTTGTCGCTGACCAATTCGTTTTACGATCAACGTGAATACAAGACCAACTTGGTCACGCAGGTGGATGTGGGTGCTTATGCGGCCTGGGCGGCGACAAATTCCGCCGTGCAAGGCAAGCTCTCCGCCAGCGCCGGTTATTATCCGCTGATCGTTTACGTGGCCGACCGCCGCAATGTTACTTCGCAACAACTGCCCGTCGTGCGGTTGAGCAACGCCGCGCAATTGCCAGCCAATAACAGTTATGGTTTCACCGTGGCGACCCAAAATCCGCTTTATGTCTGGGGCAATTACAATACCCAAACCGCCAGCAGCAGTGCCAACGCGGCGGCGGGAACCACCAACACGGCGGCGACGGTGCCGGCCGCTTTGCTGTCGGATGCGCTCACGGTGCTCTCGCCGTTGTGGAATGATTCGCAAAGTTTCAGCGCCTACTCGACTTCTTCCTCCGCCGATGCAGCTTCCGATGACACGATCAATGCGGCCATCATCACCGGCACCATGCCCAGCACCGATGCGAGTTCCACCGGCTTTAGCGGTGGCGTCCACAACCTGCCTCGCCTGCTGGAGAATTGGTCGGGGCAAAACCTTTGGCTGAACACCTCCATCCTGCGGCTTTGGAGCAGCAACCTGGCCACCAACCAGTTCAGAAATCCGGCGGGATTCAATCCCACTCCGGTCAATCCTTATTACAATCCGCCGACGCGGCATTACACGTTTGACCAGAATTTTCTCAACCCGTCCAAGGTGCCGCCGGGCATTCCCACCGCGCTGGTGCCGATCCGTTTCGCGTGGGGCGTGCCGCCGCCGGGCGTCATCAACTACACGCCTCAGCACAATTAAAAAATTTTTGCCGCCGCGCTCACGGCCGGATGAATGTTTCAATTTCCGCGTGCAATTTTTGCAGATCGGGGAGATTGATATACATCATGTGCCCGGAATCAAATTCCGCGTAACGAATGTTTTTGCGCCCCGCCGCCGCCAGCGGCATGTGATCGAGACTGTGCCGGATGGTGTCAATCGGACAGACCAGATCGCAGCGGCCGCCGCACACGAGGACCTTGAGATACGGATTCTGATTCAGCACGGAGGCCAGCCGGTCGCTCGCGTTGGGATAACTGTTGTGCGCGCCATAATTCCACGGCTGCACGCCGGCGATCAGTTCGTAAGGCAGATCGTCTTCAAACTTCAATTCGCTCCGCACATACGAATTCATCGCCGCCGAAAACGGTCCCATCACGGCGGCGCTCGCGGGATCAAACTCCGGATCGTTCGCCGCCTGGTCGCCGTCGTGGCCGGTCAACCGCGCGTCGTAGGCGCCCAAAATCAAACCGTCCGCGTGCAGCAATTTTTTGCGGAACACGTTCGGGTCCACGCGCAGGTCGTTGTCCTGGATCACGTCGGCCGGCAAGCCGGTCAGCCGCGCGAGTTCCGCGACGATTTTTTGTTTTTCGTCCGGCGATAGCGCTGCCCCGAGATGCAGTGCCGAGGTGTATTCGCCGCGCGCGAACGTGCGCGACTCCGCCAGCGCGTTGGTCAAATCGGTTTGCAAATCCGGCGGCAGTTTGCCGTGATAAAACGCCGCCGCCGTGTAGGCCGGCAAAATCAGCGGATACGGCAAGTCGTTGCCCGTCCCGCCGCTGATCGTCGCAAAATCCAAAACGCCCGACACGAGCACCAGGCCGTTCAGATACAAACCGAAACGCGCTCGTAAATTATCCGCGAGACCGGCCGCGCGAAACACGCCGTAACTTTCGCCGCACAAAAATTTCGGCGAGAGCCAGCGTTCGTTGCGTGTCGTCCACAGCCGGATGAATTCGCCGACGGAATCCAAATCCGCCGAATCGCCAAAAAATTGGTCGGGTTTCTCGTCCTTCGTCGCGCGGCTGAAACCGGTCGCCACGGGATCAATGAAGACAAGGTCGCTGACGTTCAAAATGGAATATTCGTTGTCCACCAAACCGGCGGGTGGCGGCGGTTGGGAACCATCGGCGTTCATTTTTACGCGGCGCGGGCCGAGCGCGCCGAGATGCAGCCAGAGCGAAGCCGAACCGGGACCGCCGTTGAAACAAAACATCACGGGCCGCGCCGAATTGGTGACGCCGGAGCGCGTGTAAGCCACGTAAAAAATGGACGCGCGCGAAGAGCCGTCCGGCTTGAGCAACGGCAACATGCCCGTTTCCGCCACATACGTCACGCGCTCGCCCGCGATGGTCACCGTGTTCGTCACCCGCACCGGCGCGTGCGCGGCGTCGGGAATTTTCACCGCCGCCGAAACATTCGCGGCGGCGGGTGCGTTGGTGGCGGCCGTTTCCGCCGCGTGGGCGGCGAGCACCAGAACGAACAGCACGGCAGTAAAGTTTTTTTTCATCGGAGGGAAAGGCTCGTCTTTGGGCTGAAAATGTAAATAAAAAATTGCGCGCGGATGATGGTGAAAAACCTGTGAATACTTTTTGAGAAAAGTGCTTGCAAGTCGCCACAAATTATGGGAACAATAGTCATTGGTTTTTTTAAACAAAGGATAACCAATTTTAAATGAGCAGTTTCACACAAGGCGGCAGTGTATTTACGTCCGGCGAAGGTCAGCCTTACCGGCTAACATTAAAGCTGGAATGGGGCCTTTGTCACCTGACTGTTTCAAGTCTGTTGCCGAAGCTTTGCTGAATAAATCTGACCCTCCATGTTAAGTTTAAAGCTGAAAAATATTTTGCAGCTCCACAAAAAATAAAAAAAGCCCAACCCAAATCAACTCATGAAGAAACTATTGTTCTGTGTCCTGCCAATCTTGTTGGCAGCAGTGTCAGTCAAAGCCACGGTGTTGTTCTCCGATAGCCTTAACTATCCCAATGGGCTGATTGAGACGGATGGTCTTTGGTATTGTTACTCGCCCGCCACGCCGGCGCAGGACGCCTTTGTCACAAATGATTTATTGATCCTTAATTCAACGCATTCGGACGCCGTGGCGGTCAATTTTACAAACACGACGGGCAGCACCCTGTTGTATGCCAGCTTCACCATCAATGTCAGCGCCCTGCCGACGACCGCCGGCGGCTATTTTTGTGTTTTCCGCGATGCGACCAATAATTCCGTCAGCAAGATATTTATTGATGCCAGCCAGACGGTGGTGCCCAACACTTACCGGATAGGCATTGCCAATTTCGCAACCTCGTCCACCGCCTCCGGCGAGACTAATTTTCCGATGGACTTGGCCACCGGCGTAACCTACCAGGTGGTTTTCGCCTATGATCCGAACACTTCCGATCCCCTGCCGAACGCCACGCTCTGGATCAATCCATCCACGGCAGATTTGGGGACAATTTTTGGCGCGGGTGCAAACTATGTTTTCCCCACCGATACCAGCACCAATACCGTTCTGCAGAACATCAACATCACCTCGATTGGTTTCAGCCAGTATGCCAATCAGGGTGTGGCGGCGATTGGTAACGTCCAAGTCGGCACCACGCCGGATGATATCAGCTTAACGCCGCCAGCTCTGCCGGTCTTCTCCACGCAACCGCAATCCACAAGCCTGTATTCGGGCAATAACATCAAACTCTTTTCGCTCGCTTCAGGAATTGATGTCGCTTACCAATGGCTTTCCAACAATGTGCCGCTGGTGGATGACGGGGTGAACATCATCGGCTCGCAAAACAATGTGATCAGTCTGAATAGCCTGCAGGGCTCGGGTAATTTTAGTGTGGTCGCCAGCGACAGTGCCGGCAGCGTCACGAGTGCCGTGGCCGTGGTTTCCGTCATCACCACACCGACACTGCCCTTTTTCACCATCCAACCCCAAGGCGTGACCAATTCACTTTTCTCGCCAATTACTCTGTCGGCCTTGGCCAACGGCACCGGCCCAATCACGTATGAATGGTATTTTGAAGCACCGGCCTCCAGCACGTTCACCGATTTGGGCGTTAGCGGCACGAACTATACCTTCTCTGGCGGCTATGCCAATTCCGGATCTTATTATGTCAAGGCCACCGGCCCCGCCGGCAGCACGCCCAGCGCCATCGTCCAAGTGCTGGTCATCCCGCCGCCGCTGATCAGCATTCATGACCTCAAACTCAACATCACCAATGTCAATAGCTCGGTCACGATAAACGGCGGTCAAATATTCAATGTCGAGGGCGTGGTGACCAGCTTTGGCGATGTGTTGTCTACCGGCACTTCCGAATTTTATATTCAAGACGGAACCGGTGCATGCCTGGTTTATCGCGGCGGTTTTACTGCCTCTAATACGCCTCCGGTTGGCACTTTGGTTCAAGTCATCAGCCCGGCACAGTCCTATTACGGCGAGATTGAGATGGACCCAACCAGCGGGGCCGCGACCAATGCCGTGCTTTTGCTCAGTTATAATAATCCGTTGCCTGCTCCAGTGCCGTTGAACATCGGGCAGATGGCCACCAATGACCCTGCTGTGCTCGGTTCCTATGGCTGGTTGTATCAAAATGCCTTGACCACCTTGACCAACGTCTATCTTTACTCCTCGGCAACCGGCGCGGCCGTTAGCGGCAATTTCCCCACGAACAGCAGCAAGACCCTTTACGCTTTTCAAAGCCCCTACAGCGCCGGGCAACCTTACATACCGATTTATGTTTATACCTATACCAATGCGTTGAACAAATCGAACACCAATTATTTTGGCAAGCCCATCCCCAGTTTCTGCTATCAAATCAACGGGATTAACGGGGTCTATTCCGCCTTGGTCAACGGCGAACGGTTTTATCCTACCCGCTACGCGGATTTTGTCACCACGCCGCCGGCACCATTCTCCAGCACCCTGGCATTGACCAACGGCACGCCTACCCTGAGCTGGCCGACGGTGACCGGCTCGACTTACAGTATTTATAGCGCCACCAATCTGTTGGGACCGTGGACACAAATTTTTGGGCTTGGTTATTATCCCAGCATCGGCTCTTATACCGACACGAATGCTTCACCTGCCAAATTCTATCGCGTCAGCACGCCTTGATTTGACCGAATTCATGACTACAAATAAAACCAAAGATAATGGAGAGGCAGCCCGTCGCATGACGGGTGCCTTCACCCTCATTGAACTGTTGGTGGTCATCGCCATCATTGCCATCTTGGCTGCCATGTTGCTGCCCGCTTTGGCCAAGGCTAAAGAGAAAGCCAAGCGCATTAACTGTGTATCCAACCTCCGACAGTGGGGCCTTTCCATCCAACTATACTCGCCCGAGAATAATGATGGCCTTCCGCGAGATGGCTATGGCGCCACCAGTGCCTACTGGGATACTGCAACCTATAACGGCCAACCGACGGGCACACCGATGGATCCGTTGGCGTGGTTCAATGAGTTGCCGGCATTGGTCGCAGAGCGGCCCTTGTCCGCTTATTATACCGACCTAACGGCTGCGCGCGGCGGGAGCGCCACCAAAGCAACCCTTTATATGCCCTTCCCGGGCGGCAAAGGAAGCATGTGGGAATGCCCCTCCGCCAGCATGACCTTGGGCACAGTCAGTTCAATTCTAAGCCCTGCTGACAGTGCCCCGGGGCCGGGTTATGGTGGTTTTTTCAGTTATGCCATGAATATCGATCTGAAGCGGTCAGCGGATGGCACAACCGCGTTGACCTATCCCAACATGCCCAAGATTACGGCTCTCCATCAGCCGACGGCCACGGTGTTCATGTTTGATTACGTGTTTGACCCGGTCACCGAATCCAGCGTCAATGGTTCACCTAGTTATAATTCTGTCAATCCCGCCGGCCGGCAGCGTAGCTATGCCGCCCGCCACAGTGCGGGTGGAATCATAAACTTCTTTGACGGCCATGCCGCGTTCTTCAAGGACAGCTATATCACCAACAATCCCTCCAGCGGCGGTTACAATGAGCCGTTGGTTTCCGACGTGATTTGGGATCCACCGTATCGCCAATGAGGCCTGCCACGGCGAATCTCCTAAAAAAACATTTTCCCGTCCGGCCAAAATTGTGTTCTCTAAATGAAACTGTCGTTTCAATGATTTGTCTCGCCCACGCGTTTGCCATTTCTTCGTTGACCGCCGCGCCGTTCGCGATTGAAATCCGCACATGACTTTGCGCGCGGCGGTCAAATTGATCTGGTTCGGTGCCGAAATCTGCCTTTGCCTCGTTGACTATCTTTTCACGACGGCTTTTGTGTCGCCCAAAAATCGCACGGTCGCGCGCGCCGCGTGGCTGCATCGCGCGTGCCGGCGGCAAATAAAAATCTACAGTTGCACCGTCCGCTTCACCGGGCCGGTGCCGAAAAGCGGTCTGCTCGTTTCAAATCATTTGAGCTACCTCGACATTTTGGTCATCGCCAAAATCACACCGGTCGTTTTTGTTTCCAAATCCGAAGTGCGGCGATGGCCGGTGATCGGCTGGCCCACCGCCTTGGCCGGAACCATTTTCATTGAGCGCGCACGCCGGACGCATGTCGGTCCGATCAATCGCGAAATAGCGGCGGCAATGGCCGCTGGCGCGGTCGTGGTGGTTTTTCCCGAAGGCACGAGCACCAACAGCGAACAAGTGCTGCCGTTTCGCTCGCCGCTGCTGGAACCCGTCACGCAAGGCCAGCATCCCATCACGGTCGGCTATCTGCATTACGAACTGGAAGGCGGCGACGCGCGGAACGAAGTCTGTTACTGGGGCGACCACACTTTTTTTTCGCACGCCGTGAATCTGCTTGGCAAAAACCGTCGTGTGCACGCGACCATGCGGTTCGCGCCGTTTCAGCGGACGACGAGCGACCGCAAAGAATTGGCGGTGCAGTTGCGCGAAGCGGTTTTGAAATTGAAAGCGGAAAACTAAAACTGGTTCACCACTTCACCGGCGCGGTCATTTTTTTTCCGAAACGATTGTGGTAGTGAATCTGCCGGTGATGTTTGCCGTGTTCGTAAACGAGCCGGGTGATTTTCACGTCGTAGCAGCAATACTCCGCGATCTCGGCGAGTTTGCCCTCCTTGAACCAGCGGATCGCCTGCAAGCCTTCAGCGGTTTTTTCCACGCCAAACGTCGCCGTCGCGATGGAATCCAGCGAGAGCCGGTGGCCGAGTTCGTTCTGCAACTCCACGAGCATGTCGAGCGTCGGCAGTTGCGTGAGGTCAAACGCGGTGTAGCCATGCAGCACTTCGTAGTCGAACCGCAGATGATTGAAGCCGACGACCAGATCCGCGCGCTGCAAATCGGTGATCAACTCATTGACCTGTTGTTCGCCGTAAATTTTATATTCGCCCGTCACGCTGTTGCACGTCACGCCGACGCTCATGCGCATCTTGGAAATATTGCCCCAGCCGCCGACTTCATCGGCGGACAGCTGCGTTTCCAGATCGAAATAGAGAATGTTTTTGGCCACGGCGTTTGAACTTGTGACAGAGTTAACAAAATTTTCCGGATTGGAAAAAATAATTCTGCATAATTCGGTCAATTCTGTCTAAAAAATTAGCTTTTCGCTTTCGCCGTTTGGACTAATAGTTTGGTATGGCCTTGACGCCCTCCACCATGTTGCCGCTCGGCACGAGCGCGCCGGATTTTCAACTGCCGGACACGAGCGGAAAAATTATTTCGTCCGCCGCATTTGCAAAAGGCAAAACCGCGCTGCTGATTATTTTCCTGTGCAACCATTGTCCGTATGTCGTTCACATCCGCGCCGGCCTGGCGCAACTGGCGCGCGACTATGCGCCCAAAAATGTCGGCATCGTCGGGATCAATTCCAACGACGCGAAAAATTATCCGGCCGACAGCCCGGCCAAAATGACGGACGAGGTGAAAAGCGCCGGCTATATTTTCCCTTATCTTCACGATGAAACGCAGGCCGTGGCCAAAGCCTATCGCGCCGCCTGCACGCCGGATTTTTTCCTGTTCGATCGCGGACGCCGGCTGGTTTATCGCGGCCAGTTTGACGCGAGCCGGCCGGGCAACGGCATTCCAGTCACGGGAAAAGATTTGCGCGCGGCACTGGAGGCGGTGCTGGCCGGCAAACCGACCTCCGAATTTCAAACCGCCAGCATCGGCTGCAACATCAAATGGAAGCCCGGCAATGCGCCGGATTATTTTTGATCACTGTTTCGGCAGTTTTTCTTCCACCATTTCGCAGAGCGCGTGATACAAAACTTTTTGGCCTTCCTGAATCCGCGCCGTCACCATGCCGGGCACGATCAAATCGATCGTCGCCACGCCTTTCGTGAAACCGCCGTCGCGGCCGAGAATGGCGATGCTGTCCACGCCTTTGCGTTTCGCTTCCTCGAGCGCGCGCAAAATATTTTTGGATTTGCCGCTCGTCGTGATGCCGATGAGCACGTCGCCTTTCTCCGCGAGCCCCCACACTTGGCGCGCAAAAATTTCGTCCGCGTGATAATCATTGCACACGGCCGTCATGAATTCGCCGTTGGCCGTGAGTGAAAGCGCGGGATACGGCCGGCGCTCTTCGCGGAAGCGGCAGAGAAATTCCGTGGCCAGATGCGTGGCGTCCGACGCGCTGCCGCCGTTGCCGCAGACCAAAAGTTTTTTGCCGGACGTCAGGCTGCGCAAAAGCATTTCCGCCGCGCGCGCCAAAGGCTCTTCGAGCGTGGATAAACTCCGCAGCGTGGCCACCGATTCTTCAATCGCTTTTTGCAAATGACTCATGCGCGCAGCTTAATTGCTGGCCGTCGAAAGAAAAGACGAAAGCGGATTGCGGAAAACGGCGAACCCTCGTTGCAGCGAAACGGACTCACGAATTTTTGGCAGGATTATTCCGGCGCTGTTCCAGTTCGGCGTGAATCTGCGGCTCCAGCAATTCGTATTTTTTGTAAAACCAAACCGGAATGAGGCTTAACGTAAAAAAAAGCGCGGGCAGCCAGATGAAGCCGATTTCAATTCCTTTCAACGATTGCGGAGTCTGCGCTTGATTGGCGACGTAGCCATTGGCGGACATGATCCACGCGGGCAGCGCGCCGCCCAATCCGCCGCCGGCTTTGAGGCAAAACGCCGCGCCGATGGCGGTCAAAATTCCCGCGGCGCGGATGCCGGTTTTCCATTCACCGTAATCCACGCTGTCGGCTAAAACGGAAAACGGCATCGCCATCGCCATGCCGCTCGCCAGAAAACCAAACGCCCAGCCGGTCATGATCCACGTGAGCGACAAATGGTTTTGCACGCCGAAAAAAATGATGAGTTGTCCAATGACGAGGCCCAGCAGGCCGATCAGCCAGACGTTGCGCTTGGAAGTCCATTGGCAAAAAAACGGCAGGCCGAACGCCGTGGCCAGCGAAATGAAATCCAGGCTGTTGGCGAGGCCGATGAGGTCTTTGCGGTGCAGGTTGTATTCAAAAAAATACGGCGCGATGCTCACGCGCGCGATGAAGGCGATCCAAAAAAACAGGCTGCTCGCAAAAATGATGAGCCACGGCCAGTTGCCGCGCAGCGCGCCGAAGCCGTGCAAAAGCGGCTGCTGCTTGTATTCTACTTTGACGACTTCCTCCAAATTTTTGAATGCGAACAAAAACAGCAATACGGTCCCGGTCGCGTAGAGCGGCATCACGATCATGAAACCTTTGCGGTCGTCGCCGTGGCCGAAAAATTGCACGAGCTTGAACGCGGTGAGGTTCACGAAGAGCACGCCGAGTTTGGAGCCGAACATGCGGAAACACGTCAGCGTGACGCGTTCGCGCGGGTCCGGCGTGAGCGCGGAAAGAATCGAAGTCACTGGCGTATTGATGCCGGTGTAAAGCACGCTGCAAATGATATAAGTCGCCGCCGCGTAAAATATTTTCCCGGTGTAGCTGAAATTTGGCGTCGAAAATGTCAGCACGCCAAAAACGGCGAACGGCACGCAGAGCCAGAGAAACCAAGGACGGCTTTTGCCCCAGCGGCTGTGCGTTTTGTCGAAAATGATTCCCCACACCGGCGCGTCAATCGCATCCACGCAGCGCGCGACCAGTAAAATGGTGCCGGCGGTCGCGGCGGAAAGGCCGTAAACATCCGTGTAAAATTTCAGGAGGTAAAACGAAATGACGCAGAACACGAGCTGACCGGCGGTGTCGCTCGCCGCATAGCTGAAGCGCTTCGTGTAAGTCATGCCGGCAGCAAATCTGCGAGTTCATGCCGCGCCAACACATCTTTTATTTTCACCGGCAAACCATTGGCGCAGGATTCTTCCATCGCCTGCATCAGCGCGACGGTCACGATGCCTTCGCTCACATCGGGCTTCGGCGTTTCGCCCGCCGCGAGGCAGCGCGCAAATTATTCGATGTAATTTTGATATTCGCCCGCGTGGTGCGAGTGGCCGCCGAAACGGAAAAAATAATCATCCTTATCTTCGAACGTCTCGACGACTGACTGCTCGCCGATTTTCCACGCGTAACGCAGATCGTAGTAGTCGCCCTGGCTCGCGCCGTTCGCGCAGCGCAGAATGCAGCTCATGTTGCTGTCGCGCGCGAGCGGAATCACGGGGCTGTTGTAAGTGCCGCTGATGCGCGCCGGAATTCCCGTCGTGGACTTGAAAATGAATTGAAATGTATCGTGTTTTTTCAAGCCGAGTTCACGGCCGTTTTTGCTCAACGACGAGTAGCCCATGACTTCCGCGATGTCCGGCAGATACCAGCGCAGTAAATCCACCGGATGACTCAGGCCGCCGTAAAGCCACTTGAACGCGTCCGTCTTCGCCCAGCCCTTTTTCAAAAACCAGCGGTGGTCCGCATTGTAATAAGCCTCGACCGTGATGAGCTCGCCGAACGCGCCGCTGCCAAAATGTTTCCGCTGCCGCGCGAACGGCGCGAAGAACCGCGAGCTTTGCCCGACCATCACGGCTTTGCCCGAATTTTTTTGCGCGGCCAAAACTTCCTTCGCCTGCGACAAATCGTTGAGAAATGGTTTCGTGCAAATGACGTGCTTGCCCGCGCCAAGAACCTCGATGACATGCTCCGCGTGCAGATGATCCGGCGTATAAATACCGACGACGTCCACGTCCTTGTTCGCCAGCAATTCATCCATCGAAGTCGTGAAATTGCCCAGACTGAATTCGTGGCAGCGCTCGCGACCAAGCTGTTCGTTCACGTCGCAAAGCTGAACCACGTTCCAAAGCTCGCTGTTCAAAGCGCCGGAAATAATGCTGCGGCCTTCACCGAGACCCAGCACACCCAAACCAAGTTTTTTCATAAAAGTTTTCTATTATTGCGCCACCGAGTTTGTCGCCGGGGCGGCTTTGGGTTTCGTCGGATGGATTCCTTGCTGCGAAAGAAAATTGTTTATCCTGCCTTTGTATCTCGTAAAAACTGCAGTTTTTTGCGCCGCGCTGCCGCCATCCATGGCCTCCTCGCGCGCCTGCTTGAGCAGGTCCAAAATTTTCTGCCGGTTCGCGGCGGACAGGTCGGGATATTGCGCCAGATAACCGGCAAACGTGAACTGCACCTTGCCGTAAGTCAGCTTGTCTTTGACCTTTTCGATTTGTTCCGGCGTCAGATTATCCGCGAGCCCGGAAACAAAACCGTCGTGCAGCGATTTCAACGACGCGCGAATTTGCGCGGTGGCATTCGTGTCCGCTCTCGCGGCCCGCACCTTCGCGTCGTTTTCGTCGTGCCAGGTGTTCAGCGCGCGATATTGGGCGATGATGAGGTCATGAACTTTTTGCCGCTGGTTCGTGTCGCTCAAAGCCAAAACTTTCAAAATCTCCGTCGTGCGGCCTTCAATCGCCGCCGTGTATTTCAACTCGATCTGTTCGGATATCGAATTCGTTTCCTGCGCAAAAATTGCGGTCGAAAAAAGCGCAGCCGCCAGGATTAAAATCAGTTTTTTCATAAATGGTTTGGGGAATTGGCACCCGAATTTTTCAGCAGCCCTTCCAAAATTTCCCGCGGCACGCGAAGCGCCGTGCCATGCTTGTGGCCCTCGGGAAAGGAAACTTCTTTCGTCACGTCGCTGAAACTTTTGAAATCGCGCGTCATCGTCGCGCCGTAAATTTTTTCGCGATAGGCGTCGAAATAAATCACCCAGGTGTCGCCGATCTTCAATGCGCACGGCCCTTCGGTGAATTTTTGCGTGATCGGCTCGGAAACGTTTTGCCACGGGCCAAACGGAGTTTTTCCAAAGGCCACGCGCAGGTCCAGGTGTGGACGCGAGTTGTCTTTGCAAACCAACACGTAACTTTCGCCGTCTTTCAAGATGAACGGATCAATCACGCTGAAACCGGGGTCAAAGAATAATTTTGCCGGCGTGAAATTTTGGAAATCGCGCGTCGTCGTGCAATACAGCCGGTGATTATTGTCATGCTTTTCCTGCAAATCAGGAAAACGGCCCGGGAGCGTGGAAGCCCAGACGATGACAAAATTTGTTTGCGCGGCGTCATAAAAAATTTCCGGCGCCCAGACGTTCACCGTCGCCGGTTCGTTCGTCATCACCGAAATATATTTTTGCTCCGACCAATGAATTAAGTCCTTTGACTCGGCGCAGCCAAATCCCTGCTCGCCCTGCCAGCCCGCCGTCCACACCAGATGAAAAATTCCGTCCGGTCCGCGCGCGATACTCGGATCGCGCAATTGTTTGCTCGCGCCGACACGGGCTTCCAAAAAAGTTCCCGGCACATTCGTCCAGTGATAACCGTCGAAGCTGTAAAGAAAACGGAGAAACTTTTGGTCGGCGTCGCGAAAGGAGCTGAAAAGATAAACGGAATCGTCCGCTGCCGGGCCAGCGAACCCCGAGGCGCCAAAAACGACCAGGGCCACGCCGAAAAGAAATAGTTGCCAGTTTGTTTTCATCGGCATCAATGGGCAGATTCCAACGGCAGCCAGACAGACATCTCCGATGGCCCGCGGTTTTGCCAGACGGAATACGGAATGAATTTCACATTGATCGTTTTCAATTCCGCCGGCTGGAATTCACGATACAAACGGCCGCTCCAGTTTTCTTCGGGCCGCGCGAGCGCCTTGCCGTCCAGCACCACGATGCCCTCGAGCAACCGTTGATCAAAACGCGCGGTCAGTTTGAAATCCGACGGGATCATAATGTCGGAAATTTTGATGCCGGCCGGCAAATCCGGTGACTCCAGACAATAAACGACCGGGCCACGCTGCACGGCGGCCTGGTTCAAATCCTCCTCGACGAGCGGATTGGCCTGCATCAATCGCGCCGGCATCGGCAGCTCCAAATCCACAAAATCCCCGGCCTGCCACGCGCGTTTGATTTCAAAATAACTTTCCGGCGTCGGCGAAAAATCCGCCGGCCGGTTGTTCACACGCACGCTCGCGCCGTTCGCCCAGCCGGGAATCCGCAGCTTCAACGCGAATTCATTTCCGCCGCACGCAACAATTTTTATCCGCACGCGCCCGTTCCACGGATAATCCGTTTCCTGCGACAATTTAATTTTCTCGCCATTGGCCAGCAAGGTTGCGAGCGCGTTGCCGCCGTAAAGATTCACCCAAATCGTGTCCGCCGATTTGCCGTAGGCGTAATCCGCCGATTCCGCAATCGTGCGGACCAGATTCGGCGGACAGCAAAACGAACTCACAAACGGCACGCGCGTCCGCGACCAGCGCAATTCGACCGGCATCGGGTCGGTCACGCGCAGCGGATTCGTGTAGAAAAAATTCGTGCCGTCCAGCGCGCCGCCGGACAGCACGCTGTTGTAAAGCGCCAGTTCCACCACGTCCATGAACTTCGCGTCGCCGGTCGCCAAAAACATCCGCCAGTTCCACAAAACATTGCCGATGTTCGCGCACGTCTCGTTGTAGGCCGTCGTGTTGGGCAGTTGAAAATTGCGCCCGTAGGCCTGGTGCACGCGCGTGATGTGTTTCTGATCCTTCGCACCGTCCGGCGACGCGCCGTCATAAAGCGCGCCGCAGCCGCCCGTGAGATACATTTTTTGGGAAACGACATTCGTCCAGATTTCCGCCAGCGGTTGCCACAAGTTCGTGTCGCCCGTTTCCAAAAACAAATCCGCCGCACCGGCATAAAGATAATTCGCCCGCACCGCGTGCCCTTCCGCCTCGGTTTGTCGCGTGAATGGAACGCGGTCCTGATTGTCGTCCATGCCGTCTTTCACCAAATCGCGCATCGCCAGAAATTTTTTCGCCAGCTCCAAATAGCGCGGCTCGCCGGTCGTGCGATATAATTCGACGATGCCCATGTAGTGCGACGGACAGATCAAATTGTTCGCAAGCGCGGGCGTCGGACTTTTGAATTCGGCGCAAAGAAAATCCGCCGCCCTGCGCGCAACGGTGAGAAAATTGGTTTCGCCCGTCGCACGGAAATGCACGCACGCCGCCGTCATGAGCTGGCCGAAATTATACATCTCAAAATCTTCCGGGTTGGAAAACGGCACCGCATTCGTGTCGCCGCTGCGCTGATGCAATTGGACCCAGGTATCAAGATAGCCGTTTGTTTCCTGCGCCTGCGCGATGACGGCGATGATGCCGTCCAGACTTTTTTGCAACGCGGCTTCATTCGTCATTGCCAGCGTCGCGCTCGCGCCCTCGAGCCATTTGTAAAAATCGCCGTCGTTGAAGGTCGCGCCACGCGATTTGCCACCGATGACGCCGGCGGTGATTTCAAAGTTGCGAAAAAATTGCGAGTAGTTCGTGCCCCGCATCAGCGATTCCATTTTGGGAACCATCTGGGTGCGGCACAGTTCAAAACGGTCGGCCCAAAAACCATCCGTCCAGCGAACTTCGCCCAAACCGGCGGGATGAATTTTCGCGAACGGACTTGCAGACGTATCCACCGCGCCCGATGCGGCCAGCAACGAAAGCGGCAGGAACGTCGCGGCAAAAGCAAATTTAAACAATTTTGTTTTCATGGCTGGTTTGTCCCGCCATGCGCATCCCGTTTTTGAAGTTGCACCGACTGCGGCACGACGCCGAGAATCACAAAGCTGCCCTTGCCGATCAGCTCCAGTTTTTGCCGGCCCGCGTCGAAACGAAACGCGTGGACATCCACATGGGGACAACTCGAAATGGCCGCCGCATTTTCGATGACCGTGTCCACGCCGCCGCGTTCATCGGCCTGCGCGGCGAATTCCAATTTCGGCACCTGCAGCCAGGCCTTTTGGTCGCTCTGAAAATAACCGACCAGCACCGCCACTGGCTCGGTGGTCTCAAATTCAATCGGTTGATTGAGTCCTTGCTTGGCCGCTGCGTGAGAAAAACGGATGCCGGTCAGCCCGCGCAATTCCGGCGCGAGGCTTTGAATCACAAAATTTCGGTCGGTGAAAACGTTTGCGCCGTTTTCAACTTTATAAATTTCCGCGTTGGTCGAAATCAATTTGAACTGCGCCGCCGACCACGGCTTTATTTTGGACTCATCCATTGGCGACGTTGAACCCGCGAGCAGGTTTGTGTTTTGCTTCATCCACGCGATTCCCGCTTGAAAATCGTCCAGTTCTTTTTGGTAAAGCGGCACGAGCTGCGACCAGAGAAAATTCGTGCCACGGCCTTTGACACCGCCAGAAACTGGAATCTTCCGCTGCGACGTCTGCATTCCGTTCGCAAACTGATAAGTGTTTTCGGTGAGCGCCGCGAGCCGCTGATAATCGGCCAGCGACTGTTTCAAAAATGTCTCCGCCCGCTGCAGGTCGCCGAGGTCGTGGCTATAATTGTAGCGCAAAACCAGTTCGGCCGCGCGCACCTTGGCCGAATAATTCTTCGCCATCGCCTGAATGCAAAGCGTGTCGTTACGCAGCCGGTTGAACTCGTCGCGATTTTTTGTCACCGCCGTTTCGGCGGAATTCGCGGCGGCGACGGCGTTCGAGGAAAAATCCAAAACCTCGGCGATGATTGACTCCGGCGTCTCGCCGATGTGCGGCTCGTGATTCCATTCTTTTTTTACAAACTCGTCCAGCCGTTCGCCGGGCGGCGCTTGCGACAGCCACAAGTCTTCGATGGCACCGTATTTTTCGGGCTTCACCAGTTGATCCAAAGTCATGCCGAGCGACAGCGTCTGGCGATTACCTTCGGTGATGCCAAACCGGCGGATCAAGCGCGGCGCGACTTCGCCGGAAAAATTATACGCTTCAAAAATTTTCTCCGCCGCGTTCGTGTTGCCGTAAAATTCCGCGAGCCGCGAAATCCAATAAGCGTGGTCTTCTTTTTCCGGCACGTCAGGATTCCACGCGTAGCGCGCCCACGCCGCGAACCAAATCCAGTCGCGCTGCCATTGCAGCAGCGGCGGTTCGGCGATGTCCGGCGCATACGGCCAGTTCCAATACGACAGCGGATACAAATGAATTCCGCTCGCACCGAGCCGGTTGCGCGAGGCCTGCACGCATTTTTTGATAAACTCCGTATCGCCGTAGCGGAATGGCTCAAGGTTCGAGAGGATGTGGATGTTGACCAGGTGCGGCCCGAGCCGGGCCATGTTAAGTTGAATGGCTTGGTCCTTGCCGCGCGGCTCCCACGTCGTGAGCGATTCGCCGTTGTATTTCGATTCCGTGAATAGATTGGAATAAACCTGATAAGCAGCGGGCATAATCGCGTCCGCATCCATCGCGTGGGTGCGGATGACGACCGGCGGCTCGATTTTCAAATTCGCCGCGCGCATGCCATCGAGCACGCCGGGCAGAATGACGTTGGTGCACCACTCCAGTTGGTTCGCCGTGCCTTGCAACGCCTCGCCGAGACAGACCATCAGGCCGACGTTCGGATATTGCTTGACGAATTCAGCGATGGATTTGCGCGTGTAATCTTCCGTGAGCGGCGTCGGCGCGGACAGCTGCGTCGAAATATGATTCGTCTCCGCAAACGGTTTCGAGACGATGATGTTGTAAAACATCTGCACGAGCCAGATGCCGCGCCGGTCGCACTCCTGCGCGAGCCAGCGGAACTGCTCCTGATTTTTTTGGAACACATCGTCCGGCACTTCGACGGCGTAGGGATAATCTTTCAATCGCACGAGCGAGGCGAACGGATGGCCGCTCCAGAGATACAGCGTGTTCATGCGGTTCGCCGCGAGAAAATCCAGATACTCCGTCCACAATTTCTTGTCGTAAAACCACGGGAACAATTCCGGCGTGTAGGGGTATTCGTAAACTTTGCGGCCGGGCAAAATAAAAGTTTTCTGCATGCCGATGCACGTCCCGCGCAGTTTCATCGCGGGCGCGTCGTGAAAATTGACGATGGATGTTGTCGGCAATTTGCCTTCGGCGCGGATCCGCTTTGCCAATTCCAGACAACCGTAAAAGGTTCCTGAATCGTCTGTGGAAACAAGGACGAGTCGGTTGATGTCGGAGAGATACACTTGAAAACCCTCGGGTTTCCCAAGCCGATCATGCGGCTGGTTCAAAATAATTTTCCCCGCGCTTTTTTCGGAACGCACGACCGTCGAATCCAAATTGACCGCCTTCAATGCCTCGGCAATTTTCTGCGCGCCGAACGCAACGCGCGGCGCGGCATTGGTCGGAATCACGATTGAAATCGTTTCCGCCTTCAGCCAGCCACAACTGGCAGCGAGCAAAATTGCGAGCACAATTTTTTGACGAAAAAATTTCATTTCAGTTTTCTACACGCTTGATGCGGATCGCCATGTAAGGCCTGCCTGGCAAGGGAACACTGCGGGCGTTTTGGTCGGCGTAAGAATAGCCGTCCTTTTTTTTCAACGTAAAAATTCCGGCCACCGGCGTCACGGTCATGTTCCAGGTGTCGAGAACTTCAACGGTGAATTTCATGCCGGCGGCGGACTGGAGTTTTCCCAGCGGCGGCTTCGGGATTTGAAAATCCCAGTTCGTCGGCGTCTGCTTGCCGAGATAGATCAAATAATATTTTCCCGGCTGGCCGCCGATTTCCGGATGCTGCCAGCGGTCAATTGGCTCAATGCCTTCGGCCGGCGAGGCGTCCAAAACTTTTTTCAAAAACGCCACGCGCGCGGGGCTTTGGCCTTTGAGCACGCCGCCTTTCGACCACCAAAGAATCTGGTCATCGCTCTTAAAAGTTTCGCCGTGCCCGCAGTAAGTGCCGGCGACCGTCGCATTCCAAAAACGGAAGACCAATTCTTCCGGCGAAAGCTGCCCCCAGCGGTTCTCGATGTTGCCCTCGTATTTCACCTCGTCATAAACGACGGGCTTGCGATAGACATCGCGATACATTTCCGCGCGCCCAGGTTCTTCGACCGCCGCGCCGTTCTGGATGCTCGCGTGCGTGATCCACGGCAACGTGTGATTGAAAATTTCCGAGCCGTTGTGGATCGACAGCAGATGATGATACGGATCGTCGTGCGAAACGATTTCGCCGAACCGCACGAAGTCCGATTCCTTTTTCTGCTTCATGAAATCCCATTCGTTCGCCAGCGACCACCAGACGTTGCGATATGCCGCGAGCCGAGCGACGATGTAATGCAGGTAGCGGTCGTCCACCTCCGCCGGCATCCGGTCAAAACCCCAGTGTCCCTCGTCATACGGATGAAACAAAATGATGTCCGCCTCGATGCCAAGTTTCTGCAAATCGGCGACGCGTTGTTCGAGGTGCTGAAAATATTTCACGTTGAACTGCGCGAAATCCCAGTTGGTCGTCGCCGGATTGCCTGCGAACGGATACAGGATCGGCTCGTTGGTGTTCCAGGTGTAACGCTTCGGAAAAACGCAGAAACGAATTTTGTTGAAGGGCGACGCCGCAAGCGTTTTTAGCGTCTGTTGCTGCAATGCCTCCGGCTGCAACTGCCAGACATAACACGTCGTCCCGAGTTCTTTGTAAGGCGTGCCATCCGCGTAGGCAAAATGATACGTATTGGCGACACGGACCGGGCCGTGATTTTCCCGCGACGGTTTCGTGACGGTAAACTCGCCGGTTTTTTCGTTGAGTTCCGGACTGGAGCTTTTCGTGACATAATGCCATTCGCCGCTTTGTTCCGGCATGAAACGCACGCGATAAATTCCATCGCCGTCATAAAAACCACTGGCCTCGACCTTCAAGTCGCCTTGCGTGAATTGCGCAGATAAAGTGACATCGAGAAACGGATTGCCGTTCGTCGGGCCCTTTAAAGCAATTTCAAAAAGCCCCCATTTTTCAACCGATTCCGTCGCATAAACCGTCAACAACGCGATGCCAAAGATAAAAAGCGCCAAATAAAATTGTTTCATTTTATTCCTTTACCAACCAGACCACCGTTGCGTCTGGCAATTTTATTTTGGCACCGGCCTGAATAATTTCACCGGAGGTTATAGCGCCGGTTTTGGGATTCACCGTGCTGAGGCGATACTTGCCGGTTTCTGCCGACAAATCCAACTCCGCGCGACCACCGCCCGCATAAATTAAAATCTGTTTTCCGGGCTCACGCAGCGCCCAGATGGATTTATTGGCGTCCGCCAACCAAGGCTGCATTTGCGAAATCGCGGCAAGAAGTTTTTCATCCGTCGTGCGCGGCAGATTCGGCATCGAACCGCCAGCGCAGACAAATGCCCATGCGCCGCGGCTCATATCCACATCTTCGCCGGAAGCGATGACTACTTTGCTCGAATATTTTTTGCGATATTCTGCCGCCATCGCCGCCAGATTTTCGTCGTTCGGTGAACCGCCTTTCCATTGGCGCTCAGACTGACGCGGCGAAAGATTTTGTCCGCTTGCTGGTGCAAACAATCCGTTGTCCGTCTGCCACCAGTAACGGAAACAAATCACGTCCACGACGACAGCACGTTTTGCATCGGCGAGAATCGCGTCCTGCACATCTTTGGTTGCCGCGAGTGCGATGAGCGAATGATTTTTAGTTTCCTTCTCCCAACTACCGATAGTGTCCAGCCAAAACTGCTCGAACGCCAGCGGCCCGGTGAATTCGCCGCTGGTAAACTGAATGACGTTTGCATCGTTTGTGAAATTATCCAGATTTTGGCGGATGAACTTTTCGTGCAGCTGGCGGCGAACCGGATTTGTCACGTCGTAAAATTGGTCCGCCATCACGGTGCGTTTCTCGATTTCGAACGGCGGCTCGCGAAAACCCGTGTCATTGATGTTGTTCGCCGAGCGCCATGGACAATCCACCCAATGCGCGCCGTCTTCGAGGATGTTGTGCTGGAAATAATTTTCGTTGAACAACACGAGTCCGCGCGCCTCGCCGATTTTGGCGAACTGTTCCAACCGCGACCAATACCACAAATTATATTTCGTCAGATCGTATCGGCTCAAACCATCCCACGCCGTGCCCTGCCCGCTGCGCGCAAATGGCTGCTCGTAAAACGGCGGCCAAACGTCGCCGGTCATGCGCCGCCCGCGCTCGTGGTCTTCGCGACGACGGTCATACCAAAGTCCGTAGTGATGATCGAGCGCGACACGATTTTCAGAAATCATCGCGTCGGCGACTTCGTTCAAATCATCCGTCCAGCCCGCGCCAATCCGGCCGGGCGCAAACCGCGTCACGTTCACGCCATAATTTTTCGCGTCGCTCGGCAACAAATTTCCTTTCCACCAATTCACCGGCTGCGTTCCGCCGACCAGCAACTTGCCATCGCAAATGAGCCAGCCGTTCGTCACGAGAATTTTGAATTTTGAATTTTGAATTTTGAATTCCGCATCGGGAATTTCATCCACTGATCTTGCATTGGCCGAATCCGTTGAAATTTTTGTCACCGACAAAATTTGATCGGCGGCAGCATTGCCCAATCGGTCGGCGAGCTGGGCAGCAAACAAGCTGTCCGGTTTCTCGGACGAATTGGAATTTCGCCAGACGCCGTTGCCCTCAAATTCGCCCCACGAACCGAACGCCCAGTTTTGCGCGCCCGGCGGATTTTCGCAGGAAGTTTTGGCCGAAACGCAGTTCCACAAAACCGAGTTCGCCGCCGACCAGCCCGCGCCTTCGCCATCCGCGCCGCGATTGATCAGGCTCAAACCATTTCCATCAATCCGCACGTTGTCGAAAAGCACGCCGCTGGCCCAGCTTCCGATCGCGCCGCTGTCAGCGCTTGGCAAAATCGCGTCGCACTGCACGAAGGCATTAGGCCCGGCCGCGCAGTGGCCGACGGAAAAATCATGGCGACCATGTTCCGCAAAACAGCGCAGAAACAAAGTCTGCTGGCCCATCGTGAAAAAAGTGTTCCGCCGCCAGCCACCATCTTCGGAAACCGGCGCGAGCGAACGGCAATCGGCCACGGTCACGCGTTGACAAGTTTCGTAGATCGCCACTGCGGAACCGGCGAAATGCGCGAAGCTGACTTGGCGAACCCAACTATCAGCGGCATTTTCCAGCGTGATGGCAAACCACGAATGGTTTTCGTCCTTTGGATTTTGCGCGTCAAAAACAGATTCCAGCCGCAGATTTTCCACACCGACATTTTGAATTCGTCCCGGCCAGGAATAAGTCTGAATCCATCCGCCACCAAAACTAATTTCCAGCGCCGTGGTGATCGGCGCGTCAATGGTCACGAGATCACCTTCAATTTTTTTGACGACACGATTCCAAATCAGATCGCGGCTGCCGGGTTTCCAAACCAACCGCCAGTCGTTAAGACCACCGCCGAATTCCGTCATGCCGAGCGCGTCAATCCACGCCTTGGTGCTGGGACGAATGATTTGTATCGCCTCGCCGATTTTTAATCCGTCAGCATCCTTCACGTGAAAACTTGTCGCGCCGACCGGAACGTAATCGTCCGCGATTTGCCAGTTGGAATTTGAGCTGCTCAAAAAATCATTTTGCCCGACGATGCGAATCAACGTGCGGCGACCGGTGCCGGCGGCAACCAAACTCGTTCCATTTTCATCCGCGCCCTGCCCGCGCAAAACCACGCCAGCATTGGTGATTTGCAGTCCGCCGAAAACTTCATGACGGCCTTTGAGCAGCAAAACCGCGCCGCAAACACCATTGGAATCCGGCGGCAAAGTGGCAACGTAATTAATCGCCTTTTGAATGCGCGCGGTTTCGTCGCCTTGAATCGGAGCAACAATCACGCGCACTGGCGCGTCGGGAATTTTTTTATCGCCACCAAAATAACCGGCGGCGGAAAAATCGGGAACGCGATTGCCGTTTGTATCGGTGTCATAAATTAAGTGCCCGTCCGCGCCAATGGAAACGATCGACGACAATTTTTTTGGCGCGGCATTCAGCGCGAGCGCGCTTCCCAGAAAAATAATGGCGAGCAGATTTCTCATGGCAGTTTCCCTGTCAGGTTCGCGAGTTTTGCGCCGTGCGCAATTTCTTTTCCGTCGGCCAACACAAGCAACCCAGCGCCGCGATGATAACGCGTTCCGTCTTTGTCCCAAATTATCGTCAAGATGTGGCCGTGATAATTTACACCGTCTAGGCAAAAATAATTCCAAACGTCAGCCGGCAGCAGCGGAAAAATTTCCACGACATTATCCGCTCGCGGAACGAGACCGACAACGCCAGTGATGACCAAATCGGCAAACGTCGAGTGATTATAGTAGCGGCTGCGTCCGCCTTTGCCGTTGATCCACTCGCCGGTGGTTTCGTCCAAATATTCGCCGATGTAAGGTTTGCCGTCCGCGTGCTGGCTGTGAACATAAGTCAGGAAAGCGTCAAAATAATTTTCTTTGGTCGTGACCTTTTGTTGGTAGTCGCGGAGAAAATTGGCGAGTGCCGCGAGCGTCTGCGACGTGGCGAATGGCCAGACGGCACCGTCCCATTCGCAATGGCCGTAACCGTGCGTGCGAAAAAATGGGTTGCGGCGCTCGGCTGTGGTGATTCCAAATGGCGCGGAAAAACCTTTGGCATCCGTCAGTTGATTCCACGCGTAATCATAATTTTTATTGTCGTCCGGCAACTCGAACAGCCACGGAATAAATCCTAGCTCTTCGCGCACGTCGGCAAAATTTCCGTTCGTGTGGACGACTTCAAAAAAATTCGCGTCCGGGTTCCAGAGTTTTGCCTGCACCAGATTTTTTAAATTCGCGGCTTTGGCGTCAAATTCTTCTGCGAGCTTTTTATTGCCGGCGAGCCGCGCGATGCGGGCGATGGCCTGGGCGTTGCCGAACATGTAGCTGTTGATCGTGGGGCGAAGATTTTTTGCGGTGCGCGAGCCGCTGATGGATTCTTCCATCGCGTCGCGGACATCGAATTGCCAGAACAGGCCGTTCGTGAGTTGTTTCTCGTTTTCCCACTGGCAATAGTCGGCGACCAGATCATTAAGCTGCGCGACCAGAAATTTTTTATCGCCGGTGACGAGATAGCGCTGCCAGAGCGCGGCGGCGAGCCAGCTGCTGTATTTGTGCAATTGCTGGCGACTGGCTGCGTCGCGAAACCAATAGCGGACATAGTCGTCGAGAAAATTTTGATCATGCAGCCAGCGGCCTTCGGCGAGCTGATGGCCGAGCGCGCTGCTCACGGGATTTGGGCGGGTGAGAAATTCCGAGAAGACAAATCCGTTGGCCGTGTGCTCCAGATGTTTGCGGAACGACCACCAGCGGAAATAATACAGCTCTTCGACTTCGCGGTCGGGGCATTCGAAAAACGGAATTTCTTTTTGCAGCCAGCTCCATGAATCGGCGTTGGAAATATAATTGGTGACGTTTTCATCTTCCATCGCGTTGAAGTGCGCGACGTAATTGGAAAAGCTGGCTGAATTCAAAACCGGCAAATCATCCGCGAAAGAATTTTGAACCGCGAAATACGCCAAACACGCGAAATAAAACAACCAAGGCGATTTGCCTTTCGCGTATTTTGCGTATTTCGCGGGTGAATACATTTTAGAGATTCAACTTGGATAATTCGTTTTGGATTTCTTTCAAACGCGCTTTGACGAGTTCGCGCTCCGGTTCGCGGAAACGGTGAAATGGTTCGGCCATGAAATCATCACAAACTCCAAGGCAATTCAATGCGCATTTGATGCCTTTAATGATTGAGGAAGAATATTTTCCGATGCGATAAAAGGAATCGCTCACGCGCTGGATTTGTTTTTGCAATTGCTCGGCGCGGGAAAAATTTCCGGAGCGGTAAGCTTCGAGCAGTTTGACGTAAAGCTTCGGAAACAGATTGGCGCCGCCGCTCACGCCGCCGTTGCCACCGATTTGAAGTGTGGCCAAAAGTTTTTCTTCCGGCCCGCACAGCAACGGCCAGTCGGGACGATGTTGGTGGATGAGTCCGGCGGCGGATTTAAAATAATTCAAATCGCCGGAGCTGTCCTTGAGGCCGATGATTCGCGGGTGATCCATCGCGCGGCGGACGGTTTCGAATTCGATATGAACCTTCGTGAGCGCCGGCATGTTGTAGAGGTAGAGTGGCAGCGGCAGTTCGGCGACGAGGTGGTCAAGGTATTCCTGCAACTCCGGCTGTGCTTCGGGCAGATAATATGGTGGCGCGACGACGACGGCGTCCGCACCGAAATCAGCGGCGGCGCGGGCGATGCTCGCCGATTCGACAAACGCGGTGTCGGTGATTCCAACCAAAACCGGCACACGATTTTTGACCTGCGTGCAAACGCGTTCAATCAATTCACGGCGCAGGCGATAGCTCAAACTCGGGCCTTCGCCGGTCGTGCCGAGAATGAAAAGTCCATTCACGCCGCCCGCCAGAATATGTTCAATCAATTTTTCCAAACCGGGCACGTCGAGTTCGTCGCGGTCGCGCAACGGCGTGATCATGGGCGGGACAATTCCAGTGAGGGGCAATTTCATTTTGAAAAATCTTCAGAGGTGGCCGAGCGCGGCTTCACAGTCAAAATCAACAGCGCGGCGCACAACGCCACGCCCGCGAGCGCAGCAAACGCCAGGGAAAAATTCACGTGACGATCACGCATGCCGCCGAGCATGACGGTCGTGATGCCGCCGATGCCGCTGGCGGCAAGGTTCATGAAACCATAGCCGGTGGCGCGATGTTCGGGACGCGCGATTTGGCAGAGGATCGGCATGCTGTTACAATCGAAAAATCCCCAGCTGAGGCCGAACAGAATCATCGCGCCAATGGCCACGCCGATGGCGGGCGCAAAACCCAGCGCGAGCAGCGCAGGCACGATGAGCAGCACGCCGGTGGCGCTCGTGAAAATACGGCCGCGATTCGTTCGGCGCATCCAGCGGTCGGCAATGATGCCGCCAAGCACGACGCCGATGAGCGAGGCGAATTGCACGTAAACGGTTGCCGACAAACCGGCGGGGCCTTGTTTCAAATTGAATGTGTCCGCAAGAAAAGTCGGCAGCCAGTTTTTGATCGCCCAGCCGGCGATGGCCGGCATTGTGAAATACGCGACGAGAATCCAAAACTGTGGCTGCGACCAGAGCGCAAAAATTGTTTCGCGCATGGAAACGGATTTTTTTTTGCCGGTCAAATTTTGCACCGGCGCATCTTTCAAGAGGAACATCAAAACAATCGCGTAAGCTACGCCCGCCGCGCCGAACCAGGTGAAACAATTTCGCCACGAACTGTGGTCGGCGATGTAACCCCCGATGCCGCCAAGCGCGAGACCGGTGTAAAGTCCGGTCTGGTGCAGGCCCACGGCTTTCCCGCGCGTGTCACCGGTGTGAAAATCGGCGATGAGCGCGAGCGCCGCCGGATAATAAAACGCCTCGCTGATGCCCATGAGCGCGCGCAGCGTGAGCATCTGCGAATAGGTTTGCGCGTGACCGGTCGCCCACGTCACCGCCGACCACACAAACAAACTGCCGATGACCGTCCAGCGGCGGTTGAATTTGTCCGCGATGAATCCGCCGACCGGACTCAAGAACGCATAGACCCACATGAAGACGGCCATGAGCGTGCCGAAATCCTGATCGCTGGCGATGCTCGGAATGTCCGCGCGAATCGAGGCACGAATGGTTGAAACCATCTGGCGGTCCAGATAATTCAGCAGCACCACCGGCCAGAGCAACGCCACGACCGCCCAAGCATAGAAAGATAATTTATTCGCGCCGTTGTTCACTGCAAAGTGTTCACATTGCTGCGCGGGTTGTTCCAGTCAATTTTTTTGGTCGGGTCGAGGCCGGCGAGATATTTGTCCATGACCGTGTAGCCGTCACCTTGCAAATCTTTTTGCGCGAGCGAAACGTCGTTGGTGTCCAAATTAAATTTCGTTTTCCAAGAAAGCGGAATTCCGTCCGCCCCCAAATCTTTAATCGGTTCGCCTTTGTATTCCGGATAGCCGCCCACTTGCGCGGGATCGGTGATGATGCCGTTGCCCGCTTTGCCGTAATTATTTTTGGCGAGCCCTTTCATTTGCGGCGGCAAAAATTCTTTGCCCGCGCTCCAGACTTTGCCTGTGCGGACGGCTTCAATGACACGTATGTCCACCGCGTCGCGTCGCGGCAAGGTGCAACCTGCGCCGTTCAAGACATCCTCAAACGCCTGTTTCGCCGAGTTCATCGTCATCGCCGGCATCGGGAACGGTTGGTCCACGCGCGTATCCGCGACAAATTTTTTCATGGTGTCATTCGTGGTGATGGTCGGATCGTCTTTGGAGCCGCCTTCCGCGAACTGCACGCCGCCGGCCCAATTGTCCGCAGAGACTTTTTCATTTCCTTCGACAATGTTGCCCGCGACATATGCCTTGCCGAAACGCGGCGTCGGATTTTGTTTCGTCTGCGTGGCCGACGGTTCAAGAATGCGATACGCCACCGGCCCGTTTTCCACCGCCGGGCCGGGCTTGTAATAATTGTTGATGATGTTGTAGAGACTTTCTTCGCCGCCGCCGTCAATGGTGCGATGCCGCCAGTTGAACAAAACGTTGTTGACGAAATTAAAATCATAAGTCATCGCCACGCTCGGATTGCGGCCGGTGTTGCACGCAAAAAGATTGTGATGAAAACCGGAGTTGCGTCCGCCCCAATCGCCGCCGAACGCGTGGTTGTATGTGTTCAAAGCTTCGCTCGTGATCGTCCATTGAATCGTGACATTGACCGCCGGCAACTTGAGCGCCGGCCCGCCATTGGTCGGCTGATACATGTGGCGGTAGGTGTCAATGTTTTGATCCTGGCCCCAGCTCGCGGAAATGTGGTCGAGCATGATGTTGCCAATCGGACTGCCGAAATGCACGCCGTGACGATTGAAAATATCTAGGTTGCCACGGCGCAAACGCAGATAGCGAATCACCACGTCGTGCGCATTGTCATCAATGCCATTATCCGCGATGCAAATGCCGTCGCCCGGCGCGGTGTGACCGTCAATCGTGATGTAAGGCGCTTCGATGTAGATGGGTTTTTCGAGATGAATGATGCCCGCAACATTGAACACCACGATTCGCGGGCCGGCGGATTCGCACGCCTCGCGCAACGAACCGGGTCCGCTGTCGTTCAGATTCGTCACCACGAATACTTTTCCGCCGCGCCCGCCGAAGGAAAATTTCCCGCCGCCTTCCGCGCCGGGAAACGCCGGCACTTTCGCCTGCGGCAAATCCGACGGCAGCGAAGCCCACGGGATGAACGGCTTGCCTTTTTTCGCCCATTCGGCGATGACGGGCGCGCAATTGGAAATCACCTGCTGCTCGTATTGCTGCCAGGCGGCGTCGCGCGCCTTAATGGCGTCGTCGGGAACCGGCCAGTTTTCACGGGCGAAACCGAGCGACGTCACCACCGAAAGTGCAGCGCCGAACAAAATTTTATTTTTCATGAGGTAAATTTTTTAAAACGAATATTCACCGACGAGCGAGTTCAGATACTTTTCCAAATTGGTATAGCCATCACCGTTCACATCCCCATTCGCGTCCGCCGGATCATTTGGATTCAAGCCGTGCGCCTTTTCCCATTCATCAGGAATGCCGTCGTGATCACTATCCACGGGCACATTGTAAGTCTGGTAATCTGGCCACGGAAAATTCGGCGAACCGAGCGCCGATTTATCGTCGGTCGGTTCGTCAATGATACCGGCGAAATTCGGACTCGGCCGGTCGCCGTAAGTCGGGCCTTTCGTGCCGGTGTATTCCGCCGTGCCATCACGCGCGTCCTTGATGATATGCAAGTCAATGACATCGGATTTCGGAAAATTGGCTCCGACATTGGCCAGCACGTTCGTAAACGCCTCGCGCGCCGTCTGCGTCTTGACATAAGCCGGATAAATCTCTTTATCCACCCGGATGGCGGCTTCGCGGATCGGATCCTTCGCGTTCGGCCAGCTGTTTTCAAACGCGCTCCAGTTATTCGTCTCGTCCACGAAACCTTCCAGCACATTACCGTTCATGTAATAACTTTCCGTGCCCCATGCGGGATTGATTGGATCAAGCTTCAACAGCCATTTCACAAACGGATTTTTTGGATACGGCTTGTAATAATTGCTAACATAGTTCAAGGCTTTTACGCCGCCGTCGGTCGTGCGCGCTGTCCAGTTATAGACGACATTATTTCGTATATCCAAGTAGCCGGCATATTTCGCGCTCTGCGTCAAACCACCGGCGAGACTCCAGTTCCGGTCCGTGCAATCCGCGAGCAAGTTATGATGATAGCTGCCAATGTCGCCGCTGATGGAACCAGCGAATGCGTGGGTCTCTAACTTAGTCCGGTCGCTCGCGCGATAGTGTGGTCCGTGATGCAAAGCCTCGGCGACAATATTGCGCTGGAAAGTAATGTTCTTCGCGCCGCGCGAACTGGTGCCTTCATCCGAACTCCAACTTATCGAACAATGATCCATGATACAATTGTCGCAATAGCCCATGCCCGCGCCATCCATCGCGCGTTTGGCGCCGTCACCGACACGAAAACGCATATAGCGAATAATCACATCATGCGTGCCGTAAGCGCCCGCGCCATAGTCCGCCAGACAAATGCCGTCGCCCGGCGCAGTCTGCCCGGCGATGGTGCAATAGGGATTATGAACCGCGCAGGGAGATTTCAAATGGATGACGCCGGATACGCGAAAGATAATCGTGCGCGGCCCTTCCGCTTCCACGGCCGCACGGAAACTGCCGGGAATGATTGCCTCGCCTTTGCCGGAATCATAGTCTTCGAGATTCGTCACTTCAATGGCGCGACCGCCGCGACCGCCGCGCGCAAAACGCCCGTAACCCTCCGCCGTCGGAAACGCCAGCGCTCGGATGCGGAAACGCCAGACTTCACCTTTGACCGGCGCAGTGTTGGAGCCATTGATTTCGTCCACGCGCCAAAAATAAGTTTTCATCTGGTCGAGGGGCGGCAACGGATAATTGGCCGGCGTAAGATAACCCTTAAATTCGGGCGAGTTCACGGTGGCAGTCGCAACGGCATGGGAATCGGTTCCGAAATAAAGCTGCTGCGCCGGCGCACCGGCCGGCGCAGTCCACGACAACGCCGACTCATTTGGCCAATGCTCATCATCATTGGCGGGTGAAGGTTTGATCGCCTTCAGCCGCGGATTAGCCGTGTCAATTTCAAAACCATTGATGATAAGACTGTGATCAGTGCTAGCCCCATTGCCGCGAAAACGAATAACTACATCCTTGCCGGCCAGCGCCTCTACTTCCAAATAAGTGCTGGCGACCTCATCATCATTAGTGGCGCGGTAAGTCGGAATCAATCCCTGAACGACTTGCCTGTCATCCACGAACACATTCATTATTGCCGGCGAAACCCGGTCCCTCACTTCGTTGTGATAAGTGACCACAGTATGTTTTCCCGGGGCAAGTCCGCTGAGAACCATGTCGATGCCGCCGTTGTTTGTAGAGCCTTTAGAAACAACGCCGTCAGCGGCCATGGTTGCACCATAGTCCAACGCACCTTTGTATAAAACTGACGAGAGCGAGCCTTCACCAGCCGCCCGAAACAGAACGGTAACGGGGCCGAACGTTTGCGAACCGGATTTGCCTTCATGCCACGCCCAGTTTTCCCAGTGCGGCGTGAGAATATCCTTCCGCGTGTCGGCGGGATTTAAGTCCACCTTCAGCTCGCTGGTCTGGCTCTGGCAGAAGAGCGCCGGCAGCAGACATAAAATGGCGGCAATGATCTTCATTCAACCTTGTTCACCCGATTTGTTTCTGAACCAATAATTTCATAGCGACAAAAAAAGTGCCGGGGCCAAGTATGAACTCAACCCCGGCTGACAAAAACTTCAATCAAGGTATGATGAACCGGTAGAACACGGCCGAGTCGCTGGAAATGACATTCGTCAGCAAGATGTCATTGACGTAAGCCGACGGGCCAACATTGCTCCAATTGGTGCTCAATCCGGTTTCCAAGGTGGTAATTTGCTGCTGCACCCAGCCATTACCCGTAAAACTTGCCGGCCAGCTGAGTTCAGTAACTATGTTGCTGCCATTCACGGTGATGCTGTTGGTCAATATCACTTGGACAGAGGAAGCACTGATGACACCAATTGTTCCACCGGGAATCAAATTGCTCAAATCCCAAACCAATCCGGGTCCCGGGACTTTGGGTTGAATCAAAGGATAGGAGTTAGTGGTATTCAATCCCGCATTGCCGATGTTGCCACCGGTATAATATGCGCCAAAGAATTGGAACGTCTGGCCGGCATAGAATGCCGGTCCGAGATTGGTGATGACCAACGTGCATCCATTGACGGCCTTCGTCGCCTGGCTTGGACCAAATCCTTGATTCTGCGAAAGAATCATCGTGTTAGCGGGAGACAATGTCGTGTTGACCTGCAAAATGGTGGTGGATCCCGCCGCCAGCTGCACGCGGCCATTAGGATTTCCCAATTGCGTGCTGTTATCCGAAGCATAGTCGGTGATTTTGGTAACGCCGATGTTGCTGCCACCCGGATAGAAGGTGCCGGTGACCGTCAAAGTTCCAACATTGATGCTGCCCGAGCTGACGCCAGCACTATTCAATACCGTGTCCGTCAAAGTTCCACCAGTATTGATCGTGAGGCTGGAACCATAGATCGTGCCGCCATTGATCAGGGTTGAATTGGTCGGGACGATGGTGGTGCCGATGCTGGTCAGCGTGCCGGAATTGTTGAGCGCGGTGCCTGATTGCATGGAAACATTGCCGTTCACCGTGCCAGAATTAACCACGCTGCTGGAAGTCAGGAGACTCAGACTACCGGCAATGCTGCCGGAGCTTTGCACCGCACCGGCGCACGATACGCCGCCGGATATAGTTCCGTTGTTAGTCAAGCTTGTTCCGACGGCCGTCGTTGCGTTGGCAATCATGCCCGATCCGCCGATGGTCAGCGAACCATTGTTAACTTGGGCACCCGCCGAAGTGGCGGCATCAATCTCCAAATTACCGGTGCCCTGCTTGACGAGCAAACAGGAGCCGATGGAACCCGCGCCAACATTGTTAAAGGTGAAGTTATTGACGGAGTTGGTAACCAAGATGCCGGTGCCGGACTGGCCGGGATTAACGCTTTCGGCGATGGTGATGCTGGTCGGCACCGCCGCAGTATCGTCGAAGGTGACACTATCGCCATCGGTAAATTTGGTGGTGGCAAGCGAATTAAGATCCAGCCAGTTCAAACTGGAATGGTCCCATTGGGAATTTTGTCCGCCGCGCCAGGCCAGATTCTTCGGTTGATTGGTGCTGATAACAAGACTCACGGTCAAACCAACTGGGTCAACGACGATTTGCATGTTGTTAAAACCCGCCGGCAAAGTGCCGATGCTGATGTTGGGAACCTGATTGGCGGCCTGATAAACGATCAGCACATTGGTGGATTGCCCGGCCGGTGCCGCGGCGATGTTGATCTTAGTCGCAGTGGTTGTCGTGAGCAGATTAGTCACAAAAGCGTTGGTCGTGCCAGCCGCAACGGAAAAAGTCAGGCTACCACCATTCATGTTCAAAGTCGTCAAGCTCTGAGCCGCAGTGGCAATGGTGTTACTAACCACTAACGAACCATTGGGGGCAACAATAATAATATTGTTGGTGCTGTATTGACCCACCGTGATTTGATGGGCGCGTAGGGTGCCACCGTTTGTGATCATAAGCTGACCGGACACGTTTGCCGCTTGGCCAGCAAAGCCAGTCACATTGGTTGGCGTCAAGCCGAGAATAAGGTTGTTGTTTACGTATAAAGTCCCATTGGTGCCGACAATCACGGAACCCAGAATGCCATCGCCTACGGAAGTGCTGATATTATTCGTGTATTTCATGTTTCCAGCGATTAAGGTGTTGCAATTAATCGTGCCGAAGTCAAAAAACAATCCCCCAATGACGTCCTTGCCATTCGCGTTGGCCGAGTTAGTGCGATCCTGACCTATCCAGATTTGGTCCACCAACATGTCCGTGACGCCGCCGCGAAGATCCATAATGCCGCGGTTACCCACAAACGCAGTTGCCAATCCTTGATCAACGCCGATCGCCAGCAGGCTCATCCGGCTCACACCATCGGAATTGCGGAACACGACGGAATTTGTCGAGCCTATGGAGTCCGGAGCCTTGAAGATCATTCGATAACCGACGCCGTTATTAAAAGCACCGGTTCCCGAGCCGGGGGCGTCGCCGATGCCGATGCCGATGCTATCCGCATAAAATGCATTGTTCTGTCCGAGACGAATCTCCGCATTGGCATTTTGACCATTGTTTGCCGACTGGTCTTCGCGCATGTAGGAAATGGCCGTATTAAAAACCGCACTGTTATAATTATCCGTGTTCGTCGCAAAGATCACGTTGGTCTGGGCCATCACAAAATCAACCAGCGTGCACCCGTCCGGACCATTTTGGTTGTCTTTTATGTCGGCAATCGCCACCCGATTCGCGTAAACAGACAATTTGTTGAGGCCGCTAAAGTCCGAACGCAAATAACGGGTCGCATTGGGCGTGGAGCCGTTGATTACGAAATCCGCCGCGGTGTTACTGACCAGCAAAGACCCGCCGCCCTGAAACGTATAAACCGGCCGGATGCTGGTGTTGTTTTTCTCGCCGATGTAGAATCCATTGGTGCCAAGAACGGAAAGCTGGTTGCCTGACGGAATAGTAGTGTTCACGGCGAGCGAGGCGCTCGCTCCTTCATCTCCATTGCCGAGATAAATCAGTGATGCGATTGTCCGTGAGCTATCAACTATATTCGTCCATGGTCCCGGAGTATATCGCTCGAAATACACACCGTCGGTGGAAAGCGGAGACGCGCCGCCGCTCCAATTGGTGGTAGAGGACCAGTTGCCGCTGGTTCCAACGTTGGTTGTCGCCCATTGCGGCACCACGAACAGATTAAAATTCGTGCTCACGGCAGCATCGCCGCTGGCAGTCACCGTCAAGGGGTAATAACCCGAGGTGGGATGGTTTACGGAGATTCCCAGAGCGGCGGCACCGTTGCTGGTTAACACGCTTGGAACCAGCGTGCCGGTCACGGTGGCGCCGGTGCCCGTAAGTGTCAGCACAATATTCGTCGTGGCCCCGCCATTCGTTTCAGTCACAGAAATGCTGTTGGTTGGCAAATTGTTGATTGTATTCATTCCCGCCCAATAATTATGGGTCCCATTGGTGATGTTCAGCATGACGGTTTGCGCCTGCATCGGCAGGCTGACCATACCGCAGAGAAACATTAGCGCCCAAGCGAGCCAAATGTTTGAACAGAATGAAAGCGGCCTGCTGGGGCGCGCATCATTATCATTATGAATTTGCAACTGATTTTTCATGGTTGGTTCTAGGGTTGGACTACTGTTTTTTAGGAATAAGTTTTACGCAACGTTACTAGGCTTCGGCTCGGGAAGTATCAATGATATGGCGTCAATTCTTGTAGATATTCATAGTCCCGACTGACCCCTACGATTGTATGTCCACTGGCGGTCACGCCGGGGGTCACCACATGATAAGTGCTCGTTTCAAGCCATTTATGAATCTCCGCATGTCCGTCACAAAAAGATATGTTGCCTGCTTTACCGTGGCTAAAGGCGGGAAGATCGCGCCAGTATTCGCTGCCGGATGCCTGGCCGGGATCAAAAGAGAAGACAGACTTTCCGGTATTTAAAAGCGTGTAGGCGCTTTCATCTACAAACGCAAAGATGTTGGCCGGACCGGGAATATTCAAATCGTTGGACTTATGCGCTTCGATATAATTGTGCGCTCCACTCCCCGTCGGCGGAACGGAGTTGTTCAACGAGGAGTTTAACGAATAGCTCCGCACCCGCGTCCCGTTTTGTGATGATACAATGTCGCCGGGACAACGATAGGTTCCGCCGCTTCTTATGTAGGGAGTAAACGCAGAATTGGTATCCGTCAGAAGGCTCATGTTCGTATTGGCGTCGTTGCTGCCCCAACCCAGACCCAGACCATCGGAACCCGTCGTATCCACCCAGCCGTTGTTGGGGACCAAGCCATCATCGTTGTCGCCGTAGAACATGATGAACGCCAGATCGAGTTGCTTGGTGTTGTTCAGGCAGGAAATCCCTTGCGCCTTGCGCTTGGCGCCCGCCAAGGCGGGCAGCAGCATCGCGGCGAGGATGGCGATGATCGCGATGACGACCAGCAGTTCAATCAGGGTAAATCCACGCCGGCAAGCGGGACGCGGCAACGCACTATTTTTTGGGCTCATACGTTTCAAGTTGGGTGATGGTTTAAAGTAGCACGATGGCGGCATTTACTGTAATACGAAAACAGATAATAGATTTACGAATTCTGCCAACGCGGAAACCGGCATTTACAACGGCGCCCGCGCGGGCAGAATGGGTTTGAACCTGTGCTGTGCATACAACGTCGCCCCATCTTCGCCGCCTGACAACTTTTATTCTGGCCGGCCTGCTGCTCGCCAGCCAGGGACGCGCCGGCGAATTCTGGGTCGCTCCCGCGGGGGCCGATCACGCCGCCGGTTCCCGGACCGACCCGTTCACCGACCCTGCCCAAGCACTGCAACAAATTCGCGAATGGCGGCAGCAGGGAAAAATCGCCGCCGCCGAACCGGTGAAAATTTTTCTGCGCGAGGGCATTTATCCGCTCCTCGCGCCGCTGAATTTCCGCGCGGAGGAGGCGGGCACGGCAGGGGCACCGATCCGCATTGAAGCGGCCGCAGGCGAACATCCGCTCTTGAGCGGCGGCGTGGCGATCGGCGGCTGGAAAAAATTGACGCCGAAAATTCCCGGCCTGCCGGAAACTGCGCGCGGAAAAATCTGGGTGGCACCTGCGCCGAAAATCGCCGGGCGCATTTTGGAATTTCGCCAGCTTTGGGTGGACGACCTCAAAGCCATTCGCGCCCGCGAACCAAATGGCGAAACTCTCGCGCGGCTCGTGGCTTGGGACAAAACAAATCAAGTCGCGACCGTTCCGGCAAGGGCGCTGGCCGGCGTAAAAAATCCGGCGCGACTGGAAATGGTCATCGACCAAGTTTGGGAAATCGCCGTGCTGCGAGTGAATACGCTTCGCTTCGCAGGAACCAAGGCGCTGCTCACGTTCAAAGCGCCGGAAAGTGCAATTGAATTTCAGCATCCGTGGCCCCCGGTGATCGTGAGCACGAATTATCACGCGCCGTTCTTTCTGGCCAATGCGATTGAATTTCTGGATTCGCCAGGCGAGTGGTATGAAGATTTGTCGGCGGGGAAAATTTACTATTGGCCGCGCGCGGGCGAAGATATGACGCGCGCCAAAGTTTTCGCGCCGGTTTTGGAGACACTCGTGCAGATTGAGGGTTCATCGGACAAACCCGTTTCGAATATTCAATTCACCGGCCTCACGTTTGCGCACACCACCTGGCTGCGACCTTCGGAGCAAGGTCACGTTCCCCTGCAAGCGGGGATGTTTTTGCTCGCTGCTAAAAAACTGTCGCCGCGCGGCACCAGTTATCATCCGCAGCTGGACAATGTCGCGTGGATCGGCCGGCCGCCTGGCGCCGTTTCAGTTAGAAACGCCAATCATATCTCCTTTGAAAATTGCACGTTTGAACATATGGCCTCGGCGGGACTGGATTTTCAGAGCGGCACGCAGGACGACTTGATTCAAGGCTGCACGTTGCGCGACCTCGGCGGCAACGGCATTCAGCTCGGAGAATTTTCCGATACGAATGTCGAAACGCACACGCCCTACAACCCGCCTGATCAAACCGAAATCTGTGCGCGCGAAAAAATTTCCAACAATGCGATCACCGACTGCGGCAATGAAGACTGGGGTTGCGCCGGCATCGCGGTTGGCTACGCGCGCGAGGTTTCCATTGAGCATAATGAACTTTTCAATCTGCCCTACACCGGCATCAGCGTCGGCTGGGGCTGGACGAAAATGACGAACGCGCTGCGCGACAATTTCATTTTTGCGAATCGCATTCACCACGTCGGCCAAAGGCTCGGCGATCTGGGCGGCATTTACACATTATCCGCGCAACCCGGCACGGTCATCGCGGCAAATTTTATTTCGGACATCGCGCCGAGCGGGTTCGTGCCCGATCCGTCGCACTGGTTTTATCTGTATCTCGATGAAGGCTCGTCCGGCATCACCGTGCGCGACAACTGGTGTCCGGCGGAAAAATTTCTGAAAAATGCCAACGGCCCCGGCAATGTTTGGACCAACAACGGTCCGCAAGTCTCCGAAAAAATAAAAAACGCGGCTGGACTTCAACCGGCATTTTCGGCTTTGCTCCAATCCAACGAATCCAAGACACCATGAAAAAAAACACGCTGGGCATTTTACTGGGCATTTTAACGCTGGTCGTGCCGGCGAGCGCGCAGTTGACGCCGGTTTACCTGCGCTGCGATTACGCCGTAAATCCGCTAGGCGTGGATTCAGCGAATCCGCAACTGTCGTGGCAGCTGGCCGGCGACGCTCGCGGCGCGCGGCAGACGGCGTATCAAATCGTGGCAACCACAAATGAAAACGAGCCGGCGTTGAATGCGTTGGTTTGGGACAGCGGCAAGGTGGAGTCGGATGCGACGCTGCAAATTTCGTTTCCGGGCGAAAAATTAAAAACCGCCGAACCGATTTTTTGGAAGGTGCGCGTGTGGGATGAAAACGGCAAACCTTCTGCGTGGAGCAAAACCGCGACGTGGACGACCGGCGTTTTGCACAAGGACGATTGGCACGCGAACTGGATTGGCGCGGCGGACACGAACTTTTCGTCACTGATTTTGCGGCGCGAATTTGTCGTGAAGCCTGGACTTCAACGCGCGCTGGCCAATGTTTGCGGGCTCGGCCAATACGAGCTGACGCTCAACGGCAAAAAAGTTGGCGACGATTTTCTTTCGCCCGGCTGGACGAAATATGATCAGACCTGCCTTTACGACACGCGTGACATCACCAAAAATTTGCGCGCGGGCAAAAATGCGGTGGGCATCGAACTCGGCAACGGCATGTATAATGTGCTCGGCGGCGGCCGCTATACGAAATTCAAAGGCTCGTTCGGCCCGCAAAAAGCCATCGCGCAAATCCGGCTGGAATACGCGGACGGCTCCGTTGAATTCATCGGCACGGATGGAAGCTGGCGCGTTGCCGCCGGCCCGATCACGTTCAACTCGATTTACGGCGGCGAAGATTTTGACGCGCGACTCGTGCAAACCGGCTGGAACAAGATTGATTTTGATGATTCCAAATGGTCGCCCGCCCAAGTCGTCAACGGGCCGGGCGGCGAATTGCGCGGCCTTTCCTGCGCCGCGCCACCGATCCATGAATTTGAAATTCACAAACCCGTTTCCATTCACGCACTCGCGAACGGCGATGTCGTTTACGATCTCGGCCAGAACGCGTCGCACATTCTGAAAATTTCTGTGAGCGGTCCCGCCGGCAGCAAGGTGCGTTTGCTGCCGTCCGAACTTTTGGACAACGACGGCGCGATCAACCAAAGCTCCATGGGCGCGGGTCATCGCGGCACGGTCTGGTGCGAATTCACGAAGGCAACGGACGGCGTGGAAACGTGGTCGCCGAAATTTTTTTACATCGGCTGCCGTTATGTGCAGGCGCATTTTTCTCCGGCCAACACGAATGGCGCGTTGCCGCAAATCAAATCGCTCGCAGGCATCGTCGTGAATTCGGCGTCGGAACCCGTCGGTGAATTTGCATGCTCGAACGATTTGTTCAACCGCACGCACCGGCTCATCCGCTGGGCGCAGCGCAGCAACATGGTCAGCTTGATGACGGATTGCCCGCATCGCGAACGGCTCGGCTGGCTGGAGGAAGATCATTTGAACGGCCCGGCGTTGCGCTACGAATTTGATCTCGCGCAGCTCTTCACCAAGACGATCAATGACATCACGGATTCGCAGCTCGTCAACGGACTCGTGCCAACGACCGCGCCGGAATATACGCGTTTCCGCGATAAAAATAATACAAATTTTCTGCGCAACGATTTTGGCGATTCCCCGGAATGGAGCAGCTCATTCATCCTCGTGCCGTGGCAGCAATACGAATTTGACGGCGACCTGAATTTGTTCCGCACGCATTACGACGCGATGAAAAATTATCTCACTTACTTCGGCAGCCGCGCGGACAATGACATTGTCAATTATGGCCTCGGTGATTGGTATGATCTCGGCCCGAAAAAACCGGGCGTGTCGCAGCTCACGCCCATCGCGCTCACGGCGACGGCGTTTTATTTTCAGGACGCGGCCATCATGGCGCAGGTTGCCACGCTGCTCGGTCGGGCTGAAGATGCAAAAAATTATTCCGCACTCGCGGAAAAAATCCGCAGCGCGTTCAACAGAAAATTTTACAACGCGACGAATCATTTTTACGCGACGGATTCGCAGTGTGCGAATGCCATCCCGCTCGTCATGGGAATTTGCGATGCCAGCAATCGCGCCGCGGTTGTTGATGCCATCGTCGCGGATGTGCGTTCGCGCGGCAATGCGTTGACGGCGGGCGACGTCGGCTACCGCTATTTGCTTCGCGCGCTCGCCGATGGCGGCCGCAGCGACGTGATTTTTGACATCAACGACCAGACGAACAAGCCGGGCTACGGCATGCAGCTCGCGAAAGGGAAAACCAGCCTGACCGAGGCGTGGGACGGCGGCTCGTCGCAAAATCATTTCATGCTCGGCCAGATCCAGGAATGGTTTTATCACGACCTTGCCGGCATCCGCTCCGACGGCGACGGCTTTAAAACGATCAGCATCGCTCCGCAGCCGGTCGGTGACGTGACGTGGGCGAAGGCGAGTTACAATTCCATTCGCGGAAAAATTATCAGCGACTGGCAGCGCAATGGCGATCAATTCACTTTGCGCGCGACCGTTCCTGCGAACACGACGGCGACCATTTTCATGCCCGCCAAATCAGCGGACGCCGTGACGGAAAGCGGCCAGCCGGCGGCACAAAGCGCGGGCGTGAAATTTCTGCGCGAAGAAAATGGCCGCGCGGTCTTCGCTATTGGCGCGGGCGACTATCAATTCAGATCAAATTGAGCCGGCAAGTATTGGCGAGAAAAATTATTTCGCCACCGGACTGTTCGTGTTTGGATTTTTTGCGATCCAATCTTTGAAAGCGGCGGCGGTGTCGTGGCCTTGCGCATCCAGGTAGGCGTTGATCTGGTCCTTGTATTTTTGAAAGATCGCGGATTTTTCCGGCGCGCTGCCGCCGTCGATCGCCTCTTCGCGGGCCGCTTTGAGCAGTTCCAAAATCTTCGCTTTTTCGCCATCGGTCAAGCCGGGCACGATCACAGTGTAAGCGTCGTAAGTCACTTTGACTTTGTGATACGTCATCAAATCCTTGACCTGCTCGACCTGTTCCGGCGTCAAGCTTTCGGCCAGCTTCGCGAGAAATTGATCATGCAGCGGCTCGGATTGCGCAGCCAGCAACGGCGCGCGATTCGCATAATTCACTGCTTTGCCATCGACTTTTAGCCGCGTGTCGATCGCCGCGTCGCGCACGCGCAAGTCATGATATTGCGTCACGAGAATATCATGCACCGCGTTGGACTTCGCCGCGTCGGCCAAGTTCAACGCCTTCAAAATATCCGTCACGCGGTTTTCGATGGTCGTGGCATAAAACGCCTCTTTTTCCGCGTCCGTGACGGCGGGCGTGCTCATTTGCGCGGCGGCGCCCCGCGCGAAAAAAACGGCGGCGATGATAATGGCGGAAACCGCCTGGAGTTGCTTTTTCATAATTTTAATAGTTTAACATGGTTTGTGTTTTGCATCCAAAAATTGCCGCGCACACTCACGGCAAATTCCCAAAATAAAAACTGATCGTGCCGGCATATTCGCCGTGCGCCACGCTCGGCTGACCGTGCGGGCCGCTGAATTTCGCCGCCTTGAATTTGCTGCCGATGGGCGGGATCGCGTCGAGAAATCCGAGGCCACAAGTGGGCGTGGACGCGAACGCCTGCCCGACCAGTTTCGCCGGCGGAAATGCCGGCGTCAGCACTTGCACGAACGGCACGGCGCTGTGATTCACCATCGTGATTTTTCCTTCCGCCGTGTCCAGTTGCAGCCAGCGCACGTTCGCGAAAAATCCCTTGAACTCGGGGTAAATCCAGTCGCGCCAGCCGGCGATCGTGTCGTTGTAATCGTTCTCCCAGACGCCGAGCGTCACGCCGCGCAGCCGGTTTTGCCAGACGCGATACGGACCGTCGCCCAGCCAGCGTTTATGCTGCACCAGATTTTCGGGATAATCAAAAAGGACGCCAATAAAATCATTCGTGCCTTCGGCGTTGTATGTGTAATCACAATCAATCCAGCCATTGCCGTTCACGCGCCAGTCAATGGATTTCAAATCCCCGTCAAATTTCGCCGAAACAAAAACATCCGGCCCGTCCTCGTCAAAATGGATGTGCCGCAGTTTGGCGCTGCCGACGGCGAGACGCGGGCCGTTCGCAAGCGAAAATTTTTGCGCGCCGCGTTGAACGCCGACCAGCAACGCGCTTGCTTCGCTAAAACTGGCGGTCAAATCGCCAGCATTCACTTCAATGACCCCGTTCGTTTCGATGACAGTGGCATGTTGCATCGCCGGCTCATGTTCGAAATCGCCGAGATAATTTTCCCATTTTTTCAGCGGCCACACCCAGGTCCACAATTCGCGGCCGTGCGGATCTTCAACGCGCAAGGCCAGTGCGCCCGCGTCCGCCACTTCCACCGTGTGCCAAAAATTTTCCGGCAGCGTGAGATTTAATTTTCCGTTCGCGCCTGGCGGAATATTGGGTCCCGGCAGGTTACCTTCGCTGCAAACCGTTTCATCGGCATTTGTTTCGCCCGGATTCATGAACCGGCGCAACTGCCAGATGAATTTGCATTCGCTGGCGTCGGTGAAATTAAAATGATTTGCCACGGATAAGGTGAACCCGCCATTGGTCATGCGTGGCAAATTCGTTTCCAGGATTTGGATCGGCGACCAGATTTCCTTGATCGCAAAATAACTGCCCTCTTTTTGGCGATACGGGCCGACGATGCCGTCCGGCGCTTCGTTGCCCACCACGTCAATCGCGCCCGTGTCGGGACGTTTCAAACCGTCATCGAGCAGCGCCCAAATGAACCCGCCCGCGCAGAGCGGATGGCTCATCATCATGCGCCAATAATCATCCAAGCCCGCGCCCGCGCCGCCGTCGTAGAGGCCGTGGTTAAACTCCGTCGGCATATAAATGTATTTCGCCGGATCATTCGTCGCGACGAGCTCCTGATTTTTGGAATAATAAACGCGCCGGCCGGTCGCCGCGATTTCGGCCTTGTCGTAAGCGAGATAATGCGCCGTGTCCAGACCACTGAACGTCGTCCATGGATGCAGGACGCGACGCTGCTGCGGATCGAGTTCGCCGAAAATGTGATCGAGGTTCGTGTTGAAACCGCCTTCGTTGCCGTTGTCCCAAAAAAGAATGCACGGATGATTCACGTCGCGCACGACCATTTCGTGAACGAGCTTCGGTCCGACGTCGTTGTCGTAAAAATGATGCCAGCCCGCCAGTTCATCCAAAACGTAAAGGCCCATTTCATCGCACAAATCCAAAAACTGTTCGTCCGGCGGATAGTGCGACATGCGGACGGCGTTGATGTTCGCGTCCTTCATCGTGTTGATGTCGAGCAACTGCACCGCCTCGCTCAACGTGCGGCCGGAATCCGGCCAGAACGAATGGCGGTTGATGCCGCGCAAAATGATCTTCGTGCCGTTGACGTAAAGGCCGTCGCCCTCGCGCACTTCCATCGTGCGGAAACCGAAGCGCTGCGAAATTTCGTGAATCGCTTGGCCGTTTTGTTTCAAACGGATTTGAACGCGGTAAAGATTGGGCGTTTCCGCCGTCCACAATTTTGGCGAAGCAATTTGCGTTTTCAGTTCGGAAATATCCGGCCGGCCGCCGCCGAAAATAATTTCGCCGCTGAATGCGTCGCCCACATTTTGGCCCGCCAGCGTCTGGATTTGCGCTTCAACGGCAAACGCGTTCGTGATGCCGTTTAAAAAAACCTGCGCGGAAAAACTTCCATCCGCCTTCGCATCAATGGCGACGCGTTCGATGAATTCTTGCGGCACGGCTTCAAGATAAACCGGCCGGAAAATGCCGCCGAAAACCCAGTAGTCGGCGTTGCGCTCGGCGCTGTTGATGGATTTGTTCGCCGAATGTTTGGCGACCGTGACTTCGAGCAGATTCGTCGCGCCAAATTTCACGAGCGAAGTCACTTCGTATTTGAAACGATAAAAACCGCCTTGATGCTGCGGGCCGACGGACTGGCCGTTGAGCTTCGCATCCGTGTCGGTCATCACGCCGTCGAACACGAGGAAAATCCTTTCGTCCGCCCAGTTTTGCGGCACGGAAAAATCGTGTTCGTAAAGGCCTTTTTCATCCCACGCATTGGTCGGATCTTTTTGGTAATGCACCTCGCCGAAACCTTTCACATCCCACTGCGACGGCACCGGCAGGTTGGTCCAATAACCGGAATTTGCGCCGCTGGTGCAGAAAAATTTCCACGGGACGCCGTCGTCCTTGCCGTGGCCGGAGAGCATCTGAATTTCTGCTTCCTGCGCAACGGCGTTGATGCTGAAAAGAAAAAACCAAACCGCGAAAGACGCCCAATACGCGAACACTTTTTTTCGTTCGCGTGATTCGCGGTTTAAACTCGCCCAAAAACTTATTTTCTTAAAAATCATTTCACCCTTTCAAATGCTTGCGAAAATCCGTCGGCGTCATGCCGGTGTGATGCCGGAAAAAATGGCTGAAATAAAATTCGCTGGAAAAACTCAGCTGCCCGGCGACGTCCTTGATTGAAAGCCGTTTGTCCGCGAGCAGCAGCCGCGCCTGATCCAGCCGCGCGCGCTGGATGTGTTCATGCACCGTGCCCTGGCCGGATTTTTGAAACGCGGCGCGCAGGCCGGAGTAGCTGACCTTGCCAATCGTGGCCAGTTCCTTCGCCTTCCAGTCGCGCAGCGGGTTGGCGGAAATCGCGTTGAGCACGCGCACGACGGGCACGGGCAGTTCCGCGTGCGGCGAGTCGAGCAGATTGCGCGAGACAAGCAATTTGCCGAGCAGTTGCGTGATGACCAGATGCACCTGCCATTCCCAGCCGGTCGGCCGGCGGCGCACGAGCCGGAGCAGTTCGCTTTGCGAACGCGCGACCATTTTTAAATCCTCCAGCGGAAACTCGGCATTTTCTTCGTCGCGAAAAACTTCGTGCCAGAATTCCAAACCCGGTCCGCCGAAACGGAAGCCGTTGATGGTGAGATGCCGGTTGGCGGCCGGCAGATACGTGCGCGGTTTGCCCATGTCCACGAGCCAGACTTCCTTGCCGCGCCGCAGTTGGAAACGGCGCGATTTATATTCGAGCTCGCCTTCGCCGGATTGCACCCAGAACAAATGCGCGCCGGGTTTCTCAAATCGTTCATGGCGGTCCACCTGGTCCACGCGCCGTGAGCCGATGGAAAACAAATGCCACAAGAGCCGTCGCGCCACCGGCGAAGGATCCACAAACGTCAATTTGTCCGCCGAGGTTTCGAGCGTGGCCATGACCTTTTTTAGCAGACCGCGAGGCCCGCTGTCCACTGCGCAGGCCATGCATATGTTCCTGGTTTGATGGTGAGCAAAATGGATTCGCCCTCGTCAACGGCCAGCGTCGCCACGCCCGGCGCGAGTTCGCGCCGCACGGTCAAGCGCGACCAGCCCATGCGCCGCACAAGTTCGGCCGCCGTTGCGCCGCCTTCGGCAAAAACGCGGTTCACCGCGACCTGCCGCATCACTTGCTCGGCCACGCGCACGATGCTTTTGGAAAGTTTGCGCGCGATCACCACATCGCGCACCGGCGGCAGGCCCACGGCCAAAACCACGCGCGACTTTTCTTGAAACGCGGCGACCACGCGCTGCGTCACGGCCTCGACCGCCGCCGGCTTGAATTCGGCACCCCACGCCAGTTCCAGCGGCAGCGCAAACACCGGCGTCTTGCGTTTTTTTTCCGCGAGCGCAAATTGCCGCGCCGATTGCGTGGACGTGCCGCTGATGAAAAATTCGCGGCCCGCCGGCATGGGAGGTAAAATATTTTCGCCCGCCGCTGCCACCAAATTTTCTGCGGCCAGCAACGCGTTGAAAAATTCCGAGCCGCCGGCAGGCAGCATCGCGGCGTCGCAAAAACCCGCCCAGCTTTGCACGTCCGCCGTCGTCGTCGCCTCGCCGATCACGATCGTGCCTGTCGCCAGCGTGCGGTCGCCGTTCACCACGCGCAGCAGAAAATTTTCCGGCGCTTCCAGCAGGCGCACCACTTGCGCAGAACGGCGCGGATATTCCGGATCGTGCAAAAATTCCGTTTTATGAAGCGGCTTGCCATGCACAAAATATTGGCCGTCGCGAATGGTGCGGCCCAGCGATGGATTCGCCGGCAGCAATAGCGCGCGCTCCAGCTTGAGCTGCTTCATCACCGCCTCGACTTCCGCCGTCACCTGCCCGCGCAAAACCGAATCCACTTTTTTGTAAATCCAGCGGGCCCCCGCGGCGCGCAACATTTTCGCCGCCGCCGCCGCCCGTTTCGCCGCCGCCGCCGCCTCGCACGAACGCGAGTCGGTGTCCACGCAGACCAGATCCGCGCGGCCGCTCGGCTCGCCGCGCCGCACGATTTCCGCGCGCAAACCGTGGCGCAAACCGACGGCGCCGAGTTCCGCCGCGCCGGTCAAATCATCTGCAATCACGCCGATCATTTTTTTATTTTGGATTAAGATTTACGATGGACGCGAGTGCCACCGCGACCCTCGTCCACCGGATATCGTAAACCGGAAATTTTATTTTGCGCCAATTGTGCCGCCACCCGAATGGCCGAAAACAGACTCGTCGCGTCCGCCTTGCCTTGCCACGCAATGTCAAACGCGGTTCCGTGATCCACCGACGTGCGAATGATCGGCAAACCGAGCGTGATGTTCACACCCGTGTCAAACGCCAGCATCTTGAATGGAATATGGCCTTGATCGTGATACAGCGTAACGATGGCGTCATAGTTTTTTCTTTGCCCGTTTGTGAACACCGCGTCCGGCACGAGCGGCCCGGTGACATTTAATTTTCTTTTGCGCGCCAGTTTCACGGCGGGCCCGACAAATTTTTCTTCCTCGTGATTGCCAAACAACCCATGTTCGCCGGCGTGCGGATTCAAACCGCAGACGCCGATGCGTGGTGCGCGCCGCAACAGTTGTTTCATCGTTTGCGCCGTCAATTCGATGACATTCAGCACGCGCTCGACCGAAAGTTTTTTGCAAACCTCGGCATAACCGATATGCGTCGTGGCCATGCTCACCGTGAGTTTGTCGGAATACAGCATCATGCAGCTCCGTTTCGCGTTCGTGAGCGCGGTGAAAATTTCCGTGTGGCCGGGAAATTTTGCGCCGGACAAATTCAGCGACTCCTTGTGGATCGGCGCGGTCACCACGCCATGGATTTTTCCCGCCAGCGCGGACTGAATCGCCGTTTCAATGTAAAGGTAGCCGGCCCGACCGCAGGCGGCGGAGATTTTTCCCGGGCGGATTTTTTTGGCGTCCATCGCGCCGCAGTCAACGATCAATGGCTCCGTAACCGCGCCAAGATTTTTCCAATCAGCCAGCGAAACGATGCGACAACCATTGGCCGTAAAATTTTTACGCGCCGCGATTTTCAGCACGGCAACATCGCCAAACAGCACCGGCGTGCAAAATTTTTGAACCGTGCGCTCGCGCAGTGCGCGCAGACAGATTTCCGGACCGATGCCGGCCGGATCGCCCATCGTCAAACCAAGAACTGGCAAGGCGTTTTTCATTTTCCGTTCAACAAATGGAGCTCGCTCATCTGGTGCCGGATTTTTTCCAACTCCGCCTCCGCCACGCGGCGCAGCGGCGGCAACACCAGCGGCGCACACAAGCCGCGACAATGCATCGCTGCCTTGAGTGCGGCGAGCGACTCGTTCAAGTTGCGACCTTTTTGGTAGAGCAACGCGACGGCATTCATCCGCGCAAAACAAATTTTCGCCGCGCTCCAATCGCCATTTTTCGCCGCCGCGCACAGTTGCTGGCACACTTCCGGAATCAGATTGCCGACACTCGGCACAATGCCGTCCGCGCCCAGCCGCAAACCTTTTTCCATGAGCGCGCCGACACCGATGAAAACGGAAAAATCTTTCTTGCCGCCGAAACGCTGGAGCATTTCCTCATGTCGCTTCGGATTGTTTTCCGAATCCTTGATGCCGGCGAGGCGCGGATGGCCGAGCAATTGTTCCACCGCATCGAGCGGAATGGAAACGCCGGTCGTGGACGGCATGTTGTAAAGCATCAGCGGACCTTGCGCTTGGTCGAGCAACGATTGATACCAACCCAAAAGTTTTTCCGCCGCAATTTTTTCCGAAATCGGCGGATGCACTACAACGGCGTCCGCCCCGGCCAGGAAAAATTCATTCGCCTCGGCCAGGTTCGCCGCGCGAATATCACCCAAGCCGGCGTAAACCAGCACGCGTTGGTTGACGCGCGCCACCGTCTGCGCAACCAATTGGCGCCGGACCTCGCGCGGCACATGCGCCCCTTCGCCCGTCGTGCCCAGCACAAAAATGCCCGTCACGCCGCCCGCGATCTGGCCGTCCACCAGACGGTCCAGCGCCGTCGTGTCCAACGTTCCCTGCGCGGTGAACGGCGTCACCAGCGGCACCACCGCCCCGTGATATTTCGATCCGTTTCTCATTTTCAAATTCAATAGGCCGCCGTGTAAATCTGCGCCGCGTCCGTCTCGGTCAGCGGACGTAAATTATTTTTCAACAGGCGCTGCACCTGCAACGCCGCCTTGGCGAGCGACGGAATCGCGTCGCGCGAAATGTTTAATTCGGAAAGTTTTTGCGGCACGCCGCAGTCGCGCGACAGTTGCGTCAGAAAATCCACACCGTGTTCCGCCGTGGTCAAAGTGGAACCGTTGCGCGCGACGCCGAGCGCCACGGAAATTTCCGCGTAACGCTCCGGCGCGGCGGAAAAATTGAAACGCAAAACGTGCGGCAACAGCAGCGCGTTTGCGACGCCGTGTGCGATGTGAAAACGTCCGCCGAGCGGATACGCCAGCGCGTGCACGGCCGCCGTGTTGACCGGCCCAAGGCACAGTCCGCCATAAAGACTGCCGAGCGCGAGCGCCGCCCGGGCTTCGAGGTCGCCGCCGGCGCGCACCGCGCGCGTCAGATTTTGCGAAATCAGTTTGATGCCTTGCAGCGCGTAAAGGTCCACGATGGGATGCGCAAATTTATTCGCGTAGGCTTCGATGCAATGCGTCAACGCATCGAGACCGGTCGCCGCGGTGACGGCGGCCGGAACGGATAGGGTCAGCAACGGATCCACAAACGCCGCCTCGGGAACCAAGTGCGGACTGACGACGCCTTTTTTTAATTCATCGGTTTCGTCCAGCAAAATGGCATTCGGCGAAACTTCCGCACCGGTGCCGGCGGTCGTTGGCAAACAAACGAGCGGAAGCGCGCGGCCGGCCAAAAGATTGGTGCCAAAAATTTCCGACACGGTTTGCTCTCCGCGCCCCAGCGCGGCCACCAGTTTGGCCACGTCCATCGCGCTGCCGCCGCCGATGCCAAGCACGCCGTCAATTTTTTCGGCGCGCGCAAATTTCAAAGCCGTTTCAAACAACACCCGCGTCGGCTCCGCATCCACCGGCGTCGCGAGAATCATTTCAATCCCGGATTTTTGCAGCGCCGCAGTGACGGCGCCGAGCGTCGGCATGACCGGCGTGCTGGACACCAGCAACACGCGTTTGACACCGCGCGACGCGAGAAATTCCGCGCAGTGCGGCGCGCAGCCGTTGCCAAAAACGATGCGCGGCGGTTGGAGCAAGGTGACAGTGTTCATGGATTATCGGCCGCCTCCTTTCGGCAGCGGCAACGCGCCGGTGAACATTCCATTCGTAAAATTGCCCGCCTGCGTCGGCTCACCATTTTCATTCCACGCCAAACTCGGGCCATTGGCGACGAGGCCAAAAAAACTTCGGTTCAAATCGCGCGCCGTGGGCTGCGTGTTCCAAGTGGATTGAATTTTTTTGCGGCCATTCGGCCAGTATTGAATCCAAACCGCGGTGTTGTTTTTCAAATCGTGCTGCCAGCGCCAAAAAATTTTCCCGTTCGGCGACCAAAAACTTTCCTCGCCCGTTTTGCGGCCGCTTGCGTAACTCACTTCATGTTGCCGGACGCCGCTGGCGTAACAATCCGTTTCGCGGCCTTCAAGCAAATAACGTCCGTGCGGGCAAATCCGCGCGCTCCATTGTGAGCGCAGTTTTCCGTTCGGGTAATTTTCTGAAAAATTTTTGACCGTGCCGCCGGCATTTTCCGGCGCAATGTCGCCGGCGTCGGAAAAAATCCAGGCTTCGTTCAATTCATAATGCAGGCACGGCTGCGTCTCGGTCGTCAAAAGATGAATCACGCCGTCCGGCGCCTGCCGCGCGGTGACGTAGCCGACCGTGCCGTTCGTGCCGCGCTCATGATTCGGCAATTGCACCGGCAACGTTTTGATGCGCCACGAATTTCCCTGGTTGGTGGAAAGCGCGACAAAGGCGCCGTTGCCAAATTTCCAACCGTCCGGCGGCGGGCGCTGAAGTTTGTGCAAATACGCGTCGCTCACAAAAAAAAGATTTCCGTCCGCAAGTTTGATCAGCGCCGGTCGTTGCGCGCTGCCCAGCGGCGGAAAGGGCGACGCGACGCTTTCGCTCCAATTTGCGCCGAGATTGGTCGAAACATTTTCCGGCGACCAGCCATTCACCGCCGCATTTTTTCCACCGATGGAAAGCAAGTTTCCTTTGTCATCGCGCGGCACAATGACGGAATGTCTTCCGCCCGTGCGGCCGGCCGTTTGCTGCCAATGAATTCCATCATCCTCGCTGCGCCACAAAAAACTTTGGGCCTGGTCGCCGTCCATCGCGAAATAAATCGCGCCGTCCGCGCCGCGAAACGCACTGGTGATGGGCTGGGCGGTGAAATTTTCCGCCGGCCGATCCAGTTGCGGCAGCGACAGCATCCACGTCGCACCATTGTCGGAAGATTGTGCCATTTTGAACGGCACCCAGTCGGACCAAGCACGTCCGCCGCCAAAAAATCGGATTTTGCCGCCGTCATTCCAAAGCAAACCCGACTGGTCATTGTAATTTTCCGTCTTGAAAAAAAGTTCCGGCAAATCCCATTCCTCCGCGCCGTAACGCAGCCGCGCTTGAACAAAAGTCGTGGCAGCATCCGCCTCGGTTTTGCCCGGCGGTGTGCTGAAAAAAACCGCGAGCGCGTCGCCGTTCGGCAGGATTTCAAAGCCGGGCGAATGGTTATGCGTGAAGACCTGCGAATCAATGCCGGTGAGCGCGGCAAAATTATTCGTCAAATTTTCCGGCGGAATCGGCAGCGCAAAACGCACCGTGAAATAAGGCTGTTTTGGATCCGGACCGATGTGCGCCGGCGCGGTGCTTTGCTTGATGGCTGATTGATTGAACGGTCGCGCGTCCGAATTTGGTGCCGCCAACGCCAATTGCCAATGGTTCGTTCCTTCGCGCACAGATTTTTGCGCGCCCAATGCAAAACCGGCCGCCCGGAGCAAAACGGTTTCATCCCCTGCCGCGGATGCCATCGGCAAAACGGCGCAGACGCCCGTCATCAGCGTCGCGCAGACGATGAGCCGGAACCGTGAAGCCGTGGGCGGGTTCAAGTGCATTTCAAATGTTTGGGACAGTTATTATTAACTCATTTGGCCGGTTTGAGTCATATTTAAAACGCCAAACTATTTGAGAATAATGCCAAACAGTTCCGGCGTCAAAAAAGCCGGCGGCGGTGCGTTGTCAGAAAGATTTCTGACGTGAAATGTGGCCCCCCGAAGCGCGTGACCATCCAATTGAGCTGATCAATTCGTTCAATTTTTTACCGGCCGCTTGCTCCAATAATTCGCCAGCACCGAGCCGCTGATGTTCATCCACGGAATGAAAATCGCCGCCGCCAGGCCGACCGTGCCGAACTTGCCCATCGCACTGGCCAAGCCGGAGGCCATGCCGCCATTTTGCAGGCCGACTTCGAAGGCGATTGAGCGCGCGGAATTTTTATCAAGCCCGGCGCCGCGGCTTAAAAAATACCCGAAGAAATAGCCTGCCAAATTGTGCAGCATGGACGCAAGGAACAGCAGCGCGCCGACTTTCAATAAATTGTCGCGCCCCGACGCCGTGGTCATTGCCGTGACGTAGAGGATGCCGACGATGGCCAGCGCGGGCATGAAATGGTCCAGCCGCGGAAAATTTTTCGCCAGCGCGTGATACGCCGTGCCAATGACAAATGCGCTCAACAAAAATCCGGCCAATGCCATGGCCGTCAACGTGCCGTCCGCGAAGCGTGATTGCAAAAACACCCAGCCGCCGAAAATCAAAAACAGCAGCCACGTGGCGGCGAACGCGGTGATGAAATAAACGATTTTGCGGCCGCGCGGCGCGGCATGTTTTAAAAAATCATGCAACAGCGCCGCGCCAATCGGCACGAGGACGATCTTGATGATCTCCACCATCAGCTTGAAAAAGCTGACCTCGACCATCGTGCCAGCGAGCAGTTTCATCCACAGCGGTGTCATGACCGGCGCGATCATCGTCGTCACGGCTGTGACCGTGACGGAAAGCGCGAGATTGGATTTGGCCATGAAGGCCATGACGTTCGACGCCAGTCCGCTGGAGCACGAGCCAATCAGAATGACGCCGGCGGCGATTTCCGGCGGAAAATTAAAAATTTTCGTCAGTGAAAATCCCACCAGCGGCATCACGGTGAAATGGCAAAAAATGCCGACAAACACGCCGCGCGGTGATTTTATGACGCCCGCGAAATCGCGCAGGCTCATCTGCGTGCCCATCCCAAACATCACGAGTTGAATCGCCATGAGCATGACCCATTTGTTCCGCAGGTCGAAATCGCCGACCTGCGAAAACTGCGCCGGATAAAACATCGCCGCCGTGACGACTGCGATGATCCACGCGGTGAATTGGTAGCCGCGAAAGGTCTTGGAGAAGTGGAGCGCCAGCGCCAGCGCGAGGGTCAAAATAACCAAGGCTGGCGGCCAAAAACTCATTGCAGAATCGTCGCCAGAAAATCCACCGCAATGCTGGGGCTCGCCAGAATCGTCACGCGCCGTTCTTCCGGCTTCAAAGTTTCGACGACGCGCGCCATCGAAGCTTGCGCGAGCACAATCACGTCCACCGACTGCGATAATTCCTTCAACGCCGTCGCGACTTTTGCATCGTGCGCCGCCGCATCGCCATTCATCAATGCTTCAAAGGCGCCCGCGCAAAGTTTCGGGATCAACTCAATTTTTTTCCCGGCGATTGCCGCACGGCGCAAAATCAGATCCGCCGTCGGTTCAAGGGTCGTTGGCAATGTGGCGATGACGCCGATTTTTTTGCCCGTGGCCACCGCTTGATCTGCCATCGGCTGGTCCACGCGCAACACGGGCACGCCCATCAGCTTCGCCCCCGCTTCCACCGCGGGGCCGATGGAGGAGCAAGTCACCAGGATATAATCCGCGCCCGCCAATTCGGCGGATTCGAGGTAGCCCGCCACGCGCCGCGCCATGGTCGCCGTGAGGCTGCCGGCTTCGCGGATGCCTTTTACCAGCGAGTCATCAACGATGTTGAACACTTCGACGTTCGGCAGTTTTTCGTTGCACAACTGCGCGAACACCGGCACCAGCGTGGCCGAAGTGTGGATCAAACCAAGTTTTCTGCGTTTCATAAAATTTTTTGGCCGAGCCGGTAGACGCCGCTCACCGCGCGCCGCGACCCCCTTCCTTTACAATTTTAAAATAATTTTCCGCGCCCACCTGTCCGCCTTTGAAGATTATTTCCATTCCATCCGCCGGCGACTGCGGCGCAAACGCCCGGCACAACGGCGCGCCCGGCGTCAGCGGCGCATGCATTTCCAGAGCTTCAACTCCCAACGCGCGCGCGGCAAAACTCGACGTGTCGCCGCCCGCGATGCACAGCCGGCGAACTTTTCTCTCCGCCAGTGCGCCGCGCAAAACGACGCCAAGCGCCGTGCCGAGAATCTTTGCCGAATTATTTTTAAACTTTGCCGCGATGCGTTGGTCAGCACCACTTTTGGTCGTGTGGACGATGACGCTCCGGCCATTTTGCAAAAATTTTACCGCCACATTTGTCGCCCGCATGATTTCTGGGCGCGAATTTTTTGTCGTCATTTTTTCCGCATCCAGCCCAACCTCCGCAAAACCATTTTTCAAGGCCCAGAGGATTTGCTTTTCGGTCACCGGCGAGCAACTGCCCGAGCCGACCAGCACTTGTTTGACCGCTGAGGCGAGTGTCGGCCTGCGCCGTTTTTTTGCCCAATGCCCACCCAGCGCCATTTCAATCCCCGAGGCGCCGATGGAAAACAGCGGTTGTTGCGCGCTCGCATATTCGTCAATCAATCCGCCGATTCGCCATATTTGCGCATCATCAATGGCATCAAACAAAACCACGGGCGGCTGGCTGGTAAGAATTTTTTTGAGCGCCGCGCGCGATTCTTTTGCCGGCAGCGCGACTGTTAAAATATCGAACAGCGCAATTTTCCTTTTGGTTTGCTTCGCCAGATGCAGTCGCAAATCGCCTTCGTTCATCGGCGTGATGGGGTGCCGGCTGATGGCTGGATGCCGGTCGAGGCGATGGATCTCGCCTTCACTGCCAATGCCGAAACGCGCGAAGTGATTGCCGAAAATGGTGTAGCGACCCAGCGCCGGCGTCGCGACGAGCAGCGGAATAAATGCGGCCGGAAAAAATTTTGCCGCCACATCCATCACGCGGCCGAGGTTGCCAATCTGCGGCGAGGAATCAAACGTCGAACATATTTTGTAGTGGACGTGGCGCGCGCCCAGCGCTTTGAGTTTTTGGAATGCCGGGCGCAGCGCTTTCTCCATCGCGCCCGGCGTCAGCGCGCGCGTCATGCCGGCAACGCCGAGCGCTTGCAAATTCGGAAATTTTTTCAGTTGCGTGCGCGTCGGCGGCTCGATGAACAACATCGCGCGCACGCCGAAAGCCGCCAGCTGTTCGAGCGCATCGGTCGAGCCGGTCAAATCATCGCCATAAAATGTCAGCCGCAACTTGCTCATCCATTCTTCTCTCCAAATTTTTCCATAGATATATTCAATTCAGGATATTTCGCCGCCGCGCGCGCCGGCGTCAATCCTTCGACCGCCGCCGACCACCATTTTTGCAACGAGCGCACGCCGGCGGCCGGACCACTCGGATGCGCCAGGATGCCGCCGCCGGCCATGTAAAGCAGATCAACGGTTTGGGTGCGGCGAAATGTTTCGCACGCCTGCCCGCCCCATTGTCCGGAAGAAACCACGGGCAACACGGAAAAACTTTTTTCCGCAAACAGCGGTTTGGCGCACGATTCCATCGCGCGCACCACGGAATCGTCGCTCTCCCAAAATTTGTTGGCGAGACCGTTGACGTGGATTTGGTCCACGCCGGCGAGCCGCCAGAGTTTTTGATACGCCGGAAATTCGACGCCCAAAAACGGATGCCGATTCAACATGCCCCAGCCATTGCGATGCCCGTGAACCGCCAGCGCCCCGAGATCGCAAATCTTTTTCGCGCCCGCAAGGCCGACACTGTTCAGGGAAATCATCGCGCATGTCCCGCCGGCGGAAACGATTTTTTCATAATGCCGCTGCATCGCATCCATTTCGTCGCTGATGTTGAACGCATACATCACTTTTTTGCCGGTGCGTTGCGCGTGTTCGTTGATCACCCGCATGATCGCATCCACACGCTCAATGAACGGCGCATGCGGCGGATCAGCCATCAATTCATCGTCCTTGATGAAATCAATTCCCGCCTCGGCCAAAGTTTTTACCAAGGCCGCCGTCTGTTGCGGCGACAGGCCGATGCTCGGTTTGATGATCGTGCCGATGAGCGGACGATTTTCCGCCCCGGTCAATTGACGACAACCGGCGACGCCAAATTTGGGTCCGGGAAAATGCTTGGCAAACGACGGCGGAAATTCCAAGTCCATCAATTTCAAACCGGAAAATTGCGACAGCTCGTAAAGATTTCCCTGCACCGTCGAAACAATCGTCGGCAGGTTGCAGCCAAAATTTTCCACCGACCACGACACGACAATCTCGGCTCTCTGGAACATCCCGTTCCCGCTGCGGCAACCGGGCAGGCTCGGCTCGTTCACCATTTCGCGCGGCGTGATTTTTTCCACGCGCGCGGCGAAGCGTTGCTTCAATTCCTCCGTTTCGCCCGGCACGGCAACGAACGTTCCCGAAGATTGTTCGCCCGCCAAAACGGCGGCGGCCTGTGCCACCGCGAGCGGCGTTTCGATCAAGTAAGTGGCGTAAAGTCGTTCCATTTTTGCAAGGTCACGGATTTGTCTGCAGCACGCAACGAAAACCCGTCACGACGCTGAAGCGCGCCGGCGCGACGTGCTCGCGATAGGACGACAACAAACTTTTCGGCCCGCAATTGTTCCAGGCGCCCCCGCGCAAAACATTTTGCCGCTGCGACGCATCGTAAAAATCCTCGCACCATTCGAGCGCGTTGCCGGCGAGATCGTAAAGGCCCAGCGCATTCGGCGTAAAACTCCCGACCGGCGCGGTCGTCACAAAACCGTCCTGGTAATTTTGGATGTGCGGCCAGCTGGTGAAATAGTCCAGCGCGGTTTGGTCGGCGAAATTGCCCGCGCCCGGCGGCGGCGGAAAATTTGTGCCCCACGGAAAAACATTTTCCAGCCGGGCGCTTTTTTCTTTGGGCGTCGCCCCCGATTCTCGCCCGCCGATGCCAACGGCAAAACTCCATTCCGCATCGCTTGGCAAACGATACCTTTGTTGCGCCGAAATTTTCCCGGTCGCCCGCTCCGTTTGCGTCAGCCACGCGCAAAAATGATTCGCGTCGTTCCAACTGACGTTTACGACCGGAAAATCCGGCCCGGCGGAAACTGGCGTGACGCCATGATAAAAGGCGTGCGACCAATTTGTGCCATCCAAATTTGGCTGGCTCGCGACGAACGCGGCAAAATCCTGCACGCGGGTTTCCCAAATCGAGAAGGAAACTTTGGCGGGCGGCACGGGCACGAAAACCATGCCCAGGGTGTTTGTCCAGCGACTCACCGCCGGCGGCGAATCGCCCGGCGGCGCTTGCCAGTGCGCACACGAAACCGCCAGCGCGGCGATAATGAGCGTGAACAAAATTTTGGCGGCGATCGGGTGCATTTTGGTTCGACCGGATGGTGCCGGATTCGGCCCGAACGAGTCATGTTAAAAATGCTGAAAGACTTTTGAAAATTGCCAGCCGCATCCGGGCGGTTGCTTGTTGGCCGCAAAAAGCGTAAAAATTTGGACCACCATGGAATTGGCGCCAAAACAGCAAATCGCATTGCGGAACATGATTTTTCGTTTCCTTGGTTTGCTCGTGGCCGTCTTGAATTCCGCCGCCGCGCCGGATTGGGAAAACGCCCAGGTGCTGCACATCAATACTGAGCCGCCGCGCGCCACGTTTGTTCCTTTCGGAACGGTTGAGCAGGCGTTGCAGGAAAATTTTACCGGCTCGCCATTTTATTTTTCGCTGAACGGCGCATGGAAATTCAACTGGGTGCCCCAACCGGCGCTGCGGCCCGCGAATTTTTTTGAGACGAATTTCGACGACTCGGCGTGGACAAACATTGTCGTGCCGTCGAATTGGGAAATGAAAGGTTTCGGCGTGCCGATTTATCTGGGCTCCGGTTATCCATTCAAGATCGATCCGCCGCGCGTGACGGGCGTGCCGCCAACCAATTGGACGGCGTTCGCGCAACGCGATCCGGTCGGCTCCTATCGCAAAACTTTTTCGCTGCCGCAAAATTGGGAGGGCCGCCGCGTGTTCGTTCATTTCGACGGCGTGGACAGCGCGTTTTATCTCTGGGTCAACGGCACGCGCATCGGCTTCAGCAAAGGCAGCCGCACGCCGTCGGAATTTGAGGTGACCGATTTTGTGAAACCCGGCGCGAACCAGATCGCCGTGCAGGTTTTTCGCTGGTCGGACGGCAGCTATCTCGAAGACCAGGACATGTGGCGGATGAGCGGCATTTATCGCGGCGTCTATCTTTATTCGACCGCCGCCGCGCGCATCCGCGATTTCACGGTGCGGACGGATTTGGCTTCAAATTATTGCGACGCGACGCTGGAAATCAAACCGGAGCTGGCGGCAAAAAATCTTTCGCTGAAAAATTGGACGGTGCGCGCGCAACTTTTTGACGCGCATCAAAATCCCGTTTTCGAAAACGAATTGAGCCACGACGCGGCGGAGATTTTGAATCCGGATTTCAGCGCGAAAATTTTGGACGAACGCATGCCGCAGCGCGGCGAGCCGAAGTTTGCGTGGCTGGAAGCCAAAATAAAAAATCCGGCGAAATGGACGGCGGAGACCCCGAATCTTTACACGCTCGTGCTGACGTTGAACGATGAAAATGGAAAGGTGATTGAAGCCGACAGTTGCGCGATCGGTTTTCGCAAAATTGAAATCTGTGACGGAAAATTTCTCATCAACGGGCGGCCGATAAAATTGCGCGGCGTGAACCGGCACGAGATTGATCCCGACACCGGCCACGCAATTTCCGAGGCGCGGATGATTCAGGACATCACGTTGATGAAACAGGCGAACATCAATGCCGTCCGCACGTGTCATTATCCCGATGATCCGCGCTGGTATGAGTTGTGCGACCGCTACGGCCTTTACGTTTTGGACGAGGCGAACATCTGCACGCACGGCACGCGCGGATTTTTGGCGAACGATCCGGCTTGGACAGGCGCGTTTCTTGATCGCGCCCAACGCATGGCCGAGCGCGACAAAAATCATCCGAGCGTCATCATCTGGTCCATGGCGAATGAATCCGGCTACGGCCCGAATTTCGCGGCGGTTTCCGGCTGGCTGCATGAATTTGACCCAACGCGGCCGGTGCATTACGAAGGCGCGCAGACCGAAACCGATGCGCCGAAAACTGTTGATATCATTGGCCGGTTTTATCCGCGGCTGACGACGGAAATTTACGCGAAGGCGGATGACCCGTGGAATTCGCGCTGGAACAAAACGCTAGAAATCGCGCAGCGCACGAATGACAACCGTCCCGTGCTTGCGACCGAATACGCGCACGCGATGGGCAACGCGGTCGGCAATTTGCAGGAATATTGGAACGAGATTTATTCCAATCCGCGGATGCTTGGCGGGTTCATCTGGGAATGGTGCGACCAGGGATTGCATAAAGCCCAGACGAACACACCCGGGAAATTTTTCACCGCGCTCGGCGGCGATTTTGGCGACGTGCCGAATGCCGGCGGTTTTTGCATCAAAGGCCTGGTCAGCGCGGAACGGGAAATTTTTCCGAAATATTGGGAGGTGAAACAAGTTTATCAGCCATTCCAAATCGAACCGGTCAATTTGAAACCCGGGAAACTTGCCGTGAAAATCACCAATCGAAATTCGTTCCTGAATTTGACCAACTATCATATCGGTTGGTTGATCGAAGCCAGCGATGGCAAGTCCGAACAAGGGGCCGTTTTGAATCCGGTGTTTTGCGTGCCGGGCGAATCGGTGGTTATAAAAGTTCCGATGAAAAAAATTGCTGATGCCAAACCGGGCGAAGAATGTTGGCTGCGCATCAGCATCTTCGCGAAAGACGACCCGGCTAGCCACGAGGTCGCGGGGCAGCAGTTTGACCTGCCGGTGAAAACGCGCGCGACAAAGGCCGTTGCCAAAAAATTTCCACCGTTGAAATCATTTTCCACGAACGACAACGTGCAGGTGTCCGGAACTAATTTTTCAGCGACCTTCAGTCGCGCGGCGGGAAATTTGATTTCGCTTCGATTTGGCAATCGCGAAATGCTCCGGCAAAAAACCAATGAAGTAGCCGGGCCGCTTCTGCAATTGTTCCGCGCGCCGACCGACAACGACAAGGGTTTTGGCAAATGGCTGGCACGAGACTGGCGCGAAGCCGGTCTGACAAATCTGGTTCGGGCGGTGGTTTCGTTTCAAGTTTGCCGCCAAAAAAATGATGAAGTTCAAATCATCACCATCGCCAGCAGCCGCGCGACAGGCGGTGGCTACAACTTAAAAACTAGCTGGACGATTCGCGGTGATGGCTTGGTGGAAATGGACAACGCGTTCGAGCCTTTTGGCAAGTTGCCGTTGTTGCCGCGGATTGGCATCGGGCTGCGCCTCGCCAACGATTTTGAAAACATCCGCTGGCTGGGGCGCGGACCGTGGGAAAATTATGCGGACCGCAAAACCAGCGCCGACATTGGGGTCTGGCACAGCGCCGTTGGCGAACAATATGTTCCCTACGTTCGCCCGCAGGAAAATGGCAACAAGGAGGACGTGCGCTGGCTGGAATTGACCGATCAAACGGGGACCGGAATAAAAATTTCCGCCGGCGACGATCTTTTTTCATTTTCCGCGCTGCCTTTCACGGCGGCGGACCTGGCGACGGTGCGCCACAATTACGAACTGAAGCCGCGGCCGGAAATTATTTTGTCGCTGGACGCGAAAATGTGCGGGCTGGGCAACAGCAGCTGCGGACCGGGCGTGCTCGAAAAATATTCGGTGCCGCCGACAAATTATTTTCTGCATCTGACATTTTCGCCGGTGACCGGGCCGCTCAAACCTCACTCGAATTGAAATCCCTGCTGGCGCAGCCGCTGCAATTTATAAAGCAGCGCGCGCCGGCTGATGCCCAGGGCTTTCGCGGTTTCCGTGCGGTTGGATTTGTGCTGGGCGAGCGCTGACAAAATGGCGGCGCGCTCCATTTCATCGAGTTGCTGCGTGTCCGCCAGCGGCGCGCCCGGCACGTTTTTTGCGGCCTCCCGCATTTTGGCCGGCAGATGTTCCGGCAGAATCATTTCGCTGCGCGAGAGCAGCACGGCGCGTTCGATGGCGTTGCGCAACTCGCGCACGTTGCCTGGCCACGCATAATTTTGCAGACACACCACCGTCGCCTCGGCCAGCCGCGGGCGATTCCGGGCAAGTTCGGTGATGAACAAATTCGTCAGCGGCAAAATATCTTCGCGCCGTTCGCGCAGCGGCGGAACGTTCAGCTCAACCACGTTCAAGCGGTAAAATAAATCTTCGCGAAAACGGCCGTGTTTCACCTCGTCCTCGAGATTGCGATTGCTCGCGGCCAAGATGCGCGCGTTGGTGCGGATTTCGCGGTTGGAGCCGATGCGCTGAAAACGGCCGTCCTGCGTGACGCGCAACAGTTTTGCCTGCAACGGCGGGGACATTTCGGCGATCTCATCGAGAAAAATCGTGCCGCCGTCCGCTTCCTCGAACCGGCCGATGCGCTGCGCGGTCGCGCCGGTGAACGCGCCTTTTTCGTGCCCGAACAATTCACTTTCCAGCAGCGTTTCGGGAATCGCGGCGCAATTGACCTTGATGATTTTGCCGGTGGCGCGCGCGCTCCACAAATGGATGACGTCGGCGACGACTTCCTTGCCCGTGCCGCTTTCGCCGGTGACGAGCACGCGCGTTTCCGACGGCGCAATGAGCGCGATCTGCTGGAACAAGGCGATGGTCAGCGGGCTGTGGGCGACGACGTGCGGCGGAATTTTTTTTGCCGCGGCGAATTGCAGCGGCGTGGCGTCCGTCATGCCAGTCGCCTGCCGAACTGTGGCGAGCAACTCATCGAGATCAATCGGCTTGGCCAGATAATTCAGCGCGCCGTCGCGCATGGCCACGACCGCTTCGCGGATGTCGGCGTAGGCGGTGACGAGCAAAACCGGGAGGTCGGAAAAATTTTCGCGCACGCGGCGCAGCGTCTCAAGGCCGGACAAACCGGGCATGCGCACGTCGGAAATCATCATGTCGAATTTTCCGGCGGGCAGCAGCTCGAGCGCGCGTTCGCCCGAATCCGCCAGCAGCGTCTCAAAATTCTGCCCGCGCAAAAATGAATCCAGCAAACTGCGCTGGCCGGGGTCGTCATCCACGATGAGGATGCGCGGCGTTTTGACTGGGCGCGATTCGGTTGTCACGTCGGCAAACTATGCCATTGCGGCAATCGTCAAAAGAAAATTTCAATTCGGCTATTGGCGGCGGCCGGAAATCCTCGCTACATTGACAGGCATGAGCGCGTTCCCGGTCAGTCTCGAAAAAGAAAGCCAGCTCGCGTTGCGCATGGCCGCGCTCGCCGTGCGCGAGGCGGACATCGAGGAAAGTTTTGTCCGCTCCGGCGGCCACGGCGGCCAGAACGTGAACAAAGTTTCCACGTGCGTCCTGCTGGTGCACCGACCGACCGGCGTCTCGGTGAAATGTCAGGAAACGCGCCAGCAGGGTTTGAATCGTTTCCTCGCCCGCAAGCTGCTGCTCGACAAAATTGAAGCCAAGAAAAACGGCTTCGTCGCCGCGCAACGCGCGGAGACGGAAAAAATCCGGCGGCAGAAACGGCGGCGTTCGCGCCGGGCAAAAAATAAAATGCTGGCCGACAAGTCCAAAAACTCCGCCAAAAAGTCCGCGCGGCGGGCGCCCCCGCCGGAATGATAAATATGGGGCGCGGCGGCGGCTAAAGTTGCAGGGCGACACCGGCCGCTTTAAACTGGGGCATGAATGGCGTGGTGGAAATTTTTGTCGGCCTCCTGCTGGCCGTAGCCGTGCTGGCGCTGCTCGCGCGCAAGCTGCACATTCCCTATCCGATTCTGTTCGTGCTGGGCGGCCTCTTGCTGGGCGGGTTTCCCGGGCTGCCGAAAGTGCGGCTGGATCCGCAATTGGTGTTTCTGTTTTTTCTGCCGCCGCTGTTGTTTCCCGCCGCCCTGACCACGTCGTGGCGCGATTTCCGCCTGAACCTGCGGCCGATCGGCCTGCTCGCCATCGGCCTGGTTTTGTTCACCACCGTGGCGGTCGCCTATCTGGCGCATTATTTCATGCACTTGCCGCTCGCCGCCGGCTTTGTTTTGGGCGCCATCATTTCGCCGCCGGATGCGATCGCGGCCACGGCGATTGCCGAACGATTGCAAATCCCGCGCCGGATCGTGACGATTCTCGAAGGCGAAAGTTTGGTCAACGATGCCACCGCGCTGGTCGCGTATCGGTTCGCCATTCTCGCCGTCGGCACGGGTTCCTTCTCGCTGATGCAGGCGAGCGGACAATTCCTGGTGGTCAGCGTCGGCGGCATTTTGCTGGGTTTGCTGATCGGCCGGCTCGCGCAACAATTCCATCGCCGCGTGGACGACGCGCCGATTGAGATCACCGTCTCGTTGCTGACGCCGTTTGCCGCGTATCTGCTGGCGGAACGCCTGGGCGTTTCCGGCGTGCTCGCCGTCGTGACGGCCGGTTTGTATCTCGGCCGGCGCATGCCCGAACTCCTGACGTTTAAAACCCGGCTGCAAGGCGGCCCGGTTTGGGAGATGGTCGAATTCATCCTGAACGGTTTTGTTTTCATTCTCATCGGCCTGCAACTGCCCGCAGTGATCCACGCCTTGTCCGACGAACACATTCCTCCGCATGAACTCATCGGCGATGCGGCCGTGATCACGCTCGCCGTCGTCGTCATCCGCATCCTCTGGGTTTTTCCCGCGACGTATCTGCCCCGCTTGATTTTCAAAAAACTTTGCCGGCGCGATCCCAATCCCAACTGGCGGCACGTTTCCATCGTCGCCTGGACCGGCATGCGCGGCGTCGTCTCGCTCGCGGCGGCGCTGGCGATTCCCTTCACCGTGGATGGCACGGCCGAAGGCAAACCGTTTCCCGGCCGCGATTTGATTTTATTTCTCACCTTCATCGTGATCCTCGCCACGCTTGTCGTGCAAGGTTTGAGTCTGCCCCCGCTCATCCGCTGGCTTGGCGTCGAGGATGACGGCTCCATGGAAATCGAGGAACGCCAGGCGCGGCTCGCGGCCAACCGCAGCGCCCTCGCCGAACTCACGAAAATCAACGAACCCGAGCCGGCCAAGGCGGACGCGTTGCAACGCGTGCGGATCGAATACGAAGATCACATCCGCCAGGTCGAAGGCGCGGAACCGCAAAATGCCAACACGGCGCTCCGGCTGTTCTCGTCCGAATACGAAAGCTTGTCGCACACCGCCTTGCAAGTGGAACGCCGCACCATTTTGCAACTGCGCAACCAAGACGTCATCAATGACGAAGTATTGCGGCGCATCCAGCGCGACATTGACCTCGCCGAAGCCCGGCTGCGGCAGCGCCAATAAATAATCGTTCCGCAAATTCATGGCGCGGTGCCGGCGGGCCACGCGGCGATCTCTCGGTTTGGTTTCTTGCCCGGCGCAACCCATCCAAAATTTAATCTGCTTTAGATGCCGGTTATGACGGAAACCGTGTTAGTGTATCTGTCCATGAACATTCTTATCGAAGACGCGGACTCGCAAAAATTTTTCTCCGGCGAAGGCCTGTGGAGCAAAAATGTCACGGAAGGAAAAAAATTTGCCGGCACCGCGCTCGCCTTCAAGGCCGCGAAACACGAAGCCGTCGGCAAATTCAACATCATCGGCTACGTCGCCGAAACGCAGCAGTTGATCAACCTCGACAACGGCCGCGGCAAAGGCACCGGCGAAGTCGCGGCGGAAACCAAATAGTTTTTCGCGCGGCCGGCTCAGATCAAATGCCGCAGCAACTTTTGATATACTTCGGTTGATTCGATTTGCGGCGCGTTCAAAATTTCCGGCGGCGAGGCGATGAACACCGGCCAGTCTTTTTTGTCCGCCGGCCGCCGGCCGTGCGAACCTTTCACCAGCGTCGCATCGAGCGGGATCACGTCCATCAACATGCGAAAGCCGAGTTTTTTTTGCAGCAGCCGCCACGCGATTTTTAATTTCACCGCCGGAATCTTCGGGTCGAGAAACAATTCCACCGGGTCGTAGCCGGGCTTGCGATGGATGTCCACCGTGCGCGCAAAATCCGGCGCGCGCTGGTCGTCGAGCCAGTAATAATAAGTGAACCACGCATTTTCCTTGGCCACTGCCACGAGCTGTCCGGCGCGCGCGTGCCAGAAATTTGTATCCGGCTTTTCGCCTTTGAAGTTGACGCGCTCCACATCCGCGAGGCCGGCGATGAGCCGTTGCGCGGGCCCGAGCAGCCACGGATCATTCACGTAAATGTGCGCGACCTGATGGTCGGCCACGGCAAAAACTTTGCTCGCGCCGGCATCCAGAATTTCGCGGCCCAACTCTTCTTTGACCGTCAGCCAGCCTTGGGCGCGAAAAATGCGGTTGAGATGAACCGGTGTGTCCACATTTGTGATGCCGTATTCGGAAAGCAAAACGATTTGCACGCCGCGCTGATCAAAATAATCAATCAACCCGCCAGCGATGGCGTCAATCGCGTGCAGGTCGCGATGAATTTTGGGATTCAGCTTTCCCGCCGCTTCGTATGTTCCGTGCCGTTGCAAATTGTAATCCAGATGTGGCAGGTAAATCAGGTTCAGTGTCGGCGAATATTTATTTTCAATCCACTTCGCGGATTCCGCAATCCAGCGCGACGCGGCATCGGCTTGGCCTTGCGGCGAATCAATTCCCGCCGCCGGCCCCCAAAAACTGAAGAAGGGAAATTCGCCCAAATCTTTTTTGATCTCTTCGCGGATGGAATAGGGCCACGAATAAACGTCAAAAAATTTCCGGCCATCGGCGGGATACATCGGGCGCGGCGTGATGGAATACTCCGCCCGCGAATACATGTTGAACCACCAAAAACAATTGGCACAGGTCAAGCCGGGATCATGCAGCCACAACGCTTCCCAAATTTTTGGGGCCTCAACAAGTCGGTTGGACTGCTTCCAAAATTGCACTTCCGCAAGTTCGCGGTTGAACCAGCCATTGCCGATGATGCCGTGTTCCGCCGGCGTTTTGCCGGTGAGATAATTCGATTGCGCGGTGCAGGTGACGGCGGGAAATGCGGGCGCGATGTTTGCGAGCGCGCCACGCTTGACGAATTCCGCGATGCGCGGCGTATGTTCGCCGATGAGGGCCTCGGTGAGGCCGACGACGTTGATGACGGCGAGCCGTTTCATTTTGAACGCGCGCGCAGTTCGTGGATGGCCGCGACGATTTTCGGCTGATCCATTGCGTGGACTTCGATGCCATGCCCGATTTCATTGAGCAAAGTGACGGTCAGTTCGCCGCCGAGATGTTCGCGAAATTCCTCGAGGCCGGCCAGAATGGTCATGCGGCTCGCATCGTCAATGTTGAGCAGTTCATCGGCGAACAGACGGAAGCCGAGTTTTTCGAGCAGATTTAAAATGCGGGCGGCGGACGTCCCGTCCAGCAAACCAAGGCTGCGCGAGTAAAGCACGTCGAGCGCGATGCCCACGCCGACGGCTGCGCCGTGGGAAATTTTAAAATGCGAAACCTGCTCCAGTTTGTGCGCGGCCCAGTGGCCGAAATCGAGAGGGCGCGCGGAGCCCATCTCAAACGGATCGCCGCTGGTGGCGATATGGTCGAGATGCAGTTCGGCGCAGCGGCGGATCAAATGCTTCATCGCGGCTGGTTCAAACGTGGCGAGCTGGTCCGCGTCGCGTTCGATTTCGTCAAAAAATTTTGCGTCGCGGATGCAGGCGACTTTCACGGCCTCGACGAAGCCGGCCCGTTTGTCGCGCGGTTCAAGCGTGGTCAAAAAATTGAAATCGTTGATGACCGCAAACGGCGGCGCAAAAGTGCCGATGAAGTTTTTTTTGCCAAACGCGTTGAGACCATTTTTGACGCCAACGCCGGAATCGGCCTGACTCAAGGTGGTCGTCGGAATGCGGACGTGGCGCACGCCGCGATGCGCGGTGGCGGCGGCAAATCCGGCGACATCGAGCAGCGCGCCGCCGCCGATGGCGATGAGATACGAATGCCGGTCGAGATGGTGGCGATGGATGTGTGTGTGCAATTCGCCGACGAGCGTGGAGGAATTTTTGGCGGATTCGCCGCCGGAAAAAAACAGCGGCGAGCGGACGGACTGGATCGTTTTGGCGTGGACGGAAAAATATTTTTCAATCTGCGCCACCAATTGCGGCAGCGCCTGGGCGAGCGAATCTTCCAGCACGACGAGCGCTTTGCGCGGCGCGGTGTCGGCGAGGGCGTCGCGCAAAATCAAATTTTCCGGCGCAAAAACATTTTCGGTGAAGAAAACGCGCAGCGGCCAGCGGACTTGAATGGATCGCTCGAGGACAGACACGGCTTCAATCTGACGCCGCACGGATTTTTTACGAGAAAAATTTAGGCGTGCTCGGTCGGGTCGGCGGGAATCCGCATGCCATAAAACGAGCGATACACAAAAATCAACGCAATGATGAAACAGACCGCGCCGATGACGTAGGACAGGCACGAATCCGGATTTTTCTTTTTCAACTCGACGGCGATTTCCACCGCGAGCAGGCCGAAGAGCGTGGTGAATTTGATGATGGGATTCATCGCCACAGAACTGGTGTCTTTGAACGGATCGCCGACGGTGTCGCCGACGACGGTCGCGGCGTGCAGCGGCGTGCCTTTGCGTTTCAAATCCACCTCGACAATTTTTTTGGCGTTATCCCACGCGCCGCCGGCGTTCGCCATGAAAATCGCCTGGAACAAACCAAAGAACGCGATGGCCACGAGGTAGCCGATGAAAAAATATGGGTTGAAAAATGGCAGGCCGAGCGCGAAGCAAAAGACGACGATGAAAATATTGATCATGCCTTTTTGCGCGTAGCGGGTGCAGATGGCGACGACGCGTTTGCTGTCTTCGATGGACGCGGCTTCCTTGTCGAGCTGGATGTTTTTCTTGATGAAGACGACGGCGCTGTAGGCCCCGGCGACAACGGCTTGCATGCTTGCGCCGGTGAACCAATAAATCACCGCGCCGCCCATGAGCAGGCCGAAAATCACCTGCGGCATGACGAGGCTCAAACGGCTGACCGCGTCGCCGAAAACATTTTCGAGCAGCATGATGATGCCGAAAATCATCGTGGTCGCACCGACAACGGCGGTGCCGATCAAGACTGGTTTGGCGGTGGCTTTGAAAGTATTGCCGGCGCCATCGCCTTTTTCCAATTCGAGTTTGGCGTCGGCGAAATTGGGTTTGAAACCAAATTCCTTTTCGATTTCCGTGCTGATGTTCGGCAGCGATTCGATGCGGCTCAATTCGTAAACCGATTGCGCGTTGTCGGTGACGGGACCAAAACTGTCCACGGCAATCGTGACCGGTGCCATTGCGAGAAAACCGAAGGCGACGAGGCCGAAGGCGAAGATGGGGCCGGCGAACGGAAATTTTTCCGGCATGAGCGCGAGGAAATCCGCGTTCAGCGAAAACAAATAGGAGGTGAACATCAGGCCGAGAATCACGAGGCCCATCCAGAACGCGGAAAAATTTCCGGCGACGAGGCCGGACAAAATATTCAGCGATGCGCCGCCTTGATCGGAAGCGTGCGTGACTTCGCGGACATGGCGCGAGCTGGTGCTGACGAAAATTTTCGTGAACTCCATGATGAGTCCGCCGGCGAGCGTGCCGCAGCCGATGATGGCGGACAAAATCCACCAGAGGTTGGGCAGCGGTTGATTCGTGAATGGAGTTACACTAGCGTTTGCTTCAGTAGATCCAGACGGAATCGAAAAATCGCCGAGCAGCCATTTGCTCGCGCCGAAACAGACGAGGATGGAAACGATGCACGTCAGCCAGACCAAATCGGTGAGCGGCGCCTCCCAATTAAAATTCTTTTTGCCGTCGTAGCGCGCGTTGGCGATGACTTTGTTCAAATAAAACGAAACTAACGACGCGATGACCATCAAGGCCTGAATCGCAAACAGCCAGATGATTAATCTACCACACAGAATTGGCGACGCGACGAGCGCGAGGCCGAGAAAGGCGATCAGTGCGACGCTAGTTACGCCGTAAGTTTCAAAACCGTCGGCGGTTGGGCCGACAGAATCGCCCGCGTTGTCACCGGTGCAATCGGCAATGACGCCGGGATTTTTCGGATCATCTTCGGGCAGGTTGAAAACGATTTTCATCAGGTCGGAACCGATGTCGGCGATTTTTGTAAAAATGCCGCCGCCGATGCGCAGCACGCTCGCGCCGAGCGATTCGCCGATCGCAAAGCCGATGAAACACGGCCCGGCGAGCAGCGGCGGGACGAAGGCGAGAATGCAAATCATGCAGGCCAGTTCCACGCAGACGAGCAGCAGGCCGATGCTCATGCCGGATTGCAGCGGGATGAAAAGCGTTTTGAGCGGATCACCCTTGAGCGAGGCGAACGCGGCGCGCGAGTTGGCGGTGGTGTTGATGCGGATGCCGAACCATGCGACGCCGTAGCTGCCGAGGATGCCGAAAATGGAACACGCGAGAATGGTCAGAACCGTGCCAAAGGTGTCGCCTTGCAAGCCGCGAAAATAATAAATCATGCAGCCGGCGATCAAAATCCAGAGCGCGAGCAAAAATTTTCCCTGCTGCCACAGATAGGTTTTGCACGTTTCCCAGATGATGTGGGAAACATCGCGCATGGATTGGTGCACGGGCAGCGCGCGGGTTTTGGCGTATTCCAAAAATCCGACTGCGGCTCCGACGGCGCAGACGACGAGGCCGAAATATAAAATTGCGCGGGCGGTGAGGCTGCCGTTCAAAAAGGAAACGTTTTGCAATGATGGCAAATGGATGTCGGCATCGCCCGCGAACGCGTCGGTCGCGCCGAAAAATAAAATGGGCAGGAGCCATTTTTGTTTGAGCATAGTGTGACGAAAGCCTGCCGCAGCATTTTTGGCTTTTCCAGTAATTTTTTTGAAAAAATAAAAAACGGCCGCGGGCGCGCAGAATCACGCTTGCCGCTGCGCGACGCTTTCCGCAAACTTCGCGCGATGTCCGAACGACCGGTAGCCAGCCTGAACAAACCCGACGTGGCGCTTGAAATGACGCTGCGGCCCTCGCTCTTTGCCGATTTCACCGGCCAGCCGAAAGTGAAGGAACGGCTGGAGATTTCTGTCGAAGCCGCGAGACGGCGCGGCGAATCGCTCGACCACATTTTGCTTTCCGGGCCGCCGGGATTGGGCAAAACCACGATCGCAAATATTTTGGCCAAGGCGATGGGCGCGAATGTCAAAGCGACGAGCGGCCCGACGATCGAGAAAGCTTCCGACCTCGCCGGATTGCTCACCAACCTGGAAGAAGGCGACGTCCTGTTCATTGATGAAATCCACCGCCTGCAAAAAACCATCGAGGAATATTTGTATCCCGCGATGGAGGATTTCAAATTGGACATCATCATTGACCAGGGGCCGAACGCGCGCAGCGTGCGGCTGAACCTGCCGCGCTTCACGCTCATCGGCGCGACGACGCGCAGCGGTTTGTTGAGCGCGCCGCTGCTCACGCGTTTCGGGATGCGCGAGCGATTGGATTATTATTGCACGGCCGATCTGGATAAAATTGCTTTGCGCTCGGCGAATTTGCTCAACGTGGAAATTGATCCGGCCGGCGCGCATGAAATCGCCCGGCGCAGCCGGGGCACGCCGCGCATCGTGAATAATTTGCTGCGCCGCGTGCGCGATTATGCGCAAGTGCGGCACGATGGCCGCATCACCGCCGCCGTCGCCGACAAGGCGCTGGCGATGCTGGAGATTGACGAGAACGGCCTCGACGAAATGGATAAAAGAATTCTCGAAGCCGTGATTGTAAAATTTGGCGGCGGGCCGGTCGGCGTGAATTCGCTCGCCGTCGCCGTCGGCGAGGAGCCGGACACGATCGAGGAAGTTTACGAACCGTATCTCATCATGGAGGGCTATCTCAACCGCACGTCGCAAGGGCGTGTGGCCACGGAATTGAGCTACAAAAAACTGGGCTTGAAGGCGGCGACGGGCGGCCAGCCGAAATTATTTTAGCAATTAATTTTATTTATTGCCACTTTTGCCCGCCGATTTTATTCTGTGCGGCATGAACAAGATCGCCCTGGCCATCATCGCCATTTTCATCCCGCCGCTGGCGGTTTTTCTCAAGACCAGCGATGTCAAAACCACGCTCATCAACCTGGTGCTCTGCCTGCTTTTCTGGATTCCCGGCGTCATCCATGCGCTGTGGACGGTGTTGAAATAATTTTCGCGCCGCGAAGAAATTTATTTCGCCTGCGCCGCCAGTTTTCGCTCGGCGGCTTGTAATTCTTCCTGATACGACGGAATCAAATAAACTTCTTTCCACGCGTAATCATCCGTCGGCACCGGCGACCAGTTGAGCCGTCCGCAATAGCGCCACGCGTCCAGCGCGATGCCGTTGGTGAAATTCTGGCCCGGCGCGGTGAGCACCACGCAACTGTGCTCGCGTCTGGTGCCGAGCTGCGCGACGCCGCGGTGCAATTCGAGCGTGCGCAAATGGAGCGTCATCAATTTGACCGTCAAATCATCCGCCCATTGAAAACACAGCCCGCGCGGATGCAGGCCCGCGTTGATGAACATGTTGTTGATGATGGCCGGGGGCGTGGCGTGATATTGTCTGGCGAGCTGCAGCGGATAACGGACGGCGGCCTCGGCGGCATTCGTCGCTTCGGCGGCATCCACGGCGGGCGCGAGCTGGCATAGTTTGGTGGCCAGCGCCGTGATTTCCGCCCGCTGATTTGCTTCCGGCACATAAACCGTGGTGCAGCCCGTCGTCAAAGCCAGCAGCAAAGCCGCCGGCCAAAAAAATAATTTTTGCCAAGAGGGAATCATCGCGGAATAAACCGGCCCGGTTCGACTGTTGGCTGAATCCATCAATAAACCGTGGTGCTTTCCTCGGCGGAAATCGGCGAGGTCAGCATGTCCGAGGACAGCGTGAACTTCGTGTGGCCGTCGCCGGCGGTCACGCCCTTCGCGACAATTTTATAAGTGACGGCCTGTTTCGCCGCGAGTTTCGGGACGACGGGCAGCGTGACGGTTTGCCCGTCAATCGTGCCTTCGCTGCTGCTGACCGGCACCAGCGCGGAGGCGATGGCCACGGTCACCTGCACGTTGGAATCATCCGCCGTGCCTTGATTGGTGACTTTGACGGTATAAGTCGTGGTGTCACCGATCGAAACTGGATCGGGATCATCCGCTTTTTCCAGCAGGATCGCCGGGATGCCGGCAACAATCGTCTCGCAGGAATTTTGCACCGCAGGAACGTTCTCGCTGGCGACCGTGGAATTAAACGTCAGCAAGCCCGGCAAAATCGTTTGGAAGCTCGCGCAAATCTGCTTCGTGGAATCCGGCGGCAGCACCGGAATCTGCCACGTCACGGAATTATTAGTGACGCTTCCGCCATCGGTCGTCGCGATGATGACGGCATTTTGCGGCAAAGCCAGCGTGGCGACCGCATTGGTTTCCACCAAGTTGCCAGTATTAAAGACGGTCAGGCAGATTTCCAGTTTCCGGCCCGCGATGATTTTTACCGGGACGCTGCAATCCAGCGCGAGCGCGGCTTTCGGTTCCGGGCCGAGGTCTTCCACGAAAAAATTGCTGCACGGTTTCGGCACCACGCAGCGGTAGCATTCGCCTTTCGAAGTGAAATTGAAGGCATAAGCGTCGATGGGTTCCGCGCCGGCCCACGTCACGTTGCGCAGGCACAGCGGCTTGCCGTCTTCGCGCGTGGACATGAAGGGCATCGTCTCGCCGACGGGAATCTGCCACTCGATGATTTCATTCGTCAGCCCGGCGGCAAAAAAATCATCGAGATCGCCACTCCAACCCCATTGGCGCAACACCTCGGCGAAATCGGGACGCAGTTTTTCATCCTGAAACCGGGCGCGCAAATCGGCGGGCGAATACATCGTCGGCGCAAAGCGCGTGGCCGGGTTGCCGAGCCGCGTGGCGCGGTGATGTTCCGCCTGCGCGGCGGCGCACGACAGCACGAGAACAAGCACCACTCCGAAGTGGCGGAGAAAAAGGGTCTTCATAAACATTCTGATTAAAATCGTGGCCGCGCGCCGCTTCAAAATTAACCCGCGCCCCAAATTGATTGCGCAAAAAAAAGGCCGCCAAATTTCTTTGGCGGCCTTGATAAGAATCAGCTCAGTAAACCGTGGTGCTTTCCTCGGCGGTGATCGGCGAAGAGAGCATGTCCGAAGAGAGCGAGAACTTGGTCACCGCGCCGCCGGCTTTCACGCCCTTGGCCACGATGGTGTAGGTGACCGCGTCTTTCGGCGCGAGCGTCGGCACGACGCCGAGGTCAACGACCTGGCCGTTGATCGTGCCCGCGGAAGTGGTGGTCGGAACAAGTTCGTCGTCAACGGTCACGATGACGTGAACATTGGAATCATTAGCCGAACCTTGGTTGGTGACTTTGACCGTGTAGGTCGTCGTGTCGCCGACGGCAACCGGATCCGGATTATCCGCTTTTTCCAGCAAGATGGCCGGGATGCCAACCACCTTGGTGCTGCAACTGGTCGAGGCCGCGGCGGCACAGGTGCCCTTGGTCGTGCCGGCGAAATCAAAGGAACCGGCATTGGTGCTCACGAAAGTGGCCCCGACATTTTGCGACGCACCGGCGTCAATGCTGCCGAGGTCATATACAATGGTGCTGTCTTTGGCCTGACCGTTGCCCGTCGTGCCCGCGACGGTGAGGCCGGCGGGGACGGTAACGACGAGCGTCGCGCCCGCTGCCGGGGCGTCACCAGTGTTATTGACGGTGTAGTTCACATCAAACTTGCGGCCGAGATATTGTTGGTCCTGTGCTTTGCAGGTGACGGCGAGCACCGGTTGGTGGATCGTCGTGCTGGCGGTCGCATCGGCGCTCACGCCTTCCGTCGAAGTGACTTTCGCGGTGTTGACCAATTTGCCGGTGGTGGAAGCGGCCGCATTGTATTTGACTTCTTTGCTTTCGCCCGGGGCGAGGTTGCCGATGTCGAAGGTCAGGCTGCTCTTGCCATCGCTGGTCATGCCGGCGGGCAACGTGTCGGCGATTTGCACGCCGGTGAGCGCGCTGCTGCCGGTGTTCTTCACATCAAGCGTGACGGGGATCGGATCACAAATATTTTCATCCGCCGGTTCGGTCTTGGTCAGCGCAATGTTCGCCTTCACGACATGAATATCCTGGCAGGCGATCGGATTGTAGGTGGCCGAACCGCAGGTGGTCACAACGCCTTCATCCGGGCTGGAACCGTTCACGGTGATCGTCTTGGATTCTTTCGGCCCGAGCGTGCCGATATTCCACGTCGCGGCACCGTTGCCCGAGGTCGTGGCCTTCGGATCGGAATCCGTCGGGGCAAAATCGCTGCTGACTCGGTCACTGACAATGACATTTTCCAGCGTCGCATCCGTCAGGTTGCTGACCTTGTAGGTGTATTGGTAAGGCTGGCCGGCGAGCACTTCCGCGGGCGCGGATTTTTCCAACAACAGGCCGCTGCCTTCAAGTTTGCCGCTCGGAAAATAAGCCGAGGTGCTGCCAGCTTTCGCCGGGGCCGGGGCCGCCGTAGAGGCGGGAGCCGCCTTGTATTTGCCTTGTTGCTGTTGTTGCGCGCAACCGGCGAGCAGCAGGGCACAACTCATCACGGACATTGTTTTTTTCAGGTTTAATTTCATAACTGTTTGTGTTTTTTCCAAAGAGACAAAATCACGCTTCGTCCATTTTTCCATGGTTAAAGCTCCAACGCCAATAATGCTAGGTAAAACAGGGTAAATTGCAAGCATTAACAAACTGGCGCGGCGGATGTCGCCCGGCTTTCTGGTCCCAAAAGTTTTTTTGTTTCGTTTCCCGGCCATTCCGTGTTCAATCTACGTCCGTTTATTATGCCCAAACGCACCGACATCCACAGCGTCCTCATCATCGGCGCCGGCCCGATCATCATCGGCCAGGCGTGCGAGTTCGATTACTCCGGCACGCAGGCGTGCAAGGCCCTCCGCGAGGAAGGCTATCGCGTCGTCCTCATCAACTCCAACCCGGCCACCATCATGACCGACCCGGAGTTTGCCGACCGCACCTACATCGAACCCATCACGCCCGAATGCGTGGAGAAAATCATCATCCGCGAGAAGGAAGCGATGAAGGCGATGGGCGCGAAGGGCAAACTCGTTTTGCTCCCGACGCTCGGCGGCCAGACGGCGCTCAACACCGCGATGGCGTTGCATAAAAACGGCGCGCTCGTCCGTCACGATGTGGAAATGATCGGCGCGAAACCCGACGCGATTCATCGCGGCGAAGACCGTCTCGCGTTCAAGGAACTCATGTTGAAAATCGGTCTTGACGTTCCCATTTCCGGTGTGGCGCACAACCTGGACGAAGCCCGCGACGTTGCGAAGAAGATCGGACGTTTCCCGCTCATCATCCGGCCGGCGTTCACGCTCGGCGGCACCGGCGGCGGCATCGGTTACAATCAGGAAGAGTTTGAAGCGATTGCGAAAAATGGAATTGAGCTTTCGCCCGTGAACGAAATTCTCATCGAAGAATCGCTCCTCGGCTGGAAGGAATACGAGATGGAAGTCATGCGCGACAAGGCCGACAACTGCGTCATCATCTGTAGCATCGAAAACTTCGATCCCATGGGCGTCCACACCGGCGACAGCATCACCGTCGCGCCTATCCAGACGCTCTCGGACAAGGAATTTCAGATCATGCGCGACCAGAGCTTCGCCGTCATCCGCGCCGTGGGTGTCGAGACCGGCGGCTCGAACATCCAGTTCGGCGTCAGCCCGGAGAATGGCCGCATGGTCATCATCGAGATGAATCCGCGCGTCAGCCGCAGCTCCGCGCTCGCGTCCAAGGCCACCGGCTTTCCCATCGCGAAGATCGCCGCCAAACTCGCCGTCGGCTACCTGCTCGACGAACTCAAGAACGACATCACCCGCGAAACCCCCGCGAGCTTCGAGCCGAGCATTGATTACGTCGTGACCAAGATTCCGCGCTTTGCCTTCGAGAAATTTCCGCAGGCCGACCCCACGCTCACCACGCAGATGAAAAGCGTGGGCGAAGCGATGGCCATCGGCCGCACGTTCAAGGAAAGCCTGCAAAAATGCCTGCGCTCGCTGGAGATCGGCCGCAGCGGACTGGGCGGCGACGGCAAACCCTGGCGCATCGGCACGGAAGTCTATGGCGACCGCGACATCCTCCCGCGCGACGTGATTTCGCGAAAACTTTCCGTTCCGAACGCGGAAAGAATTTTCTTCATCCGCCACGCCCTGCGCGCCGGCTTCACCATCGAGGAGATTTTCAACCTCACGAAAATTGACCGCTGGTTTCTGGTGCAGATCAAGGAGATCGTGGATTTTGAGGAGGAGTTGGCGGGGGCGAAGAATTGACCTATGGACAAGCTCGTGTATGTTGAGACCAGCGTGCCGAGTTTCTACTTCGACACCCGCGCTGGCCACGATATGCAAGCCATGCGTGATTGGACACGTGAATGGTGGTCATTGCCAAAGTTTGGTCAGGAACACGTCATCGGCGCACCCGTTCTGGTTGAACTCGGCGAAGCTCCCGCCGCGAAACGTGACAAGGCCTTGGGACTGATTGAAAACCTTCGCCTCCTGCCTTACACGGATGAAATCACGGAAATTGTCGAGGCTTACTTCGCCCATAAGCTGATGCCGCTGGCTGCCCAAGGCGATGCCGACCATCTCGCGCTGGCTTCCTTTTACAATTGCGACTGGCTCGTGACGTGGAACTGCAAACATCTGGCGAACGCCAACAAGTTCGGGCATATTCATAGGGTGAACGGATTGCTGGGTTTGCGAACGCCCGCGCTCGTGACCCCGCAGCAACTGCTGGAACAGGCATGAAAACGACCAAACACGACGATGGCTTGGAATGGCTGCACGACATCCGCGCGCGGCTCGCCAAACAATTTGATTACAATCCCCGCAAGGCCGCCGCTCATTATCGCCGCGTTCAGAAGGCGTCCGGTGCAAAAATCTATCATCGCGAAGAACCGGTCGGCGCAGAAGTGCAGGCTTATGACGCCCTGCGAGAGAGTGCGCACGCACAGATTACCGCCGGCCAGTGCGAGACGTTGACTTCTTACCGCGCCGCTCGCAAACGCAGAGCGAAAGGTGCGAAATGAAAGTTGACCGCCACGCCCTGCGCGCCGGCTTCAGCATCGAGGAGATTTTCAACCTCACGAAAATTGACCGCTGGTTTCTCGTGCAGATCAAAGAGATCGTGGATTTTGAAGAAGAACTGGCGGGGGCGAAGAATTGACTCTGTTAAACTAAACAAAGGAACAAATATGGCAACGACACCAAATTATCCGCCTTATGTGAATGCTTACGGCGGTTTGGCGAAGCTGTTCGCCGAAATCAAAAAAGCATCAGTTCCACCGAAAGTTACGAACGATTTCCTTTACTCAGTGCTAGGGTTGAAATCGACGAGTTTTCGCGCAATGCTCCCGTTGCTTAAAAGACTAGGATTTATCGACCAATCCAATGTTCCAACCCAAAGCTATAAGGATTTTCGAGACTCGAAATTATCCGAATCAGTAATGACAGAAAGAGTCCGCGCTTCGTATGCCGACTTGTTTGCAGCAAATGAATATGCAAACAAGATGGATAAAAAGGAATTGGTTGAGAAGCTCACGACGCTCCTTGGAACATCTGCCGACGACGCGGTAGTTCCAAATGTCGCTGCAACATTCATTGAGCTTGTTAAACTTTCAAATTTCGATGGCAGTCCTTCAAAAAAGAAGCCGAAGGCTGAGCCGGCACCAGACGAGCATGAAAGCGAAGAACACACCCAACGTTCTCAGTCAGGTTTGAAGATGGGAATTTCTTACACAATCAATCTCAATCTTCCTGCAACCACAGAGGTGGAAGTGTTCAACGCAATCTTCAAAAGTCTCAAGGAGCACATTTTGGGTGACCACAAATGAAGTCAGCCGACCAATTAAAGATTTTCGGGATGCAGAATCTCCTTCTGGAATCTGATCTCGCAAAGCTTGAACAGTCCGGCATTGAAATCGGCCACTCCAAGACGTTGAAGAAGGACGAAGTCGTAGATATTGAACTCTTCGACAGAGACATTCGTCAGCAAGCAAGGAAAATGGCCGATTTCTACGTTTTGTATTACTGCCTTGAGAACACCGTTCGCAGATTAATTTCAGAGAGCTTGACCGCAAAGCATGGAGCAGGCTGGTGGCAGATAGCAGTTTCAGAAGCCATTAGGACGGCGGTTACAGACAAGCAGCAAAAAGAGAAAGAGTCCGTTCTTTCAATTAGGTCCGAAGACCCATTGTCGTATACAAATTTCGGTGAGCTCATCGTAATCATGGAAGCAAATTGGGACTGCTTTTCTGATACGATTCGGAGTCGCAAGGCAATGCAGCAAACTCTTTCACAATTTAATTTGATTCGTAACGTGATTGCTCACAGTTCTGAACTTTCAGAGACGGATGTTACGCGGCTGAAATTGCTGATTCAGGATTGGCTGACAATCCAAACTTAGTGGGCTGCAGCTCCGTTAGGAGCGAAATCTTTTTAGAATCCCACGCCACAAACTTCCCAGCCCTGTCGGGGCGGCATATTCCGCTCCTGACGGAGCTTGAAACGTTGTTTGATTTTGGATGCTAAAACTATGCCGCGCCTGACGGCGCTGAAAATGAATCCCAACGGGATTCAAATCCATCAGCCCCGGGTTGGCGGTCCGCGCCGGCAGGCAATCCGTGCCGGATGGGCCGCCAGCGCCTACCCTGGGAAACCGTCCCCAAATTCATCAACGCTCAAGGCGCTGACTGGCCGCCCTGAAAATAGCCCAGCCATTCATGGCTGGGATTCGTGGCGCGCCATTTTCCCAAGTCCCGGAGGGGAACAAAGAACCGTTCTGCCGTCCCTCGCGGGACTTTTAATTTGATGGACGCTTGACCCAGTCATAAATGGCTGGGCTATTTTCATCCGGTTGTTCGTCGTCTCGGTTCGCCGCTCCGGCCGGAGCAAAATCTTTGCAGCCGCCCGCGCCACCCCATTCCCCCAGCCACGGCGGGGTGCCTGCCGGAATCGAGAAATGCCCTGCCGGACCGGCGGCAGCGGTGCCGGATTTGGAAAACGAGATGCCGGACTCGCCAGTTGGCCGGTGGGAATCAACTTTTTGCCTGCCGGTCCTGAAAATGGGCTGCCGGATAGCACAAAATGCCTGCCGGATTTGGAAACAGGTCTGCGGGGAAGGAAAGTTCACCTGCCGGGCTCGAAAAAAAGGTTGCCGGAAACCGGTTGTCAGTGGTCAAAAGGCGGCCGCACGCGGCGTATGGAAAAATGCGGGAATTTTTTAATGCAGCCGGAAAAAAGCTGTGCCCGGCGCATTGGTGATCAGCACCCCGAAGGAGGAAATTCCGTTGCTGGCGGTCACCGGGGCGTTGCCATTGGGGGCGTTGGTGACCGCATACGGCACACCATTGGTCACGGTCGTCCAATTGGCGGAAGTCAGGTCCGTGGACATTTGCAAATTATAGTTCGTCGTCGTCGCCTGCCAGAACAGCAGGGGGAGGCCATTTAGCAGGGTGATGCCCAAGGTGGTGGTGGGTGCGGGCGCAAGGGTCAGCGTGGCCACGCGGCTGGTCACGCTGCCAAACGAATTGCTGACGCTGACTTGATAGGTGCCTTGGTTCGGGTAACTCGCATGGGGAATGTTCAGCGCGCAATTGGTGGCGCCGTTCAGGGAGCTGCCATTGAAAAACCACTGGTAGTTCAACGCGCTGATGCTGGGCGCGGCGACCACCGCGAAGGCCGTGTCGGCCGGGTTGCTGACCACCACCGATTGCGGCTGGGCGGAAATGGCTGGCAGATAGCTGGTGTCATTCACGAAGACGGGTCCCAGCGCCATGTTGCTCGCATCAAAACCATTCGCGATGGCGTGGAAAACCACCGTGGAAATATTGTTGGTGGCGGAAGTGATGCCGATGAAAGCCGCTTTATTCCCGGCGGAGCCCACGGAAAAACTTCCCAGCAGATTACCCTGGCTGTCGTAGGCCGTGACGCTGCAGGTGAAGGGGAAGCCAAGATCCGCTTCCATTTGGGCGCCGGCGGCGTTGACCGGCGAGGCGAAATGCACGGTAATATCATTGCCGCCCTGAATGACGTTGCCGGTGATGCCGCCGGACGAGACGGCATAGGAATTTTGATTCCACAACAAGGCGGTGCCCGGCGCGAAAAAGCCGTTCCAGCCATTGCCTTGATCGACCCGCGAGAGATTTTTTGACGAAACCGTGGCGCCCAAGGACAGCGCGCTGGCGACGTTGACGGAGATCGGCTGGGGATCGCCGTAATACCAGCCGAATTCGTCACCCGCCGGGCCGGTCTGCGCCCAATCGACCTCATCATTGGCGCCAAGGGCGGCGGGACTGCCAGCGGAAGCAACTTGCGCCACCGCGGGATTCGCGCCGGCTAAAAATAGCGCCGCGCCGCAGGCGATGCCGGTAAAAATATGTCCAAAAATCCGTTTCATACAATCAGGCGTTTAATTCGCGGCAATCAACATTGCCGTTTGCCATCACGACTCGGTCCCACCAAAAGGCGAGGCGTTGTCTGCTGAGTTAGCTTTAGCATCAGTCACGCCAAAAAATCGGCAGCCGGGAAATTTTCCGGGTGATGCAGAAGCCAACTATAAGCTTGGAACCGTGCCGCCGCCATGGGGTCTAATCCTATCAGTGTTTCTACCAACGAATTTATTTCTCGCAGGCGATCGGAGATGATTGCGCTTTGTTCCAATTGTGGGTGGTAAATGTCTGTTTTATGGAAACTGACTGGCATCGGATAAAACCGGCAAAACTTTATAACTTTTTTTGCGCCGATGAATCAGTCCCAAAGTCAAACGCAACAGATCATCTCGGCGGCGACCTCGGCTTGCGCAAAAAACCGTGCCCCATTTACCGGCTTGTTACCGCGCTTTTCTCTGTTACCTTTCGCTGCTCAATTGTGACCACAACCCAGGAAATCCAGCGGCGGCGGACGTTCGCCATCATTTCGCATCCCGACGCGGGCAAGACCACGTTGACGGAGAAGCTCCTGCTTTACGGCGGCGCGGTGCAACTCGCCGGTTCCGTGACCGCGCGCAAAAACCAGCGCGCCACCACGAGCGACTGGATGGAGCTGGAAAAAAAGCGCGGCATCTCGATCAGCTCGACGGTGCTGCAATTTGATTACGACGGCTATCGCCTCAACCTGCTCGACACGCCCGGTCACAAAGATTTTTCCGAGGACACCTATCGCGTGCTCACCGCCGTGGACGCGGTGGTCATGGTGATTGATTCCGCGAAAGGCATCGAGCCGCAGACGCGCAAACTGTTTGAAGTCTGCCGTCAACGCGGCGTGCCGATCTTCACGTTCATGAACAAGTGCGATCGGCCGATGAAAAATCCGTTGGAGCTGATTGACGAACTGGAGCGCGTGCTCGGCATCGGCGCGTTCCCAGTGAACTGGCCGATCGGCAACGGTCCGGAATTTCAAGGCATCTACGACCGGCAAACGAAGACGATGCACACGTTCGAGCGCGTCGTGGGCGGCAAACATCGCGCGCCCGTCGTTGTCGGCGGACTGCACGACCCGGAAGTGCGCGGCAATTTGAGCGACGCGGAATTTGCCAAGACGCTCGAAGAATTGGAGATGCTCGAACTCGCCGGCGAATCCTTTGACGAAGCCGCCGTGCTCGCGGGCAAAACGACGCCGGTATTTTTCGGCAGCGGCGTGAACAATTTCGGCGTGCAGCTTTTGCTCGACGGTTTTCTTAAACATTCGCCCGCGCCAAAATCGCGCGTGATGGGCGGCATTGAGATCGCGCCGGAAAATCCCGCGTTCAGCGGCTTCATTTTTAAAATTCAGGCGAACATGGACCCCAAGCACCGCGACCGCATCGCATTCATCCGCGTTTGCTCGGGAAAATTTGATCGCGACATGACCGTGCATCATTCGCGCTCGGAGAAAAAAGTTCGCCTTTCCAGTTCGCACAAACTTTTTGGCAACGAACGCGAGACCGTGGACGAGGCATATCCCGGCGATGTCATCGGTCTCGTCGGCCACGACAGCTTTGGCATCGGCGACACGCTGACGACCGATCCAAAAATTCTCTACAAGGAAATCCCGCGCTTCACGCCCGAGGCATTTTCGTATCTGCACAATCCGAACACGGGAAAATACAAACAATTCCGCCAGGGCCTCGACCAACTTTTGCAGGAAGGCGTCATCCAGGCGTTGTATCTGCGAAATTCTTCGATCAAAACTCCTTTGCTCGCGGCGGTCGGCCCGCTGCAATTCGAGGTCGTGCAGTTCCGCCTCGAAAGCGAATACGGCGCGGAATCGCGCCTCGAAGCCGCGCCGTGGAGCGTCGTGCGGTGGCTGCCGACCGATATTACCGAAGACGCGCTGGACGCGTTGTCGCTGCCGACCGGCGCGAAGCTCGCCTACGATCTCGGCAAGAATCCCGTCGTGCTTTTCCAAAACGAGTGGTCGGCGAATTATTTCGGCGAGACGAACAAAAACACGCCATTGTCGGCGTTGCCGGTGCAGACTGCGAAAGAATAATTTAATGCCCACCCTCATTTCCGCCTCTGAAATCACCGTGCGTTACAACGACCGCATGGTGCTCGACTCGACCACGATCGGTATTCAGGAAGGCGAACGCCTCGGCCTCGTCGGCCGCAATGGCGCGGGCAAGACGACTTTTTTGCGCATCCTCGCCGGCTTGCAGCAGCCCGACAGCGGCGTGGTCGCCCGCCAAAAAGATCTGGTCGTCAGCTATCTGCCGCAGGATTTCATGCTCGATGCGAGCAAGAATGTGGTTGAAAACATTCGCGACGGCGCGAAGCCGGTTTTGAATTTGATCGCCGAATTTGAATCGCTGCCGCACGACTCGAAACGGCACGCCGATCTGGAGCATCACATCCAGGTGCTCGAAGGCTGGACGCTGGATCAACGCATCGAAATCGCGATGGCGCATCTGAATTGTCCCGCCGCCGACCGCAACATCGACACGCTTTCCGGCGGCGAAAAGCGGCGCGTGGCGATGGCGCGGGCGATTGTCTCCAATCCCGATTTTCTGATTCTCGACGAACCGACGAACCATCTCGATCCGGAATCCATCGAGTGGCTCGCGGAATTTCTCGAGGAATTCCACGGCTCCTTTTTGGTCGTCACGCACGATCGCTATTTTCTCGACCGCGTCGTCAAGCGCATGATCGAGTTGTCCGACGGAAAATTTTTCTCGCACGACGGCAACTACACGGAATACCTGCTCGCGAAAGCCGAACGCCAGTCCGCCGACGCGACCGTCGAGCACAAGCGCCAGATGTTTCTGAAAAAGGAACTCGCTTGGGTGCGCCAAGGTCCGCGCGCGCAACGCAGCAAACAAAAAGATCGTTTTGAGCGTTATTACGATGAAGCCGCGAAGTCCGGGCCGGTGATCGAAGAAGACGTGGAGCTGGTCATTCCGCCGCCGCCGCAGCTCGGCAATCGCACGGTGGACGTAGCCGATTTGGGCATGACCATCGGCGGCAAAAAATTATTTTCCAACTTCACTTTCAGCTTTGCGAACGGCCAGCGCATCGGCGTTTGCGGGCGGAACGGTCTCGGCAAAACGACGATGCTCAAGGCGATCATCGGCCAGTTGCCGCCGACCGAAGGCACGGTGAAAACCGGCCAGCTCACGAAATTTAACTACGTGGATCAAGGCCGGTTGCAATTGAACGAAGACCGCACGGTGCTCGATGAAGTCGCCGACGGCACGGAATTTGTGCAATGGGGCGACGTGAAAATTTCCGTGCGTTCGTATTTGAAGCGCTTTTTATTTTCGGACGACCGCATCCTGACGCTCGTGAAAAAATTGAGCGGCGGCGAACGCAGCCGTTTGCTGCTCGCGCGCATTTTGAAAAGCGGCGGCAACTTTTTGATTTTGGACGAACCCACGAACGATCTCGACCTGCCGACGCTGCGCGTTTTGGAAGAGGCGTTGGTGGCGTTTCCTGGCGTCGTGCTGGTGGTGAGCCACGATCGCTATTTTCTAAATCGCGTCTGCACGGACATTCTCGCTTTTGAAGGCGACGGCAAAATCGCGCACAGCGTCGGCGACTACGATTATTACCTGGAGAAAAAACAGCGCGCCGTGCAATTGGCCGCCAAACAAAGCGCCGCCATTCTTGCGACCAACAAAGCGGCGGCGCTCGCCAAAGAAGCGGCGGCTTCCAAGTCCAACAAAGCGCGCAAACTTTCCTTCAAAGAAACGCGCGAATTGGAGGGCATTGAGGAGCATATTCGCACCGTGGAAGCCGACGTGGCGCGCATCGAAGGCTTGTTCGCCGATCCGGAATTTTTCCGCAAACACGCCGCGCAAGTGCACCAACTCACGGCCGAACTTGAGGCGGCGAAAGCGATGGTTCCGAAACTTTACGCCCGCTGGGAAGAGCTCGAAGCCATCAAATCCGCAAGCGAAACAAAATCGCCGGCGGCTTGACTGACGTGAAAGACCGCGAGGCAAACTTGCGCGCGCGCCGGATCGTTCAGGCAAAGTGCGCCTTGGCCAATGCGCGGTGACGGCTCGCCCTTGAGTTGGACGGGAAATTTCTTTTCCACGGCGCGCGCAAATTCTGGGAAATTTTCAAAGCCGGCGGCGCGAATTTTCTTGAGTCCGAACAATTCAAAAACTCCGCGGCTGCCGGGCGCGACGTGCTTCATCAATTCCACCGTCACGCGGCCCATCGTGTAGCGTGGATTGATTTCCACGATCGGTTTGAGCCGGACTTTTTCATCCGCATCACGATAAGCAAAAGCGTCAATGCCGAGCGGACCGGAAAAATTCGCGCGGCGCAATTCTTCTTCCAGCAACGCAAAAATATCCGCATAAATCGCGTGCAGCCGTTGCGCGATGTCCGGCGGTTCGGGAAACAGTGCGATCAAATTCGCCGGAATTTTTTTCTGATGTCCAGGCAGCGCCACATTGGCCTGAAACTGGCCGCGCGCGTCGTTGATCAAGCCCGTGTAGCCGCAAAGCTTCAAGCCTTCGTCCGCCATTTCCAGTTGCACGGAAAAATCCAGCACGCGTTCCAGCCACGGCTCGACGACCAGTTGTTTTTTATTCTCGACCGCGTTTAGAATCCAGCGCCGCTGTGTTTCCAAAATCTCCGGCTCGAACAAGCGCAGCGCGTTGCTGCCCGCGAGGCCGAGCGATTCCTTGATGACAACTTTGTGATGGCCGCGCTGACGAATTATTGCAACCGCGTCGAGCGCTTCGGCCAAAGAATTCACCGCCACGCCGACTTCATTTTTCGTGCAGAGCCATTCAGCCGTAGCAGCCGACGTAAGAAGGCTCTGACTCATGCTACGAGCTAAAACTTTTCCCAACAACTGCGCACTCCACGTTTTTGAATAAAATTTTGCTATTTCCGGATTAAAGCTTCCGCTCGTGGCGCGTTTCTCACCCGTAAGATTGGCGAAAATCGGTGCGAACAATTCCACGCCGTCCGGTCCCCAGGCCCACGGACGCAGACGGCCAAGCTTTCTTTGCGCCAGATTTTGTGCTTCGGAAAATTCCAAAAATTCCGGCAGCGCAAATCCCGCCTGCTTGATGCCGCTCAAAAATTCTACCGACGGTTTTCCATTCACCAAAACGATGTCGTCCTGCCGACACAAAAACTGCGGCAGGTTCGCGAGGTCGCGCGCGAGCTGCGCCTGATGCTTGGTGGGATTGAACGATTTGCCGTGCGCGATGCGCGCTTCGGCGAACGGATTGAATACAAAAACATTCGGCGTGCGGCCTTTGGATTGCGAAAAAACATCCAGCTCCGCGATGAATTGCGCGTCGAGTCCCGCCGCTTTGCGGCCGGCAACATTCAGCGTGATGCCTTTGGCGCGCTGCGGCGACAACGGAAATTTCAACTGGCGGCAGAACGCTGCCCAGTCGCTCTCGCCCGGATTTTTCCAGCGGCGGAACCATTTCAGGCCGTAGGCGACGTGGCCGATTTCGTCGCGATAAATTTTTTCGAGCAGTTGCGACGTTTCATTATCGCCAATGCTGGCAAAGCCTTTCGCGTAGTGCCGCGCGAAATCCAGATTCGCCTGCTCGAACGTCAGGCACAGGCTGGAAACGTAGTCCATCGGATTTTCCATCACCGAAACGGAGCGCCAAAAATAGCCACTGACGGGCAATTCGCCGAAGTGGATGCCGCAATCTTTCATGCGCGCGAGGTAAAGCTGCGTGTGCTCCTGTTCGTCCTTGAGCGTCTGGAAAACGCCTTTGCGAAACGCGGCGGGCGCATCGGGAAAACGCAGGAGCACCAGCGCCATCAATTCGGTGGCGAGCAATTCGTGGTTCGCGAAAAAATGGAGCAGCTTGCCGCGCTCGCGCGACTGCTCGAGATTTTTTGTGCCGGGAAAACTGTCGCGCGCCTCGCCGGTGGCCTTGAACTTTAATTCCGCCGGCCGGCCGGGCGCGGCGGGCGTTAAGAAAGCGGCACCGGGATGCTCGTCGGAAATTTCCGCCGGCCGCAGGAGTTTTTCCTCCAGCGTCGTGGCGAATAAAATGCGTTCGGCAAATTCACGCAGTTCCATCGGCGGCGGGAGCGGCAGGTTTTTTCGACGGATGCAGCGGCTCGTTGATGCGATACGGCTTGAGCGCGGCGTAAATATTTTTGGCCAGGCCGGACTTCGCGAAGCCGACTGCTTTCGCGCCCTTCATTTTGAACATCCGCTCAAAATCCGCCGCCGTGTAATGTTGCACGACGGGATAATGCATGAAATTTTTCAGCACTTCCGCGCGATGGTTGGCGATGATGTCCGTGGTGATCAAAACAAAATGCAGATGGCTTTTGCTCCGGCTCAACGCGTCGCGGCCAATCAGCAGCAGCTTGGCTTCCAGCGCCTGCGCGAACAATTCCTCGACCGGATCGGCTGAAATTTCGTCGCTCATCACGCCGTCTTCACTTTAAGTTTATGGCCTTTGAGTTCCGCGCGATTCAATTTCGCGATGATGCCATTCGCGTGTTCGGACGCGACGTCCACAAAGAGATGCCGCTCGCGCACGTCCACCTTGCCGACGACTTTGCCGGGCAGCCCGGTTTCGCCCGCGATGGAATTCACGACATCAATCGGCACGATGCCCATCTCTTCGCCGACGTTCATGTGCAACCGCGTCTGGTTCGCCGGCGTCTTGCGGTCAGGTTTTACCTTCGATCCCGTTTTTACCGCAAAGGCAACGGGCGCGGCAGGCGCGACGGGCGCGGGTTTGACCGATGCCAAAATTTCTTCGTCCGAAAAAGTTTTAACCGTTTCAGATTTAATTTCGACCGGCGGTTTAATTTCCGGCGCGGCCTTGGTCACCGGCGCAGCAGGCGCAATCGGTTTGTCCGGCGGCGGCGTGACAATTTTTGCCGGACGCGGCGCGGCGGGCTGCCACGGCGTGACTTTTTCGGCGGGGCGACTCGGCCCGCGAAAGCTGCTGTCGTCACGCATCGGCCGGTCGTCCTGCCGGCGCGGACGTTCCTCGCGGCGATCATGGTAACGCGGCCGCTCGCCGCGATCCGGCGGCCGGCTGTCGCGATAATCTGGACGCTCTTGACGCGCGGGCGGCGCGGAAATTTCCGGCTTTGCAGCAGCTTCTTCGCCGCCACCTTTGAGCATGTGAATCAAAGCCGACGCGATGTCGGTGGAGTTGAACCCTTCCTCCAGGAGGCGTTCGATGAGGTGATCTTGTTTCTTGAATTCTCCCGCCGTCAACGTGGCACGCAGCTTGTCCAAAAACACACTCGCGCGGGCCTCATGCACTTCATCCGCCGTTGGGATTTTGCCGCGCTGAATGCGCATGTTGGTGAAGCGCTCGATGTTGCGGATCGCAAACAATTCGCGGCCGGAAACAAACGTGATCGCGCGACCGGTGCGGCCGGCGCGACCGGTGCGGCCGATGCGATGCACATAATCTTCGCCGTCGTAAGGCAGGTCGTAGTTGAACACGACCTGCACGTCGTCCACGTCAATGCCGCGCGCGGCGATGTCCGTGGCCACGAGAAATTCGAGGCCGGACTTGCGAAATTTATTCATCACGCGATCGCGTTGCGCCTGGTTCATGTCGCCGTGCAAACGGTCGGCCATGTAGCCTTGCGCTTCGAGCTGATCCACGAGATCGTCCACCATGCGCTTGGTGTTGCAGAAAATAATTCCCAGCTTCAGATCGTGCAGGTCAATCAGCCGCGTCAGCAAATCCATTTTGTAGCGGCGATCCACTTCGTAATAAATTTGTTCGACCGTCGGCACGGTCATTTCCTTCTGCTCGATTTTGACGTTTTCGGGATCGCGCGAATATTTTTCGATCAAATCGCGGATCGGGCGCGGCATCGTGGCGGAAAAGAAAACCGTCTGCCGTTCCTTCGGCGCATCTTTCAAAATGGTTTCGATGTCGTCGCGGAAACCCATGTTGAGCATCACGTCGGCCTCGTCGAGAATGACCATCTTGATCGTGTCCAGCCGCAACGTCCCGCGCCGCATGTGATCCATCACGCGGCCGGGCGTGCCGATGACGATTTGCGCGCCCTGCCGCAGGCCGAGAAACTGGCGCTCATAAGATTGGCCGCCGTAAATCGGCAGCGCCGTGATGCCGCGTTTGAAAAAGGCGAGTTTGTGAACTTCCTCGGCCACCTGCACCGCGAGTTCGCGCGTGGGGCACAAAATCAAAATTTGCACCGCGCGCAAGGTGGGCACGACCTTTTCAATCGCCGGAATCGCGAAGGCCGCCGTCTTGCCGGAGCCGGTCATGGACTGGCCAACAATGTCCTTGCCGGTCAGCAGCACCGGGATGGCGGCGGATTGGATCGGCGAGGCCTGCTCGAAGCCGAGTTTATCAATGGCCTTCAGGATTTCGGGCGACAGGCCGAGTTCGGAAAATAGTTTTGTGCTCATGCGTTTGGTCTTTGCGACGGATGGAAGATAACCGAAAATCGCGGGCAAAGAGAGCTAAATCTTGGCGGGAAAACGATTGCGTCGCGTGACTAAACAATCTCCACCGGACATTTCGGCAGCGCGTCGAGAAAGGCCTGGCCGTATTGCTTCGTCAAAATCCGGTTGTCCAAAACCACCACGATGCCCGTGTCCGTTTTTGTGCGGATCAAGCGGCCGACGCCCTGGCGAAATTTCAAGATCGCCTCGGGCAAAGAGAATTCGCCGAAGGAATTGCCGCCGCGTGCTTCAATCGCCTCGATGCGCGCCTCAATCAGCGGATGATCCGGCACCGCGAACGGCAGCCGCGTGATGATGACGTTGCTCAACGCCTCGCCGGGCACATCCACGCCCTGCCAAAAACTGTCCGTGCCGAACAGCACCGAGTTCACGTCATCCTTGAATTTTTCCAGCATCGTCGAACGCGGCGTGCCGGTGCCTTGCACAAAAAGCTCCAGACCCAGCTCGTGAAAAAACGGCTGCATCCGGTCGGCGACTTCTTGCATCAATTTGTAGCTCGTAAATAAAACGAATGCCTTGCCGTGCGTCTGCCGGACGAAATGTTCGATCCAATGAATCAACGCATCGGCGTAACCGGCCTCGCGCGGATCGGGCATTTTTTTGACGGTGAACAATTTCATCTGCCGTGCGTAATCAAACGGCGTGCCGACTTGCAACTGCGCGGCGGATTCGCAGCCGACGCGCTTGGCAAAATAATTTAATCCGCTTTGCTTGGCTGCCGGTTTCAATCGGGAATTTGAAGTTTCCGATTTGAGATGGGCGGAAGTCGCGAGCGTCGCGCTCGTCATGATAATGCTTGTGTCACTCTCGAACAACCGCCGCCGCAAATAATCCGCCACATCCACCGGCGCGGCATTGAGCGAGAGATGGCGCTGCGATTTGCCGCCGCGTTCCACCCAATAAACATGGTCGTCCGCGCCCTGGCTCAAAAATTCCGCGACCTCCACTTTCAACTCGCCGAGCCGCCGGTTGCACTCGACCAATTCCTGGCCAATGTCTTTGTCGTCGCTTAGTTTTATCAACTCACTGACGGCTTCGCGCAATCTTTGAATCGGCAACGTCAGATTATCTTTCACCAATTCCGCGCGGCGAATTCTTAATTCCGTCCACGCGCGTTTGCGGCCGCCGTGCTCGCCGCCAAATTTTGGTTTGGCGTTCGCCGAAATCTCTTCGCATGCCGTCTCGACGTTCTCGAAAAATTTGTCGGACTCGCTCAGAATATCCGCGACGAGTTTCACCGCGTTGCCTTTGCGCAACGTCGCCAACAAACCTTTTTCCGTGCGCGGATTCCACAGCCGGTTCAACGAATAACGCACCTGTCCGCTCGACACGCTCAGGCCGATGTGCCGCGACGCCACGCTTTCCATCGTGTGCGCCTCGTCGAAAATTACGAAGTCATTTTTGAAAAGAATTCCGCCTTCCATCTCTTCGTCCACGCCGCCGAGCAGCGTGAAAAAAAGCGTGTGGTTCAAAATCACCACGTCGGCCGACAGGATGCGGTTGCGCACGCGCTGAAAAAAACAGACGTCATGATCGCGCGCAAAATCCGATTGATGCCCGCACGTTTTCGGCGAGCACAATCCGCGCTCCGAACAAACCTGCGCCCAGACTTTCGGGTCCGGCTCGATGGAAAAATCCGACAGGCTGCCGTCCTTCGTCGTCTTCGACCATTCATAGATGCGCTGCAATTCCTCGGCTTCGGACGAGGTGAATAAATTTCCGCTCTGCTGCATCGCCTTTTGCAGCCGCCGCGTGCAAAGATAATTTGCACGGCCCTTCAACATCGCGTAACTGAACTTCACCGGCTCCGGCAGCGAGCCCAAAACCGCCGTCAACATCGGCAGGTCTTTTTCGGTGAGCTGCTCCTGCAAATTGATCGTGTGCGTCGAGATGATGGCTTTCTTGCTTTGCGAAACGGCGAACAAAATGGCCGGGATCAAATACGCGAGCGATTTGCCGACGCCGGTGCCGGCCTCGACCGCAAGGTGTTCGCGGTTCTGCAATGCGCGCGCCACGGCCACGGCCATTTCCTGCTGCTGCGGACGGAATTCAAAATTGCTCGCCTTCGACAAAATGCCGCTCGACGAAAAAATTTCCGACACGCGGGAAATCAAATCGGCGCCGACCGGCTGCAGTTCAGAAATGGAAATCATTTCACCGTCAGACTACTCAACTGCACCCGCAGTGCCGAACTTTTTCCCGGCGCGAGGGAAATTTTGTTCTGTTTCACGTTGCCGGATTCCACGCAGACCATCTTTTTGTGTTCGGCGGGATCAAAATCGTCCGGCAATTTCTGCGTCGTCCATGGATTCCAGACCACGGTGGATCGGGAATTAAATTTCTCCACGCGAAGGGTGCGTTTGAGATTTTCATCGCGGATTTCCACGGTGGCCGGGGTGTCGGCGTAAGTGCGATTGGTCTCGCGGTTGACGCGGATCGGAAAAGTTTCCGCCGGCCGGGGCACGCCGTTGTCGCCCTCGGCAAAATTCAGATACGCCGCGCCTTCCAAGCCGTGAATGCTCACCGCGCCGATATCGCCGACGTTAAAATACGTGTGCAGGCAGTTTTCGATTTCCAGCGGCTCGTCGCAGCCGTCGTTCGCGGCGGTGAGTTCCATCGTGAGCGTGTCGGCGACGGTGACGCTGAATTCCGTGCGCAGATTTTTCCACGCGTCGCGGCCGGGAATTGGCGGCAACGCAAACTGCACCGTCACTTTGCCGTCGGGCGTCACGGACGTTTTCACCAACTGCCATTCGGTGATGCGCGCAAAACCGTGCGACGGTTCGCCGTCGCGGTTGCCGAACCAAGGGAAACAGATCGGCACGCCGCCGCGGATGCCTTTGCCGCTTGCGAAATGACTTTTTGCGCTCAGGAAAATCAGCGGCGGCTCGCCATTTTTTTGGAAGTGTGTCACGTGCGCGCCATGCAGATAAATTTCCGCCGCGCTCCACGGCGTTTTAATTTTCACGGCTGGCAACCCGCCGCGGCCAGCGACAATTTCAAGGTGGCCCGCGATCGCGTGGCGCTGGAGTTTTTCACAAACAAGATTGGTTTGCATAAAGCAGATGCCAGACGATTCCCGGCAATTATTCAAGGCCAATTATTTTATTCGTGCAGAATTTCTTCCTCGCCCGCCGCCGCCTCGACTTTGCTGAGGACCGGTTCGCGGCCGGCTTCCTGCAATTGCAGATGTTTGCGGAAGAGAAATGTTCCCACCGGCGTCACCATCGCCATGCAGCCGATCAGGAACCACATGAATTCGGGATTGCGCGGGCCGGTCTCCGGACAATATTTTTCCAGCAGCCAGCCGGAGAGGCCGCCGACGCAAAATTTTCCCAGAAAAAACGGCAGCATCGAAAGCGCCATGTAGGACGCCTCCTGACCTTTGGGCGCAATGGCGGCGGCGTATTCGTAAAGGCGCGGCGACCACAGCGCTTCGCCCAATGACAGCAGCACGATGAAAAAGAAAATCGAGATGTAAAGCGGGTTGACCGGCCCGGCGACACCGAGCCACCCATGCACCACAAAATTTCCGAGCCAGCCGTCGGCCAGCGGCTGGAACCACGCGGGCGGCAGCGCGATGAAAAAAACCGAGGTGGCGGAGACGAAGCTGCCGACCGTGACCATGCGATACGCCGAAATTTTTTGCGTGAGCGCGCCACAGATCGGCACCAGCACGACGATCATTGCCGAGTTCAAAATGCCGCTCAAATGCGCGAATGGCGCGCCGTCGCCGAGTTCGCGGATGCCGTATTTGGGGAATGTGAACGCGAGCTGATAAAAAATCATCCGCACGCCGACGACGAGCGTCATGAACAACAAAAACCGGTAGAACGCTTTTTCCCGCCAGAGGCCCGCGAAGATGCGGCCGGTTTTTTTCAGGGTCTCGGCGATTCCCGCAAACGGTGGCTTTTGGCCCGGTTGGCCGCCGTTGTTTTTTTGGCCGTTGATCACCACGCCAGATTCCGTCATCTCCACGCCGTCGCGCATGAACGCCCAGATCAAAATCAGTCCGGGCACGGTGAAGACCACGCTCAACAAAATCAGCACGCGGTAGGTGCTCAGTTCCGTTCCCAAAAATGGCAGCGTCCACAGCCCATGTTCGCCCATGCCGTGCGCGCCGCGCAACCGGTCGAAGATCACGTCGCCGACCGCGTAGCCGAGATTCATCAGCGCATAATAAAGCGCGAACGCCACCGAGCGTTGCGCGGCGTTGGTGTATTGTTTGCACGCCGCCGCCATGACGGGAATCATCAGTGCGATGCCCACGGCCTGCGGATACAGGCCAAATGGCAGCGCGATCCAGCGGTCCGCGCTCAAGGCCATGATGGTGCGCGACACGAGGCAAATGGTGAAGCCGAGCAGAAACGTCCGGCGGATGCCCAGCGCATCCGTCAGCGAGCCGACCAGCACGGTGATGAGCGTCATGATCGCCGACCAGCTCGCGATCATGCCGCCCGCTTTCACATCGTTGAAGCCGAGATCGGACGAAAGCCACAAACTCAAGACGCTCGCCGCGCCGACCTTGTAGGCGAGGTTTTCCATGATGTAGGCGGCATAGACGATCCACAGCTCGCGCGGCGCGGCGGCCATCATGGTGAACTTGTTCAAAAACTTTTTGAACTTGGAGCCGGACACGATGGTTGGTTCGTTCATCTAAAAAATGGGTTCAATCTGCGCCTTGTCGGGGCGAGAATAAATCCATCTGCGGCGGCGGGGCGAGACTTTTTAATTTTTCGCGATCCTGCTGGCGGCGCGCCTGGCGCACGTTGCCTTCCGGCGTGAGTTCGGATTCTTCGAGGTTGGACAAAATCTGTTTCGCGCGTTCCAAAACTTCCTTCGGCACGCCCGCGAGCCGCGCGACTTGGATGCCATAGCTTTTGTCCGTGCCGCCTTCGACAATTTTGCGCAAGAAAACAATCTGGTCGTGCCACTCGCGCACGGCGACGTTGAAATTTTTGAGGCGCGGCAAGCGCGCGGCCAGCTCGGTCAATTCGTGATAATGCGTCGCGAACAAAGTTTTCGCGCCGACCTGATTATGCAGAAATTCCACGATGCTCCAGGCGAGCGAGAGACCGTCAAACGTGCTGGTGCCGCGGCCGATTTCGTCCAGCACGATGAGGCTGCGCGCCGTGGCGTTGTTCAAAATATTCGCCGTCTCAGTCATCTCGACCATGAAGGTGCTTTGCCCGCGCGACAAATCATCGCTCGCGCCGATGCGGGTGAAAATACGATCCACCAAATCAACGCGCGCTTCGGCGGCGGGAACAAAACTGCCGGTGTGCGCGAGCAGCGCGAGCAGCGCGACCTGCCGGATGTAAGTGGATTTGCCCGCCATGTTCGGCCCGGTGATGAGCGCGATCTGCAATTCTGCGTTGAATCCCGTGTCGTTCGGCACGAAACGTTCCTCGACGAGTTGCTGTTCCAAAACCGGATGCCGGCCGTCGCGGATTTGCAGCACGCCTTCATCGGAAATTTTCGGGCGGCAATAATTGTGCAGCCGCGCGGTTTCGGCGAATGACGCGAGCACGTCCAATTGCGCCAGCGCACTCGCGGTCTGCTGGATTTTTGGCAACTGACCCAAAATTTCCTCGCGCACGCGCTGGAAAATTTCGTATTCCAGTTTCACACTGCGTTCTTCCGCGCCGAGGATTTTTCCTTCCATCGCCTTTAATTCCGGCGTGATAAAACGCTCGCCGTTCGCCACGGTCTGCTTGCGATGGTAATGCGCCGGAACTTTGTCGAGATTCGACTTGGTGACTTCGATGTAATAGCCGAAGACCGAATTGAACCGCACTTTGAGCGATGAAATTCCGGTTGCGATAATTTCATCCGCCTGCAATTTGGCGATCCAATCCTTGCCGCCGCGCTGCGCGGTGCGCAGTTCATCGAGTCCGGCGTCGAAGCCGTCGCGGATCATGCCGCCTTCTTTGATCGGCAGCGGCGGTTCCTCGACGATGGCGCGGGAAATAATTTCGACCAAGTCTGGTGATTCAGCCATCTGCAAATTCAATTCCGCAAGTAAATTTCCCACGCCACCCGGAGTTTTTTCTTCGTGAATCAAATTTTCAATTCGCGGTGATTTCTGTTCCACGGCAACTAAAATTTCCTTCAGCGCGGGAATCTGTTCGAGCGCCAGGCGCAGCGCGACCAAGTCGCGCGCGTTGCCGCTGCCGGAACTCAGGCGGGCGAGGGTGCGTTCGAGATCGCGCACTTTGGCGAGCTGCTGACGCAATGCGTCGAGACCAAAAGTGTTTTCAATGAGCGTTTGCACCGCGGCCTGACGCTGGCGAATCGGCTCCGCTTTCGCAAGCGGTTGCGAAAGCCAATGGCGCAGCAAGCGCGCGCCCATCGGCGTGACGGTTTGATTCAGCGCGCCGTAAAGACTCGCATTGCGCGGGGCGTCGTGATGCTGCGGTTCGAGAATTTCCAGATGCCGCAGCGTCGTGTAATCGAGCGTGAGAAAATCGCTGCGCTGATAAAAGGAAATGCGCGTGAGATGCTTCACGTCGCGCCGCAGGTTTTGCGCGAGATAATGCAGCGCGCCGCCCGCCGCGCCGATGGCGGCGGTTTTGTCTTTCAATCCGAAGCCGTCGAGCGACGCGACTTTGAACTGCTCCTTCACCGTGTAAAACGCGGTTTCCGGCGCAAAGGTCCAATCGTCGTAACCGCTTAAAATTTGAAACGCGCCGCGCAGCAAATCGCGGAGCGCGACCGCCTCGGTGGGGAAAATAATTTCGGCGGGACGCAAACGGTCCAGCTCCGCGAGCAACGCGGCGGCGTTCTCCAATTCGGTCGTGAGAAAATCACCCGTGGTCAGATCGACCAGCGCGAGGCCGAAGATTTTTCCGCGCGGATAAACCGCCGCGAGAAAATTGTTCCGCTCCGCCACGAGCATCCGTTCGTCGAAGTGCGTGCCGGGCGAGAGGATTTGCGTGACCTCGCGTTTGGTCAATTGGCCCGGCCGCGCATCTTCCATCTGTTCACAAATGGCGACTTTGCGGCCGCTTTTCAAAATGCGCGCGAGGTAGCCGTTGGCCGCGTGGTGCGGCAGACCGCACATCGGGACGCCGTTCCGCGCGGTCAACGAAAGATTCAAAACTTGCGCGCCCGTCAGCGCGTCCTCGAAAAACATTTCGTAAAAATCGCCGAGGCGGAAAAGCAGCAGCGCATCTTTCGGCAGTTCACCTTTGATGCGGCGATATTGCGCCATCATGGGCGTGAGTTGGACTTCGGCGGACACGGCGGGCAGGCTAAACAGATTCGTGCGCGATGGCGAAATTTTTCTAAAACTCAGCGGATGGACAAATCTTCAAACCGGCTTACAATTTGTCATACCTATGAAAAAAATCGAAGCCATCATCAAGCCGTTCAAGCTCACCGAAGTCAAAGACGCGCTCAACGAACTCGGCATCCAAGGCATGACCGTCAGCGAAGTCAAAGGCTTTGGCCGCCAAAAAGGTCACACCGAAATCTATCGCGGCAGCGAATACACCGTGGATTTCCTGCCGAAAATAAAAATTGAACTGGTCGTGGCCGACCACCAAAAGGACGCCGCCGTGACCGCGATCATCAAGGCCGCGAAGACGGGCAAAATCGGCGACGGCAAAGTCTTCGTCACCACGATCGAAGAAGCCACGCGCATCCGCACCGATGAAAAAGGCGACGGTGCGATTTAAATTGAATCGCCAGCGCTGCGTCGCGGCATGGCTCGTCGCCGCCGGAATTTTCTGCGGTTGCGCGAACGTGCAAAACACCGTGCCGGCCACGATTGCGCCCACGGACGCCAAAAAAATTGAGCAGCGCAACAACGCGGCCAGCCTGCTCGCGGATTTGCTCGGGGACGAAAAAAATGTCAGCAAGGTGCTGCTCATCAAGCGTCATTCCGACGAACTCGGGCAGCTCATCAAGGCGATTTCCCGGACCAGCGCCGACGGCGCCAAACAATTGGAAACATTGGCGAAAAGCGATCCCGCGTTGAACCTCAAAGCCTTGCAGTTGCCGCCCGGCGAAAAAGCCACGCGCGCGGCCATCAGCCAGACCAAGGAGCATGAATTGCTTTTTAATTCCGGCGAAAATTTTGAATTTTACCTGCTGCTGACGCAGACCGACGCGTTGAGTTACGGTTCGCATCTCGCCAAAATCGCGGCGGAAAATTCCCCGCGCACCGACGAGGCGCGCGCGTTTCATGCGCTTGACCTCAAGCTGGATGATTTGTTCCACCAAGTCGTCGCGCGGATGCGTTCGTTGCCGCCGAAATAAATTTCAGCGCTGCAGCCGCCGCGAAATTTCTGCGGCATAACCTTCGCGGAACGTGGGAAATTTAAAAGCATAGGCGAGTTCCGCCTTAATTTTCAGGTTGGAAACTTTTTTGTTGGTCGCGCCGCGTTTACGGGAAATTTCCCGCTCCGCTGGAACCATGGCCGGCAAGGGCCTTTTCAATTCATCCGCCAGCCATTGAAAAAAATCCCGCTGGCTCACCGGCGCATCGTCCACCGCGTTGTAAATCTCACCCGGCCGGCCATTTTTCAGCGCCGCGATAACGCAGCCGATGACATCATCGCGATGAATCATGTTCAGAAAGCGCGCGCCGTCGCCCTCGAGCCGCGCCTCGCCGTTTAAAAATTGCCGGAACAAGCGGCCGCGCTCCGGCCCGTAAATTCCCGCCACGCGCAAAACGACTGCCGGAAAGTTTTTCGTCTGCGCGGCGGCGCGCAAAACCGTTTCCGTCTCGACCAAAATTTTTGCCGTGGCCGCGTCCGGTTGCGCCGGGCTTTTTTCCGCCACGCAAGAGCCGTCGTTTTGCCCGTAAACACTGGTGCTGCTCGTATAGACAAATTTTTGGGGCGGCGAGCCGGCAAGCCATTCGAGCAAATTTTTTGTCCCGGCGAGATAAACTTCGCGGTAATTTTCGGCGCCGCCGCCGCCGGCGGCGACGCAGTTCACGACCCAGTCAAAATCGCGCGGAAGATTTTTTAGTTCGTTCGGTTTGCAAATGTCGGCGAGGAGCGGCTGGATGCCGGCGGCTTTTAATTCCGCGACCGCGGGCGCATTCCGGCGCACGCCAAAAACTTCATGGCCCTGTCGTCGCAGTTCGGCTCCGAGCGGCAGGCCGACGTATCCGCAGCCGACAATTAAAACGCGCATGGATTTACGATATGCGATTTACGATTTACGCGCCGTGAAATATTTTCAAAGCGCGCACAAATCGTAAATCCCCAGTCAAAAATTTTCAGTCCATCACCGCCGCAAAGCGCAGGCCGCGCGTGCTGATGCGCAGTTCGGAAAAATTGAATTCCGCCATGACCGTCTCGTAAATCAGGACGCCGGTGAGAATGACGTCCGCGCGCAATTTCGGCAGGCCGGGCAGTTCCTTGCGCTGCGCCAACGGCAGGCTCCAAAGGGTTTTCCGGTGCGCGACGATTTGCTCAAACGTCAAAACCGTCTGCTCGATTTTTTCGCGGTCGAAGCGGTCCAGCTTGTGTTCCAACCGCGCGAGAATGCTTGTCGTGCCGCCCGTGCCGACGAGCTGGACCGGTTTGGTTTCCAGCGCCAGGACCGGGCCCAGTTGCGGCTGGACTTCGCCATGGAGAAATTTTCCCAGCCAGTCGCGGCAGGCGGTGAATTCCGCGCGCGTGGGCGGATCGCTGTGCGGAAATTTTTCCATCAGCCGCACGGTGCCGAGCGGAAAACTGTGCGCGAAGTTTTTTTTCGTGCCGTGGCCCAGAATAAATTCCGTGCTGCCGCCGCCGACATCCAGCAGCAGCAACGGCAACGGTGCGAGTTCGGTGTCGGTCGCGACGCCCTGAAACGCCCACTCCGCCTCGCGCGCGCCCGAAATGATTTCGGTGCGCAGGCCGGAGTTGGAATGGATGGCGTGGAGCAGTTCATCCGCATTGATCGCATCGCGGGCGGCACTCGTGGCGATGACGCGGATGCTGGCGGAATTTTTTTCGCGCGCGGTGTCCGCAAATTCTCCGACGGCCTCGGCGGTGCGGGCGATGGGTTCGGGCTGGAGAAGGTGCGTTTCGTAAAAACCTTTGCCCAGGCGCGTCTGCCGGCTTTCTTCATGCACCGGCCGCACTTCGCGACCGCGCACATCCGCCACCAACAGCTTGATCGAGTTGGTGCCGACATCAATGACGGCGCGGCGGACAGGTTCCATCGGCGCAGACGATAGGAAATATCGCCGCGAAAACCAAAAATATAATTGTAACATTTCTCGGCCATTGCATCCGGCGCGGCGGCGGGTAATTTTACGCATGGATCTTTTTCTCTTGCGCCACGGCCTCGCGGGCGAACCTGGCTTGTCCGGCTTTGCGGACGATTCCTTGCGCCCGCTCACCGCCCAGGGCAAACGGCAGCTCCGGAAAATTTCCGCGGCGATGGATAAAATGGATTTGGCCGTTGAACTCATCCTTTCCAGTCCGTTGGTGCGCGCGAAGCAGACGGCGGAGGTTGCGGCCGGCAAATTGAAATTAAAAAAACGCCTCGTGTTCGCGGACGAATTAAAGCCCGGCGGCGATGCCGGAAAGCTGATCCAACGCCTCGTCGCGCTGAAGCCGGCGCCGGCCAATATTTTGCTCGTCGGCCATGAACCCGATTTGAGCGAACTGATTTCGCTGCTCGTCACCGGCAAAACGGACGCCGGTTGCGCGCTCAAAAAAGGCGGCCTGGCAAAATTAGAGGCTGAAAAATTACGCGCGGGAAAATGCGCAACGCTCGCGTGGCTGCTGACCCCGAAGCTGATGCAATTGATACGAGACCGTTAGGGCACTTTGCCTTCACGTGAAAATTCAACCGACGCGGAAGGAAATTTTTTGGATCACCGATTTGCCAAAACTGGTTTGCAGCCGGTCGAGAATTTCTTGGCGGCGATAGCGCACGATTTCGGACAGCCACGCGCTGTTGTCCACCACGACGAATAATGTGCCGTTGCGCACGCCGGCGGGCTGCGCGTGCGCGGTGACGTTCGGGTCAATCAAATCATTCCACACCTTGCCCACCTCGGCCTCGGCGCGGCGGGAATCCAGCTTCAAATCTTTCAGCAGGCCGGGGAGCACCGCGGCGGCGGGCCGCGCGCGGACGGCCCGCGCCGTTTCCGCCGACGTCAGGTCCACGCCGCGCCATTGCGCGAGCACACGCGCGCGGGCGGAAATTTTTGGCTTGGGCGGCACGGGGAAAGCATAATTAAAAATTGAAAATTAAAAATTAAAAACTGCCGCTTTAATTTCGCTAGACAAATCCCGCCGCCGCGCGCGTCATTATGAAAATGCCCGCCGGCCTGGACATCGCACGGCTCTACGACGCACACGCGCAGCCGCTGTTCGCCTTTCTCCTGAATTTCACGCGCGCCGAGGCGGACACGCGCGATCTGCTTCAGGAAATTTTCGTCAAGCTCGCGCGCGAGCCGCAGTTGCTCGCCGGCGTCCGCGAAGAACGCGCGTTTCTCATCCGGCTGGCGCACAATGCGGCGATAGACCTGATGCGCCGGCGCGGCACGCGCGAGAAGACCAGGGAAAATTTTGCCGCCGAAATCATTTCGCCGTTCGCGCCAACGAGCGATCCGGATGAAAAAGTTTTTCGCGAAGAACTGGCAATTGCGCTCGGCGAACTGCCGGAAGAACAGCGCGCCGTCGTGCATCTTAAATTGTGGAGCGAATTGACGTTTGAAGAAATCGCCGCCGCGCTGGACATTTCGCCGAACACGGCGGCCAGCCGCTACCGCTACGGTTTAGACAAATTGCGCGCGCGGCTGCGTCCACTTTACGAGGAAATGAAAAAGGCCGAATGATGAATGATGACATGGAACAATTTGAGCGCCGGTTGTGCCGCCAGTCGTTGCGAGAAATCCCAAAGGCCTGGCGCGCGGAAATTTTAACGGCAGCGCGCGAAACACAAGCCGCCCATTACGCATCGCGCATGGCGCATCGATCTTTTCTCTCAACTTTCAAAAATCAACTCTCAACTTTTTTCTGGCCGCATCCCCAGGCGTGGGCGGGGCTGGCGGCGGTTTGGATTTTGATTTTCGCCGTAAATTTTTCGATGCGCGACGCGGGGCCGGTCGAGACCGTGAAATCCGCGCCGCCCTCGCCAGAAGCGATGGCGGAACTAAAGAAACAGCAGCGGATGTTTGCCGAACTCGTCGGCGCGAGCGTTGCGCCTGACGCCGACCGGCGGAAAATCTTTTTACCCAGGCCACGCAGTGAGCGGACGGAAATTTTAACGGCCTAAATCGGCATAAATTTATGGATGAACAACCGAAAAGCATCTGGAAAAGATCACGGCGCTTGCCGCACTGGCTGCGGGCGTGGCTGTGGGTGAGCGGCGCAACCTTTTTGGCACTGATCGTCATCTCCCAATTCTTGCCCGGCGGCCCGCGCCACGCGTTGGAGTGGCTGGTGGCGTTGGCGTTATTTATGGGAGCCAGCGGAGTGATTGCCGCAATTTTTATGGCCATCTGGCGGTTCCTTCGATGGCTGTGCTGCGGGCGCAATTTCAAACGGTTTCTTTTCATTCTCGCCTGTTTCACCACGTTGATCGCGCTTTTTTATGCCGAGGAAGACTGGCGCGGCGGGCATGCTTGGAACCAGTTCAAATCCGAGCAGGAAGCGAAGGGCGAAAAATTTGATTTCAAGGATTTTGTCCCGACGCCCGTGCCGGACGACCAGAATTTTGCCTTGGCGCCGGTGGTCGCCAGCAGTTACGCCGCGATGCTGGACAAGAGCGGACATGAAATCAAACCGCGCAACACCAATGTCGTGAACCGGCTGCAATTCAATTTGGTGAACGAAGTTACTAAACATGACTTGGTCAACAATGGCTTTGGGTCCGACGGCCCGACTAATCGCGGCAACTGGTTCCTCGCCCAAAAAGCCGATTTGCGCGAATGGCAAAATTACTTTCGCTGGCTGGCGACCAAGACGAATGAATTTCCCGTGTCGCCGCAGCCGCAATCGCCGGCGGAGGATCTTTTGCTGGCGTTGAGCAAATTTGATCCGGTGGTCGGAGAGTTGCGCGCGGCGGCCTCGCTGCCGGCCTCGCGTTTTCCGCTGGAATATGACAAGGCCGATCCGGCGGCGATTTTGCTGCCGCATCTGGCCGCGATGAAACGCAGCGCGCTATTTTTGCAGTTGCGCGCGATTGCGGAACTGCAAAATGGCCAAATTGAAAATGCATTTGACGACGTGAAACTTTCCTTGCGGCTCGCCGCGGCCATCCGCACGGAGCCGTTTATCATCTCGCAACTCGTCCGCCTGGCCATTTTACAAATCACACTGCAGCCGGTTTGGGAAGGCTTGGCGGCGCACCGCTGGTCGGACGCGCAGCTGGCCGCGCTCGATGCGGAGCTCGCCAAGTTGGATTTTCTGGCGGACTACGAATTCACCATCCGCAGCGAACCGGCGTTTCATTTCCGGCTGATTGATTACCTCGAGCAAAAGCGCAGCCGGTATCAGGAATTTGTTTCGTTGTTCAGCAACAACAACGAGCACGACGCCGAAGTGTTGAACCAGTTTCCCGCGTATGTGCTGTTTTATTTGGCACCGAAGGGCTGGTTCGCGCAGAACAAAATCGGCTTGGTGCAAATGCGCCAGCAATGGGATGCGCCGATCATGGATGACGCGCGGCAAACGGTCTCGCCCAAAATGGCGCTCGCCAACGAAGCGGCCCATTCAAAATTATCGCGGTCGCCGTTTAATTTTTTCGCGCGGCTCGAAGGTTTTCTGAACAATTACGCGCAAAAAATCGCGCGCGGACAAACCGAGGTGAATCTGGCGCGCGTGGCCATCGCGCTGGAACGTTTTCGGCGGGCGCGGGGGAATTTTCCTGAATCGCTTGACGCGCTCGCCCCGCAATTCCTGAAAAAAATTCCGCACGATGTCATCGGCGGCCGGCCGTTGCATTATCGCCGCACGGAGGATGGTCAGTTTGTGCTGTATTCCGTCGGCTGGAACGAAACGGATGACGGCGGGGTGGTGGAAACAAAAGCGGCGGGCGCGACCGATCAAAGAAGCGAAACCTCGACATGGGATTTCAAACAAGGCGACTGGGTCTGGCGATATCCAAAAGTGGAATGATGAAGCATGAATGAAAAATGAAGAAATTATTTTCGGGAGCGGTTGCCGTCTTCCTGTTTCTTCATTCATCATTCTGTCTTCCTCATTTTTATCTGTGTCCAACCGCGTAAATCTGTGATTCAATGATCCTCTGTGAACATCACAAATTTGAATCCGGACACGGATATCGGCGCGAGCGCGTGGCTGGTCGAGATGGACGATCACCGCATTTTGCTGGACTCGGGAATGCATCCGAAACGCGAGGGCCGCGACGCTTTGCCGCTGCTGAACAAGACGACCACGGCGGATCTCGACGCGATCGCGCTGTCGCATTGCCATCATGATCACGTCGGCTCGCTGCCGGTGGCGTGCGCGAAATTTCCCAAGGCGCATGTGCTCATGACCGAGCTGAGTTATTTCATCATCGAACGCGTGCTGCACAATTCTGTGAACGTGATGACGCGCCAGCGCGACGAGCTGGGCATCCGCGAATATCCGCTCTACACGCACGACGAGGTGGACGAAATCGCACCGCAGTTTCAAGGTTTCAAATACAACCGCGAGGTCGAGTGGGGCTCGTTCAAAAAACAGCGCGCGGGCGTGCCGTCGCCCACGCTGGAATTTTTCGACGCCGGCCACACGCTCGGTTCCGCCGGCATTTTGCTGCGCGGCAAAAAGGAAAAATTATTTTACACCGGCGACGTGTGCTTTCACGACCAGACGATTTTGCGCAGCGCGCAGTTCGAAGGGGTGAAGGCGGACGTGCTGATCATGGAAACCACGCGCGGCAACCGCGAGGTGCCGAAAAATTTCACGCGCGAGACGGAGGCCGACCGGCTCGTGGCGGCGATTCTCGAAACGCAAAAACGCAAGGGCTGTGTGCTGATCCCGTCGTTCGCGCTCGGCCGCACGCAGGAAATTCTCGCGCTGCTGGCGGGTTTGATTGGCGAAGGCAAATTGAAGGAACAGCCGATTTACATCGGCGGACTCGGTCGCGTCTTCACGGAAATTTACGATCTGCAGGCGCAGCGCGCGAACCGCCGGTTGCCAAATCTGCAATTGAACCAGGCGTTGCAACTCGTCGTGCTGGAAAAAGGCCAGGCGCAGAGCATGAAGTTAAGCGGCGGAAAAATTTTCGTCATCACGGCGGGCATGATGAGCGAAAACACGGCGGCGCATGATCTCGCGATGCGGATGATCGGCGATGAGCGGCAAAGTATTTTTTTCGTCGGCTATGCGGATCCAGATTCACCGGCCGGCCGGTTGAAAGCGGCGGCGAAGGGTGAGACCTTTGTGTTCAGTCCGAGCGCGGGGCAAGTGACAAAAAATTGTGAGTTGATGGATTTCGATCTGACGGCGCATGCGAACCGCGAGGATTTGCTGACGTTTGTCGGCCAGGTTTCGCCGCGCACCGTTTTGCTTGGCCACGGCGACGACGCAGGCCGGCAGTGGTTTGAGGAAAAAATTCGCGAGCGCTGGCCAAAAATCAAGGTGCTGCAGCCGCAGCCGGGCGTCGTGGCCGCGATTTGATTTTGTAAAATGAAAAAACCGCCGGCGGGAAAATTTCCACCGGCGGTTTTTTGCGTTTTAAATTTTCAGTGGCCGCCGCTGACGATGTTGGCCAGGTTGAAAATGGGCAGGAACATGCAGATGACCATGCCGCCGATGACGACGCCGAGGAAAACGATGAGCAATGGCTCGAGCAGCGACATCAGGCCGGAGAGCGTGTTGTCAATTTCCTCGTCCAAAAAGTCGGCGACACGCTCGAGCATGTTGTCGATGTTGCCGGTCTGTTCGCCGGCGCTCAACATGCGGACGACCATGCTGGGAAAAATCGGGTGCTTGGCAAGCGCGGAAGAAATGCCTTCGCCGCGTTCAATGTCGCCGGCCGCCGCCTTGATGGCTTTTTCCATGATGACGTTGCCGACGGTTTGGGAAACAATCTGCAAAACTTCCAGAATCGGCACACCGCTGCGGACGAGCGAGGCCAGCGTGCGGGTGAAACGCGCGAGGCAGATTTTGTGGGCGATCGGCCCGAAAATCGGCAGCTTGAGGCGCTGCTTGTCCCAAAATTCCAAACCGTTCTTGGTTTTGATGTAATACATCCAGCCGTAAACCGCGCCGCCGGCGGCGAGCACAAACAAAATGAAATAATGTCTGAGCGCATCGCTCAGATCCATCAACATCTGCGTCGGGGCCGGCAATTTTGCGCCGAAGCCAGAGTAAACATCTTTGAAAACGGGAATGACCTTCACCAGCAGAAAAATCGTGATGCCGATGGCCACGACGCAAACCGTGGTCGGATACATCAATGCCGTTTTTACTTTTTTGCGAAGGCGTTCCGTGTTTTCCAAGTAGGTCGCCAGCCGCGCCAGAATTTCCGCGAGCAAGCCGCCCTTTTCGCCGGCGCCGACCATCGCGATATAGAGGCGGTTGAAGGCCTTGGGGTGGCGCATGAGCGCCTCGGAAAAACTTTCCCCGCTTTCGACCCGCGTGCAGACATCGCGGATGGTGTCGCGCATGACCTTGTTGGGGGTTTGTTCGGCGAGCGCCTGCAGCGCCTGCACGATGGCAATGCCCGCGTCAATCATCGTGGCGAGTTGCCGGGTGAAAACAACCAGATCGGCGAGCGCCACTTTGCCGCCTTTGGTCTGCCCGCGCTTGGCGATCTTTTCCTTGATCTCGACCACCAGCAGGTTGCGGTTAAGCAAGGCGGCGATGGCGGCCTGCTCCGAGGCGGCCTCGACCGTGTTGCGCAGTTCGCGGCCAGTGGCCGTTTCGCGGGCGGTGTAAGCGTATATCATACTAATATTGACCGTGAATAATTCATCGCGAGCAAATTGCAAGTGCAATTCCAGTTCGCTCCCACCTTCAAGCACGATTTGTTCCAGCCTTGCCGGCGACCATTTGCGCCCCAATTTCAAAGGTTGGCCATCGGCGCGACGTCATTATTTCGGACGTTCCGCCATTTTCTTGAGACACTTTTTCAAGGCAAAAATGCCAAACCGCTATTCCGCAATTATTTGACCGTTTGCATTTGCCGAAAAAAACAGTTGTCAACTTTGCTGATTTTCCGTAGTTTCGATAGCAAATGCACCGCAAGGTGCTGGGGCAAACTGTTTTTGCCCCTGTAAGTAAGTTAAAACAACAAACAACAAACAACATCGGAGGAACAGATGAAGTTTAATAAATGGACATTGGGTCTCGCCGCCGTCGGAGCCGTCAGCATGGCTTCCGCCGTCCGTGCAGACGAAGCCCCGAAATTGAGCCAGCTCAACACTGCGCTCTCCAACACAACCATCAGCGGTGTCGTTGATGTCGGTGCGCAATACGATACTGGCAACGTTCACGCCAATGGCGCTGTGCCGCCCGGCTATGTCGGAACCACGGATGGTTTCAGCCTCAATCAGGTTATCATCAGCTTGGACAAGCCGATTGACGAAACCCCTTGGGCGTCTGGCTATCATGTGGATTTGAACTATGGTCAGGACACTGTCGGTGCCGGTTACGGCCCGATTCGTCAGGCCTATGTCGCGCTGGTCACGCCGGTTGGTAACGGCATTGACTGGAAAGCGGGCGTGTTTGACAACATCATTGGTTACGAAGGCAACACCCTCTCGGCCAATCCGAACTACACGCATTCCTACGGCTACGATGTCGAACCGACCACACTCGTCGGCTTGCTCGGAACCTATAAAATCTGCAATGAAGTTTCTGTCTCGGCTGGTTTGGCGAATGCCGACTACGATACCGACAACGTTTCCGACAAAACCATCTTGGGCGCGGTGACCTTCACCGCCCCCGATTCTTGGGGTTGGGCCAAAGGCGCTTCTTTGACCGCTGGTGTGAACCAGGGTTACGGCAAAGAGTCGCAAGACAACTACTATGCCGGATTGACCCTGCCGACGCCGATCGCGGCGTTGAAAGTGGGCTTCTCCGCCGACGTGGTTAGTGTGGCGAATGCTTCTACCTTCCCCTCAAACCCGCACAATGACAGCACTTGGATTGTTGGCGCATATGGCTCCTTCCAGGCGACCGACAAGTTGTCCTTGAACTTGCGCGGTGAATACGCCGATGGCGGTCTGTATGTTCCCCGCGGTGAAGAACTCACCGGCACGGTTCAATACAACCTCTGGGCGAACGTCATCAGCCGCGTTGAACTTCGCTGGGATCACCTCGATTCCGGAGCCTATTATGGCGAAGGTTTGAGCTCGAACGACCGTTTCAACGGTGCTCGTGGCGATGCCTTCCTGTTGGCATTCAACGTTGCTTACACGTTCTAATCTAAGTTAGAACCTTCGGCCCCTTCCGGGAAACCGGAAGGGGTTTTTCATTTTACGCGCGCCCAAAACCTAGCTCCCAATTAAAAATTCATATCATCATATCCAGATGCGTTGATTTTTAATTTGCTTCCGCCCGACCTTTCCGTTAATTTTGCCCCGGTCAAATTACGCCCATGCGATTCATCCGCGACATCTACGCCGAAAAAATGGCGGCCCAAAAACCCGTCATTTCCTTCGAGTTTTTCCCGCCCAAGACCGACGAGGGCGACCGCAACCTGTTGGAAAAACAGATTCCCGCCTTGCTCGCTGGCCGTCCCGATTTTTGCTCCGTCACTTACGGTGCCGGCGGCAGCACGCGTGAAAAAACCTTGATGATTGTGGACCGCATTCAGCGCGAACACAAACTGCCCGCCCTCGCGCATCTCACCTGCGTCAATCACACCCGCGCCGAAGTCGGTGCCCTGCTGGAAAAAATCCGCGCGCTCGATTGCAAAAATATTTTGGCGCTGCGCGGCGATGCGCCGGGCGGCGGCGAATTTCAAGCAACGCCCGGAGGCTTTGAATTTTCGGCGCAACTCGTCGAATTTTTGCGCACCTCCGGAAATTTTTCCGTCGGCGTCGCCGGCTTTCCCGAGGGCCACATCGCCAACAAAAACGGCAAGCACGCCGACTGGCGGCATTTGCAGGAAAAAGTGGCGGCCGGCGCGGACTTCGTCATCACGCAATTATTTTTCGACAACGCCGATTATTTTGAATTTCGCGATTATGCCGAAAAAAAACTCGGTGTGCGCGTGCCGCTCGTGCCGGGCGTGCTGGCCATTTTGAGCGCCTCCCAAATCACGCGATTCACGCAATTGTGCGGCTCCAAAATTCCGCCCGCGCTCCGCGCCAAATTGGATGCGCTGGGCTCCGATGACGAAGCCGCGATGCAATTTGGGATCGAATACGCCACGCAGCAATGCGAAGAACTTTTGCGCGCGGGCGTGCCGGGACTGCATTTCTACACGCTCAACAAAGCGCACTCGACCGTGGCGGTCTTGAAAAATCTCGGCCTCGCCTGATTTTTACAATCCAAACTGGTTGGCCATGATGCCGATGACGCTCAGCGGTCCTTGATCTTCCAAGCCGTCGGCGGCCTTGTCCAATTTTTGCAGCGACACCTTGGCGTTTTTGTAAAATTCCTGGTCGTTCACCAGCTTGCCGACCGTGCCCTGGCCCTGATTGATCTTCAGCAAAATCCCGTTCAAGTTCGTCATCGAGGAGGTCGTCGAATTATACAGCGTGTCATCCGTGATCAATTTGCCCAGCGTGCCTTGGCCCGCGCTGACATTGTTCATCACCAGTTTGGCCGAGGCCAAAACTTCTTTGGCGGATGCGGCGGTGTCCTGCAAATTGCTCACGGTGCTCATGGCGGAGCCATACAGCGCGTCATCGTAAATCAATTTGCCGACCGTGCCCTGGCCGGCGGCGATCTGGCTGGAAATATTTTTTACGTTGGAAATGGTGGCGGTGATCGGCGCGCTGTTCTGTTTGAAGAAATCCGTCAGCGGGCCGAGAATGTTGTCAATCTTGTCGCCGGAAAAAACCTTGGTGATGTTCTGGATGCCGGCGGCGGCGTTGTCCATCTTGGCCATGATGGCGTTCAAATCCGGCTGCTCGGCAGTTTCCAAAATGCCGCCATCTTCCAGCCGCGTGCCATTGGCCGAACCAAAACTGATGGCCACAAAATTTTGGCCCATCAAACCGGTGAATTTGATGATGGCCTTGCTGTCGGTGCGGACCACGGCGTCGGAGCGCAGTTTCATTTGCACGCTGACTTTTTCGTCGGCCAGCGCAATTTTTTCCACGCGGCCGATTTCGACGCCGGCCATTTTCACGCGGTCGCCGACCTTCAAGTCCTGCGCCGAGTCAAACAGCGCGCTGACGTGGTAGCCGTGGCTGAAGATGTCGGTGCTGCCGAGCGTTTCGATGATGGCCCACGCGGCGAAAACCGCAAGGATGACAAACATGCCGAGTTTGGTTTCGAGTGAATTTTTCATGGCGGGAGGGAGTTAAGGTTCGCGTTGAAATTCGACGTGCAAAAAATTCTGCACGAGCGGATCGTTAAATTTTTTCACCTCGTCGGGCGTGCCGATGGTGAGGATGCGGCCTTCGGCGATGAACGCAATGCGGTCGGCGATGCCGAACGCGAGGTCGCGATCGTGTGAAACCACGAGCGACGTGACGCCGGTGCGCTGTTTGAGTTTTAAAATTTCGTTGCCGATGACGACCGAGGAAACCGGGTCCAGTTCGCTCGTCGGCTCATCGTAAAGAATCAGCTGCGGCTCGATCACGAGCGCGCGCGCAATGGCGACGCGTTTTTTCATGCCGCCGGAAAGTTCCGCCGGCATTTTGTTGATGGCATCCTTCAGGCCGACATCGGTCAGTTTTTCCAGCACGATTTTATCGATTTCCTCCGCCAGCTTGAGCCGGTGTTCGGTCAGATACAAACCGACATTTTCGCCGACGGTCAACGAGTTGAGCAGCGCGCCGGATTGGAAGACGAGCGCCATCCGATATTTGGCCGCGACGTCCACGCCGGTGATCGGCTCGTCGTTGATGCGGATTTCGCCGGCGGCCGCGTCTTCCAGGCCGATGAGGTGTTTGAGCAAAACGCTTTTGCCGCTGCCGCTCGGCCCCATGATGACAAAAATTTCGCCCGGCTGGACGGTGAAATCTACGCCGTTGAGCACGGCCTGCTCGCCGTAATTTTTGCGCAGGCCGCGCACGCTCAGACCGACGCCGGCATGGTTGTGATTCGCTCCGTTCATTGCAGCAAAAAGCGGGTGAGCAGATAGTCGAAAATGACGATGAGCACGATGGAGTTCACGACGGCTTTCGTGACCGAGCGCCCGATCCCGCGCGGCCCGCCGATGGTCGTCAAACCTTGGTGACACGACACCGCGCCGATGATGAGCGCAAAACAAAAACTTTTGAACACGCCGTTGCCGACGTCTTTGAGGACCACGATGGATTTCAAATCGGTGAAAAAAGCGAGGAACGGAATCTCCATGCGGTGATTGTAATTGGCCACCATCGCGCCGCCGAACCAGCCGACCAAGATCGCAAACGTCACGAGCATCGGCAGCGCGAGGGCGATGGCGATCATGCGCGGCAAAACCAGGTAGTGGATCGGGTTGATGTTCATCGTGCGCAGCGCGTCAATTTCCTGATAAACGCGCATCGAGCCGATTTCCGCCGCCATCGCCGAACCGATGCGGCCGGCGATCAAGATGGCCATCATCACCGGTGCGAGTTCCTTGGCGATGGCGATGCCCACCACGCCGCCGACCGCGCTGGCCAGACTGCGTTCCACCAGCACCGGACCGGTCTGGAGCGCGATGACCGCGCCAATGAAAAAGGAAAGCACGCAGACCATCAGCAAACTCGCGTTGCCGATTTCAAAAAACTGCTCGTAAATTTTGCGCCGCTGCCGCCAGGATTGCGGCAACGCCAGCAGCGTGCGCCAGAACAACAGCACGACTTCGCCAACATTTTCAAACATAGTGCAGATTCATTTTGCCACGTGCCGGGTTTGCGAAACAGTGAAATAAAAGCACCGGGTCCGGCTGCCTTCAGCATCGCATTGATACTGGAAAAGGCCAAACAGGAGCGAGATTTTTTTGCGGGCCGGCGCGGCTTCGTGCCGATACAGATTCCACAGCAGCGACTGGCTGCTGGCGCCGGTTTTGACATTTTTCTCCGCGCGCCAGACGGACCAGAGCGGCGACCAATTGCGTTCGATGCCGCGATTGTCCGGCACGGCGGGCTCGATCGGCGCGAACACTTGCAGGCGTTCGTTGCCGTTGAAATCGTGGTGCCACGTAAAAAACGGCCACATGTCCAGACGCCGTTTTTCCGCACCGGTCTGGGTGTTTTTTTCCCGCTTGTCGGAATAAATATAAATCAAAATCTGCGTGCGCTGCTGGTCGAGCACGCCCGCGTGCAGCCGATGATATTCGTAGACGGGCCACAAATAAAAATCGGCTTCGCGCTCGGCGTTGTGGGACTGGCTGAAAATTGGAAAAATGCGCGAAGTGGTCTTGCCTTCGCCGCGCGCAAAAATCACGAGCGGCCACGGCATCTGCCATTCGCGATATTTTTTCCCCCGGTCGTCAATCCAGTTGAACAACGGCCACAGCACGGTCGTGGCGTCGCGTTGCGGTGACCGTGTCGCGATGTAAAAAGGAAATTCGGCGGTCAATGTTTCAGGATTTTCCGAGCCGATGCCGGTATGTTCGCGGAGGTGAACGGGCCAGATAAAAAAAGATTTGTCGTGGCCGGGAACCATGAACGTGTCGCCAAAGCCATTGGTTCGCGTGGTGATATCTTTATGTTCGCGGCCGACAAATGGCCAGACTTGCCAGCCATGCAGTCCGTCGCCATGCCGGACATGGACGATGGGATAAAAATAATTATCGGTGACGACGTCCTGCCGGCGTGTTTCGCTGTAAACCGGAAACAGGATGAAATATACATCGGGAAACAGGAGCCGGTTTTTGATGTGGCCGTAAAACGGCACGACGGCGGTGTAATTTTCCGCCGCATCGGGCGACCGTTGCTGGAAATAGAGCGGATAAAGTGTGAAACGTTTCGCAAGCGAGCCATCGGCCGCCTGACCGCCGGCAAAACTCAGGAGCTGCGCGAATTGCCAGCGATATTCCCGGCCGTAGCGCTCATACGTCATGAGCGGATATAAAAAATCGTCTTCGTGCGATTCCACCGCCGGATCATCGGCGCGGGAAAAAAACGGCGGAAATGCCAGCAACGTTTCGGAATCACTTTGCTGAGAATAAAAAAATGGACCGGCAGCTTCCGTTCGCCAGCCCTCGGCCAAAGTCAGCTTGAACCGATCAAAAATAAAACCGTAATCGGACGCTTTCTCCGGTTGCGCCCAAACAATCAACGGGGAAAAAATACACAGGCCAGTCGTCAAAACTTGCCGCCAGAATTTTTTTTCTTGGGGCAAGATTTTTTGCGTTATCGTTACTGACTGCTTTTTCACTCGTTTTTTTGCCGGTTTAAACCCACATTTAACAATGAGATTGACTTTGGGTGTTTTTTGCTTATGTTATCTGCAATTGAGGTTTTTACCTCGGTTCCTCCTGACCCGGTGTTGGCGTTGTCCTGCTAACATCGGGTTTTTTTATCAATGGGCGCCAGCGACTGATCAAATTCAGCAACGCCGGCAGAAAAGTCAACCCCGCCAACATGCAGGTCGCGATGCCGACGGACATGATGAAGCCGAGGCTGTGAATGCCGCGATGTTTCGCAAGAATGAGACTGCCGAATCCGGCGATGGCCGTCAATCCCGACACGAGCACGGCTTTGCCGGTGCTGCGCGCCAAAATTCCCGGCGTGCGCTCTTCGGCGAAACGGTTCAAAATATGGATGCCATTTGTGACGCCGATGCCGATGACGAGCGGGAGCGTCATGATGTTCGCCGGATTGAACGGCACACCGCGCCACCCCATCATGCCAATCAACCAGAGCGTGCCAATGGCCACGGGAATGAGCGATAACACCACGGCGGTCAAACTGCGGAAATGGAAAAACACCATGATCGCGATGGCGATGAGCGAATACCACGCGGCGGTGATGTAGCTGTCCTTAAGTTGCGATTCATATTCCAGTAATTGCACCGGCGTGCCGGTGATGACCGGATGATTGCTGCCCTGCGGATCGAGCGCGGCGCGCAGCGCATCAATGAATTCTTTTTGGTTGTCGCGCTGCCAGACATTTTTGCGCGGATACACTTGCAACAATAATTTTCCGTGCACGCCGACAAACCGGTCGCGCAGCACGGCGGGCAAATCCTCCAGCCGCAACGGGGTGCGGTCATCTTGTTTTTGCAGGGTCGTGAATGTTTCCCGCAGATCGTCAAAAAAAGCTTTTTGAAACTGGCCCAGCGTTTCGGCGTGTTCGGCCTGGGTCAGATTATCGCCGGCCAGCATGGCCTTCCGAAAATTCAGCACGGTGGTTTGCAGCGCGGCAAATTGCTGCGCCAACGCCGGATCGTTGGTGCCGACGGCATCGCGCGCCAATCCGACATAACCGGAAAAAGAATAAAGTGTGCGACTCAAGGCATACACATTCACCGGCTGCGGGTCCGTGTCAAGGAAGTGCAGCGGCGCGACCAGGGCTTTGATTTGCGAAATCAATTTTAATTTCTCGCGCTGATCCTGATCCAAAAATCCCGCGACCGATTCCACGTCGGCCACGACATTGGTCAGCGCGCGGATTTTGCTCTCGAGCTGGACGGCTGCCGGCAGATTGTCCGCGATCACGGCGCAAAACAGCACGGATTTATCGGCGGAATCAATCAGCTTTTGCTCGAAGACAACCGCCGGCAAACCCGCGCTTTGCATGTTCAGCAAATTGTAATCGAAGGTCACCTTGTGCAATTGCGTCGCCGCCAGCCCGCAAGTCACGACGATGATAATCGTCACCAGCACCGGCCGCGAGAGCCAAAGATTTTCAATGCGCGCCCGTTTTTCATCTTCCTTGCTGCTGTGATCGATGACGTTTTGTTTGCCGCGCAGCAGCAGGACCGGCAGCAGCGTCAGCATCGGCACGAGGCAGACCATCAGGCCGCCGCCGCAAATGATGCCCATCTCGCGGATGCCTTTGAAATCCGTGAACGCCATCGCCGCGAACGCGCCGGCCGTCGTCAGCGCCCCGGTGAAAATTCCCTGGCCGGTGAAAACCATCGCTTTGGTGAGCGCTTGTTCCGCCGTTTTGCCGTGACGCAATTCTTCTTCGTAGCGCGTGATCAAATGGACGCCGAAATCAATCGCGAGACCGATCAGCATCGGCAAAAAGGTGATCGTCAAAACGTTCAGGTGCCCGACCGTCAACGTCGCAAATGCCAGCGTGTAGGCGAGGCCGACCAGCAGGCAGACGATCGCTTTGATCGGCCGCCCGGTTTCGTTGTAGCCGTAGATAAAAATGATCGCGCACAAAATCAACGACACCACGCCGGCGAGCGTCGTGTCTTTTTGCGACTGCAACATTTCGTCTGAATCCAGCACCGGCTCGCCGATCAGGCCCACGTTCACGCCGGGAATTTCGCGCTTCGTCTCATTGATCAACTGCCGCAGCCGCGCGATGGCATCACCCGTCAAATCTCCGCTCGCTTCGCGTTTATGAAATACATTTTCCAGAATCGCATTTTTGAGCAGCGTGCCGAGCACCGGCGGCGTGTCATTCGTCGCTTCATTCGGCGCGTGCGTGGTGAGCAAAAACAGCCGGCCATCGGCAAACGAAATGTAATTGGACGCCACGTCGCTTTCGCCGCCGCCAAACAAGGCCGCGATGCTGGGCGGTGCCGGCGCGCCGGAATGTTTGAGGCTGTCGCGCGCCTGCCGCAAAATACCCTCGAGCGCCGGCAGCGCCTGCACGAGCGAATCATTCTGCGCATTCGTCTCGCGTTTCGCCGTGCGGAACTGCGTGTTGATGAGGTCAAAAAATGAGACCAAGTTCGTGGCCGTCGTGAACTTTTGCACGAAGGGTAAAAACGTGGTGAACGCTTCCTTCATTTCCACCAGCTCGGATTCTTTGGCGAGCTGCAGGCCTTTGTCGCCCACCAGCGCGATGTCTTTCTCAAACAGCGTGTCGCGGAACAGATTCGTCTCGGTTTCCAAGCGCGCGCCGAGCCGCTCGACAAACTGCCGGTTTTTTTCGACGTTCTCGCTTTCCACCACCACGACAAGATCGTCCTGCTGCGGAAATTCTTTTTGGAACTGCAGGAAGTTGTGGTGATAAAGCTGCCGGCCGCCGACGAGATTGTTCCGGTCCGTATCGAACTGCAAAAACCCGGTCGTGACCACCAGGCTGATCAAAAATAAAATCACCTGCGGCCCGACGAACCAGCGCGGATGACGACAAATCGCCACCGCCAGTTTGCCGAGCAGCCGCGCCAGAAAACTGTCTGCGCTCAACGCCTTCATCCGCCGCTCAACCGATTTTCTCCACGAAGACCGCCGTGCCGTAGCACAGCACTTCGGTGATGCCCGGCGCGATCTCCGTCGCGTCGTAACGCACGCCGATCACCGCGTTCGCGCCGAGCGCGCCCGCGTGCGTGAGCATCAGATTGAACGTGTCCTCCCGCGCGCGTTCGCACAGATTCGTGTAGAGCGTGATGTTGCCGCCAAAGATGCTTTGGATGCTCGCGCCGATGTTGCCGATGACCGAGCGTGAACGCACCATGATCCCGCGCACGACGCCAAACGATTTGGTTGTGCGATAGCCCGGCAGGTCAAACGCCGTGGTCGTCAAAGGATGGGTCAGACTCATAGACCGCTGATTGAACACGACCGCCCGCATCCGCAAAAGCGAAATCTCACGATGGTCTTTGTGCGGCAGCGGTCGGCCGGCAAACTTCCGTTGCGCGGGGAAAGCGACCCGGTGATTTTATGCTCAAACCTACTTTAGCGCGCCTAGCGTCTGTTACTAAGCTTCAGCTCAAAAAAATTTTGGACAGAATTAACAAAATTTACAGAATTCGAACGGGAGTTAATTTTGTTGATTCTGTCTAAACATCACCCGCCTTTTCGCCGTAGTTGATGGCCATCGCGCCGCCGAGCAGATTGATGACGCGGACATTTTTTAATTCAAGCTGCCGCATTTTATCCGCCACCGCGAGTTGCGCGGGATAATGTTTGAGCGATTCCAAAATATAAGCGTAGGCCGAGGCGTTGCCACAAAACAGCAGGCCGATGAGCGGCACGGACAGCCGCAGATGCGTGAAATAAATCGCGCGCCAGAGCGCGTTCGCCGGCTTGCCAAAATCCAAAACGATCAGCCGCGCGCCGGGCTTGGCCACGCGGTGCATCTCGTCCACCCCGCGTTCCCAGCTCGTCAGATTCCGCAAACCGTAGCCGACGGTCACGATGTCGAACGTATTTTCCGGAAACGGAATTTGCTGCGCGTCGCCCTGGATGAATTTTAATTTTCCACTTTTTAATGTTGAATCCGCCTGCTGGCGTTGGGCGGCGACTTCCAGCATCTGCGTGCTGAAGTCCAGCCCGGTGGTTTCCGCGCCGCGGTGCGCGAGGGCGGACGCGATGTCGCCGGTGCCGCAGCACAAATCCAACGCGCGCGCCCCCGGCGAGATTGCCGCGAGATTCACGACGCGCCGTTTCCACAGGCGGTGCAGGCCGAAACTTTGCAGGTCGTTGATCAAATCGTAACGGCGGGCGATGCGGGCGAAGAGGTCGTTGACCTTCGTGCCGCGTGCGGCGCCGGCGTCGTAAAAAACATTGCTCACGCGGGGAGTCTAGCGGCGCGGCGCGCACAAGGCAAAGCGTAGAAATTCCTTTGCGCCGCCAAGCGGGTTTGCTAATTTCCGTTGGTAGGAAAAAAACTTATAACCCGACTCAAGTTGTAACCATGAGTGCTGAACCGACCGCCGCGCCAGCGAAGAAGATTCTGGTCGTTGATGACAATGAAGTGGTCATCAAGACGATTTCATTAAAATTGCAGGGTGCGGGTTATCAGGTGGTCACTGCCATGGACGGCTCGGCGGCAGTGGCGGCGGCGCGCAAGGAAAGTCCCGATTTGATTTTGCTGGACATCAGCTTCCCGCCGGATGTGGGCAGCGTGCAATGGGACGGCTTCCGCATCATGGAATGGTTTCACCGGCTGGAGCTGGCGCGGAAAATCCCCATCATCGTCATCACCGGCAGCGAGGATCCCAAGGCGCGCGAACGTGCCACGACGAGCGGCGCGGTGGCATTTTTCAACAAGCCCATCGAGCACGACAGCTTGTTGAAAGTCATCCGTGCGACGTTGGGCGACGCGACCGGCCGCTGAAAAAATTCAGGCTTGCCAGCGCGGGGCGTTGGCTTATTATCTGTCCACTTTCGGACGCGAGCGTAGCTCAGTTGGTAGAGCATCACCTTGCCAAGGTGAACGTCGAGGGTTCAAATCCCTTCGCTCGCTCCACTCTTTTGTTGGGGTTTCCTTAAATTCCGGGTTTTTAGTAACAGATTAGTAACACGGTTCAGCTTCCCCCCTCGCGGAGGCACCGTTGGATTTCCTCGTTCCCGCCACTGCGCTTCCTCTCCCGTTGGTGCGGAATTGGAAATTAATTCTTCTAAAAATATCGTCCGCTTTGGTTGCACCGGCACTGAAAAACCATAAAACTACCTATGGACAGTGCAACCCAAAATCAGGAGAGGAAACCGATAACGACCGTGACCGTCGGTTCGGTGACCGTACCAATTTACTTCGCCCCCATCACGATCAAGGCCGTTCCCAAGGCTGAAGCGGTCGGCCTCCCCGACAAACCTGCTGGTGAAGATGATAAAACCTACGAGTCGTATCTGGTTTCCCACTACGATGGCGCACAGCGAATTCAAAAACGCCGAAGCACCCTTGGTAAAGCCAGGAAGTTGGCCAAGGAAATCGCTGATCGTCTGAATCGCGAAGGCGCAACCGCTGCCTTTTTAAGTGAAAAGGACCGTCGCATCCTTGTTTTGGCCAAAATCGCCTCCAAGTCGATCAATATGGAAGTGGATGAGGCTTGCCGAAAACTGGCTGAACTCCAAATGCGGCTGAAGTCGGGCACGGTGGAGCAGGCGGTGGATTTTTTTAATATTCATGGCCAGAACATGAAGCATGGCGTGATTACCGCGACGGTTTACGCGGAATATCTGGCGCATTTGACCAAGCGCGGCGTTGGTGAATATCACTTTCGGGACACCAAGCGCTACGTTGGTAATTTCGTGGCGAAATATCCTGGTCCTCTTTCCTTGCTTGAAACCTCGAGCATCGACGCTTTCCTAGCTGCACTGGGCGGGAGTGCCCGCAATAAAAACAATCACCGAAAGGCGATCATCGCCTTCTTCAATTTTGCCGTCGAGAAGGGTTTTCTCCCGCGAGGTCTGCCACATGCCGCCAGCTTTACCACCGAACATGGCGATCAACGCGTGAAGATCACGTCCGAACAGCAGGCCATAGATCTGATCCAACCCACCGACATTTATTCCCCGGCAGAGATGCGCCTGATTCTGGATGCTGCCGCGGACGACCCAGCGTTGCGAGCCACGCTAGAGATTAAGGCGTTTTCGGGCGTTCGCACGGAGGAAATTGTGCGCTTGTGGTGGGTCATGATTGCCGAAGCCGATGAATGCATTAGGGTTCCCGACGCCGTGGGTAAAATCGATGCCCGGCGCGTCCCCATTCTGACCAATCTCAAAACTCGGCTCGCTGGCTACCCACCCGACAAGAAACGCGACCGGGTGTCGGCAGATTGGGCCAAAGCCAACGCCCTTTATCATGCTTGGCAGCGAGTGTGTCGCAAGGCGGGCGTGCCGTATCGCCGAAATGCTTTCCGAAACAGCTACTTTACCTACCGGTTGGCCATCGTGAATAGCATGGAACAGGTTGCCGAAGAGGGCGGCACCAGCACCAAGATGCTGAAGAAAAACTATCTTTCACGAGCCCCAGTCTCGAAGGTCGCCGCCGAGGAATGGTTTTCGCTGTAAATTTTGATTTCGCACCAAGAGGAAATATTGCCGTTTGATTTTTTCCCACGCCAAACCACGGCGGACTAAAATGTAAGGGAAGAGGGCGCGGGTCTTCTTGGAGAATAAATAAATATGAGCGAGTCATCCACCATTTCAGACTTCGGAGCGGTTCCGACCCTGACCGATAGAGAAGGGCTGGCGGCACGATATATGGTAGGTCTTCGAACCATTCATGCCTGGCACGCGCAAGGCATCCTGCACGGCAAACGGCGCGGACTGCGCCTCCATTACGATGTTCAAGAATCCGACCGACGATTGCTAGCTTACAAAACTCAAAGAGAAAGCCTATGAATACGACCCCCAATAATCCGCCGGCCACTGGGCCGCGCTTTGTAACCAAGAAAGTGCTGGCTAGGCATTACAGCGTGAGCGAGCGCACGATCAATACGTGGAACCAAGCCGGCTTGTTGGTGGCTATCAAAATCCGGCGAATAATTCGGTTTGACGTTCCCGCGTGTGATGCGGGATTGCGGGGAGCAGGTTGGAATCTCAATTAGGTCAGGCTGGTTTATGGCGTTGGTGACTTCCCCGCTCCACGGTCTCCTTAGCAACCCCCATTCGAGAATGCATGCATTTTGGCAGCCGCGTCCGACACCGGATTGCCGCAGGCGCAATTCGGGATGTTGCTCACTGTCGCCCGTGGGCGACAGTGGCAAATCGAGGAGATTTTAAAGACCATCCGGGTATGGGAAGCCGACGAAGCGATCCCCGAAATTAAAAAGCAATCGGAACATCAGGCTAAGCAGCCAAGGGCATGTCTGACCCAAACAAAAGAATGGAAGTAAAACAACGCGGTGCGCTGGAACCTGCGCGCCGCTCTTTTTGTGACCGCGAGATTGACCTTTCGATGGCACCAATCAATCCTCCGGGCGCTCCCCACTGGGTGCCATCTTCACGAGTTTGGGCATGAATTCGCCGAGCACCGTGACCAGATCCTTCTGCGCCGACATCACGTCGCGGATGTTTTTGTAGGCCATCGGCACTTCGTCGAGCCCGGCGGAGATCAGCGTCACACCTTGCTGTTTCAGAAAGCGATTCACTTCCTTCCAGTTGAATTTTTCATTCGCGGCCTTGCGGCTCATCGCGCGGCCCGCGCCGTGCGAAGCGGAGTTCAGCGATTCCGCGTTGCCCTTGCCGCTCACGACGAACCCTGGCGTGGCCATCGATCCAGGAATGATGCCCAGCACGTCTGCGCCCGCCGGCGTTGCGCCTTTGCGATGCACGATGACCTCGCGCTCCACGCCGCCGATGACATGCCGCTCCTTCCACGCGAAGTTGTGGTGGTTTTCCAAATCCAGGAGAACCTGCGCACCGAGATGCTCAGCGACGTGTCGGTGGATGCAGGCATGGTTCGCCGCCGCGTATTGGCCCATCAACTCCATCGCGTTCCAATACTCCTGGCCTTCCTGCGAATCGAGTGACAGCCACGCGAGCCGCTTCAGCTCGCTGGGCAAGTCTGGCATCTGGCTCACGGCGAGCTTGCTGTAATGGTCACAGACTGATGCACCCGTGCCACGACTACCGCTGTGCGAGAGCAGTGCCACGTAGGTGCCCGCTTCAAGATCGTTGATTTTCGAGTGCGCCGTGAACAGGCCGAACTCCACGAAATGATTGCCGCTGCCGCTCGTGCCGAGCTGCGACCAAGCCTTGTCTTTGTTCTGCTTGGTAATCGGGCTAACTGACCAATCCGCGTCCAGAACGCCGTGTGCGCGGCGTTGCTTGAAATTGGCACCGATGCCAAAACGCGTCTCCGCCTCGATGGCCCGCGTGAGCCAAACCTGTCGCTGCTCCAAATCGTGCACCGGAATGTCCAACACCGTCATCTTCATGCGGCACGCGATGTCCACGCCGACGGCGTAGGGAATGACCGCATTCTCCGTGGCCAGCACGCCGCCGATGGGCAGGCCGTAGCCCACGTGCGCATCCGGCATCAACGCACCCGCCACCGACACCGGCAACAGACACGCCTTCTCCATCTGCATCACCGCCTCGTGATCCAGCCCTTCGCCCCATTGATGATATTTCACCGGTTCGGCGCGCGGTGGCGGCGGCGCAGCGAGCAAAGCCTTGGCAAAATCCTTGCGCAACTCATCCGCCAGAAACGCCGACGGGTTCGCGACAATGGCCATGACCTCCTCGTGCAGACGTGACTTGTCGCCGCCGCCGAGGATCAACTTGGCCACAAAATCCGTCGCCCGCCGCGTGGCTTCACCCAACGGCACGCCGAGACGGAGAAAATCTTTGGTGTTCATGAAATCTTAGGTTTTGTATTTTGGCGGCGCTTGAAGTAGCTCGCAGGTCAAAATGTATTCGGCATGTCCGCCATCATCATTCCATGCGTCAGTTTTTGTGATAGTCTTGTGACCCAGCTTCCTCTCATCCCGGATGAGCAACTTCTGTCCTGACGGTTTACGAGATTCAATGAATGGTGCAGTTTGTTGGCCAATCGCTTTGATCTTCCAGGTAAAAATCAGCGGCGGCATGCCTTGCAAGCCGTATAGGTATTCACAGTAAAAAAATGGATCTATGCCGAGATAGATTTCAGCGGTTACAAAACTGCCGACGTTGATTCCCAATGGCGGCTTGGATTCCCGAAAAGCACAGACTCCGAAATCCAGAATCCAAACCGTGTCCGTCAGAAAAACCACCTCGCCAACAATTTCGTATTTAGCTGCATCAATTCTCTTAAATGACTTTTGTTTCGTCACCTCGGCCGAAAGTTTTCCGAGTAGAACTCTAGGGCGAACCCCAGCACTTGACCTGTTTCAAAATCACCGTAATTCCCATCCTGGATAATCCAAGATGAAAGCCCGATTTGCCATTCGTTTTGCGATTCTTGCATCCGAATAGATTGTATCCAATTGTTTTCCAACGTCACCGTTACTTTCATTGGGAGAGCGAGCTTTGAGCCCGCTCTCCCGTCGTTTTACTCATTGAGGAACAGCTTCCATTCAGCAACCCCGTGGGCGTTGCGGATCATGGCCGACACCGGCATTTCCTTCGGTGCGCGCGGTACGCTGAGCAACTTCAGGCCGGCTTCGTGCGGGAGGCGGTCAGCTTTGCGCTGGTTCACGTCCCTGGCGGCCCAGACCAGATTTTCCCAGGTGTCGGCACCACCGCGTGAGCGTGGCACGACGTGATCGAGGTTGCCCTCGGTCGGGTGCAACAGTCGGCCCGTGTACTGGCAGCGGTTGCCGTCACGCTCACGGATGTTCTTGGCGCTGAGCTTCGGGCGCTTCTTCGGCACCTTGGCAAAGTTCACGGCCACAATGACCGTCGGTACGCGGATGGCACCGCGCGCAGTGCGCACGGCATGGTCGCCCTCACGAACCGGCAACGTGATCCACTCGTCCCAGGCAACCGGGCGGATGTGGCTCTCGCCTTCAATGTCCAGCGCTGTGGCAGCGTTCGTAGCCATTTGGCAAAACGCGTCCTGCGGCGTGCGAATGTTGATCGCCTGCCAGTTGCGGTTCAGCACCAGTACAATCGTCTTGTTCAGTATGTCGCTCATAAAAAAATGACACTCCGCCTGCTCGCGCGGAGAGGTGTTTGCTCTTTTTTGAATTGGGGAAATTGGCTGCCTCGCCGGGAATTGCACCCAGACATCCGGTTTCAGAGACCGGCGCACTACGATTATGCAACGAGGCAGTTGGTAACCCGTGTTGGTAACTCTCCAACGTCCGCAGTTTGTAAGACTGCCGCTCTGATTTTGAGCTAACGGGCTGTGAATGGCTGCCGGGGATGGATTCGCACCATCACGGTCGCCTTCAAAGGGCGATGTCCTACTTATTAGACGACCCGGCAATAAATTGGTGGCCCGCCAGGGTAACGCTCCCTGTTCAACGGATTAAAAGTCCGTTGCATCACTTTAATGCTTGCAGGCCGGAATGGTGCTCGCGGCAGGACTTGCACCTGCACTGTCGACGTTCTCGACGTCGTGCCTCTGCATTGGGCTACGCGAGCAATGGATGGAGCCTCTCGTTGGAGTTGCACCGACAAGATCTCTTTACAAAAAAAATCCGCAGGCTGCTGCAGAGAGGCAGAGATGGTCGCAGTCCCCGGTGCTGCCCCGGACGCGGCTGGCTTATGACGCCTGCCTGAACGCTGGTTCGACTGCGGTCACGATATTCATGGCGCTTGGTTGGACTTTGAGATTTTAACTGCACGGACGACACGGTGAAGATCAGGCGTGACCCGCACTTGTCCCATGCATTCTTCCGGCCACATCGCCACGGTGAAATACCTGTCTTCTGGAACGCCACACCATTTGCGAACACTCCCATCCGTGGTGAGCGGATCCGCGGCATATTCCGTGAATTGCTCAGAGGTTAGTTGTTTCATGCATTTCCTTTGATAAAGAGATTGGAGCCCTCACTCGGAGTTGCACCGAGCTGATTCGCTTACCGAGCGAAGGCATTGCTGACAATGCTTTGAGGGCAATGAAATTGGCGTCCCTGACCGGCTTCGCTCCGGTGATCTCCTGTATGAGGGGCAGGCATGTTGACTGGGCTACACCACAGGGACAGAAAATGAAAATGGAGCGGGTGAACGGAGTCGCACCGTCGTCTCGGCCTTGGCACGGCCGCATTCTGCTGTTGAACCACACCCGCATTGGTGGCTGAATGTAAAATTGGTGTCCCCAGCCGGACTCTCACCAGCAACCTGACGCTTAGGACGCGCCTGCTCTGTGTTTTGAGCTATGGGGACCGAAAATGGTCGGCGTGCCGGGTAACGCTCCCGGGCGCGGCACTCATCTAGTGCGATGCGGGTTATAAATCCGCCGGTTCTCTTTGAACTACACGCCGAAAATGGCGGAATGTCGTGGACTTGCACCACTTGCCCGGAGGCACGCACTCGTTAGCACCGAGGCCCGGCATGCTTGACCGGTGGACATTCCAAATGGCTTGCCAAGCCGTAGCCGGCAGGCGAAGGCTGGTCCGCGTGGCAGGACTTGCACCTGCAACCTTTCCGTCTTGAGTGGAACGTCTCTTCTGATTGGACTACACGCGGTTGGTGCCCACGGCAGGATTTGCACCGGCACTGTGCGTGTTTTAAGTGCGCCGTCTCTGCATTGGACTACGTGGGCGAAATGGTGCCGCGTGAGGGATTTCCACCCCCAACCTCTCCGGTCTGAGCGGAGTGTCTCTTGTAGTTGGACTAACGCGGCATAAACTGGTGCACCCGGCAGGACTCCCACCTGCAGACTCTCCGTTCGAAGCGGAGGATGATTGTAATTTCACCACGGATGCGGAAATGGTGGGTCGCCTCGGATTCGCACCGAGTTCTCGCCGGTTAAGAGCCGGGACTTTACTATCAAAGTTTGCAAGCCAGAAAAAAGCGACACGAGGGCGGAGTTGAACCGCCGCAGCCAGGCCTGTGATGGTCCTGACCGGCACCGGTGTTCGCGTCGCGTAAAATGGCCAGCGGTGTTAGCACACGGCCACCACGGGTAACGCTCCCGCTTGCTCTTGCTCCCAAAGCAAGCGCTGGTGGCCGTCTGCTAAGACCTTTTAGGCTACGCACTGAAGAATCCCAAGCGCACTGAATCCGGTTTCCGGCCATTACTTCGACCGTGCGGGGTCTCTGCCGGCAGACCGGATTCACTTGGGAAAGTGGACGGGCATGAGAGTAACGCTCTCTCTATTTCGGTTTGGAAGACCGACGTGTGTCTATCAACACCTATGCCCGGAGAAATGGAATCCCGTGCTGGAATCGCACCAGCCTTTGCGGCTTTGCAGGCCGCCGCCTGAACTGCTCGGCCAACGGGATAGAAATTAAAGTACGGACGAAGGCATTCGCCTCCGCCCGCGTTGTTTCCTTGAACCGTCCAGTCCGTCAGGACCGGACAAAGTCCGCGATCACTGCGGGAACCGACGTGTCGAAGCCAACCACGTCCATCATGCCGCGGTCGTTCGGGTCGGCGAGGGTGAAGCCGTTGGAGGTCATACCCACAACAACCGCCTTTGCGTCGCCGACGAACTCGCTACGATACTGACGCAGAGCCTGCGACGGGTGGATGTTGCCCGCCCACGTTTCGCTGTCCGTGTAGGTGACAAAGCCCGACACGTTTAGCTTGTTGCGGGCAGACCACAGCATCGGCAGCGCGCAGTCCGTGCCACCCATGGGGATGGCTTCGATGCGCTTGATGACTTCGGCCAGACGCATGCGCGACGAGAGGTTCACTCGCGTGATACCTGGTTCGCCACCGCCATGCATGCCGCCGTAGCCACGAGCACCGGCACTGAACGCGATGATCTCGTGTTCCGGTTCCGTTGCCGCCGTGATGAGCGCCATGGCCGCACTTGCTTCGCGTGCCGAGATGCACGAACCCGCGATCATGGAAGCCGCCATCGAACCGCTCACGTCGAGCGCGAGCAGCACGGGCTTGCCGCACGGTTCCACGTTCTGGAACGTCGCGTAGAACGCTTCGTCCAGCGCGTCCACCACTGCGGACACCGGCGACCACTTGAGCGAACCTTTGTCGCCATGACCCTGGGCGTAGATCTTCTGCGCCACGAGGACTGCCAGCGGGTGGATGCGCGCACGCTTGAGCGCCGTTTCGTCCCGCAGCTTGCGGACGATGAGTCGCTTTGCATCGCTGAACGGCGCCAGCAGACCGAGGCTCGTCATCTTGCCGAGGTTGCGGATCATCGCCGTCATCGGCATGCGTTCGAGCAAGGCCTCCCAAACAGCGGCTTCATCGAGCCATTGCGTTGGGATCGCCTCGCGCGGCAGGTCGAACTCGTCAATGAGCTTCACCACTTCGATGACATTCGCCGTGCTCTTCACACGCTCGAACGCACCGATGAACTTCGGCAATTCGCCAACCGAGGCATACTTGGCAACACGGTCTTCACCGCGAACCATGCGCTTCACTTCGCGTTCGCCAAGCGCATCTGCACCTGTAAGCATCCAGCGGAACACCGCGTCATGCTGAACGGACGGAGCCTTCGGGTGGGCGAGGCGGAGCAGGTCCGCGTGCGACCAACCATCGCGCTGCTGATACTTCACGGCCTGGTGCGCGAGGTCATCGGCACCACGATCCACATACCAGCGACCAACGGCGTTGCGGAGGCCACGGCCCCAGCCGCGCATCGCGTTCACATATTCCGCGAAGTGGAACAGGTGCGTGCCGATACGGCAGACCTTGCCGAGGTTCGTGAAGGCGAGCGCCTTCGCCGGCACATCACCATGCGTCACGACGAGCGCGAGTGCGAAGATCGCCGGATCGTTCTTTGGCGCGCGACCGGCATCGCTGATTTCAACGATGCGGTTCACGGCGCGAACGCCGTCCTGCTTGATGCAGCGGACGAGCGCATCGTGGTTCTGCTTCACAAGTTCGCGTTCGCAGATGTAATACGTGCCGCCCTCGGCACCGAGGATCAGGAAGCGGTCGAGACGCGTCCAGTCATCCACCTGCCACGAGTAGCCACTGTTCGAGTTGCGAACTTGCGTCGAACCCGGGATCGGCAGCGACTGCGGCGTCACGTGGCGGTTGAAGAGCTTTGCATAATTGATAGCCATAATGGGTTTCCTTTCGATTTGCGCGCCGCCAACTCTCGACACGCTGATTTAATTGCACTGCGTACAAGTTGGTAAACGTGGGGATGTTTCATTTAATAGATGAGATAACCCATGATCTTCGGTCCGCAGAAAGTGCTTTGTTACTACTCCCTAAAAAAAGTGATTCCGGTTGGCGCCGTCGTAACGGCCGGAGCGGAGGCAGCAGTTCTTAAAAGCTGCGTCCTGAACCACACGGGCAAGGGTCGTTGCGGCCCAGCTTTTCGCTCAGCTGCTTATCGCCGTGCACGATGCGCACGCCGCGCTTCACCTGCGTCTCGGATGGGAATCCTTTGCGACGCTTGCTGGTAATTTCGAAGTTGGATTCTTCCCATTCATGTTTGTGTGCCATACGGCCTCCGTGGTTGAGGGTTGCGGTTGAAACATCGCAGCACGCGCCGCGATGAAATTACAGATGGGCAAGGGACGACGCGGGTATTGCTCTACCAATTGAGCTACCGGGGCAGCTTGAGCCCCGGATTGGAGTCGAACCAATGCCAGATAACCCGATGTCTTCGGCCCATCAAAAATAAGCGGACAAGAATGCGATTGTGGAATTGCCCGGTGTGCTGACGTTACACCACCTCGGAATGCTCCTCGGGGCGGAATCAAACCGCCACTGCCGGGTCCCGATAACCCACAATCTACGGCCCGCCAAAAGTTGAAGCACAATCGTCAATGTGTCACCCATATGACGCGCTGAAGATTGTGCTCCAATTGAATTATTTCCCACCGCATTTACCAACCCATGTCGCCGGAGTTCACGGTGCGCGAGCTGACGCTTGGCAACGCAATGCAGATAATTGCCATTACGCCGTGCAAGTTCGCCGCGACCAACAGTCTTGCCCGCGACATAATCATATGCTTTGAACGGTCCCGCAGACGGCACGATGCGAAACTGACAGGCAAACCAGATTCCCTCACACTGCTTAAGCGCCACGAGGTCGTCCAGCCAATGCAGCGTCACGAGAGGTTTCGGTCTCGTGGCTCGCCGCCATTCTCGCAACGGGATGCGGATGATTTTCCGCAACACGCCTGTTTCAGGATGAACGTAAAAGGCACTCCTGCCATATCGTCGGGATGTCACCGGAGTGATGCCACCACCACGCCAAGTGTTCAGAACACAAATTTCTCCTTGATGCATGAACGTATGCCGTTCGACGAATTCCAGGAGATGAGTCTTGATGTGCGCGCGAATGACGCTATCCGGCCTGATCACCGCGCACGCCTCGGAATAAACATCGTTCCACGGCCTGCCTAATTGGGAATGCAGCCAGCGCCGAAGCGGGCCAAGTAAATCAGTCAGGCCTTTGCGCGAATTGTGTGGCCGCTTGATCCCTTCAAATTTGGGGAGCATTTCATCGGGCAGGTTGGCACGTCGCCCATATTTGCCTCGGCCGGGATTCCACCGCGGTCGCTCGACAACGACTTTGTGCATATCTGATCTCATAATGTAATTGTTCAAGAGTTGGTAATTGCGCCGGAATACTGCCCGGCAACTGAAAGTTCCGACGGATAAAAAACGAACTGGGGATTACGTGCTCTACCACTGAGCTACCCCGGCGTCTTGTGCCGAAGGCTGGACTCGAACCAGCGACCACGTCGTTATGAGCGATAACCCAATCCTGCGACCCGTCGAAATTCGGAAGACGGACAAAGGGCGAGTTGGGAATCCATCAGTTGCCCGATGGCGCAGGGTTCGAACCCGCTCGTCCCGCCAAGGCGGGATTTTTACCAGATAACCCAAACTCAACGGCCCGTCTAAAGTGGACACGCCCGATGGGAATCGAACCCACACCTCCCGGACTTAAATCCGGGTGTTCTATCGCAGTTGAACTACGGGGTGATCAGGAAAAATTGATGGACAAGTGACGTGATCGAACGGAGGCACTCCATGCTGGGAATCGAACCCAGAGCGCTTGAGTTTTCACCCAAGGCGGTACGCCCTCCTATTTGGCGGAGGATAACCGATCAACTTCGGCCCATCTAAATTGGGGTGACCAACCGGATTCGCACCGGCACAAACGCCTTCACGGGGCGTGATGCTGCTGTTACATCATGATCACCATTGAAACTGGAGCCCCTGGTCGGACTTGCACCGACGAATACGAGTTTACGAAACTCGCCCTGTAGCTGCTGAGGCACGGGGGCTTTGAAACTGGCGCTCTCACGTGGATTTGCACCACGAACCTCCGCCTTCGCAGAGCGGCGTGCAGGACTAATTACACCTTGAGAGCAAATTGGCATCCGTGGCCGGACTCGCACCGGCTAGGACCAGCTTGAAGG